>Ga0308157_10000036_pt1 | contig 630767 bp, 608 predicted proteins | sample PhyBR1_FD_201035 | JGI IMG/M metagenome (GOLD analysis project Ga0308157, IMG submission 201035) | Phyllosphere microbial communities from UC Gill Tract Community Farm, Albany, California, United States - DLSLB.R1 | ecosystem: Host-associated > Plants > Phyllosphere > Unclassified | place... | reverse complement strand
CAACCTCGGGAACCGGCCGAACGACCGAACCAAAACCTTACACCATTCGGATGAGGTTTTGGGTGGTCCGCCACTTGAGACGATGCGGGGCCTTTCGGCCTCTCCGCTCTCCCCTGTGGGGCGAACAAGTAATAAGTTACGCGGGAACGACCGACCCGTCGAATCCAGGCACATCTCGGGCGTGTCGCTTGACCGTAGGCGTGGAATCCTGCGGAAACGTCAACGGCCCGGCGCGACCTTCGAGGTCGCCCGGGCCGAGGGACGGGAACGATATGGCGGTCAGGCGACGAGTGTCCACGTCGACGGCGAGGTCATGGCATTCATGTGTCCCCCGGTGAACTCGATCCCGCCGAAGAACATCGCTCCGATGACCAGAGCGAAGACGAACGCGATCGACAGGAACAGCACGGCCACGCCGGCAAGGGTGATCAGAAGCGGAAGTCGAGAAGCCATGTGTTCATCCTGCACTGCTCCCCCACCTGCCCACCAGGGCTTGCGCCCGGGAACGACCGAAGGCCGGCACCTCCGAGGAGGTACCGGCCTTCGATGCGGGACGGATCAGCGACCGGAGAGCTTCTCGCGAAGCGCAGCCAGCGACTCGTCGTCGGCGAGGGTGCCCTGGGCGGGCGTCTCGGACGAGAACGATCCACCGAACGAACCAGCGTCCGTCGGGTTGGCGGCCTCGGCCTCGAGGGCCTTGGCGACGGCAGCCTTGTGGGCTTCCCAGCGACCCTGAGCAGCGGCGTACTCCTGCTCCCAGGCCTCGCGCTGAGTGTCGAAGCCCTCGAGCCACGCACCCGACTCGGGGTCGAAGCCCTCGGGGTACTTGTACTCGCCACGCTCGTCGTACTCGGTGGCCATGCCGTACAGCGCCGGGTCGAACTCGGTGCCGTTGGGGTCGACCGACTCGTTGGCCTGCTTGAGCGACAGCGAGATGCGGCGACGCTCGAGGTCGATGTCGATGATCTTGACGAAGACCTCTTCGCCGACCGACACGACCTGCTCGGCGAGCTCGACGTGCTTGCCCGACAGCTCGGAGATGTGCACGAGGCCCTCGATGCCGTCGGCCACGCGGACGAACGCACCGAAGGGAACGAGCTTGGTGACCTTGCCCGGAGCGATCTGACCGATCGCGTGGGTACGGGCGAACACCTGCCACGGGTCTTCCTGCGTCGCCTTGAGCGAGAGAGACACGCGCTCGCGGTCGAGGTCGACCTCGAGGATCTCGACGGTGACCTCCTGGCCCACCTCGACGACCTCGGAGGCGTGCTCGATGTGCTTCCATGAGAGCTCGGAGACGTGGACGAGACCGTCGACGCCACCCAGGTCGACGAACGCACCGAAGTTGACGATCGACGAGACCGTGCCCTTGCGGACCTGGCCCTTGTGGAGGTTGTTGAGGAACGTGGTGCGCGACTCGGACTGCGTCTGCTCGAGCAGAGCGCGGCGCGAGAGCACGACGTTGTTGCGGTTCTTGTCGAGCTCGAGGATCTTGGCCTCGATCTCCTGGCCGAGGTACGGCGTCAGGTCGCGGACGCGGCGCAGCTCGATGAGCGAGGCCGGGAGGAAGCCGCGGAGGCCGATGTCGACGATGAGACCACCCTTGACGACCTCGATCACGGAACCGGTGACAACACCGTCGTTCTCCTTGATCTTCTCGACGTCGCCCCACGCACGCTCGTACTGAGCGCGCTTCTTGGACAGGATGAGGCGGCCTTCCTTGTCCTCCTTCTGGAGAACGAGGGCCTCGACGTGGTCGCCGACGTTGACGACCTCGTTGGGGTCGACGTCGTGCTTGATCGAGAGCTCGCGGGAGGGAATGACACCCTCGGTCTTGTAACCGACGTCGAGGAGGACCTCGTCGCGGTCGATCTTCACCACGGTGCCTTCGATGAGGTCGCCGTCGTTGAAGAACTTGAGCGTCTTCTCGACCGCGGCCAGGAAGTCTTCGGCCGAGCCGATGTCGTTGATCGCGACCTGCTTGGTAGCCGGGGCGGTCGTTGCGGTAGTCATGTAGTGGGTTGTCCTAGTTGGGTGTGGTGTCGGGCTCCGACTCCTGTACCCGTCGGTCCGAGACCGGGGGCCGTCGGGCTGGGGCCGCCCGAGGGCGAACTCCAACCACGAGTCGAAGCGAAGCGGATTGTTTGTGCGATGCCACGGGCTCGCCAGATAGGCAGAACCCAGGTGTGACACCTCAGTCTAACGCACCGGGCCTCTCGCGCAGTCGCGGGTGGCGCGCATCCTGCGGTCGAGCCGTCACATGACGACGCGAGCCAGGCAGCGCGCACGAAGACGGAGGGCCGGACAGGGCGTTTGCGCGTGCGCGCGATTCGCCTCGGATCGGCCGTTTTGTTCCGGTGTTCTGAGGCGGTCCGCCCAGGTGGCGTCCAGAAACACATGCCAGGCTCCCCGTCTTGTGCCCGCTGACGCGGGCCGGACGGTGACACCCGCACCGTCCTCCCCTCACGTGAAACCGGTTCTATGCGCTCTGACTCGACGTCCTTTTCCAATCGTCGTGACCGCCGCCTCGCCGCCCGCCGCACTCGTCGTCGCCCCGTGACGACAGTGGGAGCGCTCGTGCTCGGCGTGGTCGCGGCCGCGGCTCTCACCGGCACCGCGCCGGCCGCCACCGCCTCCCCCGCCGACCTGTCGACCGCGACGTTCTCGCTCGCCTCCTCGATCACGCCCACGGTGCTCGCGGTCACCCCCGGCCCCGAGAAGATCGAGGCCCGCGCGGCGGAGATCGCTGCGTCGACCTCAATCCAGGCCGTCGCCACCGTGCAGAGCGACATCGCGGCATCCGGTCTCGACATCGGTCAGCCCGCCACGGTCGACACGACCGCGCTGCAGCAGGCCACCGACCGCCTCGAGGCGGCCTCGGTGCTGCCCGAGACGTTCCTCCCCGCGCTCTCGCACGACGTCGCCGCGGCCACCGCCGCGGTCGACCAGCGCGTGGCCGAGTTGCGCGGCGGCCTCGACGCCGCCGTGGCCAAGAAGGCCGAAGAAGAGGCGGCCGAGAAGGCGCGCCAGGAAGCAGAGGCTGCTGCAGCCGCGAAGGCCGCCGCCGACAAGGCCGCCGCCGAGACGCAGGCCTCGTCGTCGTCGTCCTCGTCCAACTCCGGCGGTGGCGGGTCTTCGGCCCCCATTCCGACCGGAGGCGGTTCGGGAGACAACAGCCCCGCCGGCGCCCAGGCCGCCGCGCGCGACATGCTCGCCAGCCGCGGCTGGGGCGACGACCAGATGTCGTGCCTCGTGTCGCTGTGGAACAAGGAGTCGGGCTGGAACTACAAGGCCTACAACTCCGGCAGCGGCGCCTACGGCATCCCGCAGGCCCTCCCCGGCAGCAAGATGTCGTCCGCCGGTGCCGACTGGCAGACCAACGCCGCCACCCAGGTGTCGTGGGGCCTCGGGTACATCTCGGGCCGCTACGGCACGCCCTGCGGCGCGTGGGGTCACTCGCAGTCGACCGGCTGGTACTGAGCCCTCAGCTCCATCGCATCATCGAGCGCGCCGCTCCGGAGAACCCTCCGGTGCGGCGCGCTTCTGCGAGCAGCGGGAGATTCCCGGGTCCGTTGAGCTCGTGCAGGACGGCCGGACCCACGTGCACCTGCCACGCGCCGTGGAAGCGGAGGGCGTCCGCCCGACGACGACCAATCTCGGAAGGCACGGCGAGGAACTGCCGGGACCGGGAGCGTCCCGCGCGCTCGAGGACGGCGCGCACCCACCACGGCCCTCCGCCGCGGTCGACCTCCAGCACGAAGCGCGGTGTCCGGATGGGGCCGCACAGCTCCTCCAGCGCGATCCCGAAGGTCTTCTGATCGGCGAGGCTCGCGTGCGCCATCGTGATCTCGGCGCGGGTGGCGTCGGCATCCCTCCGCTCTTCCTCCCACTCCGCAACGGCGAGCGGGGACCCGACGCGCCCACTCTCGGACAGCGCCGTCCACACCACACGCGCCATGTTCCGCAACGTCGCCGCGGCATCCCGAGCCTGCCGACGCGTGCGCCGCCACGCCGAGAACAGGGGCACGGCCATGACGGCACCGATCAGAGCGCTGACTCCCCCCACCGCGACTCCCGCGACCGGGGGCAGGAAGAACGACAGCGCGAGCATCGCCGCCGGCGCTCCCGCCGATACTCCGAGCCACCCGCCGAGGGCACGCTCGGCCATCACCGACGTCGAGAAGACCGGCGTGCGGGCCGGGCGCTCGACCACCGCGGAGAGCTCCTCGCGATCGTCGTACGGGGAGCCGATGCGCCAGGCGGATCGCGTCTCGTCCCGCGGCGGAGCGGAGGTCAGGGCGTCTACACGCTCCAGCGACGCGCCGGGGGCCTTCTCGAGCACCGCGTCGAGCGCGCGACGACGGTCGCGCCCCAGCGCCGCCGGCAGCCCGCGGACGATGCGCTCGGGATGGTCGGCGTCGAGTCCCCACAGGCCGCCGTGCTTGCGACGGAGGCGAGCGGCATCCGGTTGCGCGTCGAGGGGCGAGTCGGGCGGCAGCAGCGCCGAGACCGTCCAATTGTGGGCGACCTTCTCGGGCCAGTTCGGATCGCGCCGCAGCGTACGGCCCCGCAACTGCTGCGTCGCCGACGCCGTCGCCACCGCGGTGAGGTCGATGAGGGTGTTCACCGCCGGGCAGTCCCACCCCTCGCCGAAGAGACCGCGCGTGCCCACGACCACCTCGAGCGAGCCGTCGGCGAGCAGCCGCGAGACGGCGCCGACCACCCCCGACCCCGTGGTCCCCCGCACCTCGAGGACGGCCACGTCGTCGGGGCGGGGCTCCCCCGTCACCGGGACGCCGAGCTCGCGCGAGAGCGCCGGAAGCAGCGTCTCCGCGTGACGGACGGCGACGCGCACCGTCGAGGAGGTGACGAGGATCGCACGCAGCGCCGAGGTAGCGGCATCCGTCGCCACGATCGAGAACGTGCGGACGGCACCGGCCGAGCCCAGGAGTCCCCCGTGGACGTTGCCGTGGGTGACGTAATCGGTCACGACAAGGGCGCGGAGGCGGTCGCCGAGCTCGGCGCGCTCGCGGGCGAGGATGTCGCACGCTCCCCTGTCCTTCGAGAGCGAGGACGCGAGGACCGTGTCGATCGGATCGCGGGTGCGACGCACCCCGCGGTCGGTCAGGGCGAAACCGAAATCGGCGAGCAGGCGGCGCAGCCGGCGCCAATCGTCGGCGCGCGCGGGGTCGGGGAGCACCCGGTCCAGGGCGTATCGACCGAGCAGGCGCAGCGTCTCCTCCGTCGTGGGCGCACGTCGTGCCACGGCGGGAAGACGCGCGGTGAGCGGGTCGTCGGGCGCGACGACGGAGAACATCGCCGCAGCGGCCTCGGCACCGGCGAAGTCGACGGCGAACGCCGCCGAGAGAGCGGCATCGACGGCGGCGTCGCCGTCGGCCGACTCCGCGGCGGGCGGCGGGGGCTCGATCCCCGGACGCGCGACCGCACTCCTTCTCGCGGGAGCGACCGGGACCGGGGACGAGACGCCCTCGGCGGGCGGTTCGAGGGGATCCTCGGAGGCGGAAGGGGTCGACGGCTGGAGCACCGCGCGGAGGAACTCCCTCCCGGCGCCCACCGCGAAGGTCGTCCGCAGCGCCTCCGCGAGGGCTTCGGCGTGAGCGGAGAGGAACGCCCGCTCCTCACCCGTCGGCTCCACCACGTGGACGAGGTCGCGGTACGGCGCGAGGTCGCCCTCGCGCACGACAGCCGGCACGGGAACCTCGAGATCGACCTCGCCCAGCAACGAGACGTAGTTCTCGTACTCGTTCGCGTCATCCGGCGAGGGAAGTGTGGCCGTGAGCCCGATCACGAGCGGCTCCCGACCCACCGCGCGCAACCGCGCGACGAGCGCCGCGACCACAAGCGCCCAGTGATCGAGGAGGTGGTGGCACTCGTCGAGGACGATGGTCTCGACCCCCGCCTCGACCAGGCGCTCCAACAGCTCACGCGATCGCGGGTGCAGAGCGGCCGTGAGAGCGGCGGCATCCTGTCTCGCCAGAGTGCGCCGAAGAGCGCGGGACCGAGAGCGGATGCCACGGCCGTACGCCGCGGCATTGCTCTCGCTGAGCACGTCGAGCCACCCCTCGGCCTGGTCGGGGGTGCGATCGTCGGCGATCAGCTCGTCGACCCAGCGGGCATGCGCCAGGGCGGCGAAGGGTTCGCTGGAATCGACCACGCTGATCGCCTGGTACGTCAGCGCCGTGAGGTCGGCGGGGAGATCGGGTTCGTCCGACACGGCGGCGTCGTCGTGCGCCAGCGCCCGCGCGGCGCCCACCCACTGCGCGCGGATCGCCGTCGTGGGCGCGAAGACGACCGTGCGACGCCCCCGGCGTGCGGCGAGGAGGAGCCCGAGCAGAGTCTTTCCGGCACCCGGCGGGGCGACGAGGTGCAGCGGCTCCCCCGCGTCGACGTCGACACGCTCGAGCGCGGCGCGCTGATAGGCACGGAGCGTTCCGTCGAATCGCCACGCCGACAGGGGACGGCGTGATTCGGTCGACACCGCGCCAGTCTAGGGAGGGGCCCCCGGCGGGCAGGCGGACCGACACCCGCCGGAGAGGACGACGCGTGGACCTTCGATGGCTCAACGCCCCCGACGAGGACGTTCGGCGGGAGCTGCCGACCGTGCCGGAGCACGAGCCGCCGCCCTGGGTGCCGACCCGCAGACGCCTGCTCGTGCGGCTGAACGCCGTGATCCAGGTCTGGACCCTCTTCATCGTGGTGTTCAACACCGGACTCGACGTCGACATCCGGGGCGACGGGACGCTCCAGGCCGACGACGTCCGCACCCTGGTCATCACCCTCGTCGTCGCCATCGTCTGGACCGCCGCGAGCGTCGCGCTGTGGCGATGGTCGCGGAAGGCCTCGACGCCCGTCCGGCTCCGCCGCGCTCGCCGCGCTCTCACCGCGCGGGCGAACGAGTTCCGCGCGGAACCGTGGTGGCGGGACTCCTTCACAGCCATCGTCACCGCTCACTCCGCCGGCGTCCGCGAATACCCGCGCTTCGTGGGCGAAGGGATCGAGTTCGGGACGGTTCGACTGCGGATGCCGCGCACGCGTCCGCGCTCCTACGTCTGCGTCTCGCTGGCATCCCCTCTCCCCCACCTGGTCCTCGACGCCGTCGAGAACGACGGGGTGCGCTCGGGATTGCCCGAGAACCTCGCCGAACGACAGCGGATCTCACTGGAGGGCGACTTCGACCGGATCTTCCGCGCGTACGCTCCACGCGGATACGCCCGCGACGCGCTCTACGTCCTCACCCCCGATGTCATGGCGGTCCTCGCCGATCACGCCCGCGCGTTCGACGTCGAGATCATCGAGGATCGCGCGGTGTTCTTCCGGGCCGAGCGGCGGCGGTGGGACGACCCGGCGCTGTGGCGGGAGGTGGACGCGATCCTCACCCACGTCGCGCCGCGGCTGCGGCAGCGCTCGCTGCGATACACCGACGAGAGGGTCGCGGGCCAGGTCTCGGTCGAGATCGCGGAGAGTCTCGCGAGCGGTTCGTCGGGGGTCACGGCGTGGCGCCCGGACGCGCCCGTGGTCGGCCAGGGAGGGCGACAGCTCCGGTCGTGGACACCCCGTCACGGGTGGTGGGCGAACGTGCGCGTGGTCTCGTCGTTCATGGTCGGAACGGCGGTCTACGGCATCCCGGTGTTCTTCGGCGTCGTCACGCTTCTGGGCATGTTCGACGGGCGCTGAGCCGGGCGACAGCCTTCACCGTCCCACACGGGTCCGACGCCGTCAGACGCGGTTGCGCCGGGCCACCCACCCCGCCAGCAGCGCGTGCGAGAGCGGCGCGATCGAGACGACCATGAGGATCGTGCCCAGCACCGCCTGCTCGGCCTGAAGCAGCACCCCGCCGATGAGCAGGCCCGTGAACAGCACCGACGACACCACCCGGCGCACCATGCGCTCGAGATCGCGCATGCGCCGCTCGATCCGCGGGGTCTGGACCGAGACCGAACCGTCTTCGAAGCGCGAGATGAGGTTGTCGGCGCGACGCGGGAGGCGCGCGGTCACGGCGGCCACCGCTCCGACCTCGCGGACGAAAGCCTGCGCCGTGTTGCCGCTCTCTTCACGGATGAGGCGCTGCGCGTAGGGCTCGACCGCGTCCCAGATGTTGAACGCGGGATCCAGCGCGCTGCACATGCCGCTCGTGAGCGACATCGCGCGCACGATCAGCAGGAAGTTCTCGGGCAGCTGGAACGGCAGAGACCGCACGACATCGCCGAATTCGATCGCGAACGCGCGGAACTCGCGCGGATCGACCTCTTGCAGCTCGGCGAAGCCCATCCCGCCGAAGCGGGAGAACAGACCGGTCATCGCGCGCTCCAACTGCACGGTGTCGGCCGAGGGCAGCAGCACGCCGACATCGCGGATGCCGTCGACCAGGCCCTTCCCATCGCGCGAGGCCGCCGCGATGAGCACGCGGCGCAGCCCCCGGCGCAGGCTCGGCGGAACCTCGCCCATCATGCCGAAGTCGATGAAGGCGAAGCGCCACGCCGGGGTTCCGGCGTCGGTCGTGCCGCCGAGCGGCGTGACGAAGACGTTTCCGGGGTGCGGGTCGGCGTGGAAGAAGCCGTCGTCGAACAGCTGGTCGAACATCACCCGCGCGAAGCGGGCGGCGACCTCGGACGGATCGATGCCGGCAGCCCGGAGGGCGTCGACGTCGTTGATCTTGATCGCCGTGACGTCTTGGAGGGTGAGCACGCGGCGGGTGGTGCGCTCCCACACGACCTCGGGAACGGCCACTCCGTCGGGCCCGCCGAAGTCGGCCGCGAAGCGCTCGGAGTTGGCTGCCTCGTGCAGGTAGTCGATCTCTTCGAGGCTCGTGACGGCGAACTCCTCGACGAGCGAGGGCATGTCGACGCGGTCGCGGACCAGGGCGACCTTGCTGAGCCACACGCCGACCTTGCGGAGGGCGCGCAAGTCGACGTCGACGATGCGGTCGATGCCCGGGCGCTGGATCTTCAGCACGACGGCGCTCAGACCGGTCTCGGCAGCCAGATCCTCCGTCAGCACGGCGCGGTGCGCCTGACCCAGCGAAGCCGCCGCGAGGGGGCGCTCGTCGACGCTCGCGAAGGCGCGCTCCAATGGCATCCCGAGCTCTTCTTCTGCCCGGGCGCGCATCTGCACGAACGGGACCGCGGGCACCTCGTCTTGCAGGCCCTCGAGCTGCTTCGTGATCGACGGGGGCAGGACGTCGAGACGCGACGACATGAACTGCCCGACCTTGATCATCAAGCCGCCGAGGTCGACGGCGAGCACGTGAAAGCGCTGGGCGATGCGCTCGAGCCGCCGGGTGCGGCCCCGGGCGGAGATCCACCCGAGACCGAACCGCGGCAGGAACAGCTCGAACCACCAGGCCTGCACCAGATAGCGCGCCGCAAAGCGCGTGATCCGCCGGTAGCGGGCCTTCATGAGGGCGTCGTCGGTCATCGATTCTCCTGGATGCCGACGGGCGGAAGGCCCCCGTCGAGCGGGCGTGACCTCAACCCTGGGCGAGGATGGAGTAGAGCTTACGGCGAGCCTCGTCGAGGATCTCGACCGCGTGCGCGACCTGCTCCTTGTCGCCCGTGCGCCCGACCTGGGCCGCCGCCTGGGCGAGTTCGATGCCCGCCTTGGGCAGCGCCGTCATGCGACCACCGTCACGCGAACCGGCCGCCTCCCAGGGAGCGGTGCGCTCGGTGGTCTCGTCGCCGGCCGCCGCGCGACCCTCCGCGGTGAGCGAGTACGTCTTGCGACCGTTCGACTCTTCGGCCTGCACCAGGCCCTCGTCGGTCAGCAGCTGCAGCGTGGGGTAGACCGAGCCGGGGCTCGGCTTCCACGAGCCGCCGCTGCGGTCTTCGATCTCGCGGATGATCTGGTAGCCGTGCATCGGCTGCTCGAGCAGGAGCGAGAGGACGGCCGAACGCACGTCGCCCTTGTTCATTCGCGGTGTCGAGGAGGTCTTCTGCTCGAACTGCGTGCGCAGCTGCTCGAGCCCCTCGAGGATGTTGGACATCGGCCAGCCGGGGGTGTTGTTGCCACCGCGTCCGCCGAACGCGTCTCCCAGGAATGAACCACTCATGACGACCTCCTTCGCGCGGACCCGATCTGAGTCAGCGATACATAACGATATATCGCTAACGACGGGTGGAGGCTGTGAATCGACACGCGATCCCTCGACGTCGAGCAGACCCGCGGCGCCCGGGCGAGGCCCCGGGACACCGCGACGCGGATCAGTACCAGTTCATCGCCTGGGAGTGACCCCACGCGCTGCACGGAGTGCCGTAGCCGCGGGAGATGTAATCGAGGCCCCACGCGATCTGGGTGGCCGCGTTGGTCTGCCAGTCGGCGCCGAAGCTCGCCATCTTGCTCCCGGGCAGGGCCTGCGGGATGCCGGTGGCCCCACCGTCGTTGTTGTAGGCCTGGTAGTTCCAGCCCGACTCCTTGTTCCACAGCGACGACAGGCACGAGAACTGGTCGCTCCCCCAGCCGTACTTCTCCCCCATGAGCTGCGAGGCGTACGCGCGCGCGCCCTCGGGCGTGTTGACCCGAGCCAGAGCGGCGGCGGCATCGGCCTGACGCTGCGCCTCGGCGGCCGCTGCGGCCTCGGCTTGACGCTGCGCCTCGGCGGCGGCGTCGGCGGCGGCCTTGTCGGCCTTCGCCTGGTCGAGGCTGCCCTTGACCTCCGCCACGCGGGCGCTGACGCGGTCGGTCTCGCTCTGGGCGTTCTGACTCAGGGCGGGCACGAGCAGCACCGGGAGCAGGTCGCGGGAGTTCAGACGATCGACGGCATCTTGGAGCGCGCCCGTGTCGATCGACGCGTCGCCGATCGAGAGCGGGAGTCCGGTCGCGGCGACATCGGCCTGGACGGCGGTCGCGTTCGAGAGCGCCGCCTGCGCCCCGTCGAGGGCGGCAGCGGCCCCGGTGCTGACGGCGTCGAGGGTCGGCGCCGTGGACACGGGCACCGCGGTGCCGGGGGCGGAGAAGGAGGATGCCGAGGCGTCGGGCAGCGAGACGGGGGACGCCATCGCCAGACCGGTCGTGGCGACCATGCCGAACGCGAGGCCGGCGCAGGTGGCCGCCGTGACGAGGGTGCGTCGGGCGCGGTTGACGTGGGTGAGTTTGATGTCGGAACGCAGCAAGAGAGATCTTTCGTCGGGGGCGCGCTCGTCGGGATCGAGCACGGTGTCGCGCCGTCGGGTCGGCACGGGCCCCGAGTGTGGGTGCTGGTTCTGGACGTTATCTTTTCGTTACCTGGAAGACCGGTGAGAGCAGACGGTTCGGTGGCCCGCGCTCGCGAGGGGTCGCACGACGAGTTCCGCTTCTCGCCTTCAATGGCAAGAAAACCACCCTGACCGGGCTTTTCATCCGCCCCTCAACACCGGCTTCCCGTCAGTCGCCGCTGAGCATTCCTCCCCTCGCGACGAGAGGCCGATCCGACGAGGAAAAATCTCGTCGAATCGGCCTCTCAGCGGTCGACCCGCCCGTCGCGTCGCGCGAGGGCTCAGCCGCGGTGCGCGCGGTAGTAGTCCAGGAGGGCGCGCGTCGAGGAGTCCTGAGCCGCCAGCGCCTCGTCGTCGCCCTCGATCGCGGGGGCGATCTGCAGAGCGAGCTGCTTGCCGAGCTCGACGCCCCACTGATCGAAGGAGTTGATGCCCCAGATCGTGCCCTGCGTGAAGGTGATGTGCTCGTACAGGGCGATCAACTGGCCGAGCACCGAGGGCGTGAGAGACGGCGCGAAGATCGACGTGGTCGGCCGGTTGCCAGGGAACGTGCGGGCGGCGACGAGCGCACCCGTGGTGCCCTCGGCCTCGACCTCTTCGGCGGTCTTGCCGAACGCCAGCGCCTTCGTCTGCGCGAGGAAGTTCGCCAGGAACAGGCCGTGCACGTCGCGCCCGTCGTCGGCGCGCGGGTAGGCCGGGTTCACGAATGCGATGAAGTCGGCCGGGATGAGACGCGTGCCCTGGTGGATCAGCTGGTAGAACGCGTGCTGACCGTTGGTTCCCGGCTCTCCCCAGAAGACCTCGCCGGTGTCGGTGGTGACCGGCGTTCCGTCCCACCGCACCGACTTGCCGTTGGACTCCATCGTGAGCTGTTGGAGGTAGGCCGCGAAGCGGTGGAGCTGCTGCGCGTAAGGCAGCACCGCGTGCGACTGCGCGCCGAGGAAGTTGGTGTACCAGACGTTGAGCAGACCCATGAGAACGGGCACGTTCTGCTCGACCGGAGTGGATGCCACGTGCTCGTCGACCGTGTGGAAGCCGGCCAGGAGCTCGCGGAACACGTCGGGACCCAGGGCGATCGCGAGCGACAGCCCGATCGCCGAGTCGACGGAATAGCGTCCGCCCACCCAGTCCCAGAAGCCGAAGGCGTTCGTCGGGTCGATGCCGAACGCTTCGACCTTATCGAGCGCGGTCGACACGGCGACGAAGTGGTGGGCCACGGCGTCGGTGCGGGCGGCATCCGAGTCGTCGATCGCGCCCTTCTCGGCGAGCTGCGCCCACAGCCAGTCGCGAGCCAGGCGCGCGTTGGTCAGGGTCTCGAGCGTGGTGAAGGTCTTCGAGGCGACGATGAAGAGGGTGGTCTCGGGATCGAGGTCGGCCGTCTTCTGCGAGATGTCGGTGGGGTCGATGTTCGAGACGAAGCGGGCGTGGATGCCGGCGTCGGCGTAGGGCAGCAGAGCCTCGTAGACCATCACCGGGCCGAGGTCGCTGCCGCCGATGCCGATGTTGACGACGTGCGTGACCTTCTTGCCGGTGACGCCGCGCCACTCGCCCGAGCGCACGCGGTCGGCGAAGGCGCTCAGCCGGTCGAGCACCTCGTGCACGTCGTGGTCGATCTGCTGACCGTCGACGACGAGCGACGGCTCGGCGCCGGCCGGACGGCGGAGGGCGGTGTGCAGCACCGCGCGGTCCTCACTGGTGTTCAGGTGCGCACCGCTCAGCATCGTGCCGAAACGATCGCGCACACCGGTCTCGTCGGCGAGGGCGACCAGAGCGTCGAGGATCTCGGGGGTGACGAGGTTCTTGGACAGGTCGACGTGCAGGTCGCCCACCGTGCGCGTGAGATCGCGGGTGCGATCGGCGTCGGAGGCGAACCAGCCGCGCAGGTCGGGATCGAAACCCTCCCGCAGAGCGGTGAGGCGGGACCAGGCGGAGGTGGTGGTGGGATCGATAGGCGCAGTCACGGAACCCACGCTAGCGACCTCGGACGATCGCCACGCCGCGGATGACGAAGTGCGCCGGACGCCCTACGACCGGGGCGGTGGCCCGGATCGGTCGCGGGCGCCCGCGACGGTCTCGACCAGGGGGATCTCACGCGATCCATCCCAGGGCTCCGTCCACCCGAGGCGGTCGAACAACCCGTCCAGCACCATCGCGGTGAACCCCCACACCGTCTGCGGGCCGCGTGCCGTCTGCAGGGCGAAGGCCGGCCCCCGCCACTCCCGACCGTCACGGCGCAGCACCGTCACGCCTCGGCGTTCGGGATCGAGCAGATCGGCCACCGGGGCGCGGAAGACCTCGGCCGACTCCGCCGCATCCACGGCACGGACCGGGGTCGGGCGCGCCCACCATCCGATCACCGGGGTGACCTCGTGGCGAGAGAACGCCAGGGGCAGCGACTCGAGGGTACCCAGCACCTCGACGCCGTCGGGATCGAGACCCGTCTCCTCGCGGGCTTCACGGAGGGACGCTGCCACAGCATCCGTGTCTTCGGGATCGACCCGACCGCCGGGGAACGCGACCTGGCCCGGGTGCGCGCGCAGGGTGCTCGCCCGCGCGAGCAGCAGCACGTCGAGATCGCTCGGGACGGTGCTCGAGACCCGGCTGCTGGGCACCCCGTCGAGCACGCCGAAAAGGATGAGCACCGCCGCCGCTCGCGCCTCGCCCTCGACCGGCAGCGCCTGCAGCGCCGGCGAGACGTCGCCGAGACCCCGCGCGAGAAGGTTCTTGAGCTGCGCGCGGGGAGACGACATGGGTCGAGGCTAGCCGCGTCGCCGGCCCATCGTGTCGAGCGATGCCGCTAGCGGGAGCCGTTGCAGGCCAGGCCGTCTCCATCGCCGTCGAGCTTGTAGATGTCGGAACCCACGACCCGGGCCACGCCGTCGAAGTAGGACGGGCCGTTGCCCTTTCCGCCCGCGCAGTCGACATCGGAATCGATCGGCACGCACGCGTCGGCGTAGTTCGGGTCGCATCCGCCACCGCCGCCCGATGCCTTCTCGACCGGAGCGGGAGGAGGCGGGGCGACGAATGTCCCCCGTGAGGTGACCTCGGAGACCGGCGCTCGTCCGACGGATTCGCTGATCAGTACCCGCTCGGACTCCACACCGTCGATCGTCGTGATGCGGAACACCGAGACCTTCTCGCCGTCGACGCCCGGCGTCGAGATGCGCGACTGCCCCGACGGGATCGTCGCGTCATCCACGGTCGCCCGCTCGAACGGCACCGCGGAGGTGACGGATTGCTCGGAAACGACGACGACGGGTGTCGGTGACGGCGTCGCGGATGGAGAGGCTGCCGACACTCGACGAGCGTCGTCGGTGGCGGCCGGATCGGCAGCGGAAGTCGAGGACGAGCACCCCGCGACGAGCAGAAGCGCTGCCGTCACCGCTACCAGCATGGAGACGGACCGCGCCCGTCGGGTGAGGCGCGGGCGCGCCACGGCGCGATCGTTCACAACGGTCATCGAGATGTTCCCCCCAGAACAGAAGCCACGCGCCTTCGCGTCGCCACGGCTCAGCAGACCAGATCGGGGTCGCGGACGCAAGCGCGAACCCCGGCAGCCTCAGCCACCTCATCGCTTCGCGTCGCTTTCGCTGCGCTTCGTGGCGTCAGCGACCGCCGGGCATCGCGCCCGCGGTCGGGGTGGTGGTGGTGTCGACGCGCACGCCGAGGGCGACCGTCCACCCGGTGGTGTTGTCGCCCGTGGCGGTGGCGAGCTCGAGGGCTCCTCCGTCGTCGCCGAAGACGTTGTCGCTCTCCAGCGACACCCGAGTGAGATTGGATGCCGAGGAGGGGTAGGCCGCGTCGGCGTAGACCACCTCGCACGCGGCCTGCGGCAGGGCGACCTGCGAGGTGGCGATCGCGTTCGAGGCGTCGGTGATGGCATCCACGTTCGGGTACACCTCGAAGTGGATGTGGGGCCACCGACCGTCGTAGCAGCCGGGGAAGATCGAGGTGAACGAGACGACGCCGTCGCTCCCGACCACCTGGACGCCGCGGAGGTAGCTCTCGTTCTCGATCCCCGAGGAGTACATCGAGTAGCGACCCTGGTCGTCGCAGTGCCAGACGTACACCGCGGCCCCCGTGAGAGGCACGTCGCCGTTGGCGGTGTCGAAGATCGTGAGGTTCAAGGTCATGGGAACGCCCGCGGCCGTTGCTCCGCCGTCGAGGCTCGAGCGCAGGTCGCTGCGGACGATGCCGGACTGCTCGAGGATGTCGGGGCCGTTCGAGCCGTCGCCCGGGTAGGGGCCGGCGGTCTCGTCGGGGATCTCGCCCGAGGGAAGAGAGGCGGCCGCGCTGGTCGCGGTGGCGCTCGGCGTCGCGCTCGCCGTGGGCGTCGCGGTCGGGGCCGCCGTCGCGGCCGTCGTGGCGGCACCGGAGTCCGACGGAGCGCACGCGGCCAGCGTGGCGGTGCCCGCGCCCAAGACGACCAGGCCCAGGATGCCGCGACGCGAGACGAGCGTGCGGATATCGAAGGGCGCCCCTTGATCGACGACGGGCTCGTCGGCGCGGTCGAGCAGGCGACCTTCGTAGGCGGGGCCGTCGGGGGTCATCTGGGTGTCGGGGATTCTGCTCATGGTCTGCTCCTCTGGTCGGTGCGGGTGTCGTTGAAGCGACCATGACGCAGCGACCCTGCCCCCTCCCTCACCGAATCTATGGACCAGCTATGCGCGTCGGATCCGCACGAATTCCACCGTCCCCGCCCCCGGCGCACGTGTCAGGATGAACGAGGGAGGTACGCGATGACCGGAACACTGCACGCCGTGACCCTCGTCGTGAACATGCCGATCACCAAGATCGACGCCCTCGACGCGATCGCCTTCGCCGCCGACGGGGGCGTCGACGGTGCGGGCACGATGAGCCCGCGCGTCTGGCTCGCCCCCCACGCGTGGGCCGAGGTCGAGATCCCCAAGTTCGCCGATCCCCCGCCGTTCGCGATCGACGTGTACTCCGACGTCTCGGGCGCGGTGGCGTGGGCGCAAGCCCGGCGCCTCTTTGACGCCCTCGAGCGCTTCGGCTGGAACGTGAGCCCGCCGCGCGCGGGGGTGCAGTGAGCGAGACCGCCGCGCCGCGGCCGCGACTGCTCTACGTCGAGGACGACGCCGAGATCGCCGCGATGACGCTCGAGGTGCTCCGCGAGACCTACGAGGTCGTGCACGAGGCCGACGGTCTGGCGGGTCGCGATCGGGCGCTGCGCGAGAGCTTCGAGGTGATCCTGCTCGACCGGCGACTCCCCGGCCGCGACGGCGCAGAAATCGTGCGTGATCTGCGCACCGCGCACATGACGACCCCCGTGCTGCTGCTCACGGCGCTCGGTGCCGTCGCCGACCGCGTCGAGGGACTGGATGCCGGCGCGAACGACTACCTGCTGAAGCCCTTCGACTACGACGAATTGCTCGCCCGGCTGCGAGCGCTGCGGCGCGGCTACCGGGCCGAGGGGCGTCGCCGGGGCGTCTCGGACTGGACATACCTCCCCGACACGGCCGTCGTCTACGGCCCCTCCGGCGAGCGCATCGCCCTCACCTCGACCGAGAACGCCGTGCTGGAGCTGCTCACCCGGAGCCCCGACCACGTCTTCTCTCGCGAAGAGATCGCCCGCGCAGTGTTCTCGTCTCCGGATGCCGTGACCACCGTCGACACGTACGTGCACTACCTGCGCCGCAAGACGGCGACCGACCTGGTCGAGACCGTGCGCGGGCGCGGCTACCGCGCGGGGGCCGAGCGGTGAGCGTCGACGACGACCGGCAGGTCGTCCGCCGCGCGGCCGTGCGGGTCGGCACCCTCGTCGCGGGCGCGTCTGCGGTCGCGATTGCGGTGGGCGTCGGCATCCTCGTCGCCGTTCTGGTGGCGCAGGCGCGGACCGAGGGCGGCGGTCGGCGCGGCCCGGGCGGCGCGCCGATGGGCGACCGTTTCGTCGTCGACCTCGACGACGTGCTGCCCTGGGTCATCGGCCTGGGCCTCGTCGGGGTCGTGGTGCTCGGGCTCGTGGGGTGGGCCGCAGCCCGCTGGTCAGTGCGCCCACTGGATGAGGCCCTGCGTCGGCAGCGCGCGTTCGTCTCGGATGCGAGCCACGAGCTGCGCACGCCGCTGACCGCCCTGACCAGTCGCATCCAGATTGTGCAGCGACGCCTGCATCGCGGCGAACCCGCCGACGACCCCCTCGACCAGCTGCGGCGCGACGCGCAGGTCATGGACGACGTGCTGGCCGACATGCTGCTGACCGCCGAGGGCCAGGTGCACACAGGCACCGCGCGGGTGGACGACAGCGTGCGCGCGGCGACCGACGCCCTCGCCTCGCTCGCGGACGACGCGGGCGTGCACCTGCGTCTAGGCGCGCTGACGGGCGTGACCGTGGCGGTGCCGGCGGTCACCGTCGTGCGCATGTGCACCGCCCTGCTCGACAACGCCATCGGTCACACGCCTGCGGGCTCCGAGGTCACGGTCACCGCCGACGCCGACGAACGCGAGGTCGTCGTGCGCGTGGAGGACGGCGGAAGCGGCATCCGGGACGATGATCTGCCCCGCATCTTCGAACGCTTCGCGCGCGGGGCGGAGTCGGGCCGGCGCCGGGGCTTCGGGCTGGGCCTGGCGCTCGTGCGCGAGGCGGCGACCCGCTACGGCGGCAGCATCGAGGTGGAGCGCACCTCGCCCGCGGGCACGGTGTTCGCCCTGCGCCTCCCCCGCGCCCGCTGACCGCCCGGTCTCATTCGACGAGCACGTCGTGGAACGCCGACACCTCGACCCACCCGGCGAAGCGACGCGTACGGCCGTGTTCCCAGACGATCCCGGATGCCACGGGGGCCACCGGCATCCAGTCCAGGTCGTCGATCCCGGCGATGGCCGCCACGGTGGCCCACGCGTCGGCCGTGGTGAGGTCGTCGGCGATGACCGTCGCGCTCACGGGACCCGCGAGATGCACCCCCGTGCGCGGGTCGACGAGGTGAGCGCCGCGCTCGGAGGTGCCGGAGGTGGCCACGGCCCCGTCGACGACCTCGACCGTGGCCAGCAGCTCGCCTTCGTGGGTCGGGTGCGCGATGCCGACGCGCCACACGTGCTCGCTCGTCGCGGCCGTGCGCAGGCGCATGTCGCCGCCCACGTTCACGCCGACCGCCTCGATCGCACCGTCGGCGAGCAGCTCGTCGAAGGCCCGGGCCGCGGCATCCGTCGACCATCCCTTCACGTACCCGGTCGGGTCGAACCAGCCGCGCCAGTGCGCGTCGAAGCGGCCGCCGCTGCGCTCGCGCAGGTCGCGGCAGTCCGCTGCGACCTGCGCCACCCGCGGATCGACGTCGCCGAGCTCGAGCCCTTCGTCGCGTAAGCGAGAGATGTCGGAGTCGTCGCGGTAGGTCGAGAACACCCGCTCGTCGTCGCGCAGGCGCGCCACGCACGCGGCGATCGCCCGCTCGACCCGCGCCGTGCGCTCGCCGATGACGGTGATCGAGGCGACCGTTCCCATCATCGGCTCGACGACCGTGAACGCGACGGTCATGCGCGGGCCTCATCGAGGGCGGACTGCAGCGAGGTGCGGTACCCGGTGCTGGTGTAGGTGGCACCCGAGACCATGTCGACCTCGGCGCTCTGCGCCTGCACGGTCTCTTTCACCAGCACGGGCAGCGCGCGGGAGTTGATCTGCTGGTCGCGTCCGCTCTCGGAGGGGTACTGCGGCACCTGCACGTCGGTGATCGCGCCGCCCGACACGGTGATCTGCACCTGCACGGGACCGAAGCGGGTGTTCGCCGCCTGGCCGGTGTAGGTGCCGTCGGTGAGGCCGCTAGACAAGGACTGCGCGCTGGACGAGCCCGACGAGCTCGAGCCGCTCGAGGTCGAGCCGGCGGACGCGGACGCGGATGCCGAGGGGCTCGGCGTCGTCGTCGTGGTCTTGGGCACCGTCGCGACACCTGAAGAGGGGGCATCGGCGAGCGCGCTCGTCGACTCGGGGACCGTCGAGGTGCGGTAGCTGAACAGCAGCACGAGGCCGGTGACGGTCGCCATGAGGGCGTAGACGATCTTCTTCATCGGATTCTCCTCAGACGGTGAAGGCTTCGAGGTGGACGCGCTCGGCGGGGACCCCGGCGCGGCGGAGGTCTGCGCGCACGGCATCCATCCACGGCTGGGATCCGCAGAGGAACACGTCGGTGTCGGCGGGGCGCGGCGAGACGTAGCGGATGAGGTCGGCCCCGGCCCACTGGGCGTGCGAGGTCGGTAGCCACGACGAGGTGGTCAGGGCACGACGGCCGGGGAGCGGCGCGTGGCGCAGGCCCCGCTCCCGCACGAGGCGGTCGATCGCGTCGGCGCGCAGGGCGTCGGCGGCGGTGTGGTCGCGCACGATGAGTGTCGCCTCGCCCGGAGCCCAGTCGGCCTCTTCGAGCATCGCGACCAGGGGCGCGACTCCCGCACCCGCGGCGATCATGAGCAGGTGTCCGCCACGGCGTTCGTCGGCGGTCATCGTGCCGTAGGGGCCCTCGATGAGCACGCGCGTGCCGGGGCGGAGCGCGGCGAGACGCTGCGTGCCGTCGCCGACGAAGCGGGCCGAGATGACGAGCTCACCGTCGGCCGGGTCGGTGGCGAGAGAGAAGGGGTGTCCGCGGGTCCAGCCCGCACCGTCGAGGAAGCGCCAGACGAAGAACTGCCCGCCGCGCGCCTTGAGGGCGTTGATCCGGCGTCCGGTCATGCGCACCGAGACGCCGCTCTGACCGTCGCGTTCGACAGCGCTGACCCGGATGCCGTGGCGCAGCGACTTCGCGAGCGGAAGCCCGAGACGGAAGACGACGACCGTCGCCACGGTCGCGCCCCACATCGCCCACCAGTAGACGGTGGCGGCGGGCGAGACGGTGAAGTCGGCGCCCGTCCACAGCATGTGCGGAATGGCGAGGCCGACACCGAGGTAGCCGTAGAGGTGCAGCAGGTGCCACGACTCGTACCGCAGACGCGTGCGCGCCTTGCGCACCGAGGTGACCACGACCAGCAGCAGCAGGGCGGTGCCCGCGGTCGCCAGCAGCATGCCCGGGTAGTCCCACACGAACTGCCACGCCTGCTCGAGGGGGGTGATGCCCGCCTGCACCGCGTAGCCGAGGATCTGCAGCCCGATGTGCGCCGTGAACAGCGCGAACGACCAGAAGCCGACGATGCGGTGCATGCGGGTGATGCCGTCGCGACCGAAGCCGCGCTCGAACAGCGGCACGCGGGCCATCAGCAGCACCTGGTAGAAGAGCAGGTTGGCGGATGCCAGGCCCGCGGCGCGACCGAGGGAGTTCAGCGAGTCGGCTCCCCCGGCCAGCAGCGACTGCACCTCGCCGCCCGCGACCCAGACGGCCACGACGACGAGACTCGTCGCCCAGATGACGACGATCGCGGCGAGGTTCCACAGCGGCCGGGCGTTCGGCCTGCTCCGCGAGACCGGGCGAGCGCGGCGCACGGTGGCGGCGGGCGGGGCGGCGAGGGCGGGTGCGGCGGTCATGCGCTCAGCGTGCCCGGACGCTCCCCAGACGGCTCCAAGAATGGGGCGCACGCGGGTGATGCATAGAAAACGCGTAGATTGCGACTTCGCCCGCGCCGAGCGCTACCTCGCGACGGGCGTGCTGAAGAGGTTCACGACGTTGCCGTCGGGGTCGCGCACGAGGGCCGACCGATTGCCCCACGGCATGGTGGTTGGTTCGAGAACGACGTCTTCACCGGGTGTCTGGAGCGCGGCGAACGCGGCGTCGACGTCGGCGACTTCGAACTCGATAAAGACGGACCGGTTCGCGGCAGGCACGAGCGCTCCATCGAGCATTGCGACCGTGGCGGTGCTGGCGATCGCGAGGGTCGCGCCGGGGCCGCTGAACTGCGCGAAGACGGGGGCGGGCCGTTCGGCGTGCTGGCCGGTGACGCGCTCGTAGAACGCGACGAGGTCGTCGAGGTGATCGGTGACGATGCGGATGGAGGCGAACGACATGGGTTTCCTTCGGTGGAGTCGACGGGTTGAGAGCTCTAGCCTCCCCAGGCACCGCGACACCGTCCTGTCGGTGTTTCGCGAAGTCCCGTGAAATCAGTCCTCGACGACCGACCGCAACCGTCCGTACGGGATCGCGAGGTCGGCGGCACGCAGCGCGCGCTGCGGGGGTCGCTCCTCGGTCGCCTCGATCGCCCGCATCCGGTCTCCCCGGAACGCCCGCACCCCGTCGCGCAGGCGACACCATGCGATGAGGTACCACTGGCCCTCCTTGCCGATGGACCCGAGGGGCTCGACCTCGCGAACCGATTCGGTGCCGCCGGCGTCTTGGTAGCGCAGGCGCACGACGCGATCGGCGCGCAGGGCTGCAGCGAACTCGGGCGGGGCGACGACCTCGTCCTCGCCCTCGAGAAGGTGAACGCGTGAGGCGAGGGCGCTGGCGCGCGCCGCCTCGCCCTCCGGCATGACCGCGAGCATCTTGCGGGCTGCCGTGCGGGCGGAAAGCCGGAACGGGCTGCGCCCGAGGGTGCCGAGACCGATCAGTACCGCGAGCGCCTCGTCGAGCGTGAACCCGGCCGGGCCCAGCGTGGCGGACGCGTCGATCACGTACCCACCGGTGCGGCCGGGCTCCGCCCAGATCGGCAGACCCGCCTGCTGCAGCGCCGAGAGATCCCTTTCGATGGTGCGCACCGACACCTCGAACCGTTCCGCGAGACGACGAGCACTTCGCGGTCGCGGCGAGACGGCCCGCAGTTCTTCCACCAGGCCATAGAGACGATCGGTGCGGTTCACTCCCCCATCATCCGACGCCTCGTCACCTGGAGCACTCCTCGACGCGTCCGTGAGGTGATGCCACAGTTCACGCCTGGAGGGATGCCGTCGCCCGTCTCGAGCGGCGGGGATGGGAGACCGGGCATCGCGCCGACCAGGTCGACTTACAGCGTAAGCTGATGTCGTGGAACACGAGAGCATCGAGGACTCGCCTCCGCGCCGTTCTCGTGTGCAGCTGCAGGAGTGGGTGCAGGAATTCGTCGATCTCGGGCACCCGATCGCCAGCCGCATCCGCGTTGTCGAGCAGGAAGGTGCGGACGGACGTGACACCGGCCTCGTCGTCGTCGAGCTCCCTCACGGCGGCGGATCGGTCTCGCTCGAACCCCGCGGATACGACGATCCCCTGTGGCAGGCCGACCTCACCGGTGGAGACGACGACGTCATGCTGTCGCCCTACGCGCTGGCGGGGCTCGCGGCCGAACTCGTGGTCGCCGGCAACCTCTGCGCTTTCCTGCAGTGGAAGTCGCTGGAGTGGGACCGAGCAAGCGGGCGCCACACGGCGGGAGGGGCGACAGATGCCTCAGGATGACGCGCACGAACTCCTGTCGAACATCCTCGACCGTTGCGCCGCCATGGAACGCCCGTTCTGGGAGGTCAGCGCCGAGAAGAGGGCCGAGGTGGCGCGCCACTTCGGGTCTCCCGCGGTGATCATGCGGGTCGGACAGGGGTCCGACGAAGATCTGCGCATCGCCGGCGGAGCCGATCTCTTCCTGGCAACGTCGCTGTTGACCGAGATCGCGATCGAGCTCGCGGAGCAGGCGCACACGGGCCGCAGTCGGTCGGAGGCCGTCTCCGCCATCCGCGCGCGCCTGCGCGCTCTCCTCGGGCCAGCAGCCCACCCCGAAGACGCACCCGATCCGCACCGCGGATGAGGCGCGGACACGCCTTTACTGGGACAGCTGACGGTCCAGTCGGTCCAGCAGCGCCTCGAGCGATTCCTCGAACTCGTCCTCGGAGCGATCCCTGCTGAGAAGACCGCGCAGTCTCTGCACGTGAGGAGTGTCTGCGAGCTCCTTCTCGGCGTCGCCCTGTCCGATCGCGGCTCCGCCCTCGTCGAGCGGTTCCTCGACCGGCGCGGTCTCGGCGCCGCGCACGGCCGCTTCGAGGAGCAGGTTTCCGAGGAGGAAGCTGCTGAACGAGCGGTAGGCCTTCACCGCCTGCTCATCATCGAAGCCGAAACCGATCATCGCCGTGAGGAAATGCTCCACCACCTCCACGCTCCGCAACGGCGGGCGCAGCCAGGGCGCCGCCGGGTGACGAGTGGCGACGAGGGGGAACGCCTTCGGGTGTTCGATCGCGATGCGACGGACTTCGTGGGCGACGACCTGGAGATACCGCTGCCACCCGTTGTCTTCCGCCACGAGCAGTGCGTCGGTGAGGCCCCGCATGAGCCGATCGACGACGCCCTCGAGAAGGTCTTCTCGGCCGTTCACGTACCGGTACAGCGACATGGCCTCGACCCCGAGCGATTTGCCGAGATGGCGCATCGACAGCTCGTTGAGACCCCGCTCGTCGATCAGCGACAGGGCCACGTCGAGGATCGCGTCCCGGCTGAGCCGAGGGGCGGTCGTCCGTTCGGTGTCCACGATGTTCTCGCCCATGTCCCACTCTCCGTGCGTAGAACACCATCGTGGCCGAAATCGGCTCCCCACGGAGGTCGCTTGCCCCTCGGGCGAGGCGTGCGCTAGCCCGCCGTCGTCGGGGTCAGTCGTCGAGGCCGACCAGCACCGCGCTGCGTTCCCACAGCTGCCGCGCGACCAGGGGGTCGTCGGCGATGCGGTTGGTCGTGGCGGGCTTGTTGTTCGAGTAGAAGCCTCCGGGGGTCCAGTCGACGCCGGGCTTGCCGAGCGCGAGCCAGGTCAGACGTGCGCCGCCCACCGCGGTCGAGGTCATGAGGCTCTTCGCGAGCGGGCCCCCGTAGAGGAACTTCCACGGTCCGTCGCTCGACGATCCGAAGTTCGAGGCGATGACCCCCGGGTGGAAGGCCACGGACGAGACACCCTGGTCGCCGAGCCGGCGGTTGAGTTCCTTGGTGAACAGCACGTTCGCGAGCTTCGCGTTGCCGTACGCTGCGGTCGAGGAGTAGCGGCGCTCCCCCTGCAGGTCGTCGATGTCGAAGCGGGGGAAGAGTCTCGCCGCGGCGCTCGAGGTCTGAATCACCGAGGCGTCCGACTCGATGAGGCGCTCGCGCAACAGGTTGGTGAGCAGGAACGGCGCGAGGTGGTTGACCTGGAACGTCGTCTCGTAGCCGTCCTTCGTCAGGGTGCGCTCGCCGAAGACCCCTCCGGCGTTGTTGGCGAGCACGTCGATGCGGGGGTATTTCTCGAGCAGGGATGCCGCGAGCTGCCGCACCTGCGCCAGGTCGCTGAAGTCGGCGACGAAGGAATCCACCCCGAGCGAGCGCGCGACGCGGGCGGTCTTGTCGGGATTGCGCCCGACGACCACGACCTCCTCGCCCACCTGCGTGAGCTGCTTCGCGGCTGCGGCGCCGATGCCGTCGCTGGCGCCGGTGATGACGATAGTGCGGGTCATGCGAACCTCCTGGGTCGAAGAGCGCCACGCTACTGCGGGCACCGATGTGAACGTCGGGGCTTGCCCGTGGCATCCGGTATCGAAAAGAACTCACAGCCCGCTCCCAGCCCCGCGGGACCAAATCCGGCGGGTCCCGCGTTCTTACCCATGACGCCCGCCACAGGGCGACATGACGAAGGGATACGCACCGTGAGCACGGAGTACCGGAAGACGTCGGAGGCGCTCAGCCGCCTCACCGACCGCCAGTTCGCCGTCACGCAGGACGACGCCACCGAACCGCCGTTCCGCAACGAATACTGGGACAACCACGAGGACGGCATCTACGTCGATGTCGTGTCGGGACAGCCGCTGTTCTCATCGACCGACAAGTTCGAGAGCGGATCGGGCTGGCCGAGCTTCACCAAGCCCATCGACGACGCCGCCGTCGTGAACAAGACCGACCGTTCACTGTGGATGACGCGCACCGAAGTGCGCTCGGCCGGAGCCGACAGCCACCTCGGACACCTCTTCGACGACGGCCCCCGCGACCGCGGCGGACTGAGATACTGCATGAACTCGGCCGCGATGCGGTTCGTGCCCGTCGCGGAGCTCGAGGCGCAGGGGTACGGCGCCTACCTCCCCCTGTTCCGTGAGAGCCGAGCCTCATGAACCTCTTCTCTTTCCTCACCCGCAGCAGCGTCAACCGCAGAAGGAGCACCACCATGACCAGCGGACCCACCGACTCCGGCGAGATCACCCGCCGCCCCGGCACCGAGACCGCCGTCCTCGCGGGCGGATGCTTCTGGGGCGTCGAAGACCTCATCCGCCGCCAGCCCGGCGTGCTCGACACGCGCGTCGGCTACACCGGCGGCCAGAACGACCACGCGACCTACCGCAACCACCCCGGTCACGCGGAGGCCGTCGAGATCGTCTTCGACCCCACGCAGACCTCGTACCGCGACATCCTCGCGTTCTTCTTCCAGATCCACGACCCGTCGACCCTGAACCGTCAGGGCAACGACATCGGCACGAGCTACCGCTCCGCGATCTTCCCGCTCTCGCCCGAGCAGGAGAAGGTCGCGCGCGACACGATCGCCGACGTCGACGCGTCGGGCATCTGGCCCGCGAAGGTCGTCACCACGATCGAGCCCGAGGCGCCCTTCTGGGAGGCCGAGCCCGAGCACCAGGACTACCTGATCCGCATCCCCAACGGGTACACGTGCCACTTCGTGCGCCCCGGTTGGGTGCTGCCCAAGCGTGAGGAAGCCTCCGCGTAAGCGATAAGAGGGCCCGGATGCCATGGCATCCGGGCCCTTGCTCATGTCAGGAGGTCGTCGAGCAGGCGTTGCACCCGCTGCTTGATGTCGTCGCGGATCGGGCGCACCTCGTCGAGGCCCTTGCCTGCCGGATCGGTGAGCTCCCAGTCCTCGTACCTCTTGCCGGGGAAGATCGGGCACGCGTCGCCGCAGCCCATCGTGATAACCGCGTCAGAGGCTCGGACGTCGTCGGTGAGCAGCAGCTGCGGCACCTCGGCGCTGATGTCGATCCCCTCTTCCGCCATCGCGGCCACCGCCATCGGGTTGAGGGCGTCGCCGGGGGCGCTGCCACCGGACAGCACGCGCACGCGGTCACCGCCCAGGATGCGAGCGTAGCCGGCGGCCATCTGCGAGCGGCCGGCGTTGTGGACGCAGACGAAGAGGATCGTGGCGGTGTCGGACATGACGCTTCCTTCGGGTCGGGACGGACGGGAACAGCATGACGCAAGATATCGACGCTCGTCAATATTGACGTTCGTCGATGTAAGGGCGATGATGGATGCCATGGCCTCCGCAACCGCCCTCCCCCTGCTCGACGCTCCCTGCTGCGTCTCATCGGGCGACGCCGCGATGGCCCCCGCCGAAGCCGAGGCCCTGGCGAGGACGCTCAAGGCCCTCGCCGACCCGGCGCGGTTGCGGATCGTGTCGATCATCGCCGCGCAAGATGCCGGCGCCACCTGCGCGTGCGACCTGCAGGAACCCCTCGGCCTCTCGCAGCCCACGGTGTCGCACCACACGAAGGTGCTCGTGGATGCCGGCATCCTGACCCGCGAGAAGCGAGGCACCTGGGCGTACTTCTCTCTCGTGCCGGGCGCTCTCGACAGCGTCGCCGCGGCCATCGCGCCCCGTCACTGACGCTTGCAACCCCCGCCGCCTCACCCGTCGGCCTGCCTAGGCTCGCCGCATGAGCGAGTACGACGTCGTCGTGGTGGGAGCAGGACTCGCGGGACTACGCGCCGCGACCCGCTTGGCCGAAGCCGGATGCGACGTCGTGGTGCTCGAGGCGAACGACGCGGTCGGCGGGCGCGAGCGCACCGACATCGTCGACGGATTCCGCCTCGACCTCGGCTTCCACGTGCTGAACCCGGCGTACCCGGCCGTGCGACGCTGGGTCGACGTCGACGCCCTCACCCTCCGGCGCTTCCCCGTCGCGGTGGGCGTGCGGCTCGACGACCGGGTGGTGCGATTGGCGCATCCGCTGCGGCATCCGGGATCGATTGCCGCGACCCTGGCGAGCGGGCTCGTGCGTCTCACCGATGTCGCCGCGCTGGCGCGATGGGCGGGCCCCACCCTGCTGTCGGCGTGCACCGCCAAGAAGGGCCGCGACTTCTCGCTCGACGAGGGCTGGGACCGGGCGGGCCTGCGCGGACCCCTCCGCGACGCGGTGCTCGAGCCCTTCCTCGCCGGGGTGATCGCCGACGAGCGGCAAGAGACCTCCGACGCCTTCGTGCGCCTGCTCATCCGCAGCTTCGCACGCGGGCGTCCGGGCGTTCCCGCGGCGGGGATCGGCGCCCTCCCCGCGCAGCTCGCCGACACCGCGCGGCGTGCGGGTGCCGGCATCCGCCTCTCGCACCGCGTCGTGTCGACCCGCAAACGCGCGCACGGGTGGCACCTCGGAGTGGAGGGGGCGGATGCGGTGACCGCACGCACCCTCGTGCTCGCGAGCGGCCTGGACCACGCCCTCGACGCCCCGCACCCTCGCACGCGCGGCCTTCAGACGTGGTGGTTCGCCGCGGACGAGGCCCCCTCGGCCGATACCGCGCTGAGGGTGGACGGCCGTCGCCGCGGACCGATCGTGAACACCGCGGTCATGACCAACACCGCCCCCACGTACGCCCCGCGCGGGCAGCACCTCATCCAGGCGACGTGCGTCATGCCGTCCACCGCCACCGAGGACGAGGTGCGGCGGCAGCTCGGCGAGGTGTGGGAGGCCGACACCCGGCCCTGGCGTCTGCTGCGCCGCGACGACATCATCCACGCGCTGCCCGTACAGGATCCACCGTTGCGCCTGCGCCGCCCCGTGCGGCTCGACGACGGCCGCTACCTCGCCGGCGACCACCGCGACACCGCGTCGATCCAGGGCGCTCTGGTGTCGGGGCAACGGGCCGCCGAAGCGGTGCTGGCCGACCTCGCGCGGTGAGCGCGCGGGGTCGCGACGAAGCCCTGCCCAGCTGGGGTCGCATTCCGCCGATCGAGCGTGAACCTTCCGCCTCGACCTGCAGGATTCGCCCCGAACCCGACGAACCGCCTTACCCCTGCGCCGCGAGCTTCGTCAGCGCGTCGCCCGTCACGCGCCGGGTGGTCCACTCGTCCATGGCCTCGGCGCCGAGCGCGCGGTAGAAGCCGATCGCGGGCTCGTTCCAGTCGAGCACCGTCCACTCCAGGCGCGAGTACCCGCGGTCGAGGCACTCGGCGGCGAGCGCGGCCAGCAGGGCCACGCCGTAGCCGTTCGATCGGTACTGCTCGTGCACGTACAGGTCTTCGAGCCAGATGCCGTGGCGTCCGGTCCACGTCGAATAGGTGAGGAACCAGATCGCGATCGCCCGGATGCCGCCATCAGGCCCCTCCACGACGAAGGCGAACGCGCGGGGGTCTCCCCCGAACAACGTGTCGGTGAGCATCGCGGCGGTGTTGTCCACGGCATCCGGCTCGCGCTCGTAATCGGCGAGGGCCTGGATGCACGCGAGGATGCCCTCCTCGTCGCCGCGGCGGGCGGGGCGCAGCACGGCGCCGTCTCTCAGGTCGGTCATGACAGGGGCTCCCAGCTCTCGGCCGCGACGCGGCGGAAGTTCCCGCCGAGCACCGCGGCGACGTCGGTGTCGTTCCATCCTCGCGCGGCGAGCGCCGAACCGAGGAGGACGAAGGTCTCGGGTGGCATCCACTCCATCGGGCCCCAGCGGGTGTAGCTCGCGTCGTACAGCTCCGGCATCCGCACGATCTCGTCGCGGAAGGTCTCCCAGTCGAACGAGAAGTCGGTGCTGACCCCCACATGACGGATGCCGACGACCTCGACGGCGCGCTCGATGTGGCGCACCATGGCCTCGAGCGTCGGGGTGTTCGGCCCGAGGAAGATCCCCACGCCGGTGATGCCGACCACTCCCCCGGTGTCAGCCGCCGCTCGCGCTTGGTCGTCGGTGATGTTGCGGGGGTGCTCCCACACGGAGCGCATGTTCGAGTGACTGAACACCACGGGGCGGGACGACGCGGCGCACATGTCGAAGGTGGTGCGGGCGCCCACGTGCGAGCCGTCGGGAACCATGCCGCGCGCGTTCATCTCGGCGACGAGGTCGCGGCCCCAGGCGGTGAGGCCGTCGTCGACCGCGTCGAGGCACCCGCCACCGGCGCGGTTGGCGTGGTTGTAGGTCGGCCCGAGGGTGCGTACTCCCCGGGCAACGAGGGAGGACACGGCGTCCAGGTCTCCGCCGAGGGGGGCGCTGTCCTCGAGGTCGAAGGCGACGGCCGTGTCGCCCTGCGCGGCGATGCGGTCGATGTCGGCGACCGTGGCGGCGAGCTCGAGCCCGTCGATGTCGTCGACCTGGGCGCGGAAGGAGCGGAGAAGGGATGCCGTGAGCTCGGGCGCGTGCGGGGCGTAGCCGACGTTGATCGACACGTAGCCCCCGCCCGCTCCGCGGTAGCGCCGCAGGTCGGTGAGGTCGGCGGCCTCGACGAGTTCGACGCAGGCGTGCTGGTCCCAGAGCACGTCAGGCACCGGCCCGAGCGGCGAGTCCCGCATCGAGAGCCTCGCGCTCGTCGAACACGAACAGGTCGCCGTCCCAGTGCGCTGCGCCGTGTGCGGCGAACCACCCGAGGATCCCGCCCTCGAGCTGGTAGGCCTCGAGACCCTCGTCGCGCAGGTACAGGGCCGCCTTCTCGCAGCGGATCCCGCCGGTGCAGAAGCTGACCACGGTCTTACCCTCGAGTTCTTCGCGGTGCGATGCCGCGGCATCCGGGAACTGCGTGAACCTCTCGATGCGCCAGTCCTTCGCGCCGGCGAAGGTGCCGTAATCGACCTCGAACGCGTTGCGCGTGTCGACGAGCACGACCTCCCGACCCGCGTCATCGAGGCCCGTGTCGAGCCAGCGGCGCAGGGTGTCGGGGGTGACGGCGGGCGCGCGGCCGTCCTGCGGGCGCACCTCGGGACGGTCCATCCGGATGATCTCTCGCTTCACCTTCACGAGCAGCTTGCCGAAGGGCACGGCATCCGACCAGCTCTCCTTCGTCTGCAGGGCGGCGAAGCGCGCGTCGGCGCGCAGGTCGTCGACGAAGCCGCGCACCTCGTCGGCGCCGCCCGCGAGGAACAGGTTGATGCCTTCCTCGGCCAGCAGGATCGTCCCTCGCAGTCCCCCCTCCGCTGCCCGCGCGCGCAGAGCCGCTCGCAGGGACGCGGGATCGTCGATGCGCGTGAACAGGTAGGCCGAGACGTTGAGGACGGATGCCATGGCATCCACGATACGAAAGGCGAGCGGTGTCAGCCGACGACGTCGGCGTCAAGCCGGGAAACGCCCACCGCCGATCGCCTAGCGTGGGAGGACTCGTCTCCGGGAGGACCCCCGTGCCCCAAGGCCCCGTCTCGCCGGCCGTCTCCGTCTCCGTCGTCATCCCCTGCCGCGACGACGGCGCCCATCTGTGGCGGTGCCTGCGCGCGCTGTCCGCGCAGACCGTCACCCCGACCGAGATCGTCGTGGTCGACAACGCCTCGACCGACGACAGCGCCGAGATCGCCCGGGCGGCCGGAGCACGCGTGGTGTTCTGCGCAGAGCGCGGCATCCCCGCGGCCGCCGCAACCGGCTACGACGCGGCACGCGGAGAGCTCATCCTCCGTCTCGACGCCGACAGCCTCCCCGATCCGACGTGGGTGGAGAGCATGGTCGACGCGCTCGCGGATCCGACGGTGGATGCCGTGACCGGCGGCGCCGTGTTCCACGACGGACCCGCGCGACGACGCGTGTCGATGGCGCGACTCTTCCTCGGCACCTATGCCACCTTCGCGACACCCGCTCTCGGACACACCCCCCTCTGGGGATCGAACATGGCGTTCCGCCGCCGCGCCTGGGAGGACGTGCGCGGCGAGGTCCACCTCGATCCCGAGCTGCACGACGACCTCGACCTCGCGTACCACCTGGGCCGCCGCCACCGCATCGCGCGCGTGTCCGGCGCGCACATGCGCGTGTCGTCGAGGACCGTCGAGCCGCGCCGCTTCGCCCGGTGCTTCCGGCGGGGCGCGGGGACCGTCTTCGCGCACTGGCCCGCCGAGATCCCTCCGGCGCGATGGGTGCGCCTGGGGCTGCGAGGTCGGTCATGACCGGCATCCTCTTCCCCGGCGTCGAAGCCCCCGATCTGCACGTGATGAGCTTCAACATCCGTCGACGCTTCGACCGGATCACGTGGCCTCCCGCCGACCGGTGGCCCCTGCGCAAAGAGCGATTGCGGACGTTCCTCAGCGCGAACCGCCCCCACCTGCTGGGCACGCAGGAGGCGATGCCCGACCAGGCGCAGTGGGTGCAGGCGTCGCTCGGCTCCGATTACGGCCGCATCGGGCTCGGACGCGGACCTCGCCGCGACGGGGAGGGCACTCCGCTCTTCTACGACCGCGACCGCATCGAGGTCGAGGACTGGGAGCAGGTGGCTCTGTCCGACACCCCCGGAGTTCCCGGGTCGACCGGGTGGGGCAACACCATCCCGCGCATCGCGGTCATCGCGCAGGTGCGCGACCTCGCGACCGACACCCGGTTCACCTTCGTGAACACCCACTTCGACGCGTTCTCGCGCCGGGCTCGCCGCCGCTCGGCCGCGTGGCTGCACGACCTCGTGGCGCGCCGCGAACGTCCGCTGTTGTTCACCGCCGATGTGAACGCCCACGTGCGCTCCGGCGAACTGTCGGACATGTTCGCCGACGGCCTGCTCGTCGATACCTGGTCGTACGCCCCCGCCCGCCGGACCGCCGAGTGGGGCACCTTCAACAACTACGCGGCGCCCAAGGTCGGTGCGCGCCGCATCGACGCCCTGCTCGCGACCGCCGACGTGGGAGTGCGCGCGGTCGGCATCGACCCGCGACCGACCGGAACGCAGTGGCCGAGTGACCACCTGCCGGTGCAGGCGGTCGTGCGCATCCATCCGGTGGCGACCCCATGACGGGCGGATGCCGATGATCCGGGCGATGTACGCCAATCTCAAGCGGCCGCCGCGCACCGTCACCGACTGGCTGGCCGACGTCGTGCGGGCCGTGGCGATCGTGGTCGTGATCGTGTCGCTGTTCACTCTGCCGTTCACGGACTTCGCGGTGCTGTCGATGTCGCTGCCGGCGGTGATGCTTGCGCGCATGATCGGCCTGCGCTCGGGGCTCGACCTGGTCACGTGCGTCACCGTGTTCGTCGCGGCCGGCAGCAACGTCATCGACCTGTACCGCGCGTGGACCGGCTGGGACCTGATCGTCCACGCCGCGTGCACGGGCGTCCTCGCCGCGGTCGCGCTCGTGCTGCTCGATGACGCGCGCGTGATCGAGCCGACGGATCGGCGCCGCACGCCCATCTTCGTCGCCACGATGGCGGGCCTCGCGCTGAGCGCCGTGTGGGAGATGGTCGAGTGGTTCGGCTACCGCTTCGTCACCGACGCGATCTTCGTCACCTACGACGACACGATCGGCGACATGATCGCGGGCGGCGCGGGCGCCCTGCTGCTGGGAATCGTGGCATCCCGATTCCGCCTGACCCGCACGGATCGCGCGGCACTGTAGCCGTCGGGCTTCATCGAGCTCGCGACGCGCGCTCTGGGCCCGTCGTCGCCGCGACGACGACACCGCCGACGACGAGAGCGACCGCGAGCAGCCCGACGAGCCCTGGGAGCACGATCGTCGGGGCCTCGGGCGCCGTGCCGGCGTCGTCGATGAACGGGCCGATCTCATCGAGCCACGTGCCGTACGCCGTGCCCCACGCCACGAGCAACCCGATCATGAGCACACCGATCCCGGCCGTCACCATCCCCCACACAGGTCCTCTCATGACGGCAGCTTCGCAGACGGTCGCGCCGATCCCCGGCATCCGGATGCCGTTTCGGGTCCCTCTCACATCTCGTCAACGACCGACGCCGTGCCGCGAGCGCGTCGAGAAGCGCCCGCTCACCGCGCTCGCCGGACGGGCCCGCGCGTCCGCCGGGCCCGGGCGCCTGATGGGCCCGCAAACCAACGAGCCCGCGCGCCGAAGGGGCCGGCGGCATCCCCTTCGCGGATGCCGCCGGCCCTTCACGTTGATCTCAGACGCGTCCCGCCACGTCACGCCCGACGAGGTCGCCGTCGGGGTTCGGCTCGCTGAGCTGCTCGCCGGGAGCCGTCGCCCCCTCGAGCGGCGGAAGGCCCGCTTCGACACGGGAGCCGATCTCGGCATCCACGTTCTTCCAGTACTGCACGGCGCGGTCGCGCACGTCGGCGCGGGTCACTCCCCCGACGTGGCCGGTAATGGTCTCGACCAGGCGGTCGCGTTCCTCGGCCGACATGACCTCGCGCACGAGGGTTCCGGCCTGGCCCCAGTCGTCGTCCTCGGGGTGCAGGGTCGCGGCGATTCGCACGAGCTCGCCGTCGCTCTGCCATCCGCCGTGGCCTGCACGCTGCGGCTCGGCTGCGGGACCACCCACCGAGTTCGGCGCGTAGACCGGCACCTCGGGCGGGTTGTACTCGTAGCGCATCGCGCCTTCCTTCGAGTACGAGTGCACCTCGGTGTGCGGGCGGTTGACCGGCAGCTGCTGGTAGTTGGTGCCCACGCGGTACCGGTGCGCATCGGCGTAGCTGAAGATGCGGGCCTGCAGCATCTTGTCGGGGCTGCCGTCGATACCGGGCACGAAGTTCGAGGGCTCGAAGGCCGCCTGCTCGATCTCGGCGAAGTAGTTGCCCGGGTTGCGGTTGAGCTCCATGGTGCCGACCTCGATCTCGGGGTAGTCGCTGTGCGGCCACACCTTCGTCAGGTCGAACGGGTTGAAGCGATACGTCTTCGCGTCGTCGTACGGCATGATCTGCACCTTGAGCGTCCACGTCGGGAACTCGTTCCGCTCGATCGCGGCGTACAGGTCACGGATGTGGAAGTCGGCGTCTTGACCGGCGATCTGGTCGGCTTCGTCTTGCGTGAGCGTCTTGTGACCGAGGTCGGTGTGGAAGTGGTACTTCACCCAGAACCGCTCGCCCTCGGCGTTGATCCACTGGTAGGTGTGCGAGCCGTAGCCGTTCATGTGGCGCCACGATGCCGGGATGCCGCGGTCGCCCATCAGCCAGGTGACCTGGTGCGCGCTCTCCGGAGACAGGGTCCAGAAGTCCCACTGCATCGTGTTGTCGCGCAGGTGGCTGCCGGGCAGGCGCTTCTGCGAGCGGATGAAGTCGGGGAACTTGATGCCGTCTTTCACGAAGAAGACGGGGGTGTTGTTGCCGACCAGGTCGTAGTTGCCCTCGCTCGTGTAGAACTTCAGCGAGAAACCGCGCGGATCGCGCCAGGTGTCGGGGCTGCCCTGCTCGCCCGCGACCGAAGAGAAACGCGCGAGCATCTCGGTCTCGACCCCGGGCTGGAACAGGGCCGCGCGCGTATAGGCCGATACGTCGCCCGTCGTGCGGAAGGTACCGAACGCGCCGCCGCCCTTGGCGTGCACGACGCGCTCGGGCACGCGCTCGCGGTTGAACTGGGCGAGCTTCTCGATCAGGTAGTGGTCGGTGAGGGCGATGGAGCCGTCGGCCCCCACGCTCTGGGAGTGCTCGTCGCTGGCGACGGGTGCTCCGTTGTTCTGGGTGGTCGGCTCGGTCATGGCTCTCCTCGCATCGCATCTCGGATCGCGGGGGCGACCCGTCTCCGACGCTACGCATCCCCTCCGACATCGCAGAGGCATTGCGCATCGCGGCCGGGCGACGTAACGTCCCGCGGCTGTCAATCCCCCGAAGCCCGCTCGGGCCGCTCGACACCATGAACCCACACCAACGGAAGGAAGCGTCATGTCGAAGGATCTGTCGAAGGGCGACCGCGTCAGCTGGGACACCCCGCAGGGCCGCACCCAGGGTGAGGTCGTGGAGAAGAAGACGAAGGACTTCCAACACGACGGCCAGAAGTTCACGGCATCCGACGACGAGCCGGCCTACATCGTCACGTCGGAGAAGACCGACGCCACCGCGGCCCACAAGGGCTCCGCGCTGAACAAGCTGAAGAGCTGAGGGCGGTTCCTGAGCCTGTCGAAGGGACCGGATCCGACAGGCTCAGCCGCCTCCCCGTGCGCTACCCCCTCGCGTCGCGCCGCTTCCTCATCTGCGCCAGCGCAAGGCCCAGCCGGTGGTTGCCGGCGAGCACGTCCTCGTGGCGCTCGAGGAACCCCCAGTACGCGTCGGTGAAGACCGAGTCCTTGGCCTCCTGCGCCGAGGGCCACCACGACCCCATCTTCTGCAGATAAGCCCCGCCCGAGACGTAGGGCTTGGTCGCGACGAAGCCGCCGTCGGCGAACTGGCTCATTCCCATTACGTTGGGCACCATGACCCAGTCGTACGCGTCGACGAACAGCGCGAGGAACCAGTCGTTGACCTGTCGCGGCGCGTACCCCTGCAGCAGAAACCAGTTGCCGAGCACCATGAGGCGTTCGATGTGGTGCGCGTAGCCCCACTCGTGCACGCGTTCCAGGACCGTGCGCACGGGGATCGGCAGGTCACTCGGCATCCGCCTTCCGGAGTACCAGTACTTCTCGATCCTTTTCTCGAGGTGCAGCGCGTTGACGTGCTCGAGCTTCGGGTGCGCCCGGTACATTCCGCGCATGTACTCGCGCCACCCGATCACCTGGCGGATGAACCCCTCGACGGATGCCAGGGGCGCGTCGGTACGTGTGGCTGCGGCGACCACTTCGTCGACGGTGAGCAGCCCGATGTTCAGCATCGGCGAGATGATCGCGTGGAAGAGGAACGGCTCGTCGGCCTTCATCGCGTCTTCGTACTGGCCGAAGTCGTTCAGACGCTCCGCGACGAAGACGTCGAGCCAGTCACGGGAGTCCTCCGGCGTGACGGGCAGCCAGAAGTCGGCCGCGCTGCCGGGGTGCTCGGGGTAGCGCTCGTCGACCTCGGCGATGACGGCGCGGGTGGTCTCGTCGTGCTCGAGATGCGGCAGCGGCGGGATGTCGACGCCCTTCTTCGGCAGCGCCTTGCGATTGTCGGCGTCGAAGTTCCAGCGCCGCCCCGCCGGCTTCCCGCCGTCCATCAGGATGCCGGTGCGCCGGCGCTGCCAATGGTAGAAGTCCTCCATGAGCGGCGTCGGGTGCTCTGAGAGCCAGGCGTCGACGTCGTCTTCGGGGGTGAGGAACAGCCCGTCCGAGAGCACGTCGGTCTCGACGTCGTGCGCCTGGCAGATGCGCGCGATGCGCTCGTCGACGGGCCGGTTGGGATCGCTCATCCACGTCAGCTCGGTGACCCGATGGGCCTTGAGCAGCTTTTCGAGCCCGGCCTTGAAGGTGAGGTCGTCGTCGAGGGTGATCCGGCGGACGGTCTTGCCCTCCGCCTCGAGCCGGGCGGCGGTGTGCCGCATCGCCGAGACGAGCAGCACGATCTTGTGGCGGTGGTACGGGAGCTTGGCGAAGCGGGGCGCCGACTCGATGAAGAAGAACTCCTCGATGCCGTCATCGGAGTACGCGGGGTGCTCGGCGAACTGCTGGGTGGCGAGGATCAGCGCGGCCCTCACGCGTGCCGCCTCTGCTTCGCGGCGTTGGCGCGGCAGCCGCGCGAGCAGTAGAGCACCTGGTCCCACTGGTCGCGCCCGCTCCAGCGCTTGCGATCGGTGAAGGGCCGACCGCAGTAGGCGCAGGGCTTGGAGCGGACCTCGGGTCGTGACATGCCGTCATCGTGGCAAAGCGCGTCTTCGGCACCTGGGGGCTTGCGCTGGCACGCTGCGCCGGTTCGCGCAAGGCCCGCGCGGCGGTCGACCGGGGCGTGGTCGGGTGGGGCCATGGACACGACACACGACCGCACGAACGACACCGCCGACGAGCCCGACGAGCTCGAAACCGCTGATGCGCCCGTCATCCCCGACACCACCGACGACGACGACGCCCCCGTCGACAACCCGTCGGGCGGATGACCTCGCGGCGCGGCGCGGCCGCGAGGTCCGCGCCGCGCTCAGTCGGTCAAGTCGAAGGTCTGCTTCTCGCCGCCGTGGGGCCGGTCGCCGCTCACCTTCGAGGTGACGAGCGCGATGGCCGTGGCGAGGCGCCCACCCGCGCTCCCCCAGTACTCGCCCGTGAGGGTCGAGACCTTCAAAAGGGTCACCCCGGGCGACTCGGGGCCGTCGGGGAACCACGCCTCGACGCTCGTCGACCACAGTTCCTTCAGCTTCGCGAGGTCGTCGACCACCTCGGCCTCACCCGCGAGCGACAGCCACGTGCCGTCGGTGCTGAACGACAGGCCCACCTTCGGGTCGCGCCGCACGTGCTCGACGGCGGACGCGTGCGTGCCCACGATGAACCAGAGGTCGCCGTCCGACTCCTTCTCCTGCACGGTCAGCGGGTGCGCGTGCAGCGCTCCGTCTTCGGCGCGGGTGGTGACCATCGCGAAGCGGAACTTCTTGAGCAGATCGTTGAGCGTCTCGAGCTCGGTGGCGGTGGATGACATGGGGGCTCCCCTCGGTTCGTGAGCCCCCAGCCCATCCTTTGGCTGCGCCTTGCGCTACGCGTTGACGCCAGGGGCATCGTCTGCTCTCGGCGGGGCGAGGGCGTCGAGCTCGGCAAGGGCCTCCTCGGCCCGATGCGCCCGCGCGGCGACCTCGTCGTCCCACCAGCGCGGCCCCCGCTCGCCCAGTCCGTGTTTCGCGAGCCCCACCCGGCGACGCGCGTCGGACACGGCGTCGTCGCCCCCCGCTCGTTTCGCCGTCCGCACGGCCGCCCGGGCCCTCCCGAGGTGCGACCGCAACCGGGCGGCGAGGTCGTCGGGCAACGCCGGATCGGTGCGGCGCCACCGGCGCCCGTCGATCACGAGCCAGCGCTCGTCGTCGGTCGCGCCCCGATCGGAGGGAGGGTCGGATGCCATGCCCCCAGTGCACCGCACCCTCGGGCCCGCCGAAATCACCCGGGTGTCTCGCAGACATCCGTGCTAGCGTGAGGTTATTCGTTCTGGGACTTGCTTCATCGACGCCCGCCTCATCGCTGAGATGCCGGGCGCACGGCGCCGAGCCGTTTCCGACAGTAACCCCACCCCTCATCATCGTGTGCCTCGCTCGACGGCTTCGGTCCTCGCCTCGCACTCGCAGAAAGTTCTTGTGTCTCTGCTTCACCCTTCGCCGCTATCGTGGCGCCAGGCCGATCTCGACGTGTACGTCGCGACGGCCGGATCCGACTACGCCGGTTTCGTCGGCGCGGGAACCTCGGGCTTCGAAGCCCAGGGTCCCCTCGGCGAGAATCTCGGCGTCCACACGTCCGTCGGGGCGGCTCAGGCCGCCGTCGACGGGCATCGCGTACGCGCCACCACCACGGTGACGCGGCGTCCCCGTCCGCTCCGCACGCGTCGGAGCGGCGCCCACGGCCGCATCTGCGGCCCAACATGAATAAAGGAAGAACACGATGGCCACTGGCACCGTGAAATGGTTCAACTCCGAAAAGGGCTACGGCTTCATTGCTCCCGACGACGGCTCCGCCGACCTGTTCGCGCACTTCAGCGCGATCCAGGGCAACGGCTTCAAGGAGCTCACGGAAGCACAGAAGGTCGAATTCGACGCTGAGCAGGGCCCCAAGGGCATGCAGGCGGCGAACATCCGCCCCCTCTAAGCTCCGCTTACCTCGGAAGCCGGGTACGTCGCCTCGCGACGACCCGGCTTTCGTCGTTTCCGAGACGATTCCGCACGCCGGGATTTCCCTTTCCCGAGAGGCTCCTGAACATCCCGTCGTATGCCGGGGCGTCCATACGGCGACCCGTAATGTGGGCGACAGCCCGGGTAGCCGCCCCGGTCCATCCCGATCCGAGGAGCAGAAAATCGCTTCCACTGTCGTCGAGTCCCGCCTCGGCCCCATCCGTCAGACGTACTCCGGTACGACCGAATTCCCCCCGATCACCAAGGCCTACACAGAGCTGTCTCAGGTCGTCCGCGAGAGCGGACTCCTCGTCCGCACGCCGGTGTTCTACGCCGTCGTCGCCGCCGCGATCGTCCTCGGCTTCGCCGGGTGCATCACCGGCTTCGTCCTCCTCGGCGACAGCTGGTTCCAGCTGATCATCGCCGCGGTCCTCGGCATCCTGTTCACCCAGGTCGCCTTCCTCGCCCACGAGGCCGCGCACCGCCAGATCTTCGCGTCGGGGCCCGCCAACGATCGCCTCGGCCTGCTCATCGGCAACGGCATCGTCGGCATGAGCCGATCGTGGTGGGCGTCGAAGCACACGCGTCACCACGCCAACCCCAACCGCGTCGACAAGGACCCCGACATCGAGATCGACACGATTTCGTTCCTCGACGTCGACGCGGCCAAGGCCCGCGGCATCCAGCGCTGGATCACCCAGCGCCAGGGGTACCTGTTCTTCCCGCTGCTGGCGTTCGAGGGGATCAACCTCTACGTGCTGGCCCTGCGTCACCTCTTCTCGCGCGAGCCCGTCAAGGGCCGCTGGGCCGAACTCGCCCTGCTGACGCTGCGCCACGCGCTCTTCATCGCGCCGATCTTCATCTTCTTGCCGGTCGGTCTCGCCTTCGCGTTCTTCGGCGTCTCGGTCGCGGTCTTCGGGATCTACATGGGCGCATCCTTCGCCCCCAACCACAAGGGCATGCCGATCATCGCGCCCGGTGCGAAGCTCGACTTCTTCAGCAAGCAGGTGCGCACCTCGCGCAATGTCTCCGGCGGCTGGTGGGCCACGTGGCTCATGGGCGGTCTGAACTACCAGATCGAGCACCACCTTTTCCCGAACATGCCGCGCCCGCACCTCAGCAAGGCCCGCATGATCGTCCGCGAGCATTGCGCGACGCAGGGAGTGCCCTACGTCGAGACCACGCTGTTTCAGTCGTACGGCATCGTCATCGCGTACCTGAACCGGGTCGGGCTCGCGGCCCGCGACCCGTTCGACTGCCCGCTGACCTCTCCCACCCGTCAGCTGAACGTCGAGTAGGCACCCGCTCGACGGCGCCGCACCCGAAAGGGGCGGCGCCGTCATGGTTCACCCCCGCGCATCGGGCTTCGGCTCCGGACACTCTCCTCCGGCATCCGTCGCCTTCTCGAAGTGCCACCGCTCGTTGGCGTAGGTCTGACACAGGCCCCATTCCCGCCCGTGCTCGATGATCCACAGCTGCGCGTCGAGCGAGCCGATGTCGACCGCTCGACCGGTGACGTGACTCGAGTCTTCGGGCGACGCGACGTACTCCCGCGCGAGAGCCTCGGAGCCGTACGTGCGAATGGCGTCGCCGAGGAGCCAGCGCTGGTACTCCTCGCTGCGCCATCCACTGGTGACGTCGAAGACGACTCCCTCCGGCGCGGCGGCCGCCTGGGCAGAGCGAAGGGCCTCGCGCAGGTCTTCGTCGAGTCCTGTCACCGCCGGGTGCCGATCGTCGCTCACGGTGAGGGGCGCCTCCGCCGGGATCATCCCGTCAGCCTGTGTTGGAGAGAACGGCGCGTGCGCCGTCATCACCGCCGTGAACGACGCCGCGGTGGTCATCGCGAGCAGAACGGCGAGCACGGTGAGGACGAGGGCCAGGACGGCCCCGATCGCGAGGACCGCGAGCCGACGGCGGGAAGGGGAATCGATACGGGATGCGGGAGAAGCCATGACCCCAGTCGAATCGGGGCTCCGTTGTCACGGCGTATCACCCGCGCGATACGCCGGCGATACACCCCGCGACGTCTCGGCCGTCAGTCGCGTGACACCTGGTGCAGCAGCACGTCGCGCATCTCGCCGCCGTCGAGGGTCGCGGTCATCAGCGTGCACGCCGGCTGACGGCGGCGGTCGGTGGGCGAGCCGGGGTTGAGAAGGCGCAGGCCGTTCGGGGTCACGGTGTCCCACGGGATGTGGCTGTGCCCGAACACGAGCACGTCGACGTCGGAGTAGGCGGCATCCATCCTCTTCTCGCGTCCGGTCGCGGGCCCCGTCTCGTGCACGACCGCGACGCGCACCCCGTCTATCTCGGCGCGGGCGACCTCGGGCAGGCGCGAGCGCAGGTCGTCGCCGTCGTTGTTGCCCCAGACGCCCAGCACCGGGCCGAGCGTCTCGAGTTCGTCGAGCACGCTCGCGCTCACCCAATCGCCCGCGTGCACGATGAGATCGACCTCGGATGCCGCCTCGCGCACCGCCGCGGGAAGGACGCGCGCCCGCTTCGGCACGTGCGTGTCGGCCACGAGGAGCAGTCGGGTCGCCATGCCCCCACGCTACCGACGCCGGCGACGGTGGGCACCGCGCATACGTCCGCGATATACGGCCCCGCCTACGATGACGGAATGCGCGTGTTGATCGTCGAGGACGAACCCTTCCTCGCCGAGGCCATCCGCGACGGGCTGCGGCTCGAGGCGATCGCGGCCGACATCGCCGGCGACGGCGACACCGCTCTCGAGGTGCTCGGTTACACCGCGTACGACGTGGTCGTGCTCGACCGCGACATCCCGGGCCCGAACGGCGACGAGATCGCCCGGCACCTCAGCGCGCGGCCCGCCGCGCCCCGGGTGCTCATGCTCACCGCGGCCGACGGTCTCGACGACAAGGCCACCGGTTTCGAGAGCGGCGCCGACGACTACCTGACGAAGCCCTTCGTCCTGCGCGAGCTCGTGATGCGCCTGCACGCTCTCGCCCGCCGCCCCGCGGCCGCGACCCCGCCGGTGCTCGAGCAGCACGGCATCCGCCTCGATCCCTTCCGCCGCGAGGTGTTCCGTGACGGCCGGTACGTGTCGCTGACCCGCAAGCAGTTCGCGGTGCTGCAGGTGCTCATGGGCGCAGCCGGCGGTGTGGTCAGCGCCGAAGACCTGCTCGAGCGGGCGTGGGACGAGAACGCCGACCCGTTCACGAACGCGGTGCGCATCACGATCTCGACGCTGCGCAAGCGTCTCGGCGAGCCGTGGCTCATTCAGACCGTCGCGGGAGTGGGCTACCGCATAGGTCCGGTCGATGCGTGAGCGCGCCCCGGGACTCTCGGTCCGCCTCAAGCTCACGCTGAGTTACGCGGCCTTCGTCGTGATCGTGGGGATCGCGGTGTTCGTCGTGGGGTTCCTCGTGCTGCGTTTCCTCCCCGAGGGCAACCTGTACTCCGAGAGCGGGTCGTTCACGCCCGGGCGCGGCGACCTCGTCGACGTCTTCGTCCGGTACGCGTGGTATGCCGTCCTCGCGTTGGCGATCGTGGGCCTCGGCGGCGGCTGGGTCGTGTCGGGACTCATGCTGCGCCCCCTTCATCGGATCACGGGTGCCGCCCGCGCGGTGCGCGACGGCGATCTGGCGCACCGCGTCGATCTGCCGGGACCCCGCGACGAGCTCACCGACCTCGCCGACACCTTCGACGCGATGCTCGCGCGGATCGAGGAGACCCTGGAGGCGCAGAAGCGCTTCGCCGCGAACGCCTCCCACGAGTTGCGCACCCCGCACGCGACGATGCGCACGCTCCTCGAGGTGGCCCGGGCCGACCCCGGGGGCGTCGACCTCGAGCGGCTGCTGCACCGGCTCGATCTCACGAACGAGCGCGCGATCCGTCTCACCGAGTCCCTGCTGGCCCTCGCCCGCTCGACGCGCGAGGGCGCGCTGTCACCCGAACCCACCGCGGTGGACGAGCTCGTCGCCGCCGTGGTGTCCGAGGCGCGGGGCGACGTCGCGGGACTCGATCTGGACGTGATCGACTCCTCGGGTGGGGTCGCGCGCCTCGACGAGACCCTCGTCCGTCAGGCGGTGGCGAACCTCGTCCGCAACGCCCTCGTCCACAACATTGAGGGCGGATGGGTGCGCCTCGCCGTGAGCGGCGAGGTCGACGAGGTGATCATCGACGTCGTCAACAGCGGAGACGACCTGTCGCGCGAGCTCGTCTCGACGCTCCCCGAGCCTTTCGTCCGCGGCGTCGGCCGCACGCGCGGGCGCGCGGACGGTACCGGTCTGGGACTCGCCATCGTCGCCTCGATCGCCCGCGCGCACCGCGGCCGGCTCGAACTGTGGCCCCGAGAGGGCGGCGGTCTGCACGCGCGCCTCCGCCTGCCCCGCTGACGAGCGGCTCAGCGCCGGGCCGCGCGCCCTCCGCGGGCGGCCACGCGCATGGCGATGACGACGACCGTTCCGATCGTGGCGCCGATCGTGTTGGACAGCACGTCGTCGGCATCCGGAACCCGACCGGGGATCCCGGCCTGGAGCATCTCGACCGCGAACGACACGAGGGCGCACAACGCAACGGATGCCGGCGCCCACCGCAGCGGGAGGAGCAGGGCGACCGCGGCGCCGAGGGGTACGAAGAACGCGACGTTGAGGGCCACGTCGGCGCCCGCGCCGAAGACGACGGCGCTCCACGACGGGGGAAGGTGGTCGAGAGCGTCGAGGACGAGGGTGCGGGCCGGCCACGCGATCGCCCGCGGCGCGAGCGTCAAGGCGATGACCGCGGCGAGCACCGCGCCCGCGGTGACGAGACGCGCGGGGGTGAGGACGGGACGAGCGGGCACGGCAACCTCCGGGGTCGGGAGAGTCCATCCCACCGCTCGCACTGTTGTCGCGGTGTCTCGGAACCGCGATACGCGGACGATACCCTCGCGTCGCCGCGAGAGAATGAGGTCGTGTCCCCCTCGCTCCGCTCCCCCCTCCCCTCCCTGATCGTTGACGTCGTGCTCGTCGTCGTCTTCGCCGCGATCGGACGCGCCACCCACGACGGCGACGTCCTGGGTCCGTTCGGATCGGGGCTGGCGACGACCGCGTGGCCCTTCGTCGTCGCGCTCCTCCTGGGCTGGCTCGTCGCGCGCGCGTGGCGTCGGCCGACCGCGGTCGTCGCGACGGGGCTCCCGGTGTGGGCGATCACCGTCGTGCTCGGGATGGTGCTGCGCGCGCTCAGCGGGCAGGGCGTCGCGGTGGCGTTCGTCATCGTCGCGACCCTCACCCTCGCCCTGCTGCTGCTGGGATGGCGCGGGATCGTACGCCTCTCGACCCGGTCGCGCCGGGCCTGACTCCGGTCGATATCGGCCGGCGCCGATCGGACGTCGGCCGTGGGCCGCCCGGGTCAGTCCGCGAGCGTGACGTCGACCTGGATCTCGGTGGCGAGACGCTCCAGACGCGCGACGAGATCGTCGACGGCGACGTCGGCCGCCACCGTCGCGGTGATGGAGGCCTCGAACAGACGACCGCCCGCCATCGCGGCATCCGTCGTCTGCGTCGACATCCGTTCGATGCTCGCGCCGTGCGCGCCGAGAGCCGCGGACACCTCGCGGACGATGCCGGGGCGGTCGTTGCCGACGACGTCGAAGGTCACGGTGCGGCCCACGGCGTCCGCCGAGCCCGCTCCGGCATGGACGGTGACGGTGAGGGTTCCCGCGAGGCCGTCGAGGGCTGCGCGCAGGTCGTCGGCGCGCGCGGGCGTCACCGACACCTCGATGATCCCGGCGAAAGCGCCCGCCAGTTCGGCGAGTTCGCTGTTCTCCCAGTTGCCGCCGTGGGCGTCGACGATGTCGGCGACCGCGGACACGAGGCCCGCGCGGTCATCGCCGACGACGGTGAGGACGAGGGTGGTCATGGCGACAGCGTACCCACCGGAGCTTTGCTAGCGTGGGGACTCGACTGGAGGGGGGTGAGAGCGTGATCGCATCGCTGATCGCGGCGCTCAACCTGCTCCTTGCCACCGCCGAGCTGGCGCTCACGCCCGGGGGGAGCGCCCCTCTTCTCGCCGTGGTGCTCGCCGCAGCCGTCGTGCTGACCGCGGTGATCGTGCTCGTCGTGGTCCCCGCTCTCGTCGCAGCCACGCCCCCGCCGTCGGCGCGTCCGATCGACCCCTCGGCATCCCTCTCTCAGAGTGATCCCGACGCCGCAGGGCACCCGCGCCCGCGAGCCCCGGGGTTCGCGATCCGCGTCGCGTAGCCCTCCCCGTCGCCTCGGCGACGCCCCGAGCGAGCAGCGACGCCGGTCGCCCGCGTGCCGTCGGCGCGTCCCGCGACCGATCAGCCCGTGATCACTCGCTCTGATGGGATGCCCCGTGGACCTCTTCGCCTTTCCGCCCTTCGCTCTGCTGCTCGACCTCGCCACGCGAGCCCTGCTCGCTCTGACCTTGCTTCTCGAACCGCTCGCCGGCGGTCTCGCCGCCGCCCTCGCCGTCGTCGTCGTGACGCTCGCCGTGCGGGTGCTCCTCCTTCCCGTGGGGGTGTCGCAGGCACGGGCCGAGCAGACGCGCGCCCGCCTGGCACCGCGCCTGCGCGCTCTGCAGGAAAGGTGGCGCAAGAACCCCGAACGCCTGCAGCGCGAGACCCTGCAGCTGTATCGCGACGAGGGATCCTCGCCCTTCGCGGGAATCCTGCCCGTGCTCGCTCAGGCGCCGGTGGTCGGTCTGCTGTACGCCGTGTTCCTGCACGCCCAGGTCGGCGGGCACGCCAACACCCTGCTCACGCACGACGTGTTCGGCGTCCCACTCGGGCGGAGTCTCCTCGGCGCCCTCACGACCGGAACGACGGATGCCGCCACCCTCGCCGTCTTCGGCCTGCTCGTCGTCGTGATCGCCGGCGTGGCCGAACTCACGCGTCGACTCCTGCGACCCGCGGTCGACCCGTCGGCTCCCGCGTGGACGACGGGGATGCTCGGTGTCCTGCAGTTCACGACGGCGGTGGTCGCGCTGTTCGTCCCGCTCGCGGCGGGGCTCTATCTCACCGTCACGACCGCGTGGACGCTGGGCCAGCGCCTGCTGCTGCGGCGGCGCTACCCCCTGCCGCGCTGAGTCCGGCCCCGGCGGACGCCCGGTCCCACCGCGGTGCGGCCGCGGCGTTCACCGCCGCCATGGCCAGGACGAGCAGCGCCGCGCCCGCGGGGAAGAGCATCGCCGTGGCGACGGAGACGTTCTCGGCCACGGCGCCGGTCACCGCCGACGACAGCGCCTGCGCCAGGGTGAGGGCCGAGGCGAGGATCGTCATGGTCGAGGCCGTACGCCCGCGCGGGGCGCGGTGGCCGGCGAGGCTGAACAACGTGACGAGGGCGGGCCCCACCCCGATGCCCATGAGGCACAGCACCAGGGTCACCGTCGAGACGGATCCGCCGACCGAGTAGGCGCCAGCCGAGGCCGTGAGCACGCTGGCGAACAGCACGAGCCGCCACCGCAGCGCGAAGCGCTCGGGGACGAGGGCCACGGCGAGGGCCAGCACCGCCGAGCCCACACCCATCACGCCGTAGAGCAGGGCTCCCGCCTCGGGCGCCCCCTGCGCCTCCATGAAGGCCGTCAGCGAGGTGAGCGTGGAGCCGAAGAACAGCCCGACGCCGAACACGGCCGCCACGAGCACGAGCATGCGCGGGTGGAGCAGCTCGCGGAACGGCGCCATGGCGGTGCGTTCCGACCGCTCGGGCACAGCGCGGCCGGTGGGATGCAAAGCGAAGGCGGTGACGAAGACGAAGCTGAGGAGGGCCGCACCGATGATCGGCGCCCACGGGGCGATCAACGCCGCCAAGATGCCCACGACGAACGGACCGATGACGAACGCCGTCTCGTCGGCCGCGGACTCGTAGGCCATCGCTCTCGAGAAGGTGCGGTCGCGCCGCTCGGGGTGCACGCGCGCGCCGATCAGCGCCATCACGCGACTGCGCGACATCGCCGCGGTCTGCGGTCCGGTCACACCGATCGCCACGGCCGCCCCGAGCAGCAGGGCATCCGACGTCGCGAAGCCCACCACGAGGGGGAAGATCGCCAGCAGGATGCCGTTGGCCACCCCCACCGGCACGAGCACGCGCCGCTGCCCGTAGCGGTCGGCGAGATCGCCCAGCACCGGGCCCGCGACGACGACGCCGAGACCCACGGCGGCCGAGGTCAGACCACCGAGGGCGACCGAGCCGCGGAGGGCGACGACGATCGCGAGGACGCCCACGGTCATCATCGCGAAGGGCAACCGCGCCACGAAGGCGATGGGGAAGTACCAGAAGCCGGTGTGATGGACGAGGGGCCGATGGTCGACGGCGGGCGCAGTCATGAAGCAGGTCTCCAGGGAGGGGGCGATGGAACGTGCCGCCTTGCCTGACCGGTAGGTAGTTGCACAGAGTGCGGCGGGAAATCCCGCACCTTCAGTCTACCGCGGGCACCTCACGGGCGCCTGGGTGCGCAGGATCAGCTCACCAGGGCGGCGATCGCGGCGATGGCCGACGCGAGCGCGAGCACCAGGGCGAGGGCGATGAGCACGGTGTGGACGATGAGGAACGGCGTGGGCTTGCCCTCGGCGTTCCTCGCCCGCTGGTCTTTCGCGACCCGCACGTAGAAGCGCGGCCAGACGACGACGTTGAAGACGGCGTTGGCGAACAGCAGCGCGATGAGGACGGGTTCCATGCCTCGAGCCTAGGCGCCGCAGCTCACGCGGCGCACGAGATGCACCGCCGCGCGAAGGGCAGGACCTCGAGACGGGCGTCGGCGATCGGCCGGCCGCAGTTCTCGCACGTGCCGAAGGTGCCGGATGCCACCCGCTCGCGCGCCGCGGAGATCTCGGCGCTCTCGGCCTCGGCTCCCCGCCGCAGCGCGTCGACCTGCGCCCACTCCCCCGAGAGCGTGGACCCCTCGGGGTCGTGCTCGTCGTCGGCGGTGGCGTCGGCGCGGTCGTGCCGCAGGCTCGCTTCGTCGTCGAGCAGGCGCGTCAAACGGTGCGCGACCTCGCGTTCGCGGTCATCGAGCATGCGCATGGCGGTGTCGGCATCCATTCTTCGACGCTATCCCCGACCACCGACACGAGGGCTGCGGCAGGATCGGCTCATGAGCGAACACCGACGACACTGGACCCCCACCGCCGTGGCCTTCCTCGTGCTGGCCGTCGCCGGCCTCGTGGGCACCTGGACTTTCAACGTGTTCGCGATCGTGCAGATGCGGGACTTCATCGGCGATCTCGTCTCGGGGGGACCGGCGGTGTCGTCGATCACCGTGGATCTGATGATCGTCGCGATCGCGGGCAGCATCTTCATCATTGTCGAGGCGCGACGCCTCGGCATGCGTTTCGCGTGGCTGTACATCGTGCTGTCGGGAGTGACCGCCTTCGCCTTCACGTTCCCGCTGTTCCTGGCGATGCGCCAGCGGCGGCTGACCGCACGCCGGTCCTCCCCCGACCGCACCGCGTGAGTCGCCACGACGTCTCGCTTCGCACGCGTTCGAAGCGACGAGTCGTGGCGACTCACGCGGGGGGGGGGGGGGATCAGCGCGCGGCGAGACCCTCGCGCAGTCCGTCGACGAGCGGCGTGGTGGGGCGGCCGATGAGGCGCGACAGCGAGCCGTCGGTCTGACCGAGCGCGCCGCGGGCGATCGCGTCGTCGATTCCGGCCACGAACGCCGCCGTGCCGGCATCCAGTCCGGCCGCCTTCAGGCCCTCGGTCAACTGCTCCACCGACACGCGGGTGTAGGTGACCGGACGGCCGAGCACCTCGCTCGCCGCAGCGGCGAGCTCGTCGTAGGTCCACGCGACGTCGCCGCCGATTTCGACGGTCCGACCGGCCAGCTCATCGGTGGTGAGGGCGATCGCGACCGCCTCGGCGTAATCGCGACGGCTCGCGCTGGCGACGCGGGCGTCACCGGTCGCCGCGACGATCTCGCCGGTGTCCGCTGCGCGGGCGACCGTGTCGAGGTAGTTCTCGGTGTACCAGTTGTTGCGGAGGATGGTGGCGCTGACCCCCGACTCGGCGATCGCCTGCTCGGTGGCCTTGTGGTCGGCGCCGAGAGCGTAGTCGACGACATCGTTGCGCGGAGCGCTCGTGTAGACGAGACGCTCCACTCCGGCGGCGCGGATCGCATCGATCACCGCGCGGTGCTCGGCGACGCGGTCGGGACCGTTGCCCGAGATCAGCACGACGCGGGTCACGCCGTCGAGGGCGGCGGCGATCGTCTCGGGTCGCGCGTAGTCGAGCTCGGCGACGCGGACGCCGCGGGCGGCGAGGTCGTCGACCGTGGCGGGCGTGCGTGCTCCCGCGACGATGTCGGATGCCGGCACGCCGCGCTCGAGGAGAGCGTCGACGACGAGGCGTCCGAGGTGGCCGGAGGCGGCGGTGACGAGAAGGGTCATGATGGAATCCTTTCGGTGGGTTCGTCGGGCTCAACGCCCCGCGGCTCATCACATTCCGGAATGCCGGTACCCACTTTCTGGTTAGGTACTCACATGAACGTCAGTCTTGCGTCGATCCGCGCCGAACACCCCGGACTTTTCGCCGACGGGTGCCCCACCCGCACGGTCCTCGACCACGTCATGGGCAAGTGGGGCATCCTGGTGCTGCTCGCCCTCTCGGACGGGACGCAGCGCTGGGGAGCGCTCCGGCGCAACATCGACGGGATCAGCGAGAAGATGCTCGCGAGCACGCTGAAGACGCTCGAAGCCGACGGCCTCGTCCTCCGCACCGCCTACCCCGAGGTGCCTCCCCGCGTCGAGTACGCCCTCACCGATCGTGGGCGCGGCCTCATGACGCACGTCATCCCCCTCATGGGGTGGGTCGCCGAGAACGCCATCGCCATCGTCGGACGACGGGAGTGATCGTGCGCGTCCCCACCGCCCGCGCCGTTCGCGACAGCCTCACCTTCCGCGCCCCGCGCCGCGTGCCGCTGCTGCAGGTGGCCAAGTCGGCCATCGCGATCGTCGCCGCGTGGCTGCTGGCCGGGTGGCTCGTGCAGGGTCCGCCCCCGATCTTCGCCGCCATCGCCGCCCTGCTGGTGGTCCAGCCCAGCATCAACCAATCGTTTACCCGCGCGGTCGAACGCAGTGTCGGCGTGATCGTCGGGGTGCTCATCGCGGCCCTTCTCGGGCTCGTGTTCGGCTCGCAGCCCTGGGTCGCCCTGCTCTCGGCGGGCGTGGCGCTCGTGGTGGCGTGGGCGGCGCGAATCTCGGCCGGAGCCACCAACCAGATCGCGATCAGCGCCCTGCTCGTCCTCGCTCTCGGCACCGCGACTCCCAACTACGCAGTGGACCGCGTGCTCGAGACCCTGATCGGCGCGGCCATCGGCATCGTCGTCAACGCGGTGCTGGTCCCCCCGGTGCTCGTCCCCGCCGCGCGGGCCAAGATCGACGTCCTCGGGCGCGAGCTCGCCGCCGCCCTCGAGCGTCTGGCCGATGCCCTCGAGACTCCGCAGACATCGGCGTCCCTCGAGGGGCTGCTGCTCGAGGCGCGCCTTCTCCGCCCGGTGCGGGATGCCGCGGCCGACGCGATCCGCGACGGTGCCGACTCGCTTGCCCTGAACCCCCGCAGCGGTCACCACCGCACCGACCTGGCCGAGATGGACGCCCTCGTCGAGCGATTCAGTCCCGTCGTCACCCAGACGATCGGCATGACGCGCGCGGTCTACGACGGCTACGAGCAAACGATCGGCGACGAACCCGCCGTCCGGGCGATCGCCGAACAGCTCCATCGCGCCGCCCACGACGTGCGATTGGCGTTCGCCCTCGACGCCGGCCCCGAGCGCGTCGTCGACGAAGAGCCGGCCCTCACCCGTCCCCTGCAGATCCGCACGCCCTCGACGATGCACTGGGTGCTCGTGGGATCGCTCCTGATGGATCTTCACCGCGTGCACGAGACCCTGCGCGACGTCGAGGACTGACGGCGCCCGCCCGACCTGGGAAGTCGCTCGCGGATCCCGCTCCCCCGGCCCCGCGGGCCGTCGCCCCTGGTTGACTGAGGGCATGGGTACCGCGATGTTCCCCCTCGGAGCCGTCCTCTTCCCGCACACGCCTCTCGCGCTGCGGATCTTCGAGGAGCGCTACCTCGTCATGCTGGGGCGCCTCCTCGACGAGACGGACCCCGCGTTCGGCGTCGTCCTCATCGAGCGCGGCAGCGAGACGGGCGGGGGCGATCAGCGCTTCCCCCTCGGCACCATGGCGCAGCTCAGCCACGTCGTACCCCAGGCCGGCCAGATGCAGATCGTCGCGCGAGGCACGGAGAGGTTCGAGATCGTCGAGTGGCTCGACGACGCCCCCTACCCGCGGGCGGATGTGCGGACTCTCCCCGACCTCGAGTGGAACGACGCGCTTCTGCCACTGCTCGAAGAGGCGGAGCGGATCGTGCGGCGCGTGCTCGGCCGTGCGCAGCAGTACGGCGGTACGAGGTGGGACCCCGAGGTGGAGCTCTCGGAGGAGCCGCTTCCTCGCGCGTGGCAGGTCGCGGCCATCGCCCCGCTCGGCGAACTCGACCAGATGGAACTGCTGCGTTCGGTGACCCTCGGCGGTTTATTGCGGGCCACCATCGACCTCACACTCGCCGCCGAGCCCCTGCTCGGCGATCCCGTCCCCGACGGTGTGATCGTGGTCGAAGACGAGGGCCGGAACGACGAGGATTGAGCGACGCCGTCGCCAACGGTTTCGACGGGAGGAATTGGACTGCCGTGGCGCCCGCCGCCGCCGCCGAACGAGCGGGGAACTCGCCGTGCAGCGACGATGCTGTCATCCGGAACGAGTCGGGGCGCCGCGCTGAGCGACGCCCCGACCCCTCCGTCAGTTCAGTTCGCGCACCGACGAGGGAATGACTCCCGAGCCGTAGAGGTCGATCGCGAGGTCCTGCAGGGCCGTCAGGGCGACGCGCTGCGTGAGCGGACCGTACGAGATCCGCGCCACACCGAGCTTCTCGTACTCGGCGGCAGGCAGTGCCCCGGGAAAGCCGATGACGCTGAGACGCTGCTCTCCGAGCCCCTCGACCAGTCGACTCGTCGTGTCGGCGTCCAGAAGCCCCGGCACGAACACCGAGGTCGCCCCGGCGTCGAGGAAGGCGCGGCCGCGCTTCACGGCATCCGCGATCTTGTCGTCGAGCGGACGGTCGCCGCCCTTCACGAACACATCGGTACGCGCGTTCAGCACGAAGGGGACGCCCTCGGCCGCACCCGCCGCGATCACGGCCTCGACGGCGGCCACCGCCTCATCGAACGGCTTGACCCGGTCCTCGACGTTCGCGCCGACCACACCCACGCCGATGGCGCGCCGGGTCGTTTCACCGGGGTTGCCGAAGCCCGCGTCGAGGTCGGCCGTCACCGGCACGTCGACCGCCGCCACGATGCGTCCGACCATGTCGAGCATGACGTCGAGGGGGATGTTCTCGCCGTCCTCGTACCCGAAGGTCGCGGCGATCGAGTGGCCGGCCGTGGCGAGGGCTTTCGTCTCGGGCAGAGCGGCGACCGCCTTCGCCGACACGACGTCCCAGATGTTGACGACCCGGAGGATCTCGGGGGCGGTGTGCAGGGCGGCGAACGACGCGGCCTTCTCACTCAGCGCGCTCACGCCTGGCCCCCGTCCGCGCGGTCGGCGACGATCGCCTCGGCGATCAGCGTGTCGCCCGCGCCGAAGCGGATGAACCGGCCCACCGTGGCGGGCTGTACGAGCACAGCGGCCGCGACGGCGGCCACGTCGGCACGAGACACCTCGGCCTTGCCCTGCGGCGCCGTGGTGATGCGGCCGGTGGGCTCGTCCGTCGTGAGCGTGCCGGGACCGAGGATCGTCCAGTCGAGGTCACTGGCGCGCAGGTGGTCGTCGGCCGCGAGCTTGGCGTCGGCGTAGGCGAAGAACGAGTCCCGGGGGTCGATGCCGTGATCGGGCGTCGAGCCGATCCACGACACCATCACGAACCGGCGGACGCCCGCCTTCGATGCCGCGTCGACCGCGCGCTGCGCGGCATCGCGGTCGACCGCGTAGGTGCGCTCGGCGCTTCCGCCACCCGCACCGGCGGACCACACCACCGCGTCGGCGCCGGAGAAGGCGTCTGCCATCTCGTCGACGTCGGCCTTCTCGACATCGAGCACGAGCGGGGTACCGCCCGCGTCCTCGATGTCGGACGACTGCTCCGCCTTGCGGATCACCGACGTCGCCTCGTCGCCGCGGTCGGCGAGCAGTCGAGCGAGGTGGAGGGCCACCTTGCCGTGCCCTCCGATGATCACGATGCGTTCCATGTCACTGCCCTCTTCCTTGTCGATCGGCTTCTGCCGAATCCTCCGGCCGGCGCTGTCACGGGACCACCGCGTCGGGACGACCTCGACCGCCAGTGCGGTGCCGGGGATCTTCGATCGACCCTACGCACGACCCCCCACACCCCACGCGGGCTTGACGAGGGCCTCGAGCGACGCCGACTCAGTCGACGTCGCCGTCGACGTAGACCCAGCGTCCGCCGCGCCGCGCGAACCGGCTGCGCTCGCGCAGCTCGCCGCGATCGGGCCCGTGCCGCCACGACGCGCGGAAGGTCACGGTCGCGTTCTCGCCGTCTTCCGACGCGTCCTCGATCTCGAGGCCCGACCATCGCGTGCCGTCATCGACGACGATGTCGTCGGGACGCGTCCGCGGATGCCACGACCTCGCCAGATGCACCGCGTCGCCGACCGAGAACGCGGTGTACCGCGAACGCATCAAGCGCTCGGCGCTCGGGGCGGCCTCGCCGTCCAGGATCGGCCCGCAGCACTCCTCGAACGCGGCGCGGCCGCACGGGCATACGGCATCCGGTGCCGGTCGTCGGGAGGCGGAACCGAAGGACATCCGGCCACTCTAGGTCAGCGGAGCCACCGGCGTGCCAGGATCGGGTGCGTGACCGATCGCCTCATGCTCCTCGACACCGCCTCGCTGTACTTCCGCGCGTTCTACGGTGTGCCCGACAAGGTCAAAGCGGCCGACGGCTCGTCGGTCAACGCGGTCCGCGGGCTGCTCGACATGATCGCGAAGCTGGTCGCGACGTACGAGCCGACGCGGCTCGTCGCGTGCTGGGACGACGACTGGCGACCGCAGTGGCGCGTCGACCTGCTCCCGAGCTACAAGGCCCACCGCGTCGTCGAGGTGGTCGCCGCGGGGCCTGACGTCGAAGAGGTGCCCGATCCGCTCGAGGCGCAGATCCCGCTCATCCGCGAGGCGCTCGCGGTGCTCGGCATCCCCGTGGTGGGTGCCGCCGAGCACGAGGCCGACGACGTGATCGGCGCGCTCGCGACTCGAGCCGAGGTTCCCGTCGACATCGTCACCGGCGATCGCGACCTCTTCCAGCTGGCCGACGACGCGCGCGGCATCCGGATCGTCTACACCGCTCGGGGCATGAGCAACCTCGAGCTCGTCGACGACGCCGCGGTCTTCTCGAAGTACGGCGTCCACGCGGATCAGTACGCCGACTTCGCGGTGTTGCGCGGCGATCCCTCCGACGGCCTGCCGGGCGTCTCGGGCATCGGCGAGAAGTCCGCGGCGGCGCTGCTGAGCGCGTGCGGCGATCTCGACGGCATCCGATCCGGGGTTCTCGACGGCACCGCCGGGACGCCCGCCCAGCGAGCGAAGATCGCGGCCGCCGCGGACTACCTCGAGGTCGCCCCGACCGTGGTGCGCGTGGCCCGCGAGCTCGACCTCGCTCCGTTCGACGACCGCCTCGGTCCGGTCGACCGGGATGCCGCCGAGAAGCTCGCCGAACGCTGGAACCTCGGCTCGTCGATGACGAGGGCGCTGGCGGCACTGCCCGCCTGATCGTTCTCAGCGGCTCCTCTCGAGCCAGGCGCGCAGACGATCGAGCGGCCACGTCGTGACGATCCGGTCGGCGGGGACACCCGCGGCCTCGGCACGCGCCGCACCGTAGTCGAGAAGCGAGAGCTGTCCCGGAGCGTGCGCGTCGGAATCGATCGAGAAGAGGCAGCCGGCCTCGATCGCGAGAGCGAGCAGATCGTCGGGCGGATCCTGTCGCTCGGGACGCGAGTTGATCTCGACCGCCACTCCCGACGCGGCCGCCGCCGCGAACACCTCTCGCGCGTCGAACTCCGACGGGGGCCGCGTCCCGCGGGCGCCCTCGACGAGCCGACCGGTCACGTGCCCGAGCACGTCGACCCGCGCATCGCTCGCCGCCGCGACGAGCCGTCTCGTCATCGGCCCGCGTTCCATGCGCAGCTTGGAATGGGCGGATGCCACGACCACATCGAGCGTGTGCAGAAGCTCGTCCTCCTGGTCGAGGGCGCCGTCGTCGAGGATGTCGACCTCGATGCCGGTAAGCAGGGTGAATCCCTCGCCCCAATGACCGCGGACGATCTCGATCTGCGCGCGCAGTCGCTCGGGGGACAGCCCGTTGGCGACCGTGAGCCGGGGCGAGTGATCGGTCAGGGCGAGGTACTCGTGGCCGAGCCCGCGCGCCGCGTCGACCATGGCCTCGATCGGCGTCAGCCCGTCCGACCAGTCGCTGTGACTATGCAGGTCGCCCTTGAGTTGCGCCCGCAGCTCCTCCCCACCCTCGGGGGCGGACTCTGCCCGGAGCTTCGCCAGGCGCTCGGGCACCTCGCCCGCCAGGGCCTGCTGGATCACCGCGAAGGTCGACTCGCCGATCCCCGCTCGACGGCGGAGGCCCGGATCCCGCAGCTGCGCGTCGCTCAATCCCTCGATCGCGGCGGCCGCGGTGCGGAACGCCTTCGATTTGTAGCGCGACGATCTCTCCCGCTCGAGTAGGTACGCGATCTCGGTGAGCGCGTCGAGCGGATCCATGGCTACTCCGCCAGCGCCTTCGAGGCGTCGACCCAGTCGTCGAGCTTCGCCGAGGCGCGTCCCTCGTCGATCGCGGCGGCGGCGTCCGCCATCGCCTCGGCCAGTCGCTCGAGGATCGGTCGCTGCACCTGGGCGGCGTCCTGAAACAGCCGGAACGACACCAGCCCCGCCGCGGCGTTCAGCAGCACGATGTCGCGGACCGCACCCCGGTCACCGCCGAGCACACGCCGCACCACGGTGGCGTTGTGATCGGGAGCCCCCCCGATCAGGTCGTCCATGTCGGCGAGAGGGATGCCGAGATCCCGGGGATCCAGGTCGTGCTCGTGGACGTCGCCGCGGCTGATCTCCCACACGCGACTGTGCCCGGTCGTTGTCAGTTCGTCGAGGCCGTCGTCGCCGCGGAAGACCAGCGCCGTCGCGCCGCGCGTGCGGAACACGCCCGTGATGAGGGGGACCCGGTCGAGGTGGGCGACGCCGACCGCATTGGCCTCGGCGCGAGCCGGGTTGCAGAGCGGGCCGAGGAAGTTGAAGACCGTGGGCACCCCCAGCTCCGACCGCGTCGCCGCCGCGTGCCGGAACCCCGGGTGGAAGGCCGAGGCGAACGCGAACGTGATGCCGGTGCGGTCGAGGATCTCGGCCACCTTCGCGGGCGACAGCGTGAGCCCGATGCCCAGCGCCGACAGCACGTCCGACGACCCCGAGGCCGAGCTGGCCGCCCGGTTCCCGTGCTTGACGACGGGAACTCCGGATGCCGCGGCCACGACGGCCGCCATCGTCGAGATGTTGACGGTGCCGTAACGGTCTCCGCCCGTGCCCACGATGTCGAGCACCTCGGCGCGGACCGGCAGCGGCACGGCCGCCTCGAGGATCGCGTCACGGAAGCCGACGATCTCTTCGACCGTCTCGCCCTTGGCGCGCAGCGCCATCAGGAAGCCACCGAGCTGAGAGGGCGTGGCCTCCCCCGCCATCACCTTGCGCATCGCCCACGTGGACTCCGAGACGCTGAGGTCGGTGCCGGCCAGCAACGACGAGAGGAGATCGGGCCACGAGAAACGTTCCGCCATGCCACGATCCTCCCATACGCGTGTCGCGTGACCGCGCCCGTGCACGCGGCTCCGAAACAGCCTCCGTACCGGGCCTTATGTGCAGATTCTGAGGCATCCCTAAGTCTCGACGATGGAATATCCCAGGGTGGGGATGGGAATATCGGGCTTCCGGATCGCGCATAATGGAACGGTGACGACCTCAGCGACGTATTCCCAGGCTGTGCGTGCCGTGAAGCGGCCCGACCCGGTCGCCGTGGGCACCATCGTGTGGCTGGGCAGCGAGGTCATGTTCTTCGCCGGCCTGTTCGCGATCTACTTCACCCTCCGCAGCACGTCGGCCACTCTGTGGGCCGAAGAGACGCAGCTGCTCAACGTCCCCTTCGCGACCGTCAACACGATCATCCTCGTGCTGTCCTCGGTCACGTGCCAGATGGGCGTCTTCGCCGCGGAGCGGTACCAGCCGTACCGCACCGGCGGACGCACCGGCTTCCTGAAGTGGGGAATGGTGGAGTGGTTCTACCTCACCTTCATCCTCGGCGCGGTCTTCGTGTCGGGTCAGGTGTGGGAGTACGCGACGCTGGTTGCCGAGGGCATGCCCATCAGCGCCAACCCCTACGCCTCGGCCTTCTACATCACCACCGGCTTCCACGCCCTGCACGTGACGGGTGGCCTCATCGCCTTCCTGCTCGTGATCGGTCGCGCCTACGCCGTGAAGAACTTCGGTCGGAAAGAGATGACCACCTCGATCGTCGTGTCGTACTACTGGCACTTCGTCGACGTCGTCTGGATCGCCCTGTTCTTCGTCATCTACTTCCTCAAGTAAGAGAGCAGTACCCACATGGCACGCGAGAAGAAGACTCGTCGGGCGTCCGGGCGTCGTAGCCCCCTGGCCGCCGCGGCGCTCATCGGCATCGGTCTCCTCCTGACCGGAGGCGCCTACGCCGGCGCATCGGCCGCAATGGCCGCCACCTCCGGCACCCCCACGAGCGAGGCGAACTCCGCGACGGCGGTCGAAGAAGGGCAGAAGCTCTTCCAGGCCAACTGCGCAACGTGCCACGGTCTCGACCTGCAGGGCAGCCAGCAGGGCCCGTCGCTCTTCGGCGTCGGCGAGCTCTCGGTGCACTTCCAGGTCTCGACCGGTCGCATGCCGCTGCAGGCCCAGGGCCCGCAGGCGCCGGTCAAGCCCCCGCAGTTCACCGAAGAGCAGGTCAACGCGATCGCCGCGTACGTGCAGTCCGCGGCACCGGGACCGACCTACCCGACCGAGGACCTCGTCGACGGCCAGGGCGATCTGTCGCACGGCGCCGAGCTCTTCCGCATCAACTGCGCCATGTGCCACAACGTGGCCGGTGCCGGCGGCGCGCTGACCGAGGGCAAGTACGCCCCCGATCTCCACACCACCACCCCGGTCAACATCTATGCGGCCATGGTCACCGGCCCCCAGAACATGCCGGTATTCAACGACCTGAACCTCACCCCCGAAGACAAGCGCGACGTCATCTCGTACCTCATGTACCTGCAGAAGAACGACTCGCCCGGTGGCTACGCCCTCGGCTCGCTCGGTCCGGTCTCCGAGGGTCTGTTCATCTGGATCTTCGGTATCGGGGCGCTCATCGCCCTGACCGTATGGATCACGGCGAAGTCCAACTGACCGTCGTCTTCGACATCACGTAAACGCACGAGGAGCACCATGGCACACGAGGACGACGCACTCGAGCACGAGAGGGCTTCCTGGAAGCCCGCCTCGGGGCTCGCCGTCGCGGTTCCCGACGCCGTACAGAACCCCGGCCTTCCCGGCCACCGTCAGCGCATGACCGACCAGGACCCGCAGGCGATGAAGCGTGCGGTCCGCACGGTCTACACGCTGTTCTACTTCTCGGTCGCGGCGAGCATCTGGGCGAGCATCGCCTACATGATCTTCCCGATCGAGTCGGGCGCGCTGATCGACATCCGCTACAACAACCTCTTCATCGGGCTCGGCATCGCGTTCGCGCTGCTCGCGATCGGCATCGGCACCATTCACTGGGGCAAGTCGGTCATGTCCGACAAGGAGTACATCGAAGACCGTCACGCCACCCGTGGTCGCGACGAGGTCCGTGAGGGCGCGATCAACGTCTTCGAAGAGGCGAACAAGGACTCCGGCTTCGGACGTCGCGAAATCATCCGCAACTCGATGTTCGCTGCTCTGGCCGCCTCGGTCATCCCCGGCATCACCCTGTTCCGCGGCCTCGCGCCGCAGGACCAGGACCCGGTGAAGCTCCTCAGCCACACCATGTGGAAAGAGGGCATGCGCCTGACGCACGACCCTTCGGGACGCCCGATCCGCGCCGCTGACGTCACGCTCGGCTCCGCCTTCCACGTCATCCCCGAAGAACTCGCGGGACTCGGCCACGACGAGGGCTACCTCGAAGAGAAGGCCAAGGCGATCGTCCTGCTCATGCGTATGCAGCCCGAGCAGCTCAACCCCGAGACCAACAACCTGGACTGGTCGTACGACGGCATCATCGCGTACTCGAAGGTCTGCACCCACGTCGGTTGCCCCGTCGCGCTCTACGAGCAGCAGACCCACCACCTCCTGTGCCCCTGCCACCAGTCGCAGTTCGACGTCGCCAACGGTGCGGCCGTCATCTTCGGCCCGGCCGCCCGTCCCCTGCCGCAGCTCCCCATCACCGTCGACGCCGAGGGCTACCTCGTCGCGCAGAGTGACTTCCACGAGCCCGTCGGCCCCAGCTTCTGGGAGCGCTCATGAGCATCGGTACCCATCCCACCGAGAACGTCACCACCGAACCCGCGGTCCACGCGGGCCCGCCGGCGACGAGTGCACGCGACGGAAAGCCGCTCGGCGGTCGTTTCGTCGGCTCCGTCGCGAACTACATGGACGAGCGCACGAGCATGTCGGGCATCGTCAAGGAGCTCGGCCGCAAGGTCTTCCCCGACCACTGGTCGTTCATGCTCGGCGAGATCGCCCTGTGGAGCTTCGTGGTCGTGCTGCTCTCGGGCACGTTCCTGACGTTCTTCTTCCAGGCGTCCATGGTCGAGACGCACTACAACGGTGCCTACGAGCCCATGCGCGGCATCGCGATGTCGGCGGCCATGGAGTCCGCTCTGCACATCTCGTTCGACCTGCGTGGCGGCCTGCTCGTCCGACAGATCCACCACTGGGCCGCTCTCGTGTTCGTCGCCGGTATCGGCGTCCACATGCTCCGCGTCTTCTTCACCGGTGCGTTCCGCAAGCCCCGCGAGCTCAACTGGGTCGTCGGCTTCATCCTCTTCATCCTCGCAATGGCCGAGGGCTTCACGGGCTACTCGCTCCCCGACGACCTGCTCTCCGGTAACGGTCTGCGCATCATCGACGGCATGATCAAGGGTCTGCCCATCATCGGCACCTGGACCTCGTTCCTGCTTTTCGGCGGCGAGTTCCCCGGTACCGCGATCGTCGGACGCCTGTACACGCTGCACATCCTGCTGCTACCCGCGATCCTCGTGGCACTGCTCGCCGTGCACCTCATGCTGATGATCATCAACAAGCACACGCAGTTCGCCGGGCCCGCCCGCACGAACAGCAACGTCGTGGGCTATCCGATGCTCCCGGTGTACGCCTCCAAGATGGGTGGCTTCTTCTTCATCACCTTCGGTGTGATCGTTCTGATCGCCGCGCTGGTGACGATCAACCCCATCTGGAACTACGGCCCGTACGACCCGTCCCCGGTGTCCGCCGGTACGCAGCCTGACTGGTACATCGGCTTCGCCGACGGCATGCTCCGTCTGATCCCGCCGCACCTCGAGTTCGTGCTGTGGGACCACACCTTCTCGTGGAACATCATCATCCCCGTCGGTGTCCTGGGTCTGTTCATCGTCCTGGTCCTGGTGTACCCCTTCATCGAGGCGTGGGTGACCGGAGACAAGCGCGAGCACCACATCGCCCAGCGTCCGCGCAACGCCGCGACGCGCACGGCGATCGGCGCGGCCGGTGTGACGTTCTACGCCGTGATGTGGGCCGCTGCGTCGTCCGACATCATCGCGACGCACTTCCACCTCACGATGGAAGGGGTCATCCACGTCCTGCAGGCCCTGCTGATCCTGGGCCCGATCTTCGCCTACTTCATCGCGAAGCGCATCTGCATCGCGCTGCAGAAGAAGGACCGCGAGATCGCGCTGCACGGCTACGAGTCCGGCCGTATCGTCCGCCTGCCCGGCGGCGAGTACATCGAGGTCCACCAACCGGTCGACGAGTACGAGCGCTGGAAGCTGGTCGACAACGAGACGTACGAGCCCCTCGTCGTCCGCCCCAACGCCAACGGTGAGATCCCCTGGTACGAGAACGTCCGTGGTGCGGTGTCGCGCTGGTTCTTCGAGGACCGGCTCGCTCCCCTCACGCAGGCCGAGCTCGACGCCGCGGTCGCTCACCAGCACCACGAGCTCGACCACATCGATCACGAGGAAGCCGACGAGATCGCCGGCGCCAACGCTCGTGCCGATGAGGACGGTCGACCCCGCAACGCGGTGGGCGAGCGCGCCGAGGTCGAGATCCCGGCTCCCAAGGGACTCGAAGAGCGCAACCACCCCAAGGGTGACAAGAGCGAGTAATCGCCCGTCGACGAAACCCCGGTGCTTCGGCACCGGGGTTTCGTGTTTCCCATCACGGCGAGCCGTCGCTTCCGCGCCGAACAGTGAGCGCCGCGCGAGATGCCCGCTCCCCCGCGGACGCCATCTGGCAGAGAAGCGCGCGGGCTTGGCATCCCCTCTCTTTCCGCATGCCGCACGCGTCTCTAGCGTGAGAGACATGACCGATGCCGTGGACTACTTCTCTCGCCGTCTCGCCTTCGAGACCGACCCCAGCGATGTCTACGCCGCGCAAAAGGCCGGAGACGACCTGGTGCTCGTCGACGTGCGCGGAGACGAGGCGTGGGCGCAGGGACGCGTCTCGGGCGCCGTCCACATGCCCTGCCGGGAGATCGCCGAACGAGCGCCCCGCGAGATCCCGACCGGCACGCCGGTGGTGGTCTACTGCTGGAGCCCGGGCTGCAACGCCGGCCAGAAGGGGGCGCTTGCGTTCGCGCAGCTCGGATACGACGTCCGAGAGATGATCGGCGGATACGAGCACTGGGTGCGCGAGGGCCAACCCACCGAGAACGACGAGGGGCCCCGGGAGCGGGTCTTCGACCCGACCGTCATGGTGGTCCGCGCCTGAGCGTCGAGAGCGCCCCGACCTGCGGTTAGGCTTCGGGCATGCAGCATCCCCCTCTCGAACCGTTCGCCTCCGGATTCGTGGAGCGACCAGACGGCGCCCGGGTGTACTGGGAGACCTCGGGCAACCCCCGCGGGCGACCCGCGCTGTACCTGCACGGCGGCCCCGGCGGCGGCCTCGGCGCAGGCGGGTATCGGCGTCGCTTCGACCCCGAACTCCACCTCATCGTCGGAATCGACCAACGCGGGTGCGGGCGGAGCGAGCCCTGGGCCGCCGATGACCTGTCGAGCCTGCGCCATCAGACGATGGACGACCTGCTCGCCGACATCGAGGCGGTGCGGACGCACCTCGGCGTCGACCGCTGGCTTCTGCACGGAGTCTCGTGGGGATCGACCCTGGCACTCGCGTACGCGCTCGAGTATCCCGACCGTGTCACGGAGATCGTCAATCTGGCCGTCACGACAGGTGCCCGCTGGGAGATCGACTGGATCACCGACGGCATCGCGCCGGTGTTCCCCGAGGCGCACGAACGCCTCCGCGCGGCCTTGCGCGACGACGAGCGCACGATCGAGGGATACGCCCGGCTGCTCACCGACGACTCCCCCGCCGTACGCCGGCGGGCCGGAGACGACTGGGACGCTTGGGAGGTCGCCCACGTCTCGCTCGGTTCCCTCGCCAAGCCCGGCCCCCTGCATGCGGACCCCCGGCACCGCCTCAACTTCGCTACCCTGGTGACGCACTACTGGGCGAACGACTGCTTCCTTCCCGGTACCGCGTCGATCATGTCCCGCGCGTCCGAACTCGAGGGCATCCCCGGCGTGCTCGTGCACGGTCGACGCGACATCAGCGGACCGTCGCTCATCCCCTGGCGCCTGCACCGCGCCTGGCCGGGATCCCGTCTCGAGATCGTCGAAGAGGACGGCCACGGCGGTCCGCATAGCGCGCAGATCGCTCAGGATGCCATGGACGATTTCGCCCGATCCGCCCGGTGACACTGAGCCGGCGTCGGCGAACGAGATCGGATGACGCCGAACGTCCGACGAATCAGGCTGTTTCGACGTCCTCGGCGAACCAACGGGCTGCCGAGCCGAAGAACACGGGGTCCGTTCCCGCGGTCTCGTCATCGTCGACGACGTCGCAGACCACGACGGTGACGTTGTCGCGCGTGCCGGCCTCGAGGGCCAGCGCGACGGCAGCGGCTGCCGCCGAACGAGGATCCGCCGCCTCGGCCACGAGACGGGCCACATCAGCCTCGGGGACGTAATCGGTCAGACCGTCGCTGCAGAGCACCCATCGATCGCCGGTCACGGGGGGCCGTTCAGCGACCGAGACGACGTCCCCCTCGGCCCCGCCCAGCGAGGCCGTGATGATGTTGCGCCGCGGGTGCGCCTGAGCGGCCTCGGGGGGAATGATGCCATGGTCGACGAGCGCCTGAACGTACGAGTCGTCACGCGTCTCGCGTGTGAACTCGCCATCGCGGAGCAGGTAGGCCCGCGAGTCGCCGGTGTGAGCGAGCAGGAGCTCCCCGCTCACGCTGAGGAAGATCCCGGTGAACGTCGTCGCCATGCCCTGCAACGCAGGGTCGCGCTCGACGTGGGCACGGATGTCCCAGTTCGCTTCGCGGATGCGGACCAGAAGGCCGTCGGCATCCATTCCCGCCCCTCGCGTCGCCACGAGACGGTGGAGCAGGGCGGCGGAGGCGAGGTCCCCGGAGGGCCCTCCCCCGACGCCATCGGCCACCGCCGCACCCCAGGACGCCGCGAAAGCGGCGTCCTGGTTGGTGGGACGGTGGGAGCCGGCGTCGGAGACGGCGGCCGCGTTCAGCCGGATGGGCACGGGGTCAGCGCGCGAAGTACCCGCGGTAGTACTCGTACACCCAACCGACGATCGCGATGACGAACACCGCGAAACCGACGGGGACGAGCCAGCTGCCGACGGCGAGACCGATCACCGCGATCGCGGCGGAGGCCGCGAGCACGATGGGCCACCACGACCACGGGCTGAACTCGCCCATCTCGGGGTCGCCGTCGTCGATGTCAGCCGTCAGGGTGTCTTCGGGCAGGTCACCGCGCTGCGCCTTCATGACGCGCGAGATGTAGAACGCGATCATCGACGACATGAGGCCCAGGAAGACGAGTGCGACACTGCCGACCCACTCGACTCCACCGTGCTGGATGAGGCTCCAGACCGTGTAGACGGCGGCGATCAGGAAGCCGAAGACGGCCAGCAGCCACCAGAGTCCAACGTTGGTACGCATTCTTACTTGACCTCTCCGGCTGCAGAGTCGACCACGGGCGCCTCAGGGGCGTCCTTCGCGGGCCCCACACCGACCGGGATACCGGCCTCGGGGTGGTTCAGGTCGAAAGCGGGACGCTCGCTGCGGATACGCGGGATCGAGGTGAAGTTGTGGCGCGGCGGCGGGCACGAGGTGGCCCACTCGAGCGAAGCGCCGTAACCCCACGGGTCGTCGACCGTGACGCGCGGAGCCTTGCGGGCGGTGATCCAGACGTTCAGGAGGAACGGGATCATCGAGGCGCCGAGGATCATCGAGCCCACGGTGGACAGCTGGTTCTCCCAGGTCCACCCGTCCGCGGCGGCGTAGTCGGCGTAGCGGCGGACCATGCCGTCGACACCCAGCCAGTGCTGGATGAGGAACGTCATGTGGAACCCGATGAACAGCATCCAGAAGTGCACCATGCCGAGACGCTCGTTGAGCATCTTGCCGGTCCACTTGGGCCACCAGAAGTAGAAGCCGGCGAACATCGCGAACACCACGGTGCCGAACACGACGTAGTGGAAGTGCGCCACGACGAAGTACGAGTCGGACAGGTGGAAGTCGAGCGGGGGCGACGCCAGGATGACGCCGGTCAGACCACCGAAGACGAACGACACGAGGAAGCCGAGGGCGAAGACCATGGGCGTCTCGAACGTGACCGAGCCTCGCCAGAGCGTTCCGATCCAGTTGAAGATCTTCACGCCCGTCGGGACCGCGATCAGCATCGTCATGAGGGCGAAGAACGGAAGCAGCACACCGCCGGTGACGTACATGTGGTGCGCCCACACCGCGACCGAGAGGGCCGCGATCGCGATGGTCGCGTACACGAGCGTCTTGTAACCGAAGATCGGCTTACGGCTGAACACCGGGAAGATCTCGGACACGATGCCGAAGAACGGCAGCGCGATGATGTACACCTCGGGGTGACCGAAGAACCAGAAGAGGTGCTGCCAGAGGAGCACTCCACCGTTCTCGGGGCTGTAGATGTGGGCGCCGAGCACGCGGTCGGCAGCGGCGGCGAAGATCGCGGCGGCCAGCACGGGGAACGCGAGCAGGATCAGGATGCTCGTGATGAGCGTGTTCCACGAGAAGATCGGCATGCGCCACATCGTCATACCGGGGGCGCGCATCGTGAGCACCGTGGTGATGAAGTTGACCGCACCGAGGATCGTTCCGAAACCGCTGATGCCGAGACCGAGCATCCACAGGTTTCCGCCCACGCCCGGCGAGAAGCTGGCGTTGGCGAGCGGCTGATAGGCGAACCACCCGAAGCCGGCCGCCCCCTGCGGGGTGAGGAAGCCCGAGACCGCGATGGTCGAGCCGAAGAGGAACAGCCAGAACGCGAAGGCGTTCAGACGCGGGAACGCCACGTCGGGCGCGCCGATCTGCAGCGGCAGCAGCGCGTTGGCGAAGCCGGCGAAAAGCGGCGTCGCGAACATGAGCAACATGATCGTGCCGTGCATGGTGAACAGCTGGTTGTACTGCTCTTTGGTCGGGATGATCTGCATGCCCGGCTCGAACAGCTCGGCGCGGATGATCAGCGCCATGACGCCACCGAGCATGAAGAACATGACGGAGGCGATCAGGTACATGTACCCGATGGTCTTGTGGTCGGTGGAGGTGATCCACTTGACGACCAGGTTGCCCTTCTGCTCGACACGCGTGGTGCTCAGCAGTGCGGCTTGACGCGGCGGGAGAGTCGTCGGGCGCGAAGGGCCCGTCCCCTGGAGCGGAAGCGTCGTGGCCATGATCACTCGTTCCCTTCGGTACCGGCCGTCGTCAGGTTCTGCAGACGCGACAGGTCGCTGATGTCACCCACGTCGCCGGCACGGCGCAGCGAGTCGAGGTAGTTGTTGTACTCGTCTTCGCTGACGACCTTGACGTTGAAGAGCATGGCGGAGTGGTACTCACCGCAGAGCTCCGCGCACTTGCCCTCGTACGTGCCTTCACGGGTGGGCGTGAACGACCACTCGTTGTCGCGACCGATGTACATGTCTTTCTTGTAGAGGAAGTCGATGATCCAGAAGGAGTGGATGACGTCGCGCGAGCGGAGGTCGATCTTCACCGTCTTGTTCACCGGCAGGTACAGCGTCGGGACGTCCTGGAGGTCGTAACCGTCGGACGTGGCCTTGGCCTGCACGCCCATGGAGTACACGGCGTCGGAGTTGTCTTCCTTCGTGCCGTTGTACTGGAAGTCCCACGCCCACTGCTTGCCGTAGGCGGTGATGGAGACGTCGGGGTTCTCGTACTGCGTCTCGAGCGTGTTCTGGTCGCGCGCCGTGAAGGCGAAGAAGCCCACGACGAGGATCAGCGGCACGACCGTGTAGAAGATCTCGACCGGCATGTTGTAGCGCAGCTGGACCGGGAGACCCGACTGGCCCTTCCGGCGGCGGTACGCGATGACCGACCAGAGCATGAGGCCCCAGGTGATGACGCCCACCGCGAGGAGCACGATCCACGAGTTGACCCAGAGCCCTGCGACCATGTCGGTGTGGTTCGTGGCGGCCGGGCCGTCATCGACGAAGCCGGGCAGGAAGCCGTGAAGCTGAGTCGTGGTGCAGCCGGAGAGGAGCGCTACGGAGGCGATGCCGAGGGGAAGCGCTGCCCAGCGAAGGCGACGTTTGGAGGGCACAATGCACCTTTCCGGGTCGTGGATGTTGCTCTGACAGTCTAGAGCAACCTCTCACCGTTCTCAGGCCATTCGTCCAGTGCCGAGACATCGAGAACCCCCGGATTCCGCGGTGTGATCCGGGATTCCGGGGGCTCTCGATGTGGCGCCGGAGAACGGCGTCAGGGGGTCAGTGGAAGCTGTCTCCGCACGCGCAGGAACCCTGGGCGTTCGGGTTGTCGATCGTGAAGCCCTGCTCCGAGATCGTGTCCTTGAAGTCGATGTTCGCGCCGTCGAGGTACGGGACGCTCATGTCGTCGACGATCACCTCGACACCGTCGAAGTCGACGACCTTGTCACCGTCGAGGTAACGCTCGTCGAAGTACAGCTGGTAGATGAGGCCGGAGCAGCCGCCGGGCTGGACGGCGACGCGCAGGCGCAGGTCGTCGCGACCCTCCTGCGACAGCAGGCTCTTCACCTTGTCGGAGGCGGCCGCGGTCAGGCCGACGCCGTGCTCGCGGGTCTCGGCGGAGGACGACAGTGTGGTGTCGGTCATGGCGATGCCCTTCGGGTTGTTCGGTCGCGGGGACGAGTCGAGTCTACGCCCGTCCCGCCCCCGCGGCCTCGATCAATGCGTCCGCGCGTTGAGGCGGGCCAGCAGAAGCGCCTCCGACACGAGCGCGTTGCGGAAGGTCTCGAGGTGCAGCGACTCGTTGGGGCTGTGCGCCCGTGCGTGCGGGTCCTCGACCCCGGTCACGAGGATCTGCGCCTCGGGGAACTCGCGGACGAGGTCCGAGATGAACGGGATCGATCCCCCGATGCCGACGTCGACCGAGTCGACCCCGTATCCGTCCGCGAAGGAGGCACGAGCCTCTTCGACGGCCCACCCGCTGGTGTCGACCAGGAAGGAGTCGCCGCAGTCGACGTCGGTGAACTCGAGCTGCGCACCGAAGGGGGCGTTCGCGCGCAGGTGCGCCTCGACCGCGGCGAAGGCCTCCTGCGCGTCCTGCCCGGGAGCGACCCGCGCGCTGATGACGACGCTCGTCTGCGGGGAGAGGGTGTTGGATGCCGCCTCGACCGGGGTGGCATCCCATCCGGTGATCGTGATGGACGGCTTGTTCCAGATGCGGCTGAGGATCGAGTCGCGCCCGATCGGGCTCACGCCCTCGAGGAGGCCGGACTCCGCGCGCAGCGTCGCCTCGTCGTAGTCCGGGGTCTCGGTGTCGCGCACGGCGAGGCCCTCGACCGCGACGGCGCCGTCGTCGTCCCACAGGGTCGCGAGGAGCTTGACGGTGGCGAGCATGGCATCCGGGATCGCTCCGCCCATCATCCCGGAGTGGGACGCGTGCTCGAGGGTGCGGACGGTCAGGGTGAAGCGCGCGTTCCCGCGGAGAGAGACGGTGAGGCCGGGGGTGCGCTCGTCCCAGTTGCCCGAGTCGGCTACGACGATGACGTCCGAGCGGAGCACCTCGGCGTTGTCGGCGAGGAACTGGCCGAAGGAGCGCGAACCGTACTCCTCCTCCCCCTCGATGAAGACGGCGAGGCCGAGGTCGAGGTCGTCGCCGAGGACCTCGGACACGGCGCGGATGGCGCCCACGTGGGCCATGATGCCGGCCTTGTCGTCGGCGGCCCCCCGGCCGTAGAGACGCCCGTCGCGGACGGTCGGCTCGAACGGCGGTGAGTCCCAGAGCGCCTCGTCTCCGGGAGGCTGCACGTCGTGGTGCGCGTACAGCAGCACGGTCGGGCGCCCGTTGCGGGCCGCACGGGTTGCGAGCACGGCGGGCTGGCCGAACTCGTCGGTTCCGGGGATCGCGGCGCGCTTGACCTCGACCGCGTCGAAGACGCCGGTGCCCTCGAGGAGGGCGGCCACGGCGTCGGCGCTCTTCACGAGCGCGGACTGGTCGAAGGCCGGCCACGCGATCGAGGGGATGCGAACGAGGGAGCCGAGGTCGGAGAGGGCGGAGGGGATGCCGGCGTCCGCTGCTTTTTGCACAGCGTCCTGCCGGGACAGGTCGAGGGTCATGCGGGTAATCTTAAATCTCCCGATCAGCGAAGCACCGAGGTTTCCCGTGGCCAAGTCCCCCGCACCCGCACCCAACGACACCCCCGTCGAGCCGACGGAGCTCGGTTCGGGCAAGGGCCGCGCGACCCCGTCGCGCGCCGAGCAGGAGGCCGCCCGCAAGCGCCCCCTCGTGCCCGACACCAAAGAGGCCAAGGCCCGCGCGCGCGCCGAGCTCGCCGCTCAGCGTGAGAAGGCCCGCATCGGCATGGCCGCCGGCGAAGAGAAGTACCTGCCCGTCCGCGACCGGGGCCCGCAGCGCCGCTTCGCCCGCGACTTCGTCGACGCCGGCTGGCACCTCGGCGAGGGCGTGATGCCGTTCATGATCCTCGTCATCGTGGCGACGCTGATCCCCGTGTCGTTCTTCCAGTACTGGTCGTTCGTCGCGCTGTGGATCTTCATCCTCTTCGTCGTCGGCGACATGATCATCACCTCGATCCGCATCAAGCGGGCCGCCAAAGAGAAGTTCGGCGAAGGCCGACTCGAGAAGGGCCTCGGCTGGTACGCCGCGATGCGTACCGTCCAGATGCGGTTCATGCGCCTGCCCAAGGCCCAGGTCAAGCGCGGACAATACCCGGTCTGACCCGGTCCCTCTTCGACCACGCGGCGCGCCTTCGGGCGCGCCGCTTCGTCGTGTGTGCGAGCGCCGGCGAGACCGCGCGGCGAATCCTCAGCGCGCGCGGGCGAGACCGCGGTTGATCTGCCGGGCCCACAGCGGGCCGCGGTACAGGAACCCGGTGTAACCCTGCACGAGCGTCGCCCCGGCGGCGAGACGTTCGCGGACGTCGTCGGCGGTCTCCACTCCCCCGGCCGAGATCACGACGAACTCCTCCGGCACCGCGGCGCGCACCAGCCGCAGCACCTCGGCGGCGCGGGCCTTGAGCGGCGCCCCCGACAGTCCACCGGCGCCCATCGCCTCGACCTTCGCGGCATCGGTCGAAAGCCCCGTGCGCGCGATGGTCGTGTTGGTCGCGATGATCCCCGAGAGTCCGGCATCGACGGCGAGACGCGCGATGTCCTGCACCTCGGCGTCATCGAGGTCGGGAGCGATCTTCACGAGCAGGGGCGTGTCGCCCGCGGCATCCCGAACCTCCGTCAGCAACGGACGCAGCGTCTCGACCGCCTGCAGGCCACGCAGACCGGGCGTGTTCGGCGACGACACGTTCACGACGAGGTAGTCCGCGAGGGGAGCCAGGAGACGGGCGCTACGGACGTAATCGGTCGTGGCGTCGTCAACGGCGACGACGCGGCTCTTGCCGATGTTCACCCCGATCACCGGGCGCCGACGGGCTCGTCGCAGGCGGCGCAACTTCGCCGCAGCGGCGACCGCGCCGTCGTTGTTGAAACCCATGCGGTTGATCACCGCGCGGTCGGCGACGAGCCGGAACAGGCGGGGCCGGGGGTTGCCGGGCTGCGCGAGCGCGGTGATCGTCCCCACCTCGACGTGGCCGAAACCGAGGGCACCCAGGCCGCCGACCATCGTGACGTTCTTGTCGAAGCCCGCGGCGACGCCGAATGGCGAATCGAACGTCAGTCCCAGAGCGTGCACGCGCTGCGCGGGCGCGGGCGCCGTGAAGCGACGGACGAGGGATGCCACCGGCTCCACGCCCGCAATACGGATGACGAGTGCGCCGAGATGATGCGCGAACTCGGGATCGAAGCGGGTCAGGACCGTGCGGAAGAGAAGGGGATACATCCCCGCCAGATTACTGGACGGGGTCGGACTCGCCGGCCTGCACGGAGGAACGCTCCGCGTGATCGGCGCGCAGCTGCGCGATCGCGGCGTCGAAGTCGTCGAGCGAATCGAACGCCTGGTAGACGCTGGCGAAACGCAGGTAGGCGACCTCGTCGAGCTCTCGCAGCGGGCCGAGGATCGACAGACCGATCTCGTTCGCCTCGATCTGCGACGAGCCGGTCTGGCGGATGTTCTCTTCGACCTGCTGGGCGAGCACCGCCAGGTCGGCGTCGGTCACCGGTCGCCCCTGGCACGCCTTGCGGACGCCCGACATCACCTTCTCGCGACTGAACGGCTCGACGACCCCGGACCGTTTGATCACGTTGAGGCTCGCGGTCTCGACGGTCGAGAAGCGCCCCCCGCACTTCGGGCACTGGCGCCGGCGACGAATGCTGAGGCCGTCGTCGCTGGTGCGCGAATCGATGACGCGGGAGTCCGGGTTTCGGCAGAAGGGACAGTGCATGACGCCGCCAGACTACGCGTCGAAGCGCGCGGTCACGGCCTCGCCGTGCGCGGGGAGCGCTTCGGCGTCGGCCAGGGTGACGATGGCGTCACGCACCCGGGCGAGCGCCTCGCGGTCGTACTCGACCACCTGCTGCGGTCGCAGGAAGGTCGCCGCTGACAATCCCGCTCCGTATCGCGCCTGTCCCCCGGTCGGGAGCACGTGGTTGCTGCCGGCGAGGTAATCACCGAGGCTGACCGGCGTGTACGGGCCGACGAACACGGCTCCGGCGTTGACGAAGTCCTCGGGACGCGGGTCGGCAAGATGCAGCTCGAGGTGCTCGGGAGCGTAGGCGTTGCTGAACGCCGTCGCCTGGGCGAGGTCGTCGACCAGGACGATCGCCGACTGCGGCCCGTGAAACGCTGCCGTCACGCGTTCGGTGTGACGGGTCGCGGCGACACGCTCGGGCAGGGCCGCCCGCACGGCTTCGGCCACGTCGACCGAGTCGGTGACCAACACGGCGGAGGCCTGCTCGTCGTGCTCGGCTTGGCTGACGAGATCGGCCGCGACGAGAGCGGGGACCGCGCTGTCGTCGGCGACGACGAGGATTTCGGTCGCCCCGGCCTCGGAGTCGGTCCCGACGCGGCCGGCGACGGCGCGCTTGGCGGAGGCGACGAAGTTGTTTCCGGGCCCGGTCACCACGTCGACCGGGTCGAGCCCGATCTCGGCCACCCCGTAGGCGAAGGCGCCGATGGCTCCCGCTCCCCCCATCGCGTAGACCTCGGTGACGCCCAGGAGTTTCGCGGCGGCGAGGATGACGGGGTGCACGCGGCCACCGAACGCCGCCTGCGGCGGGGACGCGAGGGCGACCTCGCGCACACCCGCGACCTGCGCGGGCACGGTGTTCATCACCACGCTCGAGGGATACACGGCCTTGCCGCCCGGGACGTAGAGTCCGACGCGTCGTACCGGCTGCCACCGCTGCGTCACGCGCGCACCGTCGCCGAGTTCGGTGACGACCGGAGCGGGGACCTGCGCGGCGGAGGCCTTGCGAACGCGCACGATCGCCTCGTCCAGAGCGGCACGGATGCCGGGATCGAGATCGCGCAGTGCCTCATCGATGTGGTCCGCGGGCACGCGGAGGGCGTGGTCGCTCACCCGGTCGAAACGGGCGGCCTGCTCGCGGAGTGCTTCTTCGCCCCGGCGCGCGACGTCGTCGACGAGACGTGCTGCGGTGGCCAGGGCCTCGTCGCGCGCGGCGTCGGCCCGCGGGACGACGGCCAGGAGCTCGGCCGGCGAGAGCACGCGGCCGCGGAGATCGATCGTGCGAAGCATGTCTTCAAGGCTACCGGCGCCCGCGAGCCGCCTCGCGCGGGGCGGGCGGCTCGCAGGCTCTGCTCAGCCGCGTGTGACGCCGGAGACGTCGTGCAGGTAACCGATGCGGCCGTCGTCGTGACGGACGACGAACGTCTCGCCGCGATCCTCGATCACGAGTGCCCACGCCGTGGGCCCGATCCGGAAGATCGGCGTGCCGTAGTCGTCGACGATCTCGCGCTCCTCGGGAGCCAGCGCCCAGAATGCGCGCGCGTGCGGGTGGTCGTCGTGCGCGGCACGCTGCTCGACCGTGGGCTCGTCGCCGGCCGGGGCGGCCCAGCGCGAGTGGTCGTCGTTTCCGTCCGCGTCGTCACGATCGTCATCGGCGCGCAGCGGCGCGAAGACGTCGGTGTCGTTGGCGTCGGAGTGGGCGGGGAGCACGCTCGTCGCCGGGGCGGGGTCGTGTGCCAGGTCGGTCGAGCCGGTGTAGGTGCCGGGAGTGGGGCCGTCCGTCTCGACGTGGGCGCTCGAGTGGGCGGCGGCGGCAGGCGCGGAGCCGGGGGTCGAGGGCGTCCGGGGTGTCCGCGGGCGGGCGACGACCGGGCGGATCGGTCGCGCGTTGCGGTGAGCGGGAACCTCTTCACGGTTACGGAAGTCCGCCGAGAACGGCGGGATGAACGGCGCGAAGACAGTGAGGACCACACCCGCCAGGAGCAGGACGGCCTCGACCCAGATGACCCAGGAACGCGTCCAGACGGTGTTCGAGGCGTACACGGCGACGGCGTCCCACACCCACGAGACCCACACGAGGGCGGAGATCGTGAACGCGACCGAGGCGAACTGGTCGATGCCGAGCGAGCCGACGCGGCGGATGCCCTGCGGGGAGAGGCGACGGAGCACCACCAGTCCCACGGCGACGGTCGGCAGGGCGATCGCGGGGATCCACCACAGGCCCGAGAGCCAGACGTTCGCCCCGCCGATCAGGACGCTCGAACCGGATTCGAGGATGTTCGTGCGGAAGAACGAGACGAGGAACGCCACGACCCAGATGCCGAGAAGGGCAACCTCACGGACCGAGAACGGGCCGACACCGTAGTTCGGGCGGGCGTCGCGGCCGTCGACGACGGCACGGCTGCCCGTGTGGGCGTTGGCGTGCGCCGCGGCCGGAAGAGAGACGCCGCGGGACCCGGCATCGACGGCGCCGGTGTCGTGGGTGAAGGCATCGTCCGCGCCGGCGGCGCGATCGCCCGTGCCCTGTCGGCGGGCACCGGTGGATTCGTAGGGCGCGCTCTCGTCGGCACGGGAGCCGTCGAAGCGATCGGGGTCGGTGGGCGTGAAGCCGTCGTGGGGGGTCGAATCGGTCACGGTGGTCCTTTCGGAGGGCGGCAAGCGCCCGGTCATCCTAACCAGGGGGTGTCCAGAACGAGCTGGGGTTGAAACGCGCCGCGGGGGCGCGCGGGTCAACCGAGGCAGTTCGGGCCGAGGAGGCCCTTGAGCTCACCGAACAGGTCGGCGGTCACGCGAACGGGCATCGGCACCTCGAACACCTTGGCGGTGCCGCCTTTGTGCAACTTGAGGACGACCTCGGTCGAGCCGGAGTGACGTTGCAGCATCTGCGCGAGCTCGCCGACGAGCGCCTCGTTGGCGCGCTGCTCCGGAACGACGAGGGTGAGTCCGCCCGCGTCGTCGAGGCCTTCGAGATCGGGGGCGAAGGCGCTCTGGGCGTGCAGGTTGAGTCCGTCGTCGCGACGCGACACCCGTCCGCGGACCACGAGGATCGAATCGCCCTGCAGGATCGGCGCGAACTCCGCATAAGTCTTGCCCATGAACATCACGGTCACCTCGCCGTTGAAGTCCTCGACGGTGACCATGCCGTACGGGTTTCCGCTCTGCTTCGCGACGCGGTGCTGCACGCTCGTCAGCAGACCGGCGATCGTGACCTGGTCGCCGTCCTGCACGTCTTCGGAGGCGAGCAGGTCGTGGATCGACGTGGACGCGTGCTTCGCGAGGGGCACCTCGAGACCGGCCAACGGGTGGTCGGACACGTACAGGCCGAGCATCTCGCGCTCGAACGCCAGCTTGTCCTTCTTGGTCCACTCGGGCCGTTCGGGCACCTTGACGACCTGTTGGGGTTCGTCCCACAGCGAGTCGAAGTCGAAGCCGACCTCGCCGTTCGCCTCGCGCTTCTTGTCGATCACGGCACCCTCGCAGGCGTCTTCGTGCACCTCGATGAGCGCACGGCGCGTGGACCCGAGCGAATCGAACGCGCCCGCCTTGATGAGCGACTCGACGGTGCGCTTGTTCGCCGCGTGCGCGGGGACCTTCGCGAGGAAGTCGTGGAACGACGTGTACTTGGCCTCCTGCCGAGACGCCACGATCCCGTCGACGACGTTGGTGCCCACATTGCGGACGGCGCCGAGGCCGAAGCGGATGTCTTCGCCGACGGCCGCGAAGTACCGAATCGACTCATTGACGTCGGGCGGCAGCACCTTGATGCCCATGCGGCGGCACTCGTTGAGGTATACCGCCATCTTGTCTTTGGAGTCGCCGACGCTCGTGAGCAGGGCGGCCATGTACTCGGCCGGGTAGTGCGCCTTGAGGTAGGCGGTCCAGTACGAGACGAGACCATAGGCCGCCGTGTGCGCCTTGTTGAAGGCGTAGTCGGCGAACGACTCGAGAACCTTCCACAGCGTCTGCTGCGCGACCTCGCCGAAACCGCGCTCGGTCATACCGCCGAAGAAGATCTCTTTCTGCTTGTCGAGCTCGCTCTTCTTCTTCTTGCCCATCGCGCGACGCAACAGGTCGGCTTGACCGAGCGTGTACCCGGCGACTCGCTGGGCGACGGCCATCACCTGCTCCTGGTAGACGATCAGGCCGTAGGTCGTGTCGAGGATGTCGGCGAGCGGCTCTTCGAGCTCGGGGTGGATCGGCTCGATCTCTTGCTGCTTGTTCTTGCGCAGCGCGTAGTTGATGTGCGAGTTGACGCCCATCGGGCCCGGGCGGTACAGGGCGAGCACCGCCGAGATGTCCTCGAAATTGTCGGGACGCATGAGGCGCAGGAGCGAGCGCATCGGCCCGCCGTCGAGCTGGAACACGCCGAGCGTGTCACCGCGCGCGAGCAGCTCGTACGACGCCGCGTCGTCGAGCGCGAGGTCTTCGAGCACGAGGGGGTGGCCGCGGTTGGCCTCGATGTTGTCGAGCGCATCGTTGATGATCGTGAGGTTTCGCAACCCCAGGAAGTCCATCTTGATCAACCCGAGCGACTCGCACGCCGGGTAGTCGAACTGCGTGACGATCTGGCCGTCCTGCTCGCGGCGCATGATCGGGATGATGTCGATGAGCGGCTCGCTCGACATGATGACGCCGGCGGCGTGCACGCCCCACTGGCGCTTCAGGTTCTCGAGCCCGAGGGCGGTGTCGAACACCGTCTTGGCTTCGGCGTCGGTCTCGATGAGGGTGCGGAACTCGCTCGCCTCTTTGTACCGCGGGTGCTCGGGGTTGAACATGCCGTCGAGCGGCATGTCCTTGCCCATCACGGCCGGGGGCATGGCCTTGGTGAGGCGGTCGCCCATGCTGAAGGGGAAGCCCAGCACGCGACCGGCGTCCTTCAGGGCCTGCTTGGCCTTGATCGTGCCGTAGGTCACGATCTGCGCGACGCGCTCGTCACCGTACTTCTCGGTGACGTACTGGATGACCTCGCCGCGGCGACGGTCGTCGAAGTCGACGTCGAAGTCGGGCATGGAGACGCGGTCGGGGTTGAGGAACCGCTCGAAGATCAGGCCGTGCTGCAGGGGGTCGAGGTCGGTGATCTTCATCGCGTACGCGACCATCGACCCGGCACCCGAACCACGACCGGGGCCGACGCGGATGCCGTTGCGCTTGGCCCAGTTGATGAAGTCGGCGACGACGAGGAAGTAGCCCGGGAACCCCATCTGGAGGATGACGTCGGTCTCGTACTCGGCCTGCTTGCGCACGGCGTCGGGGATACCACCGGGGTACCGGTCGTTGAGGCCGTTCTCGACCTCTTTGATCATCCAGCTGCCCTCGGTCTCGCCCTCGGGGACGGGGAACCGTGGCATGTAGTTGGCAGAGGTGTCGAACTCGACGTCGCAGCGCTCGGCGATCAGCAGCGTGTTGTCGCACGCCTCGGGGTGGTCGCGGAACACCTGGCGCATCTCGGCGGGTGACTTGACGTAGTAGCCGTCGCCGTCGAACTTGAAGCGCTTCGGGTCGTCGAGCGTTGAGCCCGACTGCACGCACAACAGGGCGGCGTGACTCGTCGCGTCGTGCTGGTGCGTGTAGTGGAGGTCGTTCGTGCCGAGCAACGGGATGCCGAGGTCTTTCGACAGCTTCAGCAGGTCGCCCATGACGCGCCGCTCGATCGACAGACCGTGGTCCATGATCTCGGCGAAGTAGTTGTCTTTGCCGAAGATGTCTTGGAACTCGGCGGCGGCGGCCCGGGCGGCCTCGTACTGCCCGAGGCGCAGGCGCGTCTGCACCTCGCCCGAGGGACACCCGGTGGTCGCGATCAGGCCCGTGCTGTAGTTCTGCAGCAGCTCGCGGTCCATGCGGGGCTTGAAGTAGTAGCCCTCCATGCTCGCCTTGGACGACAGGCGGAAGAGGTTGTGCATGCCCTGCGTGGTCTCGGACAGCAGGGTCATGTGCGTATACGCGCCCGAACCCGAGACGTCGTCGCTCTGCTGCTCGGGGGTACCCCAGCGGACACGGGTCTTGTCGGAACGGTGGGTTCCGGGAGTGACGTAAGCCTCGATGCCGATGATCGGCTTGATCCCCGCGTCTTTCGCCGTCTTGTAGAACTCGTAAGCCGCGAACGTGTTGCCGTGGTCGGTCACGGCGATGGCCGGCATGCCCTGTTTGACGGCCTCTTGGACCATCGGACCGATGCGGGCCGCGCCGTCGAGCATCGAATACTCGCTGTGCACGTGAAGGTGAACGAAGGAGTCAGCTGCCACGGGTTGAGTCTACGTTCGGCCTCCGACATCGACCGCGGAAGTTCGCAGCCCGCGTCCAGTTCGACGCGCCGACCCGGGCGCGTCGCCGGGTCGTGGCATCCCCTCCGCCGATCGTCGCGGAGGGCGCTCTCAGGCCCCGTCGCCGAGCAGCTCGAGGGCGTGCGCCAGATCCGCCGGGTAGGGCGATTCGAACTCGACCCACTCTCCCGTACCGGGATGTGTGAACGCCAGGCGGTGCGCGTGCAGCCACTGCCGCGTCAGCCCGAGGCGCGCGGACAGGGTCGGGTCCGCGCCGTACAGCGGGTCCCCGGCGCAGGGGTGGCGGTGCGCCGCCATGTGCACGCGGATCTGATGCGTGCGGCCGGTCTCGAGGTGGATCTCGAGCAGAGAGGCGCGAGGGAAGGCCTCGAGCGTCTCGTAGTGGGTCACCGAATCCTTGCCGTCCGGGGTCACGGCGAACTTCCACGAGTGGTGCGGATGCCGCCCGATCGGCGCGTCGATGGTGCCGGCGAGCGGATCCGGGTGCCCCTGCACGACAGCGTGGTAGATCTTGTCGACCTCGCGCTCTTTGAAGGCGCTCTTGAGCAGCGTGTACGCGCGCTCGGTCCTGGCGACCACCATGAGCCCGCTCGTACCCGCGTCGAGACGGTGCACGATGCCGCGCCGCTCGGCGGGGCCGCTCGTGGCGATGCGGAATCCGGCCGCGGCGAGGGCGCCGAGCACGGTCGGACCGTCCCACCCGACGGAGGGGTGCGCGGCCACGCCCGCGGGCTTGTCGACCACGACGATGTCGTCGTCGTCGTGCACGATCCCGAGGTCGGGGACCGCGACCGGCACGATCTCGGGCTCGCGCTTGGGCTCCCACTCGACGCTCAGCCAGGTGCCGGCACGCAGACGATCGGAGCGACCGGCCACCCGGCCGTCGACGCTCACCCCGCCCGCGTCGGCGACCTCGGCCGCGAACGTGCGGGAGAACCCGAGCATCTTGGCCAGACCTTGGTCGATGCGCGTCCCGTCGAGCCCGTCGGGGACGGGCAGGCTCCGCGACTCCATGTCAGCGGGCGCCCGGGTCGGCAGGAGCGTCGACCGCGTCGTCGGCGGACTCCGCCGCGGCTCGGGAGGCCTTGGTCTCGCGCGTGCCGTCGAGCTTCAGACCGAACAGCACGAGGACCGCCACCGAGATCATCATCGTGACGATGAACATGTCGGCGACGTTGTAGATCGCGGGCATCATCCAGGGCGTCGAGATGAAGTCCACGACGTGCCCCACGGGGAAGCCGGGTTCGCGGAGCAGGCGGTCGGTGAGGTTGCCCAGCACACCGCCGAGGAGCAGCCCCAGCACGATCGCCCAGAGACGCGAACGCACGCGACGCACGCCGAGGGAGACGATCACGCACGCGACGACCGCGAGGGCGATCGTGAAGACCCACGTGACGCCCTCGCCGAGCGAGAACGCCGCACCGGGGTTACGGACGAGATAGAACTGCAGGAAGTCGCCGATGATCGGGACCACGCGCTCCGAGGGGAGAGCGGCGATCGCGGCGTTCTTCGCAAACTGGTCGGCGGCCAGCACCAGCACCGCGAGAATCGCGATGGTGACGCCGGCCGCCGCCGCACGCAGAGGAGGTCGACTGCGCAAAGAGTCGGCCTACAGACCGATCGCCGACACCGGCGTCGAGCCCGAAGACGTCGCGGTGGTGTCGAGGTCGCGGAGCTGACCCTCGATGTACGAACGCAGCTGCGAGCGGTAGTCGCGCTCGAAGTTGCGCAGCTCGGTGATGCGACCCTCGAGCGTTGTGCGCTCCTTCTCGAGACGGGCGCGCTCTTCGCGGCCCTTCTGCTCGGCCTCGGCGACGATGGAGGCCGCCTGGGCCTGCGCCTCGCCGATGAGCTGGTCGCGCTGGGCCTTACCCTCGGCGACGTGCTCGTCGTGCAGACGCTGCGCGAGCTCGATGATGCCGGCGCTCTGGGCGGCGGGCTCAGCATCGTGCGACGGGGTGGAGGCGACGGGTGCCGGAGCGGGCGTCTCGGCGACGACCGGCTCTTCGACCTTGGGGGCCTCGGCGGGGGCTTCGGCGGCGGCCGGAGCGGCCTCGCCGGACTCGTACGCCGCGAGCTTGGTCTTCAGCTCTTCGTTCTCGGCGATCGTCTTGCGCCACTCGACGACGATCTCGTCGAGGAAGTCGTCGACCTCGTCGGGGTCGAAGCCCTCCTTGAAGCGCACGTGCTGGAACTGCTTGGTGACGACGTCATCGGGGGTCAGTGCCATGGTGTTTCCTCTTTCGAGAGCTCTGATGTCGGAACTGTGGGGGTGTCGCACCGGGGCGTACCGCTTCGGAACAGCATAGCCGCCGCCCTCCACCGGTGTCGAAGATCACGGGCGAAGAAGCGGCGGCGGGGCGTCACACGGCCGCGAGGGACCGCGTCACGCTCAACAGCATGAAGCAGACGAACATCACGATCGCGAATCCGAAATCGATCGCGATCCCCCCGATGCGCAGGGGTGGGATGAAGCGACGGATCAGCTTGATGGGCGGGTCCGTCACGGTGTAAACGATCTCTGCCAACACGAGGGTGACGCCACGAGGGCGCCACTCCCGGTTGAACATCGGGATGTACTCGAGCACGAGGCGCGCGAGCAACAGCACGATGAAGATGAACAAAACCGCGCTGAGGATGGAGCCGACGAGGCTCAGAACGGCCACTGTTACTGGGACGCGAAGGGCGCAGCCTCGGGATCGGCCTGCGCGATCGCACCGTCGCCGGAGACGGCGATGTTCTCGGGCGAGAGCAGGAACACCTTGCTCGTCACCCGCTCGATGCGTCCGTACAGCCCGAGCGAGAGTCCGCTCGCGAAGTCGATCAGGCGACGCGCGTCGGCGTCGCTCATCTGCGACAGGTTGATGATGACCGGGATTCCCTCGCGGAAGTTCTCGGCGATCGTCTGCGCGTCGCGATACTGCTTGGGGTGCACCGTGAGGATCTCGCTCACGGGTCCGGCCGCGGGCTGGCGCACCACGGCGGGACGGTGCAGGGGGGTCACCGGCGCGGCCTTCTCGAGGGGAGCAGCAGCTGTGGGCTGCTTGCGCGCGATGGGCTGCGGCGCCGTCTCCTCATAGGTCTCTTCCTCGTCGGCGAGGCCCAGGTACACCATCGTCTTCTTGAGGGGGTTCGACATCGCATCCTCCGTTCGCTCGTCTGGTCCGAGGCTAGTCGCGCGGGGGCCTCGGGCCCGTGATTGCGGAGCCGATCCGCAGGTGTGTCGCGCCCATTGCGATCGCCTCGGGGAAATCGCCGGTCATACCCGCCGAGATCCACCGCGCGTCGGGGACGACGGATCGGACCGCGTCGGCGCAACGGTGCAGTCGCTCGAATGCGCGAGCGGGTTCTTCGTCGAGCGGGGCGACGGCCATCACCCCGCGCAGCCGCAGGGTCGACAGCCCCGCCACGTGGGCGGCCAGTTCTTCGACGACGTCGGGGACGACTCCCCCGCGACCGGGGTCGTCGGTGAGGTTCACCTGCACGAGCACGTCGAGGAGGTCGCCCTCGGCGCCGGCGGCGTGCAGCGCGTCGGCGATGCGGGATCGATCGACCGAGTGGACGGCATCCGCTCCCGCCCGCACCGCGCGCGCCTTGTTGGTCTGAGCCTGGCCGATGAAGTGCCAGGTGAGGTCCGCGATGCCGTCGAGCTCCGCGCGTTTGGCGGTGAGCTCCTGCTGCCGGTTCTCGCCCACGTGCCGGACTCCCATCGCATGCAGTTCGGTGATGAGGGATGCCGGGTGGAACTTCGTGACCACGATGCGGGTGATCTCGCCGGGGTCGCGGTGCGCGGCGCGGGCGGCGTCTCGGATGCGCTCGTCGACGGCGGCGAGTCGCTCGGCAAGGGCGGTGTCCATGCTGCTCCTTCGACGACGAGAGCGGGCCCGGTGGACACCGGACCCGCTCGTCGTACCGTTGGTTCTTACTTCAGGAAGTCGGGCACGTCGAGGTCGTCGTCGGCGTAGCCGCCGTCGTACGAGGTCTCGGGTACGCGAGCCGTGACGGGCGCCGGCTCGGGGCGACGCTCGGGAGCGCGCTCGGTCGCCGCCTTCTGCTCCTCGGCCGCGTCGAGGTCGCGGGCGACGTCGTCGGCGGGGATGACGGGCACGACGGGCGCCGAGACCGGACGCTGGGCGCCCACCGCGTCGATGCGCAGCGAGGGCTCTCCCCCGTCGAAGCCGGCGGCGATGACGGTGACCCGCACCTCGTCGCCGAGCGTGTCGTCGATGACTGTTCCGAAGATGATGTTGGCCTCGGGGTGCGCGGCCTCCTTCACCAGCTGGGCGGCGTCGTTGATCTCGAAGATGCCGAGGTTCGAGCCACCCTGGATCGACAGCAGCACGCCGTGCGCGCCCTCGATCGAGGCCTCGAGGAGCGGGGACTCGACGGCGAGTTCGGCGGCCTTGATCGCGCGGTCGGCGCCGCGGGACGAGCCGATGCCCATGAGCGCCGAGCCGGCCCCCTGCATGACCGACTTGACGTCGGCGAAGTCGAGGTTGATGAGACCGGGGGTCGTGATGAGGTCGGTGATGCCCTGGACACCGGCGAGCAGCACCTGGTCGGCCGTGGCGAACGCCTCGATCATCGAGATGCCGCGGTCGCTGATCTCGAGCAGTCGGTCGTTCGGGACGACGATGAGTGTGTCGACCTCTTCTTTCAGGCGCTGCACCCCGCCCTCGGCCTGGCTCTGGCGACGACGGCCCTCGAACGAGAAGGGCTTGGTCACGACACCGATGGTCAGGGCGCCGATCGACTTGGCGATCTTGGCGACGACGGGGGCGCCGCCGGTGCCGGTTCCGCCGCCCTCACCCGCGGTGACGAAGACCATGTCGGCGCCGCGGAGCGCCTCTTCGATCTCTTCGGCGTGATCCTCGGCGGCGCGTCGGCCGACCTCGGGGTCGGCGCCGGCGCCGAGGCCGCGGGTGAGCTCACGACCGACGTCGAGCTTGACGTCGGCGTCGCTCATCAGCAGCGCCTGAGCGTCGGTGTTGATCGCGATGAACTCCACGCCGCGAAGGCCGAGCTCGATCATGCGGTTGACGGCGTTGACGCCGCCCCCGCCCACACCGACGACCTTGATCACGGCGAGGTAGTTCTGGTTGTGGCTCATGCCGGCCTCCGTTTGTCCCCGAACCCGAAACTTTAAACCTCATGTTGAGGGTTAAAGAATTGCCCGGTATGCAATTCCTTAGCTCGAAGGTAGGCGGCGGATCCGACCCCGCCCGCCCGACACGCGGCGTGTTGGAACATCGCCTCGAAGATCAGCGGACGACGCCCGCCTCGGGCGACGTCACGTCGTACTCCTTGGCCTTGTCCGGCGGGCTCTTCTGCATCAGGCGATCGAGCACCACGGCCTTCTCGGCCGAGCGGTCGGCGCTCCCCCACACGACCTTCGACCCCGACGCGCCGAGCGTCAGCGTCACATCGTCGGGCGTCGAGGCCGAGACGGCCGTCACCTGCGCCCGCACGGCATCGGGCAGAGATCGCACCACGCGACCCGCGGCGCGGAAGGCCGCCGAATCCGTTCCACCGGCGATGTCGAGCACGGGCTGACCCGCCGGAGCGTCGGGCGTCGTCGACAGCGCCACCCCGGCGGCATCCACCACCGTGAAACCCGCCGCGGACTGCATGGCGCCGATGGGGGTCCGCTCGACGATGCGCACCACGAGGTCATGGGGCGGGCGCGCCTCGAGGGTGTAGGACTCCACGAGCGGGAAGCGTACGAGCGCCGCCTTCACCGCGCTGTCGTCGACCATCGCGAGCGGGACGCCGACCTGGTCGCCCAGGGCGGCGGACAGCGCCGCCGGGTCGAGCTGCGAGGTGCCGACCACATCGATTTTCTCAACCGCGAAGAGCGGGCTGTACGCCACGCCCGCCGTACCGAGGCCCATGACGAGGAAGGCCGAGATCACCCCGATCCAGATGTTGCGACGACGCCGCTGGCGCACGGTGAAGCGACGCACCTCGGCGGAGAGCGCCCGCCGCCGGGCCCGCGAGGCCCGCCACACATCGCGCAGCCCCGCTCCCCCGGCATCCGGATCATCCGCGGCGAAGCCGCCGTCGAGCGGACGCTCACGGGTGTCGACCACGGAGGTCTCGTCGACGGATGCCGTCTGCCGGGACGTCGAGGCCCGAGCGGCCTTCGCGCGGCGAGCGGACTCAGGCGAAGACGGCAGGGGCGACGGCCGCTCCACGGTCAGACCGCCGCGGCCTCGGTGCGGGACAGCGCCTCGAGCACCTGGGGGATGATCTGGTAGACGTTGCCGCACCCGAGGGTGATGACGTAGTCGCCCGGTCGGGCGATCCGGGCCGTGTAGTCGGCCGCCGCCTGCCAGTCGGGGACGTAGTGCACGTGGGACGGATCGGCGAACGCGCCGCTGACGAGTTCTCCGGTGACCCCGGGCACCGGGTCTTCACGGGCCCCGTACACGTCGAGCATCACGGTGTGGTCGGCGTGCGACTCGAGCACCTCGGCGAACTCGCGGTACATCTCCTGCGTGCGCGAGTACGTGTGGGGCTGCTGAATCGCGATGATGCGCCCCTCGCCCACGACCGTTCGCGCCGCGGACAGCGCCGCGGCGACCTCGGTCGGGTGGTGCGCGTAGTCGTCGTACACGCTGACGCCCTGCTGCACGCCGTGCAGCTCGAAGCGGCGGACCGTGCCGCCGAAGCCCTCGACCGCACGTGCCGCGTCGGACAGCGAGTGCCCGAGTACGCGCAGCACGGCGACCGCGCCGGCGGCGTTGACCGCGTTGTGGGCGCCGGGGACCCGCAGCTGCACGTCGACGCTCTCGCCGTCGGCGGAGAGGGTGAAGGCGACGGGCCCGTCGGTGCGGATACCGCTGAGGCGGAGGTCTGCCGCGGCGTCCTCGCCGAACGTGACGACGTTCGCGTGGGTGATGCGCTCGCGCACGGAGCGGGCGCCCGGGTCGTCGGCCGAGATCACGACGGCCTCACGAGCGGCGTTCGCGAAACGGGCGAAGGCCGCGTCGAAGGCGTCGCGCGAGCCGTAGTGGTCGAGGTGGTCGGGGTCGACGTTGGTGATGAGCGCGACCGAGGTGTCGTAGAGCTCGAACGTGCCGTCGGACTCGTCGGCCTCGATCACGACGAGGTCGTCGGAGCCGGTGCCGCTGGACGCGCCGAGGTCGGCGATGACGCCGCCGTTGACGAACGTCGGGTCGACCTCGAGGGCGCGCAGGGCGGTCACGATCATGCCGGTCGAGGTGGTCTTGCCGTGGGCACCCGCGACCGAGACGAGGCGACGACCGCCGATGAGCCAGTGCAGCGCCTGCGAGCGGTGGATCACGTGCAGCCCGCGCTCTTTGGCGGTGACGAACTCGGGGTTCTCGGGCCAGATCGCGCCCGTGTGGACGACCGTGTCGGCGTCGCCGAGGTGGGCGGCGTCGTGCCCGACGTGCACGGTCGCACCGCGGGCGGCGAGGTCGCGCAGGGTGGCGCTGTCGGAACGATCGGAGCCGGAGACCCGGATACCGCGGTCGAGGAACATGCGGGCGAGTCCGGACATGCCCGATCCCCCCACGCCGATGAAGTGCGCGGAGGTGATGGTCTCGGGGATGGGGAGGCTCAGGTCGGGTCTGATCATGGCGTCTGCGAGTTTACGTCGCCTATCCTGCGCGTCGGCCCCGGCGCGCTGGGGGCGCGGCCGACGGAACCTCGGCGGGCGGACGCGCCGCGGCGGCCCGGCTGTCACCAGAACAGGGCGTCCCACCGAAACAGGCAGAAATCCCGTCGGACGCCCGTTCCCGACGCTTCGTCCTGTTCTCGTGACGACCGGGGCGCGCGTCGGCGAGGCCGGGCCCGGCTCAGCGCGCCAGAGCCTCGTCGATGAGGGCGATCACGTTCTCGGTCCCGGTCCGGATGCCGGTGCGCGCCGCCGCATCGCGCATCGCGGTCCGCCGGTCCTCGTCGGCGAGCAGCGGAACGATCTCGGCGCGGACCCGGTCGGGTGTGAGATCGGCGTCGGCGATGAGCAGCGCGGCCCCCGCGCGGACGGCCGCGGCGGCGTTGAGGCTCTGCTCGCCGTTGCCGACCGCGTAGGGCACGTACACGGCCGGGATGCCGAGGGCGTTGATCTCGCTGACGGTCGCGGCGCCCGAGCGCGACACCACGAAGTCGGCCAGAGCGAAGGCGAGATCCATGCGGTCGACGTACCGGACGACGGCGTAACCCTCGACGCCCGGGTCGGCGAGGTCGGAGTTCTGTCCCGTCACGTGCAGCAGCTGCCAGCCGGCGTCGAGGACGTCGCGCCAGGCCCCGCCGAACGCGGTGTTCAACCGCAGCGCACCGAGCGACCCCCCGAACACCAGCAGCGTCGGCTTCTGCGCGTCGAGCCCGAAGTGCGCGGCGGCCTCCGCACGCAGAGCGGGGGCGTCGAGCTCGACGATCTCGCGGCGAAGCGGCATTCCGACCTCTCTCGCACCGCGCAGCGGGGTGCCCGCGAAGGCGACGCCGACGCCCGCGGCGCCCCGCGCCCCGAGCACGTTCGCGAGTCCCGGCTTGGCGTTGGCCTCGTGCACCACGAAGGGGACGCGCTCGCGGCGGGCCGCGACGTAGGCGGGCGCCGCCGCGTATCCCCCGAAACCGACGACGACGTCGACCCCGCGCGAACGGATGAGTCGGCGCACGTGCGCGACGGCGCGCAGGAAGCGCACCGGGAACGCCGCGGCGGCCCCGTTGGGACGGCGCGGGAAGGGGACCTTCGCGACGGTGAGCAGTTCGTACCCGCGGAGCGGGACGAGACGCGACTCGAGGCCCTCTCGCGTGCCGAGCACGAGCACGTCGGCCGAGGCGTCGCGGGCGCGCAGTCCGTCGGCGACCGCGAGCAGGGGGTTCACATGCCCGGCGGTGCCGCCGCCGGCGAGGAGGTAAGTCGTCACCGTTCGACCCTAACCAGCTCGGACGGTGCTCCGTCGCCGCCCCCGGGCGTCAGCCGCGCGGTCGACGGGTGGATGCCGCTGCCCGGCGCGCGGTCCGCGGAGGCGTCTCGCCCGCCGCCCGGCGGTCGGGAAGCGTCCGCGCGCACGACAGCAGCACACCGCACCCGATCAGCACCGACAGCAGCGAGGTTCCGCCCTGCGACATGAACGGCAGCGGCACACCGAGAACCGGGAACACGCGGAGGACGACCGCGACGTTGATCATGGCCTGACCGACGATCCAGATGGTCACGCCGCCCGCGACGATCCGCACGAAGGGGTCGTCGGTGCGGCGGATGATGTGGAAGGCCCCGACCGCGAACAGGCCGAAGAGGGCGAGGACGACGATGCAGCCGATCAGCCCCATCTCCTCCCCCACGATCGCGAAGATGTAGTCGTTCGCCGCGGCGGGGAGCCAGTCGTACTTCTCGGCCGAGTTGCCCAGGCCCACGCCGAAGATCCCGCCCGCGGCGAGCCCCCAGATGCCGTGCAACGGCTGGTAGCAGTCACCGAGATAGTTGGCGATGCAGTCCTGGTCGAGGAAGCTCATGATGCGGCGCATGCGGTCGGCGCTCGTGATGGCGAACAACGCGATCGCGCCGAGGGCCGCGAGGGCCGGCAGCACGAAGATGCGCAGCTTCACCCCCGAGAAGAACAGCGCCCCGAGCAGGACGAGCACGAGGATCATCGTGGTACCCAGGTCTTTTCCACCCATGACGGTGGCGACCACGAGGGCGAAGACCGGAACGATCGGGATGAACACGTGTCGCCAGTCGCCCAGCAGCGTCTGCTTGCGGTACAGGACGTAGCCCAGCCACAGCGCGAGAGCGAGTTTGAGGAACTCGGCCGGCTGCGCCTGGATGCCCGCGATGCTGATCCAGTTGCGGTTACCGTTCGCCGAGATTCCCAGCGGGGTGAACACCAGCAGCTGGAACAGCGTCGCCAGGATCAGCGCCGGCCACGCCATGCGCTTCCAGAAACGCAGCGGAGCACGGCTGAGCACGAACATCAGCGGGATGCCGATGACGGCGAAGACAGCCTGCTTGAGGACGTGGTCGAAGGGGCTCTGCGCGCCGTCGAGCGCCGAGGTGGCCGACAGCACCATGACCAGGCCGAACCCGGTGAGCAGCAGCGCCGCCGAGGTGATGAGCAGGAACTCGCTGGGCACGGGCCGGAACGCCCTGCCCAGAGAGACGCGGGCCGCGAGGCCGGCGCGCGCGGGCTCATCGGGGCTCTGCCGCGGACGAGGTGCCGTCGTGGTCACGCGAGTCCCCTCAGTCGTGCGGTCGAGATTCTCCGTCTCGGCCCGCGATCCACGCCCGCACCGCCTCGGCGAAGCGGTCGCCGCGGTCGGAGTAGGACGAGAACTGATCGAAGGACGCCGCCGCGGGAGCGAGGAGAACGGTGTCTCCCTCCCGGGCCACGCCCGCCGCCAGTTCGACGACCTGGGCCATGACGTCTTCAGTCTCAGCGTGGTCGACCTCGAACAGCGGCACCGCCGGGGCGTGTCGCCCGAACGCCGCCACGATCTCGTCGCGCTCGGTGCCGATCACGATCGCGGCGCGCACCGACGCGCCCCGAGCGCGCACGAGGTCGCTCAGGTCGACCCCCTTGAGCAGACCTCCGAGCACCCACACCGCGCCGGGGTACGCCGCGAGCGACGAGGCCGCCGCGTGGGGGTTCGTCGCCTTGGAGTCGTCGACCCAGGTGACTCCGAGGTGCGCCCCGACGACCTGGATGCGGTGCGGGTCGAGGCGGAAGCGTTCGAGCGTGTCGTGGATGTGCGCGGGCGTGGCCCCGAGGGAGCGTGCGAGGGCCGAGGCCGCGAGGATGTTCGCGACCATGTGGGGAGCCGCGAGGCCGCGCTGGGCGAGGTCCGCCACCGTCGTCAGTTCGAGGGCCGAGGTGGCGCGCTCTTCGAGGAAGGCCCGATCGACGAGGATGCCGTCGACCACACCGAGGTCGCTCGGACCGGGGACCCCCAGGTCGAAGCCGATGGCGCGCGCGCCCTCGACGACCTCGGCGCCTTCGACCATCTCGCGGGTCGCGACGTCGGCCTTGTTGTAGACGCAGGCCACGCGCGTGCGGGCGTAGACGCCGGCCTTCGCCGCGCGGTACGCGTCCGCGCCGCCGTGCCACTCGAGGTGGTCGTCGGCGAGGTTGAGGCAGACGGCCGCGTGCGGCGAGAGGGCGTCCGGTCCGGACTGCTGGTTCAGGTACCAGAGCTGGTGGCTCGACAGCTCGACGACGAAGACGTCGAACCCGCCCGGGTCGCGCACCGCGTCGAGCACCGGGGTGCCGATGTTGCCGACGGGAACGGCCCGCTGACCCGCCGTCATGAGCATCTCGGCGGTCAGACGCGTGGTAGTGGTCTTGCCGTTCGTGCCGGTGATGAGCACCCAGTCGGCGGGGCGCCCGTCCGGACGCACCACCTTGTCGCGCACACGCCAGGCGAGCTCGACGTCGCCCCACAGCGCGATGCCCCGCTCCTGCGTCCACGCGATCACCGGGTGGTGCGGGGGGAAGCCGGGGGATGCCACGACCACCTCGGGCGCGAAGTCCGCCATCTCGGCGGGCACGGTGTCGAGCGGCCCCTCGTGCAGGCGCACGCCCAGCACCGGGAGCAGGCGCGAGTACTCGGCATCCGCTCTCTCCGTCACCACGAGCACCTCGGCGCCGAGCTCGGCGAGGGTGTCGGCGACCGAGAAGCCGGTGACCGACAGGCCGAGGACGACGACGCGCAGGCCCTTCCAGTCGGCGTGCCAGCTGGTCAGGGTGGAGAGGTCGGTCATACGCGGGACAGCCATTCGACGTAGAAGAATCCGATGCCCGAGACGGCGAGGAGACCGGCGATGATCCACATGCGCACGACGATGGTGACCTCGGGCCACCCGCGCATCTCGAGGTGGTGGTGCAGGGGGCTCATGAGGAACAGGCGCTTGCCGCGGGTGATCTTGAAGTAGGCCCGCTGCAGGATGACCGATCCCGAGGCGATCACGTAGACGCCGGCGATGAGGATGAGGAGGAGCTCGGTGCGAGTGAAGATCGCGAGGGCGGCGATCACCCCACCGATCGCCATCGACCCGCAGTCGCCCATGAAAACCTTCGCCTTGGGGGCGTTCCACCAGAGGAAGCCGACCAGGGCGCCGACGAACGACGCTCCCACGATCGCCAGGTCGAACGGGTCGCGCACCGCGTAGCAGCCGGCTTGCACGGTCGGGTCGAGGACGTCGGCGCAGACCTGCTTGTTCTGCCAGAACGCCATCAGGCTGTAGGCGCCGACGACGAAGATGCCCGAGCCCGCGGCGAGGCCGTCGAGGCCGTCGGCCACGTTGACGGAGTTCGAGGTGGCCGTTCCGATCAGCGAGATCCACGCCAGGTACAGCAGCCACCCGAGGATCGGGCCGAGCGCGAAGAACGACAGCAGCTGGATGTCGCGGAACACCGAGACGTACCCCGAGGCGGCGGTCTGCCCGACGGTGTTGGGGAAGTTCAGGGCGACGATGGCGAACGGCACCGCGACGATCACCTGACCGGCGATCTTGCGCCATCCCGACAGCCCCAGGCTGCGCTGCTGGCGAATCTTCATGTAGTCGTCGATGAAGCCGACGACACCGAAACCGAGCATGAGCCAGAGGACGAGGAGTCCCGACACGGTCGGGGGGTTGTTCCCGGCGTACGAGCCGATGAAATACCCGACCATCGTGCCGAGGATGAAGATCGTTCCGCCCATGGTGGGCGTGCCGCGCTTCGCACCGTGCGAAGGGTTGTGGACGTTCTCGGGGGTGCGGATGACCTGCCCCCAGCCCCACTTGCGGAACCAGCGGAGGAAGACCGGGGTGAGGAACAGGGTGAAGGCAAGCGAGATCGCAGCCGAAGTCAGAAGTGATCTCACGCGAACAAGTCTCCCAGACGGTCGCCGAGGTGCCGGAGCCCCGCCGAGTTGGACGACTTCACCAGCACGCGATCACCGTCGCGCAGTTCGGTCGAAAGGTAGTCGTAGGCCGCGTCGGCGTCGGCGAAGAAGACCGCCTCGCCGTCCCACGAGCCCTGGGCGATCGCCTCGAGGTACATGCGGCGCGCCTCGGAGCCGATCACGACGATGCGCTGGATGCGCAGGCGCACGGCGAGCAGACCGACCCGGTCGTGCTCCTCGTCGGCGTACTCCCCCAGCTCGCTCATCGCACCCAGCACGGCAACGGTGCGCTCGTCGGGGCCGGTGATCTGGGCGAGGGTGCGGAGGGCTGCGGCCATCGAGTCGGGGCTGGCGTTGTATGCGTCGTTGATGATGCGCACGCGATCGGAGCCGAGGGGCTGCATGCGCCAACGTTCGGCGATCTCGACGGTCTCGAGGCGCGCGATCGCGTCGGCCGCGGGCACGCCGAGGGCGGTGGCGGCGGCCAGGGCCGCGAGGGCGTTCATCACGTGATGCTCGCCGAGCACCCTCAGGGTGAGGGTGAAAGGTTCTCCGTCGACCAGCAGATCGGCGCGGGTGCCGGATGCCGACACCTCGACGTCGACGGCCCGGACCTCGGCCCGTTCGCCCCTGCCGAACCACCGCACGTCCTGCCCGCGCTCGCGCGCGATCGGCTCCATCGCGGCGACGCGGGGGTCGTCGGCGTTGAACACCGCGAGGCCGCCCTCGCGGGTCGCCTTCACCAGCTCGCTCTTGGCGTGGAACGTCGACTCGATGCCGCCGAAGCCGCCGGCGTGTGCCATGCCCACCATGAGCACGACGCCGATGTCGGGGGTGACGAGCCCGGCGAGGTGGGCGATGGCCCCGGGGGCGCTCGCGCCGAACTCGCTCACCAGGAAGCGGGTGCCCTCGGTGACGCGCAGCATCGTGAGAGGGGCGCCCACCTCGTTGTTGAACGAGGCGCGGGGCGCCACCGTCTCGCCCTCGTCCTCGAGGATGCGGGCGAGGAGGTTCTTGGTGGTCGTCTTGCCGTTGGATCCGGTGATGCCGACGATCGTGAGCTCGCCGGTCTCGCGAACCCGGGCCACCACGTCGCGAGCCAGGTCGCTGAGGGCGGCCACGGCATCCGGAACGACGATCTGACTCACGGCGTCGTCGAGCTCGCGTTCGACGATCGCGAGGGCGGCTCCCCGCTCGACGGCGGTGCCGACGAAGAGATGACCGTCGGTGGTCTCACCGGGCTTGGCGACGAAGATCCCGCCGGGTTCGATGAGGCGCGAGTCGGTGTCGACGAGGCCCGAGACCCGGGTGTCGGGGGTGTCGTCGCCGCGGACGACGAGGCGCCCGCCGAGCACGTCGGCGAGGTGGGAGAGGCTGAGGGAGATCATTGCTGTGGGACGCCCTTTCCGGTCGCATTCGTTACCGAGACGAGACCGAGACGGGCTCTTTCTCAGCCGAACTTGGGCAGTTCGGGGGTCGTGGTTCCGGAGGGGATCACCCGGTAGGACTTGAGAACCTGGGTGAGGGCCTTCTGGAACGCGGGGGCGGTGGCCGCCGACGATTTTACCGTCCGCGGCTCGTCCAGGTTGACCGCGACCACGTACTGCGGGTCGTCGGCGGGAGCGAAACCGATCATCGTCGTGAAGTACGCGTCGGGCTTGTAGGCGCCCGTGTTCTCGTCGACCTTCTCACCGGTACCGGTCTTGATCGCGATGCGGTAACCCGGGATGGCGATCTTCGAGGCGAGCTCACCCTGCGTGGCGACGTTCTCGAGCATGAGCGAGACCTCCTTCGCCGTGTCGGGCGAGACGACCTGCGTGCCGTCGGTGGGCGGGACGTCGGTGACCGTGCCGTCGGCCGCGGTGCAGCCCTCGACGATCGACAGCGGCTTCTTGAGTCCCCCGTTGGCGATGGTCTGGTACGCGCCCACGAGCTGCGGCACGGTGACCGACAGGCCCTGGCCGAAGGCGGTGTTGTAGAAGGTCTGCTTGTCCCAGTCCTGGACCGGGTGCAGGATACCGCCGGACTCGCCGGGGAACCCGATCGAGCTGACCGAGCCCATGCCGAACTTCTGCAGGTAGTCGAAACGCGTCTGGGCGGGGATCATCTCGGCGAACTTCGAGATGCCCACGTTCGAGGAGTCGATGAGCACGCCGGTGGGCGTGTACACGTTCGGGCCGTGCGAGAACGCGTCCGAGACCCGGGCGTCACCGCCGAGGACCTCTCGCCCCGAGGCGGTCACGGTGGTCTGCGGCGTGTACGAGCCGCTGTCGAGACCGATCGCCGTCGTGAGCGCCTTGAACGTCGACCCGGGCTCGAAGGGGCTCGAGAACGCGCGGCTGCCGCGATCGTCGGGCGCGGTGGCGGTCGGGTCGTTGGGGTCGACCGTGGGGTACTCGGCGAGGGCGCGGATCTTGCCCGTCTTCGCCTCGACGACCGTGATCGTGCCGCGGAGCGAACCGGTGTTCTGCACCTGCTCCGCGATGAGCTGCTGGAGGTACCACTGCAGGTCGCGGTCGATCGTGAGCTTGAGGGTGCCGCCGTCGACCGCCGGCTGCGTCACGACCTCGGTGCCGGGGAGCACCACGCCGTCGCGGCTCTGCTGGAAGACGACCTTGCCGTTGGTCGAGGCGAGGCAGTCGTTGTCGGCCGACTCGAGGCCCGCGAGGGCCTGCCCGTCGCTGCCGACGAAGCCGAGCAGGTTTCCCGCCACCGCGCCGTCGGGGTACATCCGGCCCGCCTGCGGCGGGAAGCTGAGGAACGGCAGTCCCAGGGCGACGAGGGCCCGGTACTGCTCGGTCGAGACGCTCTTCGCGATCATGGCGTAGCGCGAGTCGGGGTTGTCGGCCACGGCATCCTGGACGATCTTCTGCACGTCCGCGGCGCTCTGGCCGGTGACGGCGGCGATCCGGGCGGCGAGGTCGGGCCACGCGGTCGTGGTCTCGTTGCCGTCGTCGTCGCGCGTGGTCACGCCCTTGGCCGCGAGCATCGGGTCGATCTGCACGTCGTAGCGGTTGACGCTGGTGGCGAGGGGGACGCCGTTGTCGTCGACGATGGAGCCGCGGGAGGCGTACTCGACGCGGGAGTTCTGCAGGCCCATCGAGAGCGAGTCGTCCACGTGATCGCGGGCGTTGACGACCTGGATGTCGACCAGTCGGACGACGAAGGCGAGGATCACGATCAGAACGACCGCGAGGGCGACGACGGTGCGACGCCGCGGGGACCGGGAGGTTGTCGTCGTCATGGCTCTCATCGTGTCGCGGGAGTCGGCAGACCGTCGCTGATCGGCGGGGGTGTCGCCGATTGGGTGGTGGGGGCGGCGGCCTCGGTCGGCGCGGCCGCTCCGGGTGCCGCAGGCGCGGGGGTCGCCGCGCCGTTCTCAGTGGTGGATGCCGCCGGGTCGGTGACCAGCGGCACTCCCGAGATCAGCGCGTTGCCGACGGAGCCGCGGCCCTTCGCGTCGACGGACGACGCCGCGTCGGCGGGCTTGTCGGAGCCGATGACGGCCCCGTCGCTGAGGCGGAGGTAGGTGGGCGACTCGTCGATCACCATGCCCAGGGCTGCGGCGTTCGCCGCGAGGTACTGGGGCGAGCTGAGTCCCGCGCTCTCGTCGGAGAGGATCTGCTTCTGGTAGGTCAGGTCGCGCTGCTGCTGGGTCAGCGACGAGATCTCGAACGAGCTCTGCGTCGTGAGGATGCCGAGGCTCATCTGGACCACGACGATGGTCAGCGCCCCGAGCACGGCGACGACGCCGAAGAGGCGTCGCGGTGCCCGACGACGCGCGGTCGCGGGGACGACGGTGAGCCGACGCTCGCGGACCGGCGTGGGGAAATCGGGAAGGAAGGCTGCATCGATGGCCTGGGGCGCGCTCATGCGTCCTCCCGGATTCTCTCGGCCGCGCGCAGTCGCACGGGGGTGGCGCGGGGGTTGATCTCGCGCTCTTCGTCGCCCGCGAGCTCGGCCCCCCGGACGAGCAGCTTGAACGTCGGCGCGTGCTCGGGCAGCTCGACGGGCAGGCCGCGGGGTGCAGTCGAGGTCGACGCGTCGGCGAACACGCGCTTGACCAGGCGGTCTTCGAGCGACTGGTACGACAGCACGACGATGCGGCCGCCGACTCCCAGCACCCCGAGGGCGGCGGGGATCGTGCGCTCGAGCACCGACAGCTCGGCGTTGACCTCGATGCGCAGGGCCTGGAAGACGCGCTTGGCGGGATGCCGCTCGCGCAGCACCGCGGCCGGCGTCGCGGCCTGCAGCACGTCCACCAGCTGGCCCGAGCGCTCGAGGGGAGCTTGGGTGCGGGCGGCGATGATCGCGCGGGCGTAGCGGCCGGCGAGCTTCTCTTCGCCGTATCGCTCGAAGATGCGGCGCAGGTCGCCCTCGCCGTAGGTGGCGAGCACCTCGGCGGCGGTGACGCCGGTGGTCTGGTCCATCCGCATGTCGAGCGGGGCGTCCTGCGCGTAGGCGAAGCCGCGGGCGGCCTCGTCGAGCTGGAGAGAGGAGACACCCAGGTCGAACAGGATGCCGTCGACCGTGTCGACACCGGCGGATGCCACGGCCTCGGCGATGCCGTCGTACACGGTGTGGACGAGGGTCACGCGGTCACCGAAGCGCTTCAGCCGCTCCCCCGCGATGCGCAGGGCGTCGGTGTCGCGATCAAGGCCGATGAGCCGTGCCTGCGGGAACCGCTCGAGGAACGCCTCGGAGTGCCCGCCCATGCCGAGCGTGCCGTCGACGAAGACGGAGCCCGGCTTCTGCAGGGCGGGGCCGAGCAGCTCGACGCAGCGCTCGAGCAGGACCGGGGTGTGGATGTCGCGGATGTCCATGATGTGTCGGGCCGAACCTTCGGACTCTGATCCCCATCCGCTTCGACCTGGCGCCGGGGAAGTGCGTCAGGGCGAGCGGCTGGGCATCACAGCCGAAGGGTCAGAAGAGTCCCGGGATCACCTCCTGCTCCATCTCGGCGTACGTCTCTTCGTTGCTCTCCGCGTAGGAGTTCCAGGCCTCGGCGTCCCAGATCTCGGCGTGCGCTCCGACGCCGGTGACGACGAGTTCGCGCCCGAGTCCGGCGTAGGTGCGCAGGGCGGGCGGGACGGTGATGCGGTTCTGGCTGTCGGGCTTCTCGGCGCTGGCCCCCGAGAGGAACATGCGCAGGAAGTCGCGGGCCTGCTTGTTGCTGAGCGGGGCCTCGCGGATCCGCTCGTGAACGCGCTCGAACTCCTCGGTGCTGAACACGTAGAGGCAGCGGTCCTGCCCGCGCGTGATCACCACTCCGGCGCCGAGATCGTCACGGAACTTCGCCGGCAGGATGACCCGACCCTTGTCGTCGAGCTTGGGTGTGTGCGTTCCGAGCAGCATTCGGGCGTCCACCCCCTTCGTCCGGCCTGCGAAGTTTTCCCCACTTTACTCCACCGCCCTCCACTTCGCTATCAAAATCAGCACTCTTCTGCGGAGAACCGCGGCCGTGTAGAGTGGTCGACCACCCCGGCGCTGCACCGCACCTTCCGCGTCTTTCCGCGGCGCGACGGCGCCTCGCACGCTCCACAGACGTCCCGGTGGAGCAAAAGGGAGGGATTCGAGCCCGGACGCCGACTCCTCACCCGCTCCCCTCCGCCCCTCACCCCGTCGACGAGCGCGCCGGGCGCACGAAAAAGCACCGGCTCCGAAGAGCCGGTGCTGAGGTGGTAAGAGGACGGAGCTTAGGGGCCGTCGTGGCGTCGGTCCCAGCGCTCGTTCATGCGGTCCATGAACGAGGAGCCGGAGGCGCGAGCCGGTCGCGGCTTGGCGGCGGCGGGCGCGGTCGGAGCGGCACCCCGCGTCGGCGTGACGGCGAAGATCACACCACCCACCATGAGGAGGAAGCCCAGCACACCGACGGCGATGCCGACGAAACCGGTGTTGAACCCGATCGACACGCCCGCGACGAGGGCGCCGAGACCGGCGAGCACCAGGATCGAGCCGAGAACGATGTTGCGGTAGCTGAGGGCACGACTGGGGGCGGACACCACATCGGTGTCGTTGCTCATGAGATGGCGCTCCATCTCATCCAGTAGACGCTGCTCCTGCTCTGACAGTGGCATGCATCCCCCTCTGTTGTTCGTTGCGGACGATTCTACGCGCGGCGTGGATCACTAGGCTAGGCCCGTGCCGACCTCCCCGGAACCGATCGAAGCTGTTTCCCAGCGACTCGACAAGTTCCTCTCTGAACAGCTATCGTACGCCTCCGCGCTCGGCCCCGAGGCCGAGTCCCTCACCCGCGCGGGGGCCTCCGCCCTCCGCGGGGGCAAGCGCCTGCGGGCGCGCTTCTGCCTCGCGGGGTGGCGAGCCGTGGACGCGCTCGACGCGCCGTCCGCCGCGGCGTTCGACGAACCCGCACTGGCCGTGGCCACCTCGCTCGAGATCTTCCACGCCGCGGCCCTCGTCCACGACGACCTCGTCGACAACAGCGACACGCGACGGGGCCAGCCCGCCGCGCACCGCGCTCTGCAGAAGGCCCATCAGGATGCCGACTGGGCGGGTGACTCCGACGCGTTCGGTCGCTCGGGCGCGATCCTGCTCGGCGACCTCCTGGTGGCCTGGAGCGACGACCTCCTCGAAGAAGGCCTCGAGGGCCACCCCTCCGCCGCCGCCACGCGCCGGGCCTACTCCCGCATGCGCCGCGACGTGACGATCGGTCAGTTCCTCGATGTCGCGGAGGAGTCCGCGTACACCGTCTACCCGGATGAGGCCCACGCCGAACGGGCGCTGCGGATCGCCTCCTACAAGTCGGCGCGCTACAGCATCCAGCAACCCCTGCAGATCGGTGCGGCGCTGGCCGGCGCCGACGACGAGCAGCTCGACGCCCTCGGACGGTTCGGTCACGACGTCGGCATGGCGTTCCAGCTGCGCGACGACGTACTGGGCGTCTTCGGCGACAGCGCCGTCACGGGAAAGCCCGTCGGCGACGACCTGCGCGAGGGCAAGCGCACCGTCCTGGTGGCATACGCCCGCGAGATGCTCGAGTCCGCGGAGCGCGACCGCTTCGATGCCCTCCTGGGCGACCCCGCTCTCGACGCGGGACAGATCGCGGCCCTGCAGCAGACGATCGTCGACGCCCGCGCCCTCGAGCGCACCGAGACCCTGATCGCCGAGTACGCCGAGCGCGCCGATGCGGCTCTCGCCGACGCCCGCGTCGACACCGGAGCGCTCACCGATCTGCGCGCTCTCGCACGCGCGGCCACCGAGCGCACGGCCTGAGGCCGAGCGGCCTCAGGCGAGGGTCGCGGCGACCCGTCGGACCTCGCTCTTGCGCCCGGCGAGGAGCGCCTCGATGGGCGCGAGACCGATGGTCTCTTCGGGCGTGAGCAGCCAGTCGATGGTTTCGTCGGGGTCGAACCCGGCGTCGTGCAGGACGATGATCGTGCCGCGCAGCGACGGCAGCGGGCGCCCGTCGACGAGGAAGACCGCCGGCACCTTGAACACGCCGTCGCGGCGCGAGCCGACGAGGTAGTGCTCGTCGAAAAGGCGGCGCACGCGCCCGAGCGACTCGTCGAGCATCTCGACCAGGTCGGGAATGGTCAGCCACGCGGTCTCGTAACGGGAAGTCTCACTCACCCCTTCATCCTCTCATTGCCACCGACTCGGCCCGTCCTCGGTCGCCTTCTTCACTCGAGTCACACGCGTCACAGGGATCACTTTCGTTGACATCCGCCCCGAGGCATGCCACCGTGTCGGGCAGTCGGAAGAACGGAATCCCCCCACCATGAGACGACTCACGCTGTCCCCCCTGCCCTCGCGACGTCGCGCCGCAGTCATCTGGCCCGCCGCCGTGGCCGGCACGATCGCCCTGACCCTCACCGCCGAGCACGCCGCGCACGCCGCACCCCCGGAACCCGCGCTCTCCTCTCTCCCGCCCGCTCCCCGCAGTCTCGGGATGCCGGTGCTCGCCGCCGTCACCGCGCCCACCACCTACACGGTCAAGCCCGGCGACACGGTGTGGGGCATCGCCCGCGCGCACGGTCTCGACACCGCCGCGGTCCTCGCGGCCAACGGCTTGGCATCCGATGCCGTCATCCGCCCCGGTCGAGTGCTCGCCCTCACGCCCGCGTCCACGCCCGCTCCCCCGGCTCCCGCAGCCCCCCAGGCCGCGCCCCGCACGCACGAGGTGCGTCCCGGCGACACTGTCTCGGCGATCGCCCGGGCCAACGGCGTCTCGCTCGACGCCGTGCTGAGCGAGAACGGGCTCACGCGCGCCTCGATCATCTACCCCGGCGACGCCCTGCGCATCCCGGCGGACTCTCCCGCTCCCGCCCCCGCCGCCGTCGCTCCGGCGACGGCCCCGGGCCTCGACGACGAGCAGTCCGACAACGCGCGCCTGATCATCCGCGTCGGACGCGAGCTGGGCGTCTCGGATCGCGGCATCCTGATCGCCCTCGGCACCGCGATGCAGGAGTCGTGGCTGCGCAACCTCGACTGGGGCGACCGTGACTCGCTGGGACTCTTCCAACAGCGGCCGAGTACCGGGTGGGGCACTCCGGAGCAGATCCTCGACCGCGAACGATCCGCGCGCGTTTTCTACGGCGGCGCGGCCGACCCCAACGGCACCGCCACCCGCGGACTCCTCGACATCCCCGGCTGGGACCAGCTCCCCTACGCCGATGCCGCCCAGGCCGTTCAGATCTCGGCCTACCCCGACCGATACGCCCAGTGGGAGCAGCCGGCCACCACGTGGCTCGCCGTTCTGGGCTGAGGTGAGGGTGAGCCGCTCCCCGGGCTCACAGGGGGCGCTCCGTAGACTCGACCTGTGAGCACGAGTCAGCAGGCAGACCCGCTGATCGGCCGTCTCGTCGACGGCCGGTACCGGGTTCGCGCGCGCATTGCGCGCGGCGGCATGGCGACCGTGTACGTCGCGACCGACCTGCGCCTCGAGCGCCGGGTCGCGCTGAAGGTCATGCACGGCCACCTCAGCGACGACACGGTGTTCCAGAGCCGGTTCATCCAAGAAGCCCGCTCGGCTGCGCGCCTGAGCGATCCGCACGTGGTGAACGTGTTCGACCAGGGCCAGGACGGCGAGATGGCCTACCTGGTCATGGAGTACCTCCCGGGCATCACGCTGCGCGAGTTGCTGCGCGAGCACCGACGCCTCACGGTGGATCAGACCCTCACGATCATGGATGCCATCCTCTCGGGGCTCGCCGCCGCGCACCGGGCCGGCATCGTCCACCGCGACGTGAAGCCCGAGAACGTCCTGCTCGCCGAGGACGGCCGCATCAAGATCGGCGACTTCGGCCTCGCCCGCGCGACGACGGCGAACACCGCGAGCGGTGCGCAGCTCATGGGCACGATCGCCTACCTCGCCCCCGAGCTCGTCACGCGCGGCACCGCCGACGCGCGCAGCGACATCTACTCGCTCGGGATCATGCTGTACGAGATGCTCGTCGGCGAGCAGCCCTACAAGGGCGAGCAGCCGATGCAGATCGCCTACCAGCACGCCACCGACTCGGTGCCCCGCCCGAGCGCGAAGAACCCCGGCGTCCCCGAGCAGCTCGACGAGCTCGTGCTCTGGTCGACCGAACGAGAGCCGGGCGACCGCCCGCTCGATGCAGCCGCGATGCTCGAGCGCCTCCGCGCGATCGAGAAAGAACTCGGTCTCGCTCCCCAGGTCGCGCGCGCCGTGGCGGTGGGCACCACGAGTCCCGCGACGGCCGCCGAGTCGCGCGAGCTGACCAAGGTGCTGCCGCAGACGGCATCCCTCCCCTCCGCCACCATCGACGAGCCCGACAATGCGGCGCGACTGCGCACCCGCACGCGTCGACGCACGACCAAGGGGGCGTGGCTCCTCGTGCTCGTGCTGCTGCTCGCCGGCGGAGCCGGGTTCACGGGCTGGTACTTCGGCTCCGGTCCGGGTTCGCTCGTCGCGGTCCCCGACGTCTCGGGCCGCAGCTTCGCCGACGCCGAGGCCCTGCTCACGCAGCAGCAGCTGCAGGCTCAGGCGCAGGAGGTCAACGACCGCGAGATCCCCTCGGGCACGACCGTGGGCTCCGACCCCGCGCCCGGCGAGCGTCTCGACAAAGAGACGGTGGTGACCGTCTTCGTCTCGATCGGGCCGGCCACCCACCAGATCCCCGCCCTCGCGGGAAAGAGCGCCGACGAGGTGCGCGCGATCCTCGAGCAGGCTTTCGTGGGGGTCGCCGGCGACCCCGAGCGGCAGTTCGCCGACCCGGCCGACGGCACGGTGCTGGGCGCCTCGGTGATCCCCCGCTCCGGCGGCGACGCCATCGACTGCACCCAGGGCTGCACGGTGTACGAGGGCGACGCCGCCTCGCTCGTCGTCTCGCTCGGCCCCATCCCCGACGTCACCGGCGATTCGCGTTCGCAGGCGGAGCGCGCTCTCGACGGCGTCGGGCTCAAGACCGCGGTGACCGAGGAGTACAGCAACTCCGTGGCATCCGGCAATGTGATCGCGATGGGCCAGCGCGACGGCGGCGGCAACTGGCGCCCCGGCGACACCGTGCCCCTGCGCGTATCGATCGGTCCGAAGCCCGTCGAGATCCCCGGCAACGTCGTGGGGATGTCGATCCGGGATGCCGTGAAGACCCTCGAAGCACTCGGCTTCGAGGTGAACGCGGGCATCGACGACGGCACTCTGCCCCTCGGGTTCAAGTACTGGGACATCTACAAGGTGCGCGCCACGAACCCCAAGGCCGGCACGACGGCCCCGCAGGGCTCGACCATCACACTGACGCCGACGCTGTAGCGGGGATCGCTGAGCGCGGAACGCTTCCGTTACAGCACCCACGGCGTCCTGAAACGGCGACGCCCCCGACCGCGACGGTCGGGGGCGTCGATCTGTCGAGACGGGTCAGCGCTTCTCGAGCTCCTCGGCCACGAGGAACGCCAGCTCGAGGCTCTGACGGTGGTTCAGGCGCGGGTCGCACAGGCTCTCGTAGCGCGTCGCGAGGGTGGCCTCGTCGATCATCTCGGAGCCCCCCAGGCACTCGGTGACGTCGTCGCCCGTGAGTTCGACGTGGATGCCGCCGGGGTGCGTCCCCACCGAGCGGTGCGCCTCGAAGAAGCCGCGCACCTCGTCGACCACGTCGTCGAAACGACGGGTCTTGTATCCGGTGGGGGTGGTGATGCCGTTGCCGTGCATCGGGTCGGTGACCCAGAGCGGCGTGGCACCCGAATCACGGACGGCCTCGAGCAGCGGGGGCAGTGCGTCGCGGATCTTGCCCGCGCCCATGCGCGTGATGAACGTCAGGCGACCCGGCTCGCGCTCGGGGTCGAGCTTGTCGATGAGCGCCAGCGCCGTCTCGGCCGTCGTCGTGGGGCCGAGCTTCACGCCGATGGGGTTGCGGATCTTCGAGAAGTAGTCGACGTGCGCGCCGTCGAGCTCGCGCGTGCGCTCACCGATCCACTGAAAGTGCGAGGACGTGTTGTACGGCTGTCCCGTGCGCGAGTCGATGCGCGTCATGGGGCGCTCGTAGTCCATGAGCAGACCCTCGTGGCCCGTGTAGAACTCGACGCGCGTCAGCTCGTCGAAATCGGCCCCGGCGGCCTCCATGAACTTGATGGCGCGGTCGATCTCGGTCGCCATCGACTCGTAGGCCTGGTTGGCGGGCGTGCTCGCGAAGCCCTTGTTCCAGCTGTGCACCTCGCGCAGGTCGGCGAAGCCACCCTGCGTGAAGGCGCGGATGAGGTTCAGGGTCGACGCGGCCGTGTGGTAGCCCTTGAGCAGGCGCGCAGGGTCGGCTTTGCGCGACTCCTCGGTGAAGTCGTAGCCATTGACGATGTCGCCACGGTACGCCGGGAGCGTCACGTCGCCGCGCGTCTCGACGTCGCTCGAGCGGGGCTTGGCGAACTGGCCCGCCATGCGGCCCATCTTGACCACCGGCATCGAGGCGCCGTAGGTGAGGACGACGGCCATCTGCAGGACCGTCTTGATGCGGTTGCGGATCTGCTCGGCGGTCGCGCCGGCGAACGTCTCGGCGCAGTCACCGCCCTGCAGGAGGAACGCCTGGCCGGCGGCGGCACGCGCGAGGCGGTCGCGGAGGATGTCGACCTCGCCGGCGAACACCAACGGAGGAAGGGTCGCCAATTCTGCGGATGCCGCGGCCACAGCGGCCTCGTCATACCACTGCGGCTGCTGCTTGATGGGCAGGGTTCGCCAGTGGTCGAGGTCGTGGAGCTGCTGGTTCACCCCTGAAGTCTAGTGGCGGGACACCGGTGCCTTCGCCGCCTGTGACGTGGCGAGACGGTCCTTCACGGTCGACGCGTAGACGTCCTCGTACCGCTGCTCGCCGAGGCGCTGGAGGGCCACCATGATCTCGTCGGTCACTGAGCGGAGCACGTAGCGATCGCCTTCCATGCCCTCGAACCGCGAGAAGTCGAGGGGCTCACCGATGACGATGCCGACGCGCCCCACGCGGGGCAGACGCTGGCCGATCGGCATGACGGCCCCCGTGTCGACCATGACCACCGGCACGACCGGAACACGAGCCTCGAGCGCCATGCGCGCGATGCCCGTCCGCCCTCGGTAGAGGGTGCCGTCGGGGCTGCGGGTTCCCTCGGGGTAGATGCCGAGCAGCTCTCCCCGCCCGAGCACGCCGAGGCCGGTGTTGAGCGAGGCCTCCGACGCCTTGCCGCCCGAGCGGTCGATGGGCAGCTGCCCCGTCGCGGTGAAGAACATCCGCGTCGCCCACCCCTTGAGGCCTTTGCCGGTGAAGTAGTCGCTCTTGGCGAGGAACGCCATGCGGCGATCGATCATGAGTGGAAGGAAGATCGAGTCCGAGAACGACAGGTGGTTGCTCGCCAGGATCGCTGCCCCCTCGACGGGGATGTTGCGCCGGCCCACCATCCACGGGCGGAACACGGCCTTGATGACCGGTCCGATGACCACGTACTTCATGAGCCAGTAGAACAACGTCAGCGCTCCTTCCCGGCGAGGTCAGCGACCCCGATGAGACCGGCGTCGTTGCCCAGACGTGCGATCGCGAATTCGGCGACCGGACGTTCACCGTACCCCGGGAGCGAGGTCTCGTACGCGAGCTTCACCGGCTCCAGCAGGTCGGCGCCGAGCTGCGCCACTCCCCCGCCGATCACGAAGACCTCGGGGTCGAGTACGGCCTGGAACCCGCCGCACGCCTCACCGAGGGCCGTGGCCACGCGGCGCAGAGCCTCGACGGCTCCGGGGTCGCCCGCCAGGACCAGGCGCGACACCGCGGGGCCGGGGATCGCACCGCGCTCCTCGCGCACCGCGGCCAGGGCCGCACCGATGCCGCCCTCGTCGGCGATGGCGTTCGCCTCGCGCTGCAGGGCGCGGCCCGAGGCGTACTGCTCGAGGCATCCGTTCTGTCCGCACCCGCACGGGTGTCCGCCGCGAACGAAGCGCATGTGCCCCAGTTCGGCACCGATGCCGTGTCCCCCGCGGAAGAGCTCGCCGTCGGTCACGACCGCGCCGCCGACGCCCGTGCCCATCGTCAGCATGACCATGTCGCGCACACCCCGACCGGCACCGAAGCGGAACTCGCCCCACCCCGCGGCGTTCGCGTCGTTCTCGATCGTGACCGGAGCGTTCAAGCGCTGCTCGAGGCGGGCGCGCAGGGGCTCGTCGCGCCAGTCGATGTTGGGGGCGTAAATGACCGTGCTGCGGTCGCGGCTGATGAAGCCGGCCGCGGCCACGCCGATCGCGTGGATCTCGTGCGCGCGGCGCAGGTGATCGGCCATGTCGACCACGGCGTCCACCAGGGCTGCGGGGTCGATGGGGGTGTCGACACGGAGCTTCTCGATGATGGTGCCGTCGTCGTCGACGACGCCCCCCGCGATCTTCGTGCCCCCGATGTCGATGCCGACGTTGCGCACCGCGCTCCCTTCCGGGCCGACCGTGCGGCGCGGCCCGGAGAAGTCTAGCCATGCCGTGCGACCGGCGCGGGAGTGAGGCGGTCCCCGGGGGCCCGGCATCCATGCTTGTAGACTCGACGGACCCGCTCGACGTTCTTCCGGTGCCAAAGGAGTTGCCGTGATCCAGTTCGATCAACCCGCCCTCGTCCCCGCAGACCCCGACGCGAATGCGTCGGACCTGCTCGCCGACCGGGTCCGCGCCACCCCCGACCGTCCGCTGTTCGCGGTGCCCGATCGCGACGGATGGCGCGATATCACCGCCGCCGAGTTCGAGAAGCAGGTCATCGCTCTGGCGAAGGGCTTCGTCGCGGCCGGTATCCAGCCCGGCGAGAAGGTCGGGTTCATCGCCCGCACCACCTACGACTGGACCCTGGTGGACTTCGCCCTCTTCTACGCCGGTGCCGTCATGGTCCCGGTGTACGAGACGAGCTCGGCCTCGCAGATCTCGTGGATCCTCTCGGACTCCGGCGCGATCGCCGTGGTCGTGGAATCGCCCGAGCACGGCGAGCGTCTCGACGAGGTCCGCCGCGACCTGCCCCTCGTCCGCGAGGTCTGGGCGATGCACTCCGGCGCCCTCGACACCCTCGTCGCCAACGGCACGCACATCACCGACGAAGAGATCGAGCGCCGCCGTCACCTCGCCAAGGCCTCCGACATCGCGACGCTCATCTACACCTCGGGCTCCACGGGTCGCCCGAAGGGCTGCGTCCTCGTCCACAGCAACTTCGTCGAGCTGGCCCGCAACTCCGCCAAGTCTCTGCACGAGGTCGTCGAGACCCCCGGCGCCTCCACTCTTCTCTTCATCACGACGGCGCACGTGTTCGCCCGCTTCATCTCGCTGCTCAACGTTCATGCGGGCGTGAAGACGGGCCACCAGCCCGACACGAAGCAGCTCCTCCCCGCGCTCGGGAGCTTCCGCCCCACCTTCCTCCTCGCGGTCCCCCGCGTTTTCGAGAAGGTCTACAACTCGGCCGAGCAGAAGGCCGAGGCCGGCGGCAAGGGCAAGATCTTCCGTGCCGCCGCCGACGCCGCGATCGAACACTCGCAGCGCCTGCAGGACGGCAAATCGATCCCCCTCCTGCTGAAGATCAAGTTCGCCCTCTTCGACAAGCTGGTGTACTCCAAGCTCCGGGATGCCATGGGCGGGAACATCGTCTACGCGGTGTCGGGATCGGCCCCTCTCGGCCCCCGCCTGGGTCACTTCTTCCGCAGCCTCGGCGTGGTGATCCTCGAGGGCTACGGCCTCACCGAGACCACGGCACCGGCCACCGTGAACCTCGCGACGAAGTCGAAGATCGGCACGGTCGGACCGGTTCTGCCGGGTGTCGGCATCCGTCTCGCCGATGACGGCGAGATCCAGGTGCGCGGCATCAACGTGTTCCGCGAGTACTGGCAGAATCCCGAGGCCACCGCCGAGGCGTTCGACGGCGAGTGGTTCAAGACCGGCGACATCGGCGCTTTCGACAGCGACGGATTCCTCGCGATCACCGGCCGCAAGAAGGAGATCATCGTGACCGCGGGCGGCAAGAACGTGGCCCCCGCGGCCCTCGAGGACCCGATCCGCGCCAACCCGATCGTCGGTCAGGTCGTCGTGGTGGGCGACCACAAGCCGTTCATCGCGGCGCTCGTGACCCTGGATTCCGAGATGCTGCCGACCTGGCTGGCGAACAACGGCCTGCCCGCCGACATGTCGCTCGCCGAGGCGGCCGAGAACGAGAAGGTGCGGGCTGAGGTGCAGGGAGCGATCGACCGTGCGAACACGCGGGTCTCGCGCGCGGAGTCCATCCGCAAGTTCACGATCCTGCCGACCGAGTGGACCGAGGCCAGCGGCCACCTCACCCCGAAGATGAGCATCAAGCGCAACGTGATCGTGGCGGACTTCGCCGACGCGATCGAGGACATCTACGCGGTGCCCGTCAACACGACCAACGTGTCGCTTCCCTGACACGAGCGACGATGACGGCCCGGCCCCCCTCGCGGGGCCGGGCCGTTTCGCATCGCGAGAACAGGAGACGTCACGGAGACAGGACGATCCGCAGCGAATCGGCCTGTTCTCGTCGCACACTCCTGTTCTCGTGGCGCGCGCGGACAGACGAAGGGCCCGGATGCCGGCATCCGGGCCCTTCTGCAGAGATCAGGTCAGAACCAGTCGCTCTCGCGGACCTGGCGCATGGCCTCGCGACGCGTCTCGGCGGGCAGGCGCGAGAGGTACAGCATGCCGTCGAGGTGGTCGGTCTCGTGCTGGAGCGCCTGGGCGAGCAGCCCCTCGCCCTCGAGCACGACCTCGTGGCCGTTCAGGTCCATGCCGACGACCTTGGCCCAGGGGTAGCGCAGCGCGTCATGCCACAGGCCCGGCACCGAGAGGCACCCCTCGCCCACGGGCTCCGGCTCACCGCGCGTCTCGACCAGCACGGGGTTGAGGACGTATCCGATGTCGCCGTCGATGTTGTAGCTGAAGGCACGCAGGCCCACGCCGATCTGGGGAGCGGCGACACCGGCGCGGCCGGGCAGCTCGACCGTGTCGATCAGATCCTGCACGAGGGCCCGGATGCCGTCGTCGATCTGCTCGATGGGGGCGCTCGTCGCGCGCAGGACGGGGTCTCCGAACAAGCGGATCGGGCGGACGGTCATGCGGCGGCCGCCGGAGTGCGCAGGCCTTCGACGACCGCGGCGGCGAGTTCGCGTGCAGCCTGCCGGGTCGCGGGCTGGAGCTCACGGAAGGTGATCGCACTCCCCGCGGCGATACGCGCGTCGTAGGGCATGCGGATCACGGTGCGCACCCGCGAGCGGAAGTGCGCCTCGAGCTCGCTCTCGCGCACGAGAGGCGTACCCGGCCGCGAGTTGTTCAGCACCACGACGGCATCGCGCACGCGGGCGGAGTAGCCGTTGGTCTCGAGCCAGGTCAGCGTCTCGGAGGCGAGGCGCGCCTCGTCGACCGACAATCCTGCGACGATCACCAGAGTGTCGGCGAGCTCGAGAGTCGCACCCATGACCGAGTGCACAATGCCCGTGCCCGTATCGGTGAGGACGATGGAGTAGTAGTGCGCCGCGACGTCGGCGACCTGACGGTAGTCATCGTCGCTGAAGGCCTCGGACACCCGCGGGTCGGAATCGGATGCCAGAACGTCGAGGCGCGTGGCATCCCGGGCCACGATCGACGAGACGTCGTTGTACCCGGACATCTCGTCGTGGGAACGGACGAGGTCGCGGACGGTGCGCCCGTTGGGACGCCCCACGCGATCGGCGAGCGTCCCGCGATCGGGGTTGGCGTCGACGGCGATGACGCGGTCGTCGCGAGCGTCGGCCAGAGCCATGCCCAGCAACGAGGTGACCGTCGTCTTGCCGACGCCGCCCTTGCGGGACAGCACCGGCACGAACCGGGCCCCACCCGAGAGGGGAGCGGAGATGCGCCGGTCGAGGTCCTTGCGCTGTCGCGCGCGCCGTCCGTCACCGAGGTTGATGCGGTGGCGCGAGACCGAGTAGACCAACTGCTGCCAGAGACCCTCCGGCTCGGGACGGGCGATCTGGCGGGGGTCGAGCAGACGGTCGGCCGTGAGCAGGTCGGAGCTCTCACGCGCGTCGTCGATCTGGCCGATGCGCTTCGAGGTGAGCGTGACCTCGGGGATGGGGGTGCGGACGCGCTCGAGCGCGTGCGCCCGGCCGACGCGAGCGGCTTCGTCGGCGACTCGGGCGGCGTCCTCGGCCTGGTGGGCGCTGCGGCGCGTGAGCGGGATGGTCCCGATGACGCCCGTCGCCGCGCGCTCGGCGCGCGTGGTCGGCACCGATGCGGTGTCGGCGCTGACGGGCGACGCGGACGCAGGGGCGTCGACCTCGGTCCCGGGGGCAGTCGACGCGGTCGGCAGCGGCGCGGCGGACTCCGGTGCGCCGGGGGCGTCGACCGGCGATCGGGGGGACTCGGGCGCCTCTGCCATGGCCTCGACCTCTTCACGCTGTTCGTCCGTATTCGACGACAGGGCGTCGTCGGAGCCCGCGATGTCGGTGTCTTCTCGCTCGACGGGAGCGGAAACGGCATCGTCGGGCGACGCATCGTCCGCCTCGACGTCGTCTGCTGCCTGCGCCGCCTCGTCGCCGTGCTCGGGCTCGTCGACGGCGGCGGGAACCCACGGCGCGTGCGTCAGCGGTGCGGACGCGGCGTCGACGGCGTGGTCATCCACCAGGGGCTCATCGTCATCGAGCGAGGAATCGACGAGATCGGCGTCGGCGGGATCGGCGGCATCGGCCTCGAACAACTCGACGTCGTCGACGACCTCGGCGTCGGCGAGATCGTCGGCCCGTTGAGCAGCCTGCGTCGCGTCGGCTTCATGGTGATCGGCGTCAGCCTCGGCCTCCGCCGCGGAATCGATGTCGACCGGGTCGGCCTCATCCGGGTCGACATCTGCGAGCACGTCATCGTCGTCGACGTCGTCTCCGTCCGAGGCGGCGGCTCCGACGGTCTCCTCGGCACCGTGATCGCCGAAACCATCGCCTTCCGCGGAGACAGCGTCGGCGGCCGGGATCCCCTCGGCTTCCTCCCCCGCCTTCGAGCCCTCGCCGTCGACCGGGTCGTCATCACTGACGTCGTCGTCGCCGAAGCCCTGATCGGCGGCCGGGGGCTCGGCATCCGCAATCTCGTGCTCGTCGAGATCGTGCGACGACTCGACGACGATCTCGGCGTCGTGCACCTCGTCGTCGGCGGACGAGTCCGTCTCGTCGGCCGCGTCGTGCGGCTCGAGGATGATGTCGCCGGTCTCCAGCTGCTCGACGTGCGGGTCATGAACGATCTCGCCGCTGTGATCGTCGGCGGACGCGGCGGAGGGGACGCGCGGGGCGTCGAGAGCGGCGAGGTCGGCCTCGTCGAGAGGGATCTCGTCCTCGATCACGTCGTCGTCGAGGTCGTCGTCATCGGTGGCCACGGGAAGGTCGACGTTGACCTGCGCGATGTGTCCGCCGAGGATCGTGATGCTGGCCGTGTCGAGATTCCCGATCTCGTCGAGCACGCCGTGCTCGGCGTTCTCGTCGGGGTTCGCGTCGGTGCGGTCGGGGGTCACTGCAGTCTCCAAACGGGAAGAGGGCGCGAAAGCGCCCCCTCCCAGGTTACTGCGCTTGGCGGATTACCAGCAAAAGATCTCCTGCTTCAACCTGTTGTGTGGTACCGATCGCGACACGCTCGACCAGTCCGTCAACGGGTGCGGTGATCGCTGCCTCCATCTTCATCGCCTCGATCGAGGCGACCGCCTGACCGGCGGAGACGCGGTCGCCCGGCGACGCCTTCATCGTCACGACGCCCGAGAACGGCGCCGCCATCTGGCCCGGCTTCGAGGTGTCGGCCTTCTCGGCCTGACGCGCCTCGACGTCGATGGAGCGGTCACGGACGAACACCGGACGCAGCTGCCCGTTCAAGGTCGTCATGACCGTGCGCATGCCCTTGTCGTCCGCCTCGCCGACCGCCTCGAGGCCGACGAACAGCTGCACACCGCGCTCGATCTCGACGGTGTGTTCGCCACCGGACTGCAGACCGTAGAGGTAATCGGCCGTGGAGAGCACGCTCAGGTCGCCGTACGTCTCGCGAGTCTGCTCGAACGTGCGCGTCGGCCCCGGGAACAGCAGGCGGTTCAAACGGGAGCGCCGCTCGGTGGACTCCCCCGCCAGCGCCGCCGTGTCGTCGTCGGAAAGCGCGGTCGTGCCCGTCTTGGCATCCCGGCCGGCGAGGACCTTCGAGCGGAAGGGCTCCGGCCAGCCGCCCGGAAGGTCGCCCAGCTCCCCCGCCATGAACGACACCACCGAGTCGGGCACGTCGTACTTCTCGGGGTTCTGCTCGAAGTCGGCAGGATCGGCCTTCACCGCGGCGAGATGCAGCGCGAGGTCGCCCACCACCTTCGACGAGGGCGTGACCTTGGGCACCCGGCCGAGGATGCGGTCGGCGGCGGCGTACATGTCCTCGATGAGCTCGAAGTCGTCGGCGAGGCCCAGCGCGATCGCCTGCTGCCGCAGGTTCGACAGCTGTCCCCCCGGGATCTCGTGACGGTAGACGCGCCCGGTGGGTCCGGCGAGACCCGACTCGAACGGCCGGTACAGGTGACGCACAGCCTCCCAGTAGGGCTCCAGGTCGCTGACGGCCCCGAGGTCGAGCCCCGTGTCGCGGTCGGTGTGCGCGAGCGCGGCGACGAGCGCCGACAGTGACGGCTGGCTCGTGGTTCCCGCCATGGGCGCCGAGGCCGCGTCCACGGCATCCGCCCCCGCTGCCGAGGCGGCCAGCAGCGTCGCGAGCTGGCCTCCCGCGGTGTCGTGCGTGTGGACGTGCACCGGCAGGTCGAAACGCTCGCGCAGCGCCGTCACGAGCTTCGCGGCGGCGGTCGGGCGCAGCAGGCCCGCCATGTCCTTGATTGCGAGGATGTGGGCCCCCGCCTCGACGATCTGCTCGGCCAGACCGAGGTAGTAATCGAGCGTGTACAGGTCCTCGGCGGGATCCAGCAGATCCCCCGTGTAGCAGAGGGCGACTTCGGCCACCGCGGTGCCGGTCCGCAAGACCGCGTCGATCGCCGGCCGCATCTGCGAGACGTCGTTGAGAGCATCGAAGATGCGGAAGATGTCGACCCCGGATGCCGCGGCCTCGGTCACGAACGCATCGGTGACCTCCGTGGGGTACGGGGTGTAGCCGACGGTGTTCCGCCCGCGCAGCAGCATCTGGATCGCGACGTTCGGCAGCGCCTCACGGAGAGCGTCGAGACGCTCCCACGGGTCTTCGCCGAGGAAGCGGAGGGCGACGTCGTAGGTCGCTCCACCCCAGGCTTCCACCGACAGCAACTCAGGCGTCAGCCGTGCCACGTAGGGGGCGACGCGCGCGAGGTCGCGGGTGCGCACCCGCGTGGCGAGCAGCGACTGGTGCGCGTCGCGGAACGTGGTCTCGGTGACGGCGAGGGCGGTCTGCTCGCGCAGGGCCTTCGCGAAGCCCGCGGGACCGAGCTGCTGCAGACGCTGGCGCGAGCCCGCGGGCGCCGGGGTCGCCAGGTCGAGGGTCGGAAGCTTGGCCGACGGGTCGATCGACAGCGGGTTCTCGCCGTTCGGGCGGTTGACCGTGGTGTCGACGAGCCACGAGAGGATCTTCGTGCCGCGATCCTTGGACTCGCGGCCCTTCAGCAGCTCGGGGCGCTCGTCGATGAACGAGGTGCTGAGGTCGCCCGCGACGAAGGCGGGGTCGTCGAGCACGGCCTGCAGGAACGGGATGTTCGTCGAGACCCCGCGGATGCGGAACTCGGCGAGGGCTCGGCGGGCGCGGGACACGGCGGCTTCGAAGTCACGGCCGCGACAGGACAGCTTCGACAGCATCGAGTCGAAGTGCGGGCTCACCTGCGATCCCGCGGCGGTCGTGCCGCCGTCGAGGCGGATGCCGGCGCCACCGGGCGAGCGGTATGTGGTGATCTTGCCGGTATCGGGCCGGAAGCCCTGCGTGGGGTCCTCGGTCGTGATGCGGCACTGCAGCGCCGCGCCCCGCAGGTGGATGTCGTCCTGCTGCAGGTGCAGCTCGGCGAGCGTCGCACCGGCTGCGATGCGCATCTGCGACTGCACGAGATCGACGTCCGTGACCTCCTCGGTCACGGTGTGCTCGACCTGGATGCGGGGATTCATCTCGATGAAGACGACCTCGCCCGCGCGCGGCCCCGCGGTCTCGAGCAGGAACTCGACGGTTCCGGCGTTCTGGTAGCCGATCGAGCGGGCGAACGCGACGGCGTAGCGGTGCAGGTCCTGACGCACGGCATCGTCGAGGTTCGGCGCCGGAGCGATCTCGATGACCTTCTGGTGGCGGCGCTGCACCGAGCAGTCGCGCTCGAACAGGTGCACGGTCTCGCCCGTGGCATCCGCGAGGATCTGCACCTCGACGTGACGCGGGCGCTGTACGGCCTGCTCGAGGAACATGCGGGGGTCGCCGAACGCGCTCTGCGCCTCGCGCATCGCCTCGGCCAGGGCCGGGGCGAGCTCGCCCTTCGACTCCACGCGGCGCATGCCGCGCCCCCCGCCGCCGGCGACGGCCTTGGCGAAGACCGGGAAACCGATCTCGTCGGCCTGGGCGAGAAGCTCGTCGATGTCGTCGGACGCGGGCGTCGAGCGCAGGACCGGTACGCCGGCCGAGATCGCGTGCTCCTTGGCGGTCACCTTGTTGCCCGCCATGGCGAGCACCTCGGCGGGAGGCCCGATGAAGGTGATGCCGTGGGCTGCGGCCTTCTCGGCGAGCTCCGGGTTCTCGGAGAGGAAGCCGTAGCCCGGGTAGATGGCATCCGCCCCGCATTCCCGGGCGACGCGGATGATCTCGTCGACGTCGAGGTAGGCGCGCACGGGGTGGCCGCGCTCGCCGATCTGGTACGCCTCATCGGCCTTCAGACGGTGGAGGGAGGCGCGATCCTCGTACGGATACACCGCGACGGTGCGGGCTCCGACCTCGTAAGCGGCGCGGAACGCGCGGATCGCGATCTCCCCGCGATTGGCGACCAGGATTTTCGAGAACATGCGCACCTCACGTCAAGCTGGCGGAGCTGAATGTGCTCACAGCCTAGGGGACGGTAACGTGGACTCTTGTGCACGTACTCTCCGTCAGCTCTCTCAAAGGCGGGGTCGGCAAGACGACCGTGACACTCGGGCTGGCTTCCGCAGCCTTCGCACGTGGCGTTCGCACTCTCGTCGTCGACCTCGACCCTCAGTCCGACGTGTCGACCGGGATGGACATCCAGGTCGCCGGTCGACTCAACATCGCCGATGTCCTGGCCAACCCCAAAGAGAAGGTCGTCCGACAGGCGATCACCTCGAGCGGGTGGGCCAAGGTTCACCCCGGCACCATCGACGTGCTCATCGGTAGCCCGTCGGCCATCAACTTCGACGGACCGCACCCGAGCGTCCGCGACGTTTGGAAGCTCGAAGAGGCGCTGGCGACGATCGAGGCCGACTACGATCTCGTGCTCATCGACTGCGCCCCCTCGCTCAACGCCCTCACGCGCACCGCGTGGGCCGCAAGCGACCGCGTCGTGGTCGTCACCGAGCCCGGCCTGTTCTCGGTCGCCGCGGCCGACCGCGCCCTGCGCGCGATCGAGGAGATCCGTCGCGGTCTCTCGCCGCGCCTCCAGCCCCTCGGCGTCGTGGTCAACCGCGTGCGCCCGCAGTCGATCGAGCATCAGTTCCGCATCAAAGAGCTGCGCGACATGTTCGGTCCGCTCGTGCTCAACCCGCAGCTGCCCGAGCGCACCTCGCTCCAGCAGGCGCAGGGCGCGGCCAAGCCGCTGCACGTGTGGCCCGGCGACTCCGCGCAGGAGCTCGCGGCCGATTTCGACGCGCTGCTCGACCGGATCGTGCGCACCGGCCGTATCCCCGTCGAGTCCGAGGCTCCGCAGGCCTGACCCGCGGTTCTGTCAGACGCCGTCCCGCTGCCCCGCAGCCGGGCGGCGTCTCTCGTTCTGTCGTCGCGCGCACCCTCGCGCGTGAGTCGCCGAGATCTGTCGCTGCACGCGGCCGCGAAGCGACAGATCCTGACCGCTCGCGCTCGGGAAAGCAGAATCCCGGATGCCATGGCATCCGGGATCTGAAAAGAGTGAGGCGCGCTCAGGCGGTGCGGGCGGCGCGGCGAGCGGCGAGCTCGTCGACGGCGTCGGGGGTGGCTTTCTCGAAGTCGACGAGCGTGGACTCGACCTCGCGAAGGACCTTGCCCACTGCGATACCGAAGACGCCCTGGCCGCGGCTGACGAGGTCGATGACCTCGTCGTTCGACGTGCACAGGTACACGGAGGCCCCGTCGCTCATGAGCGTGGTACCCGCGAGGTCGCGGATGCCCGCGGCGCGAAGCTGATCGACGGCCGTGCGGATCTGCTGCAGCGAGATGCCGGTATCGAGGAGACGCTTCACGAGCTTGAGGACGAGGATGTCGCGGAAGCCGTAGAGACGCTGCGAGCCCGACCCGCTCGCCCCGCGGACCGTCGGGACGACGAGCTCGGTGCGCGCCCAGTAGTCGAGCTGGCGGTAGGTGATGCCGGCCGCGCGTGCCGCGACAGCGCCGCGATAACCGGTGTCGTCGTCCATCTCGGGCAGACCGTCGGTGAAGAGGAGATCAGCGGCGAACCGAGGTTCACCGAGCGCGTCGCCAGCGTTCATGCTCGCGTCCTCCTCATCGGTTCGTTTCCTCCACGCTAGATGAGCGGAGGTCCCCCGGCAATGACATCCGCTCCGAGGGTCGCGGCGTGTCGCGATCAGGACAGAATTCGTTCGAGCGCATCGCGCACGAACATCGCCCGCACCTCGTCGAGGCGGGCCGCGAGCTCGGGGGCGAGCTCGCTCGCACGGGCTCGCGAGGGCGCGTCGGGGCGCCGCAACAGGGCCGACAGCGCCGACTCCACAAGCGAGACTTCGCGCTCGGCGCTCTGCCGCAGGGAGCGGATGTGACGCGGCTCGATGCCGTGCCGGTCCAGCGCGACGAGGGCGCGCAGCAGAGTGACCGTCTGCTCGGAATAGCTGTCGGCGGCGCTGATCACCCCGGTGCTGACCGCGTCGTTCAACAGCTGGGGGCGCGCGCCCGCGGCGGTCAAGAGCTCTTCGCGTCGGTAGCGGCGCGGCGCGCTCGTCATCGACGGGATCGCGGTCGGCGGAGCCGGGTTGCGGCCCGCGTCGAGATCGGCGAGGTAGTCGCGGATGACGACGAGCGGAAGGTAGTGGTCGCGCTGCAGCGTGAGCGCGAGACGAAGCCGCTCGAGGTCGGCCGGCGAGAACTTGCGGTACCCGGAGTCGGTGCGCGTCGGCGAGACGATCCCCTGCACCTCGAGGAAGCGCAGCTTGCTCGAAGTAAGAGCCGGGAAATCGGGGGTCAGGCGCGCGAGCACCTGCCCGATGCTGAGCAGCCCCGCAGCCGTCTGTCGACTACGGGAGGGGGCTGCCGCCATCAGTGCTCAGCCGCGGGCAGGTCGGCCGGCGAACCGAAGAAGTTGAGACGGAACTTGCCGATGCGCACCTCGGAGCCGTTGACGAGGGCCGAGCGGTCGACCCGTTCGCCATTGACGTAGCTGCCGTTCAGCGAGCGCTGGTCGACGATCTCGAACGAACTGCCCGAGCGGAGGATCTCGGCGTGACGACGCGAGACGGTGACGTCGTCGAAGAAGAGGTCGGCCTCGGGGTGACGGCCGACGGTGGTCACGTCGGTGTCGAGCAGGTAGCGGGCCCCGGTCGTCGGTCCCGAGCGGACGATCAGCAGAGCCGCCCCTGAGGGCAGGGCGTCGATCGCCTCGAGCTCCGCCTCGTTGAGGTCGGCCCCGAACGGAACGAACGACAGGTCGGCGTCGTGGGTCTGGGTCGTGTCGTGCGACGACCCAGCTGCGGCGGCGTCGGCCGCGCGCCGGATCTCGTCTCGCTCGAATCGGCTGGTCTCGTCCACGGCTTCTCCTTCATATTCACCATAACCGATCGGTCGCCAACGGCGCGGTCGACCGACTTCGAGCAGATCATGGTGAGGCGTGATGTGTCTGTATTCGCCGAAACCGGGACGCCGCGGTTTGGGGGATGCGGAGACGGCCGACGAGACACTCGAACCTATCGACCCGAACGGTGCCCTGTCGAGTCCGGTTCACCCTCCATCGGCGCGCCGTTCCGTTCTTCACCCCGGTCGAGGCCCGTTCGCCCCCTGTGCACGCGCCCAGTCCGACCGCCCGGGCCGTCGTTAGGGTCGAAGGGTGACTTCTTCCGTGACGCCCCGTCGACGCCTTCTTCCCGCCGTCCTCGCCGCCGGCCTGCTGGCCGCCGCCGCCCTCTTCGTGCCGGCCTCCCCCGCCGCCGCCCACGACGAGCTCGTCTCGACCGATCCCGCGGCCGGGGCGACCCTCGAGGCCCTCCCGGCGCAGATCACGTTCTCGTACAGCGCCGACATCCTCACCGATGCCGGTGCGACCGTGATCGAGGTCACCGATTCGTCGGGCGCCTCGCTCGCGGACGGCGCCCCGACGGTCTCGGGCGCCGAGGTGACCCAGGCGCTGAAGCAATCGGCATCCGGAACCGTCACCGTGAAGTGGCGCGTCGTGTCGAGCGACGGCCACCCCATCGACGGCGACTTCGCCTTCGCGGTGCCCGCCGCAGCCGCGACCCCCTCCGCGACCGCGACCCCCACGGCGTCGGCCCGTCCCGCGCCCGCCGAGAGCGCGACCCCGGCGCAGACCCCGAACGCCACTCCCCTGCCCACCGAGAACACCTCGGCGCCCTCTCCCCTGCCCTGGATCCTGCTCGCCGTCCTCCTCGTGATCGTGGCCGGCGTCCTGGTCTACGTCTTCGCCTCGCGCAGCGGTCGCAAGGCCGCCGGTGGCGGCACCGCCGGGCGATAGGCTGGAACCATGCCTCATTACGATCTGGTCATTCTTGGTGCGGGTCCCGGCGGGTACGTCGCCGCCGTCCGCGGCGCACAGCTCGGACTGTCGGTCGCGATCGTCGAAGAGAAGTACTGGGGCGGTGTGTGCCTCAACGTGGGCTGCATCCCCTCCAAGGCCCTCCTGCGCAACGCCGACCTCGCGCACACGTTCCACGCGAAGGCCGACCTGTTCGGCATCTCAGGTGACGTCACCTTCGACTTCGGCAAGGCATTCGACCGCTCGCGCAGCGTCGCCGCCGGCCACGTCAAGGGCATCCACTACCTGATGAAGAAGAACAAGGTCACCGAGTACGAGGGCCGCGGCTTCTTCGCCGACGACCACACGATCGACGTGACGAAGACCGACGGCTCCACGGAGCAGGTCACCTTCGACAACGTCATCATCGCCACGGGTTCGACCGTGCGCCTCCTCCCCGGCGTCACCCTGTCCGAGAACGTCGTCACCTACGAGGAGCAGATCCTCACCCGCGAGCTCCCCGAGTCGATCGTCATCGTCGGCGCCGGCGCGATCGGCATGGAGTTCGCCTACGTCATGACGAACTACGGCGTGAAGGTCACAATCATCGAGTTCCTCGACCGCGCGCTGCCGAACGAAGACGCCGAGGTCTCGAAGGAGATCCAGAAGCAGTACAAGGGCTACGGCGTCGACATCCTCACCTCGACCAAGGTCGAGTCGGTCACCGACCACGGCGACAAGGTCACCGTCGCCTACACGGCGAAGGACGGCTCGCAGAGCTCGATCGACGCCGACCGCGTGCTCATGTCGATCGGCTTCGCCCCCAAGGTCGACGGCTTCGGTCTCGAGAACACCGGTGTCAAACTCACCGAGCGCGGCGCCATCGAGATCGACGACCACATGCGCACCAACGTGCCGCACATCTACTCGATCGGCGACGTCACCGCCAAGCTGCAGCTGGCCCACGTGGCCGAGGCGCAGGGTGTCGTGGCCGCCGAGACCATCGCCGGAGCCGAGACGCAGACGCTGGGCGACTACCGCAACATGCCCCGCGCCACCTTCTGCAACCCGCAGGTCGCCTCGTTCGGCCTCACCGAGCAGCAGGCGCGCGACGCCGGCCACGACATCAAGGTCGCGAAGTTCCCCTTCTCTGCCAACGGCAAGGCGAACGGCCTCGGCGAGCCCGTCGGCTTCGTCAAGCTCGTCGCCGACGCCGAGACGCTCGAGCTCATCGGCGGCCACCTCATCGGCCCCGACGTGTCGGAGCTCCTGCCCGAGCTGACCCTCGCGCAGAAGTGGGACCTCACTGCTCTCGAGGCCGCGCGCAACGTGCACACCCACCCGACGCTGTCGGAGGGCCTGCAGGAGGCCTTCCACGGCCTCACGGGGCACATGATCAACCTCTGATCGACTGATCGACGAAGGCCCGCCCGGTTCACCCGGGCGGGCCTTCTCGTCTTTCGGGACTCAGTGCCCCAGAGCGCGAGCGAGCTTGGAGCCGGATGCCGCGTGGCGGCCCCCCGCGGCGAACACGGCCGCGTCGACCGCGGCGAAGAACTCCGCGCGCCCGGCGTCGTCGGACGGACCGGCGGGGCCGAGCTCGACCTCCCACTCCCGCCACGCCGACTCGACGCCGCGTCGTTCGTCGCGCGCCCGTACGCGGTCGTCGACGAACTCGGCGACCTCGTTGCCGTCGGCATCGAGCAGCGCGTAGGCCGTGCGGTGGTTGCGCAGCCGCGCGAGAGGGGTGAACGGGGGCGCGGCGATCGAGGCGACGGCATCCTGAACCGCCGGCGGCACCACCGGGTGGGCGTCGGAGTCGCCGTCAGCCTCGAGCGGCCACTGCGTCTCGCGACGGCCACCCGCCTCGAGGGGGCCCTTCACGTGCCACCCCTCGTCGGGGCCGCCCGTGCGGCGGCGCACCGCGACACCCGCTCGCGCCAGGTCGGCCGCAGCGGTGTCGAGGTAGCGCGCGTCGAGGTCGCGGGGTTCGGGGTCTCCGACCCGGGTCACACCGGGCAGGGCCGACCAGTCGGGTAGGGGCGTCTCATCGTCGACGTCGTACTTCGACTCGACCTCGACGTTCGACGACCCGTTCGGGGCTCCGCTCAATCGTCGCGTCCGTCGGCGTCGGGGTTGATGTCTTCGGTCTCTTCGGAGAAGACGAAGACGGCCTGGGTGGGGCCGTCGGATTCGCCCGTGTTCTCGAGGCCGCCGTCGCGGCGGTAGACGAGCTGGCCCTCGCTGTAGGGCATGATCAGCGTGTCGTCGGACTCGTTCTCGAGCGGGAGAACCTGCCCGTCGAGCGGGCCTCCGGTCAGTCGTGCAATAGCCATGACGTCAGCGTAGACCGCGGCGCCGACACCGCCCGGTGCCTTGACACCGCTCACCTACAATCGCTGGAGTGACCTCGACCGACCTCCCCGGTGACCGCCCCTTCGTGCTGCTGGCCACGCGCGCCGAAGACCTCCCGGCCGACGAGGAGTACGCGCTCTTCCTGCGATTCACGGGGCTGCCCCCCGAACGGCTGCGCCGCGTCCGGCTCGAGCGCGAGCCGATGCCCGAGATCGACCTCGACGAGGTCTCGGGGATCCTGGTGGGCGGGAGCCCCTTCAACGCCTCGGACCCGGTCGAGCGCAAGTCGCCCGTGCAACGACGTGTCGAGGATGAGATGGCGGCGCTCGTCGCCGCGGTCGTCGCACGCGATCATCCCTTCCTCGGGGCCTGTTACGGCGTCGGAACCCTCGGCACGCACCTCGGTGCGCCCATCGACGGCACCTTCGCCGAGCCCATCAGCGTGGTCGACGTGTGGCTCACCGCCGCCGGACGCGACGACCCCCTCGCCGAGGGGCTGCCCGCGACCTTCGCCGCGTTCGTGGGACATAAAGAGGCGATCAGCGCGCTGCCGCCCGCCGCGACCCTGCTCGCGTCGTCGCCCACCTGCCCGGTGCAGATGTTCCGACTGAAGCAGAACGTCTACGCGACGCAGTTCCACCCCGAGCTCGATCTGGACGGCATCGTCACGCGCATCCACGCCTACGCGTCGTACGGGTACTTCGCCGCCGACGAGCTCGACCTCACCCTGGAGGCCGTGCGCCGCGCACACGTGACCGCTCCGTCGCGCCTGCTGAGGACCTTCGTCGAACGCTACGCGCGCTGAGCGGCCCGTTCACGCGCCATCGCGCGGGGTGACCCGCACGACATCGACCGGGGCGGTGACCGCGGGATGCGCGAGCTTGAGGTAGGGCTCCAGCCCGAGATCGACCAGGTGCACGCGCCCGGCGAGCTCGGGACCGCGACCCCGCACGAGGCCCGCCTTGAGCGCTCCGAACGTCACCGTCAGATCGGCGGCGAGCACCGCGGCATCCGCCGTGCCGTCGTCGGGATCCAGACCGCTCGGCAGATCCACCGCGACCACCACCGGCCGCCGCTCCTGGGCCCGCACGCACTCCACGAGGGCACGTGCTCCCCCGCGCAGGCGCCGGTCCGCCAGCCGTCCGATGCCCAGGATGCCGTCGAGCACGAGCGCGTATCCGCCCATCGCCTCGCAGACGTCCGAGGCGGACCGCACGCGCGCTCCCGCAGCCACCGCCGCATCGAGGGCGGCCCGGTGCACGCGGTCGCGCACGAGCACGATATCGACGCGATCGGCGACCGCGCACAGGTCGGCCGCGGCGTAGAGGGCGTCTCCCCCGTTGTCGCCCGCCCCGGCGAGGACCAGGATCGCCCCCGGCCGATCGGCGAGACGGTGCGCAACGGTCTCGGCCAGGGCCGCGGCTGCCCACCGCATGAGCGGTCGCCCCGCGGCGAGGAGCGGCTTCTCGGCCGCGCGGACCGCGTCGGCGCTGTACGCAGAGACGCGTTCACCCGAGGCCAGCACTCCGCCCGCGCGCTCACTCATCGTGTGAGCCCGCGCGCGCTTCGGCGCGGTCCTCGCGGTCGGCGGCGGCGGGGTCGTTCTTCGCGAGCGTCTCGCGTTCCTTGGCCTCGGCAGCCCGGGCGGCATCGAGCTCGCCGGTGGCGGCGCGCACGGCCTTCTCGGCGCGACGGACGCGGAACTGGATCATCGTCGACGCCCCGTACTTCGCGCGCACGCGGTCGCGGTCCTCCTCGGTCGCGACGGTGATGTACGCCCCCGCGATGAGGATCACCTGGCTCGAGAAGTTCAGCCACAGCAGCAGGGCGATGAGCGAGGCGAACGTCGCCAGCAGGGGGTTGTTGCCCGCGCCGCCGACGAACAGCCCCGACAGCTGCTGCAGGACGACCAGCCCGACACCGCCGAGCAGGGCACCGCGCACCAGCGTGCGACGACGGGCCTTGACGCCCGACAGCGCCGCGAACGCCACGGCGACCGCCGCGGTATCGAGGACGAGGACGACGACGGTCGACAGCAACCAGGTCAGCACCGCAGTGACCCACGAGTCGGCGGAGATGCCCAGCAGCTCGCGCACGAAAGTGAGCCCCGCCGTGGCGAGGAAAGTGACGGCGGCCGCCCCGACGAGGGCGACACCGATGCCGACGGCGACGGCGAGATTGCGCAGGATCACCAGGATCGGAAGCGTGTCGTCGGTGGCGACGCCGGCGATCTGCCGCAGAGCGGAGCGCAGCGACCCGATCGCGCCGATGGCGGCGCCGAGGAGACCGAGCGTTCCGATGACTCCCGCGACCGTGAACTCGCTCGGCGCATTGAGCTTGCTCACATCGAGCAGGCCGTTCGGCCCGACCAGGCCGGGCACCACGTTGTTGACCGACCGTTCGAGGGCGGAGAGCGCTTCGGGATTGCCGGACAACCAGATCGCCGCCGCCGAGAAACCGATGAGCACCGCGGCGAACAGACTGAACAGCGTGCGATAGGTCACGCTGTCGGCCAGCATGGGGCCACGCGCCCCCGAATAGACGAGGAAGGCGCGCACGAGACGGAGCCGTAAGGCCCACGCGGTGACGCGACGGATGAGGTCGGCCATGGCGCCAGGCTAGCGGCGCGCACGAATGCGTCGTGCGGGGTTGACCGCGCGGGTGCGCAGCGACACCTCAGCCCGGTGGCATCCCTCCCTCCTCCCCGTACCCGACCGCCACCCGCACCCATGTGCCCAGCAGCAGCCAGGGCCCGTACGCGATCTCGGCGCGCCGGTCGCCCGCGAGCAGCACTCCCCCCGCGGCGACACCGCCGAGCACGAGGGAGAGGAGCAGACCGGATGCCACGGCCTCGGGCCCGAACCATCCCAGCGGCGCCCCGACGAGGGCGGCGAGCTTGACGTCTCCCCCGCCGAACGCCGCGGGGCGGGCGAGATGCAGGGTCAGGGCGACGGCGAAGGCGGCCGCGGCGCCCCCGATCACGCCGAGCGCGCGCTCCGGGTCGCCGATCCGCGCCGCCTCTGCCGTCAGCAAGGCCCCCTCCAGCACGGCGGCCGGGAGGACGACGGCATCGGGAAGACGGTGAGAGCGCAGGTCTGTCACGACGAGGGTGAGGCTCGCGGCCGCGAACACGACGGCGGCGAGGACGAGCAGCACCGGCACGTGCTCAGGCGTCGAGCACGAAGAGGTCGACGCGCACGATCGCCCCGGGGTCGATCCCCTCGGCGTCGCGCACCGCGCGCTTGAGAGGCAGGACGTAGACGCCTCCCGCCTGCGGGAAGATCGAGGTGCGGAAGGTGGAGCCGCCGATCGTGGCGTCCACGCGGACGCCGCCGAACCCGCGGCGGAAGGTCTGCGTCTCTCGGATCTCGGCGCTGAGATCGGGCGGCAGGGCGACGAAGTACCAGTCGCTGTCGTTTCGCGCCTCCCACCGGTAGACGTCACCCTCGAACCGCGCTCTCATCGCCCCTATCCTCCCCCCGCCCGAGCAGGTCACGATACCGCCGGTCGGCAACCGGCTCAGGCGCTTCTCCCCAGGGGAGGAGCCCCGGGTCGTCACGTGTCGCGACGGAGGGCGCGCCCGGTCGCGGCATCCGTCATGCCGGCGACGGCGGCCGCACACACGTAGACGACGAGGTCGCGCGCATCGAACCCCGTGCCGAGCACGAGCGCGACGGGCCGGAACCGCTCCGCGAGGTCGGCGGGGGCTCCGGTCGCCTGGAAGAGCTCGACGGCCACGCTCCATCCCCCGGCGACGAGGGCGGCGGCCAGCGGCCGCAGGCGGGGGAACACGACCACGAGCCCGGCGTAGACGCCGACCGTGTACAGCGCATCGCCCGCGACGTCCGAGGCGTCGCTGGACGGGAGCACGAGGTGCACGACGAGCCCCGCCGCGACGACCACCGCCAGGGCGAGGAGGGCGATCACGCGACGGCGGATGGGCGGCATCCTGTCATCGTGACACGCCTGAGCGCCGGGGCCGACGGCCCTCAGCGGATCACTCCCGCCGCGCGCGCCGGGTCCGCGTAGGCCCGAGCGAGCGAATCCACGGTGTCGTGCGCGTTGAGGCCGCTGGGGTTGGGCAGCACCCAAGTGGGCACGTCGGCGATCGCCTCCTCCTGCCGCCCCGCGGTCGCGCGGGGTCGCTGGAACCCCTGGCGGTAGGCGGTGAGGCCGACGACCGCGACGGCGCGGGGACGCCACGCGGCAACCCGCTCGACGAGAGCCGCAGCCCCCGAGCGCAGCTCGTCGCGCGAGAGCTCGTCGGCGCGCGCCGTCGCCCGGGCGACGAGGTTCGACACCCCCACCCCGGCGTCGATGATCATCCGGCGGTCCTCGTCGCCGAGCGGCTCGGAGTACGCGGGCAGCCGCGGGAGAATTCCAGCGGTCACCAGCGCGGGCCAGAAGCGATTCCCCGGTCGCGCGAACGGCGTTCCGGTCGCGGCGGTCCACAAGCCGGGGTTGATGCCGACGAAGAGCAGACGCACGCCCGGCTCCACGAGGTCGGGCCGCGTGGCATCCCGGAACGACTCGAGTTCGGCGCGCGTATATCCCATGAGACCACTATGACCACTACCCCGGCGAGCGGGCGCGCTCTGCCAGGATCGGAGGAATGGATGCCGTTCCCGCTCTGACCGAGGTTCCCCCCGCGCAGTTCGTCATCGTCGGCGACAACGTGCGCCTGGCCACCTACTCGTGGGGCGACGTCGAGGCCGACCCCGTGCTGTGCGTGCACGGCTTCGGTTCGAGCACGCGCGACAACTGGGTCAACACCGGCTGGGTGCGCGACCTGCTGCGCGCCGGCTACCGCGTGGTCGCCGTCGACCAGCGCGGTCACGGCGCGAGCGAGAAGCCCCACGACGCCGCGTCGTACACGATGCCCACCCTCGTATCCGACCTCGTCGCCGTGCTCGACACGTACTTGCTCGATCAGGTCCGTTATCTCGGCTACTCGCTCGGCGGGCGGGTCGGCTGGCAGCTGGCCGTCGACGCCCCCGAACACGTCGAGCGCGCCGTGCTCGGCGGCATCCCGGACGGACGCCCGCTCGCCCGGTTGCGGGTCGACCAAGCCCGCGCCTTCCTCGACCACGGCGAGCCCGTTCAGGATGCCACGACACAGCGCTACGTCTCGCTCGCCGAACGCGTGCCCGGCAACGACCTGCGCGCCCTCGTCGCGATCGCCGAGGGCATGCGCCTTGACGAGACCGACCCCGACCCCTCGACGCCCCCGCAGCAGCCCGTGCTCATCGCGACCGGCACCGACGACCCCATCCACGACCAGTCGGCCCACCTGGCGAGCCTGCTCCCGCGCGGCGAGTTCGCCGATATCCCGGGGCGACACCACGTCAACGCCCCCGGTGCACGGGCGTTCCGCGAGGCGGGCATGGAGTTCCTCGGCCGCTGATTCACGCGCGCCGGATGCTCCGCCCGAGGGACCCGGTCAGCCGCAGTCGTAGACGGTCGCGGGGGCCGAGCTGTCGGTCGCGCAGTGCTGGGTGACCCAGGTGCGGATCTGCGACGAGGCGGTGGTCGTCGACGCGGCCCCCAGGGATGTGCCCCCTCCCCGTTGGTCTCCGCCGATGACGTAGCGCACCTGGCCGGAGTCGACCAGCGCGGTGAAGGCATCGAGCGTCGGCACGTCGTCGGTGCCGTTGAAGCCGCCGATGGGCAGGAACGAGCCGCCGTCCGAGGCGAGGATCAGCTGCGCCGCCGACTGCGCCCCGAAAGTCGCCGCCAGGTACGTCGACCCGGTGCTGCGGGCCTGCAGCCACGAGACGAGGGCGCTGTCGTCCGCCCCGCCCGCGCCGAAGCCGCCGCCGAAGCCGGAGGGTGCTGCGCCGTCCGCCCCGCGCGCGCGTCCCGACGATCCGCCCGGCGCAGCACCGGTGCCGCGGCCCGCGCCCTGCCCGGATCCGGGCGCCGCTCCCCCGCCGGGCGCGGCGCCGAATCCCTGGCTGCCGCGCCCACCGGTCGGCATCCCCCCGGCGAAACCCGCTCCCCCGAAACCGCGACCGCCGAAGCCCGCCGACTCGGACACCCCGCCCGCGACCGGGTTGATCGAACTGGGATGGGCGATGGTCACGGCAGACCAGACAGCCGGGGTGAGGAGCAACCCGATCATCACCGCGACCGTCGTGACCGCGCGCCCGCGGTGCCGCGTCGAGAGCAGCACGACCGCGACGACGGCCGCGATGCCCTGCGCGATCGAGACCGGCACGCTGTACCCGCCCGTCGCCAGGCCGATCCCCAGGGCGGTCGCCCCCGCGACGGCGACGATCACGATCTGCGGCCAGACCCTGCCCGCCCGATGCGCTGCGGCGAGCGCCGTCCCCACGATGAGTGCCAGCGGGATGGCGAGGGCCGCGGTGTAGAACTGGTGCATTCCGGCGACGGTCGAGAACATCGCGGCGAAAGTCGCGAGCCACACCGTCAGCAACACCGTGAGCGGGCGCGAGAACCGCAGCACCCACAGGACGATGATCCCGACGATCGCCGCGGGGATGAGCCACGCCACCTGGCCCGCGAGTTGCGCGTTGAACAGGCGCAGAACGCCGGGCTCGCCCGAGAAGGGCGGGGTGAACGACTCGTAGGCCGCGCTGTCGGCGGTGGCCGAGAAGCGACCGAGCCCGTTGTACCCGAACACCATCTCCCACGGGTTGTTCGACAGCGTGCTGCCGATGTAGGGCCGACTTCCGGCGGGGATCATCGAGACGATCGCCACCCACCACAGGGATGCCACGAGGCTCACCGCTCCGGCCAGGGCGAGGTGACCGAGTCGTCGGGCCCACGACTGCCGAGTGAAGAGGTACGCCAGCGCCAGGGCCGGCCACACCGCCCACGCCTCGAGCTCGTAGAACTGGAACGACAGGCCGATCAGCGCTCCCGCCGCGATCAGCCACCCCGGGCTCCGCGCCTGCACGGCGCGCACCGCGGCCCACGCGGTGAGGGCGAGGCCGAGGACGAAGAAGGTCTCGGGCTGGTTCGAGCGGGCCACCGCGACGAGGATCGGCGTGACGGCCGCGATGCTGCCGGCGATGAGTCCGGCGCGGTCTCCGGCCAGGCGCCGGGCGGTGACGGCGGTGATGAGCGCGGCGGCGACCGCGGCGAGGGCGTTGGGCAGGATCACCGCCCAGGCGGAGTATCCGAAGGCCCGCACGAAGAGGGCCGGGATCCAGAACGAGCCCGGGATCTTGTCGAGGGTGACGGTGCCCGCAGGGTCCACGGCGCCGAAGAAGAAGTTCGACCACGAGCGACTCATCGACAGCGCGATCGAGGCGTAGTACTCGCTCGGCGCCCCCGCCCACACCTGCCAGCCGGTGAGGACCAGCGCGCCGAGCCCGATGACGACGAGACCGACGGTCCATCCGCGGGGTCGTCGGAGGCCCGCGGTCAGCGGAAGGGTCGGCGTGGGAATGGGATGAGAAGCAGCGGTCACCGCCGAATCGTAGGCAGCGCTTCCCTCACCGCAGCCTTACGGAACCTATGCCCCAGCGATGGATGCGGACACCATGGTTCGGCGGCGTCGAACGAGACCGACCACGTCGTGACAGGACCCGGGCAGGTGGCATAGGCGTCGCCGTCGGTATCGGCGTGACACCCCGCCGGGGCGCGGTGGTCGGGGCAGACATCGGCATTCCCGGGGTCGTCGCACGGGGAGCGGACGCCCCTCCCGTGGCAGCGGCGCGAGCGTGACGGTTTCCGCGTCGTTACGGTGTCGTAAATGTCGAGATCATCATTGATCTGGGCGATATCGCGCTGATACCGTCGCCCATCATGACTCCCGCGACCGAACGCAGCCCCGTTCTCGACGCCGTCTCGAAGGCCATCGTCGAGCAGCTGCAGGAAGACGGGCGCCGCCCCTACGCCGAGATCGGAAAGGCCGTCGGCTTGAGCGAGACCGCCACGCGCCAGCGGGTGCAGAAGCTGCAGGACGCCGGCATCCTGCAGATCGTCGCCGTCACCGATCCCCTCCAGCTCGGCTTCGCCCGCCAGGCGATGATCGGCGTACGGGTCTCGGGCGACACCCGCGTCGTGGCGGACCAGATGACAGCGATGCCCGGAGTCACCTATGTGGTGTCGACCGCCGGCTCCTTCGATCTGCTCGTCGAGATCGTCTGCGAGAGCGACGACGACCTCATCGACCTGCTGAACGACCGCATCCGGTCGCTCCCCGACGTCGTCTCGACCGAGACCTTCGTCTATCTCAAGCTCCACCGTCAGCTCTACAACTGGGGAACGCGATGACGCTTTTCGAAACCGACGTGAACACCGACCTCCAGGCGAAGGCCCGCGATCACCTCTGGATGCACTTCTCGCGCCAGTCCACGATGACCGAGGGCCCCGGCGTCCCGATCATCGTCAAGGGCGAGGGCCATCACATCTGGGATGCCGCGGGCAAGAAGTACATCGACGGACTCGCGGGCCTGTTCGTCGTCAACGCGGGCCACGGGCGTCGCCGCATCGCTCAGGCGGCCGCGAAGCAGGCCGAGCAGCTGGCGTTCTTTCCGCTGTGGTCCTACGCCCACCCGGCCGCGATCGAACTGGCCGAGCGCCTAGCCGACCTCGCCCCGGGCGACCTGAACCACGTCTTCTTCTCCACCGGTGGCGGAGAGGCGGTCGAGACGGCGTTCAAGCTCGCGAAGCAGTACTGGAAGATCCAGGGCAAACCCTCGAAGCACAAGGTCATCTCGCGCGCGATCGCGTACCACGGCACCACGCAGGGGGCCCTGGCGATCACGGGCCTTCCCGTCATGAAGCACATGTTCGAGCCGGTCACCCCGGGCGGGTTCCGCGTTCCCAACACCAACTACTACCGGGCCGCGGAGTCCGGGTTCGGCGGGGGCACCCCCGAGGAGTTCGGCCTGTGGGCCGCGGATCGCATCGAGCAGATGATCCAGTTCGAGGGACCCGAGACCGTCGCCGCCGTCTTCCTCGAGCCCGTGCAGAACGCCGGCGGCTGCTTCCCCGCGCCGGCCGGATACTTCCAGCGGGTCCGCGAGATCTGCGACAGGTACGACGTTCTGCTGGTCTCGGACGAGGTCATCTGCGCCTTCGGCCGGCTCGGCCACTACTTCGGCGCCTCGGCCTACGATTACCAGCCCGACATGATCACGTTCGCCAAGGCGGTGACGAGCGGGTACTCCCCCCTCGGCGGCACCATCGTGAGCGACCGCCTCTACGAACCCTTCGCCCACGGCGACGCGTCGTTCCCCCACGGCTACACCTTCGGCGGGCACCCCGTCTCAGCGGCCGTGGCGCTGGAGAATCTCGACGTCTTCGAAGAGGAGGGCCTGCTCGAGAACGTCCGCCGCAACTCCCCGGTCTTCCGCTCGACCCTCGAGCGCCTCCTCGACCTGCCGATCGTCGGTGACGTCCGCGGCGACGGCTACTTCTTCGGCATCGAGCTGGTGAAGGACAAGACCACGAAAGAAACCTTCGACGACGACGAGTCCGAGCGGCTGCTGCGGGGCTTCCTGTCGAAGGCCCTCTTCGACGCCGGCCTGTACTGCCGAGCGGACGACCGCGGCGACCCGGTCATCCAGCTCGCCCCTCCCCTCACCCTCGGACCCACCGAGTTCGACGAGATCGAGCAGATCCTGCGCTCGGTGCTGCAGGAGGCCTGGACCCGACTCTGACCGCACGGGGTGCCGGCGCAACCGATGCCGGCATCCTTCCCCCCGCCCCGCGAGCCACGCTCGCCGGGCGGTCTTTACCCCGCTCCCACCCCTGAGCGGTGCTCACGATGCTGTACCCGACACCATCCCGATCGCGCACCCGAGCACGATCCGCACCCTCCAGGAGGAGCCACGAACGAGAACACCCGCGCCGCCGCCCCCACGGCGAACTCCGGCGCCACGCTCGCCCGCACCCTCGGCCTCTGGTCGATCGTCGGTCTCGGTCTGGGGTACATGACCCCGACCGTCGTCTTCGACACGTTCGGTCTCGTCGCCGACAAGACGAACAACGTCGTCCCGGCCGCATACGCCGTGGCCCTCGTCGTCCTCGTCTTCACCGCCATCAGCTACGGCAAGATGGTCCGCGTCATCCCGAGCGCGGGCTCCGCGTACACCTACGCGCGCGAGTCCATCCACCCCGGCGTCGGCTTCGTGGTGGGCTGGACGGCCCTCATCGACTACATGCTGCTGCCGATGGTGAACGCCCTCATCCTCCGCAGCTACATGGAGGCGTTGTTCCCCGACGTCCCGGGCTGGATCTGGGTCGTCGTCTTCACCGCGGGCGTGACCGGGGTCATCTACCTGACCATGCGCGGCACCTCGAACGTGAACATGATCCTGCTCGTGTTCTCGATCCTCGTGATGACCGTGTTCGTCGTCATGGTCGTGGTGCAGCTGGTCGGCGGGGCGGGGGCGGGGACTCCGGTGTCGATCGCCCCCTTCGCCCACAGCGACGTGCAGTTCGGCGCGGTTCTGGCCGGAGCCACGGTGGTGTGCTTCTCGTTCATCGGGTTCGATGCGGTGTCGATGTACTCCGAAGAAGCGAAGACGCCCAAGATCATGCCACGCGCGATCCTCCTCACTCTGGTGGTCGGCGGCCTGATCTTCCTGATCGCGTCGTACGTGACGCAGCTGCGCTTCCCTGACGCGACCGCCTTCCCGCAGGAGGCGATCGAAGACAGCACCCTGCCCGAGATCGGCGTGCAGGTCGGCGGGCCGGTCCTTCAGGCGGTGCTGACCGCCGCCGGGTTCGCCGCGACGCTCGCGTCGTGGTTGGCATCGCACGCCTCGGTGTCGCGCATGCTCATGGTGATGGGACGCAACAACGTGCTCCCGCGCAAGGTCTTCGGCTACATCAACCCCCGCACTCACACTCCGACGCTGTCGATCGTCATCGTCGGCCTCGTGAGTCTCTTCGCGATCTCGTTCACCCTCGAGCAGATCGCGGCGTACATCAACTACGGCGCCCTGGTGGCGTTCACCTTCGTCAACATCTCGGTGATCGCCTGGTTCGCCGTCCGCAAGGGGCTCCGCAAGACCCCGGCCGACATCGCCCGCTACATCGTCATGCCCGCGATCGGCATGCTGCTCACCGGTCTGCTGTGGGTCAACCTCGACATGCACGCCCTCGTGGGCGGTCTGATCTGGACGGGCATCGGGGTGGTGTACCTCGTCGTCCTGACGCGCGGGTTCCGCCGACCCATCGCCTCGTTCGACGAGAACCAGCCGGTCACGGGCGTCTCGAAGACCGTCGCCGGGCCGCGTTCCGAGGTCTGACCGGTCGCCGCTGTGGGTGCGTCATCCACCCACAGCGGCGACATAGGCGATTGATACCCGCTCCCGTTATCGCCGGGGGATTCTGTGCGTCGTGACCTCTCCCGTCCCTCTCGCGCGTTGGTGGCGTGAACCCTGGTGGGCCCGGACCTCGCTGACCCTGATCGTCGCGGGATTCGTCGTGCTCACCTGCTGGAATCTCGCGCGCGGCGGGGACTTCTCGTTCTACGAGGCGTCCGCGAGGTCGATGTCGCAGTCGTGGCACGCCCTGTTCTTCGGCGCCTTCGATCCGGATGCCACTGTCACCCTCGACAAGCTCAGCGGCTTCGCCGTGCCCCAGGCGCTGAGCATCCGACTGTTCGGCATGTCGATCTCGGCGATCGCCCTGCCGCAGGTCGTCGAGGGCGCGGTGACCGTCGTGGCGTGCGCCGTGCTCGCGCTGCGGTGGGGCGGACGGGGCGCGGGCCTGGTCGCGGCAGCCGCCGCCGCGTCGACCCCGATCTTCGTGTCGATGTTCGCCCATCCGATGGAGGACGGCCTTCTCACGATGGCCCTCGCGGTCGCCCTGGTGTGGTGGCAGCGCGCGATCCTCACCTCGACCTGGTGGCCGCTGGTCCTGTGCGCTCTCTTCATCGGTGTGGGATTCCAGGCCAAGATGATGGCCGCGTGGTTCCTCCTGCCCGCCCTCGTCGCCGGCACGCTGGCGGCGACCGACGGATGGCGTCGTGGTCTGGTGCGCGCCGGGGCCCTCACGGGCGCCGCCGTCGTGGCATCCGTCGCGTGGATCACGGTCGTCGCGCTGGTTCCGGCCGGCGCTCGTCCCTACGTGGACGGCTCGACGAACAACGACGTGTTCGCGATGGTGTTCGGGTACAACGGCCTCGATCGCTTCGTCCCCGGAGCCTTTCCCGGCTCGGTCGGCGCCCCGACGTCGGTGGGCGGGCTCGGCGCGACCCTCGCCGCGATCGGACACGCTCTGACCACGCACGCCCCCGCGAGCTCAGGCGGTTCGCCGACGCTCACGAAGCTGCTCGAGTTGCCCCTGGTCACCCAGATCGGGTGGCTGTACCCGGCGGCGCTCGCGGGGATCGCCCTCGGCGTCTGGCGTCACCGGCCCCGGCGGGGGCGTCCTCTCACGCGCACCTCCGCGACGCGCTTCTCCCTCGTGGTGGTCGCCGCGGTGTGGTTCGCGACGGCCGCGGCCGTGCTCACCTTCGCCCACGTTCCGCACACCGCCTACCTGGCGGCTCTCGGCGTTCCGATGGTGCTGCTCGTCGTCGTCGCATGGGTCGAGGGGGTGCGACTGCTCCGTTCCGCGCGGACGAGCGTGCGGCTCGTGCTTCCGGCGGTCGTCGTCGTCCAGTCGATCTGGTGGGCCGTGCTCGTCGCCGAGGCCCGCCTTCCCGAGGTGTTGCTCATCCCCGCGGTGGCGGTGGGCGTGGTCGGACTCGCGACCGGCGCCGTCGCGGCCCTGTCGCCCCCGCCCGCGCTCCCCCGCGTCCGCCGTGTCGCCCCCGCCGCTCTCGCCGTCGCTCTTCTCTGCCTGCCCATCGCGACGAGCCTGCAGGTGATCGACGACGCCCGCGACGGCAGCGGCGGCGATGCCTACGTCGGCGTCACCGCCCGCGGCGGCCACCCCGACGAATCCTTCACGGTGTCGACGCCGGCGCCCTGGGGCGGGAGTCCGCAGATGAGCCCCGCTGTCGCGCAGATCGTGCAGGCGGCGCGCGAGCACGGCGGCGGCGCGAACGGCCTGCCCCTCTTCGTGACCGACTCGTGGGCGCTGTCGTCCCAGGTGATCGACGCCACCGGCGCCAGCGTCCTCACCGACGGCGGCTACAGCGGGCATGTCCCGGTCTTCACCACCGAAGAGCTCGACCAGATGGTCCGCAGCGGCCGCGCGCGCCTCTTCGTCGTGGCATCCGGGGCTCCCGAGGGCGACCCGGTGCGACGGGCGGCGACGGGGCCCGGATGCCACGAGGTCGATGAATGGGACTTCAGCCAGGCGAAGGAGGGCGGCGAGGTCAACAAGGTGACCGGGGCGACCCTCTCCGAGTGCACGTCGGGGTGACGGCCGCCACGGTGCCCGCCACGCCGCCGGTAGACTTCAGCCAGTGAGCAGCACCCGAACCGAAGCCGCGTACCTGCGCTCGGTGACGGCGTTCAAGAACCCGACGCTCGATCTGCTGCACGGGCGCTTCGCCCCGTTCGTCGTCGCGGTGCTGTCGATCGTCTTCACCCCCGATCGGCCCGCCGTCGCGGTCGCCGACGCGCACGTCGAGGTCGCCGAGGCGATCGACGAGCTGCGCGCCGCCGGCTACGACACCGACGACGACCGCCGTATCCCCGCCGGCACCGCGCGCGAGATCTGCCGCGGGTGGGTGCGGGTGGGCTGGCTCGGCCTGCAGATCGAAGACGATGTCGAGGTCTACCGGCTGTCGGCGCACGCCGTCGGCGCCCTCGAGATCGCCGGTCGTGCGGGCGGCGGCCGGGCCCGGGTCTCGCGCTCGCGCGTGCGGACGCTGCTCGACGCCGTCGACCGCCTCGCGCGCGACGCCGAGAGCGATCCCGCCCGGCGCCGAGAGGCCCTCCTCGAGGAACGGGCGGCTCTGGATGCCGAGATCGCGGCGCTCGACGAGGGCGTCGTCGAACCGCTCGACGACGACCACCTGCTCGAAGAGGCCGAGAACGTCATCCACCTCGCGCGAGAACTGCCTGCCGATTTCTCGCGCGTGGCCGAGTCCATCGCCGCGATGCAGCGCGACGTCGTGGCCGAACTCCGTCGTGACGTGCGCCCCACCGGCGAGGTGCTGCGCGAGTACCTCGAGCGCGGTCGCCAGGTGATGCAGGCGACCCCCGAGGGCAGGGCGTTCCAGGGAGCGCTGCGCCTGATCGGCGACCCCGAGAACATCGACGACCTCACCGACCAGCTGCACGCCGTGCTCACCCAGCCGTTCTCGCGCCTGATGACCCCCGAGCAGCGCGGGGAGCTCGACGCGATCGCCCGGCGCGTCGAGGCCGGCGTGCAGGAGGTGCTCACCGCCCAGCGACGCGCCTCGCACGTCATCACCGCGCAGGTGCGCACGCACGACCCGATCCGCGACCGGCAGGTCGACGACCTGCTGCGCTCGGTCATGGCGGGTCTGCACCGCTGGAGCCAGACCCGCTCCCCCGGTCGCGTCGAACCGGTGCGCACCCTGCCCCTCGCCGACATCGGGCACCTGCGCCGCTCGCTCAGCGACGTGCGTCCTCCCGGGGCGCCGGAGCCGTTGGCATCCGGAGACTCCGACGTCGAGTTCGTCGACGCCGACACGCGCGCGTGGGGCGGCCCGCACTACGCCGAGCTGGAGGCGTACGTGGCCACGCTCCCCGGTGGCTTCGACCTCGCGACGGCCTTCGCCGGAGCGGATGCCGAGACCCGGCGCCCGGTCGATCTCGTCGGCCTGCTCGAGATCGTCCACCGCGAGGGCCTCGTCGAGACCGACGACGTCTCGATCGTCGAGGCCGTCCGCCCCGACGGCACCACCCGGCGCTTCGCTTTCGGCGCGGTCATCGCCGCGCCCTCCCGCGTCTCGGACGCGGAACCCCCGACTGCCACAGAAACGGATGCCGATGACTGACATCGACCCGTCCGCCCCTGACACGGACACCCCCGCCTTCATCGCCCCGGTGGCGATGGAGAACGACCCCGACGCGCTGTTCGCCGGCGACCGCGGCACGCTCGACGCCGAGGTGCGGCGCGTGCTCGTGCGGATCCTTCAGCGTCGCTTCCTCGTGGCCGAGAGCTCGCCCGCCGAATGGAAGCTGCTGCTCGAGCACCAGCAGATGATCGAGTCGCGCCTGAACGATCTGTTCGTGCGCCTCGTCGTGGACCACGCCCGCGGCGTCGCCTACAAGGAGCAGGTGCGCAGCGACGAGCTCGACGTGCCGATCCTGCTGAAGGACGAGGCGTACTCGCGCGCCGAGACGCTCGTGCTCGTCTACCTGCGCACCGTGTTCCAGCGCGAGACGACCGCGGGCACGGCATCCGCCCGCGTCGACGTCGAAGAGGTCGAGCAGACCGTGCTCACCTACTTCAGCGAGACCGACGGCACCCGCGCGAGCCAGCAGCGGGCCGTGCGCACTGCGATCGCGCGCCTCGACCGCGAGGGCATCATCGAGGAGGAGTCCGAGGGGCGCTACCGCATCGGGCCGCTCATCGAGATCGTGCTCAGCGCCGAGGTGCTGCGCGACCTGCAGCGGTGGTTGGAGGAGCAGACACGGGATGCCGACACCCCGGCGCCCCTGATCGATGACGCCGAGGCCGTGGCATCCGGAATCCTCGAGGAGGAGCGCGCATGACCATGCTCGAGACGTTGTTCGGGCTGATCCCCGCCGCCTCGCGGGGACAGCAGTGGGTCGCCGAAGACCTGCAGTTGATCAACTGGGGCGGGTACGACGGCACGCACCGCGTGCGCTTCGCGCCGACCGCGACGCTGCTGTGCGGCGGATCGGGCTCGGGCAAGTCCACGCTCATGGACGCGTACGTCGCGCTGATGATGCCGCACACGACCCCCTTCAACGGTGCGTCGAACGGCGCTGTCGTGGGTCGCCCGCGCGGGCAGGAGCAGCGCAACATCCTCTCGTACGGCCGCGGCAAGCTCGACGAGTCGCGCACCGACGAGGGCACGAAGGTGCGGGTGCTGCGCGGCGACGGGGTCGACACGTGGACCGCGATCGGTATGACCTGGGCCGACCACGACGGCGCCCGGTTCACCGCGGTGCGCGCCTGGTACATCCCCGCCGCCGCCCGCACGCTCGACGACGCCGTCAAGGTGCGCGCGACCGTGCACGGGGCGTTCGACCTGCGCCAGCTCGAGCGGGCGGCGCAGAGCCACCTCTCCGACTCGGCGGTGCGGGCGACGGGCCTCGACACCCTCGCGACCGATCGCGAGTTCTCGGCGCGACTGCACGCCGTCCTCGGCATCGGCGCGGCGGGAGCGGGCACGAAGGCGATGAGCCTGCTCGCGCGCATCCAGGCCGGGCAGCAGATCACCACCGTCGACGACCTCTACAAGCGCATGGTGCTCGAGGAGCCCGAGACGCTCTCCGTCGCCGACGCGGTCGTCACGCACTTCGACGGGCTCGAGTCGACGCGCACGCGCATGCTCGAGGCCCGCCAGCAGGTGCGGGCCCTGCAGCCGATCCGCGGCATGAAGACGCGCATCGACGACGCCGCCGAGCGCCTGCGCCTGATCGATGCGCTCGGACGCTTCGGCGACCCGGAGTCGCGCGCCTCGCTCTGGCGCGCGCAGCGCCGGGTCGACCTGCTCGAAGCGGTCGAGGCCGAGCTGCGCGACCGCACGCACGCCACCGATGCGCTCGTGCGCGAACGTCAAGCCCTCGCCGATGCGGCCGAGGCCGAACGCGAAGGTCTCGGCGACGTGCTGCGCGCCGCCGGCGGCGACCGGCTCGATGCGGCCCAGCGGGAGCTGCGCACGCTCGAGCGGCGCCTCGCCGGCATGCAACGCGACCGCGAGCGGTTCGAGGCGGCCCTCGCCGTGCTCTCGGTCGAGGTCGCCACCGAGAAGCAGTTCACCGCGCTCGTCGCCGAGGCGCGTCGCACCCTCGCCGACACGGATGCCAAGAGCGCGGTGCGCGACGCCTTCGTCGCCGCCAGCAGCCGGCACACCGACCTGCGCCAGCAGCTCGCCGCCCTCGAGGCCGAGCACCGGCGTACCCAGACCCGCGACGACAACATCCCCCCGCGCCTGCACGAGGCGCGCGAGGCGCTGGCCGAGGCCGCGGGGCTCACCGCCGCCGAGCTGCCCTTCGTCGCCGAGCTCGTCGACGTGCGCACCGAGTTCGAACCGTGGCGCGGGGCGTTCACCCTCGCCCTGGGCGGATTCGCGACCACGTTGCTCGTCGACGCCGCGCACCTGGCGTCCTTCCGCTCCGCGATCGACGGTGTGCGCCTCGGCGAACGGTTGCGCTTCGAGGGCGTACCGACCGACCTGCCCGAGCGCGGGGCACTGGATCCGGCGACCCTGCCCGGGCGCCTGGAGTTCCGCTCCTCGCCCTTCACCGGCTGGCTGCAGGACCGCCTCGAGCAGCAGTTCGCGTTCGTCTGCGTGGATGCCGCGTCGGAGCTCTCGCAACACCGCATGGCCCTCACGATCTCGGGCCAGACGAGCCAGGGCGCCCGCGGCGCCCACGGCGGCTCGGCGCGGCAGAGCATCCTCGGTTTCTCGTCCCGCGTGCGCCTCACCGAGCTCGGCGAGCAGATCGTCACCGTCCGGCGCGACCTCACCGCCGCGAAATCCGCGGTCGACGAGGCCGCCGCCGCCCTCGACGCCTTCGACGACCGGCGCGGCGCCCTCGAGAGGATCGCTGATCTGTCGTGGGACCAGGTCGACGTGGCATCCGTCGAACGCGATCTCGACCGCTGGAACGAGACCGTCGTCGAGGTGACCGCGGGAAACCCCCGCATCGCCGAGTTGCAGGAGCAGATCTCGGGCGCGAAGGCGCGCGTGGCGCGGCTTCGCGAGGAGATCGGCGGAGCCAAGACCGAGCAGCAGGCCCTCTCCGCACGCTGGGCCGAGATCACCGACGACGTGGATGCCGCGCAGATCCTGCTCGAACGGGCCGAGGACCGCGAGATGACGCTCACCGACGACGAGGTCGCGTACCTCGACGGGCTGTTCGTGGCGCCCTCCGGCGATGACGTCTCGCCCTCGCAGCGGCTCGCGCGGTTCGACGCCGCCCTCGAGTCGGCATCGAAGCGTCTGCTCGAGGAGCAGCGCGCGGCCCAGGAGACGTGGAGCGATCAGCGCGAGAGCCTCCGCCGCACGATGACCGCATTCACCGACCGGTGGCCGAGCCCCAACCTGCTCGCCGACCCCGATGAGGCGCTCGGCGACTTCGAGCGGATCCTCAGCGAGCTCGAGGCCAGCGGCCTGCACGAACTCGAAGCGGAATGGCGCGACTCCTTGCTGCGACTGTCGGGCAACGACCTCACGAGCCTCGACTCCGCGCTCACGCGCGCGCTGCGCGAGATCCGCGAGCGCATCGCCCCGATCAATGACATCATGCAGGACCTGCCGTTCTACGACGACGAGCACCGCCTGCAGATCGTGCCGCGCGAGAGCCAGTCGGAGGTGCGCAAGCGGTTCCGCCGCGAGCTGCGCGACGTGCGCGCGGCGATCGACGCGGCCTCCTCCGACGAGGAGCGCGAGGCCGTGTACGGGCGCATGGCGCGGTTGATCAACCGCATCCGCCCCACCGCCCCCGACTTCGCCGACCTCGTCGATGTGCGCAACCACGTGCGCGTCAGCGCCGAGCGCTTCCGCGCCGACACGGGCGAGCACGTGGCCCTGTACGACCACATCGGCGAGAAGTCGGGCGGCGAATCGCAGGAGCTGATCGCCTTCATCGTCGGTGCGGCCCTGCGCTACCAGCTCGGCGACGCCGGGTCGGAGCGCCCGCGCTACGCCCCCGTCTTCCTCGACGAAGCGCTCATCAAGGCCGACGCGCACTTCACCAAGCGCGCGATCGGCGCCTGGCGCGGCCTCGGCTTCCAGCTCGTCATCGGAGCACCGAACGACAAGTACAGCGCGATCGAGCCGCACGTCGACGTCGAGTACGACATCCTCAAGGACACCCGCGGGCGCTCGTGGGCGAAGGCGAAGGTGGGCATTCCGGGCTGAGCGCGGAGTGCTTCGTCGCGCAACCTCAGCGGATCGCGCAACCTCCGTCGCCAGGGCGGTGTCCCCGGCTGAGGATATGCGGATCGCGGCGGTTACGAGGCGTACTCAGCCCTCACGAGCGCGGAGCGCGTCGTCGACGCCGCGCAAAGCGACGGTTCCGGGACCCTCGAGGGTCGCACGAGCCGAGGGCACCTCGCGGAAATATCGCACCACGGTGGCGACCTGGTTCGGATCGGATCCGAGCGCGAGCATCGGCGCCTCGACTCGCGGACCGGCGCCGTCGGCGATGAGATGCAGTTTCGCGACCGGGCCGGTCCCCACCCGCACCTCGGCGAGTTCGTCCCAGGTCCAGTCCACCCGACCGCGACCGCGGATACCCCTGAGCCCCTCGGCCGTCACGTGCAAGCCCGCCGGCTCGCGCAGACGCACCGCGTTCGTGACGATCACGCCGACGCCGAGCAGTGCGAGAGCGTACGGCGCGCGCGTGAGCAAGAACGACGGCATCGTCGCCATGTCCTCGAGGTCGACCACGATCTGCGCGACCGCGGGAAGCAGGAGCAGGCCGCCGAGCACGAACGGCACCGCGGTCGCGACCGGCGCCGGACGGAACCAGATCCCGGATGCCGACTGGTCGACGCGCAGGAGGCGTTCCTGAATCGTGCCGAAGAGCACGTGCAGGCAGGCCGCGGCTCCGAGGATGGTGAGGGTCAACGCTCCCATCACCACGCGCAGCCCGAGCCGGTCGTCGACGACCGCCATGAGCACGGGCAGGACGGCGAAGAGGATGACGAGGGCGACGAGCCAGGTGGGACGCCGACCGTTCGGGAAGACCGGGACCCGCGGGTCGGTGGACGGAAGTCGCGGAGACATCGTGCTGATGGCCACAGTCAGTTCGCTCCTTGATATGGCTGCGATCGGGGGGACGGAGGAACATACCCCTCCAACCGCGGCTGACGCCCGGTGAAGAAGTCGTCGACGGTTTCGCGTGAGTCGAGGGGGACCGCGGCCTCCCACAGCCACCTTGCTCCGGCTCCGATGGCAAGGCCGCCGATGACCGTCCCGCCGATGACCCACCCGACCGGATTACTTCCGAGGGCGGCTGCCGCAGCTCCACCGGCCGCCGCACCTCCCGCACCGCCGGCCATGCCTCCCGCGATCTCCGCGACGCCGGAGCTGAGCGAGCCGCCCTCCGCGACATCCGCGGCGAGGGAGACGACGTCGATCACGTTGCCGGCGATGGGGAGCACGCGGGTCACGCGCGACACACGGCCGATCTGCTCCGCCAGCTCCTCCACCCCCGCTCGCATCCCGTGCGGGTCAGCCGCCTCGGCCGCCGCCCGCAGTGCCGGGTTGCCGGACCGAAGTTGGTCGCGGAAGGTCTCCGCCGCGGACTGGAGAGAATCGTGGTCTTTGCGCCATGTGCTCAGCGTCTGATCGTAGAAGCTCTTGTACCCGTCGAGCACGGATGTCGCGAGGGATTCGTTGCCCTTGGCCGCGATGGCCGACACCGTGCCGGCGAGCTTCTGCAGGCCCTCGACACGAGCGATGAGCGGAGCCATGTGCTCCCCGACCCACGCGTCGAGTTCGCCGGTCATCGTGCCGATCTGTGCGCCGAGGTCGTTGTAGCTCGCGATCAGCGAGACGTACTGGTCGTACGCCTCGAGGTCGGCGTCCGGCGCGCCGGGACCTGGGCAGTACGACAGCGACGTCGTCGGCGGCAGCACGGTCGTTCCAACGACGTCGAGGCCGACGGCCTCCGCTTGGGAGCGGAGTGTGGCGAGGTCTTCTTGCGCGCGCTCCAGTCGGGCGGAGTATGCGCGGAAAACCTCCGCCGCATCGCTGATGTAGCTCGACACCCCATCCGCTCGGTTGCGGATGTCGCCGACCACCGACCTCCACGCGGTTCCAGCTTCGCCCGTCCAGTAGTTGTTCGAGTCACCCCAGAGGTAGGTCAGCTCAAGATCCGCGCCCGTGTACGCCTCTTTCACGCGCTCGAGCCACTCCGCGACGGCGCGCACGCTCGCCGGGTCGCCGGGGATCCTCGCGTCGATCGGCATCAGTCCTCGAGCCCCTCTTCGAGTCGGGAGATGTCGCTCTGCATGTGATCTTCCGTCGCCTGCACGTCGTCGAGCACGCTCTCCGTCACCGCACCGACGAGGCGCACCGCCCCGGCGTACTCATTTGCAGCCTCCGCCGCAGCGCCGGCGATAAAGCCGATGAGCGCGGAAGCGGCCCCGCCGTTGGACGCGGGCGGAAGGGAGGCCAGCGCTGCGTCGAGACGGTCGACCTCGTCGACGACGAGACCCATCCGCCTCGTCATGTTGTCGCGGTCGATGTAGATCGCGTCACTCATCCGAGTCGCCCTCCCACACGTGACTGAGGGGGTATGTCCAGGTCGAATGCGACGACGTCGAAGGGCTGCATTTGTCGGATGCGATCGAGTTCTGAGGTCATCAGCAGCATCCACGGTTGTTCGCGCCCGCATGCGTCTGCGAGCCTGTCCAGCGCCGTGTACGCGAGCAACCCGCGCCGGCCGTCGACGAGCTTCTGCACGACAGCCAGTTGGCCGCGCCCCTCGGGATCACTCACCAGGGGCAGGTAAAGGGCGGGCGGAACGATGACCTCCTGCCGCATCGTGTCCCCCATATTTCCGCCAAGCGCCACCGTAGACCCCCGTCTCCGAACCGTCCCGACAGCCTAATGCGGTGGGCGACATTCGCCCCACGAGCACTTCGGGAATGTCCGCGCACCTCTCTACGCTGTGCTCAGGGGCACGGCGGAAGGCGGCAGGCATGCAAGGACTCGAGATCACGGTTCTGCTGGGATTGGCGATGCTCGTGGGCACCGTCCTGGCTCCGCGGCTGCGCGTCGCGACACCGCTCGTGCTGCTCGTCATCGGCCTCGCCCTCGGCTTCATCCCCGAGCTGCGCCAGATCGAACTGCCACCCGAGACGGTGCTGCTGCTGTTCCTGCCCGTCATGCTGTTCCGCGAGGCGTGGACGACGTCGTTGCGGTCGGTGCGCCGCTCGCTGCGCTACATCATCCCGATGAGCACGTTGCTCGTGGTGGCATCCGCCTTCGCCGTCGCCGGGGTCGCGACCTGGATGGGTGTGCCGTGGGAGGCCGCCCTCGTGCTGGGCGCCGCGGTCGCCCCGCCCGACGCCACGGCCGTCGCCGCCCTCGGCCGCCTGCTGCCCGCCAAGACCTTCATGAAGCTCAAAGCCGAGAGCCTCACGAACGACGGCACCGCCCTCGTGCTCTACGCGATCGCCGTCGCGCTGCTGCTCGGCGACCAGATCACCCCGCTGCAGATCACCGGCATGGTGCTGCTGTCGTACCTCGGCGGAGCCGCCGCGGGCATCGCCGTGGCGGCCGCCGCGTTCTTCGCCCTGCGGCGCATGCAGTCGACCCTGACGATCAACCTCACGATGGTGCTGGTGCCGTTCGTGTCGTTCCTGATCGCCGAACTCATCGACGCCTCGGGCGTGCTCGCCGTCGTGTTCGCGGGCCTCATCATGGCGTGGGTGTCGCCGCGCATCACCACGGCGATGTCGAGAAGGGCGGCGGATGCCACGTGGCCCTTCGGCGTCTACCTGCTCAACGGTGCCCTCTTCGTGCTGATCGGGCTCGAGGTGCAGCTCGTGCTGCACGAGATCTCGGGGTCGGAGATCGGCATCCTGCTCTTGGTGACGGTGGCGGCGTGGATCGCCCTGTTCGTCGTGCGCTACCTGTTCCAGTGGCTGTTCTCGCCGTTCTCGCGGCCCGCCGCCGGATCGTCGCGGTCGCTGCGACATCGATCGCGCATCGTGAGCACCGTGGCCGGGTTCCGCGGAGCCGTGTCGCTCGCCATCGCCCTGTCGGTGCCGGTCACGACGGCGAACGGCGATCCCGTCGCCGGTCGCGACGAGATCGTCTTCGTGACGGCCGGCGTCATCGTCTTGACGCTGCTCGTGCAGGGCCCGCTGCTGCCGGCTGTGATCCGCTGGGCGAAGCTGCCGAACGACGATGCCGCGATCGAGGAATTCGAGCTCGCGGAGCGCGCGATCTCGGGCGCGGCCCTCGCCGCCCTCGACGATCTGGCCGCCGAGCACGGCATCAGCGACCGGGTGCGGGACCGCGCGCGACGCGAAGGCTATGAACGGCTCGAGCTCGCCAACGCCCGAACGGTGGCACGGCAGCGCGCGATCGAGGAGCGCGACCTCGCCGAGCTCGACGCCTCGTTCGACGACGCCTCGTCGACCGGTCCCGTCCCTCCGGACGGACCCGACCTCGACCAGCGCCGCACCGAACGCGGGCCACAAGGCACGGACGACGACGGCACCGCCTTCACCGGCCCCCTCCAGATGATCGCGGTCAGTGACGACATCGACGTCACGCAGCGTTCTCCGCTGCTGCGACACAAAGAGGCGCAGCGACTGCGCCTCGCGGTCCTCGAACGCAAACGCGAGGTCTTGTTCCGTCTGCGCCGCGAGGGGACGATCGACGACCTCATCGCCCGCAAGATCCTCGCGGGCCTCGACATCGAAGAGATCCGCGCGCGCGGCGTGGAGAAAGCGAGCGAGTAGCAGCGGCGGGCGCGGTCGGGCCCCGCTCCCGCCACCCGGCGGCATCCGCTCGGCTTTCTCCCGCCGTCCGGCGGGGACGCACACCGAGAGCTTCGCCGCATGATCGAAGCGGACGCGATGTGGCGTCCCCGACGAAGGAGTCACCGTGACCGTTTCCGGCAGCCTGCCCCGCCCGCCCTTCGACCCCGAGCTCGGCCCCATGCTCGAGGTGATCGGCCAGATGGTCCCGCCCACCCTGACCGCCGAGATGCTTCCCGCGCTGCGCGGCGGGACGTTGCCCGGCCTGCCCACACCCGCCGAGATCCTCGAGTCGGCGCGGCTGCAGTCCCGCGACGTCACAATCCCGGGGTTCGAGGGTGCCGAGATCGTCGTCTCGGTCATCGAGGCGAAGGGGCGCACCGGCACCGGACCCGGCATCTTCCACACCCACGGCGGCGGGATGATCATGGGCGACAGATTCACGGCCGTCGAAGCGTTCGCGGAGTGGATCCACCGGTACAACGCCGCGGTCGTCACCGTCGAGTACCGCCTCGCTCCCGAGTTCCCCGACCCGTACCCTGTCGAGGACTGCTACGCGGGGCTCGTGTGGACGGCCGAGAACGCCGAGCAGCTCGGCATCGAGCACGAGCGTCTTCTCATCGCCGGCGGCAGCGCCGGCGGCGGTCTCGCCGCGGGTGTCGCCCTGCTCGCCCGCGACCGGCGGGGACCCCACCTCATCGGGCAGATGCTGATGTATCCGATGCTCGACGACCGCGATGCGACCGTGTCGACGCACCAGATCGACGGCGTCGGCGTGTGGGACCGCGGCAGCAACCTGCTGGGCTGGAACTCGCTTCTCGGCGAACGCCGCGGCACCGACGACGTCTCGATCTACGCCGCGCCCGCGCGGGCCACCGACCTGTCGAACCTGCCCCCGGCGTTCATCGACTGCGGGAGCGCGGAGGTGTTCCGCGACGAGGACGTCGCGTACGCCTCGGCCATCTGGGCGGCCGGTGGACAGGCCGAGCTGCACGTCTGGCCCGGAGCGTTCCACGCCTTCGAGGGGTTCGCCCCGCAGGCCGCCCTCTCGCACGACGCCGTCGAGGCGCGCGACCGGTGGATCCGACGGATCCTCGGGTGACGGGCGGTTCTAGGCTGGGCGCGACGAAGGAGTGACCCATGCAGGAGCTCGCGGGACGACTGAAGGTGCTCGACCCCGCCGCGAGCGAGTCGGTGAAGATCATCGGATACTTCGACTCGCTCGTGGCGGGCGGCGCGGGTGCCGAGTCGGTCGTGCGGGCCGCGGCGATCTTGAGCGGCGTGCCCGCGGGCGCACGGGTGCGGGGCCGTCTCATCGGCGTCGACGCCGACGGCGCGCGCACCGCGCCTCGAGAGCCCGAGGGAGCGGATGCCGCCGACGCGCCGCGCGTGTGGCTCGAACGCCCCGACGGCGCCGGCCTGAACGACGCCATGATCGTCGACCGCGCGCAGGTCGCCCTCTCGATCATCGTCGCGCGCGCCGACCCGACGATGAGCGCGGTCGAACGCGTGATCGACGCGACGACCTCGCGGGTGGATCGCGAGGCCGCCGCCCACCGCCTGCGCCTGAGCGGCGCGGTGCGCGTGGTGGCGGCCCCGCCCACCTCCCGCCACGCGCTCACGGCATCCACCGTCCTGGCGACGAACGAGGGAGCGGTGTGGATCGGTCTCGGCGACGTGGTGCCCCCGGACGGACCCGTCGGAACGAGCGTCGCGAGCGACCTCGACGATCTCCCCCGCGCCTGCGCCGACGCCCGCCTCGCGCTGCGCCTCGCCGACGACCGACACCGCGTGATGGATGCCGCCGACCTCGGTGTGCTGATCGTGCTGGCGCGATCGTTCGAGGCGTCGGCCCCGCGGCATCCCGATGTCGAGGTTCTCGACGCTCTCGACGCCCGGGCCCTCGAGGCCCTCGACGTGGTCATCGACAGCGAGAGCATCCGAGCGGCGGCGACACGTCTGTCGATGCACCACAGCAGCCTGCAGTCGCGCCACGAGACGTGGACGCGTCAGCTCGGGTACGACCCGCTGAGCCCCCGCGGGCGTGCCCGGTTCCTCGCCGCGCGGATGCTGCAGCGGCTGAGCTGAGGCTCCGCCGGATCCGCGCGAGACGAGCGGGCCGACGGCGACGGCTCTCGATCGCACGGCGCCAGGCGGACCGAGCACGCGGGGTCCGCGGCTGTCGTTCGGGGCGTCGCTCGTCCCGGCCCTGCGCGAAACCCCGCAATCGCGAGCGGAAGCATTCCGCTGAATCGATCGGCGACGGATAATGAGGGTTCCCGGACGCAAGGACGCTCCCCCGTGATCAAAGAGCCCCGCAGCGAGTTCGTGGGCCGCCGCCGCGAGCTCGACGATCTCTCCGGCGTGCTCTCGCGCAGTCGCCTCGTGACCCTGACCGGAGTCGGCGGGGTCGGCAAGACGCGACTGGCGGTGCGCGCCGTCAACGCGCACGCCTCTCGGACGTCGATGAGCGTGGTGTTCGTCGCCCTCGACCGGGTGAGCGACCCGCGGCGCGTGGCCGACACGATCGCCCAGGCGCTGCCCTACGGAGAGCTCTCGACGCGCGAGCCGGTGGAGTTCATCGTCGATGCGCTCGCCGACGATCGCACTCTTCTGCTGCTCGACAACTGCGAGCACCTCATCGACGCCGTCGCCTCGCTCGTCGACGAACTGCTCGACGCCCTTCCGCAGGTGACGATCGTGGCGACCAGTCGGCGGCGCCTCGATGTCGACGGCGAGCAGGTGTTCCCCGTGCCGCCCTTGGCCACCGACGACACGGACGGCGAACCCGCCGAGGCGGTCGCCCTGCTCCTTGCTCGCGCGCGTGCCGCGGACGCCGGATTCTCGCCCTCGAGCGAGGATCGGGCCGTGGCCGCGCACCTGTGCCGCGCGCTCGACGGTCTTCCGCTCGCCATCGAACTGGCCGCGGGGCGTCTGCGCACCCTCTCGATCGCGGAGTTGGCCCGGCGGCTCTCGCAGCGCTTCACGCTTCTGCGCACCGGCGGCCGCGCCCCGGTGTCGCGCCAACGGACGCTGCGCGCGGTGGTCGACTGGAGCCACGAGCTGTGCACACCCGCCGAGCGAGCGCTGTGGGCCGCCCTGAGCGTCTTCTCGGGTTCCTTCGACCTGCCGGCCGCGGTCGCGGTCGCAGGCGGAGACGAGGCGACGACCGTGGACACCCTCGACGCGCTCATCGACCAGTCCCTCGTCGAGGCGGATCGCGAATCGGGCCGCTACCGGCTGCTCGAGACGATCCGCGGGTACGGACGCGATCGAGCCGACGAATCGGGTGAGCAGGCGGTCAACGTCCGTCGACACCTCGACCACTACCGCGGCCTCGCGCGGCTGGCGCGCACGCACTGGTACGGCCCGGCGCAGCGGCTGATCCTCGCGGGGCAGCGCGCCGACCGGGCGGAGATGGATGCCGCTCTGCGCACAGCCGTGACCCTCGACGCCGATACGGCGCTCGGGCTCTTCACCGACCTCCGTTACCACTGGGGCGTCGGCGGCTTCCTCCCCGAGGGACGACGGTGGGCCCGGCGCGTGCTGGCCCTGCCCGACGCCTCCCCCGCCGCTCGGGCGCCGGCGCTGCTCGTGGCCGCGTGGTTGAGCGTGTTGCAGGGCGCCCTGGCCGAGACGCAGGCGTTGCTCGACGACGCCTGGACGTTGCGCGACGAGCTCCCGGCCGACGAGAGGGGTCTGCACGAGGTGGAGTGGCGGCGGTGCAGCGGAAGCCGCGCGCTGTTCGCCGGCGAAAGCGAACGGGCGGTCGCCGAATTCACGCGCTCGATCCGGCTCGCGCACGATCTGGGGCATCCCCAAGAGGCGCTCCTCGCGCAGTTCCAGCTCACGGTGGCTCTTCTGCAGCTGCAGAGACCGGATGCCGAGACCCCGGCGCGCGAGGGACTGCGGCACGCCGAGGCCATCGGCGAGAGATGGCTGAGATCCCTGTCGGTGTGGGCGATCGCCCTGGCGCTCTACGCCGCCGGGGATCTCGACGACGCCGAGGCGCACGCCCGTGCGGCGCTCGAGATGGAGCAGGGCATCGACGATCCCGTGGGCGACTGCCTCGTGCTCGAACTCTTGAGCTGGATCGACGCCGCGCGCGCTCCGAGCGAGCGCACGGCCGTGCTGCTGGGCGCCGCTCGAAGCTGGTGGCGCCGGATCGACTCGGGGATCGACGTCCACGGTCCGCACATGCTCGCCCAGCACGATCGCTGCGTGGCGACCGTCCGTCAGCGGCTCGGCGACGAGGCGTTCCGGCGCCTGTCGGCCGTGGGTGAACGCCTCACACCGACCGAGGCGGCGAGGTTCGCGGGCGCACCCGGACGCCCCGCGGCGGGGCTCAGCGCTCGAGAGAGCGAGGTGGCCGCCGGCATCCACGAGGGGCTCAGCAACCGCGAGATCGCCGAGCGCCTCGTGCTGTCGGTGCGCACGATCGACACGCACGTGCAGCGGATCCTCGCCAAGCTCGGGTTCACCTCGCGCGCGCAGATCGCCGCTTGGTTCCAGTCGACGCTCGCGAGCGTTCGGTAGTCCTACGGATACCGCAGTTCCGTCCGGCGTTCGACACTGAGCGCGGCGACACCGAGGTCGCCCCCGTCCGAGGAGAGTCCGTATGACCCCTTCCCCTCCCCGTCTGCTTCTCGTCCACGGCGCCTGGGCCGGCCCGTGGGTGTTCGACCGGCTGGGCGCCGAGCTGCGCGCGCGGGGCTTCTCTGTCGACACCGTGGCCCTGCCGACGATCGGCAGCACGGTCGACATGTACGCCGATGCCGCGGCGATCAGCGAGAAGCTCGACGCCGCCGACGGCCCCGTGACGCTGATCGCCCACTCGTACGGCGGGATCCCCGCGACCCAGGCCGGTGACCACCCGGCGGTCGAGCGTCTCGTGTACATCGCCGCGTTCGCCCTCGACGAGGGCGAGACGCTCCAGCAGGCGGTGGGCGGCGGCATCCCGGAGTTCTGGGGGATCGCCGACGGCATGGTCTCGATGGGGCGCTCCCGCGAGGAGCGCATCGCGATGATCACCGCCGACCTGCCGGCCGGGGTGCGCCCTGAGCTCGCGGAGGAGATCGCCGACACCTTCCACCCGCAGTCGCTCGGCGCGTTCACCTCGCCCGTGACCCGCGTCGCGTGGAAGACGAAGCCGACGACCTACGTGCTCACCCGGCGCGACGAGCTGGTGCCTCCCGCGTTCCAGGAGCACCTCGTCTCGCGTTCCGGTGCCGACGTGGTGCGCGTCGACACCGGGCACACCCCGTTCGAGGACGACCCGGCGTGGTTCGCCGGAGTCCTCGCCGACGCCCTCGCCCCGACGAAGGCGGCGAAGTGAGCGTCGCGACGCTCACCGCCGGTCGACTGTTCATCGGCGGGGAGTGGACGGATGCCGCGGACGGCGGCCGCATGGACGTCATCGCCCCGTCCACTGGCGAGAAGATCGCCGACGTGGCTCGCGCGGGTGTCGCCGACGTCGACGCCGCGGTGGCCGCGGCCCGCCGGGCGTTCGACGAGGGCCCGTGGCCGCGCTTGTCGAGCCGCGAGCGTGCCCGCGTGCTGCAACGCGCCTATGCGCTGATGCGCGAGCGCGCCGAAGAGCTCGCGCAACTCGAGAGCCTCGACGTCGGCAAGCCCATCACCTTCGCGCGGGTCGTGGACGTCAACAACGCCGCCGAACTCTACGAGTACTACGCCGCCCTCGGCCACCGCCTCGACGGCGAGGTCCGCGAGATCACGGCCGCGGCCCACGCGTACATCCGCCCCGAGCCGCTGGGGGTGGTCGCGGCGATCACGCCGTTCAACTTCCCCCTCATCCTGTCGAGCACGAAGATCGCCCCGGCCCTCGCGGCGGGCAACACCGTGGTGCACAAGCCCGCGAGCGACACCCCGCTGAGCGCTCTGCTGATGGCCGAGATCCTGCGCGACGCCGGGGTGCCCGAGGGTGTCTTCAACGTCGTCACGGGCCCGGGATCGACCCTCGGCGACCACCTCGTGGGACACCCCGACGTCGACAAGGTCGCCTTCACCGGGTCGACCCAGGTCGGAGCCCACGCGGCGAGACTCGCCGGCCGCAGCCTCACCCCCTTCACCGCGGAGCTCGGCGGCAACGCGGCCAACATCCTCTTCGCGGATGCCGACCTGGATCGCGCCATCCACACGGTGATCTCCGCGTTCGTCTTCAACGCCGGCCAGTTCTGCATGGCCGGTCCCCGCCTGCTCGTCGAGCGTCCCCTGTACGGGGTGGTGCTCGGCATCCTGGAAGACGTCGTCCCCCAGGTGCCGTTCGGCGACATCGCGGATCCCGCGACGGTGATCGGCCCGCTCGCGAGCCGGACGCAGCTCGACAAGGTCTCGGCGCTGGTCGAGCGGGCACGGGGAGCCGGGGCGCGGGTCGTGACCGGAGGCCACGCGGTCGAGCACGACGGGGGCTTCTTCTACGCTCCCACCGTGATCGCCGACGTGGCCCCCGACGCCGAGGTCGTCGTCGACGAGGTCTTCGGGCCCGTGCTCACCGTGCAGCCGTTCGACACCGAAGACGAGGCCGTCGCCCTCGCCAACGGCACTCCCTACGGCCTGGCCAGCGGCATCCAGACCGCCGATCTCGCGCGGGCGCACCGCGTGGCCGCGCGACTGCGGGCGGGCATCACGTGGATCAACGGGTGGGCGGTGCTCGATCCCTCGGTGCCGTTCGGCGGGGTCAAGGCGTCGGGCTGGGGACGAGAGGGCGGGCCCGAGGCGCTGCAGTCGTACCAGAAGTCCCACTCGATCGTCTTCGACATGGGCGGTGCCGCATGACCGCGGGGCGCGCGGCCGTCGTCGAGGCCGACGGCAGGATCGTCGTCTCCGACGTCGAGTACGCCGATCCGGGCCCGGGCGAGGTGCTCGTGCGACTGACCGCGACCGGTCTGTGCCACACCGATCTCGGGGTGCTGGCCGGCGGCATCCCGTTCCCCACTCCGGGGATCATCGGTCACGAGGGTGCCGGGCGGGTCGAGAAGGTCGGCGCGAACGTCCGCGGGATCAGCCCCGGGGATGCCGTACTCCTGAGCTTCACCTCGTGCGGTGCGTGCGCGGCCTGTGCATCCGTGCATCCCGCGTACTGCGAGACGTGGTTGCCCCGAAATCTGCTCGGCGGGCTGAGGGCCGACGGCTCGGGCGGGATCAGCCGCGACGGGGAGCCGGTGGCCGGGCACTTCTTCGGGCAGTCGTCCTTCGGCACGCACGCGATCGCCGACGAGCGCTCCGTCGTGCGCGTGGCCGGCGACGCCGACCTCACCGTGCTCGCTCCTCTCGGCTGCGGGGTGCTGACCGGCTTCGGTTCGATGTGGAACGTGCTCGATCCGGGGCCGACCGACATCGTCGCGGTCTACGGCGCCGGGGCGGTGGGGCTGTCGGCCGTGATCGCGGCCTCGCTGCGCGAACCGGTCCAGTTGATCGCCGTGGATCGCGTCGCGAGCCGTCTCGATCTGGCGCTCGAACTCGGAGCGACGGCCGTCGTCGACGCCTCGAGCGAAGACGTGGGCGCGCGCCTCGCCGAGCTGACCGGGGGCCGTGGCGTGTCGTTGGGTTTCGACACGACCGGACACCCGGGCGTCGCCCGGACGGCGCTCGATGCCGCGGCCGTGCGCGGCACGGTCCTCGTGTGCGGGGCGCCACCGCCCGGAACCGAGATCGGCGTCGATATCCAGGGCATCTTGACCGGCAAGATCCTCCGCGGCGTCACGATGGGCGACGCGGACCCGCGGGACCTCGTTCCGCAGCTCGTCGCTCTGCACGCCGCAGGGCGCCTGCCGCTCGAGAAGCTCGAGAAGCGTTACGCGTTGGACGACATCGAAAACGCGGTCGCCGACATGCACGCCGGCACGACGGTGAAGCCGGTGATCGTGTCCTGAGCGCGGGGTCACGCCGCAGGCGACCTCGCAGAACGGGCTGAGAAATCCCCCGGGGTCGGTCAGGCGACAGGCTCGTTCAGCGCTTCTTCCACGCGTCGAAGCGCCACCTTGCCTCCCTGCGTCAGAAGGTTCCGCTCTTCGGGGTGGTCTCGGAAGAAGCGCAGCACCACGGCGACATCGTTGGGGTCCGCTCCGAGGTACGGCATCGAGGCGAGGATCGGGGGCGAGCCGTTCGCGTCCGTGATCGACAGCTTCGCGGAGGGAGCGGCGACGACAGCGATGTCTGCGATGTCCTCCCACATCAGGTGGGCGTCTCCCGCACCGCGGATGCCGTGGATGCCCAGTTCTGTCAGTTCGAGCCCCGCGGGCAGCCGAGCCGACCAGAGCATGCGTCCGAGCGTCACCAACCGATCACCGCGATAACGCTCGTGCCGACGACGATCGACCGTGACGCGCTTCCGGCCAGACCGTTGATGAGCCCGTAGACCATCGCCGCGGCCGGAGCGAGAGTGGACGCGGCAGCCGCCACCATCCAGGCGCCGCGCGAAGAAAGAGGACGAGAAGAAGAACTACGACCGCGACGGAAGGCGATGCAGGCGGCCGCAGCCGTCTCTCAAGAGCGAAACGGGCTCAACTGCCGGATCTTCAAGACGTGGGTGCGTTGTGACGAGGCCCATTCTGGGTTTCCCTACGCCGTGTACGCCAGCCGGCCGCGCCGCCCGATCCGATCCGATCCACGCCATCTTCGAACTGAACCATCCGAACGCCCCCATTCGTGTGTGGCGATCACCGTATCAGGAGCAACGGACACGGAAGACCGGTCATCGCGCCCTGAGGGCCACTCAACTCCCGACGGGGCGGAGGAGGTCGGCCACGCGGGTGAGCGCCGCGTCTCCCCCTGTCTCGAGCACGCCGCGCTCCTCGGGGTGATCGCGGAAGAATCGAACGATCGCGGCGACCTGGTTGGGGTCGCCCCTGAGGTACCTCATCGTGGAGGTGACCGAAACGTATCCGTCGACCATCGTCAGCGACAGCGTGGCGGGCGGCCCGGTGACGGTGGCCTCGCCGACCAGATCCCGCGGCCAATCGACTTCGCCGCGCGCGCGGATGCCCTGGATACCGTCGACGGTGAGGCGGAGCCCGGGAGTCACCCGCAGCCGCCAGAGGATCACCCCGAGGCTCACAACCGACAGGACCGTCAGCAGCAGCGTGGAACGGGGGGGAGAGACGAAGCCGTCGCCGTCGACTCCTGCCGCGATGGCCGCCCCGATCCCCATCAGCCCGCAGAGCACGATGAGCACCACGGTCGACGCGGTGGGCCAGACGGGCGGGCGGAAATGCAGACCCGGCCAGGGCCCGTGTGGAGAACCCGCCCGACAGTGCGAGCCAGAGGCTTCTAGTAAGGTAACCCTTGCCTAACTAGAAGTTGTGGCATTCCCCTTGGAAAGGACATCTCGCCATGCCCTCGCGCCCCTCCTCCCGCCTCGCCCTCGCCGCCTTCGCCGGACTCGCCCTCGTGCTGTCCGGGTGCGCGAGCGGCGCGGCATCCACCCCCGATTCGACCGACACCGCGACCCACGAGGTCGCGCACGCCCGCGGCACCACCACGGTGACCGATGCTCCCCAGCGCGTGGTCACGCTCGAGCCGCTCGAGCTCGACACCGCGGTCGCGGTCGGCATCACCCCGGTCGGCGCCGCCGTCGCCAACATGGTCAAGGGCGTGCCGAGCTACCTCGGCGTCGAGGGTGTTACGCCGGTCGGCACCGTCAGCGAGCCCGACCTCGAGGCGATCGCGTCGCTCGAGCCCGACCTGATCCTCGGAACCGAATCCCGCCACTCGGCCCTGTACGACCAGCTCAGCGCGATCGCCCCGACGGTGTTCATCGCCACGCAGGCCGATCCCTGGCGCGACAACGCGGCCCTCATCGGCGAGGCTCTCGGCCGCGAGGACGAGGTGAAGAAGGCGGTGGATGCCGTCGATACCCGCTGCGGCGAGATCACGGCCGCGCATCAGCTCGCGGGCAAGACCGCCGAGATGATCCGCCCGCGCGATGAGACGACGCTGAGCCTGTACGGCCCGGTCTCGTTCGCCGGGAGCCTGCTCGAGTGCGTCGGCTACACGATCCCCGACCACGCGTGGGAGGACGGACTGCAGACCGACATCTCGCCCGAGAACATCGCCAGCGCCACTGCCGACGCCGTCTTCGTCACCACCGCCGACGTGGCCGACCGCTCGACGATCCCGGCCGCGATCGCGCAGAACACGGCGGCGTTCCCCGTCGTGACGCTCGTCGACACGAGCACATGGGTCGCGGGAGTCGGGCCCAAGGGCGCGCAGTCGGTGCTCGACGACATCGAGACCTTCCTCACCTCCGCGACATGACGTCCGCGCACGTGCAGGCGGCGCCCGCCGCCCGGCCCGCGCGCATCGGCAGGACCGCCGCCGGAACCCTCGTCCTGGCGGCGGTCCTCGCCCTCGCGATCGCCCTGTCGCTCATGATGGGCGCGAACCCCCTCCCCTGGTCGGCGGTCTGGGCCTCGCTCACGGGAGGCGGCACCCCCGACACCGACTTCGTCGTGCAGGGACTCCGCGTCCCCCGCACGATCGCGGGGCTCGTCGCCGGCGCCGCGCTCGGGGTGGCGGGCGCGCTCATGCAGTCGTTCTCGCGCAATCCGCTCGCCGACCCGGGCATCCTGGGCGTCAACGCGGGGGCCGCTTTCGCCGTCGCTCTCACGGTCGCGGTCCTCGGCATCCAGAACTCCTTCCTGCTGGTGTGGCCCGCCTTCCTGGGAGCGCTCGTCGTGACCGTCGCGGTGGCGGCCGTCGGCTCGGCGGGGCGCGGGCGAGCCGACCCCATCCGCCTCGTGCTCGCGGGGGTCGCCGTGGGAGCCGTGCTCTCGGGTGTCACCTCGGGCATGATGCTCAGCGATCCCGACGCGTTCGACACCATGCGCGGGTGGAACGCCGGGTCGCTGCTCGGCCGCGGGCTCGACGTCATCGTGCCGGTGGTGCCGTTCGTCGTGGTCGGGCTCCTCGTGGCATTCGCCCTCGGCCGTCCCCTCAACGCTCTGGCGCTGGGCGACGATCTCGCCCGGGCACAGGGCACGCGCGTCGGGACCGTGCGACTGGCATCCATCGCCTCGGTGACCGTGCTCGCGGGGGCCGCGACCGCCCTGGTCGGTCCCCTCTCGTTCGTCGGGCTGATGGTGCCGCACGTCGTGCGGTGGATCGTCGGTCCCGATCAGCGCCTCATCCTGCCCCTCAGCGCCCTCGCCGCACCGATCGTCGTCCTGCTGGCCGACGTGCTCGGCCGCGTGATCATCGCCCCGGCCGAGGTGCCGGCGGGGATCGTGACCGCGTTCGTCGGCGCTCCCGTCCTCATCGCGCTCGCGCGCCGACGCAAGGCCCGCGCGCTGTGACCGCCGTCCTGGGCCCGCCGCGTCTCGCGAGGGTCCGTCTGCGTCCCCGAAGCGTCGTGGTGGGAGCCGTCACCGTCGCCGCCATCCTGACCCTCGCGGTGCTCTCACTCGGGTGGGGCACCTACCCGGTGGCCCCGGATGCCGTGATCCGCGCGCTCCTCGGAAGCGGCACGGCCCTCGACACCACCGTCGTCGTCGGGTGGCGACTGCCCCGCGTGCTCGCCGCCGTGACCCTCGGGGCGCTCCTCGCGATCGCGGGGGCGCTGTTCCAGACGGTCACCCGCAATCCGCTCGCGAGCCCCGACATCCTGGGGCTGTCCAACGGCGCCTTCACGGGCATGCTGGTCACGCTCGTGCTCGTGTCGTCGTCGTGGCCCGCGCGGGCGGCGGGGGCGTTGGTCGGGTGCCTCGCGGCATCCCTCCTCATCTGGCTGCTCGCGTATCGCGGGGGCATCCAGGGCTTCCGGCTCATCGTGGTCGGCATCGGCGTCTCGGCCATGCTCGCCTCACTCAACACGTGGATGCTGCTGCAGGTCGAGCTCGAGACCGCCATGTTCGCCTCGGCGTGGGGGCAGGGTTCACTCAACGGCGTGACCGGCGACGCGCTCGGCGGGGTGCTGCTGTGCGCGCTGCCCGTCGCCCTCGCGGCGTTCGCCCTCGTCCCGTCGCTGCGTCAGCTCGAGCTCGGCGACGACCTCGCGACCGCCACCGGTGTGCGCCCGCACCTCGTGCGCAGCCTCGCCCTGCTGATCGGGGTGGTGCTCGTCGCCGCGGCCACCGCGATCGCCGGCCCCATCGCCTTCGTGGCACTCGCGGCTCCGCAGATCGCGCGGCGCCTCGCGCGCTCGCCGTCGCTGTCGCTCGCGCTCTCGGGGCTGGTCGGGGCACTGCTGCTCTTGGCATCCGATGCCGTCGCCCAGCACGTACTGCCGGTCGCCCTTCCCGTCGGCGTCGTCACCGTCTCGGTGGGCGGCGCGTACCTCATCGTCATGATCGTCTCGGAGATCCGCCGCCGTGCCTGACATCACCGCTCCCCTCACTCGCCCGTGGGAGTACAGCGCCTTCGCCGTCGAGGTCAGCGCGCGCGAGATGCTGTCGCCGAACTTCTTGCGCCTCACGTTCGCGGGCGACGCGCTGCAACACTTCGCCCCGTGGGGCGTGGATCAGCGCATCAAGCTCGTACTGCCCCTGCCGGGCGGAGGCCTCGCGGACGTCGGCCTGCTGGACGAGCCGACGCCGCACCCGTCCGACTGGTACACGCGCTGGAAGGCGCTGCCGGTTGAAGAGCGCAACGTTTTGCGCACCTACACCCCCGCGGCGATCCGCCCCGATGCCGGCGAGGTCGACGTGGACTTCTACCTGCACTCCCCCGAGGGGCCTGCCTCGCGGTGGGCGCGCACCGCGCGCGTCGGCGAGTCGGTCGTGCTCACCGGGCCCGACGTGCGGAACGGGTGGACGGGATACGGAATCCACTGGCAACCGCCCGCCCTCGGCAGGTTCCTCCTCGTCGCCGACGAGACCGCGATCCCCGCGGTCCGCAACATCGCGGCGGCCCTCCCCGCCCGGGCCCGCGGGGTCGCGATCGTCGAGATCGGCGAGACCGCAGACGACGTCACCGTCGCCCGACTCGGCGATGCCGTCGACGTGCGCGTGGTCGCCCGCGGCGAGACGGAAGCGGCCGTCCGCGCCTGGGGTTCCGCCGAAGCCGATTACGCCTGGCTCGCCGGAGAGTCCGGCGTCGTGGCCGCGTCGCGCCGCGTACTCGTTCGAGAGCTCGGGATGCCACGCGAGCGCGTGTCGTTCCTGGGGTACTGGCGCGCGGGCGGGGCGCTCGTCGACTGAGCCGGCCCCTGGACGGAGATGAGACGATTCTCATCCTGTTCAGCCGTTTTCCGATCTACCCTCGTCTGTGGATAAGTGACGATTGCCGCGCGCTGTGGAGAAACGTCTGCCGCGCGAGGCCCGGGTGGGGGCACAGCGTGTACGGATCACCGGAGGAAACGCTCGCGCGGATCGAAGAAGACACGCGTCGCGCGCAGGAACGCGGCGAGAAGCTGCCGGTCCTGCAAGCCGCGATCGGAGAGGTCCGAGCGAAGGCGGTGGCCCGCACCCGCGACATCTCCGTCGAGGTGGACGCGGCGGGGGTCATCCGCGATCTCGACATCGCCGACGCCGCGCTCGACCGCGGAGGCCGCCGCGTCAGCGCCGAGGTGATGGACCTGATCGCGAAAGCCACGAAGGACGCCCGCATCCGCACCCTCGAGGTGACCACCCAGATTATGGGCGAATCGGACCCCATCGTCGGCGTCGTGGCCGCGGAGCTCATTCCCGACCAGGAAGACGATGGAGTGACGCGCCGAGGAGGCCTGCGATGACCCAGCAGATCCGGATGGATGCCGACGTCATGCTGCAGCACGCGTCGCGCGTGCAGCAGCTCGCCTCGGACGCCGCCGAAGCGGCGTCCGCCCTGAAGAGCGTGAATCTGGGCGGCGGGGCGTTCGGTGTGATGTGCGCCTGGATCGTCCCACCCGTCGGTCTCGTCTCGAGCGCGGTCTCGCAACACATCAATGGCGCCGAGGGCGTCCTCGAGCGCACCGGCCAGGAATTGCGGGGTGTCGTCGCCGACTTCGACGTCTACGAAGAGGCCGTGGTCCAGGCGACCAAGAGTCTCGAGGGAGGTCTCGGATGAGCACCTCTCTCGTCGCGGCGCCCGTCGACACGACCTCGGCGTTCTCGGGCGCCTTCATCGTCACCGATGGACAGGCCCTGGCAGACGCCATCCGAAGCGGAAACTGGGTCGAAGGCGGGATCGCTGGCTTCTCGGCCGCGATGGACACCGTCGCCGCCGTGATGGACCCCATCGGCACGCTGATCGCCAACGGTCTCGGCTGGCTGCTCGACCACATCGAACCGCTCAAGGGCTGGCTGAACGACCTCACCGGCAACGCGGCCGAAGTGCAGGCCTTCGCCGCCACGTGGAACAACGTCGGCGCACGCATGAACGAACTGGGCGTCACCGCCCAGAACCGCCTCGCCGACCTCGACGGACTGTCGGGAGAGACCATCACCGCGTACACCGCGCACGTGCAGGGGCTGTCGCAGCACCTGACGACGTCGGGCCAGTGGGCGGGGGCGATCTCGACGGGGTTGTCGATGGCGTCGTCGCTCGTACAGATGACCCACGACCTGGTACGGGACGCGATCAGTCAGATCGTCGGTATGGCGATCTCGGCCGCCATCACCGCGGTCGCGACCGTCGGCCTCGCGACGCCGGTGATCGCCGCGCAGGTCGGTTCGCGGGTCTCTGCGCTCGTACCGCGCATCAGCAAGACCATCACCACCGTCGTGAACGCCTTCACCAAGCTGCGCGGGCTCGTCGAGGAGCTCAGCAGCATGGCGGGCAAGGCGCTGCAGTTCTTGACGAAGTGGGCCGGGGGCGGCAAGGGAGCCTCGACGGTCGAGCATGTCGTCGAGACGGTTGCCGACGCTCGCCCCTACCTGAAACCCGGATCGCGCCCCTCGTTCAGGAAGGGTGTGGTGGAAGAGGTGTGGGAACGCGCGAAGGGACCAGATGGAATCGTGCGAGACCCACACACCTTCGAACCGATCGATTGGGTGCCGGGCCAGCCGCGACGGGGCGTTTGGGATATGGGCCATGTTCCGGATCAGAAGTACCATACGATGTGGCAACGTTATGTAGATGGCGAGTTGACCCCGGCTGAATTCCGCGATTGGTACAACTCTCCAGAAAATTACGTGCCAGAACTCCCCGCGACCAATAGAGGCCATAAGTACGAGTAATGGATATCTTCCTCACCGCTTACCTGAAGTCAGAAGAAGAATTTTTGGAGTCGTTCAAGCCGGGCGACGCCAACAAAAAGGACGAGAACGGACGCGGACTCGTTCTCATGTCCCTGCAGAACAAACACCTGCCAAGCCGTTACGCGATCAGCAACTTCTTGCTCGACCAGGGAGCTCCTGCAGACACCACCGGCAACGGCGGCGCTTCCGCGTTGCATATTCTGTTCGGGCAGGTCTCTCACGACATCGAGCAGGACGTTAGGCTCGCTCGGCGTCTCATTGCAGGCGGAGCCGACATCAATCACGCCGACGACAACGGTCGCCTTCCTTTTGTTGACGTGATCTCGATGAAGTTCACCGACGAGGATCTGCAACCGATATACGATCTGTGGTTCGAACAGCCGAACCCGGACTTCACATCGGAGTCGCGTTTTGGACTATCTCCTCTCAGCGCAGCGAGAAAGCTCCCCTTCCGAAGTGAAATCCTGTCCAGGATGGAGAACCATGTCCTCAACAACTCCTGAGTTCGTCCGCGAGTCCGGAGCGTCCATAGCGTCCCGGCGCGTCCTCGACGGCAGCGCGCCCCTCAAGTGGGCCGTTCGCGAGGCTCCGTCGAACCCGTCCGACAACGGGTGGCGGTTCTTCTCCGAGATCGACGACGAGTCATATCTCGATGACCCGTCGAACCTCGAGGTGGCGTCCTTCAACACGATCGCGGCTATCGAGCCGGCCGTGATCCCCCTGCTCAACATGCCAGTGGGCACAGACCTGGCCATCATCCGAGACCGAGGGGCGATCCGCTTCTTCGACAACGAGACGGGACGCGAAGTATCTGCGTCCGACCTCGGCTGAGAGCGAGAGCATCATGCGCGCGCACGAACGAGCCGAGGACGACATCTGACGTGCCCGTCGAGCTCTTCCGCGATTTCGTCCGCGTCGCCGCCATTCCATCCGCCACCGTCGCTCGATACCGCAACCTGGTTGAGCCTGCTCTCGTCGAGCTCTGGGAGGCTCACGGATTCGGACTCGCGGCCAACGGCTTCCTGCGGGTGATAGACCCCGAGCGATACTTCTCTCTGATCGGCGAGTTCCTCCCCCGCCCGGACATGGTCCCCCTCCTCGCGACGGCGCTAGGCGACGTCGTCGTCTGCTTCGACGACAGGTACCGCGTTCTGCAGTTCAGATACGCCCGCGCGACCGGTGGCGTCGGATCGAGCCTGGACATGATCGGACTGTTCGCGGCTCAGGAAAGCTGGCACAACAGATTCATGGGCTACGCCCCCTACGCCGAAGCCGTTGAGAGGTACGGCGCCCTGAACTCCCCCGCCGATTTCGACGAGATCTACGCCCCGCCGCTGCCCCTCCCGGCGGGAGGCCCCGAGGGGGTCGAGCACCTGGCACGTGTTCGCATCTTCGAGCACATCGCGCTCACCGCACACCTTGCCGGCCCGATTCCGTTCGCGGGATAGCTTTCACGGGCGGGCACCGACGCCGAAACGGTGTGCGGAGACCTTCTAGACAGTCACACGGATGGATGACCATGGCATTCCGGCCATTCGAAGATTTCACACCGATCGCCCCGACCTCGGCCGCGACGATGCAGAAGTACTCGGGAATCCTCGAAGAAGCCGTGCTCGAAATGTGGCAGATCCACGGATTCGGGTTAGCGGCCAACGGATTTCTGAAGGTCATCGACCCCGACCACTACCGGGAGATGATCGGCGAGTATCTGCCCCACCGGGATATGGTTCCCCTCTTCGCAACCGGCCTCGGGGACATCGTGGTCGCCTCGGGAGGCGGATACCGGGTACTGCAGTACCGGTACTCCCGCATATCGGGAATGAGCTCGAGCATCCGTCATCTCGGACTCAAGATCACCAGTGCAGAGTGGCGCGAGGAAATCTACGACTCCGCTCCTTACGACAAGGCGGCTGCGGCGTACGGACCGCTGACGGCGCCCGCAGACTTCGATGACATCTACGCGAGCACTCCTCCCCTTCCCGCGGGCGGCTCCGAAAGCGTCGAGTTCCTCACTCGCTCGCGGATCTTCGAGCACATCGCGCTCACGACTCAGCTCGCCGGACCGATCCCCTTCACGGGCTGAACCCGCCACGAAGACTGCCCGCCAGGCACGCGCGAGAGGATGACGACATGCCCCTGGACGCGTCATTCATCCGCGTGAAAGCCATGCTCCTCGTCCCCCACCCCGATTCACCGGCTCACCTCGTGAGTGCCCACGGACCGACGCATGAGAACCCGCGGGGCTTTCACCGCCTGATCGGCGGCAGCGTCGAGTTCGGCGAAACGCATCGCGAAGCGATCGTCCGCGAGGTGGAGGAAGAACTCGGCGCGCGCATCACTGACCTCACCTACCTCGACACGATCGAGAGCCTCTTCCGCTACAACGGCGAGGCGGGTCATGAGATCGTCGCGCTCTACTCCGGCGGACTCGACCCCCTGCCCCCAGAGGAAGGCGGCACCCTCACAGAGTCCGACGGTTCCGTCGTGCCCGTCGTGTGGCGACCGCTCGGCGCTCGGAAAGAGTTCGCTCCCCTCTACCCCGTGGCCGCGGAGCCCCTGGTCCGATCCGTCGTCACCCGGACGACGGCGCGGTAACCGAAGCCGTATCACCCCTCCCCCCTCAGTCGAGCACCAGCTCGATGTTCCGGTGATCCCGGAACACCCTCACCACCAGCTCGAAGTACGTCTCCCCCGCGCCCGACTCGAGCGCGTCCAGAGCGCGCTGGGCGGTCGGCGCGGAGTACACCTCGGGCCGGGTGAGCTTGGCACGGTAGTACTCGCGCGTCGCGTCGATCCCCAGCGCTTTCCGCGCGAGGTCGGCCCGCTTCCACACCACCAGGTCCGACTCCGCCCCGTCGAGCACCCCGAACCCGCCGTACAGCAGGTCGTCGAGGGCGTCGAGGCTCTCGCCCAGCGTCCACTCCTCGTCGGGCATGAACACGCGGTTCAGTTCGGCGTAGAGCGACGGGATGCCGTGGATCGCCGTCCCGTCGATCTCGATGGTGCGCGGGGTCATGGCATCCGTTCTTCTGGACGGTGGGAGCGAACGACGAAGGGCCGGACGCCTGTCGGCATCCGGCCCTCTCGTGTGAACCTCGCTCGGAGGTTCCGGACGACTAGTTGCCGCCGTTGATCACCGACAGGTACGACCCGAAGGGGCGCGAGGTGTCGAGATCGGCGAAGTCGTCGGCAAGGCCCTCGTGAGGCGTGTTCTCGTTCTGCATGAACCAAGTGTCCGCGAGTGACCGTCGTCACGGAGGGTGGTTGACAACCGCCTAATATCTCGCCTAGCTAACTACTCTCCCCTCTAGAGACTGAATGCGCTGCTCGAGGAAGGCGATGTAGTCGGCCATGTACGCGAGCTTCGCCTCGAGACGGTCGAGCCGCGGGCTGATGTGGCCCTGGTTGTCGTGCAACGGGGTCGTGAGGGGCACGTCCGCGTCGATCTTCGCGAGCACGGTGCGCAGCGGGTTCGAGCCATCGGCGGCATTCGTCATGGCGCCAGCGTAGGCGCGTTCAGGCGTTCGACGCCTGATCCGTCCCGGCCAGCACCGGTGCGAGCATGATGATCGCAGCCCCCACGAGGGCGACCGCGGAGCCGGCGTAGTCCCATACGGTCGGCCGGAAACCGTCCACGACGATCCCCCAGGCCAGCGAACCCGCGATGAACACTCCGCCGTAGGCCGCGAGCACGCGCCCGAAGTTCGCCTCGGGCTGCAGCGCCGCGACGAACCCGTAGGCGCCGAGGGCAAGGATGCCGAGCAACGCGAGCCACCACCCGCGGTTCTCACGGACGGCCTGCCACACGAGCCACGCCCCGCCGATCTCGGCGATCGCGGCCACGGCGAACAGGATCACGATGCGCGCGGTGGTCACTCCGCCATTATCGACCGCGTAACCCGAGCGGCCACCACCGTGACCGCTCGGGTTACGCCGGAAAACCGGCAGATGACGGGTGCGAAACATTTGGGATGAGTGCGCTTTGCGGCCGCTACGGTTCCCTCAGGAGGTACCGATGACTCGACCCCGCACGGTGACCCACACCTACACGCTGGCGGGCGGCTGGCAGAAGGCGCACCACGGACCCTTGACGGCGGAACTCGCCGAGAACCTGCGCCGCTCCGGCGTCACCATGGTCCGCGCGCGCCGAGGGATGTTCGACAGCCGCGAGATCTCACTCCGCGACTACCCGCCGCGGCGAGCGGAGGCGCCCGTCCTGCCGCGCTGAGAACCGTCAGCGGCCGGGGCGGAGCAGCCCGCTCTCGTACGCCGCGATCACGAGCTGCGCGCGGTCGTGTGCGCCGAGCTTCACCATCGTGTTCTTGACGTGCGATTTCGCCGTGTGCGGCGAGATGAACAGCTCGCCGGCGATCTCGTCGTTCGAGCGGCCGCGGGCGACGAGCAGCAGCACCTCGCGCTCGCGATCGGTCAACGCCTCGAGTGACGGGGGCGCACCCACCTGCGCGGGCGCCGAGCGCACCCAGGTCTCGATCAACGCGCGCGTCGCCGTCGGCGACAGGAGGGCGCCGCCCTCGTGGACCGCGAGCACGGCACGGACGATGTCGTCGGGCTCGGCGCCCTTGCCGATGAACCCGCTGGCCCCGGCGCGCAGAGCCGAGACGACGTACTCGTCCTCCTCGAAGGTCGTCAGGATGAGCACCCGGGTGTCGGCGAGGGCGGGGTCGGCGCAGATCACCGCGGTGGCGTCGATGCCGTCCATCCGCGGCATCCGGATGTCGCACACCACCACATCGGGGCGGAGGCGCCGGGCGAGCTCGACCGCCGCCTCGCCGTCGGCGGCCTCGCCCACGACCGTGATCCCCTCGGCCGCGTCCAACAGGTCACGGACGGCGGAGCGGATGAGCGACTGGTCGTCGACGACGATCGCGGTGGTCACGGGGCGGTCTCCGATCGAGCGGGGGCGGGGAGGGGCAGACGCGCCGCCAACCGGAAGCCGCCGGGGGCGAGGCCGGCGTCGAGCTCGCCGCGCACGGCATCGACGCGCTCGCGCAGACCGATGAGCCCGAATCCCGACGTCGGCGGCGCCTCGGTGGGCTCGGGCATGCGATCCAGGGGGTTCGTCACCACGACTTCCAGCACGTCCCCATCGCGACGCATCAGCACGTGCGCGCGACGGGTGGTGCCGTGCTTCACCGCGTTCGTGAGTCCCTCCTGCACGACACGGTAGGCCACGATGCCGATTCCGATCGGGATGCCGGGGGCCTCGGCATCCGTTCCGATCTCGTCGCGCACCACGACGTCCCACCCCGCAACCCGCACCGACTCGACCACCTCGGGAACACGTGCCAGCCCGGGTTGCTCGAGCACCGCGGCCTCATCGGGAGCGCGCAGCACGCTGAGCATCGCCCCGATCTCGCCGAGCACGTCGCGCGAGGTGGTGCGGATGGTGGCGAGCGCATCGCGAGCTTTCTCGGGCCGCGTCTCGAGCGCCGACGACGCCACCCCCGCGTTCAGGCTGATCACCGAGATCCGGTGGGCGACCGCGTCGTGCAGGTCGCGCGCGATGCGCAGGCGCTCCTCGGTGACGCGGCGCCGGGCCTCGGCCTCGCGGGTCTCTTCGGCCCGTCGCGCCCGCTCCTCCACCGCCTCGACGTAGGCGCGACGCGATCGCGCGGCGTCGCCAATCGCGCCGGCGAGGGCCAGGGCCAGCCCGACCTGCAGGAAGCGCGTGTCGACCCCGCTGACGAGCGAGACGGTGATGCTCGTGGCCGTCGTGGCGACGACCGCCGCGAGGATCGCGGGCACCGACCGTCGACGTGCGGTGCGCTGCGCGACGGTGTACGCCGCGACGATCATCGCGAGGGTCGCTCCCGGCGACTGCGTGCCCAGCAGGAGCGCGCCCAGGTACAGCGCGACGCACGCGGCGAGCGCGAGCCGCGGTCTCGCGCGCCGCATCGGCAGGACGAGCGCCGGCAGCAGGACGAGCACGAGGGTGACGGGGTGAGAGGGGCGCAGCTCTGCGAGCGGGAGCGGGGCGAAAGCGGGTCCGGCCACGAGAACGGCGAGGCCCAGGTCGGCCAGCCACGGACGCGCGGTCCGGAACGCCCGCGGCGCGGACATCGTGGTCTCGGGAGCGCTCACCGGTCCAGTCTGTCGTCTCGCGCGGCCCCGGGCGATCGCCCCGGCGGGTCATTCGCGAATACCCCCGTGGGGGGGAGTCGTCCTCCCCGGCGGTGGGACGCGGCATCCCGGGTCCGAGCGCGAGGGTGGGGTCATGGCATCCGATCCCGCTCCCCCACTCCTCTCGGTCACCGACCTGCACAAGTCGTACGGTCGCGGCTCCGCCCGCTTCGACGCGCTGCGCGGAGTGACCCTCGACATCCACCGCGGCGAGAGCATCGCCATCCTCGGCAAGAGCGGCTCGGGCAAGTCGACGCTCATGCACCTGCTGGCTCTGATGGACGCGCCCACGCGCGGCACCGTGCTCCTGGACGGAGTGGATGCCACGACCCTGCGCGGACGCCGGCTCAACCGCACGCGCAACAAGACGTTCGGCTTCGTGTTCCAGCAGTTCTTCCTGACGCCGACCGCGTCGGTGTTCGACAACGTCGTGCTGCCGCTGAAGATCGCGGGCGTGGGGCGCGGTGAGCGCAAGCGGCGAGGGCTCGCCGCCCTGGCCGAGCTCGACATGGGCGACAAGGCCCGCAACAAGGCCACGGCCCTCTCGGGCGGGCAGAAGCAGCGCGCCGTCATCGCCCGCGCCCTGGTGAACGACCCGCAGGTGATCTTCGCCGACGAGCCGACCGGGAACCTGGATTCGGCGACCGGAGCGGTGGTCGAGGACATCCTCTTCCGCCTCAACCGCGAGCACGGCATCACCCTCATCATCGTCACGCATGACGAAGACCTCGCCGCCCGGTGCGACCGGCGCGTGCAGATCCGCGACGGACTCATCGTCGCCGAGGAACGGAGCGCGGCATGAAGACCCTCGATTTGGTGAGTACCGCCGTCGCCAACACGTTCCGCTCGAAGACCCGCACGATCCTCACGGTGCTGGCGATCTTTGTCGGCGCCTTCACGCTGACCATCACCAACGGGCTCGGCACCGGCATCAACGCCTTCATCGACAGCACCGTCAGCGCGATGGGCGCGTCCGATGCGCTGACCGTGACGAAGACGAGCACCGATGCCACGGCATCCACCGCTCCCCAGAAATACGATCCGGATGCCATCTCGTCGGGGCGTCAAGCGGGCCCTCCCGGAACGACGAGCGAGGTGACCGCGCTCACCGACCAGGACATCACGACGCTCGCGGCGGTGCCGGGCATCGCGCGAGTCGCGCCGGTGAAGTCCGTGACGATCGACTACGTGCAGGCGCCGGGCGGCGACCCGTACGTCGCCCGGGCCGGGAGCCTCGTGGCGGGACAGACCCCGCAGATGGGCGCGGGGGTGGCCCCCGACGACGGTTCGCAGGCGCTGCAGGTCGCTCTCCCCGACGCGTTGGTCGAGCCGATGGGCTTCGCCGACGCCGCCGCGGCCGTGGGCGCCACCGTGACCATCGCGGTCACCGATCCGGTCCGCACCCAGCACACGGTCGAGGCGACCGTGACCGGGGTGACCGAGGAAGCCTTCGGCAGCACCACGACGCTGACGACGAACGCAGCCCTTGAAGCCGCCCTGTCGGCCGCTCAGAACACGGGCGTCCCCGCCGACCAACTCGACCGGTACGCCTCGGCGAGCGCGACGATGGCAGCGGGCGCGAACGTGACCGACGTGAAGGCCGCGCTCACCGACGCCGGCTACACGGGGACGACGGTCGCCGATCAGCTGGGCACGTTCGAAGCGGTGATCAACGGGATCGTGCTGGTCTTGAACGCCTTCGCGATCATCGCCCTGCTGGCCGCGAGCTTCGGCATCGTCAACACCCTGCTGATGTCGGTGCAGGAACGCACGCGCGAGATCGGCCTGATGAAGGCGATGGGTATGGGGAGCGGGCGCGTGTTCTCGCTGTTCAGCCTCGAGGCGATCTTCATCGGCCTGCTGGGCAGCGCGCTCGGCGCGGTCGTCGCGATCGGGGTCGGAACGGCGGTCAGCGCACAACTCGCGACGAGCCTGTTCAGCGACCTGCCGGGCCTGCAGCTCATCGCCTTCGATCCGGTGTCGATCGTCGTGACCACGCTCGCGGTGATGGGCATCGCGTTCCTCGCCGGAACCCTGCCCGCTGCCCGCGCCGCCCGCGCCGATCCGGTCGAGTCGCTGCGGTACGAGTGAGACGAGGGCCGGTGCACGGGGACACCCCGGTGCACCGGCCGTCGACGCGTCGAGCGGCGTAGCGTGGGTTCCGCCACTCGACGCCGAGGGAGAACATGGACGCCGACGTCATCATCATCGGAGCGGGACTCGCGGGTCTCGTCGCGAGCGCCGAACTCGCCCGCGCGGGCAAGAGCGTGATCATCGTCGAGCAGGAGAACGCCGCCAACCTCGGTGGGCAGGCGTTCTGGTCGTTCGGGGGGATCTTCCTCGTCGACTCCCCCATGCAGCGGCGCCTCGGGGTGAAGGACTCCCTCGACCTCGCCTGGCAGGACTGGCAGGGCTCCGCCGGATGGGACCGTCTCGACGGCCCGCACCCCGAGGACGAGTGGGCGCAGAAGTGGGGACGCGCGTACGTCGAGTTCGCCGCCGGTGAGAAGCGCTCGTGGCTGCAGCAGCTGGGCGTGAAGTTCACCCCCGTGGTCGGGTGGGCGGAGCGCGGGTCGCTCACCGCCGGGGGCCACGGCAACTCCGTCCCCCGCTTCCACGTGCCGTGGGGAACGGGCACGGGCATCTCAGAACCCTTCGCGGACAGGGCGAGAGCAGCGGATGCCGTGGACCTCCGCTTCCGTCACCGCGTCGACGGACTGCTCGTCAGCGACGGCGCCGTCACCGGGGTGCGCGGCGCGATCCTCACCCCCGACGACGCACCCCGCGGAGTGTCGTCGTCACGCGAGGTGGTCGGCGAGTTCGAACTGTCGGCGCAGGCCGTCGTCATCGCCTCGGGCGGGATCGGCGGCGACCACGAGCTCGTGCGTCGGTGGTGGCCCGAGCGGCTCGGCACTCCCCCGCGCACCATGGTGACCGGCGTCCCCGCCCACGTCGACGGACGCATGCTCGACATCGCGGCGGATCAGGGCGTGCGCCTGGTGAACCGCGATCGCATGTGGCACTACACCGAGGGGCTGCAGAACTGGAACCCCGTGTGGCCGGGTCACGGCATCCGGATCCTCCCCGGTCCCTCCTCGATGTGGCTCGATGCGCGCGGTCGACGATTGCCCGCGCCCGGGCTGCCCGGATACGACACCCTCGGCACCCTGAAGCTGCTGCGCACCACCCCCGATCTCGTCGACCACGACTACTCGTGGTTCGTGCTCGACCAGACGATCATCAAGAAGGAGTTCGCGCTCTCGGGCTCGGAGCAGAACCCCGACATCACCAACCGCGACCTGGCCCTGCTGCTGCGCACGCGACTCGGACGCGCCGCTCCCGGCCCGGTCGAGGACTTCAAGCGCGAGGGAGCCGACTTCGTCGTGGCCGACACCCTCACCGAGCTCGTCCGCGGCATGAACGCCCTCACCGGAGACGACCTGCTCGACGAGGACGCGATCCGCCGGCAGATCGAGGCCCGTGACCGCGAGGTCGTGAACCCGTACTCGAAAGACGCGCAGACCATCGGCATCCAGAACAGCCGCCGTTTCCGCGGAGACCGCCTGTTCCGCACGGTCCCCGCCCACGCGATCCTCGATCCCCGCCACGGCCCGCTCATCGCCGTCCGGCTCTGGATCGTCACGCGGAAGACCCTCGGCGGAATCCAGACCGACCTCGACGGTCGCGCCCTGGACGAATCCGGGATGCCGATTCCCGGCCTCTACGCGGCGGGCGAGGCCGCGGGCTTCGGCGGCGGCGGGGCCCACGGGTACAACGCCCTCGAGGGGACCTTCCTCGGCGGGTGCCTGTTCACCGGGCGGACGGTGGGGAGGGTGCTGGCGGGGGTGGTGTGAGGGCGGGCGTCCGCGGCGCTCCCCCACGAGCACCCGCTCGCCGTACGGGTGATCTCCGCAGCCTCGGCGCGGGTGGCTACGGCATTGACGGTGGCCGTGGTGGCCAGCGTCACCACAAGAACGCCGACGACCGCGACGGGTGGGAGCAGGACGGCGAGGCGGGTGGATGTCTTCACGGGAGGGTCGTCCGGGTCGAGGTTCCTCCCGTCGACCAGCGGGCGCCCGCGGGTGGGAGAGCCGTCGGTCCTCACTCGCGGTGACGTGTGTCACCGAAACCACGACAGAGGGCCCCGCGCGATGCGGGGCCCTCTGGGATGGATGGTCGTGCGGGCGTCAGGCCCGCGCGGCCGCCGAGGTCATGGGGCACTCGAACGGGTCGCGGGCGGCGAGCCCCACCTGGTTCAGGTAGCGGATGACGATGCCGTACGACTCGAACAGCGTGGTCTCGACGTAGGGGACGTTGAGCGTCTGGCTGTGCTCCTTGACGATGGCGCGGGCCTTGCTGAGGTGCGGGCGCGGCATGTTCGGGAACAGGTGGTGCTCGATCTGGTAGTTCAGCCCGCCCATGAGCCACGTCGCCCACCAGCCGCCGGTGATGTTGCGCGAGGTGCGCACCTGCTTGCTGAAGAAGTCGAGTTTCGCGTCGGGCGCGATGACGGCCATGCCCTTGTGGTTCGGGGCGAAAGAAGCGCCCATGTACAGCCCGAACACGGCGAGCTGCACGCCGACGAAGGCGAAGGCCATTCCGAGGGGCAGGAAGACGAACACCGGAGCCACGAAGATCGCGAAGCGGAGGGCGATGAGACCCAGCTCGGTCCAACGGCCCTTGACCGGCTCCTTCGAGAGCAGGTGGCGCAGACCGATGTAGTGCAGGTTCGCACCCTCGAGCGTGAGCAGGGGGAAGAACGCCCAGCCCTGGCGCTGGGTGATCCAGCGCTGCAGACCGCGCGCCTTGGCGGCGTCGACCTCGATGAACGAGATCGTGTCGATCTCGATGTCGGGGTCTTTGCCCACGCGGTTGGGGTTGGCGTGGTGGCGGGTGTGCTTCGAGGTCCACCACGACAGGCTCATGCCGACGACGCCGGCCGCGAGCCACAGCGCGAGGCGGTCGTTGGCCTTGCCCGAGGCGAAGATCTGCTTGTGCGCGGCTTCGTGGGCGAGGAACGCCACCTGGGTGAGCAGGATGCCGAGGGCCGCGGCGATGAGCAGCTGGAACCAGCTGTCGCCGAGCAGGACGAACCCTGTGATCGCGCCGGCGAAACCGAGCGCGAGGACGACTCCGACCATCGCGTAGAAGCGGCGGGCGCGAACGAGCAGGCCCGTTTCACGGACGACCTGCGACAACTCTGTGTAGGCCTTGGCCATGGGCGGGAACTCCGTCGTTCCCTTGTAGGTCTGACGGATCGGTCCCATCCGGGACTCGATGACGGGTGCAGCCAATGCGTGCTCCTCCGTGGGGGTGACCGAAGTCTCGAAGCCAGGGGCAGATGCCGACGACTTGGTGGCCACGCTACGGGGGCCGTATGCGCGCAGGCGTATACGCTCAGCCCGCGACGGGCGGAAATCCGCGTGTTCCCGCGAGGGAGCCTGCATTCTGTGCAGGACATTGCCAGGCTCGAGCGGACCTCGTTCTCATAAGCGTGATGGCAGCACAACCCTGTCGGCGTTTTCGGTTGATCCGACGTACACCGGTCGCTATGGCACGGCAGAAGACCACCCGCACCGCACCTCCGCCCGAGGACGGCGAGAAGCCCGACTCCCCCACCGATCTCGAGAAGCGGTCGTGGGGGTACATCCTCAAGAAGACACTGCGGGAGTTCTCCGCCGACCAGTGCCTGGATGCCGCAGCGGGCCTGGTCTACTACTCCGTGCTGGCGCTGTTCCCGGCCCTGCTGGCCATCTTCTCGGTCCTGGGCGTCATCGGCCAGGGGGACGCAGCCGCGGGGGCGATCACCGATGTCGTCCGGCAGGTGGCACCCGGGGCGGCCGACGGGCTGGGCGGACCGCTCCAAGAGATCGCCTCGTCCCCCGGCGCCGGGTTCGCGCTCGTCTCGGGCATCGTGCTGGCCCTCTGGTCGGCGTCGGGATACGTCGGGGCGTTCAGTCGCGCGATGAACCGCATCTACGAGATCGAAGAGGGCCGGCCCTTCTGGAAGCTGCGCCCCATGCAGCTCGTCGTCACCGTGATCGCCGTCGTATCCCTGACCCTCGTGGCTCTCGGCCTCGTCATCTCGGGTGACGTCACCACCGCCATCGGCAGCGCCCTCGGGCTCGGCGAGGGCGTGCAGATCGCGTGGGACATCGCGAAGTGGCCGGTGATGCTCTTCGTCATCGTGTTCCTGGTCGCCGTCCTCTACTACGCCACGCCGAATGCGAAGCAGCCGAAATTCCGGTGGATCAGCCTCGGCGCGATCGTGGCGATCGTGGTCCTGGCCCTGGCCACGGCCGGCTTCGCTTTCTACATCGCCAACTTCTCGAACTACGACCGCACGTACGGCTCTCTCGCGGGCGTCATCGTGTTCCTCCTGTGGTTGTGGATCGCGAATCTCGCTCTGCTGTTCGGCGCGGAGTTCGACGCCGAACTCGAGCGTGGCCGGCAGCTGCAGGCGGGGATCGCCGCCGAGCGCGACCTCCAGCTGCCCGCTCGCGACACCCGCAAGAGCGACAAGCAGGACGAGAAGGAGCGTGAGGACATCGACGAGGGCCGCCGCATCCGTCTGGGCGAGCCCGGGAAGTCGGACGCCCCGCAGCCGAAGAAGCGACGGCGCCGACTGTTCGGGAGACGGAAGTGACGCCCACGGAGGTGACGCGGTGACGGTGAACAAGCTGTGGCTGGTCCGCCACGGCGAGAGCGAAGGAAACGTCGCCGCGTCGAAGGCCGAACGCGAGGGCTCAGCCGTCATCGCCCTGGACGCACGCGATGCCGACGTCGCCCTGTCCCCCGTCGGCGAGGAGCAGGCCCGGGCGCTGCGCACCTGGCTGGCGGTCAACAGCCCCTCCATCGACGAATACTGGGTGTCGCCGTACCGTCGCGCGCGTCAGACGCTCGCTCTCGCTTCGGGCGATGTCGCAACCGGCTCCCGGCCGCGGGTGGACGAGCGGTTGCGCGACCGAGAACTCGGCATCCTGGATCTTCTGACGACCCGCGGCGTCCATGAACTCCACCCGGAGGAAGCGGCGCGGCGTCGGCACCTCGGCAAGTTCTTCCACCGGCCGCCCGGCGGCGAGTCGTGGGCCGATGTTGCTCTGCGGTTGCGGTCGTTCCTGGCGGAACACCTGGAACGACCGGTCGACTCGGCGGTGATGGTCGCACACGACGCGGTGATCATGCTCGTGCTGTACATCCTGCTGCCGATGGACGAGCCGGAGCTGCTCGCCTTCGCGGCCGTGCACACCGTCAGGAACGCGTCGGTCACCGAACTCGTCCGCACGGACGACGGGTGGCAGCTCGTCACGTTCTCCGACATCACTCATCTCGAAAGCGCAGGCGCCGATGTCACCGTCCACTCCGGAGAAACCGATGCCCCCCACCGTTGAAAAGGTCTCGCGAGCGCTGCTGCGCGAGTGGGGTCTGCCCGACCCCGGATCGAAGAAGGCCCGCGGGCAGGTCGTCGTCGTCGGCGGTTCACCGCGATCGCCAGGCGCGGTGCTGCTGTCGGCCGAGGCGGCGCTCCGCGTCGGGGCGGGGCGGGTGGGCCTGGCCGTACCGCCCGACATCGCCCCCGGCCTCGGCACTGCCATGCCCGAGGCCGGAGTGTACGCCTGGGGAGGGGATGCCGACTCCCTCGACGACGGCCTCCGATCGGCGCTCGAGTCGGCAGACGCGGTGCTGTTCGGTCCGGGCTTCGACGATCCCGACGTCACGCGCGCGGCGCTGCTCGCGATCGCTCATGTCGGCGTGACGCGGCTCGTGTTGGATGCGTTCGCCCTCGGCGTCCTGTCCGATGTCGATCGCTCGCTCCTGCCCGAGGACCTGCTCATCAACGCGAATGAGGAGGAGGCCGCGCTCCTGCTGGAGCGCGACCTCGGCGAGGACCGCGCCGCGGACATCGCCGAGATCGCCGACCGCTACCGCGCCGTGGTGCACTGCTTCGGGACCGTGGCCACCCCCGACGGGCGGGTGTGGCAGGCCGAACCCGGCAGCGGAGGACTCGGCACGGCCGGCAGCGGCGACGTGCTGTCGGGCTGCATCGCCGGGTTCGCGTCGCGCGGGCTCGAGCCGGAACGCGCGGCGGTGTGGGGCGGGTGGACGCACGCGCGTTCGGGCGACCGTCTGACCGAGCGCGCCGGCGTCGGGTTCTTGGCGCGGGACCTGCTGGGCGAGGTGACGGCGGTGGTGCGGGATGTGGTGGGGTGAAGGGCGCTCCTTGAACTGCATGCCATGTGCGAAGAAGCAGCCGAGTACGACGGCATCTCTATCACCGAGGTCGACGACCGGTTCGTGGTTTTCCCGGACCCCGCCGCGGTGTTCGTCGCCGACCAGCAGGACCTCGCCCAGCTGTTGCACCCCCTCGTCTCGATCGACCTCGCAGCGGTGGATCCGACCTGGACGGGGCACGTTCACTTCATCAGTCCCGTTGACCCCGAGTACGGTGCCGTATCGCGGAAGTGAACGCGGACTTCGCCGCGTGCCGAGGGCGCTGGCAGCAGTACGGCATTCTCTCGTACGGGGATCCTCATGACCCGATGCGGCCCCGCGCCGGAGCCGTGTCCAGCCCACTGATCGACCAGTTCGGCGAGACTCCCCCCGACGGCAACTGGGTGGTGGGCAAACCTCCGGCGGGTCTCGAACTCGACGAGAGCGACGCCGACGTACCCGTCCTGCGCCTGGCCGATGGCCGCCCGTTCCACTTCATCGCGGCGACGTCGGGGTACCCCTGGCGGTGGCACGGCGCCGACGCGATCCTGCTGTTCTTCGAACCCGAGACGCGCGCGGCGGTGTTGACGTTCGACTTCTCGTGACCGGGCGGGCGGGGTGGCCGGATCAGCCGCACCTCAGAGCTGGTCCGGATGTCCCTCCATCTGTTCCCGGCGGTACTTACGCAGCGCAGAGAGAACCGCTCCGCCAACGACGAGCCACGACACCAGAGCCGAGATCCCACCGATGATCACTGTGGACGGGAGCGCGATCATGAATTCGTCGAGATCGAACATGGGGCTCACCCTATGGGTGCCACGGTGACGAGCTCTCGGACACCCCGAGAAACGACGAAGGGCCGGACACTCTCTCGAGTTCCGACCCATTCCGTCGGGATGACAGGATTTGAACCTGCGACCCCTTGACCCCCAGGCAGCTCTGAGCGGGGTTCGGGCAGGTACCAGGGCTGACCAGAGGCACCCGTTCGCCGCGTCGTTCCGCCAGCATCGGCACCCCGCGTAGTGAGCGTCGGTCATCATCGGTGAGGCCTGGTCAGGCGCGGTTGGAGGGGTTTTGGAGGGGTTCTGCGAGTCGGCCGCTACCTTGTAGGCGTGGCCGAACCTATCTCCCGTCAACCCGCGCTTCACTCTGACCGTTTCATCTGTCCGCGCTGCAACTCTTTCGCCGCGCAGAAATGGCACGACCTCCAATATCGACTGTCCGCGCCGAGAAGCGGTTCCACTTGGTTGGTCGCTCGCGATATCGAGTTCGGCGGGGGCGAGGTCGAGAATGTCGACGACACATTCATTGATACGACATGGCGTATGAGCGAGTGCTCGTCCTGCTCCCACAAGTCCGTGTGGAGGGACACGACCCTGGTGTTCCCCCGGGCTTCACCGGCCCCTGTGCCAAGTGAGGACATGCCCGCCGAGGTCCGGGAACTATACGACGAGGCGAGCGCCGTGGCGGCTGTGTCGAAGCGCGCAGGCGCTGCCTTCGCCCGGGCGACCCTCGAGCGTCTGCTCAAACTACTCGACTCTGAGGCACCCAAAGGCTCAAGGCTCGACGACTACATTGCCCGCGCCATACCTCGCGTCAACCTGGCGACTGGGAAGCTGCTCACCTTGATCCGTCACGTGGGGAACAAGTCGCTTCACGTCGAGGATGTGCCTGATGACGCGGTGGTGTTGCTTCTAAACGATGACGATGCGGAGCTGTTGGGGGTCATCTTTCAGACGATCAACGACGTGGTCGAAGAGCTGATCACGCGACCTACTCAAGCGGCTCTGCTATACGACTCCGTTCCGGCGGCGGTACGTGCCGCCGCAGAGGCAAAAGCGGCGAAGACACAGTAAGTGCCACGCTCTCGCTCAAGAACGCCACCGGAGGGGACTTGCCCGCCCGGTGGCGTTCTCTTGTGGGAGCGGCCAATCTCCCACCATTCGCGGTGAGATCAGGCGAGCTGTGCCCGCACCACTTCGGTCGCGTGACCCAGCATGGCGATGACGTCGTCGCCGCTGTCCTGCACAGAACCAGTGGCGGTGTAGTTGAGCGGGACGTTGATTTCGCGCCCTGGCACACGCCCTTAGCGAGGAGTCAACAGCGCGGCCAGCGCCGCGCCCGCTAGTGCTGCGATGGCACCCGAGCCAGTAGCGAGCAACAGCTGGCGACCTTCCAACCGGGCTCCAAGCTCGGCAACCGACTCCCTCAGCAGAGAAACGTCGAGCTGTTCGATTTGCTCACCTTGAATGTCGAGTTCCGGAGCGAGAGCTGACATCTGGGACTCTTCGAGCGCGGCGACGAGTCTGTTGGCTGAGGCTCGCCAGGACCCTCGTCGCGAATCAATAGTGACAAGGGATAGCCAGAGGCCCGCCATGAGCTCCCCGCTTTCCCGCCGCAGACCCCGAAGGCCCCAGGAGTCACGCAGCCATCGAAGTGGGTGACGGAAGGAACTACGGTGGGCACGTTGATATGCGATGTCCAGTACCGCAGACGCGTCCGCCCGTGCCCGCCATTCAAGGAAGAGAATGAGAGCGGCGAGCGTTTTAGCTTGACCGTAGATGGCCAGTGGCTGCTGCAACGCTCTGTAAGTGCGACGGAGATTTTGGAGGTCAGTCGGGGCCTTCCCATAGGGGGTCTCAACTGTTCGCCCGATGACGGCCGGACCGTTTACCTGGAACTCTGGATGTTGGTGATCTCCGGCGAATGTGACGAAGTCGGCGTGCACAAATCTGTGGTGACAGGCGGCAGCACACGCGACAACGACGACGGGGTGCTCCACGACCCTTCCGACATCCTCCAGTAGGTCGAGCACCACATGGCCGCCCGAGCCGGTGCTCCGAGGGGTGTCCTGCTCCCACTGCACCAGTACGTTCTGACCGTCCCAAGCCACTAAATACTCGTCTGATGGAACATCATCCAAGCTCCTGTAGCGGAACTGATTCTTAGCCGGCACTCGGACGCGAAAAACGGTCACACGGTTGAATCGAAGACCCTGGTAGCTGTTGAAAGAATCCGTGAGCTTCCGTTCGTCCTCTTTCACCTCCCAGTATCGGTCGGTTGCGGCGTTGTCGACCACTGGCGTCGGCACATCGACAACCTCCGTAACGCGGGCGTCCGCTTGGAGAGCTGCCTCTACTCTCTGTTGCACCGAGTCTGCGAAGTCACGGGCTTCAGGCGTTGTGAACATGGAGTCGGCTGAGTCCGGCAAGCGAAGGACACAGACAGCAGCTCGCACCACGAAAATGGAGTTGTCTGGATTCTCAGGGAGCAGCTCCGCCGCATGCTCGTCGGGCTCCGTCACAACACCTTGCACGTCTGTGATCTGACCGTTCGTCATTGGTCCCCCCATTCGGCGAGCATATCCGCGAAAGCCACATTCGGGCCGCGTTCCAAAGTCTCGCCGCGCCGATCGAGAGGTGAACCAACCCGTCAACGGACCTGACGGCGAGAGTTCGCCGAGGCGGCATGTGCTCCAGTAGGACGGGGCAAACCCCCCCCCCCCCCCCCCCCCCCCCCCCCCGGGGCGGAGGGGGAAAGAGTTCACCCCGGCACGAATGGTGCGCCTTGCGCGAGCCTCGCCTTCTCCAGAGCAATCCTTTGCGCTCACCGACGAGGCAAGGACTCTAGTGATTATATTTCCCTCGAATTGCCGCGGGCGAGTCTGGCAAGCGATAGTAGGTCCTAAGTCATATTGAGCGTTAAACAATAGGGAGGCATTATGGCCCGTGAAAGATTGTTTGAAGAAGACAGCATCGAGGTGCGCGCCAAATTACCTGAGTCCATTTCAGCAAACATTGATGCGCTTGCCGCGCTGTCGGGCAGCTCGAAGGCCACGATCATGCGGCAGATCGTGCTCATGGGTCTGGTGTCGTACGAGATGGTTTCCGCCGAAGCCACCATCGCCGCCGTCACGACGTACGCCAACACGAAGAAGACCGACACGAAGGAAAGATCATGACCGTTCTTGCCAGCGACCTGCCCAAGTACCCCATTCAGGGCGGCACCACCCGCATCAAGCTGAAGGACGAAGCGCGCGACCTGCGCCTCCGTAACGAATCCCTGGACAACGCCATCCGAGACGCGGAGACCGCAGTGGCCGCTCACATCGAAGCCGCCAACCAGGCTCTCGCCAACGCCCGGCGCATCTCGGCAACCGCCAAGGCCGCGCGCAACCGGCGCTGAAACCAAAGGAGACCAACGTTATGAACGTCAGAATCAAGCGCACGAATAGCCCCGGCGAGTCCGCATCGCAGGCGTCCGGCAGCTCCCCCGCGTACGGCAGCGGGCCGAGGGACTTCCTCGACAACGCCCGGATCAACGCCCGGACCGCGACGTACCCCAACTCCACGACCGAGGCCGCGCATGTGGCAGCTGTAGACGCAGCAGCGTTCGACCGCGTGCAGAAGTTCGAAGCGCACCTCATCGCGAACGCGGAAGGGACGGTGCTGCAATCACGCGCGGTGAATGCAGAGGCCGACGACATCTCTAAGCGTCTATATGACCTCGAGAAGGATGTCCGACAAGGACGAATCAACTCCGACGATGCCGCAGTGGAGTTCGAGACCCTTCGCCGTCATGCCGACAACATGAGGAATCGCATTGCGCGAACTCTTCATCAGGTCGAGACCGACGAGGCGAAGGTGTCCGACCCCTATCAGCATGCACAGCGCGTTATGGCCACCATGCCAACTCAGAGCGTACGACCGCTCAACCCGTCCGCGTTAATGTAAACCACGATGCGGCGGGTTAGCAGCTTATCCGCCGCGCCCGCCGCATCTACCGAAGAAGGCCCACGATGACCTCCCCAGATTCTACTCCTATTTCCGAATTGCGTTCGGTTCCGGGCTTTCCGGGATATCGAATCGACCGGGATGGAACTGTATATTCCAAGCGCTCCGGTCAGCCCTTGCAAGTGCGAATGGTGCGGGGAGTGCCCTGCGTGGACCTTCGACCGCGACCGACCGTGGGCGTCACGCCCTATGTGTCTGTGGCGCTGCTCGTGGCTAGGGCATTCGTGCCGATGCCAAGTCCGCTGCACCACCGCCGCGAGGTCATCCACCGCGACAAGAACACCGACAACTGTCACGCCTCGAACCTCCGATGGGTCCGCGCGCAGGTCTGAGACGACCTGACCAGTGAGCACCACGGTTTGACCAGTAGAGTCCTAAGCGAGCCGAGGGCGACCGAAGCAACCAGAACATACGGAACTAGTCACGACAACTGAAGAAATGCAGTTTCACTAGGACAGCCACGCTGACGCGGGCGGTCGCCCTCCGGACAACGAGTAAGCCGGACAACAGGACGACCCCGCCTGTTCGGGACGTAGCTAACCGAACGGCACGCGACCAGTCCGGGGACCAGGCGCACGAGACGAGTGGACGACTCAACACCTCCCCGGTGTTGACGACTCACACCCTCGCGCGCCTTTCTGCATTTCACGCGCGGTACCTCCGAAGGAACCGCCATGTCCACGAAGACTGACCCCACCGCGCCCGATGAGCGCCTGCTCGACACCGAGGAAGTCGCGGCGCTCACCAACTTGACTCCGCGTCAGGTGTCCCGCGCCCGCCAGGCGGGCAAGCTCGCCTGCGTTCGGCTGACTGGCTCCGCTGTTCGGCACACACGCGCGCAAGTCGACGCGTGGATCGCCGCCAGCACGGTCGCTGCCAAGTAGACCGTCATGCCTCGCTTCAAGTTGAAAGCTAAGGCGGTCTACACGCCGCCACCCAAGCTGCTCCCGCTCACCCCTGCACAGCGCTCCTATGTGCTCGGCCGGGCCGTGTCCGAGGACTTCATCGAGTCCGAAGGTTGGCACCTCACTCGTAGCCGCGACAGCCGCGACGGCGACCGAATTGGCATTCCGGTTCGAGACGCGGACGGAGTCGTCGTCAACACGCGCCGTCACCTGCCCGGAGCGACGCAGCGCAAGACGCTCAACACCTACGGGCAGGGCAGCCCCACACGACTCGCGGGCATGGACCGGCTCGGCACCTCCCAGTGGGTGATCGTGACCGGCGGAGAGTTCGACTGGGCTTCGGCGGTGAGCGCGGGCCTCGTCGCCGTGTTCGGCTCGAACGGTGAAGGCAGCGTGCCGATTCCGTCCGACCTGGCTCTGCTCGCAGGTCGCCGGGTCGCCCTAGCGCTGGACAGCGACCCAGCCGGCCACAAGGCAACGCAGAAGTGGACCAAGGCTCTCGCGGGCTTAGCCGCGGAGGTGCGACTTGTCGCCTTGCCCGAAGGAACCGACGTCAACGACTGGTTCACCACTGGCCGCACCGCAGACGAGCTGTTAGACCTCGTGAAGGCATCTTTACCGACCGGTGCGCCAACCCAGCGCGACTGGAGCGAACTCCTCTCGCTCGCGATGGATAAGGCCGGGGAAGAGGGGCGCGACAACATCGGCTTGTGGCTCGCCTGCCAGCTCCGCGATGAGCGGTACTCCGACGACAAGGCGTGGGAGGTATTGCACGCCTATCAGGAGGCCGTCGAACAAGAAGGCAACCCGCCGTACACCGAGGCAGACGCCCGTGAGAACCTCCGCCAGGCGTGGAGCCGTAACCCGCGCAGGCCTTCTGGCAAGGGCGAAGACAAGGGCGCACCCTCTTTGGAAGAAGGACCTCTCGCGGTGTACGTCGGCGAGCGCTTCCGTGGTCGGTTTGCTTACGTCGTACAGCTGCAGGGCTGGCTGGAGAACACCGGCCCGCTCTGGAGACTGTCCTCGCACACGACCGTCGTAGAAGCCGTACGAATTGAGTTGAAGCGCATCTTCGAGATGGAGCTTGCGAAAGGGACGAACCTCGGTACGATCACGGCCTTGCTGCGCCTATCGCGGATGCAAAACGTCGCCACTCTGCTGAAGGGAATTCTGGAAGAGCCCTACGGCGCGTGGGACAACCACCCCGACCACCTGAACACGCCCAACGGCGTCGTGAATCTGCGGACAGGCTTGGTGGAGCCCCACAGCGACGCTTTCCGCTTCACCGCCATCACCAAGGTGGACTACAACCCGGAGGCCGCATCTGACCGGTGGACGAAAGCCCTTAATGCCCTTCCCGCGGAGCTGCACGACCATGTGCAGTTGCTTTTCGGTCAGGCCATCACGGGTTTCCCTCCCGACCACGACAAGGTGACCTTCCTCCAGGGTGGCGGCGAGAACGGTAAAAGCTCGATCCTCGACGGCATCAAGTTGTGTCTAGGTTCGTTTGCCGGGCCGGTGCCAGAGAAGGTCATGCTCGCCAAGCCGGGCGAATCCGTCCCGGAGATGATGGAACTCCGTGGTAAGCGCCTCGTCGTGCTGGAAGAGATGCCGCAAGGTGGCCGGCTCAGCACCAAGCGTCTCAAGGACGTTGCCGGTACCGCCACCCTCGACGGGCGACCGCTCTACGGCAAGACCGTCGTCTGGGACGCGACGCACACGATGTTCGTGACCTCGAACCATCGCCCACCTGTGACGGAAACCGACCACGGCACCTGGCGCAGGCTCCAGATGATCGTGTTTCCGTATCGGTTCGTGCGCTCCAAGGCGCTCCGTCCCGACGAGAAGCGAGGCGACCCGGCTCTGCGACACCACTTCCGCACGGTGCCTGAGGAAGCCGTACTGGCGTGGCTGGTTGCCGGAGCACGGCGCTGGTACAGCCTCAACATGCGCACCCCGGACGCTCCGCCCGCCATCCAGCAAGCCACCGATGCATGGCGGATGCTCGCAGACGACGTGATGCAGTTCGCCACCGACCACCTTGCGTTCGACAAGACAGGTGTCGTGCTCGCGAGCGACCTGTGGGAGACGTTCGACGCCTGGGCGAAGCACCACAACAAGCAGGGCTGGTCCAACAACACCTACGCGGACCGCTTTGAAGAGCACCCGATGTTCAAGGAACACGGAGTGCACCGCTCTCGCACACGGGTCGACTCCCTTGAGGTGTCTCGGCCTACGCACCTGTCACGGCCCGGTCCGCGCCTACGCACACCCGACTCCGATGCGCCCTTGACCGGCAAGCAGCGCATCTGGTCGGGAGTCCGATGGAAGACAAACCCATGAATCACGCAGGAGGACCGGGCGGTCCGGCCCTCGTAGAACTTTTCCCTTGTGACCCTCCCGAGGAGAAGTTTCACGAGACCCGGTCCGCCCGGTCCGGGACTCTTTCGACCGCAACACGAGACAACCAAGAAGTTGGAGAGATGACATGACCGAGAAGCCGAAGCGTAAGGGTGGACCTCCGCCCAAGGGCATCGAGAACCGGAAGCACAGCGGCACCTTATGCACAGCTACCCGTCGTGATGGGTCGCCTTGTACGAACTTCGCGGTGTCCGGAGCCACGGTCTGCAGGATGCATGGAGGTAGCGCCCCACAGGTGCGTCGTGCCGCACAGGTCCGCATCCTCATGGCGAGCGACCTGGCCGCCGCGAAGCTCATCGAGATGATGCAGTCGCTCAAGGTCGCGGACAACATCAAGCTCGCCGCCGCCCGCGACCTGCTCGACCGCGCCAACCTGGCCGGCACGCAGAACGTGGAGATCGGCGTTACGAAGCGCACCTACGAGGACGTGCTGGACGAGATGCTGGTCGAGGTTCCTGAAGGCATGGACGACGACCCTGACATCATCGTCTCGACGCGCCACGAGGTCATCGTGGACGCCGAGGTTGTCGAGGACGAGCCTCCCATCCGTACTCGCCACGACCGGGCGGCGTTCGCTGAGGTTGAGCGCAGCAAGCGCACGCAGCGCCAGCGCACTCGACCCGCGGCGAGCGCAGACCGCCGTGACCGCGAAGCTGACGAGCGCGCGGCGCTGGCGGAGGTTGCAGACCAGCCGAAGGGGGATGTGACCCGGGGACGAGAGGCCTACCTGCGAGCGCTGGACGACGGCGCGTCGCAATCTGACGCGAAGCGCGCCGGGGAGCGTGCAGCCATGGGTGAAACGTCTCGAGAAGGCCGCGCCCGTGTGACTGAGGCCACGTTCTCTGCGCCCGCTCCCCGTAAGCGTCGCCGCTGATGTTCGCCGCTGTGGCGAGGATGGCCGCTCCCACACGAACGGGCCAAGGCGGTCCTCCCGGTGCGGGATGGGGTGCCCGATGCGCCCTACGCCATTCTCCCACGGCGGCGAAAGGTGCCTCTGACCGGCGGTTTGCCGGATGGGTCCCCTTCAGGCATTCTTCCCCCTCATCTCCGACGGAGAGCGACGAGCAGGAGCACACATGACCAGGATGATCGGGTACATCCGGGTGTCCACAGAGGAACAGGCCAGCAGCGGCCTCGGGCTGACAGCGCAGCGCGACACCATCCAGCGCTACGCCGACCAGCACGGCTGGGACATCGTCTGGTATCAGGACGCCGGACTGTCAGCCAAGAACCTCGACCGCCCCGCCCTGCAAGAAGCCCTCTCCCGACTGCACCTCAAGAAGCGCGACGTGGACGGGCTGGTAGTCGCGAAGCTCGACCGCCTCAGCCGCTCCGTCCCGGACTTCGCGGGCCTGCTCGAACTCGCCCGCGCACGACGGTGGTCCCTCGTCGCTATCGATCTGGGCGTGGACACCAGCACCCCGACTGGCGAGCTGATCGCCAACGTCATGATGTCCGTCGCCCACTGGGAACGCCGCGTGATCGGCGCGCGCACCTCCGAGGCGATGCAAGCCGCCAAGCGTCAGGGCAAGCAGGTCGGGCGGGCTTCTGTGCTGCCGGCCACCACCGGTCAGCGCCTGCTCGAACTTCGCCACACCCACACGCTTGCAGCCACCGCCGACGCCCTCAATGCGGAGGGGCTGACCACGGCGCTGGGACAGGCCTGGAGCACCAACACCGTCGCCAAGGTGCAGAAGCGCCTCACCCGCGACATCGCAGACCACACCAAGGAAGCCGCGGCACCCGCCGCCCGATGAAAGGAGCCCACCATGCCCGACACGAAGTACGCCCCTGGAGCAGTCGTCACCGTGGCCGCGCTCGAAGTGAACGACACCGTCTTCCTGCGCGAGACCAACCAGGGTGTCGGCTTGCCTGTGCCGACGCACCCCGCTCGCGTCACGGACTTGGAGCCGCGCCCCAACGGTCACGTATCCGTCTCCGTCGTCGCCGCGAACGCAGGTGCCGCAGAACCCCGCCTGCTGGGCTACCTCCCACCCACGCGCGAGTTCCGTCGCGCCGTCCCCGTCGCGCAGGCGTAAGCGCGATGCCCCGGCCCCTCCCGTTGCGCAAGACGCACGGCACCGCCTACAACCTCAACCCCGACACAAAGCGCGTACCTGCAACCGCTGTGCGTGTGGGCGATGTCGTGATGGAAGGTCCGGGGCATCCCGCCCGCATCGAACGCGTCACGCACATCACCCGCACCCGACACCGCGTGTGGGTCAAGTACATCTGGCAGCCCGCCTGGGAGGTGGCCTGGCCCCTCGGCGAGTACGACGCCGCGCACCCTCTCGACCGGGCGCTCCCCGGCGAGTACCCCATCACCTAATCCGCATTCGCTTTCCACACCAAGGACACCGCCATGGCCCACATCAGCCCGCCGAAGCAAACCGCCAAGGGCACCGCTTACGTCGTCCGCTGGCGACCGCAGTCGGGCACCTTCAAGGAGAGGACCTTTTACAACAAACGTGACGCGGAGCGACACCGCGACCGCGTTGAGCGCGAACTACAGGAAGGCAATAGCACCGAGCACCTTTCTGGGCGCACGAAGACGTTCCGCCAGGCCGCGGAGGCGATGATCGCGGCGAGCGCGCACCTCGCACAGAAGACCCTGGACGGTTACGAGATCGCGTTGCGGGTGCACGCTTACCCGGCGTTCGGCAACCGTCGCATCTCGACCATCAAGGCAGACGACCTCGACAAGTGGCTGAACGATCTGCGCGCCAAGCCCAAGGCCAACGGCGACGCCCGCACCGAGACGTCCGTTCTCGGCACCTACAAGGTCATACGCAAGGTGTTCTCGTACGCCTACGCCCACCGGCTCATCCCTTTCAACCCCTGCATCGCGGTCACCAAGCCCAAGGCGGACACCGAGGAAGCGCGGTTCCTGACGGCGGAAGAGGTAAACGCCCTGGCAGCACAGCTCGCCACCCAGGCTCCCTACAACTTGTTGGTGCGCTTCGCGGCGCTCACCGGGCTACGCATCGGGGAGGTGGCTGCGCTCCGCGTCCGCGACATCGACCTCCGCCGCGGGGAGGTGCAGGTGAAGCTCAACAAGACGCACACGAGCAAGGGCTACATCACGGGTGCGCCCAAGTCGCGTCAGACCCGCACGGTGCCGATTCTGGACGATGCGCTGTTCCGCGACCTCGGCACCTACCTGCGCAACCACCCGCACCGCGACAACCTGGAGGCAGGGCTTTGGCCGGGGAAGGTGCCAGGGCACCGCAAGATCAGCTACGACTACGCGCTCGACCCGAAGGGCTTCTACCGATACACCTTCAAACCTGCTTGCGAACGGGCCGGGTTGGCGGGACTGCACTTCCACGAGCTACGCCACACGTTCGCCACGCTGGCGTTAGAGAGTGGCGCGCTGGACATGCACGAGCTGTCGCGGGCGATGGGGCACGCGAGCTACGCCATCACCGACAAGATCTACGCCCATGTCCGCCCGAGGGACTTCTCCCGCCACCGCGCCGCGTTCAGCGCACATATCGCTGCCGCCTCAGCCGGGCCAGCCCCTCTCATCAAATTGGGGAGCTAGACCTCGACGCCGATCGTTTCGAGCAAGTCTGAACGCTGCTGGTGTTGAAGCCAGACGAGAAAGCTCCGATCTACGACCGCCAGCCTTCTCGCGGTCTGGTCGTAATCCAACACGATGGGTTTCACGGCAAGCTTGTTCACTTGCAGGGTGGAGATCGCGGCTAGAGACAGTGTGATGTTTCCGAGGTTGATTTTCTCCTCGGGGTGCGCAGCGTTGATGACTTTCGAGATTTCGTTGTAGGAGATACCGGACTCTAGAGAGCCCGGATCTGCCGTGACCACGGCGTACAACAACCACCGGTACATGTCGAGTCGGGTCGCTTTGAAACCGTCCGCGAAGTGAGTCAGAAATCCGTTGAACCGGGCGGAATCAGAGTCGACGACCTGCTTGACGAGCGCAACTCCATCGCCGGTCACTTGGGTCTTGCCATTTTGGGTCTGGAACACCCCCGCCGCCTCACAAGCAAGCTTGCACGCCTCCTGCACGATCCACACGCTGTCCATGGCACTACGCACGACAGCGTCGATGAAGCTGGGGTCGAATTCGACGTCAAGGAGTTCTGCTCCGGCTGAAATGACTCGCCGTAGATCGTCCTCATCCCACTTGTCAACGTTGACCGAGATGACGCGCCCGCCGAGATCGCCGTTGTGTTGTGTCATGCGGTTCTCGTCGATCCACACTCCAATGACGATGAAGCTGAACGCGGAGGACTCGTGGAACGCCTTCAGCGCCACTGCAAAGTCTTTCTGCGTCTCCTCGGGCAGGTAATGGAAGTCCTCGAGCACTATGTACTTCGGTGTCTCGGCTTCGGTGAGGCCGGTGATTATGTCGTTCACGTCGGTCGGGTCGAGTTCGAGACTTCGCCCTTCGACCTTGTTCTCGGTGTGGTGACCGACATCGGTGCCGCCTCCGCCGCCCACATCGACGAACGGCACCTTGATGCCAGCCTTGATCTCCGCGCGGATCTTGAAGTCGCCCCCGACTGTACGAGTCGTCGTACCCTCAACGACGTATCCGGCGGCTTTCAAGATCGCGGTATGTAGGTCTCGCAGCGCCCACTTGTTCGAGCAAGTAATGACCAGGTGCTCGCCGTCACTCAGATTGAACTTGCGCAGGGATGTCTTGCCCTGCTTGGAGCTACCGTGCACGACGATGTGCTTGTCCTGCGTCAGGGCGTCGACGAAGGCAGCATCCACGGCAGTACGAACGGCGTAGTTGGGAGGGACATCTCGCGACATGCCGAACACTTCATAGACGGTGTAGACGCGCGCCTCTGCCATGACCTCATCCTGACAGATCGTTCTGGTCGGAGGGGTTTTGGAGGGGCTGACCGTGTCGAAAATGCAGAAGGGCCGGAGACTCTTGCGAGTTTCCGACCCTTCTCTGTCGGGATGACAGGATTTGAACCTGCGACCCCTTGACCCCCAGTCAAGTGCGCTACCAAGCTGCGCCACATCCCGTTACCCGCGAGCGGGCAACTCCCCTATATTAGCCCCTCGGCGAGGCCCCCGCGAACCAACGCCCACCCCGGGCGTGTGCGCACGCCCTTGTCCGATGTCGGACCCCCTCGCTACGGTCTCGGCCATGACGATCGAGATCCTCCCCGCCACCGGTGACCGCTTCGACGACGCCGAGACGGCGCTCGACAGCGGCGACGGTCCCGGATGCCAATGCCAATGGTGGCTGCTCACGAACGCCGAGTTCCAGAAGACTTCGCGCGACGACCTCACCACGCGGTTTCACGCCGAGATGCACGGCGATCGCGCTCCCGGGCTCATCGCCTACGTCGACGGCGAGCCCGCGGGCTGGGCGCGCGTCGGTCCCCGCATCGACCAGGCGCGCCTCCTCCGCACCCGCGACGTCACGAACGCGACGGACGAGCCCCTCGACGCCGACGACGTCTGGTCGATCTCGTGCTTCGTCGTCCGCACGGCTCACCGCGGTCAGGGTCTGATGAAGAAACTCCTGGATGCCGCGGTCTCCACCGCCCGCGACGCCGGCGCCCGCGTCGTCGAGGCGTACCCCCTCGACCCCACCGTCACGAAGCGCTCCGCCAACCAGCTGTACCGCGGCACCGTGTCGATGTTCGAATAGGCGGGCTTCGACATCGTCGATCGCCCAAAGCCCGACCGCGCCCTCGTCTCGCTGACCCTGAGCGAGTGAGAGCGCGTCTTACGATGGAGGTTCGCCGACGAAAGACCTGACATGACGGATGCCACGACCACCGCGCGCGTCGACGCGTGGCTCTGGGCGGTGCGCGTCTACAAGACCCGGTCCGCGGCGACAACAGCGTGCCGCGCGGGCCACGTCCGGGTCAACGGCGAACGCGCCAAGGCGGCGCAACCCGTGCGCCCGGGTGACGAGTTGCGGGTGCGGATCCAGGGTTTCGACCGGATCCTCGTCGTGAAGAAGACGATCGCGAAGCGCGTCGGGGCGGCCCTCGTCGCGGAGGCGGTGGACGACCGCACTCCCCCGCCGCCCTCGAAAGAGAGCATGCCGTTCGTTCCGGTGCGCGATCGCGGCGCCGGACGCCCCACCAAGCGCGACCGCCGTGACATCGAAAAACTCCGCGGCCGCGAACTCGACTGACCGTCGCGTCACACCCTCCGCGATTCGCACAACCTCAGCCGCATCCCACCCACGGCGACGACCTTTGCGCGAATGTCTGACTCTGCGCGGACCCCGCCCCGCACGCCCTGCACAACCCCAGCCGCATTCACCGCCCACAAACTGAGCCTGCGCGCATCACCGACCCGGCGAATTCGCCGACCTGACGTCGTACGCACGCCCGCCGGGGGCGGCTGACGCAGCCGTCAGTCCAGCTGATCCAACAACCAGCGTGTGCCCTGCACGACAGCCCCGAGCTCCTCGACGCGCGCCGCCAGCTCGCGGTCGCTCGTCACGACGACCACCGGACGGAACGCCCCGGCGACCTCGCGCACGACGGCGACGATCTCGTCATCGCCCTCCCCCGGCGCGTGCCGCACCTCGATCGCGGGTGCCACGGGCTGGGCGGACCGCGCCTGACCCTCCAGCACCGCGGTGACCGAGGGGAACCAGCGCGTCGCGGAGAGCCCGAGGGCCTCGGCATCCACTCCCCGCTCCATCAGCCGCGAGACCTTCGTCACCAGGCGGGTCGCGGCGCCGGCGCGGTCTTTCCACCACCCGTCGGGTACCGAGCCCATGACGTTCGCCACGTCGACGACGATCGCCGGACGCACGGTCAGGGCCTCGCGCAGGGCCGGCCATGATGCGGCGAAGCCCGGATGCAGCGGCAGCGAGTCGACCTCGTCGACGCCAACCCACTCCAGGGCGACGCTCTCGGGGTCGCTGATGACCGGCTCGAACGGCGTCGTCACGTCAGCGACGAGCGTGGAATACGACCAGATGCCGAGGTCGAGCACGCTCTCGAGGCGCGCCCGCACGGCATCCGCTGGCACTCCCGCCTCCTCGCCCGACTCGCGCAGGGCGCCGTCGCGAGCGGACTCGCCCTCGTGCCGCGCGCCTCCCGGCAGAGCCCAGGTGTTGCCGAAGTGACTCCACGAGACCCGGTGCTGCAGCAGAACGCCGCGCTCGGGGTCGAGGGCCAGGAGCCCTGCCGCTCCGAAACGTCCCCAGTACTTCTCGCCCGTGGGCGCGACGACCCAGGCGTCGCCGGGGTCGCGGGGTCCGTGCGGACGCCGCGGCTCGCCGGAGGCAGGGGGCTCGATCGTCATCATCTCCAGCCTGGCACACCCCTCGCGCGAGGGCGCCGCCGGGCGTCACATCGCGCCGCGAAACACGGAACACTGGTCGGGTGCAGTACGAACTCGACGACGATCCCGACCGGATAGACCGCGACGCGGTGTGGCAGTGGCTGAGCACCGAGGCGTACTGGGGGCGCTGGCGCACCCGTGCCGACGTCGAGGCCCAGCTCGACAGCGCGTGGCGCGTCGTCGCCGCGTACCACCGCGCGAGCGGTCGGCTCGTGGGCTTCGCGCGCGCAATCTCCGACGGGGTCGGCTTCGCGTACCTCGCCGATGTCTTCGTGGTCGAGGAACACCGCGGTCACGGCCTGGGCAAGGCGATCGTCTCGCGCATGATCGACGAGGGGCCCGGCCCGCACTTCCGCTGGACGCTGTTCACGAGCGATGCGCACGGCCTGTACCGGCAGTTCGGCTTCGCCGAGCCCGACCGCACGGCGCTGGTGCGCCCGGCGGCTCCAGCCTGAGCCGGGCGAGCCCCCGGGTGCGGCCGCACTGGACGCGCGAGACTTCATCTCGCTGACAAACCCGCGACAGCCTGCGACAGTCGCGTCAGCGAGAAGCAGTCTCGGCGAACCCCTGATGACCGAGCACCGCGCACACGGACAGCCCGCCGCCGCCGCATCCACCCCGCCCCCGCCCAACGGCGAACGCCCCGACTCCGCGCGGGGGCCGGGGCGTTCGATCGACGGGCTCAGGCGTCGAAACGCGCCCCCCGCGGGTCGGACGGCAGGAGTTCGAACACCAGCAGGATGATGCCGCCGACGAGCGGAACGAAGGCGATGAACATCCAGAACCCGCTGCGGTTGCTGTCGTGCAGTCGCCGCGCGAGCAGGGCGAGGTGCGGCACGATCGTCGCGAGGCCCCAGAGGAACAGCACGATCAGGAACACCAGGCCGAGGCCGCTCGGCGGGAGCGGGTTGCCGGAGGCGTCGACACCGCCCGCTCCGCCCGTGATGACGGCGAGCATGCTGAGCACGAACGAGATGACGGCGTTGGCGAGGATCCACCACCAGAACTCGCTGCGGCTGGCCCGCCCGCTGAAGGTGGCGTACTTCTTGAAGAATCGCTGGACGGCGGCGCCCAGCGGAGCGCCGTAGTACGGCTGAGAAAGCGGAACGGCGGTCTGTGCAGTACTCATGTGTGTCCCCCTGACACGATGGCGAGTGCGAAACACCCCGGTGACATCACCGACGCGAGTGAACCTTATCGGTTCGGTCACCCGCGCGCCGTCGCCGTGCGTCACTCAGCGATCGAAGCGCGCTCCGGCGGCACGCGATGCCTGCACCGTGAACACGAGCAGGACGAGGGGCCCGATGAGCGGGATCAGCCCGATCAAGATCCAGAATCCGCTGCGATCCGTGTCGTGCAGGCGCCGCACGAGCACGGCGAACGTGGGGACGATCGTCGCGAGAGCCCACACGAGCCAGATCGCCCCGAGGATCACCCCGAGCGGTCCGGTGATGGTCGTCGAGCCGTCGGCTTCGATCCGGATGCCGTCGGTCAGCGTCGGCAAGGCGTTCAACACCGTGCCCACGACGGCGGCGGTCAGCACCCACCACCAGTACTCGCTGCGACTCGCGCGCCCGTGGAAGGTGGCGTACTTCGCGAAGACACGGCGGACCGCGGCGCCCAGCGGTGCGCCGTAGTACGGCTTGTCGAGCGGCGGAGCGGCGGTGGTCATGTGATCTCCCGGCGTCAAGAGAGGGCGGATGCCACGGCGTCACCGTCGCGAGAGCACTGTATCGACCACCCGGTCGGGCCGGGGGACGCTTGCGTCGGCGCCGCGCCCACCCCGGGCAGCCACGGCGCGCGAGACTGCATCTCGCTGACGAACCGGTGTCAGCCTGCGGCGGACTTGTCAGCGAGTTGCAGTCTCGCGAGAAATACGCGCCCGCAGACCCCCCGCACGCGAAAGCGCCCCGCCCCCACGACGGGGACGGGGCGCTTTCGACGCGGATCAACGCTGGCGCTTCTCGCGGATGCGCATGTTGAGCACGATCGGGGTGCCCTCGAAGCCGTAGATCTCGCGCAGGCGCCGCTGGATGAACCGGCGGTAGCCCGGGTCGAGGAACCCGGTCGTGAAGAGCACGAATGTCGGCGGACGCGTGGCCGCCTGCGTGCCGAACAGGATGCGCGGCTGCTTACCGCCGCGCAGCGGGTGGGGGTGCTCGGCGATGAGCTCCGACAGGAAGGCGTTGAACTTTCCGGTCGGAATGCGGGTGTCCCACGACTCGAGCGCCTGCTCGAGGGCCGGCACGAGCTTGTCGAGGTGTCGACCGGTGCGGGCCGAGATGTTCACGCGCGGGGCCCACGCGACGTGCGCGAGGTCCTGCTCGATCTCGCGCTCGAGGTAGCGGCGACGGTCCTGGTTCTCCATGTCGTCGTCGTTCAGGCGGTCCCACTTGTTGAACGCCAGCACGAGCGCGCGACCCGACTCGAGCACGAGGTCGATGATGTTGAGGTCCTGCACGCTGATGGGCTGCGAGACGTCGATCACGACGACCGCGACCTCGGACTTCTCCAGGGCGGTCGAGGTGCGCAGCGACGCGTAGAAGTCGGCGCCCTGCGAGAGGTGCACGCGGCGACGGATGCCGGCGGTGTCGACGAGCGTCCACAGCTTGCCACCGAGCTCCACGACCTCGTCGACCGGGTCGCGGGTGGTGCCGGCGAGCTCGTTGACGACGACGCGCTCTTCGCCGGCGGCCTTGTTGAGCAGCGACGACTTGCCGACGTTCGGGCGGCCGAGGATCGCGACGCGGCGGGGTCCGCCGATCTCGTACTTGGCGACCGCCGACACGTCGGGCAGCACCTTCATGATCTCGTCGAGCAGGTCGGCCACGCCGCGGCCGTGGATCGCCGAGACGGGGTGCGGCTCGCCGAGTCCGAGGTTCCACAGCGCGGCGGCCTCGGGCTCGTGGCGGGCATCATCGACCTTGTTGGCGATGAGGAAGACCGGCTTGCCGCTCTTGCGCAGCAGCTTCACGACGTGCTCGTCGGTCGAGGTCGCTCCCACCGTGGCATCCACCACGAAGAGGACGATGTCGGCCAGGTCGATCGCGACCTCGGCTTGCGCGGCGACCGAGCGGTCGATGCCCTTCGCGTCGGGCTCCCAGCCACCGGTGTCGACCAGCGAGAAGCGCCGGTCGAGCCACTCGGCCTTGTAGGTCACGCGGTCGCGGGTGACACCGGGGGTGTCCTCGACCACGGCCTCACGGCGACCGAGGATGCGGTTCACCAGCGCCGACTTGCCGACGTTCGGGCGACCGACGATCGCGACCACCGGCAGCGCCGGCAGGAACTCGATCGCTCCCTCGCCCGAGGCGAGACCCGCGAGGAGGGCGGCGTCTTCCTCGTCGAGGTCGAAGTCCTCGAGGCCCGCGCGCAGCGCTTCGGCCCGCTGTTCGGCGAGCACCTCGTCGAGCTGCTCCATCTTCTCGGCGAGCTGGTCGGGCCCGCCTTCGTACTCGTCTTCAACGCCCATCGCGGGCTCCCATCGTGGAGTCGACGACGCTCAGCACGGCGTCGACGGTCTGTTCGAAATCAAGGTGGGTCGAATCGACGACCTCGACGCCGGGGGCGGCGGTGAGGAAGTCGACGACCGTGGAATCAGCGGCGTCGCGCTGGTGGAGGGCTGCGGCGACCTTGGCGGCATCCTGATCCGTCATCTCCGCACTGCGGCGCGCCGCACGCACCTCGGGAGCGGCGGTCAGCAGGATGCGCACGGGCGCGTCGGGGAACACCACCGTGGTGATGTCCCGCCCCTCGACGACGACACCGCGAAGACCCGCGGATGCCACGAGCCGACGGAACAACTGGTTCACGGCCTGACGCACGGGGGCGACGCGGGCGACGCCGCTGACGGCGTCGGTCACGCGGGGCTCGCGGATCGCGGTCGTCACGTCGACGCCGCCGACGCGCACCCAGCGGTCGGTCGTGTCGAGCGAGATCGCGTAGTCGAAGTCGCCGAACACCTCGAGCACCGCGGTCGCGTCGGAGGTGTCGGCACCGTGGGCGAGGGCGTGCCACGCGAGGGCGCGGTAAGCGGCACCCGTGTCGAGGAAGCCGTACCCGAGACGGGCGGCGGCAGCCTTCGACACGCTCGACTTGCCGCTGCCGGCGGGGCCGTCGATCGCCACGATGACGGGCACGGACGATCCCTCGGCGGGGGTCGCGAAGCCGGGCGTGGCGAGGCCGGGCCGGAACAGGGCGGGGGTGGGATCAGTCATGGGTGGTGCTCGCAATCCGCCACCCGCGCTGCTGGAGGCCGTCCACGGCGCGGCGGACCGCGTCGGGGACGACGCTGATCTCGGCCAGGCCGAACGGGGCTCCGGGCGAGTGCTCGAGGCGTAGGTCTTCGACGTTGACGTCGAGGTCGCCGAGCTCGCCGAACAGGCGCCCCAGCTGGCCGGAGGTGTCGTCGACCATGACGACGAAGGTATCGAAGCGGCGGTTCTGGCCGTGCTTGCCGGGCAGGCGCTCCACGCCCTCGTTGCCGCGGCGGATGGTGTCGGCAACCGCGCGGCGGGCGCCGGGCACCTCGGGATCGCGCAGGGCTTCGGCGACATCCACGAGGTCCGCCGCGAGCTGGTCGAGGACCGCGACGACGGGCGCCGCGTTCGCGCCCAGGATCTGCACCCAGAGTTCGGGAGCGGATGCCGCGATGCGGGTCGTGTCACGCACGCCCTGGCCCGCGAGACGCAGGGAACCGTCCGGCGCCTCGACGAAGCGGCCGGCGAGCAGACTCGCCACCAGCTGCGGCACGTGCGACATGAGCGCGACGGACTCGTCGTGCTCTTCGGGTGTCATCTCGATGAGCGTCGCCCCCAGGTCGAGAGCGAGGCCCTCGACGAGGGACAGGTCGGAGGCCGAGGTCTCGCCGTCGCGGCAGACGACCCAGGGGCGACCGACGAAGATGTCGGCGCGGGCCGAGATCGCTCCCCCGCGCTCGCGCCCGGCCATGGGGTGCGAGCCGATGTAGTGCGTGAGATCGACCCCCCGTTCGCGAAGGGTACGCAGCGGTTCGAGCTTGACGCTCGCGACGTCGGTGACGACGGCATCCGGGAACGTCTCGAGCTCGCGCTGCACGACGTCGGCCGTCACGTCGGGCGGCACGGCCACCACGATCAGCGAGGGACGGTCGTCGGGGCGCTCGGCGCGACCGGCGCCGTAGTCGATGGCCAGGCGCAGCTGCGAGGGAGAGGCGTCGACGAGCACGACGTCGACGCCGCGGGCGGTCAGCGCGTGGCCGATGCTCGCGCCGAGCAGACCCGAGCCGACGACGCGGACGGTGCCGCTCGTTCGGGTCGCCAAAGGCCCGGCCGCGCGCGCGGACGTTCCGTTCGGTTCGCTCATCGGGTCTCCTGCCCTGGGCGGCGCCGCTCGCACCGCGAAGCGCCCGAGAGGCTCACTCCGCCGGATCGGCCGGAGCGCTGTCGTCCTGACGGGACAGCGTGAGCAGGGCGCCGCGTTCTACTGTAGTCAACTCGCGGGCCTTCCCCACCGGGAGAGTTCCCAGGTGGAGCGGCCCGAACTGCCGACGGACCAGCTCGACGACCGGATGACCGACCTCGGCCATCATTCGTCGGACGATCCGGTTCTTGCCCGAGTGCAGGGTCAGCTCGACCAGGCTCTCGCCCCGCGAGGAGTCGAGCAGCCGCGCCTTGTCGGCGACGATCCGCCCGTCTTCGAGGTCCACGCCCTTGATGAGGCGCTGGATCGTCTGCGGCAGCACCTGCCCCTCGACCTTGGCGATGTAGACCTTCGTCACCCCGAACGAGGGGTGCGCGAGCACGTGCGCGAGGTCGCCGTCGTTGGTCAGCACGAGGAGGCCGCTCGTGTCGGCATCCAGTCGTCCGACGTTGTACAGCCGCTCGTCCCAGTCCTTCGTGTACTGACGGAGGTCGGGGCGACCGCGGTCGTCGTTCATCGAGCTGACGACCCCGGTGGGCTTGTTGAGGATGACGTACCGCTTGGACTCGTCGAGCTGGATGGCCGTGCCGTCCACGTCGACCAGGTCGGTCTCGGGGTGGATGCGGCGACCGAGCTCGGTGACGACGAGGCCGTTCACGCGCACGCGGCCCTCGACGATCATCTGCTCGGCGACGCGGCGCGAGGCCACTCCCCTGTTCGCCAGCACCTTCTGCAGGCGGATGCCGTCCTCGCTCGCGGGGCCTGCGCCCTCTGTCGCTGCGTCTGAAGCGTCGCTCATTTCAGTACCTCTCCGTCGAATCCGTCCGAGCCGTCGTCGAGCAACGGCGAGATGTGCGGCAGCTCGTCGAGCGAGTTGATGCCGAGGTTGACCAGCAGCTGGTCGGTCGTTCCGTAATGGATCGCACCCGTGTCGGAGTCGGTGAAGACCTCCGTGATGAGACCGCGCGATAGCAGCGTGCGCACCACCGAGTCGACGTTCACCGCGCGGATGGAGGCCACCTGCCCACGCGTGACGGGTTGCTTGTAGGCGATGACGGCCAGGGTCTCGAGCGCCGCCTGCGACAGGCGCGAGGGCGCCTGCGTGTTGACGAACTCGCCGACGACGTCGTCGTACTCCTCGCGCACGTACAGACGCCACCCGCCGCCGACCTCGCGCAGCTCGAAGCCCCGCACCGGTCCCCCGGTCCGACCGTCGTAGTCGGCCACGAGCGCCTCGACGGCCTGTCGGACGGCCGGCACGGGCGCGCCGACCGCGGCGGCGAGGCTCACGAGGCTCTGCGGCTCGTCGAGGACCAGCAGGATCGCCTCGAGGCGACGGGCGACGGATGCCGCATCACTCGGGCGCTGCGCGGGGAGCGGGGCCTGCGCGGGCGCAGTGTCGATCACGGGGTCATCGGTCATAGTCGGCTCCCAGGGCGGCGAGGTTCTCTTCCGACCAGCGCTCGGCGGTCCAGCGCAGGGTGAGCTCGCCGAGCGGCTCGAGCTGCTCGAACGACAGGGCGGCGTGGCGGTACAGCTCGAGGATCGACAGGAATCGCGCGACGACGACCCCCGTCTCGGTGACCCCGGTGACGAGGTCGCGGAAGTTCAGGGTCCCCGCGGAACGCAGCAGGGTCACCACGATCGCCGCCTGCTCGCGAATGCTGACCAGGGGTGCGTGCAGATGGTCGAGTCCCACCGTGGGGATCTGCTTCGGCGCGAAGGCCACCACCGCGAGCGCGGCGAAATCGTCGGCGCTGAGCGTCCACTTGAGCTCCGGCACGGCGCTGCGATACTTCTCGTCGAGTCGCACGTTGCGCGTGTGCCGCTTGCCCTCGCGCTGCAGGCAGCGGGCGAACCACGCCGAGACCTCTTTGAATGCCCGGTACTGCAGCAGACGGGCGAACAGCAGATCGCGGGCTTCGAGGAGGGCCACCGATTCGGCATCCACCAGTTCGCCCTGTGGGAGGAGTCCGGCGATCTTCATGTCGAGGAGGGTCGCGGCCACCACGAGGAACTCCGACGCCTCGTCGAGATCGCTCTCGGGCCCCATCGCCCGCAGATAGGCGATGAACTCGTCGGTGACACGACTGAGGGCGACCTCGGTGATGTCGAGCTCGGCGCGCGAGATGAGGGTCAACAGCAGGTCGAACGGTCCGTCGAAGACGGGGAGGGTGACGCGGAAGCCGGGTGCGTCGGGTCCGGGCCCTTCGACGGGCTCGGGGATCGACGTCGGATCGGCGGCCGAAGCGAGCTCGGCGTCCGACGCGGGCTCGGGGGCCGTCGCGAGGGCGACGGCGTCGGGGGTGTCGTCAGGCGACGGCGCCACGGGCGACCAGCTCCCGCGCCAACCGCAGGTAGGCCTGGGCGGCGGCGTGCTCGGGCGCGAACTCCGTGATCGGCATGCCCGAGACCGAGGCATCCGGGAACTTCACCGTGCGACCGATGACCGTCTCGAGCACGTCGTCGCCGAACGCCTCGACCACGCGCTCGAGCACCTCGCGCGAGTGCAGGGTGCGGGGGTCGTACATCGTGGCGAGCACGCCGTCGAGCTCGATCGCCGGGTTGAGGCGATCGCGCACCTTGTCGATCGTCTCGACGAGCAGCGCGACGCCGCGGAGGGCGAAGAACTCGCACTCGAGCGGGATCAGCACGCCGTGGGCCGCCGTCAGCGCGTTGACGGTCAGCAGACCCAGCGAGGGCTGGCAGTCGATGAGGATCACGTCGTAGTCGGCCGCGACCTTGCGCAGCACCCGGGCGAGGATCGTCTCGCGGGCGACCTCGTTGACGAGGTGCACCTCGGCGGCCGACAGATCGATGTTCGCGGGCAGGACGTCGAGACCCTCGACCCGCGTCGACACGATGACCTCGCGCGGATCGCGCTTGGTGTCGAGCAGCAGGTCGTAGATGGTCGGCACGTCGTGCGTCTGAATGCCGAGACCCGCCGACAGCGCACCCTGCGGGTCGAAGTCGATCGCGAGCACGCGTCGCCCGTACCCGGCGAGAGAGGCCGCCAGGTTGATGGTGGTCGTCGTCTTTCCGACGCCGCCCTTCTGGTTGCAGAGCGCGATGATGCGGGCGGGACCGTGGCTGTCGAGCGGCTTCGGGGTGGGGAACCCCTGGTAGGGGCGACCGGTGGGTCCGAGGATGACCTCGTCTGCGCCCGTCTTCTGGCCCTTTGTGCTCGCCGACACCGAGTCTCCTGCCTTCGTCATAACGTCCCCGAGTCTAGCCGCCGCCCGTCCCCGCGCCCGTGTGACCCGCGGGCCGGGCCGAGGTCGCACCGGTCCGACAACCGAAGTCTCTGAGCCTGTCGCGGGACCGGACGCCGCTACCTCGCGCGCACGGCGACCCGCGCGCGTCGCGTCTGCACGAACAGCGCCAGCGCCAACGTGAGCGCCGCCCACGCCGCGGCGACCTTCGTCAGCACGCCGTAGATGAGGTGCGTGGTCGTGTACTCCTCGTCGAACCCGCCGTTCACGGCGAGCGCGATGACGGATGCCACGACCAGGGCGACCGGGAGCGAGAGCCACCACGCCCAGCGGGCGGCATCCGGAAGCACCCTCCGCACGGGCTCGGGCGCGTGCCGCGACAGCCATACCAGCGCGAAGACGGCCAGCACGGCCAGCCCGAACGCGCTCGAGCCGTGCTGCAGCCATTTCGCCCCCGTGAACGGCCCCCACTGCCCCGCGAGGGCGGGCAGCAGCTGCTCGCCCACCCGACCCTCGTGGGTGAACAGGTCCCACGCGATGTGCGAGGCGACGCCCAGCGCGAGCGAGAGGACGAGCCACAGGATGCCGAGCACTCCCCCGCCGACGCTCTCGCGCAGCGCCGCACGGGCTCCGGCATCCCACGGCGCCGGCAGCCGCTCCGCCACCGGTCGCGGCAGCAGCTCGCGCGTGGACGGACGCAGCACGCTCCGCCAGACCAGCAGCAGCCCGAATGCGACGACGACGGTGACCGGCAGCCACGCGACATCGTGCGTCAGGCCGTAGTCGGGCCACATCCCGCGCACGAACAGCGGCAGGTCGGGGGTCATCGCCCCGATCACGATCGCCGCCGGAACCAGCCGCGTGCGCAGGAAGGGCAGCGCGACGACGGCGTGGCTCGGCGTGAAGGGCATGTCAGCTGAGGAAGAGCCCCGCGAGCGTCTTCTTTCCGCGGCGCAGCACCGAGACGCCGCCGGGCAGCGTCCCCTCGACGACCGCTTCGTCGCTCGTGACCTTCTCGCCGTCGAGCGAGACACCGCCCTGCGAGATCGCGCGACGCGCCTCACTGAGGCTCGCGCACAGGCCCGTGGCCGTGAGCGCCTCGACGACGGCGGAGCCGGCGGCGACGGTCGCGTGCGGCAGTTCTTCGAGCGCGCTGCGAAGCACCGCGGGGTCGAGGACCGTCACATCGCCCTGCCCGAACAACGCCTCGGTGGCCGCGATGACCGCCTCTGTGGCCTCCACCCCGTGCACGGTCGTGAGCACCTCGCGGGCGAGACGCTTCTGCGCCGCGCGGCGGAAGGGCTCCGCCTCGACCAGGGCCTCGTACTGGGCGATCTCGGCGCGCGTGAGGAAGGTGAACACCTTCAGGCGCTCGACCACGTCGCGGTCGTCGGTGTTCAACCAGAACTGGTACATGACCCAGGGGCTGCACATCTCGGCATCCAGCCAGATGGCGTTGCCCTCGCTCTTGCCGAACTTCGTGCCGTCGCTGTTCGTGATCAGCGGGGTGCCGATCGCGTGCACCGAGACACCCTCGGCGCGGCGCACCAGATCGGTGCCGCTGGTGAGGTTGCCCCACTGGTCGCTGCCGCCCGTCTGCAGCACGCAGCCGTACTGGCGGTACAGCTCGAGGTAGTCGAGGCCCTGCAGGATCTGGTAGCTGAACTCGGTGTAGCTGATGCCCGCTTCGGAGTTGAGGCGCGCGCTGACCGCGTCCTTCTTCAGCATCGTGCCGACGCGGAAGTACTTGCCGATGTCGCGGAGGAAGTCGATCGCGCTGAGCGGCGCGGTCCAGTCGAGGTTGTTGACGATGCGCGCGGCGTTGTCGCCCTCGAAGCTCAGGAAACGCTCGACCTGCCCGCGCAGCAGACCCACCCACTCCTCGACGGTCTCGCGCGCGTTGAGCGTGCGCTCGGCGGTGGGACGCGGGTCGCCGACGAGACCGGTCGACCCGCCGACGAGTCCGAGCGGGTGGTGACCGGCCAGCTGCAGGCGACGCATCGTGAGCAGCTGCACGAGGTTGCCCAGGTGCAGGCTGGGTGCGGTCGGGTCGAAGCCGCAGTAGAACGTGATCGGGTCTCCGCCGAGGAGTTCGCGCAGCTCGCCCTCGTCGGTCGAGACGTGCACCAGACCGCGCCAGACGAGCTCGTCCCAGACGTTGTCGAAGGTCGGATCGATGGCGGGGGCGAGGGCGCTCACGGGCGCCGCGTCGGTGGAGGCAGACACCGGTTCAGGGTATCAGCGGGGGTGTCCGCCTCCGGATGCCACGACCCGGGCACTCACCAGGTTCGCTGGGGCGGGTGACCGGCGGCGGTCGCGGGCGGATCGGTCGGGAGGAGCAGAAGGCGGGTCTGCGAGCGCGCGACCACCCAGATGACCGCAATGGCGACCCCGAACAGGACCGCGCACACCGTCACGAGCACACCGATGGCCAGCTGCACGGGCCCGGCCGCGATCGAGATGAGGACGATGCCGACCACGATCGCGATCACCGTCAACGCCGCGATCACCGTCATCGCGATGCGGAGCGTTCGCATCGACTGCTCGGCGTGGAAGGTGGGACGCACCCCGAATCGCGACGAGACGTAGGCCCCCCACCGCTGGCCCGTCCACCACCGGTGCGCGACGCGGCTGATCGGGTACCACCCCGCACCGGGTCCGTCGACCTCTCCGGGCAGCGGACGCAGCTGCTCGGGAGCGACGGGGTCTCCGACCGGTGTCGGGATCCGCCGTACCCGCGTGCTCTGCGCGGCCATCGCGAGCCACAGTGCGGACAATACGACGAAGATGAACGGCAGAACGGTCAGGTTTCGCGTGAGAATGCCGGACAGTAGAAAGATGAGGCCGGTGCACAGGAACAGTCCGCCCGCGATCCAGCCGAGGACCGGCTGCTCGAGCGTCGCCCAGTCGATCCCGGCCTTGTCGTTGCGCACGCGGGAGCCCGTCCAGACGGTGCCGTCCCACCAGCGCAGCTCGCCCGCCGTCGTGGGGTACCAGCCCGGCTGAGGCCCCGACTGCGGGGGTGCCGCGGCCGGCTGCGGCGGCGCAGCGACGGGGGCCGCGGCTACCGGCGCCTCGTGCGCCGTCCACTGCGTTCCGTCCCACCACCGGACGCGCCCCGGCGTCCCCGCGTCGTACCACCCCGGTGCAGCGTTCATGCGTCCATCTCCCCCCGTGATGTGCTTCGACCGTAGCCGCTCCGCGCGGGTCGTGACGCGTCAGCCCGCGTGCACTCCCCACCAGACGAGGAACGCCGCGGCGAGCGAGGTGACCCAGCTGACGAGACTGCCGATGAGGAAGTACTCCGCGCGGTCGCCGTCGTCGCGATCTCTCGAGATCTCGGGGAAGCGCACGATCCCCTTCGCCGCCAGGACCGCGGCGAGAAGCGTGTAGGCACCGGTCAGCGTCAGCACGAAGACGAGGATGCGCTCGAGCGGCCCGATGAGCCGACCGCCCTTGAGCGTCGGCACCGCGGCTCCCTCGGGGTCGGCCACGCGCCCGCCCATCTCGGAACGCAGCGCGATGCGCACCACCGCGTTTCCTGACTCCAGGAGGAACACCAGACAGCCGATGACGAGGACGGCGACATCGATCGACACCGACGCTCCCGGGCGATACGCCGCCCACGCCTCGCCGAGCAGACCCGGCCGCTCCCGCCCCGGGGCGATGACCACGCACGCCGCCGCGGCGAGCGCGAGCAGGGCGACAGGCCACAGGCCCGCGCGGGCGGGACCGTCCTCGGGCACGACCCACGTCCAGATGGCGGCGACCGCGACGGCGAGGAGTCCGGCGATCACGGCATCGAGTCCGGCCGACAGCACCACGAGGAGCACGGATGCCACGGCGAAGGCGAGCCACCGACGCGTGCGGACCATCTGGCGCAGCAGATCGACCGCGCCGACCGCGAGGAGCAGAAGCCCGGCCGCGATCACGATCGAGCCCTCGCGGTCAGCGCCGCGAACCCCTCGACGATCGAAGCCGCCCCCGCTGTCGCGAGTGCCTGGGACACAGCGGACTGGCTGATGCCCTCGGCGTCGGCGAGTGCGCGCTGGGAGCGACCGACGCAGCGACCGTAGGTGAGTCTGCGCGACCTCTCGCTCATGGCCGACACGAGCTGGTCGCGGCTCAGGGCGTAGGCGCGAGCGAGCGCGATGGTCTCGGTCATGGTGGCATCCTCTCCCTCGGCGAGGACGATCCACGTGCGGGCGAGCGGCGCGGCGCGCTGCTGCAGGCGCTCGACGTGGTCGATGGCCTCTCGAGCGGCCCACCACGCCGGCCCTTCGGGGATGGTGCGGTCGGCCAGTTCGATCGGGCGCACGTCGCCGACACCGACGCCGAATCGACAGTCGACGCCATCGGGCAGCGCCAGGCGCAGCAGGAGCAGGGACGCGAGAGCGCTCGAAAGGTCGTCGTATTCGCCCTGCAGCTCGTCGCCGACCACGGCCGTGAGGGGGGCGGTGGCGAGGGGCAGATCGTTCTGGACGGTGTCGACGGCGTCTTCGATGGCGCGTTGCGCCCCGGCACGGTCATCGAGTCGCCGCGAGGCGATGATGTCGGCGATCACGGCAACGGTCATGAGATAAGTTTAGCGCTTATTTTCTTCAAATGATAAGCGAATACCTGATACTCAGGCGATGAGTGGGCGGGATGCCGATTGCGCCCGGGCCACGAGCTCTTCGCGCTGCTCCCCCACCCGCGCCGGCGCCGTGCCTCCGACGCCCGTTCGACTCGACACCGAGCCCTCGATCGTCAGCACCTCGCGCACCTGAGGGGTAAGAGCGGGCGACACCGAGGCCAGCAAGGCGTCGTCGGCGTCTTCGAGACCGATCTCGCGCTCCTCGCACGCCCGCACGAGCGCGCCCGAGATCTCGTGGGCGTCGCGGAAGGCCACGCCCTGGCGCACCAGCCACTCGGCGACATCGGTCGCGAGCGAGAAGCCCTGCGGAGCGAGTTCGGCCATGCGGTCGGTGTGGAAGCGGAGCGTCGCGATCATGCCCGAGAACGCCGGAAGGACGAGCTCGAGGGTGCGCACCGAGTCGAAGACGGGTTCTTTGTCTTCTTGCAGATCGCGATTGTAGGCGAGCGGAAGGCCCTTCAGCGTCGCAAGCAGCCCCGACAGGTTGCCGATGAGGCGTCCGGCCTTGCCGCGAGCGAGCTCGGCGATGTCGGGGTTCTTCTTCTGCGGCATGATGCTCGAACCGGTGGAGTACGAGTCGTCGAGGGTGACGAAGCCGAACTCGCGGGTGTTCCAGAGGATGACGTCTTCGGCGAGGCGCGAGAGGTCGACGCCGATCATCGCGGTGATGAAGGCGAACTCGGCGACCACGTCGCGCGAGGCCGTGCCGTCGAGGGAGTTCTCGGCGGGGCGGGCGAGCCCCAGGCGGTCGGCCACGAGCTGCGGATCGAGACCGAGGGTCGCGCCGGCGAGGGCGCCGCCGCCGTAGGGCGACACCGAGGCGCGCACCGACCAGTCGCGCAGGCGCTCGAGGCCGCGGACGAAGGCCCACCCGTAGGCCTGGAGGTGGTGGGCCAGCAGCACCGGCTGCGCGTGCTGCAGGTGGGTGCGACCGGGCATGATCGCGCTCTCGTGCGCTTCGGCCTGGGCGACGAGAGCGTCGATGAGGCGGAGGAGCTCGCGCGTGAGGGTGCGCGAGTGATCCAGCAGATACAGCCGGACGAGGGTGGCGATCTGGTCGTTGCGGCTGCGACCGGCGCGCAGCTTGCCGCCGAGGGCAGGACCCACCGTCTCGATGAGCACGCGCTCGAGCGCTCCGTGCACGTCTTCGTCGCCCGGAGCCGCGACGAGCGAGCCGTCCTGCACGCGGGCCGCGAGGTCGTCGAGGCCGTCGTGCATGGCCTGCGCCTCATCGGCCGTGAGGTAGCCCGCGGCCTCGAGGGCGGCGGCGTGGGCGTGAGAGCCCTGGATGTCGTACAGAGCGAGATCCCAGTCGAAGTGGGTCGAGCGACTCAGGGCCGCCAGCTCGGGAGACGGTCCGCCCGAGAAACGGGCCCCCCACAGGGCGCCCTCGTTCGTCGACTGACCGGTCTCGCTGCTCATATCGTCCAGCCTACCGAGGGCCGCCGACACCGCCGGAGCCGATGACGGGCGCCGGACCCCGCGTCGGCGCCCCCGGCGCGGCATCCCGCCCCACGATCCGGCGCACGACGGCGTCGATGAACATCTCGAGCGGGCCGCGGCCGATCGTGAGCGCCCAGACCGTGCAGCCGACGAGAAGCCCCAGGGTGAGGGGCACGAACAATCCCGCCTCGCGGATGCCCCCGAGGTCGGAGGTGTCGCCCAGCAGCGCCAGCGCCACGACGGCCCAGACCACCAGCTGCAGCACGTACGCGGTGAGCGGCATGGAGCCGACCGCGCGCAGCGGCACCGCCACCCAGCGCAGCGGGGTGCGGCACAGCAGCAGGCACACCCCGATCGCGAAAAGGGCGAAGCCGCCCGAGCCGATGACCTCCCACAGCCCCGAGGAGTGATCCTCGGCGGTGAGCACGGCCGCGAGGTACGGGTCGCCCGCCGCGACCGGGCGCGTGGCGATCGCGAAGCCGTACCCGGCGAGCGCGAGCGAGAGCCCCGCCATCGCGAGGAGCCCTTGATCCGCGAGGCTCCGCAGGTCGAGTCGCCCCACCCCCATCCCCGCGAGGAGGAACGCGATCCACACCGTGAACGGGTAGGCCCACCCGACCGCCGCTTCGAGCTCCGCGCCTCCGAGACCGGCCCAGACGGGTGCGGCGTCGAGGATCGGCTGGATCCACGGCATGACCAGCGCGAGCACCCCCGCGGCGATGAAGAGACTGCGCGCGCGCATCCCGAGGAACGGCAGCGCGAGCACGAACAGCAACGCGTAGGCGGGAAGGATGACGTAGACCGGAACCCCCGTCATCACCAGCAGCAGGCCGATCACCCAGAGCAGGGCTCCGCGCAGCGCCAGACGCGCCGCTGCACGCGGTCGCCGCTGCGGTTCGAGCGGGCGGGGACCGCCGGTGACGAGGGCGATCGAGACGCCCGCGAGCACGGCGAAGAGGATCGACGAGCGACCGTTCACGAGGGTGATCCACGTGCTCGGATCGGGGGTGAGAGTGCGCTCGGTGTCGAGCAGGTGCGCGGCGAGCATGCCCAGTACCGCCAGACCCCGCGCGAGGTCCACGCCGACCAACCGGCCCGCCCCGTCGAAACGGGACCAGGCACGGCCGATCGGCGAAGAGGTCATTGCTGACGCAGAAGCCACACCAGAAGGGCCTTCTGGGCGTGCAGCCGGTTCTCGGCCTCGTCCCACACCACGCTCTGCGGGCCGTCGATGACCTCGGCGTCGACCTCGTAACCGCGGTCGGCGGGGAGGCAGTGGATGAAGATCGCGTCGTCGGCGGCGCGGGTCATGAGCTCGGTCGTGACCTTGAACCCGCCCAGGTCGCGGATGCGCGCGATCTTCTCCTCTTCTTTGCCCATCGACACCCAGGTGTCGGTGACGACGACGTCGGCTCCGGATGCCGCAGCCTCGGGGTCGCTGACCAGCGAGATCGACCCACCGGTCTCGGCGGCGATGCGCTCGGCATCGGCGATCACGTCGGCGCGGGGCGCGTAGTCGTCGGGTGCGGCGACGCGCACGTGCATGCCCGCCGTCACCCCGGCGAGGACGTAGGAGTGCGCCATGTTGCTGCGGCCGTCGCCGAAGAACGACAGGGTCAGACCCCTCAGCTCGCCCTTGTGCTCGCGGATCGTGAGCAGGTCGGCCAGCAACTGGCACGGGTGGAAGTCGTCGCTCAGGGCGTTGATCACCGGCACGCGCGTTCCGCGCGCCATCTCTTCGAGACCCGCCTGGGCGTAGGTGCGCCACACGATCGCGGCGACCTGGCGCTCGAGCACGCGCGCGGTGTCGGAGGGGGTCTCCTTCCCGCCGAGCTGGCTGTTGGCAGTCGAGATGATCAGCGGCGAGCCGCCCAGGTCGGCGATGCCGACGGCGAACGAGACACGCGTACGCGTCGACGACTTGTCGAAGATGACGGCGACCGTCTGAGGGCCTTCGAGCGGCTTCTGCGCCCAGCGGTCCTTCTTCAGCTCGATCGCGAGGTCGAGGATCTCGGCCTGCTCGGCCGGGGTCAGGTCGTCGTCACGCAGCAGGTGGCGGGTCACGCGGGGGCTCCTTCGAGGATGAGGGCGTCGGACACCGTGGCGAGCGCGGCACCGAAGAGGTGGAGAAAGTCCGAGATCTCGGCATCCTGGATCGTCAGGGGCGGCGCGATGCGGATCGTGTCGTCGTTCGCGGCGTTGACGATCAGACCGTGCTGCTGGGCCGCGGCCACGACCGCCTTGGCGACAGGGCTCGACAGCGCGATGCCGAGCAGCAGGCCGCGCCCGCGCACGCCCGCCACAAGGGGCGAGCCGAGGGCGGCGATCCCCTCGCGCAGCTGCGTCTCGCGCCTCGCGGCGTTCTCGACGAGGCCGGCGGACTCGATCTCTTCGAGCACGGCCCCGCCGACGGCGGTGCCCAGGGCGTTGCCGCCGAAGGTCGAGCCGTGGGTGCCGGGAAAGAACAGGTCGCTGGCCGCACCGAAGGTGACGAGCGCGCCGATCGGGAAGCCGCCGCCGATGCCCTTGGCCACGGTGATGGCATCCGGAACGATCCCGGCGTGCTGGAAGCCGAACCACGCACCGGTCCGACCCGCGCCGGTCTGGATCTCGTCGACGATGAGCAGAGCGCCGTGGCGGGCCGTGATCTCGCGCGCCGCCTGAAGGTAGCCCTCGGGCAGCTCGACCACTCCGGCCTCGCCCTGGATGGGCTCCACGAGGAAGGCGGCGACCCGCTCGTCCATCGCGGCCTCGAGCGCCTCGATGGATGCGTCGATGTGCTCGACGCCCGGGACCATCGGAAGGAAGTCGGCCTGCAACGCGGGCTTGCCGGTGAGCGCGAGAGCACCCATCGTGCGGCCGTGGAAGCCGCCCTTGAGGGTGAGGATCCGGGTGCGGTCCGTGCCGCGACCGTGCAGGCGCGCGAGCTTGAGCGCGGCCTCGTTGGCCTCGGCGCCGGAGTTGCCGAAGTACACGCGGCCCGACTCCCCCGTTCCGGCGAGACGCTTCAGGCGCGCCGCCATCGCCAGCTGCGGGGGCGTGGCGAAGTAGTTCGACACGTGAGCGAGCGTCGCCGCCTGCTCCGAGACGGCCTTCACGAACACGGGGTGCGCGTGACCGAGGGCGTTCACGGCGATGCCCGCGAGGAAGTCGAGGTACTTCGTACCCTCGCTGTCCCAGACGTACGCGCCCTCGCCGCGGACGAACAGCGCCATGCGGTCGCCGAAGCTGCGCACGAGGTCGCGTCCCGCGTCGTCCTGCCAGGCGGCGCGCTGCGCCCCGGGTTCCTGAGTCGTGTCCGCGGTCATGCGACCACCTCCGTTCCGATTCCCTTGCTGGTGAACAGTTCGACGAGCACCGAGTGGGGCACGCGTCCGTCGATGATGGCCGCGGTCGGCACTCCCCCGTCGACGGCGTCGAGGCACGCCTGCATCTTCGGGATCATTCCCGACTCGAGCGTCGGCAGCATCGCGCGCAGCTCGGTCGAGGTCAGGTGCGACACGAGCGAGTCGCGATTCGGCCAGTCGGCGTACAGCCCGGCGACGTCGGTCAGGACGACGAGCTTCTTGGCGTTGAGCGCCGTCGCGAGCGCCGCCGCCGCGGCATCCGCGTTCACGTTCAACGACGTTCCGGGGTTGTCGAGGTCGGGCGCGATGCTCGACACGATCGGCACGCGGCCCGCAGCGAGGTGATCGAGCACCGGCTGCGGGTCCACCGTGACGACATCGCCGACGCGGCCCAGGTCGTGCTCGACGCCGTCGACGACGACTCCGCGACGCCGACCGCCGAACAGGCCCGCGTCCTCTCCGCTCAGGCCGGTGGCCAGCGGCCCGTGCGCGTTGACCTTGGCCACGAGCTGCGGGTTGATCTGGCCCGTCAGCACCATGCGGACCACGCTGATGGCCTCGGTCGAGGTCACGCGGTAGCCGCCGCGGAATTCGCTGGGGATGTCGAGACGATCGAGCATCGACGAGATCTGGGGACCACCGCCGTGCACGACGACGGGCTTGACGCCCACGTACCGCAGGTAGGCGATGTCGGCGGCGAAAGCGTCCTGCAGCTCATCGCTGACCATGGCGTTGCCGCCGTACTTCACCACCACGACCTGGTCGCGGTACTTGCGCACCCAGGGCAGCGACTCGACGAGCGTGACCGCCCGTTCGCTGGCTTCGGCGGGATCGGTGTCTTGCAGATCGACGTGGGTCATGAGGAGTAGGCGCTGTTCTCGTGGACGTAGTCGTGCGTCAGGTCGTTGGTGCGGATCGTGGCCGCGGCCTCGCCGACCTTGAGGTCGATGACGAGGTCGGTGGCGCGCGGGGTGAGGTCGACGTCCTCGCGAGGGCGATCGGGACCACCGGCCGTGCACACGCGCACACCGTTCATCCACACATCCACGTCGTAAGGGTCGAAGGCCGCGTCGGTGGTGCCGATGGCGGCGAGCACCCGGCCCCAGTTGGGGTCGTTGCCGAAGATCGCGGCCTTGAAGAGGTTGTTGCGAGCGACCGAGCGACCGACCTCGACGGCGTCGTCCTCGCTCGCGGCGTTCACGACCTGGATCGTGATGTCGTGGCTGGCGCCCTCGGCGTCGCCCTGCAGCTGCGCGGCGAGGTCGTCGCACACCGCGGCGAGGGCCGCGGCGAACTCCTCGGCATCCACCCGGATACCGCTGGCACCGCTGGCGAGGAGCGTGACCTGGTCGTTGGTCGACATGCAGCCGTCGGAGTCGAGTCGGTCGAAGCTGACCCGCGTCGCCGAGCGGAGCGCCGCGTCGGCCTCCGCGGCGTCGAGAACGACGTCGGTCGTCAGCACGACGAGCATCGTGGCCAGGCCCGGGGCCAGCATCCCGGCCCCCTTCGCCATACCGCCGATCGACCATCCATCGCCCGTGTGGACCGCGCGCTTGGGCTTCGAGTCGGTGGTCATGATCGCCAGAGACGCGTCGTCGCCGCCGTCGGCCGAGAGAGCGGCGACGCCCTCGTCGACACCCTGCAGGACCTTCGCGCGGAACACCTCGTCTCCGGTGCCGATGAGGCCGGTGGAACACACCACCACATCGCCCGCGCCGACGCCGAGGAGCTCGGCCGCACGCTCGGCGGTCTGATGGGTCGTCTGGAAGCCGAACGATCCGGTGAAGCAGTTGGCTCCGCCCGAGTTGAGCACCACGGCCTCGATCGTGCCGTCCTTGACGACCTGCTCCGACCACAGGATCGGGTTCGCCTTCGCGCGGTTCGACGTGAACACCGCGGCGCCCACCTTGAGCGGCCCCCGGTTCACCACCACGGCGACGTCTCGCGCGCCGGTCGACTTGAGCCCGACGGCGACTCCGGCCGCCTCGAAACCTGCGGGGGCGGTCACGCTCACGGGGCGACTCCGTTCAGGGGAAGGGCGGTGGTCTCGGCGAGACCCAGCGCCAGGTTCATGGATTGGATGGCCGCGCCGGCGGTGCCCTTGACGAGATTGTCGACGGCGGCCACCACCGTCACGCGGTTCGCCGCGCGGTCGATCGCGAGCCCCATCGAGGCGACGTTCGCGCCGAGCACGTCGGCCGTGCGCGGGAACACCCCCGCGGGTAGCAGCTCGACGAACGGCTCGTCACCGTACGCGTTCTCCCACGCGCCACGGATCTCGGCATCCGTCGCCCCCTCGCGGATCGGCGCCGACGAGGTGGCGAGGATGCCCCGCGCCATCGGCACGAGCACGGGCGTGAAAGACAGACGGATGCCGTCGCTCGACGCCCCCGCGGCGACCAGGGCCTGCCGGATCTCGGGGATGTGACGGTGCGTGCCGCCCACGGCATAGGGGTTCGCGGAGCCGAGGATCTCGCTGGCGAGGAGGTTCGTCTTGGCCGACTTGCCGGCCCCGCTCGGTCCGACCGCGAGCACCGACACGATGTCCGCGGGGTCGATGACGCCCGCGGCGACGCCGGGGGCGAGCGAGAGGGCCACGGTCGAGGCGTTGCAGCCCGGGGCGGCGACGCGCGTGGCACCGCGGAGCTTCTCGCGCTGCTTCCCGCCCGCGACGGGAAGCTCGGGGACTCCGTAGGCCCAGGGGTGGGGGTGCGGCCCCCCGTAGAACTGCGCCCAGTCCCCCGCGGAGACCAGGCGGTGATCGGCTCCGGCGTCGATGACGAGGGGCGTATCGGCCAGCGCGTCGGTGTACTGCGCCGACTGGCCGTGCGGCAGGGCGAGGAACACCACGTCGTGACCCGCGAGCACCTCGGGCGTCGTGGGCTGGAGCTCGAGATGCGCGAGGGAGCGCAGGTGCGGCTGGTGGGCGACGAGTGGCTGTCCCGCGCTGGAGTGCGCGGTGACGGTGCGGATCTCGACGTCGGGATGAGCGGCCAGGAGGCGGAGGATCTCGCCACCCGCGTAGCCGGAAGCGCCGGAGACGGCGACCGAGAGGGTCATGTATCCACCTTACGAGTCGGGGCTGGTGCGGAAAGCAACGTGAACCGGGGCGGCGACGCCCGTATGCCCGACCGAAGGCGGGTTACGAGGTCGCCGAGAATCGGCGCGCGACCCGACGTCGACGCTCGCCACCGGTGCTCACGAAGAGCTCCTCGGTGCGCGCGGTGGTCGACGACATGTGGCGAGGGTATCCGCCGCGGAGGGCGCGGGGCAAATCGACCCCGTCCCTCTGCGACCCGGAGGGCTGGAGCCAACACGCCAGCACGGGTCGTGTCCCCCAAATGGGGGACAAGGTCGGGTTATGCTGTGGAACCTGCCCTCATCGCCGGGCACTTCCGACTGCCCCCTTTACCGGCGATGAGGGCAGGCCCTCGCACGCGAACGCGCACCTGAGTGTATGCCGGGCGTCGCGCGCGCGAGGACGCCGCCGCCGCCCCTGTGGAGAGGTCGAAAACGCCGGAGCGCCGCGCGGCGTGGGCCGGCGGCGCTCCAAATCGCGCGGGATCGATCAGTCGCGGATCGCCGCGCCGAAACGGTCTGCCGCCACGGCGACACCGGCGAGCTTCGCCTCGGTCGCCTCGGCCGCGGTGAGCGTGCGGTCGTCGGCGCGGAACCGCAACGCGAACGTCAGGCTCTTCGTGCCCTCGGCGAGACCGGGGCCGCGGTAGTCGTCGACGAGGCGGGCGCCCTCGAGCAGCGGGGCTCCCCCCTCGATCAGGGCGGAGCGCACGGCCCCCGCGGCAACGTCGGTCGGAACCGTCAGCGACACGTCCTGCGTGGCGGCGGGGAATCCCGAGAGGGATGCCGCGACCGGGCGCGCCTGCGCCAGCTCGAGCATCGCGTCGAGGTCGAGCTCGGCCACGAGAACGCGTCCGGGCAGGTCCGCCGCGGCCGCGACGGCCGGCAACAGCTCGCCGACGTAGCCGATGTCGGTCCCCGCGGAAAGGACACGGGCCGTGCGCCCCGGGTGGAGCGCCGCACGCTGCGCCTGCACGAGTTCGATGTCGAGCCCGGCGGCGGCGGTCAGCACGCGCACGGCGTCCACGGCATCGGCGAGATCCGCCGCAACCGCCGGCTGACCCGGCTGCTTCGCGACCGTGTGACCGGTCAGCAGAACGGCCACGTGACGGCGCTGCGGCGGAATCGACGCGTCGAGGGCCGTGAGGGTAGCGGCATCCGGCCGCACCGCCAGCGGCGGCACCGACGCGGTGCCGTACTGCACGCCCGGCTTCGGGAGGAAGACCGTGCCGGCCTCGAACAGCGCGAGATCGACGATGCCGCGCGAGACGTTGCGATGCGCGACCTGCAGCAGAGCGGGGATCAACGAACGGCGCAGGAACGGAGCGAGTCCGTCGAGCGGGTTCGCGAGCTTCACGCTCGGCAGCGGATCACCCGACGGCGAGCCGTGCAGGGCGTTCTGCTCCTCGGTGGTGAAGGGGAACGACGGCGTCTCGACGAAACCTGCCGACGCCAGAGCGTTCGCCACGCGGCGGCGCCCCTGCTGCGCGGAGGTGAGGCCGCGGCCGGACGGGGGCGTCGGGAGCACGGATGGGATCCGGTCGTAGCCCTCGATGCGCGCCACCTCTTCGGCGAGCGTCCACTTGTCGCTGAGATCGTGGCGCCACGACGGGGCCGTGACCGACCAGCCGCCCTCGCGCTCGTCGACCGCGCAGCCGATGAGCCGCAGGGCCGACACGATCTCGTCGTCGGTGTACTCGACGCCGATCAGCCCGGGGACGAAGCCCGCGGGAAGCGTGATCGCCTCGCGGCGGTAGGTCGAGCCGAGCGACCCGCCCAGCTCGGTGTCGAGAGTGCCGCCGGCGAGCTCGACCATCAGCGAGGCGACACGCTCGGCCGCCACGTACGGGACGAGAGGGTCGACGCCGCGCTCGAAACGGCGCGAGGCCTCGGAGGGCAGCTTGTGACGACGCGCGGTGCGCGCGATCGAGACCTGGTCGAAGGTGGCCGCCTCGATCAGCACGTTGCGCGTGGCGTCGCTCATCTCGGTGGGGCCGCCGCCCATCACACCGGCGAGTCCGATCGGTCCCGACTCGTCGGTGATCAGGAGGTCTTCGGCGTTGAGGGTGCGCACCTGCCCGTCGAGGGTCTCGAGCTTCTCGCCCTGCTCCGCACGACGCACCGTGATGCCGCCCTGCAGGCGGTCGAGGTCGTAGCCGTGGATGGGCTGACCGAGCTCGAGCATGACGTAGTTGGTGATGTCGACGAGCACCCCGAGCGAGCGGATGCCGGCGAGCGACAGGCGCGTGATCATCCACGGCGGCGTCGGGCGCGAGGGGTCGACGTCGCGGACGATGCGCGCGACGAACTCGGTGGCGCCGTGGCGGCCGCGGATGGGCGCCTGGTCGGCGACCGTGATCGGAAAGCCCGAGGGCGTGCGCGCCGCGGCCTCGGCGTGTCCGAGACCCGGGTCGCGGAAGTCCGCTCCCGTCGCGTGCGAGTACTCGCGGGCGACCCCGCGCAGCGACAGGGCGTAGCCGCGGTCGGGGGTGACGTTGATCTCGACCGCGAGGTCGTCCAGACCGAGCAGTCCGATGGCATCCGTTCCGACCGGAGCGTCGATCCCAAGGTCGATCAGACGCAGGATGCCGCTGTGCTCGCTGCCCAGGCCCAGCTCTTTCGCCGAGGCGATCATGCCGTCGGACACGTGACCGTAGGTCTTGCGGGCCGCGATCGGGAAGGGACCGGGCAGAACCGAACCGGGCAGGGTCACAACGACCTTGTCGCCCTCGAAGAAGTTGCCGGCACCGCAGACGATGCCGCGCACTCCCCCGTTCTCGGCGCCGACGTCGACCTGGCACCAGCGGATGGTCTTGCCGTTGGACTGGGGCTCGGGAGTGAACTCCTTCACCTCGCCGACGACGATCGGACCGGACAGCTCGAAGCGGTGCACGTCCTCTTCTTCGAAACCGACCGAGACGAGGGCGGCGAGGACGTCGTCGGGCGTGGCCTCTGCGGGCACGTCGACGTACTCGCGCAACCAGGAGAGCGGGACGCGCATCAGACCACCATTCCGAACTGCTCGCTGAAGCGGACATCGCCCTCGGCCATGTCGCGCATGTCTTGCACGTCGCTGCGGAACATGAGCGTGCGCTCGATGCCCATGCCGAAGGCGAAGCCCGAGTACTCCTCGGGGTCGATGCCCGCGGCCCGCAGCACGTTGGGGTTCACCATGCCGCAGCCGCCCCACTCGATCCAGCGCGCCCCGCCCTTGAAGGTGGGGTGCCACAGGTCGAGCTCGGCGCTCGGCTCGGTGAACGGGAAGAAGTTGGCGCGGAAGCGCGTCTTGGCCTCGGGCCCGAACAGCACGCGCGCGGCGTGGTCGAGCGTGCCCTTGAGGTGCGCCATCGTGATGTTCTTGTCGATGACAAGACCTTCGAACTGCGTGAAGACCGGCAGGTGCGTCGCGTCGAACTCGTCGGTGCGGTACACCCGGCCCGGGCAGAGCACGTAGATGGGCAGGTCGCGCTCGAGCATCGACCGCACCTGCACGGGGCTCGTGTGCGTGCGCAGCAGGAGGTGGCGGGCGACCGGGTCGACGAAGAACGTGTCCTGCATCTGGCGCGCGGGGTGATCGACGTCGAAGTTGAGGGCGTCGAAGTTGAACCACTCGTGCTCGAGCTCGGGGCCTTCCGCGATCTCCCAGCCCATGCCGACGAAGATGTCGGACACCTGCTCCTGGAGGAGGGAGATCGGATGCCGTGCCCCGACGCGGGCGCGCTGCGGCAGCGCCGTGACGTCGATGCGCTCGGCCTCGAGCTGCGCGGCGGTCTCGGCCGCGGCCAACTCGCTCTCGCGCGTGGCGAGCGCCTGGTTCACCCGACCGCGCGCCTGTCCGACGAGCTTGCCGAAGGCGGCCTTTTGATCGGGGGCGACGTTGCGCATCTGGGCGTTCAGCTGGGCGAGGGAGGACTGCTCCCCCGTGTGGGCGGAACGGGCGGACTTGAGCTCGGCCGTGGTCGCGGCGGCGGCGATGGCGGCAAGGGCCTCATCGACCGCGGAGGCGACGGCCTCAGGGGTGATCTCGGGTGCGTCGGACACGAGATGAGAGTCTACCGACGGGCGGGGACACTCCCCCGCCCGTCGGTCGCTCATAGTCCGTGCGAGTCGTACTTGCCGAGCCCGCGCTGGGCGACGATGAGCTCGGTGTCGGTGCCGGTCTGGCCCGCGGGCTCCGCGGGAGCGACGTTGCCGCCCTTGGGCGAGCGGCGCAGGCCGAGCTCGACGCGGTGCGCGGTGTACGACAGGGCGAGGCACATCGCCACGTAGATGACGCTGGCGATCATCGCGGCGGGGATCAACGGCGATCCGTACTCGCCGTTCGAGCCGAGCAGACGGGCGAAGTACAGCAGTTCGGGGTACGTGATGATGAAGCCGAGCGCGGTGTCCTTCAGCGTCACCACGAGCTGGGCGATGATCACGGGCAGCATGGCGCGGATCGCCTGCGGGAGCAGGATCAGGCGCATCACACCCGACTTGCGCAGACCCACGGCGTAGCCGGCCTCGCTCTGTCCGCGCGGGAGCGCCTCGACGCCGGCACGGATGACCTCGGACAGCACGGAACCGTTGTAGAGGATCAGCGCGATGACGACGGCCCAGTACGACGACATCTTGATGCCGACGACCGGCAGACCGTAGTACAGCAACAGCATGAAGACGAGGACGGGCACGGCCCGGAGCAGCTCGACGACCCAGCCGACCGGAAGCCGCACCCAGCGGTGGTCGGACATCCGGCCGATGGCGAGGATGAAGCCGAGGACGAGGGCGCCGACGGCCGCGACGGCGAACGCCGCAAGGGTCGCCAGCGTCGCCTGACCGAATCGCTCCCAGATCGCGCTATAGCTGAAGACGTTCCACTTCGCCGCCGAGAACTGGCCCGTGTCGATGAAGCGCCAGACGACGAAACCGATGACGGCGGCGACGAGGACGAGCGTGATGACGCCGAGGATACGGTTGCGCAGCTGCGCGCGGGGACCCGGGACGTCGTAGAGGACGGAGGAGCTCATCGGGCGACCTTCCACTTCTTCTCGGCCCCGTTCTGCAGCGCAGCGAGCAGCAGGACCAGGATGACGAAGACCGCCATCACGAGGAGGATGGTGACGAGCTGGTTCTCGCCGTTCTCACTCATCGTCGCTCGGATGTTGCCGAGGTTGACCACCGAGAATCCGGCGGCGACGGTGGTGTTCTTGAGCAGAGCGATGAAGACGCTCATCATCGGCGGGATGACCGAGCGGGTCGCCTGGGGCAGGACGACGAGGGTCATGACCTGGCCGAAGCCGAGGCCGAGCGCGCGAGCCGCCTCCGCCTGGCCGACGGGGACGGTGTTGATGCCGGCACGCAGGGTCTCGGCCACATAGGTCGCGGTGTAGATGCCGAGGCCGCACACGGCCAGCGTCAAGAAGCTGCCGCGCGGGACGTCGATCAGCAGCGGCACGCAGAACGCGAAGAAGAACAGCACCAGTGTGAGCGGGGTGTTGCGGATCCAGTTCACGTACACCGCGCCGACCGCGCGGGCGATGGGCACGGGCGACACGCGCATGGCCGCCACGATGAAGCCGAGCACGAGCGCGATCAGGCCGCCGCCCAAGAAGAGAACGACCGTCCCCCAGAGCGCCTGCGCCCACAGGTCGGGGTAGTCGAAGATCTGGTTCACCGTACGCTGTCCGTTCTTTCTCGTCGTGCTCGTCGGGTGGTGGGGGCGGCGCGGAGTGCGCCGCCCGCACCGGGAGATCAGCTGACGGGGTCGACCGCCGGCTGCTCGCCCTTGACGCCCGAGGCGCCGAGGTTCTTCTCGAAGATGGCCTCCCAGGTGGAGCCGCCGTCGGTGAACATGGTGTTCACGAACTCCTGGAAGGCGGTGTCACCCTTGGCGATACCGACGCCGTAGCGCTCCTCGCTGAAGGGCTCGCCCGCGATCTTCAGGTTGTCGGGGTCCTGCGCGGCGTAGCCGAGGAGGATGGCCTCGTCGGTGGTCACCGCGTCGACCTCGCCGTTCTTCAGCTTCTCGACGCACTGCGAGTAGGTGTCGAACTCGACGACCTTGGCCGGAGTCTGCTCGCGAATGCGCTGGATCGGCGTCGAGCCGGTCACCGAGCACACGGTGGTCTCGGCCGTGAGCGAGTCCTTGCCCGTGATCGTGTCGTTGTCGGCGGCGACGAGCAGTCCCTGACCGGTCACGAAGTAGGGACCGGCGAAGGAGATCTGGTCCTTGCGCTTGTCGGTGATCGAGTAGGTGCCGACGTAGTAGTCGATGTCGCCGTTGATGATGGCCTGCTCGCGGTTCGCCGAGGCGATGGCCTTGTACTCCACCTTCGAGGTGTCGGCCGGGTCGTAGCCGAGCGAGGCGGCGATCCAGCGCGCGACGTCGACGTCGAAGCCCTTGCGCTCGCCCGTCACGGGGTCGAGGTAGCCCAGGCCGGGCTGGTCTTCCTTCACGCCGACGACGATCTTGCCTGCCGAGGTGATCTTCTCGAACGTGGGGCTGCCGTCGATCTTCACGTCGGTGGCCACCGCGCCGTAGACGGGGGCGTCCGAGGCGCTGTCACCGTCGGAGCCGGGCGCTGCGCCCGGGGTGCCGCTGTTGCAGGCCGTCAGGGCCAGCAGGCCGGCGGCGATGATGCTCGCGCCGGCGAGAAAACGAGTTTTACGCATGTGATGTCTCCTTGGTTACGTGTGCTGTACGGGAAGGGGTCGTCGGTGACGGCGCGCGCGATCGCCAGAGGTGGGCGATGCTCTCGTCTCGGCTAGGAACCTCCTCGTTCGTCGCCGTCAGGGTCGCGCGTCAGTGCGTGATGAGCTTCGAGAGGAAGTCCTTGGCACGGTCGGATTCGGGGCGCGTGAAGAACTGCTCGGGGGTCGCCTGCTCGACGATCTGCCCGTCGGCCATGAACACCACGCGGTTCGCGGCCTTGCGGGCGAAGCCCATCTCATGGGTGACGACGATCATCGTCATGCCGTCCTTGGCGAGGCCGACCATGACGTCGAGCACCTCGTTGATCATCTCGGGGTCGAGAGCCGAGGTCGGCTCGTCGAAGAGCATGACCTTGGGCTTCATCGCCAGCGCGCGGGCGATCGCCACACGCTGCTGCTGTCCGCCCGAGAGTTGGGCGGGGAGCTTGTCGGCCTGGTGGCCGACGCCCACGCGATCCAGGAGTGCACGCGCTTCTTTCTCGGCATCCGCCTTCTTCATCTTGCGGACCTTGATGGGCCCGAGCGTGACGTTCTCGAGGATCGTGAGGTGCGCGAAGAGGTTGAACGACTGGAAGACCATGCCGACGTCGGCACGCAGTTCGGCCAGGCCCTTCCCCTCTTTGGGAAGCTCCTTGCCGTCGATCGTGATCGAGCCGCTCGTGATGGTCTCGAGACGGTTGATGGTGCGGCACAGCGTCGACTTGCCGGAACCCGACGGGCCGATCACCACGACGACCTCTCCGCGGTCGACGGTGAGGTCGATGTCTTTCAGAGCCTGGAACTGCCCATAGTGCTTCTGGACGTCGGCGACGACGACCAGGGGCTCGGTCTTCGGGGGAACGGATGCCATGCCTTCACCCTATGAGGATGCTGGGCGCCCGACCACATTCCTGCGCACGCCTTAACCGTTCTGTAACAGCAGGGGTCAGCGCGCGCGCTGCGCGAAAGCCGTCTCGTAGAGGCAGACGCTCGCCGCGGTGGCCAGGTTCAGAGACTCGGCGCGACCGTAGATCGGCAGGCGCAGAGCGAGGTCGGCCTGCGCGAGGGCGGACTCGTCGAGCCCCCGGGCCTCGTTGCCGAACAGCCACGCCGTCGGCTCCGACAGAAGCTCTCGGGATGCCAAGAAGTCGGTGCCCTCGACATCGGCGGCGACGATGCGCAGGCCCGCCTCGTGCGCGCGGGCGACGACGTCGGCGAGCTCGAGATCGACCGCGACCGGCAGGTGGAAGAGCGAACCGGTGGTGGAGCGCACGACCTTCGGGTTGTACGGGTCCACGGTCCGGCCGGTCAGGATCACCGCGTCGGCACCCGCGGCATCCGCGGCTCTGATGATCGTGCCCAGGTTGCCGGGATCGCGCACCTCTTCGCAGATCGCGATGAGGCGCGGCTCCCCCGCCAGGATGTCCTTCAACGCGGTGGGCGACTGACGGGCCACCGCCACGATGCCCTGAGGCGTCACGGTATCGGCCATGGCGTCGAGCACTGCCTCGGTGGTGACCTGCAGATCGACACCCGCCTGCTCCGCGGCGTCACGCACATCCGTGTGCTTCTCGAGAGCCGACGGGGTCGCGTAGACCTCCAGCACGGTCTCGGGCGCCCACGCGAGCGCCTCGCGAGCGGCCTGCGGACCCTCGAGCAGGAACAGACCTGTCTCTTGGCGGGCAGCGCGCTTACTGAGCTTGGCCACGGCGCGCACCCGCGGCGAACGGGGGTTCTCGAGCACGTCCCCAGTGTATGGCCCCGGAGGAATGCATCCCGCCGCGCGAACGACCCGCGGGAACGACGAAACGGGCGCCCTCCGGAGAGGACGCCCGTTTCGGAAGACGTGTCTTACGCGGTCTTCGCCGCGTTGACGTCGGTGGGCAGCGCAGCCTTCGCGGTCGCGACGAGCGACGCGAACACGGCGGGCTCGTTCACGGCGAGCTCGGCGAGCATGCGACGGTCGACCTGCACACCCGCGAGGCCGAGGCCCTGGATGAAGCGGTTGTACGTCATGCCGTTGGCGCGCGACGCGGCGTTGATGCGCTGGATCCACAGACGACGGAAGTCGCCCTTGCGCTTGCGACGGTCACGGTACGCGTAGACCAGGGAGTGGGTGACCTGCTCCTTGGCCTTGCGGTACAGGCGCGAACGCTGACCGCGGTAACCGGACGCGCGCTCCAGGATGACGCGACGCTTCTTGTGGGCGTTTACCGCCCGCTTGACTCTAGCCATTTCTCATTCTTCCTAACGTGCGTCGGCGCTCAGAGGCCGAGGAGCTTCTTGGCGACCTTGGAGTCCCCCTTGGCCAGGACCTGCTCCTGGTTCAGGCGACGGGTGCGCTTGGAGGCCTTGCCCTCGAGGTTGTGGCGCATGCCGGCCTGCTGCTTCATGAGCTTGCCGCTACCGGTGAGCTTGAAGCGCTTCTTGGCGCCCGAGTGGGTCTTCTGCTTCGGCATCTGTCTTCCTTCGTTGGGGTTCCCGGCGGAGCGGGAGTCGGGGAGCTTTACTCGGCGGACGCCGGGGCAGCTTCGTCTGTGGGTGCCGAATCGCCTCGAGCGGCACTTCGCGCGGCTTCACGGTTCGCCGTGCGCTGCGCGTTCTGCTCGGTCTTGACCTCGGACTTGTTCTTGTGAGGAGCCACCACCATCACCATGTTGCGGCCGTCGATCGTGGGGTTCGACTCGACGGTGCCGAACTCGGCGACGTCTTCGGCGAACTTGCGAAGCAGACGGACACCCTGCTCGGGACGCGACTGCTCGCGACCACGGAACAGGATCATGGCCTTCACCTTGTCGCCCGCCTGGAGGAATCCCTCGGCGCGCTTGAGCTTGGTGATGTAGTCGTGCGCCTCGATCTTCAGACGGAACCGGACCTCTTTGAGGACGGTGTTCGCCTGGTTACGACGCGTCTCCTTGGCCTTCTGAGCGGCCTCGTACTTGAACTTGCCGTAATCCATGATCTTGACCACGGGCGGCTTCGAGCTCGGCGCGACCTCGACCAAGTCGAGGTCCGCTTCCTGGGCCAGGCGCAGCGCAGCTTCGATTCGGACGATGCCGACCTGCTCGCCGTTGGGTCCGACGAGACGGACCTCCGGGACTCGGATGCGCTCGTTGGTGCGGGGATCGCTGATGCGGAACTCCTCTTTCATACGGGTGGTGGCCGCCGCGATCCGTCGGAATCGCGGGCGAAGAGGAGAGACACGCCACCCGGCACAGTGCTTTCGGCACCGGCTTCTGCACCCAGGCAACCCCGTGCGAAACGGAGCGGAGTGCGGGAACCCGGTAGCCTGGAGCGGCAAGCGCGGGTGGGATGTGATCCTCTTTCGTACGGAGTGAAACACTCCGAAGCCCGCCATAGTCTAGCAGAGAGATTCACGTGGACACGATCCCCTCCGACCAGCCCGCCGACGACCAGGGCGCACACCGCCACGGAGCCGAAGACGAGCGCCTCGCCCGCTGGGAGGAGCAGGAGCGCGCCGCATCCTCCGCCACCCGCGACATCGCCGACGTCCCCGCCGTCGAAGTCATCACCACCGCGGCCGTCCACCTCATGAGCGCCGCCGCCGTCAAGACCGGACTCGCAGACGACCCCGGCCAGCAGCTCGACCTCGACGAGGCCCGCAAGCTCATCAACGCCCTCGCCGGACTCATCACGGCCGGAGCGCCCGAGATCAGCGACATGCACGCGCGCTCCCTGCGCGACGGCCTGCGGTCGCTGCAGCTAGCCTTCCGCGAGGCATCGACGATTCAGGACCCGATCAGTAAGGGGCCGGGCGAGAAGTGGACGGGTCCCGTCACGTAAGTCTGTCGTTCTGGGGTACCGGACTACGGGGGTGCCCCTTCCCAAGTCGAGAGCGGGGCCCCTACCCCGATCGACTCGGGAAGGGGCACCCCCTTCGTCCTGTGCCGCAGGCCACATCCTCCATGACACCCGCAGGGGTATGAGCGGGGCCCCTTCCCCGATTGCCTTGGGAAGGGGGCATCACTGCGCCCTGTGCCGCAGGCCACCTCTTCCGTGACACCCGTAGGGGTATGGGGGGCCCGTGCGGCATGAGGACAGGGGACGCCATGAGAACAGGCGCTTGGCGGGCGGATCGGCCTGTTCTCGACGCGCCGTCCTGTTCTGGTGACGGCGCCGCGGTCAGGCCTCTGTGCTGCGGTGGAGCTTGACCGTCAGGGAGTCGACGAGGACGGCGATGCGATCGTCCGCCGACCAGCGCCGGGCGAGGCGCGCCAGCGTGGCATCCAATTCCTCCTGCTCGAGGCCCGACATGAGCTGCAGGTGCACGACGAGCTCGGGCCCGCGCAGACGTCCGGTGGGATCGCCCGACTCGACGGCGAGATCGAGGACCGCCAACTCTCCGGCGATGCTCTCCTGCAGCCCGGTGAAGATCGACGGCGACGTGTGGGCGGGCTCCCACGTCTCGCCCTGCGCGATCGCCCACACGGCTGGGCGGCGGATCACGAACTCCGTCTCGGACGCAGGGTCGATGACGATGAGCTCGGTGTCCTCCGAGGCCGCAGCCAGTGCCGTGCGGCGCCCGTCGGCCGGCACCGGTCGTGCGGCGGCATCCCACGTCTGCAGCGCCGTCACCGACGTGAAGACCGGGAGCACCTTGCGACCGTCGGGGGCGGCGACCGTCACGATCGACAACTCCTGGGTCTTGTCGACCTCGAGGCCGTGCGCTCCGACGCCGTGGTCGCCCTTCTCGGCGACCAACGGGATCAGCAGACGCGCATCTCGATAGGCGTCGACGATGGCGCGGGCGTCCCCCTCGCCCGCACGGAACGCCAGGAGCGCGGCCAGCAGCGCGGGGTCGGCCGAACCGTCGTCACCCGAATGCGGGTTCGCCTGGAAGCTGCGACCCTCCCAGGGAACCCCCGCCGAATCCGCGTGGGCTCCGTGGGCGTGGTCGTGCGGACCGTCAGTGTCCGGCGACATCCAGCGCCTCGGCCAGGGTGAACTGGCCCGCGTAGAGCGCCTTGCCGACGATCGCGCCCTCGACACCCAGCGGAACGAGATCGCGCAGAGCCGCGATGTCGTCGAGGCTCGAGACGCCGCCCGAAGCGACGATCGGCTTGGGAGTGCGCTGCGTCATCTCGCGCAGCAGCTCGATGTTGGGGCCGCGCAGCGTGCCGTCCTTCGTGACGTCGGTGACGACGTAGCGGCTGCAGCCGGCGTCCTCGAGTCGATCGAGCACGGTCCACAGGTCGCCGCCCTCGCGGGTCCACCCGCGTGCCGCGAGGGTCGTTCCGCGCACGTCGAGGCCCACGGCGATCGCCTCGCCGTAGCGGTTGATGACGTCGGCGGCCCACTCGGGGTTCTCAAGGGCCGCGGTGCCGAGGTTGATGCGGCTGGCGCCGCTCTCGAGGGCGGCCTCGAGCGAACGGTCGTCGCGGATGCCGCCCGAAAGCTCGACCTGCACGCCCTTGACCTGCTTGATGACCTTGCGCATGACGCTCGCGTTGCTGCCGCGCCCGAAGGCGGCGTCGAGGTCCACGAGGTGGATCCACTGAGCGCCCTGGCGAGCGAAGTCGGCGGCGGCGTCGACGGGGTCGCCGTAGCTGGTCTCGGTACCGGCCTCACCCTGGGTCAGACGGACGGCCTTGCCGTCGGCGACATCGACCGCGGGAAGCAGCACAAGTTCGGGCGTGGACGCGAAATCGTTCATGGCTCCTCGCACCCTTCGGCGCATCTCGCCGAGCCGGGGCACGAGGTCACACAGTAGTCGTGCGCAGGCCGTCGATCCAATTGGACAGGAGCCGGATGCCGGCTTCGCCCGACTTCTCCGGGTGGAACTGGGTGGCCGACAGCGGACCGTTCTCGACCGCGGCGATGAACGGCGAGCCGTAGGTGCACCACGTGACCGAGGGCTGCGGGAACGGCGGAGTCACCTCGAGCGACCACTCCTGCGCCGCATACGAGTGCACGAAGTAGAAGCGCTCGTTCTCAATGCCGTCGAACAGGCGAGATCCCTCACCCGCGCTCACCGTGTTCCAGCCCATGTGCGGCAGGACCGGCGCCTCGAGTTCGGCGACGGTTCCGGGCCACTCCCCCAGACCCGTGGTGTCGGTGCCGCGCTCGATGCCACGCTCGAACATGACCTGCATGCCCACGCAGATGCCGAGCACCGGCCGCCCGCCCGCCAGACGACGGTCGATGATCTCGCCGCCACGGCTGTCGTTCAGAGCCGCCACGACCGCGCCGAACGCCCCGACACCCGGGACGAGCAGTCCGTCGGCGTCGAGAAGCAGACCGCGGTCGGAGGTGAGGCGCGCGTCGGCGCCGGCCTCGACGAGCGCCTTGACGGCGGAGTGGACGTTGCCCGAGCCGTAGTCGAAGACCGCGACGACAGGTTTACGCGTCACAGCGCGCCCTTGGTGCTCGGAATCCCGTCGACGAGCGGGTCGAGGGTCTTCGCCTGTCGGAACGCGCGGGCGAGCGCCTTGTACTCGGCCTCTGCGATGTGGTGGGGGTCGCGTCCGCCCAGGACGCGCACGTGAACCGTGAGGCCGGCGTGGATCGAGATCGCCTCGAACGAGTGCCGCACGAGCGAACCGGTGAAGTGACCGCCGATCAGGTGCTGCTCGAAGCCCGCGGGCTCGCCGGTGTGGACGAGGTAGGGACGGCCGCTGATGTCGACCACGGCCTGCGCGAGGGCCTCGTCGAGCGGCACGAGCGCGTCTCCGTAACGGGCGATGCCGGACTTGTCGCCGAGCGCCTGACGAATGGCCTGCCCGAGCACGATCGAGGTGTCCTCGACCGTGTGATGGGCGTCGATGTGCGTGTCGCCCGTGGAGCGGACCCGCAAGTCGGTCAGCGAGTGCTTCGCGAACGCGGTGAGCATGTGGTCGAAGAACGGCACGCTCGTCGAGATGTCGCTGACGCCGCGGCCGTCGAGGTCGAGCTCGAGCTCGACGCGGGACTCGCTCGTCTCTCGCGTGATCGATGCGGTGCGGGGCGAGGCGGGGCCGGTCATGATCGCGATCCTACCGAGGCCAGCGCGTCGAGGAACGCGGTGGTCTCGTCGGCCGTGCCCGCGGTCACGCGCAGGTGGTGGGCGATGCCGACGTCGCGGATGAGGACGCCGCGGTCGTAGAGCGCCTTCCACGTCGCCGCCGGGTCTTCGACGCCCCCGAACAGCACGAAGTTGGTCCACGACTCGTGCGCCGTGTACCCCAGCGCCGACACCGTCGCCGAGATCCGGTCGCGCTGAGCGACGATCTCGTCGACCATCGACAGCATCGTCTCGGCGTGGCTCAGCGCGGCGGTGGCGGCCGCCTGGGTGAGAGCGCTCAGGTGGTAGGGCAGGCGCACCAGACGCAGAGCGTCGACCAGCGCGGGATCGGCAGCGAGATAGCCGACGCGGGCACCGGCGAAGGCGAAAGCTTTGCTCATCGTGCGGGAGACGACCAGACGAGGGCGGTCGGGTAGCAGGGCGATGGCCGAGGGCTCGTCGCGCGGGGCGAACTCCTCGTACGCTTCGTCGACGATCACGATCCCGTCCGTGGCGTCGTAGACCGCTTCGACGACGTCAAGGCGCAGCGGAGTGCCGGTGGGGTTGTTCGGGGCGCAGAGGAACACGATGTCGGGTCGCTGCTCGCGCACCTGCGCGGCTGCCGACTCGGGAGACAGCGAGAAATCGTGCTCTCTCTCACCCGCGATCCAGCGGGCCCCCGTGGCCCGCGTGAGGATCGGGTACATCGAGTACGTCGGCGCGAAGCCCATCGCCGTCCGACCGGGACCGCCGAACGCCTGCAGGATGTGCTGCAGGACCTCGTTCGAGCCGTTGGCCGCCCAGATCTGGTCGGGGTTGAGGCCGTGGCCGAGGTAGCCGGCGAAAGCTTCGCGCAGACCGGTGAACTCCCGGTCCGGGTAGCGGTTGACGTCGCGGAGCGCCCGGGCGACGGCATCCAAGATGTCGTCTGCGACCTCAGGCGGAACGGGATGCGTGTTCTCGTTCACGTTGAGCGCCACGGGCAGTGCTGCCTGGGGAGCTCCGTACGGGGTCATACCCCGCAGATCGTCGCGAAGAGGAAGGTCGTCGAGGCGTACGGTCACCTCACCCATCGTAGGCGTCGAGAAGGTCGAGGCGCGCGAGCGGGAAGTCTGCGCTCAGGCCGCGGGAGCGTACTCGGCGGGAATCGCGATGCGCTGCCCCGCCGAGACGGAGCCGCCGGGCAGGGCGTTGAGACGAGTGATCTCGGCGACGACATCACGCGGGTCGGCGGACGGCGCGACGTCTTCGGCGATGGACCAGAGGGTCTCGCCGCTCATGACGGTGATCTCGGTGAACGAGCCGGCGGGCGCGCCCGCGCCGCCCGAGGCGAGTGCGGATCCGCCGCCGACGACCGCCACGGCGAGCACGGCGACGATGGGGAGGGAGACGAGGAACGCCACGACGCGACGACCGCGCGCGGTGATGCGCAGGCGGGTGGACGGGGCGGTGAGGGCGATGCTGCTCATGATGTGCTCCTTGGTGGGGAGAGATTCGCACCCCGCCCTCGGCCGGGAGGGCGGTGGTGCGAATCTGTATTCCGAATCTATCTTCGAACCTGTTCGAGTGTCAACACCTCGTGTATCGGAGACGAATCGAACGCGACACGCGGGAGGCTCCGTGTCATTCGGGTCGTCGACCGGATACGGTTTCGACACGGAGACCTCATCACCAACCTCCGACATTCGAATTTCCGCCGTCATTCCGCGGCGCGAGGGGAGCACAGATGACCGACGCGACGACCGCCGCCGGCCGCGAGCGGCCGCAGACCCGGCGGCGGAAGAACCTCAGCGACAAGCAGCTGGCGATCCTCGAGGTGATCCAGCGGTCGATCGCGCGGCACGGTTACCCGCCGAGCATGCGCGAGATCGGCGACGCGGTCGGACTGAAGTCGCTCTCGAGCGTCACGCATCAGTTGAACCAGCTGGAGCTCAGCGGCTACCTGCGTCGCGACCCGGGCAAGACACGGGCGATGGAGGTCCTCATCGATCTGCCCGGTGCCGCCGCCGAGAACCCCGCCGACGCCGCCCCCGCCCTGGGCGACGCCGCCCTGGTGCCACTGGTGGGTCGCATCGCCGCCGGCGTGCCGATCACCGCCGATCAGCAGGTGGAGGAGATCTTCCCCCTCCCCCGTCAGCTCGTGGGCAAGGGCGACCTGTTCATGCTCAAGGTGTCGGGCGAGTCGATGATCGACGCCGCCATCTGCGACGGCGACTGGGTCGTCATCCGCTCCCAGGCGACCGCCGAGAACGGTGAGATCGTCGCCGCCATGCTCGACGGCGAGGCGACGGTGAAGACGTTCCGACGCCGTGACGGTCATACCTGGCTACTCCCCCGCAACAGCGCGTTCGAGCCGATCCTCGGCGATGAGGCCGTCGTCCTCGGTCGCGTCGTCGCGGTGCTGCGCACCGTCTGACGCGCACGGCGCGAGGCCGGATGTCCACCGAGGGGTGGCATCCGGCCTCTTCCGTTCCATCGTGAGAGCCGCGACGATCGAGCACCCGGGCGGATGTCGGAGGCCCTGCCTAGGGTGGAGTCATGGCTGACACCCTCCCCTACGGTTCCTGGCCCTCCCCGATCACGCCCGAGTCCGTCGCGCAGTCATCGCCGCGCGTCGACGGGGCCCGACTCGTGGGCGACGAGATCTGGTGGGGCGAATCCGTCCCGCACGAGGCGGGTCGCGTCGCGGTGAAGCGTCGCCGCACGGGCGGCTCGGTCGAGACGGTGCTCCCGGCTCCCGCCGACGCCCGTTCCGCCGTGCACGAGTACGGCGGAGGCGCCTGGACGGCGTCCGACGACGGCGAGCTGTACTACGTCGAGAAGAGCGACCAGCGCGTGTACGCGCTCCGCCCGGGCGAGACCGCGCGCCCCCTCACTCCCGCCGACGACGCCGTCCGTCACGGCGGCCTGCGGTGGGAGCACGGCGTCCTCCTCGCCGTCCGCGAGACCCACGGCTCCTCCCGCGTCCCCGACCGCGCGATCGTGCGCATCCCGCTCGAGGGGCCGGTCGAGGTGCTCGCCGAGGGGAGCGACTTCCTGGCGCAGCCCGCCCTCTCCCCCGACGGCCGCCGCCTGGCATGGGTCGCGTGGAACCACCCCGACATGCCCTGGGACGCCACCATCCTCCGCGTGGCCGACCTCGAGACGGGCTCTGTTCGCGACATCGCCGGCGGCGAGCGCCGTGCACCCCTGCAACCCGTCTGGATCGCCGACGACGAGCTGCTCTACGCCGACGACCCCGACGGTCGCTGGAACCTCTTCCGCCGGCCTCTCGACGGAGACGCGCAACCCCTCGCCCCTGCCGACGCCGACACCGGCGGAGGTCTCTGGATCCTCGGCCCCCGGTGGTTCGGGGCCGCCGCCGACGGTCGCGTCATCGCGGTCCGCACGAACGGCTCCGACGAGGTCGTCGAGATCGCCCCGAGCGGCGTGCGCCCGGTCGACGTCCCCGTCGTCGCGGGAGCCGCGATCGACGATGTCCGCGGCACACGCGTCCTCGTCTCCGGATCCGATGCGGGCGGACGCGCAGGCCTGTGGGTCGTCGACCTCGAAGCCGGCGCGGCCGAGCTCGTCACCGGCGGCGCCGGCTCGTGGGGAGACGAATGGATGCCGGCAGCCCGCGCCCTGTCCACCGACGGCCCGCACGGGCCGGTGCACGCCTTCGCGTACGCCCCCACCAACCCCGACGTCACCCCGGTCGCGGGCGAGCGCCCTCCCTACGTGGTCCTCGTGCACGGCGGACCGACCTCGCACGTGGGTCCCGCCCCCTCCGCGAAGACCGCCTTCTTCACCAGTCGCGGCATCGGCGTGCTCGACGTCAACTACGGCGGGTCCACGGGATACGGCCGCGCCTACCGCGATCGACTGAAGGGGCGGTGGGGTGTCGTCGATGTCGACGACGTCGCGGCCGCGGCATCCGCTCTGGCCGATGCGGGCCTGGCCGATCCCGAACGCCTCGCCATCGCGGGGGGCTCTGCGGGCGGCTGGACCGTCCTGGCCGCGGTGACGCGTACCGACGTGTTCTCGGCTGGCATCTCGCGCTACGGCGTCGGAGACGCCCGCGCCCTCGCCGAGGACACCCATGACTTCGAGGCCCGCTACCTCGACGGGCTCATCGGACCGCTCCCCGAGGCCGAGCCGGTGTACATCGAGCGCTCTCCCCTGGGCCGCCCCGATCTCTTCCGCGTGCCCCTGCTCATCCTCCAGGGCTCCGAGGACCGCGTGGTCCCGCCGTCGCAGGCCGAGGCCATCCGCGACGCCCTGGCCGCGCACCGCGTGCCCCACGCCTACGTGCTCTACGAGGGCGAGGGCCACGGGTTCCGACGGTCCGAGACGGTGATCGACTCGCTCGAACGCGAACTCGGCTTCCTCGGCGCGGTCTTCGGATTCGAGACTCCCGGCATCCCTCCTCTCACGCTCGAGGCTGGGAAGGGCTGACCGCCCCACCTCGTGAGGGCCCCACCGACCGGCAGGCCGACGGGGCACTCACGAGGATTTCAGGCCCCGAACGGTGCGAGCTCGGCCGCGAGACGCGCGCCCACGTGCGCATGCAGGAACGTCCCGCTCTCGCGGTGCTCCTGGGCGACGATGAGCCCGCTCTCGTGCACGGCCGACACGAGGTCGCCGCGGTCGTACGGGACGACGGCCTGCACCTCGACGGCCGGCAACGGGAGCGCGTCCTCGATGGCGGCACGCAACTCGTCGATGCCCTCGCCCGTGCGAGACGACACGAACTTCGCGTTGGGTGCGAGGCCCCGCAGCACGAGGCGGTCGTCTTCGCCGACGAGGTCGGCCTTGTTGAAGACGACGATCTCCTGACCGAAGTTCGCATCGACGTCGCCCATCACGTCGCGCACCGTCATGAGCTGCGCGGCCGGGTCGGGGTGCGACGCGTCCACGACGTGCAGGATGACGTCGGCGTCGCCGACCTCCTCGAGCGTGGACCGGAACGCCTCCACCAGCTGGTGCGGCAGGTTCCGCACGAAGCCGACGGTGTCGGTCAGCGTGTAGACGCGGCCGTCACTGGTCTCGGAGCGGCGGACCGTGGCATCCAGGGTCGCGAAGAGCGCGTTCTCGACGAGCACTCCCGCGCTCGTGAGGCGATTCAGCAGACTCGACTTGCCGGCGTTGGTGTACCCCGCGATCGCGACCGAGGGGATCGTGTGACGTTTGCGCTCGGCGCGCTTGGCCTCGCGGGCCGGCGCGAAGTCGCGAAGCTGCTTGCGCAACAGCGCCATCTTGGTGCGGATGCGACGACGGTCGAGCTCGATCTTCGTCTCACCGGGACCGCGCGAGCCCATACCGGCGCCACCAGCACCGACCTGGCCACCGGCCTGGCGCGACATCGAGTCACCCCACCCGCGCAGACGCGGGAGGAGGTATTCGAGCTGGGCGAGCTCGACCTGCGCCTTGCCCTCGCGGCTCTTGGCGTGCTGGCTGAAGATGTCGAGGATCACCGTGGTCCGGTCGATCACCTTGACCTTCACGACGTCCTCCAGCGCGCGGCGCTGGCTGGGAGCGAGTTCGGTGTCGGCGATCACCGTGTCGGCGCCGACGGCGGCGACGATGTCCCTCAGCTCCGCAGCCTTACCGCGACCGACGTAGGTCGCGGGATCGGGATGGGGACGCCGCTGCAGCACGCCGTCGAGCACCACGGCCCCGGCCGTCTCGGCGAGGGCCGACAGCTCGCGCAGCGAGTTCTCGGCATCCGCCTGCTCACCCTGGGGGTGCACGCCGACGAGCACGACGTTCTCGAGGCGCAACTGCCGGTACTCGACCTCGGTGACGTCTTCGAGCTCAGTGGACAGGCCCGCGACGCGGCGCAGCGCCGCACGTTCTTCGCGGTCCCACTGATCGCCGTCGGCGTCGCCGCCGTACGCGGTCGTGGCGTCCTGCAGAGCCTGTGCCGCACCGAAGACCCGGACCCCGCGGTGCGCTTCGGCGCGCGAGAGCACGCGGTCCACCGGATCCACCGGAGACGCGTCGGTGCTCGGGGGTGTGGTCTGTTCGGTCATGGGTTCCTTCCGTTCGCGGTGTACCCGCGTGTTCTGGCACTTTATCCGGCCCGGCGCCCGAGGGGCCGGTCGGATATCCTGGCGTGATGGGGAGCGAGCACTACTTCAGCGCGTCGCCGTCGAGTCCCGAGCAGCTCCGCCACCTTCGCGTGACGCTGGCCGGTCGCGAGCTCGAGGTGGTCACGGCCGGCGGCGTCTTCAGTCCCGACCACGTGGATGCCGGCACCTCGGTGCTGCTCGCGAACACCCCGCCACCTCCCGCCGGTGGGAACTTCCTCGACCTGGGGTGCGGGTGGGGTCCGATCTCGCTGTCGCTGGCGCTCGCCTCACCGCACGCGACCGTGTGGGCGGTCGACGTCAACGAGCGTGCTCTCGATCTCGTGAGGCGGAACGCGGAGTCCCTCGGCCTCACCAATATCAACGCCGTGCGTCCGGAGGATGTTCCCGAAGACGTCACGTTCCGTACCATCCGCTCGAACCCGCCCATCCGCGTCGGCAAGTCCGAGCTGCACGGCATGCTGCAGCACTGGATCCCCCGCCTGTCGGAACGCAGCGACGGATGGTTCGTCGTCCAGCGCAACCTCGGTTCGGACTCGCTGCAGCGCTGGCTCGCCGCCACATTCCCCGAGGGGTACAGCGTGCAGCGTGCCGCCACCGGTCGGGGCTTCCGCGTGCTACGGGTCCGCAAGCACGGCTCGCCGCCGAGCGAGCTGATCGACGTCGTTTCCTGAGACGCGCCCGGCATGGCGACTCCGGCTGCCGGCATTGCATACCCCGCGTGAGATCGCGCGCTCGTGTGGCTGCTGATCGCGACCCGCTGAAGAGCCCCCCTCCCGGTCTGCGGTCAGCAACCGACGCTCGGACCCCGCCGGCCCCGCTCTTCGCCTCGTCAGGCGAGCGCGACCTCGCCGGTGAACACCAGCGAGGCAGGGCCCGACAGGTGGACCCGGCCATCGGCGACGCGCACGCCCAGCGTGCCGCCCGGAGTGTCGACGACCCAGGAGTCGGGGGCGGCGACCCCCGCCCAATGGCGAACGGCCAGGGCCGCTGCCGCCACGCCGGTCCCGCAACTCAGCGTCTCGCCCACCCCGCGTTCGAACACGCGCAGGCGGATCGCACCGACGCCGTCGCGCACGAGCGGATCGGCGGGGACGACGAACTCGACGTTCGCGCCGTGACGCGGCGCCGGGTCGAGCACCGGCTGATAGGCGAGATCGAGGCCCTCGAGTTCGGCATCCGAAGACAGCGCGACCACGACGTGCGGGTTGCCCACGTCGACGCCGACGCCGGGACGCGCGACCGGGAGGCCCTTCGCGCGAACCAGCGTCTCGCCCGGCTCGATCGCGAATGCACCCAGGTCGACCTCGAAACCGCGATCGCTGCGCGTCAGCGTCTTGATGCCCGCGCGCGTGCCGATGCGCAGTCCCCCCTCGAGCGAGGCGAGTCCGGTGTCGCTCAGGTAGCGCGCGAACACCCGTGTGCCATTGCCGCACATCTCGGCCTTCGAGCCGTCGGCGTTGCGGTAGTCCATGAACCACTCGGCCCCGGATGCCGCGGCATCCGCCCCCTCGTCGATGGCGCGCGAGCGCACCACGCGCAGCAGACCGTCGGCGCCGATGCCGAAGTGGCGGTCGCAGAGGGCGGAGATCTGCGCGTCGGAGAGGTCGAGCTCGCCGTCGGGGTCCGCGATCACCACGAAATCGTTGCCGGTTCCGTGGCCCTTAGTGAACGGGAGAGTCGCCATGCGTCCAGTGTACGGACGGGCAGCGGCGTAACTCGCGGTGAGACCACGTCCGCGACGGACGACCCGGTCAGACCGAAGACGAGGGGCCTCCGGGCCCGTCGACGATAAGCCGGCGGCCGGTCGCCCAGGTGTCGAAGGGTTCGTAGCCGAGCTCGTTGTAGAAGCCGCGGGCACCGGTGTTGTCGGGACGCACCATGAGCTGCACCTTGGGGCAGCCCATCGCCTCGAGCAACCGTTCGGCTTCGGCCACGAGACGGCGTCCGATGCCCCGCCCGCGATGAGAGGCCGCGGTCGCGAGGTAGTACAGCCAGCCGCGGTGACCGTCGTAGCCCGCCATGACGCTGCCGACCACCCGGTCCCCGTCGACTGCGACGAGAAACAGCTCCGGCTGCACGGTGAGCTTGCGACGGATGTCGGCGCGCGGGTCGTTCCACGGACGGGTGAGGCCCGCCTCCTCCCAGAGGGCGACGACGGCGTGTTCGTCATCGAGTGTGAAGCCACGGATGTCCACCGTCATGTGCGTTCCTCTGATCGGGTCGCGAGGATGCCGGCATCCACCGTCCGCGCGTCGACCCACTCGGTCTCGGCGTAGCGCCGGAACCACGACACCTGACGGCGCGCGTAGCGCCGCGTGAGGGCCTGGGTCTCGGCGATGGCCTCGTCGCGGGTGAACTCGCCGCGGATCTGCTTTAGCGCCTGCGCATACCCGATCGCGCGACCGGCGGTGACGCCCTGCTCGATCCCGGCGGGGATCAGCGCCTCGACCTCAGCGACGAGACCGGCGGCCCACATTCCCTCCACGCGCGCGTCGAGAAGACCGACGAGCTCGGCCCGATCGATCGCGGTGGCGATGATCCTCGTCTGCGGATGCCAGAACTCCGGCGCCTCGGGCAGGGCCCCGCCGTGCGTCTCACCGCCCTGCGCCAGCACCTCGAGCGCCCGCACGACGCGACGCCCGTTGCGCGGGTCGATGCGCTCCGCGGCATCCGGATCCTCCTTCCGCAGGCGCGCGTAGAGCGCACCCGGTCCGCGCTCGTCGAGCTCCCGTTCGAGCGCGGCACGCAGAGCCTCGTCGCGCGGCGGGAACCGGAAATCCCACAGCACGCTCGAGACGTAGAGCCCCGACCCGCCGACGAGGATCGCTTCGGCGCCCCGACCGTGGATCTCGCGGATCGCCGTGCGCGCGGCATCCTGGTACCAGGCCACCGCGGCCTCGTCGGTCACCGCGAGCGCGTCGAACAGATGATGCCGGATGCCGCGCCGCTCACGCTCGGGGAGCTTCGCCGTTCCGATGTCCATACCGCGGTACAGCTGCATCGCATCGGCGTTCACGATCTCGGCAGACCGACCCCGTGCGGACAGGGCCTCTGCGAGGTCGAGCGACAGACCCGTCTTGCCGGTGCCGGTGGCGCCGACGACGGCCCAGAGGGCCGGGCCGGTCACACGCCGACGCGCAGCGTGGGCAGGCCGAGAGAGACCGCGCGCGGAGCACCGGGCTCGCCCGCCGGAGCGGGCACGCCGCACGACTCCGCCTGCGAGCGGTCCCACGCGTCGCCCGCGCGGGTGCGACGAATGCGCAGCGGGGCACCGTCGGGCGCATCGGCCAGCAGGTGGAAGGGAGCTGCGTGGGTGACCGTCACCGAGACGACGTCGCCGGGACGCGGCACGGGCGAACCCGCCGGCAACTCGAAGTGCACGAGGCGGTTGTCTTCGGCGCGACCGGTGAGGCGGTGCGTCTCGGCGCCTTTCTTGCCCTCGCTGGCGGAGACGAGCACCTCAAGGGTGCGGCCGAGCTGCTTCTGGTTCTCTTCTGCGGCGATCCGGTCCTGCAGGGCGGTCAAGCGCTCGTAGCGCTCCTGCACGACGGCCTTCGGCACCTGGTCGGCCATCGTGGCCGCAGGAGTCCCCTCGCGGATCGAGTACTGGAACGTGAAGGCGCTCGAGAACCGCGAGGCCTCGACGACGCGCAGCGTCTCTTGGAAGTCCTCCTCGGTCTCACCGGGGAAGCCGACGATGATGTCGGTCGTGATCGCGGCGTTCGGGATGCGCTCGCGCACCCGGTCGAGGATGCCGAGGAACTTCTCGCTACGGTACGAGCGGCGCATCGCCTTGAGGATGCGGTCGGAGCCCGACTGCAGCGGCATGTGCAGCTGTGGCATGACGGCCGGGGTCTCGGCCATCGCGGCGATCACGTCGTCGGTGAAGGCAGCGGGGTGGGGGCTCGTGAAGCGGATGCGCTCGAGCCCCTCGATTTCGCCCGCGGCGCGCAGCAGCTTGCCGAAGGCGAGGCGGTCGCCGAACTCGACGCCGTACGAATTGACGTTCTGACCGAGAAGGGTGACCTCGATCGCCCCGTCGTCGACGAGCAGCCGGATCTCGTTGAGGATGTCGCCGGGGCGGCGATCCTTCTCTTTGCCGCGCAGGCTCGGCACGATGCAGAACGTGCACGTGTTGTTGCAGCCGACCGAGATCGAGACCCAGCCGCTGTGGACGGAGTCGCGCTTGGTCGGGAGGGTGGAGGGGAAGATCTCGAGCGACTCGAGGATCTCGAGCTCGGCCTCGCCGTTGTGGCGCGCACGTTCGAGCATGCCGGGAAGCGAGCCCATGTTGTGCGTACCGAACACCACGTCGACCCACGGGGCCTTCTGCTGCACGGCGTCCTTGTCCATCTGCGCCAGGCAACCACCGACGGCGATCTGCATGCCCGCGTGCGCGTCTTTGCGCGACTTGAGATGTCCGAGCGTCCCGTAAAGCTTGCCTGCGGCGTTGTCGCGCACAGCGCACGTGTTGATCACGACGACATCGGCTTCGGTACCGGCATCGGCCCGCACGTAGCCGGCGCTCTCGAGCGAGCCCGACAGACGCTCGGAATCGTGCACGTTCATCTGGCACCCGAAGGTGCGCACTTCGTAGGTGCGGGGCCCTGCGGCGCCCTGCGCGGCGGCGGACGGCGCGATCAGGGTCGGGGTCGAAACGGGGGTGGTCATGATGCGTGCCAGTCTAAACGCCGCCCTTGCGGCGACCGACGGGTCGCTGAAATGCTCGGCTCGTATGGCACGCATCTTTTGGCGCATAGCGGGTCAAAGGGTGCGCAAATCGGCTGAACGCGTGCGCCTCATGTCGGTATTTTGGGGGACACATCACCGTCCGCGAGGTCTGCGGCCGGTCTCCGGGGGGAGAAGAGTATGGGGGAAGACCGTTCGACGAAGTGGTCGAGAGGGCTCGTCGGGGCGGATCGAAATGCCGCGACACTGGCGGAAGGAGCACGAGGGGGCGCGACCCTCGTCATCGCGGGACCCCGCGGGAGCGGGCGGAGCTATCTCCTGCGCACGATCGCCGCCGAACTCGAACGCACCGGTCAGCTGACCGTCGAGCTGCGGACGTCGTGCGCGCTGTCCGCCGTCGCCTTTGGGGCGTTCGATGCCTCGGGATGCCCAGAGCTCCGATCCCTCCGTGACGATCCCACGACGGCCACCGTCGAGGGCGTGGTCGTGGTCGACGACGTCGACTCCCTCGATGTCCAGTCGACCCGGGCGCTCGCCCGAGGGATCGCCGCTCGTCGCGTCACCGCGGTGATCGGCCTGCGCACGGCCCGGCCGCGCTCGATCGACAGACCCGATGACTCGGCCGTCGTCCGTCGCACCGTCCTCGACCTCTGGCTCGACGGTCTCGCACGCCGAATCGATCTCTCCGAGCTGAGCGACGACGACGCCCTCGCCATGATCGAGCTCTTCCCGGGCGCGGAGCTGCTCGACAGCGCGACCCGGGCGGGAATCGTCTGGCGAGCCGACGGGTCGCGAACCCTGCTCCGACAGCTGATCATCGAGTCGACGAGCGCAGCTCGCGCGGGACGCGATCCCCTCTACGCCCTGAGCGTCATCGCCCGAGACAGCAGATTGGCGCTCGCGCTCACGCGGCACGTCGCCGACTTTCCTCGCGCCGATCTCGAATGCCTCGCGGGGATCCGCCGCCTGCCTCACGTCGAGCTCGCCGTCGCGACACGACTCTTCAACGCTGAGAGCGTCGCGGCTCTCGTCGCCGGCGGACTTCTGCACGCCGACGCATCGGCCGATCGTCGCCTCACGGTCAACGACCTGGTGGCCCAGGAGGCCCAACGTCAGCTTGGCGGTGCGCACGTCGACGAGATCGTCGACGCAGCGGGTGCCCGGATGCTGGCCGAAGCCGACGAGTGGTGGAGTTCGACCGTCGCCGTCTCCCTGTCGGAACGGTGGCATCGATTGGGAATCGAGGCATCGGGAGAGCGGACATACTCCCCCGCTCTGCGGACTCGAGTCGCCCTGAATGCCGCACGTGAAGCGAACGACCGGGGTGACAGCGCTCACGCCGCCGCCCACGCCGCACGCGGGTTGCGCGCGCAAGACGATCCAGCCCTCCGACTCGAAGCCGAGCTCGCAATACCCGCGCCCACGCTGTCAGCGGATGACCGGATCGACATCGGATCCGCGGACGCGCTCCGACGGCTCGCTCGACTGCGCGCGGCGCGCTTTATCGACGGCGCCGCCGATCGCCCTCTGGACGAGGACGACGACGTCGACTCCCGTATCGAGGCGGCGCTCGCCGACGCGAATCGGGCAACCGCGAACATGGATTGGGCACGCGCCGCTGACATCGCGACATCTGCCGCCGATGAGGCGAACGCGTCGCCCGCGGCGCACTTGCGGGCGTTGGTCGCTGCCGGATCGGCGGAGACTTTCCGTGGCAGATGGGGCGAGGCGCAGAAGTTCTTCCGCCGGGTCGAACGCATGCTCGACGCGAGACAGCGGCCCGCCGGCGTCACCGTTCGCGATCGGCTCATCGCGCTCATGTCCATGCTCGCCGCGCATCAGATCGCGGGGGCGGACGGATCGGCGGTCCGATCGCGTTTGGACCGCGAGGTGACCACCACCGCACGCGAAGGAGGAGCGGCCGATCTCACGATCGCGGGGGCGGCCGCCGCCATTGCTTTCGCGGGCGCGGGCTGCCCGGTGGAGTCCCAAAGGGAGCTCACCTCCGCTCTGTCGCGGGAACCCTCCGCGGTGTCGCGCCTGGATTCCACCATGATCGAGCTGGGCGTCGCCGATGAACTGGCGACCGCGGGTCGCACCGACGAGGCACGCACGATCCTCAGCGGGCTTCGCACCGCGAACGAGCCCCTGCTCGTCCGCAGTCACCTCTACGTCGAGACCACCGTCCTGACCGCGGAGGGCCGCGCCGACGAGGCGCGACGGGCCGCACGAGCGACCGCGGAGCTTTCCCGTGGCCGCAACGCCGCTGCCCTGCGCATTCGCGATCTCTTCCGGCTCGTCACGCTGGGCGAGGCCGACGAGACGGAGGTCGACGAGCTGGTCCAGCTCGCCGCGACAACCGATCTTCCGCTGGCGGTGTCCGCTGTTCGCCGGGCGGCGGCTCGAACCAGCGACGAAGAGGGGCTGCCCGTCGACGAGCTGCGCTTGCACGCGCTCTGGACGCCGACCGAGTCGTCAGCTCCCCGCGAAACGACGAGCACCGTCCCTTCGCCCATCCGGTCGGCGTCGAACGATGCGATCGACGAGCTCACACCTCGCGAACGAGAGATCGCGCTGCTCGCGGACGAGGGCCTGACGAATCGTGAGATCGCCGCGCGCCTCTTTCTCTCGATCCGCACGGTGGAATCGCACGTGTACCAGGCGCGGATGAAAGTCGGCGCGCCAACCCGGCGGGAGCTCGGCCGCGTCGTGGCGATGGCGTCGCGCGGCGCCTGAGCACCCGAGGAAGGACCCCCTCGTCGACGCGGAATGGGGCCCGCGGGGTTGTTGCCGCTCGGGCGGTGCGACCATTCAGGCGGGGCGACCGCTCGGCGCGCGACCGCTGCGAAACGCAACCCGTCGGGCGCGCGACCACTCTCGTGCCCGCGGCACGGCGCGCCGATGTCATCGATCCGGTGTGAACCTCACACCCGAGGACGGGCGAGGGAACGAACGACTCCGTCCGATGCCCGCTTCTTCCAGCGCCGTGCGCGCAGCCGTGAGCGCCACCGACGACGGGTATCCGCGACGCGCCAGCTGGCCGGCGAGTCTGCGCAGAGCGGCATCGTACTCCGCGCCGTCGACGCCGCGAACCTTCGATCGGGCGAAATCGAGTGCTCGTTCCGCGTCATCGTCGGGTAGCTCGGCGAGAGCCGCCTCGGCGATGTCGCGCGGAATCCCCCGCTTGCGCAGCGTCTCGGCGACGGCCCGTCGGCCCTCGCCCTTGCGCTCGACGGCGGACATGGCGAGTTGCTCGGCGAAAGCCGCATCATCCAGATACCCGAGATCGACGAAATGATCGATGAGCTCATCCACGATGGCGTCGTCGGCGTCGTCCACCCCGCGGATCACGGTGCGGGCCTCCGCAAGAGACAGGGATCGCGAACGCAGCTTTCGTAAAAGCACCGCTTCGGCCCGCTCACGGGCTTCGGCTCGATCAGGGAAGGATTCGACGCCCTCGTCTCGGTCGCCTACGACGGACAGGCGCGGACGACTTGCGGATGACGGTCGCTCGTCGATGTCATCGTCGATCGACCCCGTTTCAGCAACACCGTGAACGGCACCGCGACGGGAAGGGTGCTCGCGATCCGCACCGGGCGCGGACCCGAAGAGGGGGATGACCGGAGCGAGATCGAGCTCATCGAGAGCGCGGAGCGTGCGAGGAGGAGTCGACGCCCCGTCGGGAGAGCCCGCGTTCTGCGGCTCCCCCGGACGTTCGACATCGTCGGCCGTGTGTCCGCGGCCCTGATCGTCGCCCGCTTCTGCAGAGGGACGACGATCAGAGCCCCAGGTTTCGTCGATCATCAGGCCGGGCGACGCGCGGCCAACTCGTCGTCCGCCGCCGGAGCGACCGCGGGCGCACCGCCGATGCCCATCTTGGTCTTGATCTTGGTCTCGATCTCTTCGGCGATGTCGGGGTTCTTGATGAGGAAGTTGCGCGCGTTCTCTTTGCCCTGTCCGAGCTGCTCGCCCTCGTACGTGTACCAGGCACCCGACTTCTTGACGATGGCGTGCTCGACACCGAAGTCGATGAGGCTACCTTCGCGCGAGATGCCGACACCGTAGAGGATGTCGAATTCCGCCTGCTTGAAGGGCGGCGCCATCTTGTTCTTGACGACCTTGACACGCGTACGGTTGCCCACGGCCTCGGTGCCGTCCTTCAGCGTCTCGATGCGACGGATGTCGAGGCGCACCGACGCGTAGAACTTGAGCGCCTTTCCGCCGGCCGTGGTCTCGGGGGAACCGAAGAAGACACCGATCTTCTCGCGCAACTGGTTGATGAAGATCGCGGTGGTCTTCGTGGTGTTCAAGCCACCGGTCAGCTTTCGCAGTGCCTGCGACATGAGGCGGGCCTGGAGGCCGACGTGCGAATCGCCCATCTCGCCCTTGATCTCGGCCTCGGGGACGAGGGCGGCGACCGAGTCGATGACGACGAGGTCGATCGCACCGGAGCGGATCAGCATGTCGGCGATCTCGAGGGCCTGCTCGCCGGTGTCGGGCTGGGACACGAGGAGCGCGTCGATGTCGACGCCGAGCTTCTTCGCGTACTCGGGGTCGAGAGCGTGCTCCGCGTCGATGAACGCCGCGATGCCACCGGCGCGCTGCGCATTGGCGATGGCGTGAAGCGTGAGGGTCGTCTTTCCCGACGATTCCGGACCGTAGATCTCGATGATGCGGCCGCGAGGCAGACCGCCGATGCCGAGGGCCACGTCGAGCGCGACGGAGCCGGTGGGGATGGTCTCGATGGGCGCACGGTCGTCGCTGCCCAGTCGCATGACCGAGCCCTTTCCGAACTGCCGATCGATCTGAGCCAGCGCGGACTCGAGGGCCTTTTCGCGCTCTGCGGGTGAGGGCATGACGTCTTCTTTCTTCTCGCGTTCCGGTCGCCTACAGGCTGTCGCGCCTCCCACCGACGGTGGTCGTGCCCGACAAGGCGTTCAGAGTGTCGTTCGACGTCTTCCACGTTAGAGAGGGCCTCCGACATTGGCGCCGGAGGAGCCCCCGAATGGGGATGAACGAGCAACGAGCCCTGATGTGAAGGAGCCTACGCCCGAATCGAACGTAGGTTCGATGACACGCCGAGCAAGAGGATGCGATGACCGAAACACTTCGCGCCGCCGCCAGAGCACGCGGACGTCACGACCGGCGCGGCTCGAGGCGGCCGACACCGTAACGACGATTCGCCGGGACGTCGGTCTCTTCGCACAGCGCGAGCCACACATCGCGGGGGTCGACGCCCGCCGCGAGGGCATCCATGCTGGTGCGTCCGCCCACGGCAGACAACACGAGATCGGTCAAAAGGGAACCGCCGCGCGGCCCGAACTCGTCGTCGACGGCACGATCGAACTCGCTACGCCGCATGAACCGCGGCGATCAGCGGAGGGAGAGCTCGGGCTCGACAGAAGCGACGAGCTCGTCGGGCACGACGTCGGGGAAAGTCTGCAGGCCCTCGAGGACCGAGAGCCGGTCGCCGACCTCGCGCATGATCGTGGAGATGGGGACGTCGAGGGCTTCAGCGACGGAGGCGAGGATCTCGCTCGACGCTTCTTTCTGCCCACGTTCGACCTCGCTGAGGTAACCGAGAGCAACGCTCGCTCGGCTGGCGACCTGGCGGAGGGTGCGCCCCTTCTGCTGGCGGAGGTCACGCAGGACTTCGCCGATCTCTTGACGAACCAGGATCATTTTGGGGCCCTCCTCACTGCTGATTCCGTCGCCGCCCTCTGTGGACGACTGTGAAACACCTTCTATGGTCACCCTAATGCCGCGCGCTGTGCACCGGATGGGAATCGATACTCGAAACCGGGATGTGCGATCATTTGTTCCCGTCTTTCGAGACACCCTCCGAAGCGGCCATCAGAGCGCCGCCAGCGCCCGTCGGATCGCGAGGTGCGCGGTCTCACGACGGATGCGTTCGCGGTCGCCGGCGATGACGAGGGAGTCCACGCGCGTTCCGAGCGGGGTGGACACGGCGATGTGCACGGTGCCGACGGGCTGACCGTCTTGCTCGTCGGGTCCCGCGACTCCCGTGGTGGCGATCCCCACATCGGTCGGAACCCCGTCGCGCCCGAGGACGTCACGCACTCCACGCGCCATCTGTCGCGCGACGCGGGGGTGCACGGCTCCGTGCGCATCGAGCAACGTCTGATCGACGCCGAGCAATCCGTGCTTGAGATCGGTCGCGTACGCCACGACTCCCCCGCGGACAGCGCGAGAGGCCCCGGGGACGTCGACGAGAGACGACACCACCAACCCGCCGGTCAGGGATTCGGCAACGCCGATCGTCCACCCCAGCTCCCCGAGACGCTCCAGCAGAAGAGCAGCGCTTTCTCGCGGTGTCCGGACGAGCGTCTCGTCGAGATCGTCGGGGATGCCGTCAATCATCGCGATCCCCGCGTCTTCTGCGCCGCGCGCACCTCGGTCACGATGTAGTCGATTCCGGAGGCGATCGTGAGGACGACGGCGATCGTCATCGTGATGACGCCCGCCCACCAGACGGTGGACTGCCACACCGCGGCGTCGGACAGGGCTGCGAACGGGATGAGCGCGATCGACAGGGCGATGGCCTGGAACACGGTCTTGAGCTTGCCCATCCAGGCGGCGGCCAGCACGTGATCGCTGACCACGAGGAAGCGGTAGACGGTGATGCCGATCTCGCGCACGAGGACGACGATCGTGATCCACCACGGAAGCTCCCCGAGAATCGACAGTCCGACGAAGGCGAGTCCTGTGAGGGCCTTGTCGGCAATGGGATCCAGGAGCTTTCCCAAATCGCTCACGATCTCGAACCTGCGGGCGATGTACCCGTCTACGCCGTCGGTGGCGATCGCCACGATGAAAAGAGCAGCTGCAGCCCAGCGCAGGCCGCCGTCGACACCCGCATCTGCGAGGAGAAGCCAGAGGAAGATCGGCGCGCAGACGATGCGCGCGATGGTGATCGCGTTGGGCAGCTGGGGGTGAACGGCCATCAGTCGCGACCCGTCAGCTGCCAGGCGTCTTCGGAGCCCTCATCGTCGTCGGCGTTCACGACCGGGAGGCCCTCGAACTGCGCCTCGATCGGGTCGGCGCCGTAGCGGTCGTCGATATCGGGCGTAGGGGTCGGCGGTGCATCATCGCCACGGAGTCGAGCGAGTACGGCAGGAAGCTGCTCGTTCGTCACCATGACATCTCGCGCCTTCGAGCCCTCGGACGGTCCGACGATCTCTCGCGACTCCAGCAGGTCCATGAGACGACCGGCCTTGGCGAAACCGACGCGGAGTTTGCGCTGCAGCATCGAGGTCGAACCGAACTGGGTCGACACGACGAGCTCGGCGGCGGCGAGGAGCAACTCGAGGTCGTCACCGATGTCGGCGTCGATCTCTTTCTTCTCGGCGGCGGCCTGCACGTCGGAGCGGTACTCGGGACGCGCCTGCTGGGTGACGTGCGCGACGACCTTCTCGATCTCTTGCTCGCTCACCCACGCACCCTGGACACGCAGGGCCTTCGAGGCCCCCATCGGCAGGAAGAGCCCGTCGCCTTGCCCGATCAGTCGGTCGGCGCCGGGCTGATCGAGGATGACGCGCGAGTCGGTGACGCTCGTCACCGCGAACGCAAGGCGCGAAGGCACGTTGGCCTTGATGAGGCCCGTCACCACGTCGACCGAGGGTCGCTGGGTGGCGAGGACGAGGTGGATGCCGCTCGCGCGGGCGAGCTGCGTGATGCGAACGATCGAGTCCTCGACGTCGCGCGGGGCGACCATCATGAGGTCGGCGAGCTCATCGACGACGACGAGAAGGTAGGGGTAGGGCTTGAGCACCCGCTCGCTACCGGCCGGCAGCGTGATCTCGCCGGCGACGACGGCGCGGTTGAAGTCGTCGATGTGACGGAAACCGAACGACGCGAGGTCGTCGTACCGCATGTCCATCTCTTTCACGACCCACTGCAGCGCCTCGGCCGCCTTCTTGGGGTTCGTGATGATGGGGGTGATGAGGTGCGGCACCCCGGCGTACGACGTGAGCTCGACGCGCTTCGGGTCGATCAGCACCATGCGCACGTCGGACGGCTTCGCTCGCATGAGCAGGCTCGTGATCATCGAGTTCACGAAGCTCGACTTTCCAGAGCCGGTCGAGCCCGCCACCAGGAGGTGGGGCATCTTCGCCAGGTTGGCGACGACGAACCCGCCACCGACGTCTTTACCGACGCCGATCGTCATGGGGTGCGTGGACGAGGTCGCCGCGTCCGAGCGGAGGATGTCGCCGAGAGTCACGATCTCGCGGTCGGCGTTCGGGATCTCGACACCGATCGCGCTCTTGCCGGGGATCGGCGCGAGGATGCGGACCTCGTTCGAGGCGACGGCGTAGGCGATGTTGTTCGTCAGGGCGGTGATGCGCTCCACCTTGACGCCCGGGCCGACCTCGATCTCGTACTGCGTCACGGTCGGACCACGCGAGAAGCCGGTCACGCGCGCGTCGACCTTGAACTGCTCCATGACGCTCTCGATGGCCTTGACCACGGCGTCGTTCGCGGCGGAACGCGCCTTGGGCGGGGTTCCGGCGGCGAGGGCCGTGACCGCGGGAAGACGGTAGTTCGCCGCGGGGGGCGCGCCGGCATGATCGCCGCCGAGACCCGAGATCCCGGGGAGGTCCTCGGCGACGGCGTCGTCGAGGGGCGAGTCGTCGTGCAGGCCACGGCCGGCCGCGGCACCGGCGAGAGCCGTGGCGTCGAACACCTCGGTCAGGGCGTCGGGTGCGGGAGGGAGCGGCGGCGGGGTCGGGCGCGTCGTGGGCTCGGGCGCGACGACGGCGGACTCGAAACCGCCTTGGGTCGTTCCCGGCGACAGCAGTTCTGTGAGATCGTTCGATCCGAGGGAGCCGTCGGATTCTTCTTCGCGGCCCGTCTTGTTACGTCGCCACCAGGGCAACGACTTCTCGGCGGGTTCGTCGTCGGAGTCGTCGGCGGGCAGCACGCGCGTCGCCGCCGTCTCGTCGTGTTCCGCGCGCTCGGCTCCGAACATCCACGCGTAGAGGTCGCCGAGGCGGCGACCGATGCGGTTCGGCGGCGTCTTGGTGAGGATGAGGATGCTCAGCATCGCGAGCACGGAGAGGGCGATGTACGCCCCGATGTTCGTGAGCACCAGGGCGAGGGGTTCGCCGATGATCCACCCCGCGAGACCGCCGGCGGGGCTGAGCGCCGGCAGACCACCGACGTTCGGCGCAGGACGATCGCCCGCGACGTGGCAGAAACCCGCCACCGTCACGATGAACAGCGCGAAGCCGATGCCCACACGCCCGTTGTCGTGCACGGAGGCAGGATGCCGGAAAAGCCACCCCGCCAGAAGGAGCAGAAGCACCGGGAGGACGAAGGCCACCCGACCCACCAGTCCGCCGAAGCTGTATGCACTGATCAGCGCAGCGGCATCCGTTCCGATGAAGAACCACTCGACCACCGCGCCGAGGGCGGCGAGCACCACGAGGAAGAACGGGAAGCCGTCGCGGCGCTGGTCGCGCTCGAGGTTCTCGGGGCCGAAGGCGCGGAACATGCCGCCTACACCGTGGGCCACGGCCATCCACGCGCGGACGGCGGCGGCGGGCTTCTCGGGCTCGTCGACGTAGCGTTTGGGCGCGGGCGCGGCGCGCTTCGACGCGGGCGCCGCGGCCTTCGCGCGCGACGACCCCTTGGCGGGAGCGCGGCCGCCGGACGGTGACGAGGTACGAGGCATTCCTCCACGGTAGGCCGCACCTCCGACATTCGGGCGTACCGACGCGGACTTCAGGCCAGGCGCTTGACCATGACGTCGCGGCCCATCCCCTTGCGGACGACGGCGAACCCCTCCGACCGGTAGAGCGACACCGCGTAGTTGTCGCGCTCGACGCTCAGACTGATCCGCGCGTACCCCTGGCCCCGGGCGTGGTCGACGAGGCGCTGCAGCAGAGCCCGACCGGTGCCGTGCGCGCGCCAGAGCGGACGCACGCCGATGATGAGCTCCGGCACCCCCGTCCCGATCCACCCGAACCCGGGCTCATCGCGAGGGAGCATCCGGTACCAGGCCGCCCCCACGGGCTCGCCGCTCGGCGACTCCGCGACGAAGCCCGCGTCGCCGGGACGCATCCACCCCGCGATATAACGGCGATGCTCGGGGTTGCTGACGATCTCGTGCCGCGGTCGCGAGACGCCGGCACGCCATGTGGCGGCCTCGACCGTCATATCGGCGAGGAAGGCGCCGTCCGAGGCGAGCGCCGCGCGGATCGGGAGACCGGGCATGCCCGCATGATAGCGAGCGTCCGCCGCGCGCGGGGCGGGTACGACGAAGCGCCGCGGGCGAGCCCGCGGCGCTTCGTGTGGAATCAGGCCTCGATGACCATGGGGACGATCATGGGCCGACGCCGCAGCGACTGGTTGACCCACCGGCCGATCGTGCGACGCACGACCTGCGATAGGGCGTGGTTGTCGCGGACGCCCGACTTCGCCGCCTCGGCCAGCGCCGCAGCGATCTTCGGCTTGACGCTGTCGAAGACCTTGTCGTCTTCGGCGACACCCCGTGCGTGGATGTCGGGACCCGACACGATCTTGCCGGTCGCCGAGTCGACGACGACGATGACCGAGATGAAGCCCTCTTCGCCGAGGATGCGGCGGTCCTTCAGATCGGCGTCGGTGATCTCGCCCACCGACGAGCCGTCGACGTAGACGAAGCCGATGTCCACCTGCCCGACGACCTTCGCGACGCCGTCGCGCAGGTCGACGACCGTTCCGTTCTCGCCGAGGATCGTGTTCTCCTCGGGGATGCCGGTCTCACGCGCGAGCTTCGCGTTGGCCATGAGGTGGCGGTACTCGCCGTGCACGGGGAGGACGTTCTTCGGCTTGAGGATGTTGTAGCAGTACAGCAATTCGCCAGCCGCGGCGTGACCCGAGACGTGCACCTTCGCGTTGCCCTTGTGGACGACGGTGGCGCCGAGCTTGGTGAGTCCGTCGATCACGCGGTAGATCGCGTTCTCGTTCCCGGGGATCTGGCTGGATGCCAGGATGATCGTGTCGCCCTCGCCCGGTTCGATCGCGTGGTCGAGGTTGGCCATGCGGCTGAGCACCGCCATCGGCTCGCCCTGCGATCCGGTCGACATGTAGACGATCTGGTCGTCGGGCAGGTCGCGCGCCTTCTTGTAGTCGATCAGCACGCCGTCGGGCACGTTCAGGTAGCCGAGGTCGGCGGCGATGCCCATGTTGCGCACCATACTGCGCCCGAGGAGCGCGACGCGGCGGCCGTTCGCGTGAGCGGCGTCGAGCACCTGCTGCACGCGGTGCACGTGGCTCGAGAAGCTCGCGACCACCACGCGACGCGGGGCCTTGGCGATCACCTGGTCGAGCACGGGGCCGATGGCCCGCTCGGTGGGGGTGAAACCGGGGACGTCGGCGTTGGTGGAGTCGACCAGGAACAGGTCGACTCCCTCTTCGCCGAGGCGCGCGAAAGCGCGAAGGTCGGTGATACGGCCGTCCAGCGGCAGCTGGTCCATCTTGAAGTCGCCGGTGGCCAGCACCAGCCCCGCGGGCGTGCGGATCGCGACGGCGAGCGCGTCGGGGATGGAGTGGTTGACCGCCACGAACTCGAGGTCGAAGGGACCGACCTTCTCGAGCTGCCCCTCCTTGACGGTCAGCGTGTACGGGCGGATGCGGTGCTCTTTGAGCTTCGCCTCGATGAGGGCGAGCGTGAGGCCCGAGCCGATGAGAGGGATGTCGCTCTTGAGCTTGAGCAGGTAGGGCACCGCGCCGATGTGGTCTTCGTGACCGTGCGTGAGCACGACGCCGACGATGTCGTCGAGGCGGTGCTTGATGGGCTCGAAGTCGGGCAGGATCAGGTCGACGCCCGGCTGGTGCTCCTCGGGGAACAGCACGCCGCAGTCGACGACGAGCAGCTTCCCCTCGTACTCGAAGACGGTCATGTTGCGACCGACTTCGCCCAGACCGCCGAGCGGGATGACGCGGAGAGTGCCCGCGGCGAGCGCGGGCGGGTCGAACGGGGTAGCGGGCATATGAGCCTCCTCGGATGCCGCCTCGCGGCATCCCTCTGTATGGCGTCCCTGGCCGCGGTTCGGCGGACGCCGATGCTTATCTCGTGGTGCCGTGCACCTTCGGCAGGGCACCGCCGGCGGCCGCGTTGCGGTCGGGGCGGAAGTTGGAGAAGTCGGCGCCGGCCACGTTCTTCACGAGGGCCAGCTCGTCTTCGATGACGGCGGCTTCCCACTCCTCCGGCCCCACCAGGGGCAGGCGGACGCGGGGGCTGCCGATGCGGCCGAGGCCGTGCAGGATGTACTTCGCGGCGACCGTGCCGGGCACGTGGGTCATCACGGCGCGCACGAGCGGCTCGAGGCTCTTGTGCGCGGCGGTGGCCGAGGCCAGGTCGCCGGAGTTCACGGCATCCACGATCGTGCGGTAGGGCGCGGCGGCGATGTTGGCGGTCACCCCGATGAGGCCGGAGGCCCCGATCGAGAGGTGCGGCAGCACGTTGGCGTCGTCGCCCGAGAAGTACATCAGGTCGGTCTGATTCAGCACGCGGCTGACCTCGCTGAAGTCGCCCTTGGCGTCTTTGATGGCGAGGATGTTGGGGTGCTTCGCCAGGCGCAGGATCGTCTCGTACTTGATCGGCACGCCGGTGCGGCCGGGGATGTCGTAGAGGATGACCGGCAGGTCGGTCGCGTCGGCGACCAGGCGGAAGTGCGTCAGGATGCCGGCCTGCGTCGGCTTGTTGTAATAGGGCGTGACGATCATGATGCCGTCGGCGCCGGCCTTCTCGCTGGCCTTGTAGAGCTCGATCGCGTGCGCGGTCTCGTTCGAGCCACCGCCCGTGATGATCTTCGCGCGACCGGCGGACACGCTCTTGCCGACCTCGACGAGACGCAGCTTCTCGGGGTCGGTGAGGGTCGAGGTCTCACCGGTGGTGCCGGTGACGACGATGCCGTCGGCTCCGGCGGTGATGACGTCGTCGATGTGCTTCTCGGTGGCGGGCCAATCGACTTCGCCGTCGGCGGTCATCGGGGTGATGAGCGCGACGAGCACCTGACCGAAGGGATTGCCGGAGTGCGTCATGTGCCCAGGATATCGGTTCACAGCGCGCCGCCCGCGGCGTCGTCCACAGCCCCGGTGAACATCGCGTGACATGGCCCGCGTCCTAGGGTGGCGTCATGGCCTGGACCACCCGCGCATCGCGCACCGTCTACGAGAACCGCTGGATCCACGTGCGCGAAGACGAGGTGACCGGTCCCCACGGCGACGGCATCTACGGCGTCGTGCGGATGCAGCATCCGGCCGTCTTCGTCGTGGCCATCGACGATGACGAGCGCGTGTGCTTCGTCGAACTGGAGCGGTACACGACCGGACGCTCGCTCGAGATCCCCGCGGGCGGTTCCGACGGCGAGGATCCGCTCGTGGCCGCGAAGCGCGAGCTCTTCGAAGAGACCGGGGTCACGGCATCCGAGTGGATCCCCCTCGGCCGGATGAACGCCCTCAACGGCATCGCCGACGCCCCCGAGTACGTCTTCCTCGCGCGAGGACTGAGGACGACGGATGCCACGCAGTCGCAGTCCGAGGAGGGCATTGACGCGGTCCGCTGGGTGCCCTTCGCCGAGGCGCTCGCCCTCGTCGCCGATGGCGCCGTCACGGACGGCGAGACGATCGGTGCCCTCGCCCTCGCCGGGATCCGGCTGGGCCGCTTCCGCTGAGCCGCTCCCGGTCGAGCGGTCAGCGCCCGCGCGACGCGGCGGCGACCACCATTGCGTCGGGCAGCAGGCGCGACGCGCCGACGAGCATCTTGTAGCGCCACGAAGGGACCGAGACCGATCTCCCGCGGGCCGCGTCGCGCAGCCCCTCGCGTACGACGGTCGCGGCGTCGAGCCACATGCCGTTCGGCACGCCCTCCTGCCCCTGCGGCAGGCCCAGGCGCGCGTGGAAGTCGGTGTGCACGAAACCGGGGCAGACCGCCGTCACCGTGACCCCGCGCGGGCGGTAGACCACGTTCGCCCAGCGGCTGAACGAGATCAGCCACCCCTTCACGGCACCGTAGGTGCCGCGCGGCACGAACCCCGCCACCGAGGCGACGTTGACGATGCGCCCGCTCCCCCGCTCGAGCATCGCGGGCAGCGCTGCGTGCATCAGCCGCATGGCCGCTTCGACGTGCAGACGCAGGTGACGTACTTCGTCGTCGACGGCGTTCTTCTCGAAGGCGAGGTCGAGGCCGAAACCCGCGTTGTTGACGAGCACGTCCACGCCGCCCGCGGCCAGTCGCTCTTCGACGACGGCGAGCGTTTCGGCGTCGAGCAGATCGGCGGCGAGCACCTCGACGTCGACGCCGTGCGCCGCGCGGATCTGCTCGGCGACCTCGTCGAGCGCCGCGCGGTCGCGCGCCACCAGCACGAGCCCCGCTCCCCGTGCGGCGAGCTGGCGCGCGAACTCGGCGCCGAGGCCGGAGCTCGCTCCCGTGATGAGTGCGGTGGCCATGTCACTCCCCCGGTCTGCGGTAGGTCTCGAAGCGGTACCGGATGCCGCTGCGCGAGGTATGCCACCCCTCTTCGGGGTCCGCGGCGGTGAGGCTCCACCCGCCTGTCGAGGGTGCGCGCGTATCGCCCTCGACCGCGACGTCGAGGCGGGTGACCTCGAGCAGATCGGCACGGTCGATCGCGGCGGCGTAGAGCATGCCCCCGCCGATCACCCAGACCTCGTCGCCCGTGGTGAGGTCGAGAGCCTCGTCGAGTGATCCGGCGCGTTCGGCACCGTCGTCGGCCCAGTCCGCGGAGCGCGTCACGACGATGTTGCGCCGCCCGGGCAGGGGGCGGAATCGCGGCGGGAGCGACTCCCAGGTGCGACGCCCCATGACGACATCGGCCGATCCGGTGACCTCGCGGAAGTGGGCCATGTCTTCGGGCACGTGCCATGGCATCCCGCCGTCGGCGCCGATCACACCGTTGTGCGCCTGGGCCCAGACGAGGCCGACCGTGGTCATACCGCGACGGCCCCGCGGATCGCCGGGTGGTGCTGGTAGTCCTCGACGACGATGTCGTCGTAGGAGTAGTCGAAGATCGACGCGGGCGTGCGGGCGAATCGCAAGGTCGGGTACGGGTAGGGGTCGCGCGTGAGCTGCTCGGCGACCTGCTCGCGGTGGTTGTCGTAGACGTGGCAGTCGCCGCCGGTCCAGACGAACTCTCCGGGCTCGAAGCCCGTCTGCTGCGCGACCATCAGGGTCAGCAGCGCGTACGACGCGATGTTGAACGGCACCCCGAGGAACATGTCGGCGCTGCGCTGGTACAGCTGGCACGAGAGCTTGCCGTCCGCGACGTAGAACTGGAACAGGGCATGACAGGGCGCGAGCGCCATGTCGGGGATGTCGGCCGGGTTCCAGGCCGACACGATGAGCCGGCGTGAATCGGGGTCGCGGCGGATCTGCTCGATCACCTGCGAGATCTGGTCGATCGTGCCACCGTCGGCGGTGGGCCACGAACGCCACTGCACGCCGTACACGGGGCCGAGCTCGCCGTCGGCGTCGGCCCACTCGTCCCAGATGGTGACGCCGTTGTCCTTCAGCCACGACACGTTCGACTCGCCGCGCAGGAACCACAGCAGTTCGTACACGATCGACTTCAGGTGCACGCGCTTGGTCGTGATGAGGGGGAACCCCTCGGCGAGGTCGAACCGGATCTGGCGCCCGAACACGCTCGTGGTGCCCGTTCCCGTGCGATCGGACTTGTGCACGCCCGTCTCGAGAACGTCGCGGAGAAGGTCTTCGTAGGGCGTCGGGATGTCGGCGGTCACGGCCTTCACGATACCCGCGACGGGCTCCCGCCGGGGGGCGCGGGGCGATGACGATGGACGGTGGAGGCACGCGCACGCCGTGGGGAGGAGGGCTCGTCACGCGAGGACTCATCGGCCCTCCCCCCGCTCCCGCGCGTTAGCGTTGACGGTCGTGGACGTGACCTTCGCTCTTCTGGCCGCCGGGGCGCTCGTCGTGCTGACGACGATCGCCGGTCTCGTGTTCCGGCGCCGCCAGGGCCGCGCGCGCACCGTCGATTCCGTCGAGGCGGTCGATCCCGCCCTGCTCGGTGCCGAGAGCCTCGGGCCGGAGGCGACCCTCGTGCAGTTCAGCACCGAGATCTGCTCCCGCTGCCCCGGAGTGCGCCGCGTGCTCACGCAGATCGCCGACTCCCGCGAGGGCGTCATCTACGTGGACGTCGACCTCACCCACCGGCCCGACCTCGCTCAGCACTTCCGCGTGCTGCAGACCCCCACCACCCTCGTCCTCGACCGGCGCGGAGTGATCCGCACCCGCTTCGGGGGCACTCTCGAACGCGCCGCGGTCGAGAGCGAGCTGACCCGCCTGCAGAAGGAGCCCACCCGTGCCTGACACCTCGCGCATCGATGCTCGCGGCCCGCGCTTCGCGGCATCAATCACCGCCGTCCTCCTCCTCGTGGCGACCGTCCTCAGTCTGATCGGCATCTCGACGCAGCGCGGCGCCTACGGGTGGTTCGCCTACCAACCTCTGGCCGACGCGACCTTCCGCCCGGATGGCTGGGCCGTGCAGCAGCTACCCCTCCTGGACCGCATCGCGGACCCGGGCTTCGTCCTGGTCCTCGTGATCGCGCTGCTGTTCGTCTGGGGCGTCGCCTCTCCGCGCACCGCGCCATGGGGGGTGCTCTACCGACGGGTCGTGCAGCCCCGCCTCGCACCCCCGACCGAGTTCGAAGACCCGCGCCCGCCGCGCTTCGCGCAGGGCGTGGGGCTCGTCGTCACCGCCGCCGGCCTGCTCCTCCACCTCTCCGGCGTGCCCTGGGCGCTGCCGATCGCGGCGGCCATGGCGTTCGTCGCGGCGTTCCTCAACGCGGTCTTCGGACTGTGCCTCGGATGCCAGCTCTACCTCGTTCTGCAGCGCGCGGGACTCGTCGGGCGACGCGGCCCCGCCGCGGTCTGAGCGTCGTCGACCAAAGGCCTGTCAAGACCCGAAGAGTGCCGTCCGCGCTCACTAGGCTGGCCGCGTCGCGGTCGCCCCGACCGCGCCGAGACAACGGAGGTTCCCATGGCCGTCACGAGCGAAGCCACCACCGCCTGGAAGGGCAGCCTGTTCGAGGGATCGGGTGAGGTCACGTTCACCTCCTCGGGCATCGGCACGTTCGACGTGAACTGGAAGGCCCGCAGCGAAGGCTCGAGCTCGGTCACCACCCCCGAGGAACTGCTCGCCGGTGCCCACTCGTCGTGCTTCAGCATGGCGCTCTCGAACGCCCTCGCCGACAACGGCACCCCGCCCGAGTCGGTCGATGCGACCGCATCGATCACCTTCAAGCCCGGCACCGGCATCACCGGCAGCCACCTCAACGTGAACGCGGTCGTGCCCGGGCTCGACGACGAGACGTTCCAGAAGATCGCCGCCGATGCCAAGGCGAACTGCCCCGTGTCGCAGGCGCTCGCGGGCATCGACATCACCCTCGAGGCCACGCTTGCCTGAGACCCCGGCCCGACGCGTCGTCCTCTCCGGCGCGTCGGGCCTCATCGGCTCGGCCTTGCTCGACTCGCTGCGCGGCGACGGCGTCGAGGTCACCTCTCTCGTGCGCCACGAGCCGGCCGCCCCGCACGAGGTGCAGTGGCTGCAGGATGCCACCCCGCTCGACCCCGACGTGATCGCCGGTGCCGACGCCGTGGTGTGCCTGAACGGCGCGTCGATCGGGCACTTCCCCTGGACCCCCTCGTACAAGAGCACCCTGCTGTGGTCGCGCATCACCCCGACGCGCACCCTGGCCACCGCGGTCCGCGCGCTGGGCGCCGACGCCCCGGCGCTCGTGAACGCGAGCGCGACCGGTTTCTACGGCTCGCAGCCCGGAGCCGTCCTGACCGAGGCCTCGAAGCGCGGCACGGGCCTGCTCGCCGACATCTGCGTCGATTGGGAGCACGAGGCACGAGCCGCCGGAGATTCGGCGCGGGTGGCGATGCTGCGCACCGCCCCCGTCGTGCACGAGCAGGGAGTACTCAAGCCCCTCCTCCTGCTGACCAAGCTCGGCATCTCGGGCCCGATCGGCCGCGGCACCCAGGTGTGGCCGTGGATTTCGCTCGACGACGAGGTGCGCGCGATCCGCCACGTCATCGATTCCGATCTGTCGGGACCCGTCAACCTCACCGGTCCCACGCGCGCGACGGCGAACGACCTCGGTTTCGCCCTCGCCCGCCGCATGAATCGTCCGTACCTCGTGCGCGCGCCGATCTGGGGCGTGAAGCTCGCCCTCGGCTCCGACGCGACCGAGGCGCTGCTCACCTCCGACGCCGACGTGCGCCCGAAAGCCCTCGAGGACAGCGGGTTCACTTTCTCTCACCGCACGGTCGACGAGGCCGTGGCCTCTGCCGTGCCGGCGCACGACGCCGCCTGACGGGACGGAGGGGAGGGCGGACGCTCGCGGTCTCCTCCCCTCTGCTGCCCGGGGCAATGGGCTGGGAGCGAGCTCGTCGGAGCAGCAGAGCGGTGTTCCTCGCAGAGGCTCTCAGGCGGCGCGACGCTCGGACGTCTCGAGACGGATGGCCGTGCGGATCGCATCACGCGCGCGCCGACGGTCGCCCGCCGCGTCGTACGCGAGGCCCAGCCGGTAGCGCGCGCGCCAGTCGTCGGGATGTTCTTCGACGTCCGCCCGGTAGCGCGGGAACAATGCGTCGCCGTCTTCGCGTTCGATGCGTCCGCTCGGGCGCACGGGGAGGTCTTCGTCGGGCAGTCCGCCCTCGGCGTCCAACCGCTCCCCCAGCTGCTGGGCGCGCACACCGAACCACAGTTCGCGGCCGATCGCCCAGATCGCCAGGGCCGGAAGCACGAGCAACGCCACGCCCATCACGACGCCGACGGTCTCTCCGCTCGTCAGCAGAACGATCGCCCGCTGCCCCGCGAGCACGACGTACATCAGCAGCAGCACCGTCATGACGGCGACCGCGACGCGCGCTCTCATGCGCTGGTGACGCCCGCGACCTGGCCCGACACGTCGCCGTCGGCGATCGGAGCCTCGGGCGCGAGGGGACGCGTCCGCACGCCGATGTCGATGAAGCTGTCGAGACCGACGTGCACGCCGCGCGCGTCGCGCGCTGCGGCCAGGGCGATCCGGATGCCGGGAGCATAGGCCTTGGCGGGCTCGATCGTGTCGTGCACGATCGTCAGCGACTCCCCCGCCCCCGAGAGCACCGTCTCTTGGCGGGCGACGACACCCGGGCGACGCAGCGAGTGGATGGGGACGGAGGCGACGCGCTGTCCGCGGGCACGCTGGTCGACGTGGGGCGACTCGACGGGGCCGACGTCGGCCCGCGCCGCCGCGATGAGCTCCGCGGTGCGCACCGCCGTCCCGCTGGGAGAGTCGATCTTCGTCTCGTGATGGGCCTCGATGATCTCGATCGAGGGGAAGAACGGGGCCGCGGCCGCCGCGAGAGCGCTGCCGATCACCGAACCGAGCGAGAAGTTGGGGATGAACACGGCGCCCGTGCCGCTGGCATCCACCAACGATCGGACGAGGGCGATCCGCTCGTTGGACCAGCCCGACGTGCCGACAAGGACGTTGATGCCGCGCTCGACCGCCGCGCGGACGACGTCGATCGAGACGGCGGGAGTCGTCGCGTCGATCACGAGATCCGCGCCGTCCATCTCGCTGAGCGCAGAGGTTGAGGTGAGCACCGCGGTGACCTCGTAGCCCTCTTCGGCCTCGACGACCGCCCTGATCACCCCGCCGAGCTTTCCGGTTCCGCCCACGATGGCCACACGCGTCGTCATACGTCCAGCCTAGGCGCGAGCGCACGGCGTCGCGGCGTTATCCACAGACGCGCCGCGCGAAGCTCAGACCGGGAGCGGGTCGACCAGCCCGGTGCGCAGCTCGACCGGCAGGTGCGCGAGGTCGTTGTGCGACAGGAGGGTCCAGGGCCGGCCCTTCTTCTGCGCGATGACCGTCAGACCGCAGTACGCCTGGTTGATGGTCATCCAGCGCCATTCGGGCGCCTGAAGCACCTCGCGGACGAACCACGAGATGACGAAATTGTGCGTGATGACCAGCTCGTGCACCTCGCCGGCCTTGCGGGTCAGGAACTCGGCGGTGGCGTCGGCCATCTGTGCGCGGCCGGCATCGATCTCGGCCTCGGTCACCGAACCGAAGAAGGGCTCGAACACCGCGGGCGTCTCGGGCGTCATGCCGGTGGGGATGCAATCGAACAGCAGCGCCGAGGACTCGGGGGTCACGGCGGGCAGGCGATCCGCGACCGCGCGGGCGGTCTGCGCCGCGCGTTCGAGCGGCGAGTGCCAGACGGCGTCGAGAGGGAGTCCGGACAGACGGTCGGCCAGCAGGGCAGCCTGACGCTGACCCCGCGGCGACAGCGGGCCGTCGGTGAGTCCGTGCTCGGCATCCTGGTGCTCGCCATGGCGCACCAGGTAGATGTAGTGCGTCACGTCAGCTCACTCCGTCGTCGATCTGCCGTCCCCCGGCCCTCATCGACCAGCCTACGTCACACCCCCGACAGGGGGCCGATCACTCCGCGGCGCGCGCGATATCCGAGAGGTGCGCCCGGCTGAGCCGCACACCGACGGCGCGCATGCACTCCACGACGTGCCGGGGCGCGAAGGCGTTCACGATGGGCGCCGTCACGATCTTCTGAGCCAGCAGCCAGGCCACCGCCACCGCGGCATCCGGGAGGCCGAGTTCGCTGCCCACGGCGTCGAGGGCACGCAGCACGCGCGAGCCCCGCCGGTTCAAGTGCGCGGCGACCTGCGTGCCGCGCACCGACTGCGAGGACTGACCGCGGGTGCGGGTCTCGCCTGCCAGGAAGCCGTGGGCGAGCGGATGCGAGGGGGTCACGGCCATGTTCTGCGCCGAGGCGATGAGACGCACGTCGCCCTCGAACTCCGAGCGGCGCAGCACGTTGTACGGCACGTCGAGCACCGTGATCCGCGGGTACCCCGCCGACGACAGGATGCGAGCCTCGACGAGCTGCGCGGCGGTGTAGCCGTGCGCGCCGATCGCGCGCACCTTGCCCGCGTCGACGAGCCACTCGCTCGTGGCCAGCGTGTCCTCCAGGAGCGCCTTGTCGCCCCGGGCGGCGTCGAGCGACAGCACGTCGATGCGATCGGTGCCGAGGCGCGTGAGCGAGGCCTCGACGGCGCGCACGAGGTTGACGGAGTCGAGCCCGGGGTTGTCGGGGTGACCGCCGATGCGGACCGTCAGGACGGTGTCGTCGCGCATGCGGCGAGTGCGCAACCATTCGCCGATGATGAACTCGCTGCGCCCCGCCGCGTAGCTGTCGGCTGTGTGCAGCGCGTTCCCGCCGAGCTCGGCGTAGGCGTCGAGGATCTCGTGGCTCGCGCGCGCGTCGACGTTCCACCCGAACTCTCCCCCGCCGAGGAACAGCGGGAAGACGTCGAACCCCGTCTCGCCGAGCGGAACGCGCACGTGCGAGCCCAGCCCCGGCCCCTGCAGGGTGATGGGTGACGACGGGTGCGGGGCTCGATCTCGACGCAGGCGCGGCGTGGCCGTCTCATCGACGCCCGAGCCGCTCATGGTGAGGTCCTCTCCCACAGTGCCGGGTGACGGTACGGAACAGCGCCCGTATCACCACGCCCCCCGACGTACTACGAGGCTAGGCCTTCCTCATGACCGCTCCGTCGATTGCCCCGCCGCGCCGATAAACATTGCGTAACGCTTCCGCGTCGCTCGCCACGTGCGTCACACCCGTCACACGAGGGATGCCCGCCCCGCACGAAGCGGGACGGGCATCCGGTCAGCGAGAAGGATCAGCCTTCGGCGGGAGCCTCGGGGCCCTCGCTCGCGGCGGCCGAGCTCTGCGTGTCGGCGGGCTCGGGCGTGGTGGCCTCCTCGTCGAGCACGGGCTCGAGCGAGAGCTTGCCGCGGTCGTCGATCTTCGTGATGCGCACGAGGATCTTGCGACCGACCGAGAGCACGTCCTCGACGTTCTCGACGCGCTTGCCACCGGCGAGCTTGCGAACCTCGCTGACGTGCAGCAGGCCGTCCTTGCCGGGAAGCAGCGAGACGAACGCACCGAAGGTCGCGATCTTGACGACGGTTCCGAGGAACTGCTCGCCCACCTCGGGGTTGGTCGGGTTGGCGATCGCGTTCACCTGGGCGCGGGCCGCCTCGGCCGAGGGGCCGTCGGTCGCACCGATGTAGACGGTGCCGTCGTCCTCGATCGAGATCTGGGCGCCGGTCTCGTCCTGGATGGAGTTGATCGTCTTGCCCTTGGGTCCGATGAGCTCGCCGATCTTGTCGACCGGGATCTGCACGCTGATGACGCGGGGCGCGGTGGGCGCCATCTCGTCGGGAGCGTCGATCGCCGAGTTCAGGACGTTGAGGATCGTGAGGCGAGCCTCCTTGGCCTGGGTGAGGGCGGCGGCCAGCACCGACGACGGGATGCCGTCGAGCTTGGTGTCGAGCTGGATCGCGGTGATGAACTCGCTCGTGCCGGCGACCTTGAAGTCCATGTCGCCGAGGGCGTCTTCGGCGCCGAGGATGTCGGTCAGGGCGGCGTAGCGCGTCTGTCCGTCGACCTCGTCGGTGACCAGGCCCATGGCGATACCGGCGACGGGGGCGCGAAGGGGCACACCCGCGTTCAGCAGCGACAGGGTCGAGGCGCAGACCGAGCCCATCGACGTCGAACCGTTGGAGCCGAGGGCCTCGGACACCTGACGGATCGCGTAGGGGAACTCCTCGCGGCTGGGCAGCACCGGAACGAGCGCGCGCTCGGCCAGGAAGCCGTGACCGATCTCGCGACGCTTCGGCGAACCCACGCGACCGGTCTCACCGGTCGAGTACGGCGGGAAGTTGTAGTGGTGCAGGTAGCGCTTGCTCGTGATGGGCGAGAGCGAGTCGATCTGCTGCTCCATCTTGAGCATGTTCAGCGTGGTGACGCCCAGGATCTGGGTCTCGCCGCGCTGGAAGATCGCCGAGCCGTGGACGCGCGGGATGACCTGCACCTCGGCATCGAGCGGGCGGATGTCGGCGAGTCCGCGGCCGTCCATGCGGACGCCCTCGGCCAGGATGCGACCGCGGACGATCGTCTTGGTGACCGACTTGTACGCGGCGTTGAACTCGAGGGTCGCGACGGCGGGCAGCTCGCCCGACTCGACGGCGGCGACGAGCTGCTCCTTGACCGAGGTCTTGACCTCGTCATCGGCGTTCTGACGCTCCTGCTTGTCAGCGATCTGGTACACGGGCACCAGACGGTCGTAGGCGCGACCGGCGACGAAGTCGTAGGTCTCCTGGCTGTAGGCCGGGAAGACGGGGAACGACTGGATCTCCTTGGCCGCGGTGCGCGCGACCTCGTTCTGCGCGTCGACGAGCTGGCGCAGGAAGGGCTTGGCGGCCTCGAGGCCCTCGGCGACGACCTGCTCGTTCGGCTTGGTCGCGCCGCCCTTGATCATGTTCCAGCTGCCCTCGGTGGCCTCGGCCTCCACCATCATGATGGCGACGTCGCCGTCGTCGAGCACGCGGCCGGCGACGATGAGGTCGAAGACGGCGTCCTCGAGCTGCGTGACGGTCGGGAAGGCGACCCACTGGTCGGCGTTCTCGCCCTGGCCGGGAATGAGCGCCAGGCGCACACCCGCGATGGGACCCGAGAACGGCAGACCCGAGATCTGGGTCGACAGCGAGGCGGCGTTGATGGCCAGCGCGTCGTAGAACTCGCCGGGGGCGATCGACAGCACGGTGACGACGATCTGCACCTCGTTGCGCAGGCCGTCGACGAACGACGGGCGCAGGGGGCGGTCGATGAGGCGGCACACGAGGATGGCCTCAGTGGAGGGGCGACCCTCGCGGCGGAAGAACGAGCCGGGGATCTTGCCGGCGGCGTACGAGCGCTCCTCGACGTCGACGGTCAGCGGGAAGAAGTCGAATCCTTCACGCGGGTGCTTGCCGGCGCTGGTGGCCGACAGCAGCATGGTCTCCTCGTCGAGGTAGGCGGCCACTGCGCCCTGAGCCTGCTGAGCGAGGCGTCCGGTTTCGAACCGGACGGTACGGGTGCCGAAACGGCCGTTGTCGAGAACGGCTTCAGCGGCGGTGATTTCTGGACCTTCCAAGAGGTCCCTCCTTCTTTGTTTAGGCTCGCCGCCCCGTGTGGGCGACGAGCTGACATGCGAAGGAGCAGGAACAGGCAGAAAGGGCGCGCCGACGAATCGACCCGGAATCCCGGCGACTGGCCACCAGTAGACGACCACCCGGCGTACGACGGGGAGTCCACCACAGGGGACCAGCGTCTGCCGGCCTGCTCCGTGAGCTCATATGTAGTTGAGCCGATGCCACGACGGCATCCCTCGCCACCATACCAGCGACGACCCGTCCGGGTGGGCAGCGCACGAGGTCGTGCTCTACCGTGACCTCATGGGCCTCATCCGTCGCACGAGTCACACGCTCCTCGCGTGCGTCCTCGCCAGCGCGGCCCTCGTTCCCGCCCCCGCCTCCGCGGCGGTTCTCAGCACGGGGTCCGCGTCTCCCCTCACCGCGGTCGATGAGAGCGCCGTCGCCCGGGTGCAGGCGGAGCTGGATGCCGCGGAGGCCGTCGCCGTGTCGGCGTCGCGCCGTGCCCTCGACGCGTCGGCGACCGCCGAGCAGACGCGACTGCTCGCCGAGACGACCGCCGCGCGCGCGGCGGCGTTGAGCGCCGAGAGCACCTCGGCCGACGCCGCCGAGACCTCGAGCGCCACGGCCGCCGGTGCCAGCGCCGCGCGGCTGTACCGCACCGTGGGTGGCGGCCCGCTGGTGGCACAGCTGCTGACGGACGCCGATCCCGATTCGCTGCTCGAACGGCTCGGCATCCTGGATCGGGTCTCCGAGGTCGCCGCGCGCACCGCGGGTCGGGCCCGCAGTGCGGCCGACGTCGCGACGTCGCTGCGCGAACAGGCCGAGCAGGCGCGAGACGAAGCCGCGCGCCTGGCCGCCGACGCTCGAGACACCGCGGCGACGGCGCAGAGCGACGCGGACGCCGAGGTGGTGACGGTGCGCGAGACGCAGGGTCGCCTCGACGATCTCTACGCCCAGCTCGCGGCGCTCCGGGCCACGACCGCCGCTCAGGAGCGTGCGGCGCGCGAGGAGCAGAAGGTGCAGCGCGATGCGGCGCAGCCCGGCGGATCCGCCGGCGCGGCGAGCGCCGACGGCGGTGCGGGTCCGGGCGGCGGCGGGACGACGGGCGGCGGCGGGACGACGGGCGGCGGTGGCGTGGCCGACGGCGGCTCCTCCTCGACCGGGGGCGGCGCGAACAGCGGCTCGTCGGGCGGCGGAAGCGGATCGGCCGGCGGTTCGGGCGGCGGCTCGGGGGCGGGGTCGACGGCTCCGGCCGGTCCGATCATGAGCCCGAGCGAGGCGCGTTCCGCGGCCCGCGGCGCGATCGGCCGCTACGGCTGGGGCGACGACCAGTTCTCCTGCCTCGTCTCGCTGTGGAACCGCGAGTCGGGATGGCGAGCCGACGCCTACAACGCCGGCAGCGGTGCCTACGGCATCCCTCAGGCTCTCCCCGGCGACAAGATGGCCTCCGCCGGACTCGACTGGCGCACCAACGCCGTCACTCAGATCTCCTGGGGCCTGTCGTACATCGGCTCGCGGTACGGCTCCCCCTGTGGCGCGTGGGACCACTCCCAGCGCACCGGGTGGTACTGACGCCCCGGCGCGAGCGCGCAGGCGACGCGTACGGGTACCGGGTTGCTCGGTGCATGCGCCCGCCGCGATCTCGAGGTCTCAGACCGCGTCGGCGCGCTCGCGATCACCACGGGTGGGCAGCTCGACGTAGCCCTCGTGCTTGGCGACGATCCCGTCGCCCGCCGTCCGCCCGCGCACGCGGCGCCACACCCATGGCAGAGCGTCGCGCGTGAGCCAGGTTCCACGCGGGCGCTCGGCCTCGTCGGCGTGCAGCGCCTCGTCGAGACCGAGCAGCGCCCGCGCGTCGGGCACGCCCAGGGCTTCCGCCCCGCGGTAGGCGACGAGGCGATGCCCGGCCGAACTGAGGTGCACGAGGTCGTCGGCCCACATCGGCGCCTCGCCGATCTCGCCCACGGCCTCGAGGTCGAGCAGGATCGCACCGTGCTCCGCCGCGATCCGGCGCAGGTGCACGTTGTACGCCGCGAACCGTCGCGCGAAGATGCGCGCGGCGGGCCGTCGCGGGAGGAACGTCGTCACCAGCAGCACATCGGCACCGGTGCGTCGCACGGCGCGCACCGCCGACTCGACCTCGGCCACCAGCGCCGGGAGGACCGGCGCCGGCCCCACGAGGTCGTTCGCACCGATGAGGATCGACACCAGGTCGGGCTCCAGGGCGAGAGCCGCCGGGATCTGCTCGTCGATCAGGTGCCGCACCCGACGACTGCGCACGGCGAGATTCGCGTAGCGGAACGGCCCCTCGTCGGTGGTCCCCGCGAGGAGTTCGGCGAGACGATCGGCCCAACCGCGGAACTGACCCGACGGCATCCGCGAGGCATCGCACAGTCCCTCGGTCAACGAGTCCCCGAGGGCCACGAAACTCGTCCACCGTCCGCGAGTGCGCGATGCCGCCGTGCCGGCCGGTCGTGGACTGCCGCGCCGCAGCAGGCTGTCGTCGACGCGGCGCAGGGCGATGGCGTCGAGGTAGTGCTCGATCAGCGACCCGGTCAGCGCCGCCCACGTGCGTCCCTCCACCGAGTCGCGCGCCGCGCGGGCGAAGGCGTGGCGTTTGGCGTCGTCGCCCACGAGGTCCGCGACACGCGCGCGCAGGTCGTCGAGGTCGCCGGGCTTGTAGAGCCACCCGTCGACGCTCGACCGCACGAGGTCGAGGGGGCCGCCGACGCCCGTCGCGACCACCGGCACACCACTCGCGAGCGCCTCCTGAATGGTCTGACCGAAGGTCTCGCTCTCCCCCGGGTGCACGAACACGTCGAAGCCCGCGAGGGTCGACGCGAGCTCCGAACCGCCCAGGTGGCCGGTGAACACGGCATCCGGGATCGCCTTCTCGAGGGCGGGACGCGAGGGGCCGTCGCCGACGATGACCAGCCGCGTGTCGGGGAGGTCGGCGAGGGCGCGGAGGTCGTCGACCTGCTTCTCGGGCGCCAGGCGACCGACGTAGCCGATGATGCGTTCGCCGTTCGGGGCGATCCGCGCCCGCCACCGGTCGTCGCGGTGCTCGGGGGCGAAGCGCACGGCATCCACTCCCCTGCCCCACCGGCGGATGCGGTCGACGCCGAGGTCCTCGAGCTGCCGGGTCGACGCCGACGAGGGCGCGAGCGTGAGGGTCGCCCGGCGGTGCAGGCGCGAGACGTGCCCGGCGACGAGAGCCGTCGCGTGCGGCAGTCCGTACTTCTGCGAGTAGGCGACGACGTCCGTCTGGTAGACCGCGACCGAGGGGATCCTGAGCGCGTCGGCGGCGGCGAGACCCTGCCACCCCAGCACGAACGGCGATGCCAGGTGCACGACATCGGGGTCGAAGTCGCGCAGCAGGGCTCCCAGGCGCGCGGCCCGGGCGAACACCACGCGCACCTCGGGGTACGACGGCAGGGGAACCGAACGCAGCAGCTCGGTGCGGGCTCCGTGCAGGTCGGCGGTGACGTCGCCGGATCTGGGGGCGATCACGAGCGTCTCGTGGCCCGCCTCCGCCAGATGGCGCAGGACGTGGAGAACGGAACCGGTGACCCCGTTCATGTGCGGGAGGAAGGATTCGGCCAGCAGCGCGACTCTCACGAGACCAGGGTGAGGCGTGGCGCGCCCCCGTGCGAGCCGTTCGCGCCCGACGTTCGCGATGTTCACCGGATGCTCCGCCGGGCGTCACCCCCGCGTCGGCGGGCCGTCTCGATCGGCGGCGGAGAGTGACGGAATGGACGGAGTCGACGCCTGGCTGCAGGCGATCGCGGCGAGCCCCTGGGCTCTCCCCGCGATGGCACTGCTGGTGTTCGCCGACGCGTTCCTCGTCGTGATCCCCGGTGAGGCCGCGGTCACGGCGTTCGGTGCCCTCGCCGTCGCCCACGGCACTCCCCCGCTCGCCGCGGTGATCCTCGTCGCGGGGGCCGCGGCCTTCGCCGGCGACCTCGGCTGCTATCTGGCGGGGCGCCTCGTGGGCGTCGAGCGCTGGGCCTGGATGCGCGGGCCCCGTGTCTCCGCCGCGCTCCACTGGGCGCGGGCACGACTCGAACGCAACGCCGCCGTGGTGCTCTTCACCGCGCGGTTCGTGCCCTTCGCACGGCTCGCCGTCAACCTCGCGGCGGGAGCGGCGCGGGTGAATCCGGCGCGGTACCTCGGCGTCGCGGCGCTCGCGGCCCTCGCGTGGGCGGCGTACCAAGCGGTGATCGGCGCGGTCGTCGCGGCGCTCGTGCCGGGCGGTCCGGTGGTGGCGGTGGTGGTGTCGATCGTCGTGGCCGTGGGGATCGGAGTCGGCATCGACCTCGTGCTCGCTCGGCGGGCGAAACGGCGGGCGGCCGCGCGCTCCTGACCCTCGCGGAATCGGACGATCGCGCCGGTATCGGATCTCACGCGGTCGGGCGTCCGATTCCGGTGCGAATCTACAATCTGCTCGCGCCGATCCCGGATGCCGGCGCGCGGCGCCTCAGCCCCGGGCGAGCGTCCGCTCGGCGGCGTCGACGAGAGCCCGCCCGTACGACGGCCCGTGACCGGCGGCGTGCACGGCGAGCGGATGCATCTGATGCACCGGCACGCGCTCGCTCCAGCCGTCGCGCAATGGATGCGCACGGTCGTAGGCGTCGACGATCTGCTCGAGGAAGGGGCATCCGAATAGCGCGAGCATCGCGAGATCGGTCTCGCGGTGACCGCCGTGGGCCGCTGGGTCGATCAGCGCGACACCGTCCCCGCCCCACAGCACGTTGCCCGCCCAGAGGTCGCCGTGCAGGCGGGCGGGCGGCTCGTCGTCGTCGAAGGCCCCCGCCGCGATCAGCGCGCACGCGCGTCCGACGACCTCGGCTCCGGATGCCGACAGGTTGCCGGCCGCGACGGCGATCGGCACGAACGGCTCGACGCGCTGCGCCGCGTAGAAGACGCCCCAGGTCTGCTTCGGCCGCGACGGTTGCGGGCGGCTACCGATGAAGATGTCGCCCGTCCAGCCGGGCGGCGGCGAACCGAACGCCTCAGCCCCCGCGTCGTGGGTCGCGGCGAGCGCGGCGCCGAAGGCATCGGCGGCCTCCGCCGAGGGACGCGCCTCGGCGATGCGTTCCAGCACGATCCGCCGGTCGGCGACCTCAATCACCTCGGCGATGCGTGCGCCGCCCGCGTCGGCGAGCCACCGGAGCCCGGCGGCTTCGGCGGCGAAGAATCCCGCCGGGGCGTCGGGTCGGGTCTTCACGTGCTGTTCCATCGATCCAGTCTGTCGCGATGTCGGAGGTCACCGGCACGATGGGGGTATGAGCGACGGCTACGACCCGGATTTCCTCGGCATCCCCCTGCCCCTTCCCTCTCCCGCGCGAGCGATGACGCGGCTCGACTATCCGCGGTTCTCGGTGCTGCTCGACGCGGAGCGGCGGTTCGCCGCGGTCACGGGAGTCGTGATCGACGGGGCCACCCTGCGCGACCTCTCACGGACCGGCGAGTGGCGGCTCGATCCCCGCGCTCCCGCAGACGCGCAGGCGGGTCCCGACGTCTACAGCCGCAACGATCTCGACCGCGGGCACCTCGTGCGTCGGCGCGACCCGGGCTGGGGCGCCACCGGCGAAGCGCGCAAGGCCACCGAGGCGACCTTCTTCTACACGAACGCCGCCCCACAGGCCGCCGGCTTCAACCAGTCGAAGGAGCTCTGGCTCGGTCTCGAAGACCACGTCTTGGCCTACGCCGAGACGACCGACCAGCGCCTGGCCGTGTTCACCGCGCCGGTGCTCGCCGACGACGATCCGCCGTACCGCGGCATCCGGGTGCCGCTGCGTTTCTGGAAGATCGCCGCGTGGCGCCAGGGCGATGCGTTCGCCGCGGCCGGTTTCGTGCTCGACCAGAGCGACCTCGTCGACACGCGGCAGGGCCTCGTCGTGCCGCCCCTCGGCGCGTTCCGCACGTTCCAGGTGCCGATCGCCGACATCGCGGCCGAGGCGGGCGTCGACGCCGGAGCGCTCGTCCAGGCCGACACCTTCGTACTCCGCGGGCTGCGACCGGTCGCCGCGCGCGAGCTGCGCAGCGCCGACGACATCGTGCTGTGAGGCGAAACGCAGGCGGTTGGGCCTGTCGAAGCCTCGGGTCTCGGCTGAGCCGCCGTTCGGGCGCCGCAGAGGCAGCTGAGCCTGTCGAAGCCCCCGGTCACGAGCAGGGCGGCGGCGCTCCTCAGCGCACCCGCACCGCGTGCAGCACCGTGTCGATCGCGGGGTGCGTATGCCCGTCGCGCAGCTCGGAATCAGCGGTGCCGCGCGTCACCTGCTCGCAGCGCTCGACGCGGAAGCGGTCGTCGAGCGCGCCGCGCAGCAGCTCGGGCGTGTAGAGGATCGCCGGGTCTGAGGGTCCATGCCCGCCCGCGGCGATGTTGTCGACGTCGTGGCCGAGCACGATGAGGGTTCCCCCGGGCGCCACCCATTCGGCGATGCGCGCGATCGCGGCGGCGTTGTCGTCCACGTGCAGGTAGCACGACACCACGAGATCGGCGGATGCCGCGGGCTCGAACTCGTGCACGTCGGCACGCACCCACGAGACGGCGTCGCCGCCCGGGCGGGCCGCGGCGAGCGCGAGGCCCGCTTCCGAGAAGTCGATCCCCGCGGTCTCCCACCCGCGCTGCGCCAGCCAGAGGGCCGTGCGCCCGTCGCCGGTTGCGACGTCGATCGCGGAGCCCGGCGGCAGCGCGCCGGCGATCTCTCGCACGACGGCGGGGGGTTGGGTCGCCCACACTCCCCCGGCGGAGGCGCGGTAGCGCTCGTCCCACTGCCTGGCATCCATTCGGTCTCCTCCGGCTCGCTCCCACCCTAGATCCGCGCGCGAGCGCCCCGGCGCGAGCCCCGCACCCGCATCGGATTCGGGTCGAAGCGGCAGAGGCGGGTGACGTTGCGCGAACCGCTCACCCTGCGCCGCCCCGCGGACAGCACGAAGCCCCGCCGCCCGAGCGAACGGGCGACGGGGCTTCGTCACAGGGTCACTCCCCCGACAGACCACCCAGCAGGTGGCCGAACGAGCGGCCATCGCCGAGGTACGACGAGGGGTCGAACGGGTCGGCGTCGCGGACGGGTTCGCGGGCGGCGATGGCATCCGCGAGCTCCCGGGCGCCGCGGTCGACGCGGGATCCGAGCGGGGCGACCTCGTCGGCGTTGGCGCCCCAGTCGCTCGAGGCGGCGAACACACCGGTCGGCACGGGGTTGGCGTGCAGGTAGGTGAACAGGGGGCGGATCGCGTAGTCGATCGCGAGCGAGTGCCGCGCGGTGCCGGCGTTCGCGCCGATGAGCACGGGGGTTCCGGTGAGCGCCTGCGGGTCGAGAACGTCGATGAACGATTTGAACAAGCCCGAGTAGCTCGTCGAGAAGATCGGCGTCACCGCGATGATCCCGTCGGCCGAGACGACCGTGTTGATCATCTGCTCGAGGGCGGGCGGGGCGAAGCCGGTGAGCAGATTGTCGGTGAGGTCGTGCGCGTAGTCGCGCAGCTCGAACACATCGGCGGTGGCCTCGATGCCGCGCTCGCGCAGCTCCGCGAGCACGGCGTGGCTGAGCCGGTCGCCGAGCATGCGGGTCGACGAGGGCGTCGACAGTCCCGCGGTCACGACCGCGATGCGACGGGCGGCCATCTCAGGCACCGACCTTGGTCGCGGCGGCACCGAACGCGCTGCCCGCGCGAGGCGCGGCATCCTGGTACGGGCTACCCGACACCATGTTGTCGCCGCGGTTGGCGCCCGGTACGGCCTGACGCGGGGCCGCACCGGCGTAGATCTTCTCGACCTGGTTGGCGTGCGTCGGGGCGTCGGGCACCTCGGCGGGGCGGTTCTTCTGCAGCTCCTTGCGCAGCACCGGCACGACCTCGCTGCCCAGGATGTCGAGCTGCTCGAGCACGGTCTTGGTCGGAAGACCCGCGTGGTCGATGAGGAACAGCTGGCGCTGGTAGTCGCCGAACGTCTCGCGCATCGCGGCGTAGCGGTCGATGATCTGCTGCGGCGAGCCGACGGTCAGCGGGGTCATCTCGCTGAAGTCCTCGAGGCTCGGGCCGTGGCCGTAGACGGGAGCGTTGTCGAAGTACGGGCGGAACTCGCGCACGGCGTCCTGCGAGTTGGCGCGCATGAACACCTGGCCGCCGAGGCCGACGATCGCCTGCTGGGCCGTGCCGTGGCCGTAGTGGGCGAAGCGCTCGCGGTACAGCGTGATGAGGCGCTGGTAGTGCTCCTTGGGCCAGAAGATGTTGTTCGCGAAGAAGCCGTTGCCGTAGTAGGCGGCCTGCTCGGCGATCTCGGGCGTGCGGATCGAGCCGTGCCACACGAACGGGGGCACACCGTCGAGGGGGCGCGGGGTCGAGGTGAAGCCCTGCAGCGGGGTGCGGAACTTCCCTTCCCAGTCGACGACGTCTTCACGCCACAGCTTGTGCAGCAGGTCGTAGTTCTCGATGGTCAGGGGCAGACCCTGACGGATGTCCTTGCCGAACCAGGGGTAGACCGGGCCGGTGTTGCCGCGGCCGAGCATGAGGTCGGCGCGACCGCCCGACACGTGCTGCAGCATCGCGAAGTCTTCGGCGATCTTCACCGGGTCGTTCGTGGTGATGAGTGTCGTGGAGGTCGTGAGGATGAGGCGCTCGGTCTGGGCCGCGATGTACGCGAGCGTCGTCGTGGGCGACGACGACCAGAACGGCGGGTTGTGGTGCTCGCCGAGGGCGAAGACGTCGAGGCCGACCTCTTCGGTGTGCTTGGCGATCGTCAGCGTGTCCTTGATGCGCTGGGCTTCGCTCGGCGTCGTCCCGGTGGTCGGGTCCTGGGTGATGTCGCTCACCGTCATGACGCCGAACTGCATTCCGGGCCAGGTGTTCGTCTCGCTCATGATGCCTCTTCCATTTGTATGCATCTGAATATACATGGTGGAACGCGCAGCGCCGAGCTTTATTCCGGCCGCACCCTCCCGATCAGCGAGAAACGCTCCCCGCTCCGGAAAACGCGTTCAGCGGGCGTTTCTCGGCGCAGGGAGCGTTTACGAGTCGGCACAGGCGTTACGCCCCGAGCAGCCCCGCCCCCACCGATGCCCCCGCGGCCGGCGCGGGCGGCACGGCCCACAGCCCCGAGCCGACGTGGCGGACGTACTCGTTCATGGCATCCGTCGAGAGGGCCTTCTGCACGGTGATGTACCGCTGCGGGCTCTTCTGGAACGACAGGAAGAACAGGCCGGCGTTGAGCCGCCCCAGGTCGGTCGTGCCGTCGACGAAGTTGTACCCGCGACGCAGCAGCCGGATACCGCCGTTCATGTCGGGGTGAGCGAGGCGCACGTGGCTGCGCGGGTCGATCGCCGGGGCCCCGGTGGCGCCCGCCGCCGCGAAGTCGGGCGCGGTGAACTCGTCCCCGCCCGAGAGCGGTGCGCCGTTCGCCTTGTCACGACCGATCACGCGGTCCTGCTCGGCCAGACGCGTGCGGTCCCACGTCTCGATGAGCATCGAGATGCGCCGCGCGACCAGGTACGACCCGCCCGCGAGCCAGGCCGGACCCTCGGATGCCGACACCCACACGTTCTCGTCGAGAGCGGCCGCGTCGTCGGCGAGGATGTTGGCCGTTCCATCCTTGAACCCGAACAGGTTCCGCGGGGTCGTCTGCGCGGAGGTCGTCTTCGAGGTGCGACCGAACCCGAGTTGCGACCATCGGATCGTCGCTCGCCCGAAGGCGATTCGACTGAGGTTGCGGATGGCGTGGACCGCCACCTGCGGGTCGTCCGCACAGGCCTGAATGCAGAGATCGCCGTCGGAACGCAGCGGGTCGAGATCGTCGCCGAGGAACGCCGGCAGCCGCTCGAGCCCGTCGGGACGCTGCCCCTTGAGTCCGAAGCGCTGGTCGAACAGCGAGGGCCCGAATCCGAACGTGATGGTGAGGTTGCTCGCCGGAAGGCCCAGGGCCTCGCCCGTGTCGTCCGGCGGCGCCTGGGGAGAGCCGCCCACGGCACCCGTGGCGGTCACCTCGAGCCCCTGCATCATGCGGGTGGCGGCGTACGTCCAGTCCGAGAGCAACTCGGCGAGGTCGTCGCGCGTCGTCCGAGCCATCATGTCGTACGAGGCGAAGTGCAGGTGCTCCTGCACCGGCGTCGTGATCCCGGGCTGATGGATGCCGGTCGGCGCCGCCGCGGCATCCCTCACCGCCTTCTGCTGCTCGAGGGCGTAGGCCTGCCCGCCGACGAGGCCGCCGCCGGCCCCGACGACGAGTCCCGTGGCGCCGGCGCCGAGGGCGAGCCCCATCAGTCCACGGCGCGACAGGCCCGTGGCATCCGGGGTCTTCTCGTCAGGCGTGTTCTGCGCGTCGCTCACGCTCACTCCAGGATCGTCACCGTCAGCTGCGAGAGCGGCTCGGCGAGGGCGTTGATGAGGTCGGTGAGCTGGCGCTTGTCGGCCTCGGTGATCTGGCTGTAGGGGACGAAGCCGGCGTCGAGCGACCCGTACTTGGCCAGGGCCGCCTCGAGGTCGGCGTAGCCGCCGTCGATGCGCGACACCAGCGCGGTGCCCTTGTCGCCCTTGGAGTCGGCGAAATCGCGCACGAGCGAAAAGGCCATCTTCGAGCCCTCGACGTTCGCGGCGAAGTCGTTGAGGTCGGTCCCCGACCACCAGTCCTCTTCGCCGCTGATCTTGCCCGTGGCCACCTCGTCGAGCAGCGAGATCGCTCCGTTCGAGATCCCCGCGACGCCCTGCGCGTCGAGCGCCTGGGTGAACGCGTCCGAGTGCACGTAGTCGTACAGCTCCTGGGTGTCGGCGACGAGCTTGTCACCGTAGGTCGCTCGTTCGGCCGGGGTCGAGGGCGCCCAGTTCTTCCACGCGGGGGTCTCGCCGTCGGCGTTCAGCGCGTCCTGCGCCGGAACCCAGAGGTCCTTCTCGATGCGGTGGAACCCGGTCCAGTCCAACCCCTCGGCCACGGCGTCGACCTCGCGGTAGTCGATGCGCGGGTCGAGATCGCCGAGCGCCTCGGCGATCGGCTCGATGCGCTCGTAGAAGGCGCGCACGCGCGGGAACTGCTCCTTCGCCGCGGCATCGTCGCCCGACTCGTAGGCGGCGGTGAAGGTCTGCACGGCGGGGATCAGCTGTCCGACCTGGTCCTTGACGAAGGCGGCGTAAAGGTCGACGGCCTGCTGCTTCTGCTCGGCATCCGGGCCGCTGACGGCGACGGCGTCTCCGGTGACGGTGAAGCTCGCCTTGCCCACCCCGTCACCGACCATGCCGGGCTTGCAGAGGGTGAAGTAGTCGCCGGGCTGCGCGACGACCGTGAGATTGCGCGAGGCACCCGGGGCGATGTTCTCGACTTCGCCGACGATGCGCAGACCGTCGGATGCCACGAGGTAGAACTCCGTGACCTGGTCGCTCTTGTTGCTCACGTCGAAGGCGACGGTGCCGCTGGGCGCGCTGGCGGCCGAGACCGCGCAGCCGTCGCCGGTCGAGGTGACGGTCAGCGCGCCCGATGCCGCCGCGTCGGATTTGGCGACGCAGCCGGACAGGAGCAGGACGGTCGCGCCGGCCGCGGCGGTCGCCGCGAGGAGGCGTGTCGAGTTCATGATTCTCCGATCGATGAGAGAGGGATGCCGCGGCGTCGGGCGCGCGGGCGGTGCCGGGGGTCTACGGGGTGGCGGTGGCGGGCGGGGCGGTGGGCGAGGACCCGACCCGGGCCGGCTCCACCGGGGCGGTGGAGCGGGGGGCGGCTTCCGACGCCGAGGCACCCGTCGACCGCGGGCGGCGGTTCGCGCGGACGCCGCGGAAGAAGAGGGGCGCGACGATGGCGATGTACACCACCCAGGCGATCACCTGGAGCCAGGTCATCTGCGGCATGAAGCCGACCGTCGCCTGCAGCAGCACGGCGAGCGCACTGTCGGGCGCGATGGTGACGGAGACGTCGAACGCCCAGCCGAACGGGAAGCCTGCCCACCCGGTGGCGACCGCACCCGTCGCGGGATCGAGCGGCGCCCCGGCCCCGAAGGGCCCGGGAAGGGCTCCCGCCTCCTGCAGATCGTGGAAGGCGTAGGCGAGGACGCCGGCCGCGACGATGACGAGGACGCCGCCGGTCCAGGTGAAGAAGCGGCCGAGGTTCAGACGCAGCATGCCGCGCGCGATGAACCAGCCGAGCACGACGGCCGTCACCAGCCCGAGCAGTGCGCCCAACAGGGCGACGGGCGATTCGCCGAACGACTGCACCATCGACCACAGCAGAAGAGTCGTCTCGACGCCCTCGCGCGCGACCGAGACGAACCCGATGGCCACGAGCGCCCAGACACCCCCGCGCAGCGCCTTGTCGAGGCCGCCCTCGAGGCCCGCCTTGAGCGTGCGCCCGGCCTTCTGCATCCAGAAGATCATCCAGGTGACCATCGCGACGGCCAGCAGGGACAGCCCGCCGCCGAGCAGCTCCTGGGCCTCGAACGTCAGCATGTACGCGCCGAAGGTGAAGATCGCCCCGACGCCGAGGGCGAGGGCGACGGCGAGCCCCACACCGGTCCACAGCTTGGGCAGCGCGTCGCGGCGGTCGAGGCGCGTGAGGTAGGCGACGAGGATGCCGACGACCAGGGCAGCCTCGAGACCCTCACGCAGACCGATGAGGAAGGTGGCGAAGAAGCTTGCGAGCACGAGCGGAGGACCCGACTTTCACGATGGGGGTGAGGACGCCGCGGCACTGCGGAAGGTAAGGACAGCCTCACCTGACCACTACACAATACGCAATACCCGGGACGATTCCCACACCGAATCGACGTGATCGCCCCCGCTCGACGGCACCGTCACCCGCGTCTCGGTAATCGTCGGCAACATTCGCGCGGCGTCGAGCGGGCCGACCTAGCCTCGACCCATGTCCGACCTGAACCTCCCCGTTCTCGACCTCTCGCTCCTCGACCAGGGCCCCGACGCCGCCGCCCGCTTCCGCGACGAGCTGCGCGCCGCCACCCACGACGTCGGGTTCTTCTACTTGACCGGCACCGGGGTGAGCGTCGAGCTCGAGGCGCGCCTGCTGCAGGCCGCGAAGGACTTCTTCGCGCTCCCCGAGGCCGAGAAACTCTCGATCGAGAACGTCACGAGCCCCCACTTCCGCGGGTACACGCGCGTCGGCGGCGAGCGCACGCAGGGCCGCGTCGACTGGCGCGAGCAGATCGATATCGGACCCGAGCGGGCCCCCCTGACCGACCCCGAGGGCCCGGGCTACAACCGTCTCGTCGGCCCGAATCTGTGGCCCGCGGCGCAGCCCGAGCTGCAGGACGTCGTGACCGAGTGGCACGACCACCTCACGGGTGTCGCGCGCAAGCTCCTCCGCGCGTGGGCCCTCGCCCTGGGCGCGGAGGAACAGTACTTCGACCGCCACTTCGGCGACCCGCAGACCCTCATCAAGATCGTCCGCTACCCCGGCACGGACGACCCGGCCCCTCAGCAAGGGGTCGGCGCCCACAAGGATTCGGGCGTGCTGACCCTGCTGTGGGTCGAGCCCGGCAAGGGCGGCCTTCAGGTCGAGCGCGACGGCGAGTGGGTCGACGCTCCCCCGGTGTCGGGCGCCTTCGTGGTCAACATCGGCGAACTGCTCGAGTACGCCACGCAGGGCTACTTGCGGGCGACGAACCACCGGGTGATCTCGCCGCGATTCCCCGACGAGCGCATCTCGGTGCCGTTCTTCTTCAACCCGGCCCTCGACGCGCGACTGCCGATCATCGAGCTGCCGGCCGAGCTCGCCGCCCAGTCTCGCGGCGTCGAGGACGACCCCGACAACCCCATCCACGCGACCTACGGCGAGAACGCCCTCAAGTCGCGGCTGCGCGCCCACCCCGACGTGGCCGAGCGCTGGCATCCCGACCTGGTCGCCGCCCGCACGGCATCCTGAGTCTTCTCCCCCGCCGCAGGCCGCTCGCCACCCGCGGCAGACCCGCCGCCACCCACCGATAAACGCTCACTGCATAGAGAAACGCTCGCCGAGGGCGTTCCTCAGTGCAGCGGGCGTTTATCGCGGTGTCGGTGCGGACCGCGGGTCACGCCGAGGCCACCCGGGAATGACGAAGGCCGCCCCACACCGTGGGGCGGCCTTCCAAGAATGTTTTGCGCGATAGAACGCTGGTGCGATTAGCGACGCAGACCGAGACGCTCGATGAGCGAGCGGTAACGGTTGATGTCGACGTCCTGCAGGTAACCCAGCAGGCGGCGGCGCTGACCGACGAGCAGGAAGAGCCCACGGCGCGAGTGGTGGTCGTGCTTGTGGGTCTTGAGGTGCTCGGTGAGGTCCTTGATGCGCTGCGTCATCATCGCGACCTGCACCTCGGGGGATCCGGTGTCACCGGGGTGCGTCGCGTACTCTTCGATGATCGCCTTCTTGACGTCTGCTTCGAGTGCCATAGATGGGATCCCCTTCCTTCTCATTGCGCGGCGCCCGTCACACGATGTGCGAGCTCTCTTTATCCGCGGCCGATCGAACGGCAACCGCATGAGTCTACCAGCATCGGGATGCCGACACCGCACCGATCCGCGGCGTCCGGTGTCGGAGGGCTGGCGTAGCCTCGATCCGTGAGTCAGACCGATCCCACCGCTCCCCCGCGCCGAGGCGCCCGTGGTGCGTTCATCGATCTGCGGCCCCTCACGACCTCGCCGGCATTCGCGCGGCTGTGGGTGGGGTCGACGCTCGCCGGCCTCGGCGGCCAGCTGACGGTCGTCGCCGTCATGCTCCACGTATTCGAGCTCACCCAGAGCACGTTCGCGGTGTCGATGATCGCGGTCCGGGGCTGCTCCCCATGGTCGCGGCGGGCCTGTACGGCGGCATGCTCGCCGACGCCTTCGATCGACGCACCGTCGCCCTGCTGGCTGCAGTGGTGACGTTCGCCTCGACCGCGCTGCTCGCCGCCCTCGCGTGGACGGGTCTCGAGACCGTCGGCTGGCTTTTCGTGCTCAGCGTGGTGAACTCCGCGGCGAACTCGATCGTGATGGCGACGAAGTCGGCGATCACCCCTCGCCTCATCCCCCGGGATCTGCTGCCCGCCGCCGCCGCGCTGCAGGGCGTCACCGTCGGGGTCATGGTGATGGCGGGCCCCGCTCTGGCCGGCGTGCTCGTCGCCGTGGCGGGTTACGCCTGGACCTACTCTCTCGACGTCCTCCTGATGACCTCGCTGTTCCTCGGCCTGTGGTCGCTGCCGAAGCTCCGCCCCGAGGGTGAGATCGTCCGACCCGGACTCGAGTCGTTCCGCGACGGCGTGCGCTTCCTCCGACGGGCTCCGAACATTCGGCTGCAGTACATCCTCGACATCATCGCCATGACCTTCGGGCAGCCCGTGGCGCTCTTCCCGGCGATCGGAGCGGTGCTGCTGGGGGGTGGCGCGATCACCACCGGCATCCTGACGGCGGCCGTCGCCGCGGGGGCCTTCTTCTCCAGCCTGTTCTCGGGCCCGATCGGGCGCGTGCGCCGCCAGGGGCTCGGCATCGAACGTGCGATCCAGGTCTACGGCCTGTCGATCGGTCTCTTCGGTCTGGTGCTTCTCGCGGCCACTCTCGGCTGGCTCCGCCCGGCCCTCGTCGACGAGACCCACGCGGCGGTGGCCCTCATCGCCCTCGCCGCGGTGGTTCTGGCGGTGTCCGGTGCCGCCGACAACGTCAGCGCGATCTATCGGTCGACCATGATGCAGGCGGCGGTTCCGGATGCCATGCGCGGGCGCCTCCAGGGCATCTTCGTCGTCGTGGTGGCTGGCGGCCCTCGCGTCGGAGCCCTCTACGCCGGTACCCTGGCGACCCTCGCCGCCCTGTGGGTGCCGCCGTTGCTCGGCGGCATCCTGATCCTCGGCTTGGTGGGCACCCTCGTGCGGTTCTCGCCGCGTTTCCGCGCGTACGACGCGCTCGACCCTCAGCCTTGACTCGTCGACCCGCCTCTTCCTCGTCGTGCGACCCCGAGCTGCCGATCGTCGGCGGATTCCGGCCGTCGCACTCGCCCGGCCCGCGCGATGTCGGTGGTCGGCCGTAGTGTCGGCTCCGTGGCATCCACCTCCGCTCCCTCGCCCGTCTCGATCGCCGTGCAGTTCGTGCTCACCGGCATCGTGTGGGGCTCGAGCTTCCTCTTCATCGCGATCGCCCTGACCGGCATGACCCCGGCGCAGGTCGCCGGCGGCCGGCTGCTGTTCGGCGCCCTGGCGCTGGCCGCGATCGTGGCGATCCGCCGCGAGCGTCTGCCCCGCGATCGCCGGGTGTGGGGGCATTTGAGCGTGCTGTCGCTGAGTTTCTGCGTCGTGCCGTTCCTGCTGTTCGCGTGGGCCGAGCAGCACGTTTCCTCGGGGCTGGCGAGCATCTTCAACGCGACCACGCCGATCATGACCGCGATCATGGCGTGGGCGGTCTTCCGCGTCGAGAGCCTGAAGCTCGGGCAGCTGGTCGGCATCGCCGTGGGCATCGCGGGCGTGGTGGTGATCATCGCCCCGGGCGCCGTCGCCGATGTGGGCGACAGTACGATCGCGCAGGTCGCCCTCCTGGGCGCGACGGCCTGCTACGGCTTCAGCCTCGCGTACATGCGCCGCTTCCTCGGCGACACCGGCCTCTCGGGCATCGCTTTCGCGTTCGGCTACATCGGGCCGGCGGCGGCGTTCATGGTCCTGCTCTCGCCGTTCATCCTGGCCGAGCCGATGCAGCTGAGCCTGCCGGTCGTCGGGAGCATCGTCGCCCTCGGCGTGCTCGGCACCGGGATCGCCTACGTCTGGAACCAGAACACCCTGCGCGCCTGGGGACCGACCCGCGCCTCGACCGTCACGTACATCACCCCGGTGGTCGGGGTGGCTCTCGGCATCCTGATCCTGGGCGAGCGCATCTCGTGGAACGAGCCTGTGGGCGCGGCGGTGGTGTTCGTGGGCATCCTGCTCGTGCAGCAGCGCATCCGCCTGCGGCGTCACGCTCACGCCTGAGCGGCCCCCGCCTCCGCCGGGTACGACGAAGGCCCCGGATGCCGAGCACCCGAGGCCTTCGAAAAGTTCATGTCCGCAGCGTCAGCTGCGGGACGATCACGCCTGGAGCGAGAGCTGCAGGTCGAGCTCGATGGTGACGTCCTTGCCGACCAGCACGCCGCCGGTCTCGAGCGCCGCGTTCCAGGTGAGGCCGAAGTCTTCGCGGTTGATGACCGTCTTGGCGGTCGCGCCGGCCTTGTAGTTGCCCCACGGGTCGGTGCCGAAGCCGCCGAAGTCGAGAGCGAAGGTCGCGGGCTTGGTGATGCCACGGATGGTCAGGTCGCCGTCGACGAGGAAGTCGCCGTCCTCGAGGCGGACACCGGTGGAGCGGAAGTCCATCGTCGGGTAGGTCTCGACGTCGAAGAACTCCGCCGAGCGGAGGTGCTGGTCACGACCCTCGTCCTTGGTGTCGACCGAGGTGACGTCGACGGATGCCTCGACGGTGGCCTCGAGGGGGTTCTCGGGGGCGACGATCGTGGCGCTCTTCATGCCGAAGGTGCCGCGGACCTTCGAGATCATCATGTGGCGCACTGAGAAGGTGACCTCGCTGTGCGAGGGGTCGAGCACCCAGGTGCCCGCCTTGTAACCGGGGATGTCGAGGGCGGTGGTGTCAGTCATGTCACTCCTAGAGGTCTGGGGAGCCGTACCGGCGTCCTGCCGGGGTCCAACTCCCATTCACACGAATGTATTCCACGATCGAGGAAAACAACGAACCCGAGGAGGCCGCAGCCCCCTCGGGTTCGTGAACAGACGATGAAGAACGGCTGATCAGCCGACCTTCAGCAGGTCGATGATGAAGATGAGGGTCTTTCCACCGAGGAAGTGCCCGCCGGCGGGACCGTAGGCCAGGTGCGGCGGAATCACGAGTTCGCGGCGTCCGCCGACCTTCATGCCCGGGATGCCGTCCTGCCAGCCCTGGATCAGGCCACGGAGGGGGAACTGGATGCTCTCGCCACGACCCCACGAGGAGTCGAACTCTTCACCCGACTCGTACTCGACACCGGCGTAGTGCACGGTGACGGTGTCGCCGGGCTTCGCCTCGTCGCCGTCGCCGACGATGATGTCGCGGATGACGAGGTCGGAGGGGGCGGGGCCGCTGGGAGCGTCGAACTCCGGCTTGGTGCGATCAGTCATGACTCCATCCAAGCACGGACGCGCCCCCCACGACCCCCTGGACAATCCGGCCGGAGAAAGACTCAGCGCCCGGTGCCGCGGCGATGCCTGCGTGTCTACCGGGCGCTGAGTTGGCCTACCTCGATGGTGCTCCCGCGCGGCGATGCTGTCAAGACCCCCTCGCCTGCTCCCCTCAGGGGCGGAGCAGCACCGCGCGGGCGGCGGTCGTGCGCTCGAGCAGGTAGCGCTCCGTGGCAGGTGCGTTCGGGTCGCGTCCCGACAGCGAACGCTGTCTTGCGGCGGCGAGAGCCGTGGCATCCACGATGAAGCCCTTCATCACCGCGGCGCGGTCCCCCGGCAGGGTCCTCGACCATGCCAGGGCCGACCGTCGACCCGGGCCGGTCGCGAGCATCTCGACCTCTTGAGGGGTGAACCACCCCGCCGCGGCGTACTCCCCCAGCCGGGCCCTGGTCAGCCGGGACTCCTCGCGACGCAGAGCCAGGATGCCGAGGATGAACAGCACGAACAGCGGCACTTGCAGCGCCGCATACACCTCGAAGAAGTCGAAGAAGGTGGCCGAACCGTTCCACAGCGCGTGCAGCACGATCGCGCCCAGCAGGCCCGGGACGCCGTACCGGAGCGCGGCCCCCGCGCGCAGCCCCTGGCGCGCGGCGAGGCCGAACGCGAACCCCGTGAGGCTCGTGAACATGACATGGGCGAACGGCGAGAGCACGGCACGGAGGAAGAACGTGCTCGCGACCTGCGCGGGGCCGCCCTCCAGGTAGCTGATCGCGAAGTACTGCACGTTCTCGGTCAGCGCGAAGCCCGCTCCGATGAGCGCGCCGTAGACGATGCCGTCGACTGGACCGTCGAACGCTCGACGGGCGAAGGCGAAGATCAACAGCACCCCGAGTCCCTTGGCGACCTCTTCGACGAGAGGCGCCTGGATGACGCTGCTCACGGCCCCCGGGAGAGGCCCCGCGGCGAGGGTGATGACGAGATCGACACCCAGAGCGATCGCGACCGAGGCGATCGCGCCCCACGCCACCGCGAAGACGAGAAGACGACGGGGCTCGGGTTCCCATCGGTCGATGTAGCGCACGGCGAACCACACGATGACGAAGGGGATGACGGCCAGGACGAGCCCGATGAACGACGCCGCCGTGCCGAGGAACGCGGTGAAGTAGCGCACCAGCAGCGCGAGGAGCGGCACCAGGAGCACGGCGACGATCCACAGGGCCACGCCTCCGCGTCGCGAGCCGGGCGGGGTCGCCGACACCGCCGTCTGAGGAGCCGTGGTGATGCGGGGCGGCTCGGCGGATCCGGGCCGCGACAGCGGCGAGGGGGAGGTCATGCGCACAGCCTAGGGGTGGCGGACGACACGGCATCCGGGGCTTGCAGGCTCCCCCACCGCGCCGAGCCCGGTAGCGTGGAGGCATGCGTTTCGCCCACGTCCGTGCACAGGAGGGGGCGGAAGCCCCCCGTCTCGTCAGCGTCCACGGCGAGGAGTTCTCTTTCGTCGACGAGTTCTTCGCCGGTGCCCCGCGCACCCTCGAGCAGCTCATCGCCGGCGGTGACGACCTGCTGGCGCGAGTGCGCGACTCCGCGGCGAGCGCCCCGCGGCATCCACTCACCGGCATCCGGTACGCGTCCGCGGTGCTCGCCCCGCCCTCGATCCTCGCCGTCGGCCTCAACTACGCCGCGCACTCCGGCGAGCTGGGGCTCAAGACCGACGCCGGCCCGACCGTCTTCGTGCTGTGGCCGAACTCGCTCACCGCGCACGGCGAGACGACGTCATGGCCGCGTTCGCTCAGCGAGGCCGTCGACTACGAAGCCGAGCTCGGTGTCATCATCGGGCGCCCCGGGCGCGACATCTCGGAGGAGGACGCGCTCGACCATGTCTGGGGCTACACAGTGGTCAACGACGTCACCGCGCGCAACATCCAGTTCTCCGAGGCCCAGTGGTCGCGCTGCAAGTCGTTCGACGGCTTCACCCCCACCGGCCCCTTCGTCGTGACCGCCGACGAGATCCCCGACCCGCAAGACCTGCACATCTGGACCGTCGTCGACGGTCACACCGTGCAGGACGCCAGCACCGGCCAGATGGTGCGCTCGGTCGCGACCCTCATCAACAAGCTGTCGGAGTCGGTGACGCTGCTCCCCGGCACCCTCATCTCCACCGGCAGCCCCGGAGGTGCCGGCTACTCGCGCGATCCGCAGATCTTCCTGCGCGACCGCTCCACCGTGACCGTCGGGATCGACGGCATCGGCGAGCTGACCACGCACTGCCGCATCCTCGACTGAGGTCGGCAGGCACGACGAAGGGCCGGGACGATCGCGTCCCGGCCCTTCGGTGTTCTCGAGGGCTCAGCCCTCGACGACGCTGTCCGCCGCGCGCACGATCGGGATCGCGGCCGTCACGGCCTGCAGGCCCGAAAGACGGGCGGGAGAGATCTGCTTCATGACCTCGTCGCGCGTCATGAGTCCGGCCTCCACGACCAGGTCGGCGACGTTGCGGTGCGTGAGCAGCGCGGTCTTGGCCAGGGCCGCCGCGGCGGCGTAGCCGATGAACGGCGTCAGCGCCGTGACGACGCCGACCGACGAGCCCACCATCGCGCCCAGACGCTCGCGGTTGGCCGTGATGCCGTCGACGCAGTTGACGCGGAGCGTCCACATCGCCTGCCGCATCCACGTGATCGACTGGTAGATCGAATGCGCGATGACCGGCTCGAAGGCGTTGAGCTGGAGCTGACCGCTCTCGACGGCCATCGTCACGGTCATGTCGGCACCGACCACCGAGAACGCGACCTGATTCACGACCTCGGGGATGACGGGGTTCACCTTGCCCGGCATGATGCTCGAGCCCGCCTGGCGCGCGGGGAGGTTGATCTCGCCGAGGCCCGCCTGGGGGCCGCTCGACAGCAGACGCAGGTCGTTGCAGATCTTCGACAGCTTGACGGCGTTGCGCTTGAGCGACGACGAGAACGACATGAAAGCGCCGGTGTCGCTCGTCGACTCGACGAGGTCGGTCGCGGTCTCGAGATCCAGGCCGGTGATCTGGCGCAGGTGTCTCAGCACCGCTCCCCCGTAGCCGGCGTGGGCGGTGATCCCCGTGCCGATGGCGGTCGCGCCCATGTTGATCTCGTACAGCAGGTAGGCGTTCTCGGTGAGGCGGTTGTAGTCCTCGCCGAGCGTCGTCGCGAAACCGTGGAACTCCTGGCCGAGCGTCATCGGCACGGCATCCTGAAGCTGCGTACGCCCGACTTTGAGGACGTCGTGGAACTCCTCCGACTTCGACAGGAACGACTGACGCAGGAGCTTGAGCTCTTCGAGCAGGCTCTGGAGGGTGAGCGCGAGCCCGATCTTGATCGCGGTCGGGTACACGTCGTTCGTGGACTGGCTGCGGTTGGTGTCGTCGATCGGCGACAGGAAGGCGTAGTCGCCCTTCTCGCGCCCGGCCATCTCGAGGGCGATATTGGTGATGACCTCGTTGGCGTTCATGTTGGTCGAGGTGCCGGCGCCGCCCTGGATGACGCCGACGGTGAACTCGTCGTGAAATTCGCCGTCGATCACGCGCTGGGCGGCGCGATCGATGAGGTCGGCCTTCGCGTGGTCGAGCACGCCGATCTCGCGGTTGGCCCGGGCCGAGGCCTGCTTGACCATCGCCAGGGCCCGCACGAGGTCGGGGTACACCGAGATGGGTCGCTTGGCGATCGGGAAGTTCTCGAGGGCTCTGGCGGTGTGGATTCCCCAGTACGCGTGGGCGGGGATCTCGAGGGATCCGAGGGAGTCGGTCTCGGTACGGGTGCGCGTCATTGCGTCCAAAGCCATGTGGGGATCCTCGTGGGTGTCATGGTGAAGAGGGATGCCACGAGCCTAACGAGCGCGACCGTGAGGGCTGGTGGACACGGCGGCCGGTCGTGTCATCCGCACCTTCCGTCATGTCTATTGCCGGTGGTCGTGGGACTGTCGACGCCCGACGGATCGTTGCGGGGCGACTGCCCGGGTCGGACCGCGGACCCCGATTAGGGGCGCTTGCGCGAGAACGCCTCGAGGCGCTCCTCGGGAGTGAGCTGCGCCATGCGCGCCGTCCACTCCGGGGTGAAGAAGCCCGAAGCCTCGTCGTCGACCACGGGGACGACGGCGTGCGTGATCGTGTCGTCCCAGACGTGGACCAGGTGGAAGGAGCGTCCGGCATCCATTCCGTTCACCTCATCGGCGGGGCGCGCGAGGTCCATGGTGTAGCAGGAGGCCGACGCCACGCTCACCGGCACCCCGGCGAAGGTGCCGGAGGTCGAGTAGTGCAGGTGACCGGCGAGGATCGCCCGCACGTCGCTCCCCGCGATCGCGGCCGCGAGACCCCGCTGATCGCGCAGCTCGAGGATGTCGAAGAACGGGATGTGCGACGGCAGCGGCGGATGATGCAGCGCCAGGATCGTGCCGAGCGGCGCGGGGGTCGACAGTTCGGCGTGGAGCCACTCGAGCTGCGCCGCGTCGAGGTCGCCGTGGTGCCACCCGGGCACCGTGGAGTCGAGCGCGATGAGGCGAAGGCCCCCGAGGTTCCACACGCCGGTCACCGGCTCCTGCGTCGACTCACCGTCGAGGAGGCCTTCGCGCAGCGCCGGACGCTCGTCGTGGTTTCCCGCGACCCACACCACGGGAGCCCCGAGGCGCTCAGCCCACGGCTCGACCTCCGCGCGCAGTGCCCGATAGGCCTCGGGTTCGCCCAGGTCGGTCAGGTCGCCGGTGAACACCACGGCATCCGGTCTCACCCCCGTCGCCTCGGCGGCCTCGAGCGTGCGACGCAGGTGCCGCGCGGTGTCGTAACGACCGCCGAGCAGGCGGTCGCCGGCCAGCAGATGCGTATCGCTGAGGTGGAGGATCACGCGCGCGGCGGGCGCGTGCTGACCGAACTGCACGGATGCCATGCCCTCAGCCTAGAAGGGGCCTCCGACATCCGCCGCCGCGGAGTCGACGGCTCAGTGGTTGAACAGGATGAGCAGCAGCGCGCCGAGCACCGCGGCGGCGCACACCGCGAAGCACGAGTACGCGCCCACGAGTGCCAGTCGCTTCTGTCCGTCGCTGAGCGGGTTCTTCTTCGCCGCCTTGGCCACTGCCTTCTCGGCGCGGTGCCTCTGCTTGTCGGTGATCACGGTGATGGCATCCGTGAACTCCGCCGGAGAGACCAGGGGCGGGCGTCCGCCGGTCACGAGCAGGCGCAGACCCAGCGAGTAGAACGTCACGACGATCGCGGCGCCCACGATGGCCGCGACGAAGACCTGGAGGAAGGCTTCCCAGTTGATCAGCATCAGGCGTCCTTTCCGGCCTTGTCGCGCTCAAGACGACGCTGGCGGCGCGTCGGGCCGGGCTTGCGCGGCACCTTGACGGCGGCGACGGAGTCGGCGACCTCGCTCATCGCGTTGGCCGAGGTGACCGAGTCGCGACGCGAGCGCAGGAACAGACCGAGGATGATGGCGACGGCGATCACCGCGTCGACCGCGACGCCCCAGCCGCCCAGCCATACGACGATGAGAGCGGCGGCGGCACCGACGGCGCCGGCGGCGGGGAGCGTCAGCACCCAGCCGATCATGATGCGGCCGACGGTGTTCCACCGCACGGTCGAGCCGCGGCGGCCGAGGCCCGAGCCGATGACCGAGCCCGAGGCGACCTGCGTCGTCGACAGGGCGAAGCCGAGGGCGCTGGATGCCAGGATCGTGGCAGCCGTGGACGTCTCGGCCGAGAAGCCCTGGGCCGGCTTGACGTCGGTCAGGCCCTTGCCGAGGGTGCGGATGATGCGCCAGCCGCCCATGTAGGTGCCGAGGGCGATCGTCAGGGCGCAAGCGAAGACGACCCAGAGTTGCGGGTCGGGGTTGGACGTCGACTGCCAGCCCACCGTGATGAGGGCGAGGGTGATCACGCCCATCGTCTTCTGCGCGTCGTTCGTGCCGTGCGCCAGGGCGACGAGCGATGACGTGAAGATCTGTCCCCAGCGGAAGCCGTCGCGGCCGTCGGCCTTCATGTCGTAGCGGCGGGTGATGCCGTACGCGATCTTGGTGACGACGAAGGCGATGATGCCGGCCGTCAGCGGCGCGATCAGCGCCGGCAGGATGACCTTGCTCAGCACCACGCCGGTGTCGATCGCCGAGGCGCCGACGCCCACGAGGGTCGCGCCGATCAGGCCGCCGAAGAGGGCGTGCGACGAGCTCGAGGGAAGACCCAGGAGCCAGGTGAGCATGTTCCACGTGATCGCGCCGATCAGGCCCGCGAAGATGATCGGCGGGAAGATGTCGGGACTGAGCTGGTCCTCGCGGATCATGCCGCCCGAGATGGTCTTGGCCACCTCGGTCGACAGGAACGCCCCGACCAGGTTGAGGCTGGCCGCCAGCAGGACCGCGACCTTCGGCTTCAGCGCACCCGTCGCGATGGGCGTGGCCATCGCGTTCGCGGTGTCGTGGAATCCGTTGGTGAAATCGAAGAACAGTGCCAGCGCGATGACCAGCACGATGATGAGGGCTGCGCTCTCCACCGTTCGCTTTCCGTGAGAAGGAAGAAGGGATGCCGACGGGATCGGCGCGACGAACGAAGAGTTCACCTGGAGTTCGACACCTGTTCATCGGTGTCGCCTCGATATCATTTCACCGAGGGGCGCGACGGTCAAACTTGCCCGGTGGCCGAGGGCACGGCATCCCGTGTCTTCTCTGCGGACCGATGTCGCAGGGGCGCACTACCGTGGAACGGTGACCGATCTCGACCCGAAGCCCACCCCGCCCGTCGCCGACCGCCGCCCCGTCGCGCGCACGCATCACGGGGACACGTTCGACGACCCCTACGAGTGGCTGCGCGCGAAGGACGACGCCGAGGTGATCGCGCATCTCGAGGCCGAGAACGCGTACACCGCAGAGCGCACCGCTCACCTCGGGCCGTTGCGCGACGCGATCTTCGGCGAGATTAAGGGGCGCACGCTCGAGACCGACCTGTCGGTGCCCGCCCGTCGCGGCGACTGGTGGTACTACGGTCGCACGGTCGCCGGCGCCCAATACGGCATCCAGTGCCGCGCTCCCCTCGACTCCCCCGACGACTGGACGCCGCCCACCCTGTCGCCCGACTCGCCCGTGCCCGGCGAGCAGGTGCTGTTCGACGGCAACGTCGAGGCCGAGGGCACCGACTTCTTCTCGCTCGGGAGCTTCGAGATCTCGAACGACGGCACGCGCATGCTCTACGGCATCGACGTCGCCGGCGACGAGCGCTACACCGTGCGCGTGCGCGACCTCACCACCGGCGAGACGCTCGCCGACGAGATCCCGGGGACCTTCTCAGGGGCGACGTTCTCTCCCGACGGGCGCTTCATCGTCTACACCACGGTCGATGACGCCTGGCGCCCCGATACCGTGTGGCTGCACGAGATCGGCACGCCCGTCGATGACGACGCGAAACTCTTCCACGAGCCCGACGACCGCTACTGGGTCGGCGCCGACTTCACGCGCAGTGATCGTTACCTGATGATCGAGATGGGCTCGTCCATCACGAGCGAGGAGTGGATCCTCGACGCCGACAACCTCCGCGGTGAGGCCCGCGTGGTGTGGCCGCGGCGCGAGGGCGTCGAGTACTCCTCCTCGCACGCCGTCGTGGACGGCGAGGACGTGCTCTACGTCCTGCACAACGACGGCGCGCTCGACTTCGAGCTCGTCCGGGTTTCGGCGTCCGATCCCCAGGGCGCCGGCGAGACCGTGATCGCCCATCACCCCGGGCACCGTCTGCTGGGGGTCGACACGTTCCGCGACTGGGGCGTGGTCGGTTACCGTCGCGACGGCCTCGCCCGCCTGGGCATGCTCTCGTACGCCGACGGCGCCGTGACAGAGATCGCGTTCGACGAGCCGCTCTACAGCGTCGGCACGGGCGGTAATCCCGAGTACGCTCCCCCGGTTCTGCGCCTGGGCTACGGCTCGTTCGTCACCCCCGGCACCGTGTACGACTACGTCGTCGAGACCGGCGAGCTGCTGCTGCGCAAGCGCCAACCCGTGCTCGGCGGCTTCGACCCCGCCGACTACGGACAGGCGCGCGTCTGGGCTCCCGCCGACGACGGAACGCAGGTTCCGGTGTCGCTGGTGTGGAGGCGTTCGTTCGGCGAGCCGGGCGACGCCCCGCGCCCGGTGCACCTGTACGGCTACGGCTCGTACGAGCACTCGATCGAGCCCGGTTTCTCGGTCCCCCGCCTGTCCCTGCTCGACCGCGGCGTCGTCTTCGCCGTCGCGCACGTGCGCGGGGGCGGCGAGATGGGCCGGCAGTGGTACGAAGACGGCAAGATGCGCGCGAAGCGCAATACCTTCACCGACTTCGTCGCCGCGGCGCGGTACCTCGTCGACGGCGGCTACACCACCCCCGATCGCCTGGTGGCCGAGGGCGGCAGCGCGGGCGGCCTGCTGATGGGTGCCGTGGCCAACCTCGCACCCGAGCTGTTCGCCGGCATCCTGGCCGACGTGCCGTTCGTCGACGCCCTCACCACCATCCTCGACCCCTCGCTGCCGCTCACCGTGATCGAGTGGGACGAGTGGGGCGACCCCCTGCACGACGCCGACGTCTACGCCTACATGAAGTCGTACTCGCCGTATGAGAACGTGCGCGACGGCGTCGAGTACCCCCGCATCCTGGCGGTCACCTCGCTCAACGACACCCGCGTGCTGTACGTCGAGCCCGCGAAGTGGGTCGCCCGCCTGCGCGAGGTCGGCGCCGACGCGATGCTGAAGTGCGAGATGGTCGCCGGCCACGGCGGCGTCAGCGGGCGCTACAACGCCTGGCGCGAGCGCGCCTTCGAGCTCGCGTGGCTCCTCGACGTGCTCGGCCTCACCGACTGACCCGCGCACGCGGCGCTCTCGAACGCCCCGTCGCCTGGCGCGGCGGGTCGTTCGGCGTGTGGGCGGGCGGGCGGGCGGGCGGGCGGGCGGGCGGGCGGGCGGGGTGACGAGAACACGAAAAGTCACGAGAGCAGGGCGATTTTTCTGATTTCGCCCTGTTCTCATCGCATGTCCTGTTCTCGGGACAGTCGCGCTGCGTGGAGCCGAGGTCAGGGCTCCTCCCCAAGCCCCTGATGTGCGGAACCATCCCCATTCGCCGAGCATCTACGTCTGCAGGCGGCTCGGTCCGGCCACTCTCGAGCCATGGAGCGCGGACTCATCGACTGGTTGGTGCAACGCGGCGGCGTCGCCCACACGTCCACCGCAGCGGCTGCGGGCTTCGGTCCGCGCGTGATCGCCGCTGCCGTCACGACGCGTGAGGTCGAACGCATCCGACGCTCGTGGATCGTCACGCGGGACTGCCCCTCGAGCCGCAAGCGCGCGGCATCCGTCGGCGGTCGGGCGACGTGTGTGAGTGCCGCCGCGAAGATCGGGCTGTGGACGCCGCCACACGAAGACGACCATGTCTGGGTGCCCCGCTCGGCCTCGCGCCTCGACCGAACCGGAATGCGGCTGCATCGTGCAATGGCACCGGTGCCCATGATCCGCACCGACCCTCTCGAGCCGATGATCAATGTGCTGTTCCACGTCGCCCGCTGCCTCCCTCCCGTCGACGGTCTCGCTGTGTGGGAATCCGCGCTCCGCACGAAGAAAGCGGATGCCGACACTCTGGCGGCCGTGGCCTGGCGATCGACCCGCGCATCGCAATTCGCTCGCGTCGCGACATTTCTCTCCGACTCCGGCCTCGAGACCCACTTCCGCGAGCTCATGCTCGCGATCGGCGTCCGCCCGCGTCAACAGGTGTGGATCGACAGTCACCCGGTCGACGCCCTGATCGGTGAGCGCCTGGCGATCCAGATCGACGGTTTCGCCTTCCACAGCTCACCGTCGGATCGACGTCGCGACCTCCGTCAGGACGCCCGACTGGTCCTGCGCGGATACACGGTCGTGCGCTTCGACTACGTGCAGATCCTGTTCGAGCCTGAATACGTGATCGACACCGTGCGCCTTGCGATGGCGCAAGGTCGCCACCTTGCGGCGACCAGGTGAGTCGAGCGAGCGGGCCTCTTCGACGCCACTGACACGAAAACATGAACTGTCACCGGAACAGGCAGCGGTGGGCTTCGCCGCCCTGTTCTCGTCGCAACGCTTGTTCTCGCGACGGTCGCGACGACGTGCGAGGGCCGGCTCGCACGCTCCCCACCCGCCGCCGCGACCCGTCTCACGTCTCCAGAACAGGTGACGCGCCCAGAACAGGACGAAATCGTCCCAATCGACATGTTCTCGACGCACCGCCTGTTCTCGTGACGCGCCCCGCCCGGCGCCCGGCGCGGCGCGACCCAGCGCCCAGCGCAACGCAGCCCACAGCACAACGCCCCGCAACAGCACAACGCCCCGCCCTGCACACGGCAGGACGGGGCGTCAAAACAGCAGCAGGCTCAGCCGAACAGCGCGGCCGCCTCCTCGTAGCGGTACAGGGGCACGCTGTTGAGCTCGCCGAGGGCGTCGGCGAAGGGGACGCGCACGATGTCGGTGCCGCGCATCGCCACCATCTGCCCCCAGGCGCCTTCGTGCAGCGCGTCGGCGGCGTGCAGGCCCAGGCGCGTCGCGAGGACGCGGTCGAAGCCCGACGGAGAACCGCCGCGCTGGATGTGACCGAGAACGGTCGAGCGGGTTTCGATGCCGGTGAGGCGCTCGATCTCGGGCGCCAGAAGCTCGCCGATGCCGCCGAGGCGGGGGCGGTTGAAGGCGTCGAGGCCCTTGTCGCTGAAGGCTTCGTCCATGCCCTTGAGCTTGAAGCCCTCGGACACGACGACCAGGGGTGCACGGCCGCGGTCGTGGGCGCGGGTGACCTGCTCCACGATCTCGTCGATCGACATCGGCACCTCGGGGATGCAGATCACGTGCGCACCCGCGGCGATACCGGCGTGCAGGGCGATCCATCCGACGTGGCGGCCCATGACCTCGGCCACCATGCAGCGCTGGTGCGAGTCACCGGTGGTGCGCAGGCGGTCCATGGCATCCGTCGCGATGTTCACGGCGGTGTCGAACCCGAACGAGTAGTCGGTCGCCCGCAGGTCGTTGTCGATCGTCTTGGGCACGCCGAGGACGTTGATGCCGTCCTTCGACAGGCGGTCGGCCGCGGCCAGGGTGCCTTCGCCGCCGATGGCCAGGATGCCGTCGAGCCGGTGCCCGTACATGGTCTTGGAGATGTTCTCGGCGCCGCCGCGTGCGCCCTCGTAGGGGTTGGTGCGGCTCGTGCCGAGGATGGTGCCGCCGACCTTGGACAGGCCCTTCACCTCGTGACGCGTGAGCGGGAAGAAGTCGCCGTCGACCACTCCGCGCCAGCCGTCGCGGATGCCGACGAACTCGATGTCGTAGTTCGTCGTGCCCTTGAGCACGACGCCACGGATGACCGCGTTCAGCCCGGGGCAGTCGCCGCCGCTGGTCAGGATGCCGATCTTCATGGGCAGAGTCCTCTGGTGCTGTGATTCGGGTGGAGGGGGGCGGCGCCGTTGCCGTCTTCGACCCTATCGCCGCGGGCGGGACCGCTGCCACACGGTGACGGTGAGAGGACGGATGCCGTGACACCGGCCCTGTGAGCCGGTCTCACGTGCGGCTCCAGCTGCGCCCGCGGCCGACGACGTCGACCGCCCAGGCCTCCTCCGACCGGGAGGGAGCGACCGTGTCGAACCAGAACGTCTCATCGGGGCCCCACCCCGCGAGCAGACTCGCGCGACCGTCCCCGAGGTCGACGACGCGTCCCGCGGTGGTCAGGTATCCGGCGACCGTCAGGTGGACGCCGACGGCTTCGTCCGCGACGGCCGCCCAATCCGGCTGCACCCAGTCGCCCCCACGGCCCGTGGTCATCTCCCAGACGTAGCGGCGGGAGGCGGTGACGATGAGCGGATGCCGACGGCACAGTCGCGCCCATGCGTCGGGGCCGTCGATCTCGATGACCTCGCCGTCGGGGACGCGCACGGGCTGAACACGGGCCGTCTCCCCGCCCAACGAGTCCTCGACGAGAGTCAACCCGAGGGGCTCTCCCCCACGGCGCACACGGGTCGAGCGGGGAAGGTCCTGCGGCGGTGTCGACCACCACACCCCCGAGACGTCCCGCCCGGCATACTCGGTCGTGAACTGCTCCTCCTCGGCCTCCGTCGAGGCGCGCCACCGCGAGAGCCGAGCGAGCGGAGGTTCCTCGGATGACCGCTCCGATTCCCCGTACACCCGTGCCTGCGCGGCGCGCGCGACCGGCTCCGTCCACCAGCTGATCGACGGGTCACGGGTGACGGAGTCGGCCACCGGCCTCAGCACCGCGAGAACCTCATCCGTCGCCGCCAGAACGTCCTCTCCGGATGGCGGCTGCCAGTAAGCGGCGAGGTCGACCGCCACCGCCAACGCGGTATCGAGCACGGCCGGGTCGATGCTCGGCTGCACCGCCTGGAGCGCGGCGGCCGCCTCGGCGGGACTGACCTCGGGCTCGACGAACGAGGTCGCATCGCCCACGATGGCGATGGCGGTGCCTCTGTGCTCGGCGAACGGTCGCGCGGCCCACGACACCGCCCACGCGGCCTTCTGCACCGCCGGACCGTCCCCCTGGGCGAGAAGCACTTCGAGGCACAGCCGTCGTCCTCGGGGGCCGGCCAGCAGCGCGGAGGGGTCCAGGGTCATGTCCCCGACGTTAGTCGCCGACCGTCGCACCGGCCACGCACGAACGCCCCGGCGCCGAAGCGACCGGGGCGTCTGTGGCAAGGGGACTCAGGCCGTGCCGAGCGCTTGACGCAGCAGGTGCATGAGCGCCGATAGCTGCACCGAGTCGCTGGAGCCGGGCTCGATGGCCTGGCCGTCGAGGGCGCGCGCGGCGAGCCCTTCCTTCGAGTCGATGAGCTCCGCGATCTTCGTGTCGATCGTGTGCGCGGCGATGATGCGCCACGCGGTCACGGGTTCGCCCTGACCGATGCGGTGCACGCGGTCGATCGCCTGGGTCTGCTCTGCGGCGGTCCACGACAGCTCGGCGAGAACGACGTTCGAGGCGGCCTGCATGTTGAGGCCGACGCCGGCGGCGGTGAGCGAACACACCGCGATTCCCACGTCGGGATCGCTGTTGAACGCGTCGATCGCGGCCTGGCGCGCGGTGGAGGTCTGCTCTCCGCGGACCGACACCGACTTCAGCCCGGATGCCTTGAAGTGGGCCTCCGCGGCATCCATGACGTCGATGTGCTTGGCGAAGAACACGACCTTGCCGACCGAGCGCTGCAGCTGCACGGCGTAGTCGGCGGCGAGATGCGCCTTGGCTTGGCCGATGCGGCGGACCATCGTGAAGACGTTCTCGTTGCCCGAGCCCGCGGCCTTGGATTCCTCGAGTTCGCCGTGGGCGACGAGGCGCACGATGTCCTCGTCGATCTCTCCGGCGGCGAGACCGCGGTCGCCGCGCGCCTCGATGATCCGGCGGTACTTCGCCGCGAGGCGGGCGCCGAGCTCGCGTTCGGCCTGACGGATGGACCGGCCGAACTCGTCGTCCAATTCGACCGGGAGGTCGGCGACGAGCTTGTCGGGGAGGTCGGCGGCGACGTCCTTCTTCTTGCGCCGCACGATGCCCATCGAGATGACGGCCTCGCGCGCCTCGGGGTAGAACGCCTTGTCGGCGGGGGTCAGGCCGGTGGCATCCAGCTTCTCCATCAGCTCGGGACCGGGCTTCTCGCCATTGGTCCAGCCGAGGAAACGCCAGATCGCGTCGAAGTCCTCGACGTCGTTGATCAGCGGGGTACCGGTGAGTGCCAGCAGGAGCGGGTCACGGGTCTGCTGGCGGACACGGGATGCCAGGGCCAGCACGTTCTGCGAGCGCTGCGACGTGAGGTTCTTGATGAAGTGCGCCTCGTCGACCACGACGCCCTTGAGGCCGATCGACGACAACCACGACAGGTGCCGGTCGAGGATCTCGTAGTTGACGATGAAGACGTCGGCGAAGGCGTCGATGTCGGCGCCGCCGCCCGAGATGACGGTCGCGCGACGCTGCGGCGTCCACCGCTGCACCTCACGGGCCCAGTTCATCTTGACGACGTTCGGCACGACGACCAGCAGCGGGTAGGCATCGGCGACGGATGCCGCGAGCACCGACTCGGCGGTCTTGCCCAGGCCCGGCTCGTCGGCGAGGAGGAACGAGCGGTGACCGGTGCGCACGGCCTCGAGGAAGCGCGACTGGTGCGGCATGACCTCGAGCCCGCGCGGCGAGAGCCGGTCGAACTCGGGGACGGGCGGCAGCTCCATGCTGGCCGCCGATCCTCCGGCGCCGGTCTCGAACGCCTTGTAGAGCGGTCCCATCAGCTCCCAGCCGTCGAGGCGGCGACGCGGGGCGTCTCCGCTCGCGCGCGGCGTGAGGTCGGGAGCGAGGAAGGGGTTGGACATCTGGCGCGCCTCGATCGATGCGGGGATGACCTGCTTCTCGGCCAGCGCGGCCGGCACCACGGGGGCGATCTTGGGCGTGTTGTCGGTGATGATGAGCTCGTCGGGCGGGAGCTCGGCCCCGGACTCCAGCAGCCAGTCGCGGCGCATGCGGCGGGCGACCGGAGACGTGGCCTGGTCGACCTCGAGCAGTTGGATGAGCGAGGTGTCGCGCGCGGCGGTCTTGGCGAGGATCGTGGCGACCCCGTCGAGGCGCTTGAGCAGCTCGGCGCGCGCGGCGTCGGTGATCTCGGTGTCGGCCTTGACCCGGGCGCGCTCCTCGCGCACGAGGAAGGCGATCACCTGGAACTTGACGCGGTTGGTGGGCCCGAGCTTTCCGCGCTGCGCCTTCGCCTCGATCTCGCGCACCTTGCGGGCGAGGATCGGGATGACGGGTGCTTCGTCGTCTCGTCGGGATGACGTGGTCTTCCTGCGTCGTTGGCTGGAGCCTCGGGACGCGGTTGCCGTAGTCGGCATGCTCCTCCTGAGCGTGTCGTCCGGATGACAATCCGGAGCGTCCGGCGAATGCCGGTGGATCAGTGACCCCGGGAGTTCGTCGCTCGAACCGCCGCCGAAGAAGCGGTGTCGGCGACCCGCAACGCGTCTACGCCGGAACGGCTCGCGATGACAGCGGAGGTCGGGATCGCCACCATTCTAGCGTCCGCGAGCCGCATTGCGCGTGAGGGGCCGGATTTTGTCGCCGCGCGGGCCGCGAAGCGACGCTCCGCGGCCCCTCCCGCGTGTCGATCAGACCGCGCGTCGCAGGCGCAGGCTGTTGAGGACCACGAAGACACTCGAGAACGCCATCGCGGCTCCCGCCAGCATCGGGTTCAGAAGTCCCAGCGCCGCCAACGGCAGGGCGGCGACGTTGTACGCGAAAGCCCAGAACAGGTTGCCGCGGATGACGCGCATCGTGCGCCGGCTGAGCGCCAGGGCGGTGACGATGCCCCGCGGGTCGTCGCGCATGAGCGCCACGTCGCTCGCGTGCAGCGCGGCGTCGGTCCCTCCGCCCATCGCGATGCCCAGATCAGCGGATGCCAGAGCGGCGGCGTCGTTGACCCCGTCGCCGACCATCGCGACGGTGCGCCCCTCGGCGCGGAGCGCCCGGATCGTCTCGACCTTGCCCTCGGGGAGGACGCCGGCGCGGACGCGGTCGATTCCGAGGTCGGCGGCGACCGCCCGAGCGACGTGCTCGTTGTCGCCGGTGAGCAGGATCGGCTCGGGGCCCATGGCCTTCAGCTCGGCGACGGTCTCCGCGCTCTCGGTGCGGACGGTGTCGGCCACCTCGATCACGATCCGTGCACGCAGGGCGCCGTCGGTGTCGGCCCACCCGGCCACGACGACGGTGCCGCGCTGCTCCCCCGCCGTCACGGCGTCCGCCAGAGCGACCGGCAGTTCGGCGCCGAACTCGGCGGCCAGGGCCGGACGCCCCGCGAACACGCGCACGCCGTCGACGGTCCCCGTGACGCCGCGGCCGGGCAGGGCCTCGAGGGCGGTGGCGACGGGCCCGTCTCCCGCGGCGGCGACGATGGCGTGGGCGACGGGGTGCTCGGAGCCGCGCTCGACGGCGGCGACGCGCTGCAGGGCGTCAGCGGCATCCTGGGCATCGACGGTCGTGACCTGCGTGACGCTCATCCGGCCCGAGGTGAGGGTCCCGGTCTTGTCGAGCACGATCGTGTCGATGCGCTCGGCCGACTCCAGGGCCGCGGGTCCCGTCACGAGGATCCCGAGCTGCGCTCCGCGGCCGGTGCCGACGAGGATCGCGATGGGGGTGGCGAGGCCGAGCGCGCAGGGGCACGCGATGATGAGCACCGCGACGGCCGCAGTGAAGCCGGCGGCCACGGGTTGCCCCGCCAGCAGCCACGCGACGAGGGTCGCGACGGCCAGGACGATCACGACCGGGACGAAGACGCCCGAGATGCGATCGGCGAGACGCTGGACGCGGCTCTTGCCGAGCTGCGCGTCTTCGACGAGGCGGGCGATACGGGCCAGGCGGGTCTGCTCGCCCACGCCGGTCGCGCGCACCAGCAGGCGCCCGCCCGTGGCGATCGTGCCGCCGGTGAGGGTCGATCCGGGACCGACGTCGACCGGAACCGCCTCGCCGGTGAGCATGCTCTCGTCCACCGAGGCAGTGCCTTCGAGCACCTCGCCGTCGGTGGCGACGGTCGCTCCCGGCCGGACGACGAACACGTCGCCCACGGCGAGTCGATCGACGTCGATGCGGCTCCCGTCCGCGAGCTCCGCCTCGCGGGCGCCGAGGTCGAGCAAGGAGCGCAGCGCTGCTCCCGCGCGCCGAGTGGAGCGCTGCTCGATCACGCGACCCAGCAGCAGGAACACCGTCACCGCCGCCGCGACCTCGAAGTAGACGACGGAGCTCGCGTCGTGCACGGGGCCGAACAGGGCGACCTCGTGCCGGATGCCGATCCGACCGGCCGTCCCGAACACGAGGGCCCACACGCTCCACAGGTAGGCGGCGAAGGTGCCCAGGGTGATCAGGGTGTCCATGGTGGCCGCGCCGTGGCGGGCAGTGCGCAGGGTCGCGCGGTGGAACGGCCATCCGCCCCAGAACACGATCGGCGTCGCGAGCGCGAGCGAGACCCACTGCCAGCCGGGGAACTGCCACGCCGGGATCATGCCCAGGGCAACGACGGGGGCGGCCAGCGCGAGCGACACCCACAGCCGCACGCGCAGCGGGGTGGAGCCAGGGGCGTCGGCGGTGTCGTGGACGTGGCCCCTGTGGTCGGAGGCCCCGTGGTCGGAGGCCCCGTCGAGGGGGCGGGCGGTGGTGGCGTCGATGTCCCCGCCGGGGGCGGGAACGGCGACGGGCTGCGGCGCCGGGGTGCCGGCATCCGGTCGCTCGTCCGTCGGAAGCGGAAGGGATGCCGCGGCCTCCCCGGTCGTGTCGCGAGAGGAGGAGCGCGGGCGCACGGTCGCGTCGTAGCCGGCGGAGCGCACGGCGGCGACGAGAGCCGCGGGGTCGAGGTCGGCCGGGTAGCGGACCCGCGCGGTTTCGGTCGCGAGGTTGACCGCGGCCTCGACGCCGTCGACGCGGCCGAGCCGCTTCTCGACCCGGGCGACGCAGCTGGCGCAGGTCATGCCCTCGATGTCGAGCACGGCTTCGGCGGTCGACGTCGGGGATTCGGTGTTGTCGCGCATGGCTTCTCCTCCGGTCACTCCGTCCAGAACACGATACCCCCTGGGGGTATTCCATGGGCGTGTTCCCCGACACCGGCGGAGATGCTGTCCACCCCGCGCGCAGGATCACCGCGAACCGTACGCTGGAGCCATGGCCGAGACGATGACACGCGAGCAGCGGGTCGTCCTGTCGATCGCCGTCCTGGCCTCTTTCGTGTCGTTCCTCGACGGGACGGTGGTCAACGTCGCCCTCCCCGCGATCGCGGGCGAGCTCGGCGGCGGACTGTCGACGCAGCAATGGGTCGTCGACGCCTACCTGGTGACGCTCGGCGCGTTCATCCTGGTCGCGGGATCACTGAGCGACGTCCTCGGTCGCATCGTGGTGCTGCGCATCGGTCTCATCGGTTTCGGAACCACCTCGTTGGCGATCGCCGCCGCCCCCACCGCCGAGTTCCTCATCGTCGCCCGCGCGCTGCAGGGCATCGCCGGCGCCCTCCTCGTCCCGAGCTCGCTAGCCCTGATCACCTCGACGTTCCGCGGGCCCGCCCAGGCCCGCGCGATCGGCATCTGGACCGGAGCGACGACCGTCGCCATGATCGCCGGGCCCCTCATCGGCGGCATCTTCGTCGACACGCTGTCGTGGCGCCTGGTGTTCCTGGTGAACGTGCTGCCCATCGCGGTGACCATGTGGTTGCTCGCCCGTCTCGGTCACCGCGACCACCGTCGGCCCGGCGCCCGCGTCGACATCCTCGGCGCGGTCTTGTGCGCCCTCGGCCTGGGCGGCATCGTCTTCGCCCTCATCGAGCAACCCAACCTCGGCTGGACGTCCCCCGTCATCTGGCTCCCCGGGGTCATCGGCATCCTGTCGTTCGCGGGTTTCCTCCTGCGTCAGCGCACGGCGCGCGACCCGATGATGCCGCTCGACCTCTTCCGCTCGCGCAACTTCTGGGCGGGCAACCTCGCGACCGTCTTCGTGTACGCCGCACTGTCGCTCAACGGCTTCGTGGTGAGCGTGTACCTGCAGCAGGGCGCGGGGCTGCCCGCCACCCTCGCCGGGCTCGCGTCGCTGCCGAGCACAGTGCTGATGATCCTGCTCAGCTCGCGGATGGGCGCCCTCGCGGGGCGCTTCGGCCCGCGCCTGTTCATGACGCTCGGGCCGATCGTGATGGCGGCTGGGGCGCTGCTGCTGTTGAACGTCAGCGGCGACTTCGACTACTGGACGCAGGTCCTGCCCGGCGTCGTCGTGTGGGGCCTGGGGCTTACGGCCACCGTCTCACCGCTCACCGCGGCCGTGCTCGGGGCCATCGACACCGAGCGCTCCGGCATCGCCTCGGCCGTCAACAACGCCGTCTCGCGCGTCGCCGGGCTGCTCGCGATCGCCGCCGTCTCAGCTGTCGTGGGCGGCTCCCTCGACCTCGGCGGCTTCCACCGCGCGGCTGTCTTCACCGCCGCGCTGATGCTGCTCGGGGCCGCGGCGTCGTTCCTCGGCATCCGGAATCACCTGTCACGGCAGGACTGAACGGCGACCGGGGACGCCGACGACACCTGTCGCGGCGTGACGGAACCGCGACGTACATCGCACGCAGAACCAGGCGACCTGCCCCGGGGCGAGGCCCGATATCGCGTGCTCAGCGCAGGATCGCCCGCGCCCGCTCCACGTCGTCCGCCATCTGCACGAGCAGCGCGTCGATGCCGTCGAACGCCGTCATCTCGCGCACCCGCTCCACGAAACGCACCTCGACGTGGTGGCCGTACAGGTCGAGCCCGGTCTCGTCGATCACGTACGCCTCGACCTGCCGCGCGTGCACGTCGTCGAACGTGGGATTGGTGCCCACGCTGATCGCGGCGGGGTAGCTGATGCGCCGGGCCCCGTCGACATCGACGAGCCAGCCCGCGTACACGCCGTCGGCGGGCACGAAGCCCTCGAGGTCGGGCGAGAGGTTCGCGGTCGGGTACCCGAGCTCGCGGCCCCGCTTGAGCCCGTGCACGACCTCGCCCCACACCGAGGGAGCGCGGCCCAGGAGTCGCGCTGCCGTGGCGACATCGCCGGCCGAGAGAGCCTCGCGGATCCAGGTGGACGACACGCGCCGGTCGGCGTGGACGGCGCGCACGTCATCGACCACGTCCACGCGGAAACCGTGCTCGGCCCCCATACGGACCAAGAGGTCGGGCCCGCCCGCTCCCCCGGCACCGAAGCGGAAGTCACGGCCCACGAGCACCGTGCGCGCCTGCAACGCCTCCACGAGCACGGCGAGCACGAACTCGTCGGCCGGGATCGCCGCGAGCGCCTCGTCGAAAGTCAGCAGCAGCGTCGCGTCGACTCCGGCGCGCTCGAGCAACTCGAGCTTCTGGTGCGGGCCGATCACGTCGGGGGGACACTTCTCGGGGCGGAGGACGCTGAGCGGGTTGCGGTCGAAGGTCACCGCGACGACGCGTGCACCGTCGGACGCGTCGATGCGCGCGCGATCGATCACGGCGCGGTGGCCTGCGTGCACGCCGTCGAACTTTCCGATCGCCACCACCGACGGGCCGAAGTCCGCCGGGACCTCGGAGGGATCGCGGAAGACGATCATCGCGCCGCCCGGCGATGGCGCGTGAGCCACCAGAGCCCGAGGAAGGGCAGCACCAGCGGAATGAACAGATACCCGTACCCGTAGACCGACCACACGGTGGGGTGCTGGAACAGCGCGGGAAGCACGAGGCTCAGGGTGCCCACGACGAGCACGCCCACCAGCTCGAAGCCGATCGCGATCCAGGCGACGCGGTACCACGTGGGCCGCGCCGAGAAGACGAGCGCGAGGGTCGCGAGAATGTACACGACCGCGGCGAGAGCCGACAGCGAGTACGCGAGAGGGGCGTCGTCGAACTCGCGCACGATCTGCACGAACGAGCGGCCCGTGGCGGCGAGCGCCATGATGCCGTAGACGACGACGAGGACACGGCCGATGCCGGTCATCCCCCGGGAGCGGGTGGGAGTGGTGGATGCCATGACCTGTCGATTCTAGTTCGCCCGCGCCGTGGCCGAGCGGCGGTGCGCGCTCAGGCCAGCTGCACGGTCCAGATGATGTGCATGCGCCACACCATGACGGCGACGGCGAGGGCCGCGACGCCCATGATGACGGTGCTCCAGCGGCTGCGTTCGATCAGCGCCCACGCGGCTCCGGCGACCGGGACGAGGGCGGCCGAGACGAGGTAGGTCCAGAACTCGAGGAGGCTGCCTGAGGGCGGGTTACCCGCGAACGGCGAGATGATCGCGACGACGATCTGCACGATCAGCAGCAGTTCGATGAGGGCGAGCGAGCCGACCGTCACGTCTCCCGGTCGGCGGCCGATGAGCCCCGCGGTGATGGCGACGAGGCCCGCGAGCACAGCGATGCCCACCTGCGCGAGGGTGAACCACAGGATCATCGGGCGGCCTCCTCGGGCATGTTCATGACGCTCTTCACCTGCGTGCCGCGTCTCTCGACGACGCCGATCAGGCGACCCTCGGGGTCGATCGCGGCAGCGACCGCCCCGGTCAGGCGGCCTCCCCCGTCGATGCGCTTGCCGTGCCGCAGATCTCGCGCCTCGTCGTCGCCCACGGCGAGGACGCTCATCACGACGGCCGCCGCGGTCGCGGGCGCGACGAGGGCGTCTTCGGCGATGTCGTCGACGGATGCGGCGGCGGCGACGTCGAATGCCCCGATACGCGTGCGACGGAGAGCCGTGAGGTGTCCTCCGATGCCGACCGCGCGCCCGAGGTCGCGAGCGAGAGCGCGGATATAGGTGCCGCTCGTGCAGTCCACGACCACGTCGAGCTCGATCGCATCGTCGCCCCGACGCATCTCGCGCACGTCGAATCGCGACACCGTGACGCTCCGGGCCTTCAGCTCGACGTCTTCGCCGGCGCGGGCGAGGTCGTAGGCGCGGCGGCCCGCGACCTTGATGGCCGAGACGGTGCTGGGCACCTGCTGGATGTCGCCGGTGAGGGCGGCGATGCCCGCCGCGATCGCTTCATCGGTCACGGCGGCGACGGCAGCGGCATCCGCCCTGGCCGTTTCGACACCGTCTGCGTCATCGCTGTCGGTGGCGACGCCGAGAAGAATGGTTGCCTCATAGGTCTTGTCGGCGCCGACGATGTAGGTCAGAACGCGCGTCGCGCCCTCGACGCCGAGCACGAGCAGGCCCGTGGCCATCGGGTCGAGCGTGCCGGCGTGGCCGATCTTGCGGGTGCCGAGCGCGCGCCGCGCGCGCGACACGACGTCATGGCTGGTGATCCCTCCGGGCTTGTCGACCAGGAGGATTCCGGGACGCACCATCAGCAGAAGTCTCCGAACACCTGCACCGGGTGCGAGGGATCGGAGTTCTCGACGATGACGGATGCTTCGGCCTTGGGGCGCACCGTGCGCAGGTATTGCTTCTCGGCATCGGGGAGCTCGGGGCGCGGGGTGCCGATGGGCGGGTTGCTCTCGAGCCAGATCGAGAAGTTCCACAGTCCGCGCACGTCGGGGCGGTGCAGGAAGCGGCCCGACACGACGAGCACCGCGTCGCTCGGAGCGACGTAATCGGGACCGAACGCCTCGCCGGCCCGGAACGGTGTGATCAACCACTCGCGCACCTCGGGCGCACCGTCGGCGACGGAGACATGGAACACCGCCGTGCCCTCATCGGCGATCGCCTTCTCGAACTCGCCGGCGAAGTCCATCGCCTCGCCGAGGTCGAGCGCGTCGACCGCCACGACGACGCGGCCCGCACGGGCGTTCTGCCGCATCAGGTCGCGCAGGCTCCGCTGCAGGGTCTCGACGGGGTTCTCACTCGACATGCCTCCAGCCTACTTTCGACCACCGACACCCGACCGCTCCCGCGGCCCCGCGACGGCGCGGCCACGGCATCCCCCGTCACGCATGAATGGGACGGACGCAGAGAAACGCGAGCAGCCCATGTTCATGCGCGAGAACAGCGTTCATGCGTGCAGTCCGGCCCCCCGTCGACAACCGTAGGCTGGACGGATGCCAGGACTCGCCGCCCCGCTCATCGCGTGGTACCGCGACGCGGCCCGCGACCTCCCCTGGCGCCGCGAGGGGTTCGGCGCCTGGGGCACGCTCGTCAGCGAGTTCATGCTGCAGCAGACGCCGGTGAACCGCGTCGTCCCGCACCTCGAGGCGTGGCTGACGCGCTGGCCGACGCCCGCCGACCTCGCCGCCTCGCCCCCGGGCGATGCCGTGACGCAGTGGGCGAACCTCGGCTATCCGCGCCGCGCGCTGTGGCTGCACCGCGCCGCCGTCGAGATCCGCGATCGTCACGACGGCGTCGTCCCCCGCGACGTCGACGCCCTGCTGGCGCTCACGGGGATCGGCGACTACACCGCGCGCGCCGTCGCGGTCTTCGCGTACGGTGATCGGCATCCGGTCGTCGACACGAACACCCGTCGCGTGCTCGCCCGTGCCATCGAGGGTCGCGCGCAGCCGGGCCCGCCGCACCGCCGCGATCTCGAGGCGATGGAGGCCGAGCTCCCCGCCGACGTCGCCGAGTCCGCGATCGTCAACGCCGCAGCGATGGAACTCGGCGCGATCGTCTGCACCGCCCGAGCGCCGAAGTGCGAGGCGTGCCCGCTCGCGGCCCGGTGCGCGTGGCGGGCGGCCGGGTACCCGGCATCCGAAGACCGCCGACGCAAGCAGGCCACGTACGAGGGCAGCGACCGCCAGACCCGCGGGGCGGTGCTGAAGACCCTGCGCGAGGCGGCCCCCGCGGCGGTTCCGGCGTTCGCCGTGATCCCCGAGTGGCCGGATGCCGCGCAGCGCGACCGCGCGATCGACTCCCTCATCGCCGACGGCCTCGTCGAAGCGGTCGACGAGCACCTGCGACTACCGGGCCACCCGGCATCCTGAACCCGAGTCCGGTCCGACGCCCACCGCCCTGCGGACCCGACTCTCGCCTCGAACCGGCACGTCGCTCTTCTCGTCCGCAGGATCGCGGTCCGGATGCCATGGCAAGACGAACGGCCGGACTCCGCCGATGTGACGGGGGCCGGCCGTGTCGTGTCGAGGGTCAGGCGCGCGGGGCGTCTTCCTCGTCGAGGTCGTCATCATCGTCGTCTGCGGCGTCCTCATCGTCTTCGTCGCGCGGCTTGACGTACGGGTCGGCGTCGCCGGCGTACGCGGCCGAGGCGGCGAGACCGGCGACGGACTCGTCGCGCTCGCGCGCTTCGCGCAAGAGGGCCGAGATGTGGTCGGCGTTCTCGGGGATTCCGTCGAGGATGAACTCGAGCGACGGCGTCAGGCGCGTGTTGAGGTTCTTGCCGACCTCGCTGCGCAGCATGCCGGTCGCCGACTTCAGCGCGGCGGCGGTATCGGCGCGGTGCGCCTCGTCGCCCATGACGGTGTAGAACACCGACGCGTGCTGGAGGTCACCCGTGACGCGCACGTCGGTGATGGTGACGAATCCGAGCCGCGGGTCGCGCAGCCCCTTCTCGAGACGCTCGGCGAGCACCACGCGAATCCGGTCCGCCACTCGGGCCTGTCGTTCCCCTGCCACTGCCTTCTCCTTTTTTCATACCGCCGCAGATGACGCAGCGGGTGGGCATCCCGTCGAGGATGCCGCCCCCAGCGTAGGCCGGAGGGGTGTACATCCCCGAGAGCATCGGGGTAGGGCCCCGCTCTGCTCTCGGGAATGCGCACCCCGCAGGCCGAAGCGGGAGCCGCGTCCGAAGACGCGACCCCCGCTCGATGTGATCAGCCTCGCGGCTTCTCGACCATTTCGGTGGTCTCGATCTCGTCACCGATCTGAATGTCGTTGAACTTGCCGAGACCGATACCGGCCTCGAAGTCCGTCCGAACCTCGGTGACGTCGTCCTTGAAGCGACGCAACGACTCGATGGCCAGGCCGTCGGCCAGCACGACACCGTCGCGGATGACGCGAGCCTTGGCGTTTCGCGTGATCGTTCCCGATCGCACGATGACACCGGCGATGTTGCCGAACTTCGAGGAGCGGAACACCTCGCGGATCTCGGCGACACCCGACTGCACCTCTTCGAACTCCGGCTTGAGCAGGCCCTTGAGCGACTGCTCGACGTCGTCGATCGCGTTGTAGATGACCGAGTAGAACCGCACGTCGACACCCTCGCGGGCGGCGCGCTCACGGGCCTTCGTGTCGGGACGGACGTTGAAGCCGATCACGATCGCGTTGTCGATCGTGGCCAGGTTGATGTCCGACTCGGTGATCGCACCCACACCGCGGTGGATGATGCGCAACTGGACGCTGTCGTCGACCTCGATCTTGAGCAGCGACTCCTCGAGTGCCTCGACGGCACCCGACACGTCACCCTTGATGATGAGGTTGAGCGACTCGACCTTGCCCTCTTCGAGAGCGCGGGTGAAGTCCTCGAGCGAGATGCGCTTGCGGGCCTTGGCCAGCTGGGCGTTGCGCTCGGCCGCTTCACGCTTCTCGGCGATCTGACGGGCGGTGCGGTCCTCTTCGGTGACGATGAAGACGTCGCCGGCGCGGGGCACGGAGTTGAGGCCCTGAACCGAGACGGGACGCGACGGGTAGGCCTCTTCGACCGCTTCGCCGTTCTCGTCCATCATCGCGCGGACGCGGCCGTAGGCCGTTCCGGCGACGATCGCGTCACCGACGCGGAGGGTTCCGGACTGGATGAGCACCGTGGCGACCGAACCGCGACCCTTGTCGAGCTTCGCTTCGATCGCGACACCGCGGGCTGCCTTGTTGGGGTTGGCCGTGAGGTCGAGACCGGCGTCGGCGGTGAGCAGGACCGCATCCAGGAGGGCCTGGATGTTGAGGTTCTGTCGAGCCGAGACGTCGACGAACATGACGTCTCCGCCGTACTCCTCGGCGACCAGACCGTACTCGGTGAGCTGCTGGCGCACCTTGGCCGGGTTGGCGTCGGGCTTGTCGACCTTGTTGACCGCGACCACGATCGGCACGTTCGCCGCCTGGGCGTGGTTCAGCGCCTCGACCGTCTGGGGCATGATGCCGTCGTCGGCCGCGACCACGAGGATCGCGATGTCGGTCACCTGCGCACCACGGGCACGCATGGCGGTGAACGCCTCGTGACCCGGGGTGTCGATGAAGGTGATCGCGCGCTCGATGCCCTCGTGCTCGGTCCAGATCTGGTACGCACCGATGTGCTGCGTGATGCCGCCGGCCTCGCCCGCGACCACGTTGGTCTGGCGAATGGCGTCGAGCAGTCGCGTCTTACCGTGGTCGACGTGACCCATGACGGTGACCACGGGAGGACGGATCTCGAGATCGTCCTCACTCTCGGCCTCGAGCTCGGCGTCGAGGTCGAGACCGAAGCCCTCGAGGAGCTCCTTGTCTTCGTCCTCGGGCGAGACCATCTGGATCTTGTAGCCGAGCTCGGCTCCGAGCACCTCGAAGGTGGCCTCGTCGAGCGACTCGGTCGCGGTGGCCATCTCGCCCAGGTTGAACAGGATGGTCACGAGCGTGCCGGGCTGCACGGTGTAGCCGCGCAGGGCTTCGAGCTTGTCCGCGAAGTCGGCGATGGAGGCACCGCGACGCAGGCGGATGATCTCGCCGTTGCCCTTCGAGACGTTGACGCCGCCGACGACCGGCGCCGACCGCATCTCGAATTCCTGCCGCTTCGCCCGACGCGACTTACGCTGCTTGGACTTGCCGCCACCCTTACCGAAGGCACCCGCGGTACCACCGCCGGGACCACGGCCACGGCCACCGCCGCCACCGGGACGACCGGCGAAACCACCGGCCGGAGCGCCGCCACCGGGGCGCTGGAAGCCGCCACCGGCACCGCCGGGGCGACCGGGACCGCCGGGACGCTGCTGGAACGGAGCGCCGGGACGACCGCCGCCACCGGGACGACCGGCACCGCCGGGGCGCGGGGCACCGGGACGCGGGGCGCCGGGGCGCGGGGCCTGCGGACGCGGGATGTTGCCGGGGGTCGGGCGCTGGCCCATGCCCTGCGCCGAAGCGAAGGGGTTGTTACCCGGACGGGGGCCGGCGGGACGCTGGCCCATGCCCTGCGAGGACGCGAAGGGGTTGTTGCCCGGACGGGCTCCACCCGGACGCGGGGGCGCGCTCGGGCCGGGCTTGGGGGCACCGGCGCCGGGTGCCGCAGCACCGGGGGTCGGAGGGGTCGAGCCGGGGCTCGGCGGCGACGACGGGGTCGACGTCTTCGCCGCCGACACGGCCGCGGGGGCCTCGGAAGCCGGAGCGGATGCCGCGGGTGCAGCCTCGGCCGGAGCCGCTACGGGAGCGGTCGGGGCCGCGGGCTTCGCGGGTCCGGGCGTGGGACCTGACGGACGGTTGCCGGGGGTCGCGGCCGGACGAGCCGGACCGGGACGGGCGCCGGGGCGCGCCGCGGAAGCGGCGGGCTTGGCATCCGAAGAGGAAGACGAGCCTTCGGAGGCCAGCGCAGCGCGGAGCTTACGGGCCACCGGGGGTTCGATGGTGGATGAGGGGCTCTTGACGAATTCGCCGAGCTCCTTCAGCTTCGCAAGCGCGACCTTGCTGTCGACGCCGAGCTCGGAAGCGATCTCGTGCACGCGTGGTTTTGCCACAATTCTCCTGTCTGAGGGCCTACCCCGGACAGGGCAGACCGTTAGTTGCGGACGGGTCTCATTTCGAGCCGTTCACTTCGTGTCCATAGCCGTTCAGCCTTTTCGCTGGTGGTGTGATTCGAAGGTCTGCGTGTCAAGCGGGCCTGACACACGCAATGCTCGTACGAAGGCGCGACGTGCAAGCGCTTTGCTCACACACGCGTCCGTCTCGTGCACCCACGCGCCCCGACCGGGAAGAACCGCTCGCTCGTCAGCGACGAGGACGGATCCGTCCGCGACCACACGCAGAAGCGAGGATCGGGGGGCACGTGCGCGGCATCCGACGCACGTTCGTACGGGTTCCATCCTACACCTCGCGATCGTGGGGACGATCGGACGCTCAGTTGTCTTCGAGGATGCTGTCGGGCTGGATGTCGATCTTCGCACCGGTCAGCTTGGCGGCCAGACGGGCGTTCTGCCCCTCTTTGCCGATCGCGAGCGACAGCTGGTAGTCGGGCACGAGGGCACGGACGGCCTTGGTCGTGGCATCCAGGACGAACGACGACGTGACCTTCGCCGGCGACAGGGCGTTCGCGACGAAGCGCGGCAGTTCCGCGTCGTAGTCGATGATGTCGATCTTCTCGCCGGCAAGCTCCTCGGTGACCGCGCGCACGCGGCGGCCGAGCTCACCGATGCAGGCGCCCTTGGCGTTCACTGTCGGGTCGTTGGCCTTGACGGCGATCTTCGAGCGGTGGCCGGCCTCGCGGGCCAGCGAGACGATCTCGACGAGCCCCGCGGCGATCTCGGGCACCTCGAGCGCGAAGAGCTTGCGGACCAGGCCCGGGTGCGTGCGCGACACGGTGATCTGCGGACCCTTGTTGCCCTTCGAGACGCTCGTGACGTAGACGCGCAGTCGCGAGCCGTGGGCGTAGGTCTCGCCGGGCACCTGCTCTTCGGGCGGGAGGATCGCCTCGACGGTGCCGAGATCGACGTGGACCATGCGCGGGTTGGGGCCCTGCTGCACGACGCCGGCGACGATGTCGCCCTCTTTGCCGCGGAACTCGCCCAGCACGGCGTCGTCGGCGATGTCGCGCAGACGCTGGCTGATGACCTGCTTGGCGGCGAAGGCGGCGATGCGGCCGAAATCGTCGGGGGCCTGCTCCTCTTCGCCGATGATCGCGCCCTCGTCGTCGGTCACGGGCGTGAAGATGCCCACGTGACCGGTCTTGCGGTCGAGGGTGGCGCGTGCACCGGTGGGGATCTCGCCGGTCGGCGAGATGTGCTTGGCGTAGGCGGTCAGGATCGCCTGCTCGATGATGCGCGCGAGTTCGTCGAAGGGGATCTCCTTCTCGCGTTCGATCGTCTTCAGTAGTGCGAGATCGATGTCCACAAGGCCCTCCGTTGTTCAGCTTTCGTCGGCACGACCAGCGCCGACAACCCTCCTACGATACCCGGGATGCCGCAGACCTCGCGACCCACGAGACGTCGGACACGGCGGCGCTCGGTGCGAAACTCCTGAGAACGGTGGCCGCGCTGCCCGCAGACCCCGCGATCGCGCTCCTGGCTCGCTGCACGCGGCCGGATCTCAGGAGTTCGGGCCGCCCGTCAGAGGCTCCAGCGGATTCGCCGCGAGCTTCTGCACCACTCCCCCGTCCACCAGGCGCCTGGCGGCGGTGTCGGGCTTGCGCGCGGCCTGGTCGAGCACGCACGCGCCGAACTCCGCGGCCAGGGCGCCGCGCGGGTGAGCGGCGAGCACCTCGCGGCGGAAGTCCTCGGGCAGCGCGTCGGGGCGGGCACCAGAGATGTCGAGGCCCGTCGCGATCTCGAGCAGGTGCCCCTCGGCATCCATCGACGGATCCACCCGCGGCCAGTTGTGCCGCACGATCACGTCGAGCACGCGCGCGCGACGCTTCACGGGCCACCCGGCCCCGGCGGTGAGAGCCACGCCGACGTGCCCACCCGCGTGCTCGTACGACAGCGTGTGGTTGTCGAACTCCCCCACCGTGCCGATGTCGTGCAGGACGGCGGCGACGTACAGCAGCTCATGGTCAACGTTCCGGATGCCGTCGACCACCGCGAACGCCTCGGCCCACAACCAGGAGCGAACGGCGTGCGCGGTGATCGCGGGCGACTGATACTCCGTCGCCAGCGCCGCCGCGCCGCGGGCGGCGAGGGTGTCGGGAACGGGGAAGTCGCTGATGCGCACGGGTCCTCCGGGGTCGAGAGGCTCCCACTCTCGCGCAGGGTGCCCCCTCGACGCCGTCGCCGGTCGGCCAGGCTTCGCAGCCTTTCCGCCAACGCGCGTGCAGAACGCAGGAGATGACGGCGCCGCGCGTTGCGATGCCCGCGCGATTCCGGCGCGCGCGGGCCGCGCGGCATCCCAAACTCCGGAGCTGTGCACCCACCGTGCCCGTCATCGACCCGCATTCCGGCGCCGGAAACGACGGATGCCGCAACCGCGGGCGAGCGCCCGGGTCGCGGCATCCCGAAACCGCGTCAGCTCACCGGTGTGGCGTGCCAGATGCGGTCGAGGTAGTCGCGCATGGCGCGGTCGGACGAGAAGTAGCCGCTGCGCGCGACATTGAGGATCGCCGAGCGCACCCAGCCGTCCTGGTCGGCGTACGCCGCGTCGACGCGGCCCTGGGCGTCGAGGTACGTCGAGAAGTCGGCGAGCGCCATGAAGCGGTCTTCGTACAGCAGGTTCGACACGAGCGGCTCGAACACGGTGCGGTCGCCGCCCGAGAAGGCCCCCGAGGCGATGAGGTCGATGGCGCTCCGCAGCCGTTCGTCTTTCTGGTAGAAGTCGGCGGGGCGGTAGCCCTCGGCCCACAGCGCCTCGACCTCGGGCTCGCTCATGCCGAAGAGGAAGAAGTTGTCGTCGCCGACGAGCTTGCGGATCTCGACATTCGCGCCGTCGTCGGTGCCGATGGTGAGGGCGCCGTTGAGGGCGAGCTTCATGTTGCCCGTGCCCGAGGCCTCTTTGCCGGCGAGCGAGATCTGCTCCGACAGGTCGGCGGCGGGGATGATCCGCTCGGCCAGGGTGACGTTGTAGTTCGCCGGGTAGACGACCTTCAGCTTGCCCTGGACCCGCTCGTCGGCGCTGACCACCTCGCCGACGGCGTTGATGAGGTGGATGATGCGCTTGGCCATGCCGTAACCGGGAGCCGCCTTCGCACCGAAGAGGAACGTGCGCGCCTGCACCTCGTCGACGTCGAGGCGACCCGAGACGATGCCCTCGTAGGTGCTGACGATGTGCAACACCTTCAGCGTCTGCCGCTTGTACTCGTGCAGGCGCTTGATCATGACGTCGAGCATGTGCCCGTCGTCGAGCGGCGCCTCGCCACGCGCTTCGAGCACGCTGCTCAGGCGGCGCTTGTTCGAGGCCTTCACCGCGGCGAAACGCTCGCGGAAGTCGGCGTCGTCGGCGAGGGCCTCGAGTCCTCGGAGGCGTTCGAGGTCGACGGTCCACCCGGCGCCGAGGGCCTCGGTGATCAGGCCCGAGAGATCGGGGTTGGCCAGGCGCAGGAAGCGGCGCGGCGTCACGCCGTTGGTGACGTTGGTGAACTTGTCGGGCCACATGGTGGCGAAGTCCTTCAGCACGTTGTCGCGCAGCAGCTGCGAGTGCAGCTCGGCGACGCCGTTGACCTTCGACCCCGCGACCGTGGCGAGGTAGGCCATGCGCACCGAGCGCGAGGGGTGCTCGCCGATGATCGACATGTTGCGGATGAGCATCTCGTCGTCGCCGAAGCGCTCGCGCACCTGGAGCAGGAATTCGTCGTTGATGCGGTAGATGATCTCGAGGTGGCGCGGCAGCAGGCGGCCGAGCAGGTCGACCGACCACACCTCGAGCGCCTCGGGCAGCAGCGTGTGGCACGTGTACGCGAAGCACTTCTGCGTGATCGCCCACGCGGCATCCCACTCGATTTTCTTCTCGTCGACGAGCACGCGCATGAGCTCGGGCACCCCGATGACCGGGTGGGTGTCGTTGAGCTGGAAGATCACGCGCTCGGGGAGCTTTTCGAGGTCGAAGTCGTCGGGCAGCACGTTCTCGATGAAGTCGGCGATGGATGCCGCGACGAAGAAGTACTGCTGCTGCAGGCGCAGCTCCTTGCCCTGGGGCGTGGAGTCTTCGGGGTAGAGCACCTTGGAGATGTTCTCGGCGAAGGTCTGCGCGCGCACCGACTCGACGTAGTCGCCGGAGTTGAAGGTGTGCAGGTCGAAGGCGTTGGTGGCCACCGCGCGCCAGAGCCGCAGGGTGTTCACGCGACCATTGTGATAGCCCGGGACCATCATGTTGTAGGGCACCGCGAGCACGTTCCACTCGGGGATCCAACGCGTGCGCTCGACGCCCTCGTCGTCGTAGGTCTCGGTGGTGCCGGCGAACGAGATCGTCTGCGCCGCCTCGGGGTGCGCGAAGTCCCACGGGGACCCCATGCGCAGCCACGCATCGGGCTGCTCGACCTGCTGTCCCTCGGCGAACGCCTGGCGGAAGATGCCGTACTCGTAGCGGATGCCGTAGCCGATCGTGGGGATGCTCATCGTCGCGAGCGAGTCGATGAAGCAGGCCGCGAGGCGGCCCAGGCCGCCGTTGCCGAGCCCCGGCTCGATCTCGACCTGACGCAGGTCGTCGATGTCGATGCCGCACTGCGCGAGAGCCTCGGTGGCGATGTCGGTCAGACGCGCCGCGAGGAGGTTGTTGTCGAGCTGGCGCCCCAGCAGGTACTCGGCCGAGAGGTAGCAGACGGTCTTGTTCTGCTGGGCCTTCTGCTGCGCGCGATCGTCGAACCAGCGCGCCATGAGGTAGTCGCGCACCGTGTAGGCCAGCGCGAGGTACTGGTCGTTGACGTCGGAGGTCGACAGCGTGACGCCCTGGTCGAAGTTGAGGTTCTGCAGGAACTGCTTCGCGAAGCCGTCGACGGATGCCGCAGGGGCGACGACCGGCGCGATCGCGAGCGGGTGAGTGGGGCGCAGCTCAGCGGTGTTCTCGGGCATGATCCGACCGTAATCAGTGCGGCCCGCTCACGCCAACGCGGAACCGGAACGACACACGATCTTCACCCCGGCGCCGCATGACGCCGCGGGCCGGCCCTCTCGCCGCGCTCGTCGTGAGGTGACTGCGCACCCGGATTGTCGCCCGGCGGCCAACCCGCGTACGGTTCCTGAGTGTCCACCTCCGCTCGCGAAGCCGCCCGGGACGCGGAGGCCAACCCCGCGTTCCGCGTCGCCGCGCGCGCGGGGTACGCGGCCAACGGCATCCTGCACCTGCTCATCGGCGGTCTGGTGATCGCGGTCGGCTTCGGCGCGACGGAGGACAGCGATCAGACCGGAGCGTTCCGCACGGTGGCCGCGGCGCCCCTCGGGGCGGCAGCGCTCTGGGCGCTGGCGGTCGGACTCGTCGCCCTCGGTGCCTGGCACCTGCTGCAGGCGTTCGCGCCGCGCCACCTGTCGGTGTGGCGACGCATCGGGCGGACCTTCACCGAGGCCCCGCAGGGCCTCGTCTTCGTCGCGATCGGGCTGGTGTCGGCATCCGTCGCCCTGGGCGCCCGACCGCGGGCGGAACAGGCGGCCGAAGACCTCAGCCAGGGCGTGCTCACCTGGCCGATCGGCGGATTCGTGCTCGGCACGGTCGGCCTCGCGGTGGCGGCGGTCGGTATCGGCTTCGTCTGGATGGGCTTGCGCCGGTCGTTCCACTCCAAGGTGCGCACGCCCGCCGGGCCCGGGGGCTTCGCCCTGACCGTGCTCGGAGTGATCGGGTTCGTCGCAAAGGGCGTGGCCCTGCTGATCGTGGGCGTGCTCGTGGTCGTCGCCGCCGTCACCGTCGAGCCCGACACCGCGGGCGGGCTCGACGGAGCGACCGCCGCCGTCGTGGCGCTGCCCGCCGGTCCCGTGCTCGCCTGTCTCGTCGGGGCGGGATTCCTCGCCTACGGCGTCTTCACGGTCTTCCGCGCGCGCTACGCCCGCCTCGACGCGTGAGCTCGGGTCTCAGTCGAGGTCGGGGTTGCGGCCCGTGCGCTCTCCCGTGTCGAGTCCCGCGATGGCCGCGCGGTCGTCGTCGTCGAGGGTGAAGTCGAAGACGTCGCCGTTCTCGCGGATGCGGTCGAGCGACACCGACTTCGGGAACACCACGAGGTCGCGATCCAGGTGCCAGCGGATCACGACCTGGGCCGGCGTCTTGCCGTACTTCTCTGCGATGCCCGCGAGCACGGGCTCGTCGAGCAGGCCGCCGCGCGCGAGCGGCGCCCACGACTCGGTCGCGATGCCGTTCGCGACGTGCCAGTCGACCAGCTCGTTCTGCGGGAAGCGCGGGTGCAGCTCGACCTGGTTCACCGCCGGCAGCAGTCCGGTCTCATCGCGAAGGCGCTCCAGGTGCACGACCGAGAAGTTGCTGACACCGATCGAGGTCGCCCGCCCCTCCTGCTGCAGGCGCTGGAGCGCCTTCCAGGTGTCGACGTAGCGGTCGGCGCTCGGGATCGGCCAGTGGATGAGATACAGGTCGACGCGGTCGAGCCCGAGCTTCGCAGCGCTGACGTCGAACGCCCGCAGCGTCTCGTCGAAACCCTGGTCGTCGTTCCACACCTTTGTGGTGACGAACACCTCGTCGCGCTGGAGTCCCGAGGCGCGCAGACCCTCGCCGACCTCGGCCTCGTTGCCGTAGAGCGCGGCCGTGTCGATGTGGCGGTACCCGGCGGCGAGCGCGCCCTCGACGAGACCGGCGGTGACGTCTGCGGGCACCTTGTAGGTGCCGACGCCGAGCTGCGGGATGGTGGAGCCGTCGCTCAGCGACAGACGGGGAGCCGAGATCATGGCATCCACGCTACCCATCCCGGCACACGGGTGGACGACGAAACGGCACCCCTCGCGGCGGATGCGGGACGGATGCCGTTTCGGTACGGGATCAGCGCGTGAGCGCCGCCACGGCGTCGTCGACCGACACGGTGTCGCGTTCGCCCGTGCGGCGGTCCCAGAGCTCGACCTGCCCGTCGGCCGCGCCGCGACCGACGATGAGGATGCGCGGGATGCCGACGAGCTCGGCATCGCCGAACTTCACACCCGGCGACACCTTGGGGCGGTCGTCGTAGAGCACGTCGAGACCCGCGGCCTCGAGCTGGTCGGAAACGGATGCCGCGAGCTCGAACGCGGCGGCATCACGGCCGGTCGCGACCACGTGCACGTCGAACGGGGCGACGGATTCGGGCCAGATGAGGCCCTTGTCGTCGTTGTTGAGCTCGGCGATGATCGCGAGGATGCGGGTGACGCCGATGCCGTACGAACCCATCGTGACGGTGGCGAGCTTGCCGTTCTCGTCGAGCACCTTCAGCCCCAGGGCCTCGGCGTACTTGCGGCCGAGCTGGAAGACGTGGCCGATCTCCATGCCGCGGGCCAGCTCCACCGGGCCGGAGCCGTCGGGGGCGGGGTCTCCTGCGCGCACGGTCGAGACCTCGACGAAGCCGTCGCCGACGAAGTCGCGGCCCGCGACGAGCGAGTGCACGTGCTTCTGGTCGACGTTGGCGCCCGTGATCCACGCGGTGCCGTCGACCACGCGGGGATCGAGGTAGTAGCGGATCTTCGTCGCCGACTCCTCGCCCAGCACGGCGCCGGTCGGCGACCAGGGACCGATGTAGCCCTTGACCAGCAGGGGGTTCTTCGCGAAGTCGGCCTCGGTGGCCGCCTCGACCTCGGCGGGGGCGAAGGCGACCTCGACGCGCTTGTCGTCGACGTCGCGGTCGCCGGGAAGACCCACGACGACCAGCTCGCGGGCGCCGTCGAGGTGCGTCAGGGCGAGCACGACGTTCTTGAGCGTGTGCGCGGCCGTCCACTGGGTGGCCTCGGCCGTGGCCGGGCCGGCGATGCCGGGCGCCGGGGCGTCGAGGTGCGCGTTCGAGTGGTCCACGAGGGTCGCGATCGTCGGGGTGTTCGGCGAGTCGAAGATCACGGCCTCGGGCTGACCCTCGATCGGCAGCGCGTCGGGCACGACGGTCGTGAAGGCCTCGACGTTGGCCGCGTAACCGCCGGCCGAGCGCACGAAGGTGTCCTCCCCGATCGGGGTCGGGTGCAGGAACTCCTCCGACTTCGATCCGCCCATCGCGCCGGCGTCGGCGGCGACGATCACGTACTCGAGACCCAGGCGGGTGAAAATGCGCTCGTAGGCGTCGCGCTGAGCCTGGTACGAGGCATCGAGTCCGGCATCCGTCGCGTCGAACGAGTACGCGTCCTTCATCGTGAACTCGCGGCCGCGCAGGAGGCCGGCGCGGGGGCGCGCCTCGTCGCGGTACTTGTCCTGGATCTGGTAGATCGTCAGCGGCAGGTCCTTGTACGACGAGTACAGGTCCTTCACCAGGAGGGTGAACATCTCCTCGTGCGTGGGCGCGAGCAGGTAGTCGGCGCCCTTGCGGTCCTGGAGGCGGAACAGCGCGTCGCCGTACTCCTCCCAGCGGCCCGTGACCTCGTACGGCTCGCGGGGCAGCAGAGCCGGGAAGTGCACCTCGAACGCTCCGGCGTTCGCCATCTCCTCGCGGACGACGGCCTCGATCTTGGCCTTGACCTTCAGACCGAGCGGGAGCCACGCGAAGATGCCCGGGGCGTTGCGACGGATGTAACCGGCGCGCACGAGCAGGCGGTGGCTCGTGACCTCGGCATCCGAGGGATCTTCGCGGAGTGTGCGGAGGAAGTACTTCGACAGACGGGTGACCACGAGAGTCGAGTCTAGGGCGCGAGGGCGGGAGGAGCGGATGCCGGGGCCCCGCCGCACACCGACGGCGAGGCCCTCTGATCACAGGAGGGGGAGAACCTTCTGCGCGATCGTCGTCGCGCGGGGCAGGTCGCCACCAGCGGGCAGGAGATTGAACGGAACATCCACGAGGAGCAGGTTCTCGCCGTCGCTCACAGCGAGGACCTCGCTTCCGCCCCCGTCGATCCCGTCGTGCCACGAAACCCAGTAGGCCTCTTCGGCCCCGGCGACATCCGTCGTCTGCCCTCCCGCCGCGACGATGCTCGGAACGTTTACCGCGCCGCCCGCGATGACGGACACCGTCGCGCTCCATGACGTGTAGATGTCCTCGGAGGGAGCGTCGACCCGGCACGCCCCGTCGCGCCCAGATGTCGCGTCGACCTTCTCGACGGTCACGTCAGGAAGTGACAGGCTCTCGGCGTCGATGCCCTCTGCCAGGCGCGCACAGTCCGGCGCAGACCACCAGGTCGGAAGTGGCGTCGCCGCCACGCCGACCGGATACCCGCTGATCCGCGAGAGCACGGCATCGAGCACACGGTCCGCACCCGCCGACACGACATCTCCGTGAACGCTACTGACGCGGACCCACGCGGTCATTCCCGCGGCAGCACCCTGCCGGGTGCAGAGCAACCTGCCGTAGTTGTCGCGGCACCCGGGGTCTTGGACCAACGCCGGGTTCGTCGGCTGCTGCCCGGCGGGGAAGACGCCCACCTCGACGAAAGCCGCAGAGTATTCCTCTGAGGAGTACCAAAGGCACTCGATGCCACCGCGGACGGTGGCGGCACTGTCGATCCAGTCCGGCCCGACCCTCCCCATCTTCATGCCGGCGGCAGCGTCCAGGTCGGCTCCGTCGATCGCGTTGTCGCACGCCCCATCGAACGGCGCGGACCCCCGCGGAAGCGCCACCGGCTCCTGCGTCAGCGTGGGCGTCACCGTCGGGGTCGGCACCGGCACCGGCGCCGCCGTCACGGTCGGACTCGGCGACGGCGTCGCTGCGATCTCGGGCGCGCTCAGCGTCGAGGTCACCGCCACTCCCCCCGCGATCGCGACCACGAGGGCCGCAGCCACAGAGCCCGCGATCCAGGCGTTGCGGTGCGCCCCGACGGGCGTGATGTCGTGGGCGCCGCCCACGATGCGGGCGCGCAGGGCCGCGCGCTCCGAAGGCGTCAGTTCGTCGTTCATGCCCGTGCCCCTTCCAGCGCGAGCTCGCCGCGCAACTTCGCTTTGGCGCGGGCGAGCCGCGATTTGACCGTTCCCGCCGGGATGCCGAGAGCCTGAGCGATCTCGCGCTCGGCGTAGCCCTCGAGCACCGACAGCACGACGACCGCCTGCTCCCGTTCGGGCAGACGCTTGAGCGCAGAGAGCACGCCGCTGTCGTCGTGGGGATCCATCGACACCTGCGCGGCGACGGGAGCCCGATCGAGCAGGGCTCGATAACGCCTGCTCGACCGCTCGAGATTCCGGGCGCTGTGCGCGACGGTCGTCAACAGCCATGGCAGCGGCGACCCCTCGACCAGACGCACCGAGGCGCGTTTGCGCCACAGTTCGAAGAAGGCCACCGTCACGGCATCCTTCGCGTCCTCTCGATTCGTCAGCAGCCGCGAGGCGTGCCGGAACAGCCGCGTCTCGTGCCGATCGAACAGCGCGGCGAGCGCGAGCTCGTCGCCTTGGCGTACCCGGTCCCACAGCCCGGCGTCGTCTTCATCCACACCCAGTAATGTCCGCGACGGCGCCATCGGTTCCCTTTCCGGCGACGAGATCGATAACGAAACGGTGACGGCCTCGAGGTTCTTGCCGTCCGGCGGCGCCACCGTCGGGAAGCCGGAAGTTCAGGCAGCCCGGCGGCCCACGTGCAGCACCGCGCGCACGACGAGGCCCGCGGCCAGGGCCCAGAACGCCGCGCTCACCCCGAACACCGCGATCCCGGATGCCGCGACGAGGAAGGCCACCACGGCCGGCACCCGCTCTCCGGGGTCGTCGATGGCCTGCTGCACGGCGGAGCCGAACGCGCCGAACAGGGCCACCCCGGCGACCGCCGGGATGACGCCGGCGGGGGCGAGCAGCACGATCGCCGCGAACGCCGCCGACAGGGCGCCGAGCACGAGGTACGTTCCCCCCGCCGAGACGCCGGCCACCCAGCGCTTCTTCGGGTCGGGGTGGGAGTCGGGGCCCGCCGCGATCGCCGCGCTGATGGCACCCAGGTTCATCGCGTGTCCACCGAAGGTCGCGGCGGCCGCCGAGCCGAGGCCGGTGACGAGCATCGCGGGACGCCAGGGGACCGTGTAGCCGAGGCTGCGCATCACGGCGACGCCGGGGACGTTCTGCGACGCCATCGTCACCACGAACAGCGGCAACGCGATCCCGACGACCGCACCGACCGTGAGTTCGGGGGCGGTGAACTCCAGCCGGGGCAGGAGCGAGGCGGCATCCGCGTTCACTCCCGTGCGGGTGAGCTCCACCGCGACCACCGCGATCGCCGCAACGAAGGCGAGCGGCACGGCCCACCGCGGAAGCAGACGGGATGCCACGAGCCACACGATCAGCACGGGGGCCACGCCCCACGGGTCGTCGACGAGCCCGACGAACGGCGCCACGCACAAAGGCAGCAGCACTCCGGCGAGCATCGCCTGCGCGATCGAGGGAGGGATCCGCGCGATCAACGCGCCCAGCGGGGGGAACAGGGCCGTGCACAGGATCAGTGCCGCGCAGACGAGGAAGCCGCCCGCGACCGCGGGCCAGCCGCCGTCGACGGCGCCGGTCGCCGCGAGCAGCGCGACGCCGGGGGTCGACCAGGCGACGGTGATGGGGATGCGGTAGCGACCTGCCAGCACGATGCAGCCCACCCCGACGACGAGGGTGATAGCGAGCAGTCCGCTCGCCGCCTGCGCGGGCGTCGCACCCACCGCCCGCAAGCCCGTGAGCACCACCGCGAAGGTGCTGGTGAAGCCGACGAGGGCGGTGACGACGCCGGCGATGAGCGGGCGGGCGAGGGAGGCGCGTGCAGTCTCGGTCATGAGACTTCCGACGCTATCGGAACAAAAGCCGACTGCCGACGCACAGATGCGCGCCGACCGGATCGTGTGGCGCGATCAGGCCGTGATGACCTGCGCGGTGCCGGTGGCGGCGTCGGGGCCCATCTCGGCCGCGAGGCGGTTCGCCTCGGCGATCAGGGTCGCCACGATCTCGCTCTCGGGCACGGTCTTGACGACCTCGCCCTTCACGAAGATCTGGCCCTTGCCGTTACCCGAAGCGACGCCCAGGTCGGCGTCGCGCGCCTCCCCGGGTCCGTTGACGACGCAGCCCATGACGGCCACGCGAAGCGGAACGGTCATGTCCTTGAGGCCCTCGGTCACGTCGTCGGCGAGCGTGTACACGTCGACCTGGGCGCGACCGCACGAGGGGCACGAGACGATCTCGAGCTTGCGCTCACGGAGGTTCAGCGACTGCAGGATCTGGTGACCGACCTTGACCTCTTCGGCCGGCGGGGCCGAGAGCGAGACGCGGATGGTGTCGCCGATGCCCTCCGACAGCAGGATCCCGAACGCCGTGGCGCTCTTGATCGTGCCCTGGAATGCGGGCCCGGCCTCGGTCACGCCGAGGTGCAGGGGCCAGTCGCCGCGCTCGGCGAGCAGGCGATACGCCTTCACCATGACGATCGGGTCGTTGTGCTTGACCGAGATCTTGAAGTCGTGGAAGTCGTGCTCCTCGAATAGCGAGGCCTCCCAGACGGCGCTCTCGACGAGCGCTTCGGGCGTGGCCTTGCCGTACTTCTCGAGCAGGCGACGGTCGAGCGAGCCGGCGTTGACGCCGATGCGCAGCGAGACGCCCGCGTCCTTGGCCGCCTTGGCGATCGCGCCGACCTGGTCGTCGAACTTGCGGATGTTGCCCGGGTTCACGCGCACCGCACCGCACCCGGCGTCGATCGCCTGGAAGACGTACTTCGGCTGGAAGTGGATGTCGGCGATGACCGGGATCTGGCTCTTCTTCGCGATGATGTGCAGCACGTCGGCGTCGTCCTGCGACGGCACGGCGACGCGCACGATCTCACATCCGGATGCCGTGAGCTCGGCGATCTGCTGCAGCGTGGCGTTGATGTTGGTGGTGGGCGTCGTGGTCATCGACTGGACGCTGACGGGAGCGTCGCCACCGACGAGCACCTTGCCGACCCGGATCTGACGGGTCTTGCGACGGGGCGCGAGGGTCTCCGGCACGCGGGGCATTCCGAGGTTCACAGCAGGCACGGGCTCAGCCTACGCCGCCCGTACCGCACGGTGCCTGAACCGGTGCCGAAAGGCTGCTGTGGTAGGTTCGGCGCCATGCGCGCTCACACATCCTGGTGGCCCACCGTTTAGGCGGTGCGCACGCATGCAACAGACCGCCCTCCCCCTCGGGAATCCGGCGGTCTTCGTGTTTTCGGCGGCCGCGACGGAACCTCGCTCAGCACAGACGGAAAGACATCTCGATGACCGGGCTCGACCCCTCTTCCCTGCTCTCGGACCTCGCCGCAGGTTCCGCCCCCTTCGCCCTCATCGCCCGTGACGGGGCGACCGTCGAGGTCCTCACCGGCGACGTCGTCGACGTCGAGCTCCTCGCCGACATCCCGTTGACGGATGCCGACGGCGTCGCCCGCGAGGTGCTCGCGCTCGTCCCGTACCGACAGGTGCGCGAGCGCGGCTTCGTCTGCCACGACGACGGGGCTCCGCTGCGCTGTCTGGTGATCGGCGACCGCGTGTCCCTGCCGCGGGCTGAGGCCATGGCATCCCTCCCCTCCTCCCCCGTGCCGTTAGCGGACGCCGGCTTCGACATCAGCGACGAGGACTACGCCCGCATCGTCCGCCGCGTGATCGCCGACGAGATCGGCCGCGGCGAGGGGGCGAACTTCGTGATCCGTCGCGACTTCGTCGCCGGCGTCGACGTCGACCCCCGGATCGCCGCTCTGACGTGGTTCCGCGCGCTGCTCGAGCACGAGAAGGGCGCGTACTGGACGTTCGCGGTCGTCACCGCCGACCACATCGCGGTGGGCGCGAGCCCCGAGGCGCACGTGAGCGCGAAGGACGGCGTCGTCACGATGAACCCCATCTCGGGCACCTTCCGTCACCCGGCCGGAGGCGCGACCGCCGATACCCTCGCGGAGTTCTTGCGCTCGACGAAGGAGACCGAGGAGCTCTTCATGGTCGTCGACGAGGAGCTGAAGATGATGAGCGCCGTCTGCAGCGACGGCGGTCGGATCACGGGCCCGCACCTCAAAGAGATGTCGCGGCTCACGCACACCGAATACATGCTGCGCGGCTCGAGCGACCTCGACCCCCGCGACATCTTGCGCGAGACGATGTTCGCCCCCACCGTCACCGGCTCACCCATGCAGAACGCGTGCACGGTGATCGCCCGCCACGAGACCGTCCCCCGCGGGTACTACTCCGGTGTCGCGGCGCTGTTCACGCCGAACGGCTCGCTCGAGGGCCCCACGCACGACCTCGACGCGCCGATCCTCATCCGTACGGCGTACCTGGTCGACGGGCGACTGCGCGTCCCCGTCGGCGCGACGCTCGTGCGCCACTCCGATCCCGACGGCGAGGTGGGCGAGACCCACGGAAAGGCGGCGGGCGTGCTCGGCGCCATCGGGGCGATCCCGCGCGACGCCCCCGCCGCTCCCGTCGACGCCGACCCCGACGCTCCGGCCGCGGCCCGCCGGCCGTTGGCCGAAAACCCCGCGATCGCCGAGCTGCTGACCTCGCGCAACGACCGCCTCGCACCGTTCTGGATGAACCCGCAGGACCCCGACGGATCGGGCCCCTTCGCGGGACGCACGGCGCTGGTGGTGGATGCCGAGGACCGCTTCACCACGATGCTCGCGCACCAGCTGCGTCACCTGGGCCTGGACACCCGCATCGTGCCGTGGTCAGAGGCGACGGACGACGAGATCGACGCCGCCGACCTGGTCGTCTCGGGCCCCGGGCCCGGCGACCCGCGCGACGACAGCCCCCGCATGACGGCGATGCGGCGGGTGGTTTCGCGGCGACTCCTCCGCCACGCTCCGCTCCTCGCGGTGTGCCTGAGCCATCAGATCCTCGCCGACCAGCTCGGCATCGACCTCGCCCCACTCGCCCAGCCGCACCAGGGCCTGCAGAAGAGCGTCGACGTGTTCGGCGAGAACGCCTCGATCGGTTTCTACAACACGTTCACGGCGCGCGTGGCTCCGGGCACGACCGAGCGCGGGATCGTCGTCGAATCGATCACCGCGAACGCAGAAGCGACGAACGCCGCGCTCCCCCTGCCCGAGGGTCGCATCGACATCCCCGCGGAGGTCGCCGCCGATCCCGAAACCGGCGACGTCTACGCCCTGCGTGGGCCCGGATTCGCGAGCGTGCAGGGTCACCTCGAGTCGATCCTGTCGCGCGACGGCATGCGCACGCTGGAGCGCTTGATCGCGCACGCTCTCTGACGCCCGCTTCCGGACGTGCTCAGGAACCTCCTCGGCGAGGTGGCTGATCCTGAGCCGAGGTGGCTGAGCCTGAGCCGAGGTGGCTGAGCGTGTCGAAGCCACCGCCGCTTGCGGACCCCGGACCCTTCGTCTTGCTCAGGGACCTTCGAACCGCGAGCGCGCGGGCCTAGAGCAGCTGCACCGGGTTGAAGATGTCGGCGAGGAACAGCACACCGCCGGTCGCGACCAGAAGCACCACGACGACGAACGTCACGGGCACGAGCTTCGTGGCATCCACCGGCCGGGCGACTTTGCCGCGCAGACGCGCGATCTGCCTCTTGATGCCGTCCCACAGCGCGACAACGACGTGTCCGCCGTCCAGCGGGAGCAGCGGGATGAGGTTGAAGACGAAGAGGGCGATGTTCAACCCGCCCAGCAGGGAGATCATCACCTGCACGCGGTCGAGGATCGGCGCGTCGACGGCGGCGATGTCACCCGCGAGACGGCCCGCCCCCACCACGCTCATGGGGCTGTTCGCGTCACGGGGCTGGCCACTGAGGGTGTCGACGGCGACCTCGTAGATGCGGACGGGGAACTGCGACACGATCTGCGCGACCGAGCCGATGTACTGGCCCGTCGCCTGAAGGCTCGTCCCGATCGGCTGGCGGACGAGGGCGCTCTGCGGGCTGATCCCGGCGAAACCGACCGTCTGATACTCGGTCGCACCCGACGCGTCGACGACGGGCCGGCCGTTCGCATCGGTGACAGCCTTGTCGGTCGTCGCGGGGGTGAACTGCACGGTGCGCTGCACGCCGTCGCGGTCGACGACCACCGACAGCTGCTGCCCGGGAGAGCGCTGGATGATCGCTGCGGCCTCGGCGAACGTCGACACCGGCGTGCCGTCGATCGAGACGAATTCGTCCCCGGGCTGGATGCCCGCGGCGGCCGCGGGAGCGACGGGGTCGCTGGGGGTGCAGTCGGTGCGGTTCTGGCTCGCGGGGATGACGCACTGCGAGACGGAGGCGACGGTCGTGGTGCCCTGCTGGATGCCGATGCCGCTGAGGGCGATCGTGAAGAGCACGACGGCGAGGACGAGGTTCATCACGGGGCCGCCGAGCATCACGATGATCCGCTTGTAGACGGGCAGTTTGTAGAACACTCGGTCGTCGGAGGCGATGAGGGTCTCGGCGTTGGCGTCGCGGGCGTCCTGGATCATCGTCGCGAAGAAGCGCGAGCGCTTGGTGCCGGGCTTGGCGTCGTCGGGAGCCGGCGGGTACATGCCCGCCATCGAGATGAAACCGCCCAGGGGTAGCGCCTTGAAGCCGTACTCCGTCTCGCCGATCCGCTTGGACCAGAGCGTCGGGCCGAAGCCGATCATGTACTGGCCGACGCGCACGCCGAAGAGCTTGGCGGGCAGCAGATGCCCGACTTCGTGCAGCGCGATCGAGACGGCCAGGCCGAGCACGAGCACGATGACGCCGATGAGGAACGCGATCGCAGTCACCCGCCGACGATACCGCCGGACGCCTTTGAACCGCCCGTGCGGCTGCGATGCGGTGCCTGTGCGACACCGGATGAGAGAATGGTCGCGATGCCCTCCGACGCCCCCTCGAACCTGCCGCCCGTCCTCCGACCGGAGAACCCGCCGCGACGCGACCTCGCCGAACTCGCCCGACGCTACGGCGTGCGCACCGTCGGAGACGTCGGCGGCACGACTCTCACCGGCATCACGCTGGCCACCGCCGATCTGCGCGCCGGAGAGGCCTTCGTCGCCATCCGCGGCGTCAACCGGCACGGTGCGGAGTTCGCGCCCACCGCCGCCGAACGCGGTGCGGTCGCCGTCATCACCGACGCGGCGGGCGCCGAGATCGCGGGTCCCGCGGGTCTTCCGATCGTCGTCGTCGACGATCCCCGCGCGCTCCTCGGCGAGCTCTCGGCGTGGGTCTACGGCACCGGCCCCGACGACCAGCTCCCCCAGCTGCTGGCCACCACGGGCACCAACGGCAAGACCAGCGTCTCGCACCTGCTCGAGGGGATCCTCGATCAACTCGGCGTCGTGACCGGGCTGTCGTCCACCGCCGAGCGGCACATCGCGGGCGAGGTCATCGTCTCGCGCCTGACCACCCCCGAAGCCTCCGAGTTCCATGCCCTCCTCGCGCTCATGCGCGAACGCGGCGTGCAGGCGGTCGCGGTCGAGGTGAGCGCCCAGGCGCTGACCCGCCACCGCGTCGACGGGCTGGTGTTCGACGTCGCGGGGTTCACCAACCTCACGCACGACCACCTCGACGACTACGCGGACATGCGCGAGTACTTCGAGGCGAAGCTCCCCCTCTTCCGCCCCGACCGCGCCCGCCGCGGTGTCGTCTGCCTCGATTCGGCGCCCGGTGCCGAGATCGCCGCTCGCGCGGAGATCCCCGTCGTGACCATCGCGACCCCCGCGATCAGCGAAGACGCCGCCGCCGCGGCATCCGCCGATTGGACCGTCGACATCGTCGACGAACGCCAGGAGGGCACCGAGTTCACCCTGAGCGACGGCAAGGGTCGCTCGTTGACCACCGTCGTCCCGGTGATTGGCCGCCACATGGCCGCCAACGCCGGTCTCGCGATCGTCATGCTCCTCGAGGTCGGCTACACCTGGGAGCACCTCTACAGCACCCTCGACGGCTCGCACATCGAGGCCTCGCTGCCCGGCCGCACGCAGCTCGTCTCGGGGGCCGAAGGCCCCGCGGTCTACGTCGATTTCGGTCATTCCCCCGACGCGTTCGAGAAGACGCTCGCCGCGGTCCGCCGGGTGACCCCGGGCAAGGTCGTCATGGTGTTCGGCGCCGACGGCGACCGCGACGCCACGAAGCGTCACGACATGGGCCGCACGGCGGTCGAGGGCAGCGACATCCTCGTCGTCACCGACCACCATCCCCGTCACGAGAACCCCGACACGATCCGCGATGTCCTCGTCGAGGGGGCGCGTCGAGCTCGACCGGATGCCGAGATCCTTGAGTTCACCCCGCCCGAGCGTGCGATCCTCGAGGCCGTGAAGCTCGTCGGCGAGGGCGACGCGATCCTCTGGGCCGGCCCCGGTCACCAGGACTACCGCGACATTCGCGGGGTGCGCACGCCGTACTCGGCGCGCGAGCTGTCGCGCCGCGCCCTGCGCGCGGCCGGATGGCCCGTGCCCGACCCGCAGTGGCCCGTGCCCTACCCGACCGACAGCACCCCGTCGTCCGACCCCGAGCGTCCGGTGGACTTCCCGGCCTGAGGCGCGGGCAGCGCGGCATCCGGCCCCTTCGACGGACGTAGGGACCTTCCACCCGAGGAGCCTGAACCGCGGGGATCGGCGCACGCCGAACCCTTCGAGGGACGCGCGGTCCCACACGACGAGGTTGCACCGGTCGAAGCCGCGGGGGTCAGCTCATGCCCGGCCCACCCTCAGCGCGCGGCGATGAGCGCGTCGGCCGTGCGACGTGCCCAGGCCTCGGCCTCGGCGAGCGACTCGCGGGTGAGCGTCGCGGGCGGCTCGTGGCGGTCGACCACACGTTGGATCAGCTCGACGATCTCAAGGAAGCCCAACCGCCCCTCGTGGAACGCGTCGACGGCCTGCTCGTTGGCGGCGTTGAAGACGGCGGGGTAGGTCGCCCCGGCCCGTCCGACCTGCTTCGCGAGCGCCACCGAACCGAAGGCCTTCTCGTCGAGCGGCTCGAACGTCCACTCCGAGGCGCGGGTCCAGTCGAGCGGGACCCCGACACCCGAGATCCGGTTCGGCCAGTCGAGCCCCAGCGAGATGGGGAGCCGCATGTCGGGCGGCGACGCCTGGGCGATGGTCGAACCGTCGATGAACTCCACCATGGAGTGCACGATCGACTGCGGGTGGACGGTCACGGCGATGCGGTCGTACGGCACGTCGAAGAGCAGGTGCGCTTCGATCACCTCGAGACCCTTGTTGACGAGGGTGGCAGAATTCGTCGTGACGACGCGCCCCATGTCCCATGTCGGGTGAGCGAGGGCCTCGGCGGGGGTGACGTTCTGCAGCTCGTCCCGCGAGCGTCCGCGGAAAGGGCCTCCGGATGCCGTGAGCACGAGCCGACGCACCTCGCCGGCGTGACCGGATCGCAGCGCCTGCGCGATCGCCGAGTGCTCGGAATCGACGGGCACGATCTGCCCCGGCGCGGCGAGGGCGGTGACGAGGTCGCCGCCGACGATCAACGACTCCTTGTTGGCGAGCGCGAGGGTGCGCCCCGTTTCGAGCGCGGCGATCGTGGGGCCGAGCCCGACCGATCCGGTGATGCCGTTGAGCACCACGTCGGCCTCGACGTCGCGGACGAGCTGCTCCGCCTCGACCGCGCCGAGCGCCGTGTGCTCGACGCCGAACACCGCGGCCTGCGACTCGACGCCGCCGCGATCCGTGCCGGCGGCGAGTCCGACGACCTCGAATCGGTCGGCGTTGTTCGCGATGACGTCGAGCGCCTGCGTGCCGATCGAACCGGTGGAACCGAGGATGAGGACGCGGCGCATTCCCTCAGCCTACTTAGCCCGCCATGTCGGCGTGCTGGACCCCGAGGATGTCGACGACGAAGAACAGGGTCGAGTTCGCGGGGATGTCGCCCTGGGCCTTGTCGCCGTAGCCCGCGGCGGGCGGGATGACGACGACGACCTGCGAGCCGACCGTCTGCCCCTCGAGCGCCTGGCGGAACCCGTCGACGACCTGGTTGGTGACGAACTGGGCCGGGGTCCCGCGCTGCCAGCTGGAGTCGAAGACCTGACCGCTGTCGTAGAGCGCGCCCGTGTACTGCACGATCACCTGATCGCCCGGGTTCACGACCTCGCCCGCGCCCTGGCGCAGGTTCTCGATGCGGACCTCGGTGGGCGCCGGAGCCGTCGGCTGGGGCAGCATCTGCTTGCCGTCGGCGTTCGTCGTGGTGGTGGGGGCGCCGTTGTCGTCGAACGTCACCGCGGGCATGCCGTCGACGGGAGCGACCTCGGTGCCCTCGGCGCGGGTCGGCAGCTCGGAGATGGAGTCGGCGACGAGCACGAAGGCGGGCGAGCCCTCGCCGAGCGTGCCGGCGGGGAACGATGAGACGGTGCGCGACCCGAGGGGGGCGCACTCGAGGGCGGCGCCGAAGATCTGCTGGGGCGAGATGAGCGTGTCCATGCCGTTCGGCTCGGTGTCGAGCGTCTGGAGCTGGACGGCGCCGGAGGCGGTGTCGATCAGCGTGAAGTTCGCCTTGAGGACGTCGCCGGCCTTCACCTGCTGGCCCGTGCCCTCGACGAGGGTCGTGCGCTGCAGGGCGGTGGGGTTGTACCCGTCGGGGAGGGTGACGCTGACCTTCGACTGGAAGTCTCCCGACACGACGAGACCGTCGGGGGCCGGGGCGTCGGCGAGCGCGCTCTGGCACTGTCCCGCGTCGGCCGAGCCGCTCGCGTCGGGCGTCGACGCCTCGTCGGGCGAGCCGGAGCATCCGGCCAGCAGCAGGGCCGCGGCGGCGACGACGGACAGGGAAGCGATCGGGCGGAAGCGCACGGGTGACCTCTCGAAGCAAGACAGGAAGACCCCATCCTCGCGCATTCGGCTTTGCCGCGGCTGGGAGGCCGGTGCGCGTCCTCGCTCGCACGCGTTCGGCGTGTACACACGCGCACCATGCACGCCCGGGCATGCGGCGGCGAGTAGCCTCGACGGGTGAGTTCCGACCTGCCCGCCGAGACCCCCGTGACCGCGCCGGAGCAGATGGGCGCGACCTACCGCCTCGGACGTCTCCTCATCGCCCCCCTGGCGCGTGCCGTGTACCGCCCGCGCATCGAGGGGCGCGAGAACGTCCCGCGCACCGGCCCCGTCATCTTCGCGAGCAACCACCTGTCGTTCATCGACTCCATCGCCATCCCGGTCGCCGCTCCCCGCCCCGTGCACTTCATGGCGAAGTCGGCCTACTTCGAGAAGTGGGCGTCGCGCCAGTTCTTCACGGCGATCGGCGCCATCCCGGTCGAGCGCGGCGCGGGCCAGAAGGCGCTCGAGGCCCTCGACCAGCAGCGCGCCCTGCTTGAGGACGGCCGCGCCGTCGCGCTCTACCCCGAGGGCACGCGGTCGCTTGACGGTCGCCTGTACAAGGGCCGGACCGGGGTCGCCTTCCTCGCCTTGCAGACCGGGGCCCCGGTCGTGCCGGTGGGTCTCATCGGCACCGACAAGGTCATGCCGGTGGGCGCGAAGATCCCCACGACCAAAGAGCGCATCACGGTGCGTTTCGGCGCCCCCCTCGATCTCTCCCCGCACGGGGCCGCCTCCTCGGGCCGCGCGCGCCGCGGCGCCACAGACGAGATCATGGCCGCGATCCACGCCCTGAGCGAGCAGGAGCTCGCGAACGCCTACAACGAGGCCCCGGCGCAGAACCCGATCGAGCGCATCAAGCAGGTCCTTCCCCACGAGCGGCTCTGAGCGCCCGACTCTCACCGGCTTTTCCTCCTTGACGGAACGGCGACCTGCGAGCAGGGTCGAAACCGACGGCCCGAACCGTCGTCGCCACAACGAGGAGGCACCCGTGAAGAAGTTCGTCAACGACCCCGCCGACGTCTTGGCCGAGGCCCTCCGCGGCATCCAGGTCGCTCATCCGGACGTGCGGGTGGATGCCGAGAACCACGTCATCCTGCGCGCGGAGCCGACCCGATCGGGCAAGGTGGCGCTGGTGTCCGGAGGTGGATCGGGGCACGAGCCGATGCACGGCGGTTTCGTCGGGCGGGGCATGCTCGATGCCGCGGCCGCCGGAGAGGTCTTCACCTCCCCCACTCCCGACCAGGTGCTCGCCGCCACGCAGGCGGTCGACTCGGGTGCGGGTGTGCTGCACATCGTGAAGAACTACACCGGAGACGTCCTGAACTTCGAGATGGCGGCGGAGCTCGCCGCGGCCGAGGGGGTGCAGGTGGAGTCGGTCGTCGTGGCCGATGACGTCGCCGTGACAGATTCGACCTGGACCGCGGGTCGCCGTGGAACGGGCACCACCGTCGTCCTCGAGAAGATCGTCGGCGCCCTCGCCGAAGAAGGGGCCGATCTCGCCGCCGTCGCCGAGCTCGCGCGTCGCGTCTCTGCCGCCGGCCGGTCGATGGGCGTGGCCCTCACGAGCTGCACCGTCCCCGCCGCGGGCCGCCCCACCTTCGAGCTCCCCGACGACGAGATGGAGGTCGGTGTCGGCATCCACGGCGAACCCGGTCGCTCGCGCGTGAAGCTGGCATCCGCTCGAGAGATCGCGAAGCTCATGGTCGATCCGATCGTGCACGATTTCGGCGAGCCCGTGGGACCGGCGATCGTGCTGTTGTCGGGCCTGGGCGGCACCCCGCTGATCGAGCAATACCTGTTGTACGGAGAGATCGCGCCGCTGCTGGCCGAGGCCGGCGTCGACGTCCAGCGCGTCCTGATCGGCGACTACATCACGAGCCTCGACATGGCCGGGGCGTCGTTGACCGTCGTGAGGGCCGACGACGAGATGCTGCGCCTGTGGGACGCCCCCGTCGTGACGCCGGGTCTGCGGTGGGGCGCATGAGCGGGGCGGTGTCGACCGACGACCTCGTCGCGTGGGTCCGCGCGTTCCGCGACGCCGTCCATGCGCACAAGGACGAGTTGACGCGCCTCGACTCCGAGATCGGCGACGCCGACCACGGGTCGAACATGGCACGGGGTCTCGACGCGGTCGTCGCCAAGCTGGATCCCGCTCCCGCGAGCCCCTCCGATCTGTTCAAGACGGTCGGAATGACCCTCGTCTCGTCGGTCGGCGGAGCGAGCGGTCCGCTCTACGGCACGCTCTTCCTGCGCATGGGCCCCACACTGGGCACCGAGACGGAGGTGGATGCCGCGACCCTCGGCGCCGCGCTGCGCGCCGGGGTCGAGGGGGTCGTCGCTCGCGGCAAGGCGGAGCTGGGCGACAAGACGATGATCGACGCCCTCTCCCCCGCCCTCGACGCGTGGGATGCCGCGGCCTCCGCGGGCCCGGCCGAGGCCGCCCGCGCCGCCGCCGAGGCCGCGGCCCGCGGGCGCGATGCGACCGAACCGCTCGTCGCGCGCAAGGGCCGGGCGAGCTACCTCGGCGAGCGCAGCGCCGGACACCTCGATCCGGGCGCCACCTCGGCGACCCTGCTGCTCGAGGCCCTGCGCGACACCCTGGCGGGAGCCGCGTGATCGGCATCGTCGCCGTCTCGCACTCCCGTGCCCTCGCCGAGGCCGCGGTGCACCTGGCCCTGCAGATGGGCGGGGCGAATCCGCCCGAGGTCCGCGTCGCGGCCGGCGGCCCCGACGACGATCTCGGAACGGATGCCGTGGCCATCGCCGCCGCGATCGACGAGGCCGACTCCGGGGACGGCGTCCTCGTCCTGATGGACCTCGGGTCCGCGATCCTCAGCGCCGAGACGGCCCTCGAGTTCCTCGCGGCGTCGGACCGTGTGCGCTTGAGCCCCGCCCCCTTCGTGGAGGGTCTCGTGGCGGCCGTGGTGACCGCCGCGGGCGGGGCGGACCTCGAGACCGTGTCCCGGGAGTGCGCCACCGCCGCGGGAGCGAAGGCGCGTCAGCTGGGTGGGGACGCCGGGGAGTCGGCATCCATTCCCCAAACGACGGAGAACGCGGCGGAGGATCAGTCGCTGTCGTTCGAGGCCGTCGTGACCAACCCCTCGGGCCTGCACGCGCGACCGGCCGCGACCTTCGTCAAGGCCGCCTCGCGCCACGACGCCGAGGTGCGCATCGCCGACCTCGAGACCGGATCCGACGAGGTGTCGGGGCGGAGCTTGCTCGCCCTGATGGCGCTGGGCGTGCGGCAGGGTGCGCGCGTGCGCGTGAGCGCCTCGGGCCCCGAGGCGCGAGCCGCGCTCGACGAGCTGCACGCCCTCATCGCCGACGGGTTCGGCGAGAGATGACGGGGGCAGCCGAACGCGTCAGCGCGTGACGCTGAGCAGGCGACGCGCGAGGGACTCCTCGACCACCAGCTCGGTGATGAGGTCGGCGGCCAGGGCGCCCCGCAGGCCGTCGAGCTTGGACAGGCTCGACACCACGCAGAAGCGACGGGGAATGCGCCGCACGGTGTCGAGGTCCGGCCCGCTGGAGCGGGCGTTGAGCTCGGGGATGTCGCTCGAGCCGTCGGCGCGGTAGAACACGGTGGCGCAGTCGCCGACCACGCCCTCGCGCTCGATGACCGCGCGGTCGCGCTCGTCGAAGTAGTCGCCGCTGTAGACGTGCGAGGGCACGTCGGCGTGCGGAGAACCGAGCCCGAAGACGAACAGGCCGACGCGCTGCTGGATCTCGAGCACCGAACGCACCGAGCGCTCCCGCCACATCGACTGCTTGGTGAGGGGGTCGTCGAACAGCGCGGGCACCGGGAATTGGTGCACGGACGACGACCAGGCCGCGCCGAACCTCGACAGGATCTCGCCCGCGTACGGGATGCCCGAGGTGCGCACGTTGGCTGCGCCGTTCATCTGCACGATGTGGGTGTCGTGGACGTCCTTCTGGGGGACGTGGCGGGCCACGGCCGAGAGGGTCGACCCCCAGGCCACGCCGATCGTCATCGACGACTCGACGCGCTCCGCGAGGATGCGCGCGGCGGTCAACGCCGTCCGCTCGAGCCGCTCGGCCTCCGAGGTGCGCGCGGGCGTGGGCACGACGTGCGCCGTAATGCCGAAGCGATCGGCGATGCGTTGGGCCATCTGGCCTCGAGCGTCGTCGGGCGGGCTGATCGAGATCGTGACGAGGCCGACGTCGCGGGCGTGCTGGAGCAGACGCGACACCGATGAGCGCGAGACCCGCATCTCGTGTGCGATGGCATCCATCGTGAGGTCCTGCATGTAGTAGAGCTGCGCCGCGCGTAGGGCGTCACGGGAGCGCTCCTCAGCTTGCGTCACCACCGTCCGGTTACCTTCATGGATACTATTCTGCACGTTTGTTCAAGGGGCTTGCAACAACGTGCAGACAAGCGCATTGTGATCGTCGTACCAACAACGAAAGGTCGCAGTCGACATGTCGTCCCCCGCTACTCCGCTCCGCGCCGACGTCCAGGCGCTCCGCGACGCCGAGAACCTCGACGTCCTCATCATCGGAGGGGGCATCAACGGCCTCGCCACCCTCCGCGATCTCGCGCTCCAGGGCGTGAGCGTCGCGCTCGTGGAGCGCGGCGACTTCGTTTCCGGCGCCTCCTCGGCCTCCAGTCACATGGTGCACGGCGGCATCCGCTACCTCGAGAACGGTGAGTTCCGCCTCGTGAAAGAAGCGGTCACCGAGCGCAACGACCTGCTCAAGACCGCGCCCCACTACGTCAAGCCGCTCGAGACGACGATCCCGATCTACAAGACGTTCTCCGGCATCCTGTCGGCCCCCTTCCGCCTTCTCGTGACGCACGGTCGCGGCAAGCCCAATGAGCGCGGTGCCCTGCTCATCAAGGTCGGCCTGATCATGTACGACACCTTCTCGCGCGACGGCGGATCGGTCCCCCGCCACACCTTCCTCGGCAAGAAGAAGTCGCTGTCCGAGCTGCCCAAGCTCAACCCCGACCTCGCCTACACCGCGACCTACTTCGACGCCTCGATGCACGACCCCGAGCGCATCGCCCTCGACGTGCTGCGAGACGGCATCGAGGCCGGCGCGGGCCGCACGCAGGCCGTCAACTACGTCTCGGCCGTCGGCGCCGACGCGAACGGCGTGCGCGTGCGCGACGAGGTGTCCGGCGAGGAGTTCAGCATCAAGGCGAAGGTCGTCCTCAATACGGCCGGGCCGTGGACCGACCTGGCCAACCGGGCGATGGGCCTCGACACGAAATTCATGGGCGGCACCAAGGGCTCGCACATCGTGCTCGACAACCCCGAGCTGCTCGCCGCCACCGGTGGTCGCGAGATCTTCTTCGAGCACTCCGACGGCCGCATCGTCCTGATCTACCCGCTGAAGGACCGCGTCCTGGTCGGCACCACCGACATCGACGCCGATCCCTCGAAGCCGGTCGTGTGCACCGACGACGAGATCGAGTACTTCTTCGACCTCATCGGCCACGTCTTCCCCACTATCGGCGTGGACCGCTCGCAGATCGTCTACACGTTCTCGGGCATCCGCCCGCTCCCCCGCCACGACGACACCGCCCCCGGCTTCGTCTCGCGTGACTACCGCATCGTCGAGGACGAGGTCGCGGGTGTCCCCGCCATGAGCCTCGTCGGCGGCAAGTGGACCACCTTCCGCGCTCTCGCCGAGCACCTCAGCATGAAAACCCTGCAGAAGCTGCGTCGCCCCCACCGCGTCAGCACCCAGGGGCTGCCCATCGGCGGCGGCGCCGGCTTCCCCGCCACGCCCGAGCAGCGTCGCCGTTGGATCGCCGCGCGCACGAATGCGCACTCCGCGGAGCTCGTCGAGGCGATGCTGGAGCGCTACGGCACCCGCGCCGACGCCATCCTCGCCGCCCTGCCCGCCGAGCCGACGCCGGTTCCCGACGCTGCCGGGTACTTCCGCGAGGAGCTCGCGTTCATCGCCGAGAACGAGCAGGTCGTGCACCTGATCGACGTTCTGCTGCGCCGCACGCACCTGGCCTTCGTCGGCGGGATGACCGAGCGCACGCTGCAGGAGGTCGCCGAGGCGGTCGCCGAGCCCCTCGGTTGGGACTCCGCGCGCATCGACGAAGAAGTGGCCCGTACGACGGAGATTCTCCGCTCCGCCCACCGTGTCGACCTGGCACAGGCCGGAGTGGCCCGAATCTGAGAGAACGTGCGGGCGCGCCACCTGTTGCGCGCCCGCACGTGAGCCGTAGGTTCGGAGCACCGAGCCGCACTACCGCCCGAGCCGAAGGTGTCCGGGTGACGAAAGAAAGGTCGATGACGACATGCAAGAAGTGAACCTGGGGCTGTACTTCCTCTCGGAGGTCGTCGGCACCGCGATGCTCATCCTGTTGGGCTGCGGCGTGGTCGCCAACGTGGCCCTCGCCAAGACCAAGGGCAACGCCGGCGGCACCCTGATGGTCAACTGGGGTTGGGGCCTGGCGGTCTTCGCCGGTGTCATCGTCTCCGCATATTCCGGCGCTCAGCTGAACCCCGCCGTCTCGATCGGTCTCCTGGTCGCCGGCAAGATCGCCTTCGTCCAGTTCCTCGTGGCCGTGGCCGCGCAGATGGTCGGCGCCATCACCGGCGCCGTGCTGGCCTGGGCATCGTACAAGCAGCACTTCGACGACGAGCCCGACCCCGCTGCCAAGCTCGGCGTCTTCTCGACCGGTCCCGCGATCCGCTCGTACGGCTTCAACTTCCTCACCGAGGTCATCGCCACCTTCGTCCTGGTGTTCGTGATCTTCGGCTTCGGCGACTACGGCGTGGCCGACATCGGCGTCCCGGGCGGCATCGGCGGCCTCGCGGCCGTCCCCGTGGCCCTGCTCGTGGTCGGTATCGGCGCCTCCCTCGGCGGTCCGACCGGTTACGCGATCAACCCGGCCCGAGACCTCGGCCCCCGCATCGCCCACGCGATCCTCCCCATCAAGGGCAAGGGGTCGAGCGACTGGGGCTACGCCTGGGTTCCGGTCGCCGGCCCCCTCGTCGGTGGTCTGCTCGCGGGTCTGCTGGCCCCCGTTCTCCTCGGCCTCGGCAAGTAACACCTCGGTGGGAGCGTCGCCCGGCGCTCCCGCCCTTCTCCTCCACCTCTTCACCCGTTCACTGAATTCAGACAAAGGAGTCCATCCATGGCCGACTACGTCCTCGCCATCGACCAGGGCACGACCTCGACGCGCGCGATGATCTTCGACAAGTCCGGGAGCGTCGTCTCCGTCGGACAGAAGGAGCACGAGCAGATCTTCCCGCGCGCGGGATGGGTCGAGCACGACCCCGCCGAGATCTGGCGCAACACCCAGGAAGTGATCGGCCTGGCCCTCAGCCGCGCCGACATCACCCGCCACGACATCGCCGCCGTCGGCATCACCAACCAGCGCGAGACCGCGGTCGTCTGGGACAAGAACACCGGCAAGCCCGTGTACAACGCCATCGTCTGGCAGGACACGCGCACGCAGTCCATCGTCGACCGTCTCGCCGACGGCGACCCCGAGCGCTACAAGAGCATTGTCGGTCTGCCGCTGGCGACCTACTTCTCGGGCACGAAGATCGTCTGGATCCTCGAGAACGTCGACGGTGCCCGCGAGAAGGCCGAGGCCGGAGACCTGCTCTTCGGTACGACCGACACCTGGGTGCTGTGGAACCTGACCGGCGGCATCGACGGCGGCGTGCACGCGACCGACGTCACCAACGCCAGCCGCACGCTGTTCATGGACCTCGAGACGCTGTCATGGCGCGAGGACATCCTCGCCGACTTCGGCGTGCCGGCCTCCATGCTCCCCGAGATCCGCTCCTCCTCCGAGGTGTACGGCACCGTCGAGTCCTCGTCGCTGCTGCGCGAGACCCCGATCGCCGGCATCCTGGGCGACCAGCAGGCCGCGACCTTCGGCCAGGCGGCCTTCGACCCGGGTGAGAGCAAGAACACCTACGGCACGGGCAACTTCCTCATCTTCCAGACGGGCGAAGAGATCGTCCACTCGAAGAACGGTCTGCTCACGACCCTCGGCTACAAGCTCGGCGACCAGCCCGCCCGCTACGCGCTCGAGGGATCGATCGCCGTGACCGGCTCGCTCATCCAGTGGCTGCGCGATCAGCTCGGCATCATCTCCTCGGCCCCCGAGGTCGAGAAGCTGGCCGAGAGCGTGGACGACAACGGCGGCGTGTACTTCGTCCCGGCGTTCTCGGGTCTGTTCGCGCCGTACTGGCGTCCCGACGCCCGCGGCGCGATCGTCGGCATGACGCGCTACGTGAACCGCGGCCACATCGCCCGCGCCGCCCTGGAGGCCACCGCCTTCCAGTCGCGCGAGGTGCTCGACGCCGTCAACGCCGACTCCGGCGTCGACCTGGCCGAGCTCAAGGTCGACGGCGGCATGACCGCCAACGACGCGCTCATGCAGTTCCAGGCCGACATCCTCGGCGTGCCCGTGGTGCGCCCGGTCGTCGCCGAGACCACCGCCCTGGGTGCCGCATACGCCGCGGGCCTCGCGGTCGGCTTCTGGGACAACCTCGACGACCTGCGCGCCAACTGGCAGGAAGACAAGCGCTGGGAGCCCAACATGGACGACGGCGAGCGCGAGCGCGAGCTGCGCCTGTGGAAGAAGGCCGTCACCAAGTCGATGGACTGGATCGACGACGACGTGCGCTGATCCCGCTCCTCACGAACGCACCCCCGTCGGCCTCGTGCCGGCGGGGGTGCGTCGTTCGCGGGGTGCCGGGTTCCCGGCATCCGGATGCCGAGGGCTCAGCGCTGCGGCTTGGGGTACGCCGCTCGGACGGCGTCGGACTGAAGGTAGTCCGAGACGCCGATGAGGAGGATCGCGAAGAGGATCTGCTCGGTGACCACCCAGAACGGGTAGAGCCCCGGGATTGCCGCGAGCACGAGCGCGACGACCGGGAAGATCCGGCTGAACAACTGAAGGCGGCGGAAGGCCCAGTACCATCCCGCGCGGGCGCGCCAGAGGAAGTAGAACAGGGTCGTCGTGATCGCCAGCACCACGAGACAGCGCATCCAGACCGCGAAGCCGACGTCGTCGCCGTTCGCGGTCATCACCAGGGCGATGACCACCGTGGCCACGCCGAGGACGAAACCGGCCGCGAGCAAAAGGGTGATCGCACGGAACGCCCGGCGGACCTTCGACTCGGCGGAGACGGGAACGCGATGATCGGCCTGGCGGCCTCCCGCGATCCGGTCGAGGCGGCGCAGGGCGGGTTCGAGCTGCATGGGCTCACTGTACGACGCCGCCGCATGCTCCTCGTACGCGCGACGCGGCGTGCTCAGTCCGCGGTCACCTCGGGCTCGTGCCGAACCGGGAAGTTGACCGAGTTGGCGATGAAGCACCACTCGCGCGCCTGGCGGTGGGCCGCGCGCGCCGCCTCGATCATCGACTCGTCCGCCACGCGGACGCGCGGGCGCAGCACGACCTCGGTGAACGCTCCCCCGCCGTTGCCGTCCTCCTGCAGGGTGCCCGAGGCGTCGTCCTCGTAACCGGTGACCACGACGTCCACCTTCACGCACGCGTAGAGGTACGACAGCAGGTGGCACTCGCTCAACGCGGCGATGAGCAGTTCTTCGGGGTTCCACTTGGCGGGGTCGCCGCGGAAGGGCTTGTCGGCGGATGCCGCGATGGTGGGCTTTCCGTCGACCTCGAGGGTCACGGCTCGCTCGTAGTCGCGATAGCCGCTCGTTCCCGTGCCCAGGTCGCCGGTCCAGGTCGAGCGCAGGCGGTAGTGGTGCTCTCCGTTCATGTCCCCTAGTCTGCCCGCCTTGTTCGCGTGAGTCGCCCGGAATCGTCCCTTCGGTGGTTCGAGAAGCGACAATCCCTGGCGACTCACGCGCCGGGTCCAGAGCGGGCCCCCGCGATACGATGGACGGATGCCCGCTACGCCCCCCGCCTCCGTCGAACTCGCCGTCGTCGACCGCAACGATTTCGTCGAATCCCGCCACTACGGCGTCGCCGTGGTCCTCGCCCCCGACGGGTCCGAGAAGCTGACCCTGGGCGATGCGAGCGCGCTCTTCCTCCCTCGCTCGAGCATGAAGCCCCTGCAGGCGCTGGCGTGTCTCTCGGCGGGCGCCGAGCTCGCCGACGAGCGTCTCGCGATCTCGATGGCGAGCCACGCGGGCACCGAGCGTCACGCCGAGGTGGCCCGCGGCATCCTGCAGTCCGCCGGTCTCACCGAAGATGACCTCGGCTGCCCGGCGGCCTGGCCCACCGACACCGCGTCACGCGACGAGATGGTGCGCGATCACGCCGCGCCCTCGCCGCTGCGCATGAACTGCTCGGGCAAGCACGCCGCGATGCTCCTGACCTGCGTGGCGAACGGCTGGAGCACGGGCGACTACCTCGACCCGCAGCACCCGCTGCAGGCGCACATCCGCGAGGTCATCGAACGTCTCGTGGGTGAGCGCATGACCACGACGGCGATCGACGGCTGCGGAGCCCCCGTCTATGCCATGAGCCTCGTCGGTCTCGCGCGGGCCATCCAGCGCATCGCGACGTCGTCGGAGCGCTCCCCCTTCGCTCTGCACCGCAGCGCCGGAACCCTCGTGCGCGCCGTGCGCGAGCACCCGTGGACGATCGACGGCCCCGGCCGGCCCGACACGATCGTCATCGAACGCCTCGGGGTCTTCTCGAAGATGGGCGCCGAGGGCGTGCAGGTCATGACCGCCCCCGACGGCACCACGGTCGCGCTCAAGATGCTCGACGGATCGAACCGCGCCGGCCACGTCGTCGCGCTGCGCATGCTCGAGCGTGTCGGGGCGCTCAACGCCCCGGCAGTCGACGACACCGTGGCGCAGCTCTCGCTGTCCGTCCTCGGTGGTGGTCGCGAAGTCGGTTCGATCCGCTCCGCGGTCTGACCCCCGTTCCCGCCCTCGACGGCGAGACCGTTCAGATGCCGCCGTCGACCGAGCGCGGGTGGGCGATCGGCTCGTCCGGGACGAGTACCTCGGTCTCGCGGTTGAGGCTCTCGCCGCGGAAGAACGGCGTCGATCCCGGGAACAGGTACCAGAGCACCATCAGCACGACGCCGATCGCCAGCGCGCCGATGCCGACGACGAAGGTGCCGCCGATGCCGAGGAGCACGGTGTTGCCGTACTCGGGGTCGTACATGTCGACGGCCGACTGCACGAAGGCGTACGTCAGCATGAGCGCCCCCAGCAGGGGCAGGATGCCGCGGTAGACGAGGTTCTTCGCCGACGAGAACAGCTCGCGACGGTAGAACCACACGCAGGCGTACCCCGTCATCGCGTAATAGAAGGCGATCGCGAGACCGAGCGACAGGATCGAGTCCTGCAGGATGTTGTCGCTGATGATCGTCATCCCGACGTAGTACACGCTCGCGACGACGCCCATCACCAGCGTCGAGAACGACGGCGTGCGATAGCGGGGGTGCACCGTCTGGAAGCGGTGCGGCAACGCCTTGTAGGCGGCCATCGCGAGCGTCCCCCGCGCGGTGGGGAGGATGGTCGTCTGCGTCGACGACACGGCCGAGATCAGCACGGCGACGATGAGGACCCACCCGAACGGGCCGAACAGGTCGTCCTTGAGCGCGAGGAACACGTCGTCGGCGTTGGCGGGGTTGGCCAGGCCCGCTCCGTCTTCTCCGACACCGGCGTACATCATCGCCGCCACCGTCACCGTGACGTAGGTGCCGAGCAGGATGACGGTGGTCAGGAGCGCGGCGCGCCCCGGGATGCGCTTCGGGTCCTTGGTCTCTTCGTTGAGCGCCAGGCAGGTGTCCCATCCCCAGTAGATGAAGAGCGCGAGCAGGACGGCCTCGGTGAACCCGCTCCAGTCGGTGAACCCGAAGGGGTTGAACCACGCGAGATCGAAGGGGGTGGGATTCGGCGCCGTCCCGTTGAAGAACTTCCACAGCGCCAGCACCACGAAGAGAACCAGGACGAGGTACTGCACCGCGAGCAGGATGTTCTGGATCCGCTCACCGATCTCCACCCCGCGGTAGCTCACGTAGGTCATCGCGGCGATGAAGGCCACACCCGTCGCCGTGACAAGCGGCACGTTCTCGGCGAGGGAGCCGTCTCCGATGAGCGACCACAGGTAGATGCCGGCGATCTGCGACAGGTTGGCGAGCACCACCATCCCCGCGACGGCGACACCCCAACCTCCCATCCACCCGACCCAGGGGCCGAACGCCTTCGTCCCCCACGTGAACGTGGTGCCGCAGTCGGGCACCTCGTTGTTCAACTCGCGGTAGGCGAAGGCGATGAACAGCATGGGGATGAAGGCCAGCACGAACGCGATGGGCGCCGACGCTCCCACCGCGAGGACGACGAAGCCGAGCGTCGCGACGAGGGAATACACCGGTGCGGTGGATGCCAGACCGATCACGGTCGAGCCCCACAGGCCCAGGGTGCCGGTGGCCAGGCCTTTGCCGGCCGTCCGTTCGGGTGCGGAGGTCATATGCCGAACGTAGAATCCGCGGTCTCCGCGGTCAAGATGAATTTCAGGCGGCGCGGCGGGCGACGTCGAGCACGACGATAGAAATATTGTCGCGTCCGCCGTTTTCGAGGGCGGCGGCCATCATGGCCTCGACGGCCGCAGCCGGGTCCGTGTTCGCCTCGAGGAAATGACGGATGCCGAAATCCGTGAGCTCTTTGGTGAGACCGTCGGAGCAGATCACGAAGCGGTCACCGTCGAGCACGTCGAGGCGGAGGTAGTCGGGCTTGACGCTGTCGCTCGGCCCCACGGCGCGGGTGATCACGTTGCCGTAGGGGTGGTTCTCGGCCTCTTCGGGGCTCAGACGCCCGGCGGCGATGAGCTCTTGCACCACGGAGTGGTCGGTCGTCACCTGGACGATCTCGCCGTCGCGCAGAAGGTACACGCGCGAGTCGCCGATGTTCAGCGTCACCCAGTGCGGTTCTTCGGTGTGGGTCTCGAGGTACACGCCGGTGAGGGTGGTGCCGGTGCCCTCATCGGTGGTCTCGGGGTGGGCCACGATGTCTTTGACGGCACGAGAGAGCGCCTTCTCGATGTTCTTCGTCGAGACCGGGCCCGTCGCGACCACGGCACGGAGCCGCTCGACGGTGCTCGCGCTCGCGATCTCTCCACCGAGATGCCCGCCCATGCCGTCGGCGACGACGAACAGCGGGAAATCGGCGAGGACGGCGTCCTGGTTCACCTCGCGCCGGCGCCCGACCTCGGTGCTCGCCGCCCACGACAGCTCGAGAACGGTGTCACCGAGCGGGACGGTGCGCGTGTGGGTGGTCACCTCGGGCACGAACGATCCTCCGGTTGGCCGACGACTGCGCCGGCGGAAACGCACGGCCCTGTCATCTTAGTCGACGCTCGGGCACGATCCGAGGACGCGCCGCACCGACACATCCCAGCGGCGGCATTCATCCCGCGGCCGGATCGGCGGGCAGAGGCAGGATGCCGTCGATCTCGGCCAGATCCTCTGCGCTCGGGTTCCAGGCGGTGGCGGCTGCGGCGTTGGCTCGCACCTGCTCGGCGCTCGTCGCGCCCGCGATGACGCTCGCGACCAGGGGGTTGGCGAGGAACCAGGCGAAGGTCGCCTCGAGCATCGTGATGCCGCGCGCATCGCAGAAGGCCTGGTAGCGCTCGAGCGCGTGCCAGGGGGCGTCGCGCCAGAGGTGGGGGCGCTGACGCATGATCCGGCTCCCCTCGGGGCCCCCGTCGCGCGTGAACTTGCCGGTCAGCAGGCCGTTGTGCAGGGGGAAGAAGGGCAGGAACCCGAGGCCGTAACGAGCGGCGGCCGGCAGCACCTCCCGCTCGGCGGCGCGGGCCAGAAGGCTGTATTGGTTCTGGGCCGAGACGAACCGGACGCCGTCGGCGGCATGGTCGGCCTCGGCGATCCGCCACCCCGAGAAGTTCGAGTGCCCGATGTAGCGCACCTTGCCCTCGCGGACGAGATCCACGAGGGCGTCGAGGGTTTCTTCGATCGGCGTCGACGGGTCGGGCGTGTGCAGCTGGTACAGGTCGATCCAGTCGGTGCGCAGGCGTCGGAGCGAGTCTTCGACGGCACGACGCACGTGCGCGCGGGATCCCTTCGACCCCCCGGTCACCGCGGGGGCGAAATCGGCGTGCCCGAACTTCGTGGCCAGCACGACCTGATCGCGGCGGCCCTCGAGCGCCTCCCCCATCAGCGTCTCGGACAATCCGAACTCGCGACCGTACATGTCGGCCGTGTCGAGGAAGGTCACACCCGCATCGATCGCCGCGTCGAGCACCGCCCGTGTGCCCGCGATCGTCTCGGTCGCCGTCCCGGCGCGCCCGAAGTTGTTGCAGCCCAGGCCCACCGCGGAGACGCGGAGTCCGGAGCGACCGACGGCACGAAGAGGAAGAACGGAGGACGTCATCCCTCCACGCTATCCCCGCGGACGACGAAGGGCTCCCCGTTGGCACGAGGAGCCCTTCGCGGAGGTCAGACCTGGGGGCCGGCCGGCGGAGCCGGGGGCGGCGGCGTCGTTCCCGGAGCGGGCGGCGGCGTCGTTCCCGCTGCGGGCGGGGTCTGCGGCGGGCTGTACGGCTGCGCCGGGGGCGCACCGTATCCAGGACCGGCGTATCCCCCACCGTTGCCGGCGACCGGCTGGCTGGGCTGAACGGGGATGCCGTTCCAGACCGTCTTGTCGGCCAGGAAGGAGTTGGCCCACGGCGCGGGCGGGATCGCGGGGTTCCAGCGGTTGCTGCTGAACGCGAGGATCGCGAGCCAGATGAGCGCGCCGACGCCCGGGATCAGCCAGAGCAGGAGCAGCGGCCAATCCTTACCGAGCTTGAGGCCGATGCGGTACGAGTACATCACTGCGACCGCAAGGATGACCAGGCTGAACACCGGTCCGATGACCGGGATGTTCGACAGGACGCTCGAGGCGACGGCGGCGATCAGCACGACCCACGGCGACACGTCACCGAGCTTGGCCGCGATGAGTCCGTTGTAGACGGGAACCCAGGCGCGCCACTTGCCCTGCACGCCGGCCTTTTCGAAGATCTTCATGTAGAGGAACGACGAGATCACGTACGCCGCGATGGCGAGGATGAAGAGGATCGGGATCAGGACGAGCAAGACGGCGGCGAGAGCAGCGGCACTGCCGCCGTCGTTGTAATAGTAGGAGTCACTCATGCGAGTTCCTTTCCAAGCGAGTGCGCGGGAAGCATCCACGCACCCCCCGCGCCTCACATGCTAGCGAAGCTGAGACTTTCCTGACAGGGGCACGCCCATGTCATACAATCAGCGCCACCTCGCCCGCCACCCCGGGACGAACCTTCCAGCCGACATCGGACGCCCAGTTGACGAACTCGTCGAGCGAGGCGATGCGGGCACCCTGGGAGGAAAGGGATCGCACGAGCTCACCCTTCGCGTGCTTATTGAAGTGGTTGAGTGCCCGCGTCCGACCACCCGAGTCCTCGCTCATGACGCGCACGTAGGCCGAGGAAACGCCCTCCGGCAGCGGCCCGAGAGCCGCGTACGCCTCCGAGCGCAGGTCGAGGACGAAGTCGGGTCGTCGCTGCGCCCACGCCTTCCGCACGGCATCGGCCCAGATCCGCCGCAGAGCCGGGACGCCGGGCAGCGACGTCCCCGCCGCGAGACGATAAAGCGGGATGCCGTCGAGGGCACCGACCGGCCCGAACGGCGCCGACTGGATGAGGACGTGCTCGCCGAGCCATGAACGGGATGCCGCATCGAGGGTCGCGGCATTCAGGGCATCGAACAGGACTCCGGTGTACCGATCGATCGCCGGCATGGTCGGCGCCGTGCGAACCTCAGCGTTGTCGGCGATCTCGTGCCGACGTTTCGCACTGATCTTCAGCACGCGCGCGGCCTCGTCCTCATCGGCGGACAGCGCGACCAGCGCAGAGACGACCGTTTCGCGCGCGTCCCGCAGAGAAGGGAGCGCGAGGGACGCGAGATCGAGCCTCGGACCATCGCCGCCGGGGCGCTTGGTTTCGGACGGAGGGAGCAGGACGAGCATGGGGAACCTTCGAGAAAACAGCGACGCGCGCCGCCCGGAAAACCGGGCGACGCGCGTCAGCGATGAAGCGGCGTCAGGAGACGAGAGCGGCGTTTCCGGCGACGATGGTGAGTTCGTCATCGGCCATCGACAGGAAGCCGTCCTCGGCGTTGGCCAGGATCTTCGTGCCGTCGGTGCGGGTGATTCGCACCTCGCCCTGGGCGAGGATCGCGAGCACCGGCTCATGCCCCTGCATGAAGCCGATCTCACCCTCGACGGTCTTGGCGACGACCAGCGTCGCCTCGCCCGTCCACACCTCGGCGTCTGCCGACACCAGGCTCACGCGCAACGACATGTCAGCCGTTCTCCTTCTGGATCTGCGCCCACTTGGCCTCGACGTCGGAGATGCCACCGACGTTGAAGAACGCCTGCTCGGCGACGTGGTCGAAGTCACCCTTGACGATCGCGTCGAACGACTCGATGGTCTCCTTGATCGGGACCGTGGAGCCCTCGACGCCGGTGAACTTCTTGGCCATGTAGGTGTTCTGCGAGAGGAACTGCTGGATGCGGCGTGCACGCGACACGACGATCTTGTCTTCCTCGGAGAGCTCGTCGACACCGAGGATGGCGATGATCTCCTGCAGTTCCTTGTTCTTCTGGAGGATCTGCTTCACGTTGGTCGCAACGCGGTAGTGGTCGGCGCCGATGTAGCGCGGGTCGAGGATGCGGCTCGTCGACGTCAGCGGGTCGATAGCCGGGTACAGACCCTTCGAGGCGATCTCACGCGAGAGCTCGGTGGTGGCGTCGAGGTGCGCGAACGTGGTCGCGGGAGCCGGGTCGGTGTAGTCGTCGGCGGGGACGTAGATCGCCTGCAGCGAGGTGATCGAGTGACCGCGGGTCGAGGTGATGCGCTCCTGGAGCACACCCATCTCGTCGGCGAGGTTCGGCTGGTAGCCCACGGCGGAGGGCATGCGGCCGAGCAGCGTCGAGACCTCGGAACCGGCCTGCGTGAAGCGGAAGATGTTGTCGATGAACAACAGCACGTCCTGCTTCTGCACGTCGCGGAAGTACTCCGCCATCGTCAGGGCCGAGAGGGCGACGCGCAGACGCGTTCCCGGCGGCTCGTCCATCTGGCCGAACACGAGGGCCGTCTTGTCGAAGACACCCGCCTCTTCCATCTCGGCGATCAGGTCGTTGCCCTCGCGGGTGCGCTCACCGACACCGGCGAACACGGACACACCACCGTGGTCCTGCGCGACGCGCTGGATCATCTCCTGGATGAGGACGGTCTTGCCGACACCGGCGCCACCGAACAGACCGATCTTTCCACCCTGCACGTAGGGCGTGAGGAGGTCGATCGACTTGATGCCGGTCTCGAACATCTCGGTCTTCGACTCGAGCTGGTCGAAGCTCGGCGCCTTGCGGTGGATGCCCCAGCGCTCGGTGACCTCGATCGTCTCGCCGGGGGCGCCGTTGAGCACCTCGCCGGTCACATCGAAGACCTTGCCCTTGGTGACGTCGCCGACGGGCACCGAGATGGGGCCGCCGGTGTCGCGCACTTCCTGGCCGCGGACCATGCCGTCGGTGGGCTTGAGCGAGATCGCGCGGACGAGGTCGTCACCGAGGTGCTGGGCGACCTCGAGGGTGATCTCGGTCGATTCGTCACCGATGGTGATCGTGGTCTTCAGAGCGTTGTAGATCTCGGGGATCGCGTCATGCGGGAACTCGATGTCGACGACCGGGCCGGTGACGCGCGCGACGCGTCCGACGACGGCCGCGTCGGTCTTCTCGGCGGTGAGGCTCATGGCTTCTTCTCTCCTTGGGAACTTACTTGCCGGATGCCAGGGCATCGGCGCCGCCGACGATCTCGGCGATCTGCTGCGTGATCTCCGCCTGACGCGCGTTGTTGCGCAGGCGGGTGTAGTCGGTGATGAGCTTGTCGGCGTTGTCGCTGGCCGACTTCATGGCCTTCTGCGTCGCGGCGTGCTTGGCGGCCGACGACTGGAGGAGGGCGTTGAAGATGCGGCTCTGGACGTAGACCGGCAGGAGCGCATCGAGCACGGTCTCTGCGTCCGGCTCGAACTCGTAGAGCGGGTACACCTCGGCCTGGGCCGGAGCCTCGTCCGCCTCGAGGACCTCGAGGGGAAGAAGGCGGACCGACTCGGGCGACTGCGTCATCATGCTGACGAAGCGGTTGTACACGAGGTGGATCTCGTCGACGCCGTCGTTCTCGCCACCGGCACGGTAGGCCTTCAGGACGGCATCCGAGATCTCTTCCGCCGTCGAGAACTGCGGGGTGTCGGTGTCGCCGACCCACTGTGCGACGCTCGCCATGCGACGGAACTGGAAGTACCCGACGGCCTTGCGCCCGACGAGGTAGAACACGACCTCTTTGCCCTGCGAACGGAGCAACTCGGCCAGCTCGAGCGCCTCACGGAGGATCTGCGAGTTGAACGCGCCGGCCAGGCCGCGGTCGGAGGTGAAGACGACCAGGGCCGAGCGACGGATGTTCTCACGCTCGGTGGTCAACGGGTGATCGACGGAGGAGTGAGTGGCCACCGCGGAGACGGCGCTCGTGACGGCCCGCGCGAAAGGGGATGCCGCGCGCACACGCGCCATCGCCTTCTGAATGCGCGAGGCCGCGATGAGCTCCATCGCCTTGGTGATCTTCTTGGTCGTCTGAGCAGAAGAGATCTTCTGCTTGTAGACCCGTAGCTGTGCGCCCATGATTTACGTCCGTGTCCTCGCTCCTCAGCGACGGCCTTTGACGATCCGCTCCTGGTTCACGTCTTCCGCCTCGGCGGCGTCGACCTTCTCGGCGCCGACGACGCCCTGGTCCTTGCCCGGCTGGAACTCCTTGGTGAAGGCGTCGATCTGCTTCTCGAGCTCGGCGAGGGTGTCGTCACCCAGCGCGTTGGTCTCGCGCAGCGTGTCGAGCACGGTCGAGTTGCGGCGGAGGTAGTCGAGCAGCTCGCGCTCGAAGCGGAGCACGTCCGAGACCTCGACGGTGTCGAGCTTGCCGTTCGTGCCGGCCCAGATCGAGACGACCTGCTCCTCGACGGGGTACGGCGAGTACTGCGGCTGCTTGAGCAGCTCGGTCAGACGCGCACCGCGTGCCAGCTGACGACGCGAGGCCGCGTCGAGGTCGCTCGCGAACATCGCGAAGGCCTCGAGCGAGCGGTACTGCGCCAGCTCGAGCTTCAGGGTTCCGGAGACCTTCTTGATCGACTTGACCTGCGCGTCACCACCGACGCGCGACACCGAGATACCCACGTCGACCGCGGGACGCTGGTTGGCGTTGAACAGGTCGGACTGCAGGAAGATCTGACCGTCGGTGATCGAGATCACGTTGGTCGGGATGTACGCCGAGACGTCGTTCGCCTTGGTCTCGATGATGGGAAGACCCGTCATCGAACCCGCGCCGAGCTCGTCGGACAGCTTCGCGCAACGCTCGAGCAGACGCGAGTGCAGGTAGAAGACGTCGCCGGGGTACGCCTCGCGGCCCGGCGGGCGGCGCAGGAGCAGCGAAACGGCACGGTAGGCCTCGGCCTGCTTCGACAGGTCGTCGAAGATGATGAGGACGTGCTTGCCGCCGTACATCCAGTGCTGGCCGATGGCCGAGCCGGTGTAGGGGGCGAGGTACTTGAAGCCGGCGGGGTCGGAGGCGGGGGCCGCGACGATGGTGGTGTACTCCATCGCGCCGGCCTCTTCGAGCGCGCCCTTCACCGAAGCGATGGTCGAGCCCTTCTGGCCGATCGCGACGTAGATGCAGCGCACCTGCTTGTCGACATCGCCGGACTCCCAGTTCGACTTCTGGTTGATGATCGTGTCGATCGCGATGGCCGTCTTGCCTGTCTGGCGGTCGCCGATGATGAGCTGACGCTGGCCGCGGCCGACGGGGATCATGGCGTCGATCGCCTTGATGCCGGTCTGGAGGGGCTCGTGCACGCTCTTGCGCTGCATGACGCCGGGCGCCTGGAGCTCGAGGGCGCGGCGACCCTCGGTCGCGATCTCGCCGAGACCGTCGATGGGATTGCCGAGCGGGTCGACGACGCGACCCAGGTACCCGTCGCCGACGCCGACCGAGAGGACCTCGCCGGTGCGGGTGACGCTCTGGCCTTCTTCGATGCCGGAGAACTCGCCGAGCACGACGACACCGACCTCGTTCTCGTCGAGGTTCTGGGCGAGGCCGAGCGTGCCGTCCGCGAAGCGGATGAGCTCGTTGGCCATGACGCCGGGAAGGCCCTCGACGTGCGCGATACCGTCGGCCGCGTCGACGACGGCGCCGACCTCGGTCGCCGCAGCGCCGGTGGGCTCGTAGGCGGTGACGAAGTCCTTCAGCGCGTCACGAATGACGTCGGGGCTGATAGAGAGATCTGCCATTGTCTTCCTTCGTTCGTGGGGCACTCGGCCCCCAGATCCACGCCCACTCGGGCGGAAAGTCTTCAGCCGGCGATGCGCTGGCGGAGGTCCGCGAGGCGTGCGGACACGCTCGCGTCGATCACGTCGTCGGCGACCTGCACGCGCAGTCCACCGACCACGGTCGGGTCGATCACGGTGTTCAGCGTGACGGCCGAACCGTAACGTGCGCTGAGAGCGTTCTGGAGGCGGGACTGCTGGTCGGCGTTCAACGGCGTCGCCGCGAACACCGTCGCGACGATGCGCGCGCGCTGATCGGCGACGATGCGCTCAGCGCGACGCAGGAGAGCACGGACGCGACGACCGCGGGCGTGCTCGACCAGCGACGACACGATGAGTGCGGTCCCCGCGCTCGCCCGGCCGTCGAGGAGCTTCGAGACGAGAGCCCCCTTGGCCGACGCGCCGCCGAGGCGGCCGCCCAGCGCGAGCTCGAGTTCGCCGTTGGAAGCGACGGTGCGCGAGAACGAGAAGAGCTCGGCCTCGATGTCCGCGTTCTCGGCGACCGAGGTCGCGAGCACAGCGAGCTCTTCGAGTCCTTCGACGAACTCCGCGGAGTTCGACCAGCGCTGCTGGGCGGCGCTGGAGAGCAGCGCCACGGTCGCGGGCCGGTACGAGGCTCCGAAGACGCCGGACACCAGACCCGCACGGGCGGCGGGCGGCACCGACGAGTCGGACAGCGCGCCGCTCAGCTGCGCCGAGCCGCTCACGGCACCGACGGCCGCGAACAGTTCGCGCGCGACGTCGAGATCGACGCCCGAGGTGGAGGCCAGGGCCTCCGCGGTCGCGGTCCGCGCCTGAGTGGTCGCGCTGCCCATTACTTGGCCGCCTTCTCGGAAGCCTCGAGCTCGGCGAGGAAGCGGTCGACCACGGCATTGGCGCGCGCGTCGTCCGTCAGGGTCTCACCGATGACGTTGCCCGCGAGGTCGACCGCGAGGGTACCGACCTCGGAACGCAGCTGCACGAGGGCCGTCTGACGCTCGGCCTCGATCTGAGCGTGCGCGGACGCGGTGATGCGAGCGGCCTCGGCCGACGCGGTCTCCTTGGCCTCCGCGACGATCTTGCGACCGTCCTGGGTGGCGTTCTCGCGGATCTCACCGGCTTCCTTGCGCGCCTCGGCGAGCTGGGCGGTGTACTCCTCGAGGGCGGCCTCGGCCTGTCGCTGAGCCTCGTCGGCCTTGGCGATGTTGCCCTCGATGGCAGCACTGCGCTCGTCGAGCAGCTTCGCCATGCGCGGCAGAGCGACGCGCCACACCACGAAGATGATGACGACGAAGCACACGGCCGACCAGATGATGTCGTAGACCGCGGGAAGCAGCGGGTTGTGCGCTTCCCCCGCGGGCTCCGCGGCGAGAGTGACAAGAGCGTTCAGCATCCTGTCTCCTTACAGTGAATCGAGAGCGGCCGGGATCAAGTGAAGATGAAGCCGGTTGCGATACCGATGAAGGCGAGCGCCTCGGTGAAGGCGATACCGATGAACATCAGGACCTGCAGGCGGCCCGCGAGCTCGGGCTGACGAGCGACGCCCTCGATCGTCTTTCCGACGACGATGCCCACGCCGATGGCGGGACCGATGGCGGCGAGACCGTAGCCGATCGTGGCGACGTTACCGGTGACCTGGGCGAGAACCGTAGTTGCGTCCACGGGTTTTTTCCTTTCGTTGGGTGGCTCGGCGTGCGCCGGGCCGCTCAGTGCTCTTCTGCGACCGCGAGCTGGATGTAGACCGCGGTGAGGATCGCGAAGACGTACGCCTGGAGGAAGGCGACGAAGATTTCGAACAGGGTGAAGGCGAAGCCGAAGGCGAGGGAGCCGGCACCGAGCGCGGTCCACCATCCGCTGAGGTCGACCACGAAGAACTGCGTCGCGGCGAAGAACAGCACCAGCATGAGGTGGCCGACGACCATGTTCATCAGCAGTCGCAGCGTCAGGGTGACGGGGCGGATGATGAAGGTCGAGAGGAACTCGAGCGGGATGATCAGGATGTAGAGGAACCACGGCAGCCCGGGGGGCATCAGCGAGTTGCGGAAGAAGCCACCGGGGCTCTTCTTGATGCCCGCGTAGATGAACGTGACGTAGGCCACGATCGCGAGAAGCATCGGAACCGCGATGACGCTCGTGCCGGCGATGTTCAGGAACGGGATGACACCCGTGATGTTCATGAACAGCACCATGAAGAAGATGGTGGTGAGGATCGGCAGGAAGCGCTTGCCGTCCTTGCGGCCCAGGATGTCCTCGGCGATGTTCACGCGGACGAAGTCCAGGCCCATCTCGACGACGCTCTGGAAGCGACCGGGGACCACCGTCATGCGGCGCGTGCCGACGACCAGGAGCGTGACCAGGACCACCGTCGCGAGCATCTGAATGAGGTTGATGCGCGTGATCGCGAACATCGTGCCCTCGAACAGCACCGCGTCGGGGAAGAACTCCGAGATGGAGGGCGGGTGGAATTCCGCACCCGCAGACGCGAAGTTCGTGATCAGGGTCGCAGCTTGAGTAGTCAGCGCTGGCTCCAGCTTCGGGGCATCGGTGTGAACCGTTGCGACGATGGTCGGTGATTGTTACCCGAAGTGCGAGCTTGGAGAAGAATTCCAATCGCGGGTGGGTACTCGTCCACCCTATCAAACTCCCGGCGGATCCATGAGTCCGCCCGGTGCGATCGTCTCGGCACCGGACTAATGTGCCGCCGCCGACCGCACCATGGGATAGGGCCGCTCAGGAGCGACGGTCGCCCGCCTCGGGGTCGGTGGGCAGGGTCACGTCGCTCACGCTGGGGATGCGCATGCGCAGGAGGACGACCACGTCGACGGCGAGCGAGGCGATGACGCTGACGACGAGCGCCACGTAGAACACGACGGGGTCGACCCAGCCCTGTCCGCGCAGCACGACGATCGCCACGATGAACAGGATGAGCTTGAGCAGCCAGCCGCCCAGCACGATGCCGAAGAAGATCGGGACGTAGAGCGGATCGCCGAACCACCGGTTCGCCACCAGGATGCTGATGGCCGTGACAGCGAGGAAGATCGCGCTGACCGCGACGCCGGACAGAGCGCTGCCGAGGCCGCCCCCTCCCCCGACGAGGTATCCGATGACGGCCCCGAGCACGAGGAGCACCGCCGTCACGATGCCGCCCCAGACCAGGGCGGTGCGCAGCACCGGGGTACTGGAGAGAGGACGACGGGGGGCGGGGGAAGCACTGCTCATGAGGGGGACTCCGGTCGGGTGGGTCGGGGGCGGCGGGACAGCCGCAGTCGGTGCTGGGAGGGCAAGAGGGTGAGCACGACGCACGCGATGACGCCGATGACGCCGAAGACGATGCCGAACGCGTAGTCGCCGGGCCAGCTCTGCTGGGTGCCGATGTACATCAGCAGGAACGCGAGACTCACCACGGCGGTCCAGCTGTAGAAGATGAGGACCGCGTCGCGATCGGTGTGCCCCATGTCGAGCATGCGGTGGTGCAGGTGCTTGCGGTCCGGAGAGAACGGCGATCTGCCCGCCCACTGTCGGCGGGCGACGGCGAGCCCGAAGTCGAGCAGCGGCAGCAGGACGATGACCACGGGCAGCAGGATCGGGATGAACGCACCGAGCAGCTGCGACCGGCCGATCTTCTCGGGATCGAGCACCGCCGGGTCGAGCTGACCGGTGATGGCGACGGCCGAACTGGCCATGAGGAGCCCGAGCATGAGGGCCCCCGCGTCTCCCATGAAGAGCTTCGCCGGCGTCCAGTTCATCGGGAGGAAGCCGAGGCACGCCCCCACGAGGACGGCCGCGATGAACGATGCGAGGTTGAAGTACGTGCTCGCTCCGGTGTCGCGAACGAGCAGGTAGGAGTACGCGAAGAAGACCCCGTTCGCGATCAGGCAGACGCCGGCGACGAGACCGTTGAGGCCGTCGATGAAGTTCACCGCGTTCATCACGACGACCAGGGCGAACACGGTCAGCAGGAAGCTCACCCAGCTGGAACCGACCGTGAGGGCGCCGATCGGCAGCGAGAGGATCTGCAACTGGCCGAACCAGGCGATGATGCCCGCGGCGACGAACTGCGCCCCGAGCTTGATCATCCAGTCGAGGTCCCAGAGGTCGTCGGCGACGCCGACGAGCACGATGAGCAGGACCGCCCCCAGCAGCGACAGCACCGGCACGGGGTCGATCCAGAAGATCGCGAAGTAGGGGTTGCGGCTCGACAGGGCGAAGGCCGCCACGACGCCGAGGAACATCGCGACGCCGCCGAGGCGCGGCGTCGGCGTCTTGTGCACGTCGCGGTCGCGGATGCCGGGGTACAGCTTGAACCGCAGGGCGAGCTTCCACACCACCCACGACAGCGCGAGCGTGACCGCCGCCGTGAACAGGATGGTGAGGAGGTATTGGGTCACGGACCCGGCGCCTCGGCATCCGGGGTCGTTGCGGCAGGGGCCGCGAGCGGGTCGACGACGTCGTCCACGGGGTCGGGCTCAAGCAGGTCGCCCACGACGGCGCGCAGCCGATCACGCGAGATCGCGCCCTCGCGCAGCACCCGGATCTGCGGCTCCGCTCCCCCGACGAGCGTGGTCGCGTCGATGATGGTGGAGGCGATGCCGGTCTCGCTGACTCCGGCGTCGAGGTAGACGGCGACGCTGTCGCCGAGCATGTCGCGCGCGGAGTCGATGTCGACGGCGGCGGCGCGACCGGTGAGGTTCGCGCTCGACACGGCCAGCGGGCCGGTCTCTTCGAGGAGCTCCAGCGTCATCTTCTGGGCGGGCATGCGCACGGCCACCGTGCCGTGGGTGTCTCCGAGGTCCCACGAGAGCGACGGCTGCGCGGGCAGCACGATCGTGAGACCACCCGGCCAGAACTCGCGGACGAGGTCGTCGACGGCGGGCGGGATCTCGGCCACGAGGGCCCGCAGCGTCCCCACCCCCGGCACGAGCACGGGGGGCGGCTGCTGGCGTCCCCGGCCCTTCGCCTCGAGCAGACCGGCGACGGCGCGCGCGTTGAACGCGTCCGCGGCGATTCCGTAGACGGTGTCAGTGGGGAGCACGACGAGTTCGCCTCGGCCGATCGCTTGACGCGCGTGGCGCATTCCGGACAGCAGCTGCGACTCGTCACGGCAGTCGTAGACGGGTGACATAACGCGCGCCAGTCTAGTCGCGCGCCACCGCCCGCGTCGTCAGGGGCGCACGGCGGTCGTAGCGCGATCCCGGGTCGTGAGGTCCGGGTGGGTCGCCGCCGAACGCCAGCCGTCGGCGGTGAGGATCTCGCGGATGGCCGCGCCCTGCCACTCCCCGTGCTCGATGACGATCGTCGCACCGGGGTGGCCCAGCCGCAGGCCCACGCGACTGAGGTGGCGCACGGCATCCAGCCCGTCCGGTCCTCCGTAGAGCGCCGCGGGCGGGTCGTAGAGGCGCACCTCGGGATCGCGGGGTATCGCGTCGTCGGGAACATACGGAGGATTGGATGCCACGACGGACACGGTTCCGTCGAGCTCGGGGAAGGCGTCGGCGAGGTCGACGAACGCGAGCGTGACGTTGTCCGCACCGATGCGGGCGACGTTGTGCTTCGTCCAGACGAACGCGTCGACCGAGTTCTCGGCGGCGAAGACGCGGGCGTGGGGCACCTCGGTCGCCATCGCCAGCGCGATCGCTCCACTGCCCGTGCCGAGATCGACGGCGATCGGAGCCTCCGACGCCGCCGAACGCAGGGCATCGATGGCGAGCTGAGCCACCATCTCGGTCTCGGGACGGGGCACGAAGACCCCCGGCCCGACCGCGAGCTCCATCGATCGGAACGGGGCGAGACCCGTGAGGTGCTGCAGCGGCTCGCGGGCGGCGCGGCGGTCCAAGAGCGGCGCCAGGGCCCGGGCGGCGGGCTCCGGCATCCGGTCCCCGCGGATCGCGGCGGCCTGGACGCCCCCACGGGACGATTCGAGGACGTGGGCCACCAGTAGCTCGGCGTCGACCTGGGGGTCGGGAACACCCGCCGCGTGCAGACGGTGAGCGGCCGCGCGCACCGTGTCGGCGACCGAAACGGCCGTGGGGGCGGGAGGCGGGACGGTTCCTGACATGACGGGAGCCCAGCCTAGTCGCGCAGCGTCACACAGCCGGCGGTGTCGGAGGGCTCGCCTAAAATGAAGGCGTCCCGACCGACGGCGAAAGGCGAGCCATGCCCGGCATCCACTCCGACATCACCTCTGCATTCGGCGACACGCCGCTGGTGCGGCTGAACCGCGTCGCGGAGGGCGTCGGTGGCCAGATCCTCGCCAAGCTCGAGTTCTACAACCCCGCCTCCAGCGTCAAGGATCGTCTGGGCATCGCGATCATCGACGCGGCCGAGGCCTCGGGCGAGCTCAAGGCGGGCGGCACGATCGTCGAGTCGACCAGCGGCAACACCGGCATCGCCCTCGCGATGGTCGGCGCTGCGCGCGGGTACAAGGTCATCCTGACGATGCCCGCCTCGATGTCGAAGGAGCGCCGCATCCTGCTCAAGGCGTTCGGTGCCGAGCTCGTGCTCACCGATCCGACCAAGGGCATGTCGCACGCCGTCGACGAGGCCAAGCGCATCGTCGCCGAGACCCCCGGCGCCGTGTGGGCCCGCCAGTTCGAGAACGAGGCGAACCCCGCGATCCACCGCAAGACGACGGCCGAAGAGATCCTGCGCGACACCGAGGACAAGGTCGACTACTTCGTCGCCGGCATCGGCACGGGCGGCACCATCACGGGCGTCGGCCAGGTGCTGAAGGAGCGCGTGCCCGGGGTCAAGGTCGTGGCGGTCGAGCCCGCCGACTCCCCCGTGCTCACCAAGGGCCACCCCGGTCCGCACAAGATCCAGGGCATCGGCCCCAACTTCGTGCCCGCGATCCTCGATCGCGACATCATCGACGAGGTCATCGACGTCGAATTCGACGACGCCATCCGCCTCGCCCGCGAGACCGCGGCGAAGGACGGCATCCTCGTCGGGATGTCGTCGGGGGCGGCCATCTGGGCGGCCCTCGAGGTCGCGCGTCGCCCCGAGGCCGCGGGCAAGAACATCGTCGTCATCATCCCCTCGTACGGCGAGCGGTACCTCTCGACGGCGCTCTACGAGCACCTGCGCGAAGACTGACGTGGGGGCCCTCTCCCGCGTCCGCGAAGACATCTCGTGCGCCAAGCTCCGCGATCCCGCGGCGCGCGGCGGGCTCGAGATCGCGCTGCTGTACCCGGGGCTTCACGCCGTGTGGTCGTACCGCATCGCGAACCGGCTCTGGCGACGGGGTCTGCGCTTCCCCGCGCGGGCTCTGTCGCAAGTGACCCGGTGGCTCACCGGGGTCGAGATCCACCCCGGCGCCACCATCGGTCGACGCTTCTTCATCGACCACGGCATGGGTGTCGTGGTCGGTGAGACGGCCGAGGTCGGCGACGACGTGATGCTGTACCACGGCGTCACCCTGGGCGGTCGTCAGCGCGAGGGCGGCAAACGCCACCCGACCCTGCACGACGGGGTCGCCGTGGGCGCGGGGGCCAAGATCCTCGGTCCGATCACGCTCGGTGCGCGGTCGGTCGTGGGGGCGAATGCCGTGGTCACCCGCGATGCACCGGCCGACAGCGTGCTCGTGGGCGTCCCGGCCAAGGCGCGCACGCGCCGCAACGGCGAGGACACCCGCGCGCTGTTGACCACCCCGGAGTACTGGATCTGACCGCCGCGGCGGCTGGTCCCGTTCGGCCGCCCCGCCGTAGGCTCGGACGATGCCCCGACTGCACGACCTCTCGCTCGTAGCCCAGGTCGACGGGCTCCGCCGCGACGAGTTCTCGCCCACCGAGCTGACGAGCCACTACCTCGACCGCATCGACCGCCACCGCGGTCTCGGCGCCTTCTCCGAGGTGACCCGGGATGCCGCGCTCCGACGTGCGGCGGACCTCTCTCGACCGGCCTACGGGTCGCTGTGGGGCGTCCCCCTGGCCGACAAGGACCTCGTCGCCCGCGCCGGAGTGCCCACGCGCTACGGGTCGCGCTCACGGGTGAACCATGTGCCCGCGGCATCCGATCCCCTCGCCGCGGCGCTCGACGCCGCCGGAGCGATCAACGTCGGCAAGACCAGCACCTCGGAGTTCGGCCTCACCGGCTTCACCGAACCGTTGATCCACGACCCGGCGCGCGACCCGTGGCGCCCTGCGGCCGGCGCCGGGGGCTCGAGCGGCGGCGCGGCAGTGGCCGTCGCGGCGGGCCTTCTCCCCGCGGCCGTGGGTTCGGACGGCGGCGGCTCGATCCGCATCCCCTCGGCCACCGTGGGCGTCGTCGGTCTCAAACCCTCGCGGGGGCGGCTGCCGATCGGCTCGGGCTTCGACTCCCCCGACGGCCTGTCGGTCACGGGGCCGATCGCGCGCACGGTGGAAGATGCCGGCCTCCTGCTCGACGCCCTCGTCGGCCTCGCCCCCTTCTCGTATGCGACGGCCGCCCCCAGCGCCGGACCCTTCGTCGATGCCGCCCGACGCGACCCCGGTCGGCTGCGCCTGGGGGTCACCACCGTCTCGCCATGGGACGACGATGAAGACATCGTTCTCGACGCCGACGCCCGCGCCGCCTTCGACACCGCCGCCGCCTGGCTCGACGACGCCGGACACGCGGTGACGGATGCCGACTGGCATCCGTTCGGTTATGCCGAGCTTTTCCACGTGCTCTGGCGGGCGAGTGCCGCACGCATCCCGTTGAGCGACGCCGATACCGAGCTCGTCGAGCCGCTCACCGCGTGGCTGGTGCAGGAGGGGCGTCGCCTGTCAGCGCTCGAGCTGCTCGGCGGACTCGCGGCCGCCCGGGCCTTCGAACGCCGCACCATCGCCGACTTCTCGGCCTTCGATGCCGTGCTCACCCCGGCTCTCGCGCAGCCTCCCCAGCCGGTCGGCTCGTACGCGGGGCACAGCCCCGAGCGCACGTTCGCGATGCAGGTCGAGTACGCGCCGTACTCCAGCTTCGTCAACGTCGCGGGATTACCGGCCCTGACGATCCCCGTGACGACGGATACCGAGGACCACCCCGTATCGGTGCAGCTCGTGGGCCGCCCCGGGGGCGAGGCCACGCTGCTGTCGCTCGCCGCTCAGCTCGAAACGCGCCGGGGCCCGCTCCCCCAGCCTCCCGCCTGGGACGCCTGACGCCCATCAGTACACAACGCAGGAGATCCGCCCGCGCCGAAGCCTTGACGACGCTCTGCGGACGGGTCACGGCCGTGGATCCTGCGTTGTGGTCGCGGAATGGCGCCCGTCAGGGCAACAGGCCCGCCGCGGCGAAGGCGCGGGCGTAGATCTCGCGGATCACGCCCTCTTTGCGGGCGTTGTACTCGCTCATCAACCCGTGCGCCGCGACCTCGCGCTTGACCGCGGCGTACCGCTCCCGATCGGCCTCGTCTGCGCGCAGCCGGTCGCGGAAAATACGGTGCCGCGCGGCCTCGGGGCTGTCGGGCGGCCACACGTGCAGGTTGGCGGCAGGCTCCGCCGACACCAGGCAGCGGTGTCCGAGCCACCACGGCTCGCGCACGCGCAATACGAACCCGAGCGTCTCGAGGGCAGGGACGTAGGCGTCCTCATCGTCGGTGTCGGCGACCGTCAGGTCGATGTCGATGATCGGCTTGGCGGCCAGCCCCGGCACCGACGTCGAGCCGACGTGCTCGATCGCGAGGACACGGTCACCCAGCGCACCGACGATGCGGGAGCGGAGCATCTCGAAGATCTCGGGCCACGCGGCATCCGGGTCCACGATCTCGATCTGCCGCACCTGCTCGGCGGGGCCGACCCACGGCGAGAGTCCGGGCGGGGGCGGGGTGTCATCGAACGACACGATCTGAGCGGCGGTGAGCACCACCCGAGCTTAGGAGTCGGCGAGGGCCGCGAGGCGGGCTTCTTCGTCGGCGGTGATCGCCGACTCGATGATCGGGCCGAGGGCGCCGTCCATCACCTGATCGAGGTTGTACGCCTTGTACCCGGTGCGGTGATCGGCGATGCGGTTCTCAGGGAAGTTGTAGGTGCGGATGCGCTCGGAGCGATCCATGCCGCGGATCTGCGACTTGCGCGCGTCGGCGGCGACGGCGTCGCGCTCCTCCTGCTGCTTGGCGAGCAGGCGCGCGCGCAGCACGCGCATGCCGGCCTCACGGTTCTGCAGCTGCGATTTCTCGTTCTGCATCGACACGACGATGCCGGTGGGCACGTGGGTGATGCGCACAGCCGAGTCGGTCGTGTTGACGGACTGCCCGCCGGGTCCCGAGGAGCGGAAGACGTCGATCTTCAGGTCGTTCGAGTCGATCGCGACCTCTTCGGGCTCGTCGACCTCGGGGAAGACGAGCACGCCGGTGGTCGAGGTGTGGATGCGTCCCTGCGACTCGGTGGCAGGCACGCGCTGCACGCGATGCACTCCGCCCTCGTACTTCAGATGCGCCCACACGCCCTGCGCGGGATCGCTCGACGAGCCCTTGATCGCGACCTGGACGTCTTTGTAGCCGCCGAGGTCGGATTCGGTGCGTTCGAGAAGCTCGGTCTTCCAGCCCATGGATGCCGCGTACTGCAAGTACATGCGCAGCAGGTCGGCCGCGAAGAGGGCGCTCTCGGCTCCCCCCTCGCCGCCCTTGATCTCCATGATCACGTCGCGGGCGTCGTCGGGGTCGCGCGGGATGAGCAGGCGCCGCAGGCGCTCCTGCGTCTCGGCCACGCGCTCCTCGAGCGCCGGGACCTCCTCGGCGAACGCGGAGTCCTCGCGGGCGAGCTCGCGCGCCGCCTCGAGGTCGTCGGACGCCGCGGTCCACGCTTCGTGGGCCGCGACGATCCGTGACAGCTCGGCGTAGCGCCGATTGACGCGCTTGGCGCGCGCGGCGTCCGCGTGCACGGCCGGGTCGGAGAGTTCCTCCTGGACGGCCTTGTGCTCCTCGAGCAGTCCGCGGACCGACTCGAACATCGCGGGTTCCGACATCGCGCCTCCCGCCCCGATCAGCGGATGCTGTTGTCGTCACCGCCGCGCGCGGGCGCCGGGATCGACTTCTGCATCTGCACGAGGAACTCGACGTTCGACTGGGTCTCCTTGAGCTTTCCGAGCACGACCTCGAGGGCCTGCTGGGGCTCGAGGCCGGCCAGCGCACGACGCAGCTTCCAGGTGATCTTGACCTCGTCGTTCGACAGCAGCATCTCTTCGCGGCGGGTGCTCGACGCGTTGACGTCGACCGCCGGGAAGATGCGCTTGTCTGCGAGCTGGCGGTTCAGGCGCAGCTCGCTGTTACCGGTGCCCTTGAACTCCTCGAAGATCACGTCGTCCATCTTGGAGCCGGTCTCGACGAGGGCCGTGGCGAGGATCGTGAGCGATCCGCCGTTCTCGATGTTGCGCGCGGCGCCGAAGAAGCGCTTGGGCGGGTACAGCGCCGAGGCGTCGACGCCACCCGAGAGCACGCGGCCCGAGGTGGGGGCGGCGAGGTTGTAGGCGCGGCCGAGGCGGGTGATCGAGTCAAGCAGCACGACGACGTCGCGGCCGAGCTCGACGAGACGCTTCGCGCGCTCGATGGCCAGCTCAGCAACCGTGGTGTGGTCTTCGGCCGGGCGGTCGAAGGTCGAGGCGATGACCTCGCCGCGCACGGTGCGCTGCATGTCGGTGACCTCTTCGGGCCGCTCGTCGACGAGCACGACCATGAGGTGGACCTCGGGGTTGTTCGTCGCGATCGCGTTGGCGATCTGCTGCAGCACGATCGTCTTACCGGCCTTGGGGGGCGCGACGATCAGGCCGCGCTGGCCCTTGCCGACCGGGGCGACCAGGTCGATGATGCGCTGCGTGAGCTTCTCGGGACCGGTCTCGAGGCGCAGGCGCTCCTGGGGGTACAGGGGCGTGAGGTTGTTGAACTCGACGCGCGTGGCGGCGTCGTCGACCGACAGGCCGTTGATCGAGTCGACCTGTACGAGGGCGTTGTACTTCTGGCGGCCCTGCTGCTCGCCCTCGCGGGGCTGCTTGATGGCGCCGACGACGGCGTCGCCCTTGCGGAGGTTGTACTTCTTGACCTGCCCGAGCGAGACGTAGACATCGCTGGGGCCGGGCAGGTAACCGGTGGTGCGCACGAACGCGTAGTTGTCGAGCACGTCGAGCACGCCGGCGATGGGGACGAGCACGTCGTCCTCGCCGATCTCGGTCTCGAACTCGTCGCCCGTCGTGCCCTGGCCGCGACGCTTGTTGCGCTGACGGTTGCGGTTGCTGGCCGCCCCGCCCTGCTGCTGCTGGGCCTGCTGGCCGTTCTGGGCGTTGTCGCGCTGGCCGCCGTCGCGCTGGCCGCTCTGGGACCCGTTGTCGCGGGCGTTCTCGCGCTGGCCGCCCTGCTGCTGCGGGGCCTCGGCCTCGTCGGCGGCGGGCTGCGCCGGAGCCTCGACCTTGTCGGCGTCGGCCTTGTTGCGGTTGCGGTTGCGCGAGCGGCTGCGGCCGCGGCCACGGGCCGGGGTCTCGTCGGTCTGCTCGGCGGCGCCGTCGGCGAGCGCGGTGTCGGCCTGCTCGGCGTCGCCCTCGGCGGGCGCGACGTCGGCGGCGGCAGCCTCGGCGACGGGCGCGTCAGCGTCGACCGCGGGGGTCTCGGTCTTGGCGTCGGCGTCGGTGGCCACATCGGCGGCCGTCGTGACGGGGGTCGTTGCGGACTCGTCGGTCGCGGCCTCGGCGGCGGGTGCCTCCGCAGCGGGCGCCTCGGCGGCGGCGGCTTCGGCGGCGGCCTTCTCTTCGGCGGCGGCGGCGTCGGCAGCGGCCTTCTCTTCGGCGGTCGCGCTCTTGGCACGGCGCGGGGCACGCTTGCGCGGGGCGCGCGCGGGCTTCTCGACCGGTGCCGGCTCTTCGGCGGCGGTCTCCGCGGCAGCTTCGGCGGCAGGCGTGTCCGAGGCGGGAGCCTCGGCAGCGGGTGCGTCGGGGGCGGGCGCGTCCGCGTCCGCCTCGGCCGGGGCCTCGGGGGCGAGGGCGTCGTCGGTGAACAGCGCCTCCGGCTGTGCGTCGGCGGCCGCCTCGGCGGACTCCTCGGCCGCCGGGGCGTCTACGCCCTCGGGGGTCTGTTCGGTATCGGTGCCCTCCGCCGCAGCCGTGGGCTGCTCGTCGGCGGGGGTCTCGACGCCCTCGGGCGCGTCGACGGGCTGGGTCTCGGAGATGGACTCCACGAGTGCTCCTCAGAAAATGAAACGTGATCAGATCGCGCTTCGCCATGCAGAACGCAGACGAAGGACACCAGCGGTTCGGGAGACTGCAGCCGATACCGGGTTCGCGATGTGTTGCGGATTTCGCAGGTGGTGCAGAGGCTCAGATTCGCGAAGTTACGCGGAACCCTCTGCGTTTTTCACTGTACCACCCTTGACGTCGACGGCGAGCATGAGCGCCTGCCACGGGGTGTCGACCACGGATGCCATAAGATCCGCCGCCTCGAGTCGCTGCCCCGGCCCGTCGGCCAGCACCAGCACGCTGGGCCCGGCCCCCGACACGACCGCCGCATACCCCTCCGCGCGGAGGGTCCGCACGAGCCGATCGGTCTCGGGCATGGCCTGCGCGCGGTAGTTCTGGTGCAGCTTGTCTTCGGTCGCCGCCATCAGCAGCTCGGGGCTCTGCGTCATCGCCGCGATCAGCAGCGCCGAACGCGAGACGTTGAACACCGCATCCTCGCGCGGCACCTGCAGAGGCTGCAGGCTCCGCGCCACGGCGGTCGACATGGTGAAGCTCGGGACGAACACCAGCGGCGAGACACCGCGGTGGACGATGAGCTGCTTGTGCTGGGGGCCCTCGGCATCCATCCACGCGATGGTGAGGCCGCCGAACAGGCCGGGCGCGACGTTGTCGGGGTGCCCCTCCATCTCGGTGGCCAACCGCAGCAGATCGACGTCGCTGAAAGAGACCTCTCCCTCGAGCAGCCCCTTCGCGGCCAGGATGCCGGCGACCACGGCGGCCCCGGACGATCCCATGCCGCGGCCGTGCGGGATCACGTTATGAGCCGTCAGTCGGAGCCCCGGCAGGGAACGGCCCACCGAGGCGTACGTGTGCGCCATCGCGCGCACAACGAGGTGCGAGGCGTCGCGGGGCACGTCTGCCGTCCCCTCGCCCTCGACCTCGATCTCGAGACGGTCGCCGTCGAGGTGCTCGACGACGAGCTCGTCGTAGACGCTCAGCGCGAGGCCGAGGGTGTCGAAGCCGGGCCCGAGGTTCGCGCTGGTGGCGGGAACGCGGACGGCGACTCGACGACCGGGGCCTGGGCTCACGCGGTCACCGGCTGCAGGTCGAGCACGGAGGCGACCTCCGAGGTGGCGGCGTCGACGACCGTGGGCGACACGTCGGTGCCGTCGGCACGACGCAGGGCCCACTGGGGGTCCTTGAGGCCGTGGCCGGTGACGGTGAGGACGACCTTCGCGCCGACGGGCACGACGCCGGCCTCGGCGCGCTCGAGCAGACCCGCGACGCTGATGGCCGAGGCGGGCTCGACGAAGATGCCCACCTCGCCGGCGAGGATCTTCTGCGCCTCGAGGATGCCGGCGTCCTCGATCGCGCCGAAGTAGCCGTCGGTGGCGTCACGGGCCTCGAGAGCCAGCTCCCACGACGCGGGATTGCCGATGCGGATCGCGCTCGCGATGGTCTCGGGCTGCTTGACGACCTCGCCGCGCACGAGCGGGGCGGAGCCGGCGGCCTGGAAGCCGAACATGCGGGGCACGCGCGTGGCGACGCCGCGGGCGGCCTCTTCGCGGTAGCCGCGCGAGTACGCGGTGTAGTTGCCGGCGTTGCCGACGGGGATGAAGTGGAAGTCGGGGGCGTCGCCCAGGACCTCGACGACCTCGTAGGCGGCGGTCTTCTGCCCCTCGATGCGGTCGGGGTTCACCGAGTTGACAAGGTGCACCGGGTAGTGGTCGGCGAGCTCGCGCGCGATCTCGAGGCAGTCGTCGAAGTTGCCGCGGATCTGAATGAGCCGGCCGTTGTGCGCCACGGCCTGGCTGAGCTTGCCCATCGCGATCTTGCCCTCGGGCACGAGGACAGCGGCGGTGATGCCCGCGTGGGCGGCGTACGCCGCGGCCGAAGCCGAGGTGTTGCCGGTCGAGGCGCAGATGACGGCCTTCGCGCCGTGCTCGACGGCACGCGAGAGGGCCACGGTCATGCCGCGGTCTTTGAAGGAGCCCGTCGGGTTCATGCCCTCGTACTTCACCCAAACGTCGGCGCCAGTGCGACGCGACAGCGCGGGTGCGGGCAGCAGCGGCGTGCCGCCCTCGCCCAAAGTGACGACGGTGGAGGCGTCGGTGACACCCAGACGGTCGGCGTATTCGCGGAGGACTCCGCCCCAGAGGTGTGCCATGTCAGTTCCCTTCCACACGCAGCACGGAGACCACGCGCTCGACGACGCCGCTCGCGGCGAGACGCTCGACGGTCTCGCTCAAATCCTGCTCGCGGGCCTTGTGTGTTCCGATGACCAGGCGGGCGGATCCCGCTCCGGTCGCTGAGCCTGTCGCGGCTGCCGAGTCGTCGGCATCCGGAGTCTGCTCGATGACGGTCTGCTCGACGGTCGCGATCGACACGCGCCCCTCGCTGAGGATGCCCGCGACGGTGGCCAGCACGCCCGGCTGGTCGTCGACCTCGAGCGTGATCTGGTAGCGCGTGATGACGTGGCCGATCGGCACGGCGGGGAGGTTCGCGCGCGTCGACTCGCCCACGCCCACTCCCCCGGCGATGTGACGGCGCGCGGCCGAGACGACGTCGCCGAGCACGGCCGACGCGGTCTGCACACCGCCGGCGCCGGCGCCGTAGAACATCAGGTCGCCCGCGGCCTCGGCCTGGACGAAGACGGCGTTGTTCGCGCCGTGGACGCTCGCCAGCGGGTGGGTGCGCTCGACGAGGGCCGGGTACACGCGCACCGAGATCGACTCGGTGCCGCCGTCCTCGGCGGCGAGGCGCTCGCACACGGCCAGAAGCTTGATGACGTACCCCGCGTGACGCGCCGACTCGATCATCGCGGCGTCGACCGAGGTGATGCCCTCGCGGTGAACGGCATCGAGCGGAACCGTCGTGTGGAAGGCGAGGCTCGCGAGGATCGCGGCCTTCTGCGCGGCGTCGTAGCCTTCGACGTCGGCGGTGGGATCGGCCTCGGCGTAGCCGAGGGCCTGCGCCTGGGCGAGCACGTCGCCGAAGTCGGCGCCCTCGGTGTCCATGCGGTCGAGGATGTAGTTCGTCGTGCCGTTGACGATGCCCATGATGCGCACGACGCGGTCACCGGCGAGCGAGTCGCGGAGCGGCCGGATGATGGGGATCGCACCGGCGGCGGCGGCCTCGTAATACACCTCGGCGCCTACCTGGTCGGCGGCCTCGAAGACCTCGGAGCCGTGCGTGGCCAGCAGCGCCTTGTTCGCGGTGACGACGTCGGCGCCCGAGGCGATCGCGTGCAGCACCTGCGTGCGGGCGGGCTCGATGCCGCCGATGAGCTCGATGACGATGTCGCTGCCGACGATCAGGGTGTCGGCGTCGGTGGTGAACAGCTCCTGCGGCAGATCGACGTCGCGCTTGGCGTCGACGTCGCGCACGGCGATGCCGGCGAGCTCGAGCTTCGCGCCCGCGCGGTCGGCGAGCTCGTCGCCGTGCTTGAGCAGCAGGTCGGCGACCTGCGAGCCGACGGCGCCGGCGCCGAGGAGCGCCACGCGGAGCGTGCGGTAGTCGGTCATTCGGTGTCTCCGTGAGGTGTAGCGGAAGGAGCGGATGCCGGGATCCCGGCGTCGCGCGCGAGGAGGTCGTCGATGCTCTCGCCGCGGACGATCACGCGGGCCTGACCGTCGCGCACGGCGACGACCGGGGGACGCGGCGTGTAGTTGTAGTTGCTCGCGAGCGAGAAGCAGTAGGCACCGGTGGCGGGCACGGCCAACAGGTCGCCGGGGGTGACGTCGGCCGGGAGGTACTCGGCATCCACCACGATGTCTCCCGACTCGCAGTGCCGCCCGACAACGCGCGCGAGCGACGGGGGCGCGGAGCTCGTGCGCGAGACCAGCCGCGCCGAGAAGTCGGCGCCGTAGAGGGCGGGCCGGGCGTTGTCGCTCATGCCGCCGTCGACGCTGACATAGGTGCGGTCGAGGTTTTCTCCCGCCGTCACGGTCTTGACCGTGCCGACCTCGTAGAGGGTGACGCCGGCCTGACCGACGATGACGCGGCCGGGCTCGGTGGCGACGTCGGGCATCGGGATGCCGCGCACCGCGCACTCGTCGGCGATGGCGTCGACGATGCCGTCGGCGATCTCTTCGATGGGCTTGGGATCATCGACCGCCGTGTACGAGATGCCGAAGCCGCCGCCGACGTTGAGCAGGGGGATCTCTCCCCCGGCCAGCAGATCGGCGTGCAGGTCGACCAGGCGCGCGGCCGACTCGCGGAAGCCGGAGGAATCGAAGATCTGCGAGCCGATGTGGGCGTGCAGACCGACGAAGCGCAGGCTCGACAGCTCGCGGATGCGGGCCACGGCCTCGGCCGCCCCCTCGAGCGAGAAGCCGAACTTCTGGTCTTCGTGGGCGGTGGCCAGGAACGCGTGGGTCTCGGCGTGCACGCCGGTGCGCACACGAACGAGCACGGACTGCACGGCGCCGCGGCGTTCGGCGATGGCGGCGAGACGCTCGATCTCGATCGGGCTGTCGACGACGACCGAGCCGATCCCCACCTCGACGGCGCGCTCGAGCTCGGACACGTTCTTGTTGTTGCCGTGGAAGCCCAGGCGCGCGGGATCGGCGCCCGCCGCGAGCGCGACCTCGAGCTCACCGCGCGTGCAGACGTCGACGGCGAGTCCTTCGTCGACGACCCAGCGCACGACCTCGGTCGACAGGAACGCCTTTCCGGCGTAGTACACGCGGGCCCGGATGCCGTGGCGCGCGGCTGCGGCGTCGAAGGCGGCGCGAGCACGACGGGCGTGGTCACGCACCTCGTTCTCGTCGAGCACGTAGAGGGGGGTGCCGAAGCGGTCGCGCAGGTCGAAGACCGAGACCCCGCCGACCTCGACGGAGCCGTCGGCGACGCGATGCGCGGACGAGGGCCAGACGGAGGCGACGAGCTCGTTCGCTTCGGCCGGGGCGGTGAGCCAGGCGGGCACGAGCGCGGAGTGCGAGGCGGACACAGGGGGACCAATCGGGTTTTGCGGCGACGCGACGGCCGCGGATCACGGCTCCCACCCGCGCGGAGAGTCACGCGGCGGGCAGTCCTTGCAGTCTAGGGCACGTCGTATGCCGCACCCTTCCCACGCCCCTCGGGGCGGACGAGGCACCTCCCGTCGATCAGCCGCAGGTGCCGTCGCTCTGCAGCGCCGGATCGTTCAGGATGCCGCCGGCCACATCGAACGTCGCGACGAGGTCCTGACCCTGCACGGTGGCCGAGGTGAGGGTCAGTCCCTTCGGCAGTCGATCGGCGATGCACAGGCTCCGCTCCGTGAGGAGGGAGTCGGCGATGCCGCCGAACTGGCCGCGCAGCGTGTCGGCGTCGATCGCGTTGCCGCCCACCTGGAACGACGACGGGGTCAACGTCAGGTCGCCCGCCGCGGCGCCCGGGGTCACTCCGACCCCGACGGGGATCGCGATGCCGAAGAGCGAGAGCGAGGTGTCGAGTTTCACGTCGGGGGCGGCGACGGTGATCGTGCTCGCGGGGAGGTCGGGGACCTCGGCGAGCAGGGCCTTCAGCTGATCCTGATCGAGGCGGACCGACGCGACGCCGCCGTCGGCCGCCGCGTCACCCGTGATGGGCACTCCGCGTAGGTCGACGCGGACGTCACCGGTGATGGGCCCGAGGGTCACGTCGTTCGACGAGACCGCGACCTCGTCGAGGCGTCCGCCGATCAGCTGCGGTAGCACGAGCCCCGCCACCGACACATCGACGTTCTGATCGTCGGGAAGACCGACGTTCTTCACCACCAGCGAACGCACCGTGCTCGTCACTACGGAGCGCGCGATGAACTCGGCGGCGACGGCGGCCACGGCGAGCAGCACCACGACCACCACCAGTACCGCGATCCAGCGACCCGTCCGGCGACGGGGAGCCGTGGCATCCGTCATGCTCTACATCCGCTCCGGAGCGCTGACGCCGAGCAGGTCGAGGCCGTTGCGCAGCACCTGACCGGTGGCGTCGTTGAGCCACAGGCGCGTGCGGTGCACGGGCTCGACCGGGGCATCACCGAGCGGGATGACGCGGCAGTTGTCGTACCAGCGGTGGTAAAGGCCCGCGAGCTCTTCGAGGTAGCGCGCGACGCGGTGCGGTTCGCGCACCTCGGCGGCGTACGCGACGATGCGCGGGTACTCCTGCAACGCGCCCAACAGGGCCGATTCGGTCTCGTGGTCGAGGAGCTCCGGGGCGAAATCGGAGCGGTCGACACCCGAGTCGGCCGCGTTGCGGGCCACGTTGTGCGTGCGGGCGTGGGCGTACTGCACGTAGAAGACGGGGTTGTCGTTCGTGCGCTTCTGCAGGATCTCTGGATCGAGCGTCAACGGCGAATCGGCCGGGTAGCGGGCGAGCGAGTACCGCAGGGCATCGGTGCCGAGCCAGGCCTGCAGGTCGTCGAGCTCGACGATGTTGCCGGCCCGCTTCGACAGGCGCGCGCCGTTGATCGACACGAGCTGACCGATGAGCACCTCGATGTCCTTGTCGGGGTCGTCTCCCGCCGCACCCGCGAGGGCCTTGAGGCGGTGGACGTAGCCGTGGTGGTCGGCCCCGAGCAGGTAGATCTTGTGCGCGAACCCGCGATCACCCTTGTTCAGGTAGTACGCGGCATCGGCGGCGAAGTAGGTGTACTCGCCGTTCGAGCGCCGGATGACGCGGTCCTTGTCGTCGCCGAAATCGGTCGTGCGCACCCACACGGCGTCGTCCTCGTCGAAGACGTGGCCCTGCTCGCGCAGGCGGTCCACGGCCTCGTCGACGAGGCTCGGCCGGCCCTCGATCCGCGCGTGCAGGTCGCGCTCCGAGAACCACACGTCGAAGTGGACGTTGAAGCGCGCGAGCGAGGCCTGGATCTCGCCGAGCTGGAACCCGTAGGCCAACTCGGTGGCGACGGAGATCTGCTCGGCGCGATCGAGGTCGAGGATGTCGGTGCGTGCGGCGCGCACTCGCTCCGCGAGAGCCGCGATGTACGCTCCGCCGTATCCGTCCTCGGGAGTCGGCTCGCCCGCGATCGCCGCGACGACGGAGCGACCGAAGCGCTCCATCTGCGCGCCGGCGTCGTTGATGTAGAACTCGCGCACGAGGGTCGCGCCGCTGGCCAGGAGCACGCGCGCGATCGCGTCGCCCAGGGCCGCCCACCGGGTGTGGCCGATGTGCAGCGGACCGGTGGGGTTGGCGCTGACGAACTCGAGATTGATCGTGTTCCCGCGCTGAGTGTCGTTGGTGCCGAACGCGGCCCCCTGCTCGACGATGGTGCGGGCCAGAGCACCGGCAGCCGCGGCATCGAGGCGGATGTTGATGAAGCCCGGGCCGGCGACCTCGACGCTCGCGATGCCCTCGACGGCTTCGAGGCCCGCGGCGATCTCGGCGGCGAACTCGCGAGGGTTCACCCCGACGATCTTCGACAGCTTGAGGGCGGCGTTGGACGCCCAATCGCCGTGGTCGCGGTTCTTGGGCCGCTCGAGCGGCAGGTCGGCGGCCGTGATCCCGGCCGACGAGCCCTCTCGTCGTGCCTCGGCGAGCGGGGCGATGACGGCGAGCAGGGCGGCGGAGAGGGCTGCGGGATCCATAACCCTTCAAGTCTAGGCATGGCGCCGGGGCGCCCGCGTCAGGCGATCTGGACCAGGGCCTCGTGGTCGTCGGGCTCCGTCGCGTCGACGCCCTCGACGACGGCATCCACCCGCATCCGCTCGAGACCCACGTATCCACCGTGGTAGCTGAGGAACGCACAGTCGGCGGCGTCGCGTCCCGTGGCGATGCGCACCAGCGATCGGCGATCGGCGAGGCGTGTCGCATCCACCACGTACCAGGTCCCGTCGAGGTAGGCCTCGGCAACGGCGTGGAAGTCCATCGGCTCGAGCCCGGGGGCGAAGCAGGCGGCGTAGCGGGCGGGCACGTCCATCGCGCGAAGCAGGGCGATCACGAGGTGGGCGTAGTCGCGGCACACGCCCTGGCCCGTGGCGAGGGTCGTCACGGCGCTGTCGGTGCCGAAGCTGAGCCCCGGCGTGTAGGTGACGGTGGATGCCACGAAGCCCGACACCGCGGCCAACAGGTCGCGACCCGCCAGGCCCCGGAACTGTCGGCGCGCCTGCGCGAACACCTCGTCGGACTGGCAGTAGCGGCTCGGACGCAGGTACCCGATGGTGTCGAGGTCGCTCGTGCGAGAGCGCTGCGCGGGACCGGCCACGAGCGCGTCGTATCGCACGGAGAGCGGACCCTCCTCGGCGGTGAGGCGGTGAAGGCGGCTGCCGGCCTGGTCCACCAGTTCGGTCGCCGTGTACCGCCGATCCCCCTGCGCGAACGTCAGATTCTCATCGACGACGGGCACTCCGCGCGCGGCGGCGATCTGGAAGATGAGGTCGACGGACGCCCCGAGATCGAGGTCGAGTTCAGCGGTCACGCGGCGCGGCACCGGGCAATCCTCGCACGCGTTCGGACCCCCTCGGCCCGGCGGCCGCGAAGCCGGTCACCCGTCCTTCTTACCGGGGCCCTTACCGTTGCCGTTGCCCGGTCCCTTGTCGTCTTTGCCGCCCGGTCCCCTGTCGTCGGGAGCGGGCTGCGTCGGCACGTCGCCGCCGTCGTCGGTCACCGTGTCCTGCGACTGCTCGGGGCTCGGCTCCGTCGTCGGGGTCGGGCTGGGACTGGGGGCGAGAGAGGTGAGGTCGGCGCGGACGGTGGCGATCCGGCTCAGGATGCCGTCGGCCTCCTCCGCCGAGATCTCGCCGGCGTCGCGGCGGGCGATGACGTCGGCCTCGAGGGCGTCGAGGCTCGCGAGGGCCGAGGCGTAGTCCCCGCTCGAGGCCTGGTCGGCCACCGTCTGCACGTTCTGCTGCCAGGCCGTGGGCGCCTCGGCGGGCGGGGTGCACGCGGCGAGCGCGAGGACCCCGGCGAACAGGATTCCGGCGAGGGGAGCGGCACGGCGGATCACGGGGCCACCTCTTTCCAGAGATCGTCCATGTGCTGGTCGAGAGGTTGGGGCAGCGTCGGCAGAGCGGGCTCGGACGATGCTCCCGCCCCGCCGAGGGCGACGGCGGTGCCGATGGCGCCCACGGCCAACAGGACCGCGGCGATCGCCCCGATCACGATCGTGCGTCGTGCGAGTCGGCGGGGCGCCGCGGTCCGCTCGGACCGGGCCGACGGCTCGAAGACCCGCGTGGGGGCCGTGCCCCCGGGAAGAGCGGCGGTCATGACCGCCGACGCCGGCGTCGACGGCAGGGGCGGCGGGACGGCGACCCCCGAGAGCGTCCTGAGCGCGACGATCAGGCCCGTGGCATCCGGTCTTTCACTCGGCTCGATCGCGGTCATCTTCTCGAGCACCTCGCGCCAGGCCGCCGGGATCCGCGCCGGGATCTCGGGAGGCGAGACGAGTCGTGCCGCGAGGGCTTCGTGCGGCGTCCGCGACCCGAAGGGGCGCGCGCCGGTCAGTGCTTCGAGCAGCACCAGACCGAGTGCGTACACGTCGCTGGCGGGTGCCGCCGGCATGCCCCGCGCCTGTTCGGGACTGAGATACGCGGCCGTGCCGATCACGGTGTCGGCGCGCGTGACCCGCGTCGCCCCGACCAGCGAGGCGATGCCGAAGTCGGCGAGCGTGGCCCTGGGGGTCTCGCCCGCGTGGGCGGCGGGGCGGATGAGGATGTTCGACGGCTTGACGTCGCGGTGCACGATGCCCCGCCCGTGGATGACGGCGAACGCCTCGGCGATCTCGCGACCGACGCGGGCGACTTCGGGGCCGGGCAGCGGGCCCCGAGCGATGAGGTCCGTCAGGGTGGGGCCCGAGATGAGCTCCATGGCCAGGTAGGCCGGCTGCGCGTCGAGCTTGGCGTCGTACAGCGTGACGAGCGAGGGGTGCGACAGCGAGGCGAGAAGCCGGATCTCGGATCGCACGCGGGCGACGTCGGAGGGGTCGGCACCGTCGCCGTCGATGATCTTGAGGGCGAGAGTGCGCTCGAGTGCGGTGTCGACCGCCTCGTACACCCGGGCATATCCGCCTCTGCCGAGGAGGCGCCCGAGGCGGTAACGCCCGTCGAAGAGGTCGTCGACGTTCGGGGCGGAGGCGACGGTGGGAGTGGGTTCGGTCATGATCGTTCTTCGGGGCTCGACCCCGAGGGGCTTAGACGAGGTCGTCGTTCGAGGAGCGCGTGGTGGATCGGGTCACCTGGGCGCCCCCTGCTGCTTCGGTACGGGTGACGGTATCGGTTTGCCGACGGCGCACCGACAGCACCACCCCGATGAGGAAGACCACCACGCCCGCCCCCATCATGATGTAGCCGATCGTGGTGAGGTCGACGAACTCGTTGGGAAGATTGATCGCGAAGGCGAAGATGGCGCCGATGACGACCAGCGCGATGCCGGCTCCGATACTCATGGCTGACCCCTTTCGAAGGTGACCCCACCTTCGCAGCACCCCCGAGAGTCTCGAGCGGTCTTGACAACGCCTGTCAAGACGGGGGCGCCGGAGCTCGAAGAGGTGTCCCATGGATGCCATGAGCCAGAACGACGTGACGACCCGATCGAACCGCGGCCAGTGGGAGAACGCGGTCGAGGGCCGACCCGACCTGTCGGCGAGCTTCTCGAGCCGAGAGGAGGCGGTCGACCAGGGTCGCGCCGTCGCCGACGAACTCGGTTCTCGGCACATCGTCGAAGACGCGGAGCCCACCGGCGCCGTCACCGACGAGGACTGACCCCGAGAAGACGAAAGGCCGCGATCGAGATGATCGCGGCCTTCTTCGTGTGCCCCCGACTGGAATCGAACCAGCGACCTTTGGTACCGGAAACCAACGCTCTATCCCCTGAGCTACGGAGGCGGACCGGTCAAGATTAGCACCGTGGCAGGCGCTCCCCCGACCCGCGGGGCGAGCGCCGACTGTCACCGGTGCCCGCCCCGCGACATGCGGATCACTCGTCGCCGATGACGCCGATGCCCGTCGCCTGGTGGTCGGCGTTCGGGTCGTCCTTCGAGGGGGCCTTCGCCTCTTCGTCGACGTCGTTCTCTTGGCTCGGCTTGACCGTGGGGTCGTCGCCGAGGTCGGCGGCGTCGTCGGCCGGGGCGGAGTTCTGCGTGTCGCTCATGGGATTCCCTTCGTCGCGTACCCGCCCAGCCTGGCAAGACCGCGCGCCGCGAGCACCGGCTTGACCGGAGCGGCCGTCGGGCCTATCGACCGAAGAGACCGCGGACGCGTCGCCCGACGGACTGGGTCAGCAGCACCCGCCGTCCGTTCACGTCGACCGTGAGCACCGACCCGCCGAGGCCCCCGGCCCGCACGGGCATCGCCTCACCCCGGACGTACGCCTCGGCGACGTCGAGGTGCACCGCGAGGAGCTGAGCGCTCTGGTCCTTCGAGGTGTTGGCATCCACGATCTGCAGGCGGTGTCCCGTGTCGGTCTCGACCGAGAACCAGCGGGACCCGGGCGTCGACACGACGGCCCAGCGTCCCCCGCGCGAGAAGCGCGCCCAGGCCGCGCCGTTGCGCAGCTCGGTGGTGATGTCGAGATCGGCCTGCGCGATGACGAGAACCTCGAGCATCGCCAGCGCCTCCGCCGCGGTGACGTAGTCGCCGCGGTCGGCACTCAGCCCGCCCCACTCGAACTTGCGCTCGCCCATCTCGCCGCCTTCGCCCTTTTCCTGCCCCTGAGCGTAACCCCGGGGACGACAGCGGGGGCCGGCGCCTCAGTGAACCGACGACGCGAGGCGTGCGCGACGGTCTCAGTCGGGCCGCAACCGATCGTCGGGGTGCAGGCTCCGCAGCGGAACCGAGCCGTCGACGATCGCCTGGATCGCCCCCGTGCTCACCTCGAGCTCCGCAGAGATCCGGTCGAGGTCGGCGCCCGACGATACAGCGGAACGCAGGGCGGTGACGGCCGCGTCCGAGGTCTTGTCGACATCGTCGGCCGTGCTCTCGACGAACGCGGCGAGACGAGCCTGGGCGAGGCGGATGCACGCGCTCTGCCGTTCTCTGCCGTCGGAGGGATCGGGACGGTGGTCGATGGTCCGGGCACGATCGGGCGACATGGAACTCCACTCCGGGGGAAGTGTCCGCCCGCGGGGCTCCGCGAGCTCCTCCCATCGTGCCGAACGGGCTCCTCCCCCGCATCCCCCGAGCGATGTATCCCACCCCGGCCGAATGGCGGATGCCATGGCTGCGGTGCGGCAGCCTTGGCATCCGTCCCCATCGCCCTTCACCTTGACGAACTGGCGTCGTGCTGCGCACGGCGTCGGTAGACCGATGTCTAGACGACCGACTCGCCGCGCCCATCAGCACGGACGGGAGAACAGCACGGATGCCATGAGTCGGTGACCGGACCGGTACCCATGTTCGCGCGGCGAGAGGCGCCCTCTCGCCCGTCCGCGGCTAAGCCTCGGTCGGCTGGTCGAAGTCGTAGTCCACGGGTTCTTCGTCGTCGCTCGCGTCGGGCTCGACGGCCCGGAGGTGCGGTCGCGGGAAGAGACGGTGATCCTTCAGCTCCGCGGCAGCATGCGAGAAGTCGGGCTCCTCCTCGTGCCACTCCACCGGAGCGGAGAGCACATCGTTGCCGACCCCGATGACGAGCTCCGCCTGGGCGACCTTCTTGTCGTCGGTGACGATGGGGATGCTGACGGCCTCGGCCTGACCTTCCTTGGCCACCGCCGCGGTCAACTCGATCAACGACGCCGCGACGTCGTCGGTGGTGATCACTGTCTCGCCGGCATAGGTCACGCATCGCATACGCCCACCATGACGGGGTGCGCGCGAGGACAGGGACGGCTTGCCCCTCGCACGGACGTGGGGTACAGGTCAGTCGCGACGCTGCCGCGAACGGAACATTGCCTCGTCGAGCTCGAACCACACCGCGCGGACGGTGTCGAACTCGCCGAAGGGTTCGGGCTGCGGGTCGCTGAGCGACAGGCGGTAGCCGCGAGGCAGATCGTCCACGTGCTGTCCGTCGCGCGGGCCGCCGACGAGCACGTAGATCACGGGGAATCGACCGCCGGAGTCTCGAGGGCGACGCCGTCGACGGCGTCACTCATGCGTCGGAGGAAGGCCACGACCGCGGCCGACTCGTCGGGCGTCATGTCGATCACGGCCGCGAGCATCCGATCGTGCATGTTGCCGAGGGTCTGCCGCACCTCGGCGTGCGCGCGAGGGGTGGCCTGGATGAAGATGCTGCGGCGGTCGCCGGGGTTGGCGGCACGGGTGATGTGGCCCGAGCGCTCCAGGCGGTCGAGGATGGCCGTCGTCGATGCGGTCGACAGACCGAGATAGCGGGTGAGCTCCCCCGGGCGGACCTGACGTTCCGCATCGCGCAGCAGGTAACGCAGGACGAGCAGCTCGTTCTCGCCCATCGACATGGAGTCGCGCGTACGGCGTCGCATGGCGACCTCGGCGGCGCGGTAGATACGGAGCGCCTCGAGCACCGCTTTGCTGCGGTGTCGGCGGTCGGCGGGCTCGTCGCCGTACCAGTAGGTCACTTCATCCGCGGGCTCGGCGGGTGCGGGCCGGTGGGACGCGGTTTCAACGTCTGTCATGACACACTCCTCCCGCTTCTTCCCGCGACTATACATCGGAAATAATAGTTAGACAAACTAGTTACTAACCGAGTATGTTCTACGTACAGCTAATCGCTTCCGAAGGGAGTACCCCATGGGCCACCTGTACTACGGCACGTCGACCGAGTCGATCCGCATCCCCGATCGCCTGCTGTCGCACCTCAAGGTCGTCATGACCACGAAGCTTCGCCGCAGCGAGAGCTTCACCCTCAGCTGGACCCATGTCGACGGCACTCCCGGACGGTCCACTCTGTGGTTGCAGCCCGCCATTCCGATGCGCTTCGTCTTCGACTCGGCGGAACCCGAGACGCTGAACGCGACCGTCCTCAAGAACATGGCCGATCTGGCCAACTCCTCCGCCGGACTGGTCGTCGACCTGAACGTCGAGATCCCCGCGAGCGAGACCGTGCAGCGCCCCCAGCCGGCGCGCGCGACCACGCCCGTCCGTCGTCGCACCCTTTCGGCAGCGGCCTGACATGGACACGGCAACTCCCACCGCGCTGGCGACCGCGCGCATCCTCTGGGCCAAGGTCGACACCGGTTTCTGGGTCGCCCACCGTGGCGGCGAGTACTTCGGTTGCGTCGACCAGGTTGCCGGGGGATTCGTCTCGCGCGACGCCCACGGCGTCCCGGTCGGCCGGTACGACTCGCTCGACACGGCGAAGGTATCGTTACGGTCGACCACGCACCCCGCGAACGTCTCGCGCCGACGCCGCCTCGAGCGAGCGACAGTGCTCACCGCGACCGGGGTGGGTGGTACCGCGCTCGCCCTCGCCCTGACCGCCGGCGCCCTGGCGCCATACCTGTGATCGCCGTGAACGAGATCGATCTACGCGACGAGGCCGACGACTTCGAAGATGCTGCGAGCGCGGATTTCGCGGAAAGATTCGGAATCGCTCCGCTCTGAACCCGTCGAGCCCCTGGACACGTCTCGCCGTTCGTGCGAGCGTCGGCCCGTACGACGACGAAGAGGAGAGTCATGACCAATCACGACGGACGCGCGGACGACGCCCCCGACCAGAACTCGAACGGTGCCGGGAGCGAGTCTCCCGAAGAGGGCGCCGCGGCTCAGCAGGACGCGGATGACGCGGCAACCACCGACGGCTCCCCCACCGGCGACATCGGCTGAGGGTCAGAACGCGTAGCGCACGCGGCAGTACGGAAGCTTGCGGGCGATCAGGTCGGTGAGGGCCGCTACGGCCTGCGCCTTCAACGGGTGCCGGTATCGCACATTGACCGCTCCGTTCTGGGACGTCTTCTCTTCTTGCAGCGTGGGCGTCCACAGCAGTTCTTCGCCTCTCGGATGCCATCCGAGATTGACCTCGTGCAACCCCTCGTTGTGGGTCAGGAAGATGACCTCGCAGGCCAGTTGCGCTTTCGCGCGGGCGTGGAGAACGGCGTCGAGCTGGTCGAACAGCTCCGACCAGTCGGCGAGCCACGTCGACGTCAGGATGACGGGCGAGAAATTCACGTGGACCTCGAAGCCCGCGTCGACGAAATCGTTGATCGCCGCGATCCGCTCCCCCATGGGTGACGTGCGCAGGTCTGTGACCTTCGCCGTGGCCGCCGGCATGAGCGAGAACCGGATGCGCGTCCTCCCCGCCGGATCCCAATCCAGAAGGTCGCGGTTGACGAATTTCGTCGCGAACGATGCCTTGGCGGTCGGCGTCATCCGGAACAGATCGCAGACGTCACGAACGTTCTCACTGATCATCGCGTCGACGGAGCAGTCGCCGTTCTCGCCGATGTCGTAGACCCAGGCGTCCGGATCGCACTGATTCGGCTCGGTCTTCGGACCGCGGGCCGCAACGTGTCGCGCCAGGTGCTTCGTGATCTGATCGATGTTCGCGAAGACCGTGATCGGATTGCTGTACCCCTTGCGACGGGGAACGTAGCAGTAGCTGCACGCCATCGCGCAGCCGTTCGAGAGGGAGGGGGCGATGAAGTCGGCGGAGCGTCCGTTGACCCTGGTCGTCACGCTCTTCTTGACGCCGAGCACGAGGGCCTCGGTCTTGATGCGCACCCACCGCGCGACGTTGCTCTCGTCACCGTGGACCTCGGGGATCTGCCAGTGCGAGGCGACCGGCACGATGTCGGCCTCGGGCCAGCGCGCGACGATCTCTCGGCCCCGCTCGAGTTCGAGAGCGGCGTCCTCCGCGTAGATGCGGGTGACGCGCAGCAGATTCTCGCGCTCGACGGCCATGCTTCGTTTCTACCCGGGGGTTCCGACATCGACGGTTCCGGGCATCGGCTGGCACTGCGGGCACCACCAGGTCCGTCGCTGCTCGGGGTCGTTCTGCACCTCGTCGCGGACCCGCACCCGGGTTCCGCAGCGCAGACAAGGTCGACCAGCGCGCCCCGCCACCCAGTGCGACGCCCCCTTCCGTCGATCCCCCGTCGTGACCTGGTACATCCCGGGCACCGTCGCCGAGATCCGCAGGCATCGCGCCGCGAGTGCCAGGAGCGCCTCGAGATCGGTCGCGCCGATCGGGGCGAAGGGATGGATGCCGCGAAGGAAGGCGAGCTCGTTCACCCAGAGGTTGCCGAGACCGGCGACCCCGGTCTGGTCGAGGAGGGCCGCGACGAAGGGCCGGTCCGGGCGCATCGATAGCCGACGCGCCGCCTCGGCGGCATCCCAGTCCTCGCGCAGCGGATCGGGGCCCAAGTGTCCGATCGCGTCGCCCTCGCGCACGGTGGGGACGAGCTCCACGACGGGGAGGTCGAGGCCCCACACCTCCCGCCCGTCCTCGAGCCGCATGCGCACGCGCGCCGTCTCGCTCACCGCACGAGGAAGCGAGCGGCCTGCCCGGGTGATCGTCCAGCTGCCCTGCATGCGCAAGTGGGTGTGGAGGGTCGATCCCTCGTCGAAACGCGTGAGCAGATGCTTGCCGTGGGTGTCGTACCCCTCGATGCGGAGCCCCGCGAGGGATCGACCGGCAGCGTTCCCCGACCGCACCTCCCCGTCGCGCACCGTCGCTCCGAGTGTGGCCGCCTCGAGCCGTCGTCGGAGTCGGTAGACGCTGTCGCCCTCGGGCACGACTAGGGAGCCGTGGCGTGCAGCTGGTCGGCGCGGGGAGCGAGGTCGGGGCGCAGGCGCGTGCCGAACTCGTGCCGGAGCGCGCTGAGAGCGGCCTGCCACCCGGCGAGCCCATGGACACCCGGGCCCGGACTCGTCGACGACGAACACAGGTACACGCCCGCCATCGGCGTGCGCCAGGGGTCGGGGCTGTAGACCGGTCGCCCCAGAAGCTGGCTCAGGGTCGGGGCGCCGGCCGAGATGTCGCCGCCGGGGAAGTTGGGGTTCCACGCCGCGATGTCGACCGCCGTGCGAGACGACGTCGCCAGCACGGTGTCGCGGAACCCGGGGGCGAACCGCTCGATCTGGCGGACGACGGCCTCCTCACGGTCGGCGGGGCTGCCCGACGGCACGTGCGTGTATGCCCAGAGGACGTGCGTGCCGTCGGGCGCGCGGGTGGGGTCGAACAGGGTGGGCTGAGCGGCCAGGACGTACGGGGCGTCGGGAAGATCACCGCGGGCCACCGCGTTCTCGGCCGCCGCGATCTCGGCACGGGTCCCGCCGATGTGCACGGTTCCCGCGCGCGCGACGTCGGCGTGGGCCCAGGGCACCGGGTCAGAGAGGGCGAAGTCGACCTTGGCGACACCACCGCCGTAACGGAACCTCTCGAGCGTGCGGCGGTAGGCCGGCGGCATCCGATCTCCGGCAAGCCGAATGAGCGAGCGCGGGTTCGTGTCGAGGAGTACCGCGCGGGCCGGGGGCAACTCGTCGAGGGAGGTCACCTCGACGCCCGCGTGCAGCACTCCCCCGTTAGCGCGGATGTCGTCGATCATCGCGTCGGCGATCGACTGGCTGCCGCCGACCGGAATGGGCCAGCCGCGCCCGTGACCGTACGTGGCGAGCACCAGACCCGCGCCGCCCGCGGCGATGCTGGGCTGGTGCAGGATCGTGTGCGCCGAGACGCCGGTGATCATGCTCGGCGCGATCTCTTCGCGGAAGCGCGCATTCCACCACGGGCCGCCCTGCTCCAGAGCGCGGATGCCGAAGAAGAACGCCGCGAGCGGATCGCCGGGAACGCGTAGCAGCGCGTTGCCCGTGAAGTCGGCGACCCCGCGCAGGTGGTCGACCAGGGGTCGCATGAGGCGCTCGTACGCCGGTCCGTCGGCACCGAGTGCCTCGGCGGCCCGGGCGAGGTCGCGGTAGGCCAGGCCTGCACGCCCCCCGTCGAGGGGATGGGCGTACGACAGCTCGGGCACGACGAACGGCACGCGACGATCGAGACCGAACTCGCGGAAGAACCAGGATTCCAGGGCCAGAGGATGCACGGCGGATCCGACGTCGTGCCGGAATCCGGGCAGGGTCAGCTCGGCAGTCGACGCGGCGCCGCCGAAAGAGGGGGACTTCTCGTACACGGCGACCGACAGGCCCGCGCGGGCCAGAGTGACGGCCGCGGCCAGTCCGTTCGGGCCGGAGCCGACGATGATCGCGTCGTAGCTCTCGCTCATCGGTCGATCGGCTCCTTCTCGGCGGTGGACTCCCGGCCGAGGGCCGCCGCACCACCCCGAGTGCCCGGGGCACCACCCTCGGCGAGGTAGGCCAGGCGGTGCAGGGTCTCGGCGTTGCGATAGCGCGTGATCGCGTCGAAGACCGTGTCGGGGAGGAGTTTGGTGGGGCCGGTGACGGGCTCCTCCTGGATGCGCACGACGCAGCGGTCTCCGCGAGGCTTCACGTCGATCGCGACGCGGGCGACACCGATGGGTCCCCCGTGCGGCTCGAGCACGGCGCGCCGCGGAGGGTCCCACTCGCGCATCACGGTCGTGTCGTCGACGACCAGCGGCCACGAGCCGAAGGAATGGTGGAGCGTCGCCCCCTCGGCGGGCCAGGAGTCGGCGACATCGCGCATGCGCGAGGTGCCCACGACCCACAGGGGGTAGAGCCACCCGTTCGCGAGCACTCGGAAGACGTCGTCGGGCGTGCAGTGCATCAGGCGCACGTTGCGGGCCATGGGCGGTCCTCCTCGGCATTCGGGACGGGCGGCGGAGCACCCGGTGGCCTCCGCGTCACCGCCCACGCTACGGCCCCGCTCGGACACCCGTCGCGGAGGTTGCGCCTCGGCGCCTCGCCCGGTAACGCTCAGGCCGCTGCGGGCAGCACGAACCAGGCGCGGGTTCCGCCCGACGGGGAGGCATCGAGCCCGATCGACCCGTGGTGCGCCTCGACGATCCGCCGGCAGGTGGCCAGACCGATGCCGATCCCCTGCACCTCGGCGCCGTGCCCGCGCTGCATGGGCTCGAACACGCGATCGCGCAGCTCGGGGGCGACGGCGTCGCCGTTGTCATCGACGGTGACACGCCACCCGTCGGGAAGCTCCTCGACGCGGACGATGATGCGCGGGACCTTCTCGGCCGCGACCGTGAACTTCACCGCGTTGGCGATGAGGTTCTGCAGCAGGACGCGAAGGAGAGTGTCATCGGCGTCGACGACCGTGGCGGCATCGACGGTGACCTCCGCCCCCGTGTTCGCCAGGGCTCCGTCGAGGTCCTCGAGCACGGCGTCGACGGTGTCGGCGACGTCGACCCGCGTCACGTGCGGGCGAGTACCGCCCATCCGCGCGAAATCGAGCAGATCGGTCACCATCGACGTCATGCGACCCGCCGCCGCTTCGGCGCGAGCGAGAGACTGCGCGGCGCGCGGCGCGTCGACCATCTCGGGACTGTCGGCGGCGAGCTCGAGGAAGCCCGCGAGAGCGGTGAGGGGGTTTCGGAGGTCGTGACTCACCTGCACGGCGAACTGCTCCAGCTGAGCGTTCGACTCCAGCAGATCACGCTGGATGCGGCGCAGTTCGAGAACGTCGATCACCTGGTGAGCGAGCAGGTCGAGGGCTCGACTGCTGGCATCCGACAGCTCTCCGACCTTCGTGTCGAACACGCAGAGCGTTCCGATCGCGACCCCCGCCGGGGTGATGAGCGGGCTCGACGCGTAGAAGCGCGTGTGGGCGATCTCGCCGGTGACGAAGGCGTTCTGCGCGAAGCGCGGGTCGAGACGGGCGTCGGAAACGACGACGCGACCGGGGGTGCTGATCACCGCCGCGCACATCGAGTCCTCTCGCGCACACGACGCCGCCTGAATACCGACGGCCGCCACCTGGTGCTGCATGCGGTCGTCGATGATGTTGATCACCGCGGTGGGGACGTCGCACACCGTGGCCGCGAGCTCGACGAGCCCCTGCAGATCGGGCTCCGACGGCTCGCCGATGAGGCGGTACTGCGCGATCGCCTCGCGGCGCGTCACATCGTGTGCGGTGGACACATCGTCCCCTCGTGGTCGGGTTCCCCGAAAGCCTAGCCGCCCACGAGTACACCGCGGCGGACTCTTCGGGAAGGGGCTCGCGCAGGTCGACCGCGGAGCGGAGAGTCGGGGAATGAGCACACCGAGCTTCCCCCAGGCCCCGTCCGATCCCTCGCAGCCCGCCCCCTCCGAGCCCACCGCCCCGAACCCCTCCGAGCCGATGGCCCCAACCCCCGCCGAGCCGACCATTCCCCTGCCGCCCGAGACCGAACCGGCACCCGCCAGCGCCGCCGACCCGTCGGCCGGAGCGTTCGCGCGCACCGAGGAGGACGCGACCGGATCGGCGGAGATGGATGCCGACAACGCCGCGGAACAGGATGTGGTCGACGCCGTCGATCCCGGCGGACAGCCCGACTGACGAGCCCGGGAACGAAAGAGGGGCGGAGCCATACGGCCCCGCCCCTCTTTCGTGTCAGCGTCGGATCACGGGTTGCCGCGGGTCCAGAGCAGGAGGATCGCCACGGCCTGGAGCACGAGGCATCCCGCAAGGATCGCCGTACGACGACGCGGCGTCGACGACCACCGCTCATCACCCAGGAGCGGCGCCATCGGCATGAGCAGACGGAACGTGCTCTGCTGCGGCAGGAACACCGCGAAAATGTAGACGCCGTAGCTGAAGCCGTACGCCACCACCATGAGGCCGAGCTTGCGGACGGGCCGCGACCACATGAGAGCCGCGAAGGCGACGATCAGCGCGATCACGAGGATGATGCCGACCACGCCGAGGTGCGTTCCCGCCTGGCGGAACCACGGGGTGAAGGGCGTGAACTCGTCGTTGCCGACGTAGTCCAGCCACCAGCCGAGCTCGGTGCGGATGTAGGCGTTGTGCGTGCCCGTGACGTACTGAGCGATGTGGTTCCACGACAGGCCCGCTGCGGCGATCACGAGACCGGATGCCATGAGCGAAGCCCACTCGCGCACCGGGAACGGATCGACCTTGCGGCGGAAGAAGCGCACGAGGAACACGATGCCGAGAGCGAGACCCAGGGCCAGCACTCCCGGCCGCGTGTACGCCGTGATGAGCCCGATCGGCAGGATCCAGAGGTAGCGCCGCTTGATGGCGAGCAGCATGCCCGCGAACATCAGCAGCATGAACAGACCCTCGCTGTAGCCGATCACGAAGAGGAACGACATCGGCGCGAAGGAGAAGAACACGACCGCCCACCACGCGGGCTGGGGCTTGGTGACCGTCCGCATGAGGACGAACAGCAACCAGGTGGCGCCGAGGCTCGCGCCGAGGCTCAGGAGCACGGCGACCGGCTGCCACCCCAAACCGGTGGCACCCGAGAGGACCCGGACCAGCGTGGGGAACACGGGCAGGAATGCCCAGTTGTTGGGGAGGATGTCGCCCGAGACGTTCATCGGCAGCGACATCGGGTACCCCTGCGCGGCGATCTGACCGTAGCGGTCGGCATCCCACCCGGTCAGGTAATCCCAGAAGGTACCGAGACGCTCGCCGTCGGGACCGAAGCCCCAGCGGGCCGCCTTCGCGATCGAGTAGAAGCCCCACAGCATGCCGAAGTTGACGACGCGGGCGATGGCCCACAGGATCAGGACCTTGGTGAAAGCGCCGCGCTCGACGGGCACGATGCCCTCGGGCGTGCGGAGGACGTCGCGCCCGTACTGGGCGAGGGCTCGACCGAGGCGCGAATCGCGCACGCGATCGAGGCGACGCTGTCGCCCGATGACGGGGGACGGGCGTGTTGCGGGGGCAAGCTCGCTCGGCGGTGCGCTCACTCGGAACCTTTCACGGGGGGAAGACATGGGCGAGTGACGACGGTGTCTGGCCCGGACAAGTGCAGTTGGGGAGGATCGTACCGGATGAAACCGAACGTTCCATCCGGTTGACTTTCGGAAAAATGCCCTGATCAGTGGCTGTCGCCCACGAGCTTCAGGCCGACGACGCACCCGACCAGACCCAGGACGAGCAGCACCTTGACGACCGAGACGGCCTCGGTCCCGCTGATCATGGCGACCACGACGGTGAGAGCCGCGCCGATCCCGACCCACACCGCGTACGCCGTTCCGGTGGGGATCTCGCGCATCGCGAAGGCGAGTCCGCCCATGGATGCAACGAGGGCGACGCCGAAGATCACGCTCGGCCAGAGCTTGGTGAAACCCTCGCTGCGCCCCAGGGCGGTCGCCCAGACGGCCTCGAGGACGCCGGACAGGATGAGGACGATCCACGACATGACGATGCTCCTTGGCCAGTCTTGTCGCAGTCCGGGTACTGATCCGTCGTCCGGGGAGGCGAGTCGGCGTCCGGGACCCAGCGTATCGAGCCGACCTGGGCAGGACCCGGGCACCGCGGCATCCGGAATCAGATCAAGAAGATGGATGCCGAACCCGGGTTGTGCGCGTGCACGAGGACACCGAAGACGACCGCGTCGAACAGCAGGTGCACGGTCACGACGTACCAGAGGGAGCGGGTCTTCAAGAAGAGGAAGCCCTGCACGATCGCGAACGGGATCGTGAGCAGCGGCCCCCACGCCTGGTAGCCGAGCTCCCACAGGAACGACACGAAGACCACGGCCTGCAGCAGGTTCGCGGTCATATCGGGGAAGTGTCGGCGCAGTAGCACGAAGACCGTGCAGATGAAGAAGAGCTCGTCCCAGATGCCCACCGCGCCGACGCCGACGAACAGGCGCGCGATCAGGTCGCCCGTGACCACCTCGGGCCAGTTGCGGTAGACGCCGGAGGTGATGAAGTAGAACGGCAGGATCAGGTAGCCGAGCACGATGACCCCACCCAGCCACGCCCACTGCCACCAGGTCCAGCGGCCTCCCCCGCGCCAGGGGAAGCGGATCGCGTAGTCGCGGTAGACGAAGCGCGAGACCACGTACGGCACGACGACGGCCCCGCCGAGGGCGAGGGTGAAGCGCACGAAGGCGGCGTTGTCGAGTTCGGCGTGCAGCGGGATGAGGCTGACGATGAACTGACCCGCAGCGATCAGCGACACGTCACGCGCGATGCTCGGCTCCTCGCTTCGGGCGAGGGCGACGCCGTTGCGCCGGTCGACCAGGACGGCGGATGCCACGGCGAGGGCGAGCAGGATCCACCCGAGCCACACGATCTGCGCGACGAAGAGCGCGGGGGCGGCGAGGCACACCGCGAGTGCCGGGATCAGCTTGGACGTCCACGTGGAACGCTCGCGGACCGGCACCGCGGCGTGCGCGGTCATGGCGAGACCCGGGTGTAGGTCAGGTCGCGGATGTCGCGTCCGACGCGCAGGCCCTTGCGCTCGAAGGCGGTGAGCACGCGACCCTCGAATCGCTCGGCCCACTCCCCCGCGAAGGCCCGCTCGAAGCCGGGGGCGTCGTCGAGCACGTCGCGCATCTGGTCGGCGTAGTCCTGCCAGTCGGTCGCGAGGCGAAGAGTGCCGCCGGGGCGGATCGCGTGAGCGGCGATGCGCGCGAACTCGGGGGCGACGAGGCGGCGCTTGGTGTGCTTGTTCTTGTGCCAGGGGTCGGGGAAGAACACCCAGAGCTCGTCGACGGATGCCGCGGGCAGCAGGTGCTCGAGCGCCTCCGGCGCGTTGGCCTCGACGAGGCGGAGGTTCTTCACACCCTCGCGGTCGGCGTCGAGCATGGTGCGCGCCAGGCCCGCGGTGAAGACCTCGACGGCGAGGAAGTCGGTGTCGGGGTGGGCGGCAGCGGCCGAGACGATCTGGTGGCCCTGGCCCGAGCCGATCTCGACGACCAGGCGGGCGGAGCGGCCGTAAACCGCGGCGGGGTCGACGGCGGAGCCCGGCTTGACGCTGGTGGTGGCGTTGGCGCGCTCCACCGGCAGCAGGTAGAAGGGCGAGAGCTCGGCCCACGCCCGATCCTGCGCCTCCGACATGCGACCGCTGCGACGCACGAACGACACCGGCTTGTCGCGGAAGGCGGGGGCGGCGGCATCCATGCCGTCCAGGCTAGAGGGACGGTCGCCGGGAATGTGCCGAACGGGCACCTTGCGGCCGCTCACGGGACGGTCACGAAATCGATGAGTTCCTCGACACGGCCGAGCAGAGCCGGCTCGAGGTCGCGGAAGGTGGTCACCTTCGACAGGATGTGCTGCCACGCGCGGGCGGTGTCGGCCTGCTCCTCGGCGGGCCAGCCGAGGGCGCGACACACGCCCACCTTCCATTCGATGCCGCGCGGCACCTCGGGCCACGCGGCGATGCCGAGGGCGCGGGGGGTGACGCACTGCCACACGTCGACGAAGGGGTGGCCGACGATGCGCACGTGGGCGCCGTGACGGCCGCGGGCGATCGTCTCGGCGATGCGCGATTCCTTCGAGTTCGGCACGAGGTGGTCGACGAGCACCCCGTAGCGACGCTCGGCGGTCGGGGGCTCGGCATCCAACTTCTCTTCGAGCAGGTCGACGCCCTCGAGGAACTCGACGACGACGCCCTCGGCGCGCAGGTCTGCGCCCCACACCTTCTCAACGAGTTCGGCATCGTGCTTGCCCTCGACGAAGATGCGGCTCGCGCGGGCTGTGCGCGCGCGCTGGTCGGCGGCGGCGAACGAGCCGGACGCCGTGCGGGTGCGTCCCTTGGGGGCGGCCGCGGGGGCCTTCAGCACCACGGGCTTGCCGTCGACGAGGAAGCCACCGCCGAGCGGGAACAGTCGACGCTTGCCGAAGCGGTCCTCGAGCTCGACGTTCATGCCGTCGATGCGGGTCACCGCCCCGACGAAGTCACTGCCTGCGACCTCGACGACGAGATCGGCGGATGCCGCGACCTCGGCGGGTCTGATGCGTCCGGCGTCGCGCCACCCGCGGGCGAGCACGTCCGTTCCGTAGCGGTCGTCCATCGTGTACCTCCGAGCGTTCGAGCCTAGGCGGCGCGGCGGTGCGCTGACAGCGGACGCGCCGCTCCTACCCCGGTGTCCGCGGTCGTTTATAGGGTGGAGGCATCCGGCAACCGAAGGGGACTGCATGCGAAAGCCGAACGTGCTGCACACGATCACGGTGTTGCTGCTCGCGTTCGTCGGCGTCCTCGTCGCACCCCTCAGCGCTGCGGCGATCCCTCCGCCCGCGCTCGGCTCGAGCTACGTGCTCGACCAGGCGAACGTCCTCACCGACGCGCAAGAGGCCGACGTGCAGCGGCGCCTGCTCACACTCTCGGAGCAGACGGGCCTCGACCTCTGGGTCGTCTACGTCGACGGCTTCCAGGATCCGACCGGTGCGGACGATTGGGCGAACGAGACCGCCAACCGCAACAACCTCGGCCCGCACCAGTATCTGCTCGCGGTGGCCATCGAGGGCGACACCTTCCAGTACTACCTCTCGGGTGACGTCGACGCGGGCGGAATCTCTGCCGCCCAGCTCACCTCGATCGAGCAGGACCAGGTGCAGCCGGCGCTCGAAGCGGGCGACGACGCGGGCGCCGCGATCGCCGCGGCCGACGGGTTGCGGACCGCTCACGCGAAGGCCGGCGGCAATATGCCGAACCCGCCCCCGACCCCGGCGACCCAGAATGGACCGGCCATCGTGCCGATCGTGCTCGTCGGCGTGCTGTTGCTCGCGATCGCGGCCGCCCTCGTCTGGCTGGCCGTCCGCCGTCGCCGTCGCGCGTCGACCGAGGCCCCCGACGCCCCCACCGAGAGCGTGGAAGACCTCTCGCGCCGCGCCGGTTCCGCGCTGGTGGCGACGGACGACGCGGTCAAGACCAGTGAGCAGGAGCTCGGCTTCGCCCGCGCGCAGTTCGGCGACGCCGCCGCCGCGCCTTTCACCGAGGTTCTGGCTCAGGCGAAAACCGACCTCGAGCGGGCGTTCTCGATCCAGCAGCAGCTCGACGACTCGACCCCCGAGACCCCGGAACAGCAGCGCGCGGGGTACACCGAGATCCTGCGGCTGTGTGCGTCCGCCGACGAGGCGCTCGATGCCAAGGCCGCGGCGTTCGACGAGCTGCGCGCCCTCGAAGCCGACGCTCCCGGCGCCCTCGCCGCGGTGCGGCAACAGCACGCCGCGGTGGCCGCGGCCCTGAACGAGGCGGAAGCGGGACTCGGGCGCCTGAGCGAACGCTTCGGCGACGACGCGCTCTCGTCCGTCGCCGATAACCCGACGCAGGCCCGCGCGCGCCTCGAACTCGCGAGCACCCAGGAGGCCGCCGCCGACACCGCCCTCGCCGAGGGCCGCACCGGAGAGGCCGCGGTCGCCATCCGCGCCGCCCAGACCGCGGTCGCCCAGGCCGACACCCTCGAACGCGCCGTCGACTCTCTCGACGCGGCCCTGTCCGATGCGCAGCAGCGCGCGGCGGCCCTCGTGGCCGAGATCGCGGGCGACCTCGCGGCGGCGGCACGGCTCCCCGACCCCGACGGACGCATCGCCGTCGCCGCAGCCTCGGCGCGGTCGCAGCTCGACGACGCCCGCGGTGCGCTGTCGGCGTCGCGCCCGAACCCGATCCGCGCGTTCGAGACCCTGCAGCAGGCGAACGCCACGATCGACGCCGTGCTGGACGAGGCGCGCGACGCGGCTGAGCGTCGCCGCCGCGCAGAAGGGCAGCTCGACGCGACGCTCGCCCAGGCGCGCGCCCAGGTGACCGCGACCGAGGACTTCATCTCCGCCCGCCGCGGCGCGGTGGGGGCGACGGCGCGGACGCGTCTCGCCGAGGCCGGGGCAGCGCTCGTGCAGGCCGAACAGCTGCGCACCGACGACCAGGTCGCGGCCCTCGCCGCGGCCCGACGCGCAGCCCAGCTCGCGGCGGCCGCCGATTCCGCCGCACAGAGCGACGTCGGATCGTTCGGCGGCGCAGGCGGCGGCGGCGACATGATGGGGGCCATCATCGGCGGCATCGCGGTGAACGCGATCCTCGGCGGAGGGCGTCCCCGCGGCGGCTTCGGCGGCGGAGGCCTGGGCGGTCTCGGCGGAGGTTTCGGAGGTCTGTCCGGCGGCGGGGCCCGCTCGCGCGGCGGGGGCTTCTCCGGCGGCGGGCGCTCGCGCAGCGGCGGAGGCGGAGGCTTCTCCGGCGGCGGCCGGAGTCGCGCCGGCGGCGGACGGGGATCGCGCCGCTAGTCCACCCCTCGCGGCACCGCCGCCCGATCACAGACAATTCGTAGTAACCGCCACCAGACTCGATACCGTCGCCCTCAGGAAGGAACACCCCGCATGGCCAAGCAGTCCATCTTCGGTCGCATCCAGACCCTCGTCCGCGCGAACGTCAACGCGCTCCTCGACCAGGCCGAGGACCCGCAGAAGATGCTCGACCAGCTCGTCCGCGACTACTCGAACTCGATCGCCGATGCGGAGTCGGCCATCGCCGAGACGATCGGAAACCTCCGTCTGCTCGAGCGCGACCACCAGGAAGACGTCCAGGCGGCTGCCGAGTGGGGCAACAAGGCCCTCGCCGCCAGCCGCAAGGGCGACGAACTGCGCGCCGGCGGCAACCTGAGCGAAGCCGACAAGTTCGACAACCTCGCCAAGATCGCCCTCCAGCGTCAGATCACCGCCGAGGGAGAGGCCAAGGCCGCCGCTCCCACCATCGCCGCGCAGACCGAGGTCGTCGACAAGCTCAAAGACGGCCTCAACGGCATGAAGACCAAGCTCGAGCAGCTGAAGGCCAAGCGCAACGAGCTCACCGCTCGCGCCAAGGTCGCCGAGGCCCAGAACAAGGTGCACGACGCCGTCAAGTCGATCGACGTGCTCGACCCGACGAGCGAGCTCGGCCGCTTCGAAGACAAGATCCGCCGTCAGGAGGCCCTCGCCGCCGGCAAGCAGGAGCTCGCCGCATCGAGCATCGACGCGCAGTTCAACGCCCTCGAGGACGTGGGCGAGCTCACCGAGGTCGAGGCACGTCTGGCCGCTCTCAAGGTCGGCGGCCCGCAGCGCGCGGCCATCGACGCCCCGAGCCCCGACCAGGTCTGATCCACTCTCGCGAGTGCATCGCCCGGTCGACCGGGCGGTGCACTCGCGTCTCCGGCGCGAGGGAAGCCGCCATGACCCGATTCATCGTCGCCCCACAGTGGCAGGGCTCGTCCTCGTCGCGGGCGATGCAGCTCGTCGATGGTGCCGAGGCGATCGCCGGCGACCTCCCGCGTGCCTCGACGACCGTGCTCGCCGCGCCGACCGAGGCCGGCGACGCTCAGGGCAGCGGCGTGCAGCGCCTCAGCGCCATCGTCCGCATGCGCGATCGCATCGAAGAGGCCGTTCGCGCTTCCGACGAGCCGGCTGTCGTCGTGGGCGGCGACTGCGGAGTCGCCCTGGGTGCCGTCTCGGCCATCGCGGGCGACGATCTCGCGGTCGTGTGGATCGACGCGCACCCCGACCTGAACACCCCCGAGTCCTCCCCCAGCGGCGCCTTCACGGGCATGGTGCTCCGCGCGATCGCGGGCGAAGGCGAGGCCCTCGTGCGTCTCGAACCGGGCATCGCACCGTCGCTCCTCGTGCTCGTGGCCACGCGCGCCTGGGACCCCGAAGAAGAAGCCTTCGTCGCCGCCCACGGGATCACCGTTCTCCGCGCCGACGAGCTGTCGTCCCCCGATGCGCTGGCCGACGCGGTCGCGGCCACCGGAGCGAGTCGCACCCACGTGCACATCGATCTCGATGCGCTGGATCCCGCCGACATCGCCGGCGTCGCGCAAGCGGTGCCCTTCGGCGCTCGCACCGCCGACGTCGTGGCATCCGTCCGTCGCCTTCGAGAGCGCCTCCCGATGGCAGGCGCCACTCTCACCGAGTTCTCCCCCTCGTCGCCCGCTGCGGCCATCGACGACCTGGGGACGATCCTCCGACTGATCGGGGCCCTGGCATGAGTCCCCTCCCCCCGCCTCCCGCGGGCTGGCGTGAGCGCGCCGACAGGGCTGTCGCGCGCGGCCGTCGACTCGACCGTTTCATCCCCGGCGTTCTGCTCGACTCCCCCGTAAGCCGGGTCGGGTACTGGTACGGGTGCACCGTGGGATGGGTCTGGGGCTCGCTATGGAGCACGGGACGCATCGAGAAGCGTCAGGGCCTGTGGGTGTTCCGGGGGCTGCCCTCGTGGGCGTTTCCGCGCGGCGGCGTGTGCGTGGGCGGATGCTTCCTCACCGGCGACGATGGCCCGACCGACACGGTGCTCGGGCACGAGGCCGTGCACCGTCGTCAGTGGCGGCGGTACGGATTCCTCATGCCGGTGCTGTACGCGCTGGCCGGGCGCGACCCCCTGCGCAACAGATTCGAGATCGAGGCGGGTCTCGTCGAGGGAAACTACGTGCCCCGCGGGAGCTGACCCCGCCGCACACGTCGTCGGCGATCCGCAGGATTCCCGCACACATCAACCCGTCGCTGACGGAGGTCGATCGGCCCCCTGCGGGATCGAAACCGCTGCCGAAGGCGCGTCAGCGCGCGGTGGCGAGGCCGAAGCGCTCGGGCGTGTGAATGGCCTGAGCGTCGACGCCGTGACGGGTCACGAGTTCGTCTACGATCTCGGCCGTGCCGAGGTAGCCCCCGAGCAGGATGACGCGGGTCGCGTCGTCGTCGCAGCACAGCATCTCGCCGGCCCAGCCCGACACCGCACGCGACAGCGCCTCGCCCGCGGCGCAGCCACGGCCCGTTCCCGGAGCGCCGCCGCGGCGCGAACGGTCGAGCCAGGTGAGCGTCATGCGCGCGGGCGCCGCGATCGAGCCGATCCACGACGCGTCGGGGACCTCGACGAACACGCGACCGGTCGAGCAGATCGGCAGCGTCGCGAGCAGGGCCTCGAGCTCGGCGAGCGAGGTCTCGTCGGCCGTCACGAGGTGCTGCACGCGGGTGTGCCGCGACGCGCGGCACGCGGCGGCGTTGTGCTCGGTGGGGATCGACATGATGAGACCACTATACCCGCGACATAGGTTTGCCTAACCTGTGTTCACGCTCAGTATCTCGACGTCGACACGACGGCGCGATCGCGCCGCTCAGCCGATCAGCACCGCGCGGAGCCGCTCGATCTCGGCCTCGCTCATCCCCGTGGCGAGCAGATAGCCGGCGGCTGAACCGAACTCCCGATCGAGGCGATCGAGCAGGACCCGCATGACCGGTGCGGGTGAGCGGGTCGCCAGCGCCTCGGCGTGCACGTTGCCGGGGTGGACGGCACGGATCGCGGCGAGCACTCGCGCGTTGCGCTCGGCGGGGAGGAAGTCCTCGGTGCGGGCGTAGTCGGCGATCACCGCGTCGCGGTCGACTCCGGCCGCGGCGAGCGCGATCGCGACCGTGACCCCGGTGCGGTCCTTCCCCACCGTGCAGTGAAGGAGCACCGGCTGCGCGTTCAGGATGCCGCGGACCGCCGAGACCACCCGATCCGCGGAGTCGTCGACCAGCGCGGCGTACATGTCGTCGAGGCTCAGGTCGCGCTCGAAGAACGACGCCACCGACCCGAGGAAGAGCGGTTCGTGCTGGATCTCGACCCCGTCGTCGAGTCGGCTGGGCGCGTGGGCGACCTCGGACTCGTCGCGCAGATCGATCACCCTGCGGATGCCGAGTTCTCGGAGGGTCTGCGCGCCCGCGTCGTCGACAGCGACGAGGTTGCCGGAGCGGTAGAGCACGCCCGAGCGCGTGCGACGTCCGCCCGCGGGGAGGCCGCCGACGTCGCGGAAGTTCACCGCCCCCGAGACGAGCGAGCCGCTCACCGCGCACCGTCCGCGTGCACGTGCGGTGACGCCGGGGGCGTGGCATCCCGAGCCGCGTTCTCCACAGGTGCGGCGCGCGGAGGGACGGGGTACCGACCGGCGATGGCGACCCGGTTGAACGCATTGATGGCGACGAGGACCCAGCTGAGTGCGACGTACTCGGCTTCGCTCAGGATGCCGCCGGCCTGGTCGTACACCTCGTCGGGGATTCCGCCCTCGTGGATGAAGGTGAACGACTCCGTCAGCTCGAGGGCGGCTCTCTCGCGCGCGTCGAAGACGCCCGACTCGCGCCAGGTCGCGATCTGGGCGATCACGTCGGTGTCCAGTCCGGCTTTCACCGCGGCATCGACGTGCACGCGCACGCAGAAGGCGCACCCGTTGAGCTGCGAGGCGTGGATCTGCACGATCTCGCGCAGGCGCGCGTCGATCCCCGCGTCGGCGGCCAATCGCCCCACGGTGGTCGAGAACGAGCGCAGAGCCGCATACGCCTCGGGAGCCGATTTGGAGAGGTGCACGCGCCGTTCTTCACCCATGGCCACAGCCTACGGCGGCCCCGCGGGGGTCGGGGCGGGCAATCGGTGACGTCGTGCGGCGCGGTGGTGGCGGCATCCAGCCCGCGGTGCCAGGCTGGTCGAATGCCCGAGCGCGACGAGTTCTCGTTCCTCCCCGCCCAGGCGACCGATCTCGGTCGCGACCTCCCCTCCGTCGAACGGGTGCAGCTCACGCTCCCCGACGGGCGCACCCTCAGCGGGCTGCGGTGGGGCGACGCTCCCCCGGCGGTGACGCTTCTGCACGGTGCCGGTCTGAACGCCCACACGTGGGACACGACGCTCCTGCATCTCGGGGTCCCCGCTCTCGCCCTCGACCTGCCGGGTCATGGCGACTCCTCCTGGCGGGACGACGCGGCGTACGTCGCACGCGTGCTCGCCCCCGACGTCGTCGCCGCCCTCGAGGAGTGGACCGACGGTGCCCAGGTACTCGTCGGCCACTCGCTCGGGGGGCTCACGGCGGCCGCAGTCGCGGCATCCCGTCCCGATCTCGTCTCGCGCCTCGCGATCGTCGACATCACGCCGGGAGTCGATCCGAGCGCCGGACCCGCGCAGATCCGCGCGTTCTTCGCCGGCCCGACCGACTGGGCGTCGCGCGAGGAACTCGTCGAACGCGCCCTCTCGTTCGGCCTCGGCGGCTCACCCGAGGCCGCCGCACGCGGCGTCTTCCTGAACTCCCGCGTGCGCCCGGACGGCCGGGTGGAGTGGAAGCACCACTTCGCGCACCTCGCCGCGGCCGCCGCGAACGCCGGAGCCGATCCCACCACCCCCGACGCGGTGAAGGCCGTGCTCTCGGCGACCGGATGGGACGACCTGGCCGAGGTGACGGCGCCCGTCACCCTTATCCGCGGCGAGCGCGGATTCGTCACGATCCCGGATGCCGAGGAGCTCGAGCGTCGCGTGCCCGGGGCCGTCGTGCACGCGCTCCCGACCGGGCACAACGCGCAGGAGGAGGACCCGGAGGGTCTCGCGCGTCTCGTCCGCTCCCTCCTCCCCTCCCCCTGACCTTCTCTGCCGTTCCCCGTCATCTCGCGTCGCGCTCCGTCACAGAGGGCGTCGAGCGCAGACGGGTGAAAGTAGGCTGTTGCCACCCCTGCTCGGCATCCACAGCACCCTGATGCCTCGGCCTGCGAAAGGACACACCCCGCAATGCTGCGCCGCACCGCTCTCGCCACGAGCATGCTCCTGATCGGAGCGCTCCTGCTCACCTCGTGCACCGGCTCGAACACCACGCCGAACCCCACCGGAGAAGCCGACCCGAACGCCACCCTCACGGTGCGTCTGTCGCTCGAGCCGGCCAACCTCGACATCCGCCACACCAGCGGCGCCTCGCTCGAGCAGGCGCTCGTCGACAACGTGTACCAGGGCCTCGTCACCCGCAACGGCGACGACTCCAACGCGATCGTCCCCGCCCTCGCCACCGCCTGGGCGGTGTCGCCCGACGGTCTCACGTACACCTTCACCCTTCGGCAGGGCGTGACCTTCCACGACGGCAGCGCCCTGACCGCGGACGACGTGGTCACCTCGCTGCAGACGGCGAAGGACGACCCCACCGTCCAGAGCAGCGCCGACCTGAAGAACGTCGCGTCGATCGCTTCGCCCGACGCCTCCACGGTCGTCGTGACGCTCGTCCAGCCCAACATCGACTTCCTCTTCGCGCTGACCGGCCGCGCCGGACTCATCTTCAAGAGCGGCGACACCACCAACTTCCAGACCGCCGCCAACGGCACCGGCCCGTTCCGCGTCGAGAGCCGCAACGCGGGACAGAGCCTGACCCTCTCGCGCTACGACGGCTACTGGGGCGACAAAGCCGGAGTCGCACAGGTCGTCCTCGACTACATCCCCGACCAGAGCGCCGCCACCAACGCCGCGGTCGCCGGCGACGTCGACGTCGCCCTCGAGATCGATCCCGAACTGCGCGGACAGATCGAGGGCACGAACAACTTCACGATCGAGTCGGGCCTGACCACCGACAAGGGCACGCTGGCCTTCAACAACCAGCGGGCTCCGCTGAACGATCAGCGCGTGCGCGAGGCGCTGCGTCTCGCGATCGACCACAAGGCGCTCATCGACACCCTCGGCTCGGGAAGCGAGCTCTACGGCCCCATCGCCCCGCTCGACCCGGGATACGAAGACCTGTCGGGCAGCATCTCGTACAACCCCGACCGCGCCCGTGAGCTGCTCGCCCAGGCCGGGGCCGAGAACCTGAACCTCACGCTGACGATCCCCAACGTGTACCCGACGACGATCCCGACCTTCCTGGTGTCGTCGTTCGCCGACGTCGGAGTGACCCTGAAGGTCGACTCGGTCGACTTCAGCGCCTGGCTGCAGGACGTCTACACGAATCACGACTACGACCTGAGCTTCGTACGCCACGTCGAAGCCCGCGACTTCGGCAACTGGGCGAACCCCTCGTACTACTTCGCGTACGACAACGCCGAAGTGCAGGGTCTCTACGCCCAGGCGTTGGCGACCACCGACGAGCAGCAGTCCTCCGACCTGCTCGCCGAGGCCGCCCGCATCGTGAGCGACGAGGACGCCGCCGACTGGCTGTTCCTGTCGACCCCGCTGACCGCGGTGGGCACGAACGTGGCGAACTTCCCGAAGAACTCCCTCAACGTGCGCCTGCCCCTGGCCGGCGTGACGGTCGCGGCGGAGTGATCCGCTACACGCTGACACGGCTGGGCCTGCTCGTGCTGGGCCTGGCCGTGGCCAGCGTGCTGATCTTCGTCTCGCTGCGGGTGCTCCCGGGCGACGTCGCACAGCTCATCGCCGGCACCGAGGCGACCCCCGAACAGGTCACGGCGTTGCGGACGAGCCTCGGCCTCGAGGCGCCGCTCTGGACGCAGTACCTCGACTGGATCGGTGGACTGATCCGCGGCGACCTGGGCACCTCGCTCATCACCGGCACCTCTGTCGCGGCAGAACTGGCCGACAAAGCCCGCGTCACCGTCCCCCTCGCGGCGATGTCGTTGACGGTGGCGCTGATCGTCGGCATCCCGTTCGGTGTGCTCTCGGCCCTCGGCCGGCGGCGGGCCGGGGGGACGGCGCTCAGCGTGGGAGCCCAGGCGCTGGCGGCGGTGCCCGTGGTCTGGGCGGGCATGATGCTCGTGGTCGTCTTCGCGGTGTGGCTCGGCTGGCTTCCGCCCCAGGGATTCCCCCGCGCGGGATGGAACGACCCCGCGGCCGCATTCCGCGCCCTCATCCTCCCCGCGCTCACCATCGGCGTGGTCGAGGGAGCGATGCTCCTGCGCTTCGTGCGCAGCGCGACGCTCCAGGCCCTCGGCCAGGACTACGTGCGCACGGCCGCCGCGAAGGGACTCACGCGCACGCGCGCCCTGCTGAGCCACGGCCTGCCCAACGTCGGCCTCTCGGTCATCACCGTGCTCGGCCTTCAGATCGCCGGGATCATCGTCGGGGCCGTGGTGATCGAGCAACTGTTCACCCTCCCCGGCGTCGGCCGCATGCTGGTGTCGGACGTGGCCTCGCGCGACCTCCCCAAGGTCCAGGGCGAGCTGCTCGCCCTCACCGGGTTCGTGCTGCTCGTCGGATTCCTCGTCGATCTCTCCCACCGCCTCATCGACCCCCGCCAGAGGGAGGCCTCATGACCACCCTCCGACGGCTCTGGAGTCTCGGCACCGGCCGATTCGGCATCCTGATCGTCGCTCTTCTGCTCATCACGGCCCTCGTCTCGCTCGTCTGGACGCCCTTCGACCCCGCGTCGGTCGACGCTCGCGCGCGCTGGAGTGATCCGTCGTGGCCGCACGTGCTCGGAACCGACAACAGCGGTCGCGACATCGCGAGCCTGCTCATGGCCGGAGCGCGCACCACCGTCGTCGTCGCCGTCGGCGCCGGGGTGGTGGCCTCGGTGCTGGGCATCGCCCTCGCCGCCCTCGGCTCGCTCACGGCGCGGTGGATCCGCGAGAGCGTCGCCGTGCTCGTCGACATCCTCATCGCGTTCCCCGTTCTCATCATCGCCATGATGATCTCGGCCGTGTGGGGCGGTTCGCTCGCCGTCGTCATCTGGTCGGTGGGCATCGGCTTCGGCGTGAACGTCGCGCGCGTGACGCGACCGGAGCTGCGACGCGTCCTGCACAGCGACTTCGTGCTCGCCGGTCGTGCGAGCGGCCTCTCGACCGGGCAGAACCTCACCCGGCACCTCCTGCCGAACGTCGCACCGGTGTTCATCGTGCAGCTGTCGTGGGGAATGGCGGTCGCCGTACTGGCCGAGGCGGGGCTGTCGTACCTCGGCTTCGGCGCGCCCGTGACCCAGCCCTCGTGGGGAGTGCTCCTGAGCGACCTGCAGGCCTACATCGCCGTGCACCCCCTCACCGTCGTCTGGCCCGGCCTGGCGATCACCCTGACCGTGCTGGGACTGAATCTGCTCGGCGACGCCCTGCGCGAGGCGGCCGACCCCACCCTCGGGGAGCGCACTCCCGCGGCCCGCACGCACGTGCCGGGGGTGATCGCGTGAGCCTCGTCGTCACGGACCTGCGGATCGAGATCGGCGGCCGCGCCGTCGTCGACGGCGTGTCGTTCGAGGTACCCGACGGCGCCCGCGTGGGACTCATCGGCGAATCCGGGTCGGGCAAGTCGATGACCGCCCTGGCGATGTTGGGGCTGCTCCCCGACGGCGCCCACACCACCGGCAGCATCGTCTGGAACGGTCGAGAAATCCTCGGCCTCGCCGACCGCGAGCTGGCCCGCCTGCGCGGCGACGACATCGGCATGGTCTTCCAAGAGCCCCGCACGGCTCTGAACCCCATCCGCACCGTCGGCCGGCAGATCGGCGAATCGGTACGCATCCACGAGGGCGTCTCTCGTCGTGAGGCTCTACGCCGCGCCGTCGCCGAGGCCGACCGCGTCGCCCTCCCCGATCCCGAACGGATCGTCTCGCGCTACCCGCACCAGCTCTCCGGCGGTCAGCGGCAGCGAGTCGCGATCGCGATGGCTCTGGCGTGCCGACCGCGGCTGCTCATCGCCGACGAGCCGACGACGGCGCTCGACGTCACCATCCAGGCGGGAATCCTGGCCCTCCTGCGCTCCCTCGTCCAGGATGCCGGCATGTCGCTCGTCTTCATCACCCACGACCTGGCGGTGCTCGCGCAGGTCGCCACCCACGCCGTGGTGCTCGAGAACGGCCGGGTGGTCGAGCAGGGCGCCGTCGCCGACCTGTTGAAAGCGCCCTCCTCGCCCGTCACGCGGGCGCTGCTGCGCGATGCGACCGCGACGCTCTGGCATCCCGAGCTTCCTCCTCGCGAGATCGCGACCGACGATGCCGAGGAGATCCCGTGACCGAGACGCTGATGCGCGCGCGCGGGCTCTCGCGCGCCTACCCCACCCCCCGGACGCGGGGTGTCGGCCGCGCCGAGCAGACCGTGGGCCTCGCCGACGTCGACCTCTCGGTGCTCGCGGGGAGCGCGGTCGGGATCATCGGCGAGTCGGGGTCGGGCAAATCCACCCTCGTGCGCCTGCTGCTGGGCCTCGACGTGCCGAGCGCGGGCACCGTCGAGGTCGACGGACGCGCCGTCGACGCCCGCGGCTCGGCGCGGTCGCTTCACTGGCTGCGTCGAGCGACCGGCATCGTCTTCCAAGACCCGTACGCCTCGCTCGATCCCCGCATGAGCGTCGAGCGCATCGTGGGCGAGCCGCTGTGGGCGCTCGGGATCGAGGGCGATCGCCGCGCGCGGGTCCGCGAGGTGCTGGAGCAGGTCGGTCTCGACGCCGGCATGGCCGCGCGGTTCCCCCACGAATTCTCGGGAGGCCAACGCCAGCGCATCGCCCTGGCTCGCGCAATCGTGCACCGCCCGCGCATCCTCGTCGGCGACGAGCCCCTCTCGGCCCTCGACGTCACGGTGCGCGCGCAGATCCTGCGCCTCATCGCGCGGCTGCGGCTCGAAGAACACCTCACCCTCGTCCTCGTCTCGCACGACATCGGCGTGGTGCAGAACGTCTGCGATCAGGTCATCGTCATGAAGGACGGCCGCATCGTCGAACAGGGCCCCACCGAGAAGGTGCTGCTGCAGCCGCAGGCGGCGTACACGCGGCAGCTGCTGGCGTCGATTCCGACGCTGCCGGGCTGACGCGGGGCCAGCGCTGCGGGACGGGTGGCGCCGTTCCGGCCGCGGGTGGTGCGGCGCTGTCCGTGTTGCGCCGCCGTTGAGCGCGGGTGGTGGGTTCGACGCTGCCGGTGCCGCGCCGCCGTTCCGGCCGCGGGTGCCGGGCACGAGATCAGGAGATGTCACCGGAACATGCCGTTTCGGCGGGAATCCGCCTGTTCTCGTCGTATGTCCTGTTCTGGTGACGGGTGACGAGCGCCGGATGCCGACAGCTCGTCGCCTCGACGGCGCGGCGGCTCCACGCGCCACGGCCACGGCCACGGCCACGGCCACGAGAACAGGAGCGTGTCACCGGAACAGGATGATCCTGCGGAAATGGTCCTGTTCTCGTGGCATCTCCTGTTCTGGTGCGGTTGCAGGATGCCGCCCGCCCGGCTCCCGAAACTGCTCGCTCCCGCGCCGATCAAGGGATCCCGCGATGTCGGAGGTCGGCGCTACCCTCGGCGCATGACCCCCGGTATCGTCCCCCCGTTCCTGCTCGACCGACTCGCCTCCACCGATGACCCGCGCATGGCACGGGCCGCCGAAGCGGCGCGGAAGACGCTCGCTGTGCCGCGGCCGGCGCGCCCGACGCGTTCGCGCCTGCGACTGTCGATCGAGGGCGACGCCCTCGTGGCCGAGACCGGGCCGGCGCCCGATCGCATCATCTCCGACGCGGCGAACACCGAGAACCTGCCGGGTCGGCGCGTGCGCAGCGAAGACGACGGCCCGTCGGGCGACACCGCGGTCGACGAGGCGTACGACGGTCTCGGCGAGACCTACGACTTCTTCTGGGACGCGTTCGCGCGCGACGGCATCGACGCCGCCGGCGGGTCGTTGCTGGCCACCGTGCACTTCGGCGACGACTACGACAACGCGTTCTGGAACGGCGAGCGCATGGTCTTCGGCGACGGTGACGGCGACGTGTTCGTCGGCTTCACGCGGTCGCTCAGCGTCATCGCGCACGAGCTCGGGCACGGCGTCACCGAGGCCTCCGGAGGCCTCGAGTACCAGGGGCAGTCGGGCGCGCTGAACGAATCGCTGTCCGACGTGTTCGGCGCTCTCGCCGAGCAGCACCACCTGGGTCAGACCGCCGACAAGGCGTCATGGCTCATCGGCGCAGGCATCTTCGCCGCTGCGGTCCAGGGCGAGGCCCTGCGCTCGATGAAGGCGCCGGGCACCGCCTACGACGACGACGTGCTCGACAAAGACCCGCAGCCGGCGCACATGCGCGACTACGTCGAGACGACCGACGACAACGGCGGAGTGCACATCAACTCCGGCATCCCGAACAAGGCTTTCTACCTCGCCGCGACCGCCCTCGGCGGGTTCGCGTGGGAGCGCGCCGGTCTGATCTGGTACCGCACGATCACCGCCGGCACGCTGTCGCCCACCGCCGACTTCTCGGCGTTCGCGACCGCCACCCTGTCGGCCGCGGCCAGCGAGTACGGTGAGAGATCGGAGGAGGTCGCCGCCGTCCGCGCCGCGTGGGCCGGGGTCGGCGTCGAGGAGGATGCCGCAGCCTGACAGCGCGAACCACGCCGAGAGCGCCGGACGCTTCGTCGTCATCGTCGTGCGCTCCGGTGGTCTGGCGGGCCTGTCGAAGCAGTGGCGGGTCGAGCCCGACCCCGGCGGGCTCCCCCGCTGGCAGCAGCTCGTCGAAAGCTGCCCGTGGGACGCAGTTGCCGCAGCGTCAACGGGCGCCGACCGCTACCAGTGGCGCATCGAGGTGCACCACGGCGACACCGCCGTGCATCAGGCGCGCCTCGACGACGGACAGGTGGAGGGACCCTGGCGCACCCTGGTCGACGAGGTGCGGCAGGTCGCCCCGTCGCGGCCCGTCCGTCGTTAGGCAACGCGCGGACGGGGCCCACGCGGGCTCGGCCCACGCGGGCTCGGCCCCCACGACCGCGCCCCGACCCCCGCGACTGGCCTCAGCATCCCGCGCCCCGCACGGAGTCAGCCGAACAGCCGCCGGCGGGGCTTCTTCTTCGACGGGATGCTCTTCTGCAGATACACGACGCCCAGCCAGCGTCCGAATTTGAAGCCGACGCGCCCCATGCGTCCGACCTCGGTGAAGCCGAGCTTCTCGTGCAGGGCGATCGAGGCGTCGGCGCCCTTGTCGCTGATCGCGGCGACCATCTCGCGGATGCCGAGGTCCTGGCACGCGGCGACGAGCGCCTCGAGCAGAGCCCGCCCGAGCCCCTTTCCCGCGGCCGCTTGGCCCAGGTAGATCGAGTTCTCGACCGTGTAGCGGTACGCCGACTTCGACTGCCACGGCTGCACGAGGGCGTACCCGAGGATCTGACCGCTCGGCGACTGGGCGACGAGGAAGGGCAGCCCCAGCTTGTGGAGGGTCGCGAACTTGTCACGCCACTTCGCGAGCGACCAGGCCTTCTCGTCAAAGGTCACGACCGAGTTGCGCACGTAGTAGTTGTAGATCTCACGGATGTCGGGGATGTCAGCCTCGGTCGCCGGGCGGATCTCGAACGCGAAGGGCTGCTCCGGCTTCGGCGCCGGGCGCAGGTGGGCGGGCAGCCGCCGACGGCTCTTCTCGTACTCCTCTTCCAGCACTCCGCCACTCTACGGGCGTCGCGGTTTCGCGCGTATGACGCGCGCCATCGCCGGGCGGCGGCATCCATCCGCCGGAGAATCAGGCGGGGATCCGCCAGTCGACGGGTGCGGCGCCCTGCTCCTCGAGCAACGCGTTCACGCGAGAGAACGGCTTCGAGCCGAAGAACCCCCGACTCGCCGACAGGGGCGAGGGGTGCGGCGAGGCGACGACCACGGTGTCGCCGAGGATCGGAGCGAGGCCCTGCGCGTCCTTGCCCCACAGCACCGCCACCAGCGGGGACTCCCGCGCGACGAGACAGCGGATGGCGTGCTCGGTCACCCGTTCCCACCCCCACCCACGGTGGGATGCCGGGGCCCCCGGCGCCACCGTCAGCACCCTGTTCAGCAGCATGACGCCCTGCGCGCCCCACACCGAGAGGTCGCCGTGAGGCGCCGGAGCGATACCCAGGTCGTCGGAGAGCTCCCGGTAGATGTTCGTCAGACTGCGCGGGAGCGGCCGCACGTGCGGGTCGACGGCGAACGACAGACCGATCGGGTGGCCCGGGGTCGGGTAGGGATCCTGACCGACGATGAGCACCCGGACCTCGTCAAGCGGCGTACGGAAAGCACGGAGGACGAGATCACCGGCCGGAAGATACGGCTTGCCCTCGGCCCGCAGGCGCTCCCCCACCGCGGCGATGTCGTCGGCCACCGGGGTGAGGGCGTCGACCCACGAGCGGTCGATGAGACCCGCGTCCGCGAGTTCGGGGAGCGTCATCGCGCTCACGCGGCGTCTTCCTCCTGCACGGAGCCGAGGTGCGACCAGGGGAACTCGATCCACAGCGACGTGTCGCGCCAGGAGTAGTCGGGAGCGATGATCGTCGTCGGCTTGGTGTAGATCACCGCGGACCGGACGTCGGCGTCGTGTCGCTTCAGCAGCTTCACCGCGAGGTCGAGCGTGCGGCCGCTGTCGGCCACGTCGTCGACGAGCAGCACGCGCCGTCCCGACAGGTAGGTCAGGTCGAGCGCGGGCGGCAGGACCTCGGGGGCATCGAGAACGGTGCCCACCCCGGTGTAGAACTCCACGTTCAGCGCCCCGCAGTTCTTCGCGCCGAGCCCGTATGCGATCGCTCCCCCCGGGAGCAGACCGCCGCGCGCGATCGCCACGACGACCTCGGGTTCGAACCCGTCGGCGACGATCGCCCGCGAGATATCGCGCGTGGCGGCCCCGAAGTCATCCCAGCTCAGGCGTTCGCGTTCGTCCGTCACGGCGGACTCCTCTCGTCGACTGCCTTTCACCCTAGGGGCGGCGACGACGAGCGCGAGCCCACCGGGAGGATCATCGAGGTCGTTCCCGGGATGTCGACGAAACCGATCGCCGCCCAGTGCGCGCGGCCGAGCCACGGGTCGGTCGAATCGTCCGCGCCGCGCCGTCGCGTCCCCAGCAGCGCGATGGTGTCTCCGTCGAAGACCCGCGCGATGCTGCGCACCAGTTCATGGCTGAGGGCGGACGCGTTCACGCCGTCGTCGACGTCGATGGAGGCGATGACGCAGAGGTTGTCGGTGAAGAGAGACGATTCGTCGAGCATGGAGATCAGTTCGCGATCGGCGAAGGCGGATCCGATCGACGTCAGGTCGTCCTCGGCATCCCCCAACTGCTCGATCCACCGCGGGTTCGCGTAGTGCACGCGGTAGACGATCGCTTCGGCCAGGTGGGGCATGTCGACGGTCGGGTCCTCATGGGCGGACTGGATGGTGGCGCGCCAGACCTCGGGCTCGTCGTCGGCGCCGGTGGTGCGAAGCGTGAGCTGGAACGCGGTCGCACCCGGTTCGGAAGGATCTGACATGTGGCCCCCACGGCCTGTCGGAGTGTCGGGAGGCACTCGGCTTTTCCTGACCATAGCGAAACGCCGTCGAGCACTTCTCATCTTTCGGGCGAGGAATGCGTCGTGGTATGTGCGAGGCCGCGGCCGAGAAGCCCGGAAAGACGGGGGTCGCTTCGGACCTTGCGCCAAAATTCGGACAATCCTTACGGAAAGATGAGAAGACGCTAATGTAAATCTCAGAAAGCGACCGCCCCCACGGAACGCCCCTCTTCCCCCCAGGAGCCCGACGCAGTGAGCAGCACCTACATCGAAACCGGCGGACAGGTTCGGGTCTACGACTCCGCCGTCCAGGCTCACGACTCGCTCCCGCTGGGCACCTATCGGGTGCGGTACAGCATCAAGGAGGGGTTCAGCCTTCTGCGCACCGACGACCTCGGCGTCGGGTCCGAGAAGGTGTACGGCCGCCGGGAGGCGAAGGTCGACAAGATCTTCCGCACCTATGCGCGTTTCGAGCGCAACCTCGGCGTCATGCTCTCGGGCAACAAAGGCCAGGGCAAGTCGATGTTCCTGCGCATGCTCGCCGCGCGCGCCATCGAGAGCGGCATCCCGGTCGTCCTCGTCAGCGAGGACGCGGAGGGGATCGTCGACTTCCTCGACACCCTCGACGAGTGCCTCGTCATCTTCGACGAGTTCGAGAAGACCTTCTCATCGGGCCGCGGACCGCTCGACGGCCCGAACCGCCAGAATCAGTTCCTGACGCTCTTCGATGGGACGTCGTCCGTCAAGCGGATCTACTGCCTCACCGTCAACGACGTGCAGGATGTCAGCCACTACATCGTCAACCGCCCCGGTCGATTCCATTACCACATGCGATTCGACTACCCGAGCCCCGACGACGTCCGCGAATACCTCTTCGATCAGGCTCCGCTCGCCGCTGCCGCCGAGATCGAGAATGCCGCACTGTTCTCTCGTCGCGTCAATCTGACCTACGACCACCTGCGCGCGATCGCCTTCGAGATGAATCACCCGGACGCCACGTTCACCGACATCGTCGAAGACCTCAACATCAAAGCGATCGAGCCGAGCGCCTACCGCGTCGAGGCCACGTACCTCGACGGCTCCGTCCTCACGGACGAATCGGTTCTCAACCTCCACGAGCGCAGCGATGTGAGTCGGACGATCGAGCTGCGCAGCACGCACCGGGTGCTGTTCTTCTCGTTCACGCCTCGCGACGTCGTCTTCGAAGACGACGGCAACATCTCCGTACCCGTGCACAAGATCGAGGCGCTGGACGAGGATGACGAGACCCCGGAAGAGCTGCCGACCAGCATCAGCCTCACCCTCATCGGGCAGGCCAGCTACTCGTTCGAGCGCTGAGCGGCGCGGACGAGCGTCAGTCGCCGAGGTCGCGAGGGGCGGCGACCCTCTTATTGACCTCACGGGTCGCCGAGAACTTCAGAACGCTGTAGTCCTCGACGCGCCCGCGACTCTCGGGGTTGTCGCGGATGTTCAGCACGACGTTGTGTCCCTTGTGCGACTGGGCGTAGAACTTGCCGAAGCCGGTCAACGTGACACGGTTTCCGGCGTTCACGAGATCCAGGATCTCTCCGAAGATCGCCTCGTAGGCCACCTGCGTGACCGTGGGAGACAATCCGGCGCGCTTGGAGACGCGCTGGATGAACTCACGCTTGCTCACCTTTGGCTCATCGGTTCTCATGACGGGCATTGCTCACCATCCCCTGCTCTGTGCTCGGTACGAACGTATGCGTCGCCGTCGCGACGGGCAGAGGGGTTGCCTTGCCGGTCGCGACGCGCACGTCGCCGGAGTCGTCCTTCGGGAGACGACACCGGGGCAGACGGACCGGGGCGATGAAGCCTCGACCATCGGACGGGCGACGCCCCCGCGTTTCGGGTCACGGGGACGAATCGTCGTTTCTGCTCGTTTTCGCGTCGATACTACTCGGTCCCTCGACGCGGGACCATTGTGTGACGAAGGTGGTGTCCGCGCGCGGGGATCACGCGCCCAGGCGCGCACGGAGGGGGTATGCCGACTCGTCGAAGATGACCTGGGTGCCCGCCCCCGTCTGGGCGTTGACGAGGATGGGGGCGCGCAGGTTGACGAAGACGCCGTCGTCGGCCGGGTTCGCCACGACGAACACCCGCACCTCATCGGGGGATGCCGAGATGGTGGAGAGGGATGCCGTGGCGATCGGCGGGTCGTAGGCGAGACCGCCGCGCGCGGGATCGAGCAGGAAGAGCCGCAGGTCGTCGCTCGTGGAGCGGAGGGCGTACAGGCCGTCGGCGCCGTCGATGGGCTCGAGGCGGAAGGACGTCCGGGGGGCGAGGCCCGGGGGCGACGTCTCGAAGTCGACATCGATGCCCGCGAGGGGAGGATGGGCCGTCATCTCACGAACTCCAACAGGGTGGTCTGCAGCGTCTTGGCGGTGACCTGCAGGGCGGACTGGTACACGAGCTCGGCGGACTGCAGCTTGATGTAGACCTCGAGGGTGTCGACGTTCTCAACAGCCGCGCGACGCGTCTCGAGGTCGACTCCGACGCTCGCGTTGGTGGCCTGTGCGCGCTCGACCCGCGCTTGCTGCGCGCCGGTGACGCCTCGCGCCGTCACCAGCTGCTTCAGGTGGGCGTCGACGTCGGCCAGACGTGCCCCGACATCGACACCCGCCCGCAGGTCGGCGGCGATGCCCTGCAGCGTCGCGAAGACACTGGCGTCTCCGGAACCGAACGCGTCCGCGCCGTCGACGTCGACGCGTACCTTCTCGTTCTCGGAGACACGACGTTCGACGGAGGATCCGGCGACCCCGGTGAAGGCGAAGGTCGCGGGGTCGAAGGCCCGGCCGCTGTCATCGGTGCCGGCGAACACCGTGCGTCCGAGCACCGTGGTGTTGGCGTGCGAGAGGAGCTCGCGGCTCACGCTGTCGAGTTCCGCGGCGATCGAGTCGCGCGCGGCGGGGCTGAGCGCGCCGGAGTTGGCCCCCTGCGCCGTGAGGTCGCGCGCCCTGTTCAGCAGGTCGATGCTCGCTCCGAGAGCCGTGTCGGCGGTGGTCACCCACGTGAGCGCATCGCCGATGTTGCGGGAGAACTGCGACGCTCGAGCCTGCTCCCCGTGCACACCGAGGATGGCGGCGGCGGCCGTCGGGTCGTCGCTGGGTGCGCGGAGGGCCCGCTGCGAGGTCGCCTGGTCCTGCAAGCGGGCGCGGTCGGCCAGCGCCGCCTGCAGCGTGCGCAGCGCCTGCTGGTTGACGGTGCTGCTGGTGATGCGTCCGATCACGGTGTCTCCCGGGTCAGCGGCCGACGAGGCCGACGCGGTTGATGAGGGTGTCGAGGGCTTCGTCGACGGCGGTGAGGACACGCGCCGCAGCCTGGTAGGCCGTCTGATACGTCAGGAGGTTGATCGTCTCTTCGTCTCCGTCGACCGAGGCGTGCGACTGCTGCCCCGCGATGGCGGCGATCGCCCCGCGATCGGCGGTGTCGGCTCGCTGGACGTCGCTGGCGACGGACACGCCGAAAGAGGTCACGAAGCTCGCCCACTGGGTGCTGGGGCCCGTCGTGGAGGTGGCCAATCCGGCGATGCGATCCGCGATCGAGGTGTCGAGCGCTCCGCTGCCGGGCGCCGCCAGGGCCAGGTGATCGAGGGAGGTCGGCAGGACCGTCAGCCCGAGAGCCGCCGGGCCGGTCGCGGAGAGCGCGAAGAAGTCCCCTCCGGCGGTTCCCGTCGCGGTCCGGCCCTCACGGTGCACGTCGTTGACCGCCTGCGCGAGCGTCTCGGCCGTCGCGTTGTAGGCCTCGGCCACTGTCGCGAGGATGCCGCCGTCGGATGCGGGCGCGAGCACGCCGATCGCCCCGCCCAGAGAGCCGCCCGTGACCGCCACGGGCACATCGGGGCGGTCCGCCCACGCCAGGCTGACGCGACCGCCGTCCGCGAGCGTGCGGGGCCCCGCGACGGCGATGGTGCGGCTCGTGTCGGCGCTGACCAGGGCGTTGCCGTCCACCCGGAGGGTGAGCGTGCCGTCGTCCTCGAGTCGCCCGGTCGCACCGATCAGGGTGGACAGCTGCTGGGCGAGCAGGTTGCGCTGGTCGACGAGTTCGTTGGCCGAGCGTCCGGACTGCAGGGCGGAGCGGACCTGCCCGTTGAGCGTCGCGATCTGGCCCGCGGTCCCGTTCACGACGTCGACGTCGCGATCCACCTGACCGCGCAGGTCGGACCACTGACCGACCACGGCCTCGTACCCCGCGGCGATCTGCCCGACGAGCACGCGCGCGTTGGTGAGCACCACCTGCGCGGCCGCCGGCTTCGGGGTGTTCGCGAGGTCGGACCATCCCGACCAGAAGCGGTTCAGATTCGCCGCCAGACCGTCGGTGGTCGGCTCCGCCATCGACGCCTCGACCTTCTGCGCCGCGGAGGCCCGCGCGGACCAGAATCCGGATGCCGACAGCGCATCGCGGACGCGGGCGTCGAGGACCTCGTCGCCGAGGCGCGCGATGCCCTGGACCGACACCCCACCGCCGACGGAGAAGCCCGTCGCCCACAGGCCGGCCGTGCCGGCCGCGGTCAGGGAGGTCTGCTCGAGCCGCTGGCGGGTGTAGCCCGGGGTGGTCTCGTTCGCGATGTTCTGTCCGGTGACGGTCATGCCGGCGCGAGCGGCGGCAAGGCCGGACGCGGCCACCTGGAGTCCTGCGAAGGTCGACATCTCTCACACCCGCACGTCGAGCAGGCGGGATCCGGCATCCGCGACGCGAGAACCGCTCGCGGCGTACTCCCCCGTCGGCTCGCCGAGGCCGGCGATGGTCTCTTGCGTGACTCTCAGGGCCGTTCGCAGGTGCTGGTTGACCGAGCCCTTCTTCTCCGCGATCTCGGCCGCGAGGGCGGACAGGGCCTCGTGATGCGAGCCCAGGACCTCGCGCCACGCGTCGGTGGGAGCGACGTCGACGAGCTCTCGCAGGGCCGTCGCCTCGGGGGCTCCCCACTCGGCGGCGACGTCGAAGAAGAGCGCGTCACGCTCGATGGTCGCCGTCGTGAGGGCCTTGGCCACGCGATCGACCTCCACGGTGGCGTGGTGCACCCACCGGGTCCGCCCTGTCGACAGGAGCATCTCGAGCTCCTCGAGCTTGAAGAGCATGAGCTCGAGCACCTCGCGCTGACGCAGCAGATGCATGCTCAGGTCGGTAGCGGACACGTGAGTCACCTCGTTCGGGTCGAGTCATGTGACGGATGCGCCCACCACGGGACCGACTATCGCGACACTGGGTCGCGCGGGTAACCCGTGCGTCGGCGGATCAGACGCGGGTTCCCCCGCGCAGGGCGTCGAGCACCGCACTCTCGGCGGCCGCGGATCGCGACGCCTGGCCGGCATCCTGATTCTCGTTCGTGACGGCCACGACGATCTCGCTGCGGTGGATACGGGTGTCGCGGGGAGCGTCGATGCCGATGCGCACACCGGTTGCGGTCACCCCGAGGACGGTCACCGTCACATCGTCGCCGATCACGATGCTTTCACCCGGGCGTCGCGTGAGTACGAGCATGTGCGTGTGGCCGCCTTCCGTGGCTGGTGCGCCGTCGGCGCCGTCCTGGGCCAGACTACCTTTTCTTCTCGGTTACGAGCGTTCTGCGCACTTTAGGACGAGGGAAGCGCGATCTGTTCGGGGCGGACGACGCCCACGACGTCGGTCGCGAATCCCCCCGCCGCGGCTTCGTCGTACGACAGGATCGGCATTGTGCCCACCTGCCCCGACAGCAGGGCGCGCACCCCCTGCCGGAGGGTGGGGGCGCACACGAGTACCGGCTCGCCGCCCACGGGATCGACGTCGACGATCGTCCGGCGCACGCCCTCCATCATCTGCATCGTCTGATCGGCGGTGAGCACGATCTGCGACCGCCCCTCGACGTGCCGGAGTCCTTCGAGCATCTGCTGCTCCCAGAGCGTGTCGAACATCACCACGCGCAGGCGTCCGTCGTGGGCGAACCGCGCCGAGATCGCCGGCCCGAGAGCCGCGCGCGCCGCCTCGACGAGCGCGGGGACCTCGGTCGTCGATTTGGCCCGCAAAGCCAGCGCCTCGTAGATGCGACCGAGGTCGTTGATGGGGACGCGCTCGACGAGAAGGCTCGCGAGCACCCGCTGGATGAGGGCGAGGGGAAGCAGGGCCGGCGTCAGTTCGTCCACAACGCTCGGCTGCGTCTGCTTGAGGTGATCCGTGAGCTGGCGCACGTCCTCGAGCGAGAGCAGACGGTGGGCCTGGGCGTGCACGGTGTCGGACAGGTGCGTGATGATGACGCTGGCCCGGTCGATGACGGTGGCCCCCGCCATGTCGGCGGCGTGGGACATCTCGGTGGGCACCCACTTGCCCTCGAGCCCGAAGACGGGGTCGATCACGGCGGATCCCGGCAGATGCTCGAGCCCGGTTCCGATCGCGAGCACGTGCCCGCGCGGGACGATGCCCCGCCCCACCTCGACGCCCGCCACGAGGATCGCGTAGGTCTCAGCCGGAAGCTCGATGTTGTCGCGCGTACGCACCGGGGGCATGAGGGTGCCGAGCTCCAGCGCGACCTTGCGCCGAAGCGATTTCACCCGGCCGAGCAGATCCCCTGCCCCGCCCGCGGCGAGATCGACGATGTCGGGCGAGAGCGAGATTTCGAGCGCGTGAACCCTCATGGTGTCCATGAGGTCGTCGGGACCCTCGGTGGCGGCGGCCTCGGCGACCGCTCGCGCCTCGGCGTCGGCCGCATCGGCCGCCGCGCGGTCGGTGTTCGCCTTCACCCGCGAGGCGGCGAAGAGCAGGACCACTCCGATCGCCGCGAAGGCGAGGAACGGCATCCCCGGGATCAGCCCCATGCCGATCGCGGCCATCGCGGTGATGAGCAGGGCAGTGCGCGATTGCATCAGCTGTCGCCCGGCCGCCCGGCCGAGCTCGGCCTCGGCGTTCTCGCGGGTGACGATCATGCCCGTGGACACCGCCATCAGCAGCGCGGGGATCTGTGTCACCAGTCCATCGCCGATGGTGAGGATGCTGTAGGTCTCGAGAGCCTCGTCGATCGCCATGCCGTGCATGGTCATGCCGATGATGATGCCGCCGACGAAGTTGATGACGAGGATGACGATGCCGGCGATCGCATCGCCCTTGACGAACTTGCTGGCACCGTCCATCGCGCCGTAAAAATCGGCCTCGGACGCGACCTCCGCGCGGCGGGCCCGGGCCTGCTCGTCGGTGATGAGCCCGGCGTTCAGATCGGCGTCGATGGCCATCTGCTTGCCCGGCATGGCGTCGAGGGTGAAGCGCGCGCCCACTTCGGCGACGCGCTCGGCGCCCTTGGTGACCACGACGAACTGGATGACGGCGAGGATCAGGAAGATGACGAAGCCGATCACGAGCGACCCGCTGATCGTGATCTGCCCGAATGCCTGGATCACCTGACCGGCGTGCGCCTCGCTGAGCACAAGGCGGGTCGAGGCGACGTTCAATCCGAGGCGGAAGAGCGTCGCGACCAGCAGCAGGCTCGGGAACACCGAGAAGTCCAAGGGCTTCTTCACGAACATCGCCGTGAGCAGGATGAGCAGCGCGAACGCGATGTTCGTGACGATGAGCACGTCGAGCAGCCCCACGGGGATGGGGACGATGAGCAGCAGGATGATGCCCACCACCCCGACGGGGACGGCGCCCTTCGACAACAACTGACCGATCATGCGGTGCGCTTCTTTCGTGTCATGGTCTTCTCGGCTCTCACAGTCCCCGCCCGGTCAGAGCGGCCGGGGGCATCTCGAACGTCCCCGAGCGCGAGCCTCTCTTCTGCAGGTGCTGCACGAACGCCAACACCTGCGCGACGGCGGTGTACAGGTCCTCGGGGATCTCGCGCCCGAGCTCGACGCCCGCGTGCAACGCGCGGGCGAGGGGGATGTCGCGCACGATGGGAACCTGTGCCTCCTCGGCGCGCTCGCGGATCTTCTGCGCGATGACGCCGGCCCCCTTCGCCACGACCCGGGGGGCCGAGGTGCCCGGTTCGTAACGCAGGGCGACGGCGATGTGGGTGGGGTTCACGAGGACGACGTCGCTGTCGGCCACCGCGGCGATCATGCGGTTGCGACTGACGGCGAGCTGGCGGGCGCGGCGCTGCGAGCGGATGAGCGGATCTCCCTCGGTCTTCTTGTGCTCGTCGCGCGCTTCCTGCTTGGTCATGCGGGTGTGTTTGCGGTTGCGCGAGATCACGACGAAGACGTCGATCGCCGCGAGCAGCAGGCCCACCACGACAGCGACCTGCAGCAGCGTCGCGACGGCCTGGCCGGCCACCTCGAGCAGCCACGCGATGCGGTGCCGCCCGCTGCCCATGAGGACCGGCACGAGACCGGCCACCACGCTCCACAGCGCCACGCCGATCGCCGCCGTCTTCAGGAGCGCCTTGACGCCCTCCCACAGCGCCGCGGCCCCCACGGTCCGCTTGAGACCCGCGACGAGGTCGAACTGCTCCACCCGCACGGGCACGCCGCGCAGACGGATCCCGCCCTGAGCGATGGCGGTGGCCATGACGGCCAGGAGCACGACGATCAGCAGAGGCAGGAGAACCTGCCCCACCGAGGCGATGGCCGAGCCGAGTCCCTCCACGGCGGCGCCCACCGTGGGGTCCTTCGCCACGGCCCCGACCCTCAACGTCTTCTCGGTAAGCACGGCCGAGGCCGACGACAGCGTCGCCGGCATCATGACGGCGGCGGCGCCGATGCCGACCCACGCGGTGAAGTCCTGGCTGCGACCGATCCGCCCCTTCGCGATCGCCTTCCTCAGCCGTTCTGGAGTCGCTTTCTCGGTCCGCTCTCCGGTATCCGTTCCGCTCATCGGGTCACCCCGATCACCAGGCGGGCGGCGTCATCGGCGATCGCGGACACGATCGACGGCAGCGCCGCGTAGACGAAACCGACCAGAACGAAGGTGAGGGCGATCTTGATGGGGAAGCCGAGGGCGAAGGCGTTCAGGGCGGGGGCCACGCGAGAGACGAGGCCGAGACCGACATCGGCGAGGAAGAGCACGATCAGCAGGGGCCCGGCGATCTGCACCGCGCTCAGGAGCATCTGCCCGACCGCCGACGACAGGACCTCGGCGGGGCGCGAGAGGTCCACCGTCCCCGCGACCGAGACCGCGTCGAACGAGCGGAACAGTCCGCCCAGGACCAGCTGATAGGCATCGGACGCGAACAACAGCATGATCGCCGTCATCTGGAACAAGCGGGTGAACTGGGCGCCGTTGACGTTCATCCCGGGATCGAACGCCTGGGCGAGCTGGAACCCCCCGAACGTGTCGATGAGGAACCCCGCACCCTGAACGGCGCTGAACAGCACCAGGACCAGGAACCCCAGGAGCGCCCCGACGAGGATCTGCCCCGCCGCCGCGAGGAGGAAACCCCCCGCGTCCAGCCGCTCGTACCCCGCGACGACCACCGGCGACACCGCCAGACCGAGCCCGACCCCGAGCATGCCGCGCACCCGCATCGGGATGGAGCCGTGGCTGAACGGCGGTGCGATCACGAGGAACGCCGTGATGCGCACGATGGCCAGGGCCGTCGCCTCCAGCCACGTGAAGTCGATGGGGATGTTCATCCGCCGCCGTTCAGCAACGACGGCAGACGCTGGAAGAGTTCGTGCGTGAAGGCCACCGTCTCGGCGATCATCCAATTGCCGCACACCATCAGCGCGATGCCCACCGCGAGCAGCTTCGGCACGAACGACATCGTCATCTCCTGCACCTGCGTGATCGACTGCAGCAGCGAGATGGCGAACCCGACCACGAGGGCGGTGATGAGCAGGGGCGCGCTGAGCTTCGCGGCGAGGATCAGCGCGCTCGCCCCGATGTCCATGACCGCTTCGGGATTCACGTGCCGCCCCGATAGGACTGCACGAGCGAGGTGATGACGAGACCCCACCCGTCCACCAGGAGGAACAGCAGGATCTTGAAGGGCAGCGAGATCATGACCGGCGGCAGCATCATCATGCCCATCGACATCAACGCGCTCGAGACGACGAGGTCGATGACGAGGAACGGGATGAACACGATGAACCCGATCACGAACGCCGCCCGCAGCTCGCTCAGCATGAAGGCCGGGATCAGTGTGTACAGCGGGATCGCCTCGGGGCTGTCGGGGTTCGCCATCTGCGCGGCGCGGTGCATCAGGGCGATGTCCTCCTCGCGCGTGAACTGCAGCATCCACGTGCGAAGCGGGGCCTGGGCGGCGTCGAAGGCCTGACCGAAGTCGATCTGCCCGGCGGTGAACGGCGCGACGGCGAGTTGGTTGATCTCGGTCAGCACGGGCCACATGATGAACAGCGTCAGAAAGAGGCTGAGCCCCGCCAGAACCTGGTTCGGAGGGATCGAGGGGAGCGACAGCGCGTTCCGCGTCAGCGCGAGCACCACGAAGATCTTCGTGAAGCTCGTCATCATCAGCAGCAGGGCCGGGGCGACGCTGAGCACGGTGATGCCCAGAAGCGTCGTGATGCTGTCGGACGGCGTCGCGTTGATGCCGTTGATGCTGACCCCGCCCGATCCCCCGGACTCCCCCGTGGCGGCGAGAGCCGCACCTCCCGCGACCACGTCGACGACGGCGAGCACCGCGAGAACGCCGAGCAGACCCAGGATGCCGGTCCCCCAGCGCCCGCGACCGGACTGTCGACGCCGCCCGGCGGGGCGGGCCGCGGGGCGCGACGCGGGAACGGGCAAGACGGCACTCCGTGCGTGGGTGACGAGGCCGATCCGTAGCCAGGGGGTCGAGCGATCCGTGCTCACCGCCGACTATCGCGACGGCGCCCCCGCGCGGTAACCGCTCAGGCCGCGTGGGCCTCGGACCTCTCGCCCTCGCTGGGGGTGCCGGCATCCGTCCACGTCAGGACGTTCTCGCCGCGCTCGGCGGAGTCGTCCTCGGCGACCTCGATCGGCGCCTCCTGCGTGTCGACGACGTCGATGCCCTTCTCGCTCACGCCCAGCACGTACCGGATGCCGCCGAACTCGGCGACGACGAGCTGCGCACGGCCCCCGAGCCCGGTGCGCGCGACCACCGTGATCTTCTCGCTCCGCGCGCGGGACGGCGTCGCCGCCCCGGTGCGGGCCGCGAAGCCCGCGAGGGGGCGCAGACGCCGCCCCAGACCCTTCGGCACCAGCGCCGAGAGGGGGCTGTCACCCGCCGCCTGCCCCTTCTGCACCCGCTTGGCGAGGAAGAGCAGCAGCCCGACTACCGCGGCGAGCGAGACGACCGTTCGCGCGGCGAGGAGCAGATCGTCCACGGTCAGTCGTTCCCGGCCTGGTCGATGATGCGCTCGACGCGCACCGCGAAATCGCCGTCCGCGACGACGACCGTGCCGTGCCCGATGAGGCGACCGTTCAGCGTGATGTCGGCCGGCGACCCCGCGGCGCGGTCCAGCTCGACGACGTGGCCGGGCTCGAGGCTCAGCACGTCGCGCACGGGGAGCCGGGTGCGGCCGATCTCGACCACCAGTTCCATCTCCACCCCCGCGATCCGGCTGAGCCGGACCGGGCCGGCCGTCGAGGCGGCGGCGCGGGCGTCGTCGATGCGGATCGCCGCGCGGGCGACGGTGGTGCCGTCCTCGCGGACGAGGTCGAACACCTGAGCTCCGGCCTCGGTGAACACGCTCGCGGCATCCACCTCCTCCCCCTCGCCGAGGGTGCCCGTTCCGAGCACGGCCACGGCGGCCTGGAAGGCGGGGTGCAGGCGGTCCGACAGCTCCTCACCGCTCGACCCGTCGTCGAGGCCCGCGGGATCGGCGATCTGCACGGCGATACTGGCCCCCGGGGCGCCGCTGAAGGCGACGACGACGGCCCGCCCGGTCGCTCCCGGGTCGGTGGACGGCGTCGGCAGCACGGGGAAGCCGAAGGGGAGCTTCGCCGCGATCGCGGCGGCCATGGCGGCGGCGTGGAAGGTGCTCATCGGGTGGTCTCCTCGAGGATGGTGGTGATCGTGCAGGCGAGTCGCGAGCCCTGGGCACCGGGGACGGCGCGCGCGATCGGGGTGTCGCCGACGATGAGGTCGAAGGGTTTGGTCTCGGGATGGGCGAAGCGCAGCAGATCGCCCGGGGCGAGGTTCAGGACCTCGCCCGCCGCGATGACCCGCGGTGCGATACGCAGCGACACCTCGAGCGGAGCACCCAGTACCTGGTCGACGGTCGCGCCCGCGCGATGGGCCGAGGCCGCGTCGCGCTCGCTCTCGGCGAGCTGATCGACGACCACGGCGGCCGGCAGCATCACGGTCGCGGTCGAGCGCGCCTCGCCCATCCGCATCGCGAACCGCGCGACGATGACCGCCTCGCCGGGCGAGATGACCTGGAGGTACTGCGGGTTGTCGTGCAGGCCGGCGTAGGTCAGGGGGCTCGGCAGCAGCATCCCCAGGCTCGTGGTCAGCAGTTCGAACGTGCGGTCCATCAGCTGGCGGATCAGCGCGGACTCGATGGGGGTCAGCGTGCGCGGTTCGATCGGGGCGGTGCTCCTGCCCCCGAGCATCTGGACCACCCACGTCAGCGCCACCCCCAGATCGAACTGCACGACACCCGGCTCCTCGCGTCCCGCGGTCGCCCCGGTGACCATCGCGGTCGTCGTCGGAAGGGTGTCGGCGTACTCCTGGTACGACATCAGCTCGACGCCCTCGAGCGTCAGGTGGGTGCGCATGCGCACCTTGCCGGTGAGCTGCGACGCCCACTGCCGCGCGAACGCCTCGAACGCCGCCTCGAGCCGTCGGCGATGCTCGCGTCCGAGCTGGGCCGGGCGGGTGAAGTCGTAGGCGGGGTAGCGGCGCAGGGGGTCGTCGCGGACGGCGGCCGTCATGGCGGACTCCTTCGAGGTCGGGGACACGAGGCGTCAGCCCCGCGGAGCGGTCTGGACGAGACCGGGGATGAGGGCACGCACCTTCTCTTCCTCGGTGGACTGCACGACGATGTCGACGCGGCGGTTCGCAGCGAGATCCTCGGCGGTGTCCCCCTCGACGAGCGGGCGCTGATCGGAGTAGCCGACGGCTTGCACGCGGGAGCCGGTGATGCCCTCGTGCTCGACGAGGAAGCGGGCGACCTTGGTGGCGCGTCCGCTGCTGAGTTCCCAGTTGCTCTCGTACGGCGCGACGGCCGCTCGGTGGTCGGCATGCCCTTCGATGCTGAGGGGGTTGCCGGCGGGGGCGAGCACGTCGCCGATGGCGTCGAGGACGGCGTCCGCCTTCGCCGAGAGGTCGGTGCGGTTGTCGGTGAAGAAGGTCTCGGCACCGACGAGGCCGACCTTCAGCCCCCGCTCGTCGATGACGAAGTCGACCGTGTCGGCCAGGCCCTGAGCGGCCAGCACCGAGGTGATCTGCGCCTTCATCTGCTCGAGGGTGTCCACCTCGCGCGCGGCCCGCATCGCGACGTCCTCGACGCCGTCCTCGACGAGGAGTTCCGGCGGGATCACGAGCCCCTCGGTGAAATCGCCGCCCCCCTCGGTCTGGGATTGCCCGAAGGCTTCGGCAAGACCGTTCTTGAGTTGTTCGTACTTGGTGTCGTCGACGATGGACACCGCGTACAGCACGATGAACAGGCACATCAGGACGGTCACCATGTCGGAGTACGACACCGCCCAGCGCTCGTCGGGCTCGTCGTGGTCGTCCTCGTCATGCCTCCGGGTGCGCGCACGACGGGTGGTGCTCACTCGGCATCCCCCGTCGCGGCGGCCTTCTCGGGCCGGGACTCCTTCTTCTTCTTGGGCTTGTAGGTGGTGAGGGCGAGCAGCCGCTCCTCGACGAGACGCGGGGCCCCACCGGCCTGGATGGCGAGGATGCCCTCGCACACGAGCGTCATGCGCTCCTGCTCGACGGCGGCCATGCGGTTCAGTCGCCCCGCGATGGGGTTCCAGATGAAGTTGGCAGAGAGCAGGCCCCAGAGCGTCGCGACGAACGCCGCCGCGATCATGTGGCCGAGTTCGTCGGGTTTGTTGAGATTCTCGAGCACGTGCGTGAGCGAGACGACGGTTCCGACGATGCCGATGGTGGGGGCGTACCCGCCCAGGGCCGAGAAGAAGCGGGCGGCCACCCGATTACGCGCGGACTCGGCGACGATCTCGTCGTCCATCAGCGTCCGCAGGTCTTCGGCGTCGACGCCGTCCGCGACCGCCTGCAGCGCGCGGCGCGTGTAATCGTCGGGGGCGGAGTCGAGCTCGTCCTCGAGGCGCAGCAGCCCCTCGGTCCGCGCCTTCTCGGCGTACGCGACGAGGATCGGGATGACGGCGGCGGGCGCGGATCGTGGACCGCGCACCATCCGGCCGAGCGAGCCGAACGCCGCGATGGCGTCGCGCAGGGTGTGGCTGGCGATGCCGACGCCGATGGTCGAGCCGAGCACGAGGATCATCGGCGCCGGCAGCAGGAGCGCGCTCAGGTGAGCGCCCTCCATCGTGATCATGGCGTACAGCGCACCGAAGGCCACCACGACCCCGACGACGAAAGCGACGTCCATGTCAGAGCTCCGAGCGTGCCGAGAGGGCGGATGCCGCGGCGAGGACGCGCGCGCGGTAGGCGACGATGAGGTCGACGAGGTCGTCGAGACTCTCCTCGACGTTGTACACGCGACCGTCGACCATGTGCAGGGTCGTGTCGGGCGACTCGTGCACCCGCTCGATCAGATCCGGGTTCACCGCGAATCGCGTGTGGTCGAGACGGGTGAGGGTGATCATCGAGGGGTCTCCGGTCGATGGGTGAGGGGACGCCCCCGACTATCGCGACGCGGCCCACCGCGGGTAACTCGGGCGGGCCGCGCCGTCGGGCGCCGTGGGATCAGCGCTTGAGATTGGTGAGTTCCTGCAGCACTTCGTCGCTCGTCGTGATGATGCGGGCGCTCGCCTGGAAGCCGCGCTGGGCGACGATGAGGTTGGTGAACTCCTGCGACAGGTCGACGTTGCTCATCTCGAGCGAGCCCGAGACGAGCGTGCCGAAGCCGGCCTGTCCGGCCTCGCCGATCTGGGCGCCGCCGCTGTTGACGGTGGCGCGGAAGGCCGTGCCCCCGACCTTCTCGAGACCCTCCGCGTTGGCGAAGGTGACCATCGCGACCTTCGCCAGGGTCTCGGTGCGGCCGTTCGAGAAGGTTCCGACGATCGAGCCGTCCCCGGTGATGGAGTACGACTGCAGGGTGCCGGCGGCAGCACCGTCCTGCGAGGTGATCGCGACCGTGCTCATGTCGGCGAAGCCGGTGACGGTGGTGAGGTCGATCGTGATGTCGCCGGCGTTCAGGGTGAGCCCCGTGGGCTGGCGGCCGTCGGCGAACGCGAGGGTGCCGGCGGCGCCGCTCGCGGGCTCGGTGACGTCCCACCCCGTCGCGGTGCGGGTGAAGGTGAGGCTGAGCGAGGTGGTGGCGCCCTGGGCGTCGTGCACCGCGATGTCGCGGACGATCTTGTCGCCCACGGCGGCGGACGAGGGGAGGTTGCCCGTCACCGTCGCAGCCCTGGTCTCGCGCGCCGGCGAGACCGCCCCCTGGGGCAGCGAGATGTTGCCCGCCGCCTGCCCCGTGGCCACGACACCGTTCTGGGCGGTCCACCCCTGCACGAACGACCCGTCGGCGGTGACCATGTTGCCGGCGCCGTCGAAGCCGAAGCCTCCGGCGCGCGTGTAGAGGGTCTCCCCGCCCGAACGCACCGCGAAGAAGCCGTCGCCCTGGATCATCAGGTCGCCCCCGCGTCCGGTGGTCTGCGCCGCGCCCTGGCTGAAGTTGGTGCGGATGCCGGCGACCTGCACGCCGAGCCCGACCTGGGCGGGGTTGCGACCGCCGGTGTCGGCGCCGGGGATCGCGGCCCCGCCCACCGCCTGCGACAGCGTGTCCTGGAAGAGCACCGACGCGCCCTTGAAGCCGGCGGTGTTGACGTTGGCGATGTTGTTGCCCGTGGCGTCGAGCATGGTCTGGTGCGCGCGGAGTCCGGAGATGCCGGACGAGAGGGAACGGAGCATGGAGGTCTCTTTCGTGGGGGTGGTCAGGCGGACGTGCGGGTGGGGGCGGTGGCGAGGGAGGTGATCTCATCGAGAGCGACGGTCGCGTCGCCGATGGTGACCCGCGGAATCGGGCCGTCGAAGCTCACCGTGGTCACGATCCCCGTGACGGCGACGCCCTTGGCGTCGAGGTAGCCGGCCTGCTGGCCGATGAGGGTCGAAGCCGCTTGGCGCATGTCGAGGGCGAAGGCCTCGGTGGAGGTGCGGCTCATCGCCGTGAGCTGCTCCATCATGGCCAGTTGAGTGGTCTGCGAGATCATCTGGTTGGTGTCCATCGGGGTGGACGGGTCCTGGTTCGTCAGCTGGGTGACCAGCAGCTTCATGAACACCTCGCTGTCGAGGGCCTTCTTCGGCGCGCTCGCAGCCGCCGTGGCGGTCGCGGTGTTCGCCGGGATCGGGGCGGGTGCGCCGGCGATGGGGGTGACGGGCATGCGGGGGTCCTCTCAGACGACGATGTCGAGCCCGCCGCCGATCAGGGCGACGGAGGGCGCGGACAGGGGACGGGTGCTCGCGCGGGCGGGCGCGGACGACCCGGCGGCGTCGGGTCGGGGCTCGCGTCCGCGCCCGGGCTGATCGGCGAGGGAGCCGTCGCCACCGGGGGCGCCGCGGTCCCCCGCGCCGGTGTCGGCGGTGGGACCGGATCCGACGCTCAGGTGGGCGTGCGGCATGACGCTCGCGAGGTCGCGGCGCAGGTCGGCGATCAAGACGCGCAGCGCGTCGCGGCCCGCCTCGGTCGCCCCCGCGAGGTCGATGCGCACCTCTCCCCCCGAACCGATGTGGGCGCGGACGGTCACAGGCCCGGTCGCTTCGGGACTGACCGTCAGGGTGATCTGGTGGACACCCGGGGCGCGTTGAGCGATATGCACGACCGTGGGCGTGACCTGCGCGACGATCGAGCGCTGGGTCGCCGTCGGGGCAGCGGTTGCGACCGGAGGGGACGGTGCGACGGGGACGGATGCCGGCACGAGGGGCGCCGCGGCGACCCCGGTCGTGGCGACGGTCGCCGGTGCCGACGGCGCGTGTTCTGTCGACTGCGAAGCGGGGACGACACCGGTGGGAAGGGCGGGACCGGCCGGGGAGGCGTCGGCCGGGCCGGAAGCGGCGGGTGCGACGCTCGCGGTTCCCGGGGCCGCGGCGGGGGTGTCGCGGACGGCCGGGCCGGTGGCGGGCGCGGGAGCGGAGATCGCGGGGGCCGTGCCCGGGGTCGGTGCGGGAGCGGTGGGGACTCCACCCGTCGGCGAGGCGACGGGGGTCCCGCCGGTCGCCGCGGGGCGAACCGGTGCGGGAGCGACGGCCGCGGCGACGCGATCGGCCGCGCGCCCGTCGAGAGGAGGCAGAACCGACGGGTCGTCGTCGTGGGTTCCGGGCGCCGGACCCGCGGTCGCCAGAACGGCGGTCGCGGCGGCGGGGCTGAACGGCGCGTCCGCCGCGGCGGGACTCGGCGGCGCATCCGCCGCGGCTCCGAGGGCGACCGTCTCCCCCGCCGTGTCGGCCGGCTCCGTCTCCGGCGTGGGAGTGAGCGGCAGAGCGTCCGGCGCGTCGGCCGTGGCTCGCGGTTCCCCGCTCCCCGGCGTCGTCGGCGGCACCGGGAAGGGCATCATTGTCATCGCCACGGGCGCGGGGGTCCCGGCATCCGGTCCCTCCGACGAGGACTCGTCACCGGGAGCCGGATCGTCCCCGCCCGAAACGGACGCCTCGGTGGAGAGCCCCGCGACGGTGATCTGGCCGCCCTCCGACCTCGACGCGGCGGCGGGCTCGCCGTCGCTCGCAACCAGCGTGCGGGCGGCGTGCGAGAGCGCGTCGCCGAAACGCGCCCCGGTCGCCGCATCGCCCGTCGCGCGCGTCGCCCGCGACGGCGCGGCGGTGGTCGCCACGGCGAGGAGAGGAACGCTCACGCGGCACTCCCCTCGTCGCGCGCGGCGCGGACCACGGCCATCTCGTCGAGGGCGCTCTGCTCGGCGCGGCGCTCCCGCGCGAGCTCGCTCTCGAGGTGCGCGTCCTCGAGGCGCTCGAGCCCCTTGAGCTCACGACGCGCCTCCACGTGCGCGGCCGAAGCGGCCTCCGCGGCATCCCTGCGCAGGCCGGCCAGCGTCCGCAGGTCGGCGAGCGCCGCCTGCCCCGACGAGCGCGCGGCGGCCAGGGCGAGAAGGGTCGCGGCGTCGTCGATCGCGGTGGTGATCTCGCTCAGGCTCGATACCGCCCGCTCGACGGCCGTCTCCGCGGCGGCGGCCTCGGAACGGGCGAGTGACGACGACTCGGCCGCGGCGCGCTCCTGGACCCCGCGCACACGCAGCAGGCCGGAAAGGGGGAACGTCATCACAGTCCTCCGAGAGTGGTCGTCAGGGCGGCCAAGCGCCGCCAGGAGTCGTCGGTCGCGGTCAGATCGTGCATGCGCTGGGTGAGGAACCCGTCGATAGCGCCCCGGTGCGCGAGAGCGGCGTCGACGAGGGGGTTGGCCCCCGCCTTGTACGCCCCGATGTCGATGAGGTCGTCGGCTTGCCGACGGGCGGCGAGCACGCGGCGCAGGACGATCGCGGTCTCTCGCTGCTCGGGCGTGGTCACCTTCGAGACGACGCGCGACACCGAGCCCAGCACGTCGATCGCGGGAAAGTGGCCCCGTACAGCGAGGCCGCGGTCGAGCACCACGTGCCCGTCCAAGATGCCGCGCGCGGCGTCGGCGACGGGCTCGTTGTGGTCGTCGCCGTCGACGAGCACCGTGTACAAGCCGGTGATCGATCCGACGCTGCCGGTGCCCGCGCGCTCCAGCAGCCCCGCCAGGACCGAGAATGTCGAGGGCGGATACCCGCGGGTCGCGGGCGGCTCCCCCGCCGACAGCCCGATCTCGCGCTGTGCCATCGCGACGCGCGTGAGCGAGTCCATCATCAGCACCACGTCGAGGCCGTCGTCGCGGAACTGCTCCGCGATGCGGGTCGCGACGAACGCCGAGCGAAGACGCGCCATCGCCGGCTGATCCGACGTGGCCACCACGACCACCGCGCGAGCGAGACCCTCGGGCCCGAGATCGTCCTCGAGGAACTCGCGGACCTCGCGTCCGCGCTCCCCCACGAGGGCGATCACGGTCGCGTCGGCGGTCGAGCCGCGCGCGATCATCGACATGAGCGACGACTTGCCGACGCCCGAACCCGCGAACAGCCCGAGACGCTGCCCCACACCGACGGGGGTCATCGTGTCCAGCGCACGGACTCCCAGCCCCAGCTGCCGGTCGATGCGCTGCCGCCCGATGACGCTGGGAGCCGAGTTGGCCAGCGAGACGAGGCGGGCGTCGACGAGCGGACCGCGGCCGTCGATGGGACGACCGAGGCCGTCCAGGACGCGCCCCAGCAGTCCGCGTCCGGTCGGCACCCTCAGCGCCGCGCCCGAGTGACGCACGGGAGCTCCCACGCGGATGCCCGTCATCGACCCCATGGGCATGCAGCGCACGGCATCGCCGTCGACGGCGACCACCTCGGCATCGATCTCTCGCGCGCCGGAGGTCTCGATGCGCACGCGATCACCGACGGCGGCGGGAACCCCGAGCGCCTCGATGCCGAGGCCCACCACGGCCTTCACGACGCCGGAGCGCTGCGGCCGCGTCGCGGCGAGCGCGCGCTCCCAGCGGCTGCGCGGGGCGCTCACGGCGATGCCTCGACGTTCTCGTTCATCGAGAGGGCCTCGCGCGCGCGCTCCAGCGCGGCGGCGATCCGCGTGTCGACGCTTCCGTGCGCGATCCGCACGACCGCTCCCCCGGGGTCGACGTCCGCTCCCGCCTCGACCTCGACACCCTCCGGGAGGGACGGGTCCCTCCCCGTGCGGAGCGTGCGCAGGTCGCGCTCGTTGAGGTGCACGCGCACCCAGGCCGACCGGGGTGTCTGCGCCGCGGCCCGGCGCACGGCGTGCGCCGCCGAGCGGGCGGCATCCGACATCTCCGCACCGAGGATCTCGGTGGCCATCTCGACCGCGAGCTCCTCGATGCGTCGCAGATCGGATGCCACGATCGCGGCGATCCCGTCCTCGAGACGAGCCCGCGCCTCGCCCAGAGCAGACAGCGCCGCCCGGTGAGCGTCGTTCGCCGCGGCCTCGCGCGCGGCGAGTCGCTCCTCCGCCTCGAGACGCTCGCGTTCGAGTTCGGCCCTTGCATCGCGCCGACCCTCGGCGAATCCGTCGGCGTAGCCCCGCGCACGCGCCTTGTCGGCAACGGTCCGGGCGTCGGTTCGCTCCCCACCCACGCGCGGCAGGACCAGCGGCGTGAAGACGGACTCGGACACGGCGGTCACCCTGCGGTTGTGGCGAAGCCGATCCGTGGCCAAGTCGACGAGCGATCCGTGCTCTTCCCGGACTATCGCGACGCGACGGCGTCGCGGTAACCGACCGCCACCGGGGAGGACGATCGGGGTTCCGGTCACTCGATGAGCTCGTCGTCGTCCTCGCGCGAAAGGGTGATCTCCTCGGCGGCCTCGAGTTCGCGGATGACGCCGACGACCTCGGCGCGCGCCTCGTCGACCTGACGCATGCGGACGGGTCCCAGCGCCCGCGTCTCCTCCTCGAGGTTCTCGCGATTGCGCTCGGTCATGTTGCGGCGGATCACCTCCCCGATCTGCTCGTCGGCGCCCTTCAGCGCGAGAGCGAGGACCCGCAGGTCGATCCCGCGCAGCACGCGTTGGGCGTCGCGGTCCTCGAGTCGCGCGATGTCGGCGAAGGTCAGCATCCGACTGCGCACCTCTTCGGCGAGCACGTGATCGCGGTCTTCGAGCCCGGCCAGCAGCGCCTTCTCGAGGGCGGTGTCGGATCGGTTGATGATGTCGACCAGCGGTTGGACGCCGCCGATGGCCTCGTGCGCCTCTCGCATGCCGAACACACCCGTGCGCGCGCGGAGCGATTCGGCGACGACGGTGATCGCCTCTTGCGAGGCGACGCCGAGCTCCGCGATCGCCTGGGCCACGTCGGTGCGCAGCGGATCCTGCAGGGCGGCCAGCACGGCCGCCGCCCGGTCGGCCCGCAGGTTCGCCAGCACCACGGCGACGGTGGTCGGCATCTCGCCGTCGAGGATCGTGGCCAGCTGCGTCGGGTCGGCGGCGTTGAGGAAGTCGAACGACACCACCCCCTGCGACAGGACTCGACCGACCATTCCCACGGCCTTTTCGCGACCGAACGCCGTCTCGAGCAGTCCCGTCGCGAATTGCTCGCCCCCGCGACTCATGAGCGATCTGCCCGAAGCAATGCGGCGGAAGTCCGCGAGAGCGTCCGCGGTCGCGGCGGTGTCGACGCTGCCCAGCTGGGCGAGCTCGCCCGCCAACAGCTCGGCGCGCGCCTCGCCGAGGTGGCGCAGCACCTCGGCGCTGGTCTCGCGATCCATGTTGAGCATGACGATCGCGGCTTTCCGCAGCCCCGAGAGCGGGGTGCGGGCGGCGGAGAGCACCTCGGTCACGGCGGTGGGCGCGGCCTCCGCGACCGCCTCGGGGCGCGAGTCGAGCAGGCTCATGCCATCGCCTCGTCCATCATGTTGGCGAGCGCCTTCGCGGCGTTCTGCGGGTCGCTCTTGGCCAATTGCTCGACCTCGCGGCGACGCTGCTCGACCAGGACCTGCGGGGCCTCGGGCTCTTCCTCGATGTCGAGGAGCGTGGGGAGGACCGTGGTCGGCGGGACGGCGGGGAGGGCGATGGGCTCGGCGAGGCCCTTGAGGGTCTTGAGCTTCTGCTCCTCGGTCTCGGTCATCGAGGCGAAGTACTCGATGGGCCCGTCCTCGGTGTACAGCGTGCGACGCTTCATCCGCCGCCGGACCAGCAGAGCGAGGACGACGATGACGGCGGCGAGCACGATCGACCCGCCGATGATGGCGGTGCGTACGATCTCCGACTGCACCTGCGCGGCCTTCTCGTCCTCCGCGGCCTGGAGGGCTGCGGCCGCGGCCGCAGCCGCGCTCTGGCTGAAGTCGACGAACTCCACGGTCACCGTGTCGCCGCGCGCGGTGTTGATGCCGGCGGCGTTGGAGACGAGGGCCTGAACCTGTTCGGCGGTCACCCCCTGCACCGAACCGCGGTCGAGCGCGATGCTGACGGTCTTGCGGGTGACTTCTCCGGCCGGGGTGGTGGTCTTCTCGGTCGTCTTGTTGACGGCGTTGTTCCGCGTGGATTCCTCGGACTCGAACGAGCCCGAACCGCCGGCGTCGGGCACGGCGATGTTGTCGGGGCCGAGGATCCCGGTTCCCCCCGCCTGTCCGCCGGTCGAGGTCTGCGTGCGGGTCTGCTCGTTCGTCATCACGCCGCCCTCGGGCGCGGTGTACGTCTCGTCCATGCGCTCGGAGGTCGAGTTGGCGACGTCGGCGCTGACGCTGACGGTGGCGTTGCCGGGTCCCACGATGGTCTCGAGCATCTTCGTCACCGCGCCCGCGACCTTGGCCTCGTGGTCGGAGGCCTGCGTGCTGGCGGAGCCGGTGAGGCCCTGCCCCACGGCGGCGAGGACGCGCCCGGACTGATCGGTCACCGCGACGTCCTCGGGCGTCATCCCCGGGATGGAGGCACTGGTCAAATGCACGATCGCGGCGATCTGGTCGTCGTCGAGACTCGACCCGCCCTGCGTTTTGAGGAAGACGGATGCCGTGGGGCGCTGCTTGTCGGCGACGAACACGCTCTGCTCGGGAATGGCCAACTGCACGGAGGCCGCGGTGACCCCCGACATCGCGCCGATCGTCGCCGCGAGCTCGCCTTCGATCGCGCGCTTGTAGGTCACCGACTGCTGGAATTCGCTCGCCGTCACCCCCATCTTGTCGAGGAGGGTGTAGCCGCCGGTGTTGTCGGTGGGCAGGCCTGCGGCCGCGGCCGCCAGTCGCTGCGGGTAGACCTGGGCGTCGGGGACGAGGACCGTCGCTCCGCCCTCGGTCAGTTCGTAGGCAACCCCCGCCGACTTCAGCTGCTCGACGACGGCGGACGCGTCGCTCGGGCTGAGGCCGGTGAACAGCGGACTCATCTGCGGTTTCGCGAGCCAGCTGCCCAGGGCGATGACACCCATGACGAGCAGGGCGGCGCCGATCACGGCGATCGTGCGCTGGGCGACGGTGAAGCCGGCGACGATCCTCTTGAGACGTTCGAACGAGTTCGTGAGCACGCGCGGCACGGTCAGGCCTGCATCCGCATGACGTCGTTGAACGCGGCGACTCCGCGGTCTCGGACGGCGACCATGAGGTCGAGCGTGACGCCGGCGCGCGCCGAGGCCAGCGTGGCCTTGTGGATGTCGTCGAGGTCTCCGGTGACGGCCTGCACGGCGAGCTCGTTCGAGGTCGACTGGAGCTGCTGCAGGTTCTCGACCGCCGAGGCGAGCGAGGTCGCGAACGACGCTCCGCCGACGCCGGCCGAAGCCGGGGCGGCGGTCTGCTCGAAGCTCAACGGGCTCAGGGGCGTCACGCCCACCGCCGCGGTCGGGTCGATGGCAAGGCTCATCAGCTTCGTCCGATCTGCAGGGCCGCTTCGTAGCTGGTCTTGGCGCGGTCGATGACGGCGGCGTTCGCCTGGTAGCCGCGCTGGGCGAGGATCAGCATGCTCATCTGGTCGCCGAGGTCGACGTTGGGGTACTGGACGTAGCCGTTCTCGTCGGCGTAGGGGTGCTCGGGTTCGTAGACGAGGCGCCCTTCCGCCGTGGAGTCGCGCACGCCCGTGACGTAGACGCCGGGTGTCCGGCTCCCCTCGGCCACGGTGACGTACTTCTCGCGGAACATGTCCTGGCCCGCGGGGGTGGCGGTGTTGACGTTGGCGATGTTGTCGCTGATGGCGTCCAACCACTTGCGGTGGGCCGACAGACCCGTGCCCGCGATGCCGATCGCGTCGAAACTCATGCGGAGGCCTGCCCGATCGCCTTGGTGATGGATGCCGCTTGGCCGCTGAGCGCTTGGGCGGCGAACTGGTAGCGCAGCACCGTGTCGATGTTCGACATCGTCTCGGTGTCGAGGTTGACGTTGTTGCCGTTGAGGCGGGTGGGCTCGAGCGACCGCTGCACGATCGCCTCGACGCGTCCGGAGCCCTGCTCGACGGCGCTTTTGAGCCGGTCCTCGAACGACACGCGCTTGGCGTGGTAGTCGGGGGTGTTGACGTTCGAGATGTTCTCGGCGATCGCGCGCTGCCGGATCGACAGCGCGTCGAGGGCGCTGGACAGGGCGGTTGAGGTGACGGATTCGAGCACGCGGCACTCCGGCGAAAGTCGAGCCGATCCGTGGCCAGGCGATGAGCGATCCGTGCTCGGCCCCGACTATCGCGACGCAGACGCCCCGGCGTAACCCCGTGCGACGGATGCGGAGGGATGCCGTCCCGCCCCGCCACGGCCCTGACGGGCGCGGAGGGGACCGGTCACCCGCGCACGTCGAGGTAGACGGGTCCGCTCGTCTGCGTCGAGGGGATCCGCCGGAGGGTCGCGAGCTCGCGCGCGATCTCGGCGCGGGCGATGCCGAGCGCTTCGATCTCTCGGAGCTGCCGCTCGAGGATCGCGCGCGCGCGAGCGACGAGGTGCTCGGGCGGGGGGCCGGCGGGCCGCGCGAAGGCCTCGGGGATGCACTCGTCCCCGCCGTCGATGGCGCGCTCGAAGGTGTCGAGGAGTGCGGCCCAGGCCGCGGCGTCGTCGGTCACCAGGGGGTCACGAGACCGTGAGGGCGGCGGCCGCGGCGTGCCAGGCGTCGCGGAGCGGGGCGATCAGGGTCGCGCACTCCTCGGTCGCCGCTTCGTCCCGGCCGACGTTGGCCACGATGAGGCGGCCGGTGATGTAGGTGTAGAGCCCGCGCAGCCCGTCGGACCCGTCCCAGCTCGCGTCGAGCGAACCGCTGAGTTCGGCGATGATCGCCTGGGCGTGCGTGAGGTACGTGCCGGCCGAGGGCCAGTCACCGGCGGACTGGGCGACGCGCGCGCGTTCGACGTCGACGAACAGCCGGTCGTACAGCATGGTGACCAGACGCTCGGGGGTCGCAGACGAGACCTGCTGCTCGAGGTACTCCTGCTGCGCACGGGCCAGGGTGGTGACGGGCATCGTTCTGTCTCCTGTTCGCGGTTACTTCGACGACGGGGTGAGGGCAGCGAGCTGCGAGGTGAGCCACGACGACTGCGACTGCAGTCCCGACAGGCGCACCTCCATCGCGGAATACGTGCGTTCGAGAGTGGCGCGCCGCATGTCGAGCCGGAGGTCCATGCGCTCCACTTGCTGCTGCAGCGTCTTGACCTCCGTCTGCTGGCCGGTGATCCGCTGCGTCAGCAGGCCGTCGTATTTGTCGGAGTACTGCGCGGTGGCCACCTGGACGCGCTGCGAAACGGCGGAGAAGATCGCTTGCGTGCGGGCGGGATCGGCCGTCATCGCCGCGGCGAAGGCGTCCTGATCGAAGGTGAGCGTCCCGGCCTTGTCGACGCGGATGCCGATCGTCGACGGCGAGATTCCGTCGACGGGATTCTGCACGGCGCCGGCGAGAGCGCCCCGGAGGGCGCGCACCGTGCTGTCTCCGGTGAACACGCCGAGCGTCGTCGCGGCGCCCGGGGCGGCGATGGTGGCTTTCGAGCCGTTGTCGATGCGGGTCAGCAAGGCCGCGATGTCCTTGACGAACGCGGCCGCGGTGTCGGACTGGGCCTTGGCATCGGCGGCGATCGTGATCGTCACCGGCTGCGCCGATACGGCGCGCACGGTGAGGTCGATGCCCTCGCCGATCCCGGTGAAGCGGTTGGTGGAGCTGGTGACCTTCTGCTCGGCGGCGGTCCCCGCGAACAGGCGGATGACGGCATCCGTCCCCTGTCCGACGATCGCCGCTCCCGTCTCGGTCGCGACGTCGGGTCCGGTTCCGGCGGCGACGTCGGCGGCGCTGCCGCGGTGCAGGGTGAAGGCGGCATCCGCCCCCGTCGTGCTCGCGGTGATCTGCACGCGCGACAGTTGCTGGCCGTCGGCTCCGCGACCGCCCGGCACCACGGTGGCGGTGACGCCCGCACCCGCGGCGTTGATCGCGGCGACCAGATCGCCCGGCGCGCTGCCGGTCGGCGAGATCTCGGTCGCCGTGCCGTCGGCGGCGACGAGCGTGAACGGTCCGGCGAAGGCGTCGGCTGCGCCGGGAGCGGTCACGACGGCGTGGGCGACGGCGAGGGTGTCGACCACCACGGCGGTCGAGAACGCGCGGGCCTTGTCGCCCGCCGTGACGGTGACGGCGTCGGTCGAGCTCGTCGCCGTGAAACGCGCCAGCGAGGTCGCCGACGCCGCGGTCTTCGCTTTGTCGGCCAAGCTCTGCAGCGAGGTGTTCAACGACTGCAGGTTGCTGATGACGGTGGCGCGGTCGGTGATCTTGTTCGTCACCAGGGTTCTCGGGATCGCCGCGACGCTCATCAGCGCGTCGATGACCTCTGTGGTCTTCAGACCGGATGCCAGACCGTCGATGTTCATGGTGTCTTTCGTCTTCCGTCCGTGCAGCGATCCCGGGTGAAGCGACGCCCGGGCGAGAGGAATCCCCCGCCCGGGCGTCGCCGGCGCGTCAGCGCTGCGGATCAGCGCAGGAGCTGCAGGACGCCCTGGCCCGACTGGTTGGCCTGGGCGAGCATCGCGGTGCCCGCCTGAGCCAGGATGTTCGAAGCCGTGTACTTGACCATCTCGGCCGCCATGTCGGTGTCGACGATGCGGCTCTTGGCGGCGGACAGGTTCTCGGCCGAGACCTGCAGCGAGTTGATGGTCGACTCGAAGCGGTTCTGGGCGGCACCGATACCGGCGCGGGCCGTCGACACGTTCGAGATCTGGGTGTCGATGGCCGCGATGGAGGTCGCAGCGTTCGCCGCGGTGTCGACCGTCAGCGCACCGACCGTTGCACCCAGGGTGCTGAAGTCCGTGAGCGTGACCGAGATCTGGTCCTCGGCGGCGACGGCGCCTGCACCGACCTGGAAGGTCAGCGCGGCGTTGTCGCCGTTCAGCAGCTTGATGCCGTTGAAGTTGGTGCTCTCGGCGACGCGCGTGAGCTCTTCGCCCAGGGTGTTGATCTCCGTCTTGATCGCGTCGCGCGACGCGGGGTTGTTGGAGTCGTTACCCGCCTGCACCGCGAGGTCGCGCACGCGCTGCAGGATCGAATGGACCTGGGTCAGGGCGCCTTCCGCGGTCTGGATGACCGAGATGCCGTCCTGGGCGTTGCGCGCGGCCACGTTCAAGCCGTTGACCTGCGAGCGCAGGCCCTCCGAGATGGCGAGGCCGGCGGCGTCGTCGGCCGCACGGTTGATGCGCTGACCGCTCGAGAGCTTCTCGAGCGACTTCGACACGTCGTTCTGGTTCGCCGACAGGTTGCGGTACGCGTTGAGGGCGCCGACGTTGGTTGCGATCTGAAGACCCATGTTGTTCCTCCGTGGATGGGATATTCGAAGCGGCGCCGTCCGTGGCCCCGCACCCCCCACCATCGCGACGGGGCGGACGATGCGTAACCGAGAGGCGTGAAGAACCCCGCCAGCCCTCCGCTCGACGGCATCCGATCGGTCGGATCAGGCCGGCAGCGCCAGTCCCCCCAGGTCCACGCTCGACGACGCGACGGCAGGCGAGGCGCGTCGTGCCGGCACCGATGCGGAGCCGAAGACGCCGTCGAAGAAGGCGGCCTTCGTGGTCGTCGATCGGTCGGGCGTCGTGCCGTTCTCCCACGCGTCGAGGGCCTCGCGCATGAGTCCGAGGCCGATCCGTCGAAGCTTCGAGACGTAGGCGTGGCTGACCGCGAGATCCGCGGCGACGTCCTTGACCATCCGCTCGTCGAGGTAGACCCCGCGGATGACCTGGCGCATCTGGTCGGGGAGAGCGTCGACGATGCGCTCGAGCATGCGCTGCTTCTCGGCCTGCTCGACGGCGTGCTCGGGCAGGATGACACTGTCGGTGAGGTCGGCGACCTGCCGGGAGTCGTCGCCCTCGAATTGCACCTCGAAGCTCGTCCCGGTGCGGACCATCTCGTCGAGGACCCGCATCTTCACCACGACCTCGGCGTCGAGACCCGATTCGGCGGCCAGCTCCGCCACGCTCGCGGCCCGGCCGGTTCTCACCCGCACGAGCTCGTCGGCGACGCGCACCCGCTCGATCTTCTCGCGGCTGCGTTCGCCCGCTGGGTCGGCGGCGCGCATCTCGTTGAGGATCGCCCACGTGATCTTCGTGCGCGCGTACGCGCCGAACGGGATGCCGCGTGCGGGCTCGTACTCCATGGACGCGGTGGCCAATCCCAGGTACGCCGCCGAGAGCAGATCGTCGAGATCGACGTGCTGCGCGCTGCGCGCCTTCTCGACGGCGAGGTACTTCGCCAGGGGCAGGTTCTCCCGAGCGAGACGCTCCGGCGACATCGGGGTCTCGGACTCACGGGGGGCAGTGACGCTGCTCAACACGGTTGCTCCTGCTTTTTGCTCGTTTACAAGCAGAAACTAACACACTCCGGAGCCGCTGCCCGCCCCCACCCCACACGGCGATCCGGGGCGGCGCGGGACGCCGCCGTCGGGTCGCGGCGCGCGGGCTCAGGACCGCGCCATCACCCGGAAATCCACGACGGTCACGGGCGCCCCACCGATCGGCAGGCTCGCCAGACGGGGATTCCAGATCACGAGCGGAGCCCCCGCGTCCGCGTGGCATTGGTCCTCCGCCAAGCCCGAGCGCGCGCGGAGGCCGTGCCGGGTCAGCAGGCGCGAGAAGCGCTCCCGCTCACTCCATCGCCAGCCGCGCATCGGACTCACGAGCACCCCCGCCTGGACGCGCGGGAACGACGGGTGGGCGAACGCGCGCGCATCGCGGTGGAACTGCTCGAACGCCGCGTCGCACCCCTCTTCTTCGAGGGCGCGGGTGACTCGACGCACGTCGTGGTCGAGGCGCACCAGGGCTGCACGCGTCCCCACGCGCATGGTGGCCGCCAGCGTCAGGACGAGCCGGGAGTACGGCCCGAGCGTGCTCACACGATCCCAGGCCACGCCGCGATGCGGGATCGTCCCGTGCGCGCGCAGCCAGCGGTCGAACACCGCGTCGGCGTGCGACTCCGATCGACCGCCCCCGAGGAGGCGGGATTCGTCGGCCAGGCGGGCGGAGACGATTCGAGCGCGTAAGGTCGGTGTCGGCGAGCCGGGGTCGGCGAACTCGCGCAGGGCATCGACGGTCGCCATCTCGTTGAGTCGGGCGAACCGTGCGATCATCTCCGCGGCGGTCATGCCGGAGCGCAATCCCGCCCCGTCCACCGACACCGCCCGCGCGTCCCACCCCATTCGCGCCCGCTCCTTTTTGCACGTTTACGAGTGAACGTAGCACGCTCCGAACCGCCTGCCGCATCGCGACGGCGAGAGGCGCGCCGCGGTGCATCCCCCGCGTCGTCGACCACGGTGCCCGCGGTGTTACTCTCACGCCATGTCGCGCGCCTCCGGCGCGGTCGCACGGGTGCGCACCTCCGCGCTCGGGGTGACCGCGGGACTCATCAGCTGGTTCGTTCTCGTGGAGCTGGCCAGCGGCATCCTCCAGGGTTTCTACATCCCCCTGTTCCCCGAGATCGTCACGCACCTCGGGATCCGGGACGCCGACATCAACTGGTTCGAGGCGGCTCAGCTCCTCGTGTCCGCCCTGGTCCTCCCCGTCCTCGCCAAGCTCGGCGACATGTTCGGGCACAAGCGCATCCTGCTGTTCTCGGCGATCGCCACCGCTCTCGCGAGCTGGGCGCTCGTGTTCGCCGATTCGTTCGCGACGTTCCTCGTGGCGTGGGCGTTCCAGGGGTTCTACGTCGTCTGGCTTCCTCTCGAGATCGCCCTGATCTTCGACCGCGGACGCCGCCAGCAGCGTGGAGTGTCCCAGACGCGCCGTGCCGCCGGACTCCTCGTCGTCGGCCTGCAGTTCGGCGGCATCCTCGGCGCCCTCGCCGCCGGTCGCTTCTTCGCCGCGAGCGGGGGCGACCTCCAGCTCTCTCTGGCGATCCCGGCCGTCGTGGTGACCCTCATCAGCGTCGCGATCTGGCTCGGAGTGCCCGAGTCCGAGCGTTCGAGCGAACCGCGCCGCCTCGACATCGGCGGCTTCGTCATCCTCGCCGGTGCGCTGCTGTTCGTCACCGGGGCGCTGTCGTTCGTGCGCCTGCCGGCGGGCCCGGGCCCCCTCGTCATCGGCGGCCTCCTCGTGGTCGGCGTGATCCTCGGCGCGCTCTTCGTGCGCTACGAGCTGCGCCGATCCGATCCGGCCATCGACATCCGCATGCTCCGTCGTCCCGAGATGTGGCCCGTGCAGGCCACCGCCTTCCTGGTCGGGATCAGCCTGCTCGGGGCTCAGGGGCCGCTCGTCACCTACATCGGCACCGACCCCGCCCTCGGCTACGGTCTGGGCCTCGACGCGACGCAGCGCTCGAACGTGGTCGGCGCCTATCTGCTCTCGCTCATCGTCGGCGCCGTGCTCTTCGCCGTCACCTCGCGTCGCGCGAGCCCGCGCGTCATGCTCATCGGGGCCGCCACTCTCGTCGGTGTCGGGTACGCCCTCCTCCTCCCCCTGCACGACGAGCTGTGGCAGGTGCTGCTGAGCCTCGGCGTCGCCGGTCTCGGCGCGGGTGCTCTGATCGCGGCGATGCCCGCCGCCGCCGCGGCGGCCGCTCCGCGCGGACAGACGGGGGTCGCCTCGGCAATGACCAACACGACGAAGACGATGGGCGGCACCCTGTCGTCCGCGATCTTCGGCGTGGTGCTGGCCGGCGGTGCGGGCGCCGCCATCGGAACCGCCGCACCGTTCGCCGGCTACGTCACCGTGTGGATCATCTGCAGCGCGGGCGGTCTCCTCGCCGCCGTGCTGCTGTTCTTCGTCCCGAAAGTCGCGTTCTCGGACGCCGCGGAGGTGGAGGTCGCCGCCACAGCGGCGCGCGGAGAGGTGGGCTGACACGCAACCGGGCTGCCTCGCGCCGCTGTCGACCGCGGCGCGGGCGCCGCCGGGTCAGCGTGTGGTCAGGGGCCCGCGCGCGAGCAGGTGCTGCGCGGACTGGGCCACGGGGCGCAGGGTGACCAGGTCGAGGTTCACGTGACCAGGCGCATCGAGGGCGTACGCGATGACGTCGGCGACGTCGTCGGCCAGGAGCGGAGCCTCGACGCCCTCGTACAGCTTGTCGGCGGCATCCTGGTCTCCACCCAGGCGGTTGAGGCTGAACTCCTCGGTGCGCACCATGCCCGGGGCGACCTCGATGACGCGCAGGGGTTCGCCGTTGAGCTCCTGTCGCAGAGCGTGCACGAGCATCGCCTCGCCCGCCTTGGCGGCGTTGTACCCGCCGCCGCCCGGGTAGGCCGTCTGCGCGGCGGTCGAGGTGACGAAGAGCAGATCGGCGTGGCCGCCGGCGTCGGCGGCCGAGCGCAGGAGAGGCAGAAGGGATGCCACGAGCCGCTGTCCCGAGAGCACGTTCGCCTCGAACATCCACCGCCAGTCCTCGGGGTCGCCGTCTTCGACGCGGTCGCTGCCGCGTGCCCCTCCGGCGACGTGCACGAGCGCGTCGAGTCCGCCGGTCTCGCGCAGCCAGGTCGACAACCCGGCGATGTCGGCGGCGTCGGTCAGGTCGGCCGCGTGCGCGACGACCCCGGTCTCGGCCTCGAGGGCCGCGAGGCGGTCCGCGCGACGGGCGACGCCCACGACCTTCCACCCGCGCGAGCGCAAGAGGCGCGCCGTCGCCTCTCCGATACCCGAACTGGCCCCGGTCACCACTGCGCGTCGTGTCATGGCATCCACGCTATCGGTCCCCTCCGACACCGGGCCGAGGCGCGGTGTTACGGCCCGTGTCCCCACCGGTTGTCGGTGTCGGAGGCTGTCCCTACGCTCGCAGCAGGCCACGGCGACCGCCCGGCCTCCGAAGCTGAGGAGCAGTCATGTCGGCACCCGAGAACTGGCGTTTCGAGACCAAGCAGATCCACACCGGCGCGCAGCCCGACCCGGTGACCAAGGCCCGCGCCACCCCGATTTACCAGACCACCTCGTACGTGTTCGACAACGCCGACCACGCCGCGAACCTGTTCGCGCTGGCCGAGTTCGGCAACATCTACACGCGCATCCAGAACCCCACGCAAGACGTCGTCGAGCAGCGCGTCGCGGGCCTCGAGGGCGGCACAGGCGCCCTCCTCGTCGCCAGCGGACAGGCAGCCGAGACCTTCGCCGTCCTCAACATCGCGCAGGCGGGCGACCACATCGTCTCGTCGAGCTCGATCTACGGCGGCACCTACAACCTCTTCAAGTACACCCTCGCCAAGCTCGGCATCGAGACGACCTTCGTCGAGAACCAGGACGACCCCGAAGAGTGGCGCGCGGCGGTGCGCCCGAACACCAAGCTGTTCTTCGCCGAGACCATCGGCAACCCCAAGATCAACGTGCTCGACATCCGCTCCGTCGCCGACATCGCCCACGACGCCGGGGTGCCCCTCATCGTCGACAACACGATCGCGACCCCGTACCTCATCCGCCCCTTCGAGCACGGCGCCGACATCATCGTCCACTCGGCGACCAAGTTCCTCGGCGGGCACGGCACCACGATCGGCGGCGTCATCGTCGACGGCGGAACCTTCCCGTGGTCCGAGAACTCCGAGCGCTTCCCGGGCCTGACGACGCCCGACCCCTCGTACCACGGCGCGGTCTACACGCAGGCGGTCGGCGACGGCCTCGCCTACATCATCAAGGCGCGCGTACAGCTGCTGCGCGACCTCGGAGCCTCGATCTCGCCGCAGAGCGCGTGGCAGCTCATCCAGGGCATCGAAACCCTGTCGCTGCGCATCGAGCGCCACGTGCAGAACGCACAAGAGATCGCGGAGTGGCTCGAATCGCACCCCGACGTCGCGACCGTCAACTACTCCGGTCTGCCGACCTCGCCCTGGTACGCCGCGGCCAACAACTACGCCCCCAAGGGCGTCGGCGCGGTGCTCTCGTTCGAGCTGAAGGGCGGCGTCGAGGCGGGCCGCGAGTTCGTCAACTCGCTGAGCCTGTTCAGCCACCTCGCCAACATCGGCGACGTGCGCTCGCTGGTCATCCACCCGGCGTCCACCACGCACTCGCAGCTCACTCCCGAGCAGCAGCTCACCGCCGGCGTGACCCCGGGCCTGGTGCGCCTGTCGGTGGGTCTCGAGAACATCGACGACCTCAAGGCCGACCTCGACCAGGCCCTCGCCGCCGCGCGTCGCCTGTCCGAGGCCGCCCGCGCCTGACCGCGCACGCCGAACGCCCCGCCCCGGTCCGCCGGGTCGGGGCGTTCGCGTGTCTGCCCACTCGCGTGAGGGGTCAGAATGTGTCGCCCACCCGCGTGCGAGGCGACAGAGACCGACCCCTCACGCGACGGCGGTCACATCTTCTGCCGCGGTCGCAGGCTGCCGAGGCCCCCGTCGACGCCGAGCACCTGTCCCGTCATCCACGCATTCTCGGGCGCGAGCAGAAACTCCACGGCGCGCGCGACGTCGTCGGGCTCGCCGAGGCGACCGAGCGGGTGCATCGCCTCCGACACCTTGCGCGACATGTCGCTCGCGGTGAGCTTCTCGGTCAACCGCGTCTGTACGAGGCCCGGTGCCACGGCGTTCACGCGCAGCCCGTGCGCGGCGTAGCTCGCGGCGGCCGACAGCGTCAGGCCGATCACCCCGGCCTTCGCCGCGGCGATCCCGTCGTGGTTCGGAAGGCCCGCGAGGGCCGCCGCCGACGACACCAGCACCACGGCTCCCCCGTCGCGCATGTGCGACCCGGCCGCGCGGACGGCGGCGAACGCCGTGGTGAGCGAGGCGGCGATGAGCTCGTCGTACTGCTCGCGAGAGGTGAGGTGCGCGGGTTTGAGCAGCATCGACCCCGCGAACACCGCGATGCCGTCGAGCTCTCCCGCCTCGCCGACGACGCGGTCCACGGCGTCGAAGTCCGTGGCATCCAGGGTGAAGTCGGGTTCGATTCGTGAGGAATCCCGCGCGGTGGTCACGACGCGGTGTCCCGCGTCCTGCAGTCGTTTCGCGGCCGCCTGACCGATGTCACTCGAGGCCGCGATGAGGAGGAAGTTCGCCATGCCGGGATCATGACGATCGCACCCGGGAAGAAACGGGTTCTTGACAAGCCCCGTCCCTGTGGTCCGCGACCGTAACAGTCCGGTCGACCCCTCCGACACCGGAGAGAATGGATGCCATGGACTGGCAGATCTCCGAAGACACGGTGCCCTCGGCCCCGGTGACGGAGGCCGACGCCCGCTCCCTCCTCGGCCGGCCGCCCGCGACCGGAGCCTGGCGCGACGGCGACCCGGTCGGCGACCGGCGCTTCGCCGCGTTCGGAGCGTTCGAGACCGAGAGCGGCGAGTCCCTCCCGGCGTTCCGCCTCGCCTTCGAGACGTGGGGCGAACTCTCCCCCGCGCGCGACAACGCGGTCCTGATCCTGCACGCCCTCACCGGCGACAGCCACGTGCGCGGTGCCGCCGGGCCCGGGCATCCCACGGCCGGATGGTGGAGCGACCTCGTCGGTCCCGGCGCCGCGATCGACACCGATCGCTTCTTCGTGGTCGCCCCGAACATGCTGGGCGGATGCCAGGGCTCGACGGGCCCTGCGAGCATCGCGCCCGACGGGTACGAGTGGGCCTCGCGCTTTCCCTACCTGACGATCCGCGACCAGGTCGCGGCGCAGGCCCTGCTCGCCGATCGCCTCGGCATCGGCCGCTGGTACGCCGTGGTCGGCGGCTCGATGGGCGGCATGCACGCGATCGAGTGGGCCGTCGGTCACCCCGACCGGGTCGAGCGCGCCGCGATCCTCTCGGCCCCACCGAGCACGACGGCCGACCAGATCGCGCTGAACTCCGTGCAGATGGACACCGTGCGCATGGACCCGCGTTTCGCGGGCGGCGAGTACTACGACGCGGGCGACGGCGACGGGCCGCACCGCGGTCTCGCCCTTGCGCGCCGCATGGCTCTGTTGAACTACCGCAGCCCCACCGAGCTCAACTCCCGCTTCCAACGCTCATGGCAGTCGGGGGTCAGCCCCCTGGGCCGCGGCGGACGCTTCGCGGTGGAGTCGTACCTCGACTTCCACGGCAACAAGTTCACCCGGCGCTTCGACGCGAACAGCTACCTGACCCTCGTCGAGGCGATGAACTCGCACGACGTCGGCCGCGACCGCGACGGCGTCGAAGACGCGCTGGGCCGCGTCACCGCGACCGCGCTGGTGCTCGGGATCGACAGCGACCGTCTGTTCCCCATCGACGGCCAGCACCGCATCGCCCGCGGTGTCCCGCACACGCTCGATGGCGATAGCGCGGTCGTCCTCTCGAGCGACTTCGGTCACGACGGCTTCCTCATCGAGACCGCCGCGGTCGCCACGCACCTGCGCCGCCTCTTCGCGAGCTGAGCGTTTCCGGATGCCGTGAGCCCGCGGCATCCGCGAGTCCGGTCGACCCGCGCCCGCCCGCCCGCGTCAGTTCTGCGTCGGGATCGAGCCGGTGATCGCCGTCTGCGCGGCCTCGGCCGCCGGCATCCGATGCGCGGGGTGGCGGCCGGTGCGGTCTTCGACGCGGTAGGCGAGCACGGCGACGACCAATCCGCCGACGGCCAGGACCGCCCCCACCCACGCGGGTGCCACGAGCCCCAGCCCCGCGGCGATCGCGAGGCCGCCGAGGAACGCTCCGAGGCTGTTGCCGATGTTGAGCGCCGAGTGATTGAGGGCGGCGGCGATCGACTGATTGTCCTCCGCGACGTCCATGAGCCGCGTCTGGATGGCGGGGCTGAGCGCCGAGCCGCAGAAGGCCACGAGGAACGCGAACAGCACCAGGCTCACGATCCACCCGGCGGTCAGGGCGAGACCCACGGATGCCGCGCCCAGGGCGATCAGGCCCGTGAACAGCCAGAACCGCAGGTCTTTGTCGGCGAGCGCTCCTCCGACGATGTTGCCGATCGTCATGCCGATGCCCACGAGCACCAGGACGAGCGAGACGGCCCACTCGGGCTGGCCCGCGACGTCGGTGATCATGGGCGCGATGTAGCTGTACATCGCGAAGAAGCCACCGAATCCGACGGCACCGATGCCGAGCGCGAACCACACCTGTCCGAGCCGGAAGACCCGCAGCTCGTCGCGGAGCCGTCGACCGGGCGTGCCCGGGTGCTTCGGCACGAAGAACGCGATGCACAGCGTCGCGAGAGCGAAGATGCCCGCGACGACGGCGAACGCGGCACGCCACCCGACCTGCTGGCCGAGAAGGGTGCCCAGCGGCACCCCCACGACGTTCGCGATCGTGAGGCCCGTGAGCACGAAGGCCACGCCCTTGGCGCGGTTGCCCGGGCCGAGCACGTCGGCGGCGACGAGCGCGCCGATGCCGAAGTACGCCCCGTGCGGGAGTCCTGCGAGGAAGCGGGATGCCGCGACCAGCTCGAACGTGGGGGCGATCACGGTCAGCAGGGTGAAGAAGGCGAGCGCGGCGGCCAGCACGATCATCACGCGGTGCCGCGGGAAGCGCGCGACCGACCCGGCGATGGTGGGGGCTCCCACCACGACGCCGAGGGCGTACAGCGAGATGAGCCACCCCGCTTGAGCGATCGCGTCGTCGGGCGACGCCGCGTAGGCGGTGGGCAGCAGGTCGCGGCTGATGTTGGGCAGCAGGCCCATCACCACGAACTCGGTCATGCCGATGCCGAAACTACCGATGGCGAGAGAGAGGAGCGCCCGCATCGCCGCACCTCTCGAGGTCGTCGAAGAGGTCACCAGCCGATGCTAGTCGCCGGGGTCAGCCCAGGTCGAATCGTTTCGGGAGCCGGGAGTGGCTAGCCCGCGATTCAATCCTGGCGACGCTCCAGCGCGTCTTCGAGCCGCTCGATCTTGCCGTCGATCTCACCGGAGCGACCGGGCCGGATGTCGGCCTTGAGCACGAGCGAGACACGAGAGCCGTAGGGCATCACGGCATCCGTCGCCGCCTTCACGACGGCGAACACCTCGTCCCACTCCCCCTCGATCTCGGTGAACATCGAGGTCGTGCGGTGAGGCAGCCCCGACGCGCGCACGACGGCGACCGCCGCAGCGACGGCATCGTGCACCGAGGCGTCGGGGTTCTCGGCGGCGAGGGTGCCGACGCCGGAGGGGGCGACGGAGAAGGCGATGAGCATGATCCGAGCCTACGGGGGCGACCCGCCGGGCGGAACGGCTCAGCGTCCGGACGAAACCCGGGCGGGGATCGGCCGGCGCCCCGTCACGATCTCGCGCAGGCCAGCCGGCGGACGTACGCGCCCCGTGGGCACGCGCACCACGCGCACGATCGCCCACACCAGCAGGATGAGGGCGAGCAGGTTGCGCGCCTCGAGCACGAACACCGGGAAGGGGTTCGGGTGCGTCGCCATCAGTCCGTCGTACATCAGCGGGTACATCCACTGCGTGAGAGCGGCGATCACGAGCGTCATCCCCGCGAAGGCGTACCAGCGACGACGGTCGATCATCAGGCCCAGCACGACCGGGGCGAACAGCCACACGTAGTACTGCGGCGAGCCGACCTTGTTCAGCGCGATGAACGCGGTCACCAGGGCCAGCGAGAGCGGGGGGAACAGCGAGAGGAAGGTCGCTCCGCGGCGCATCTTCATGACGCCGACGACGGCGACGGCGACCATCGTGAGCAGCATGATCGGCGTCATCGCGGCGATGAGGGGCTCGGCGCCCGGCCCGGTCACCTGGAAGGTGAGCACGCCGCCGTCGTAGTAGACCTCGCTGCCGGGTACGTAGAAGGCCGCCAAGAACATGTACAGGCCGCCGACCGGCGCCTCCATCTGGATGCCGCGAGACGTCTGGTCTCCCACGAAGCCGAAGACGTAGGGCGCTCCCCCCAGGGCCACGACGGGGATGATCGTCGCGAGCGACACCGCGACAGCGCCCCAGATCAGCGCCAGGCGGCGGCGCACGACGATGAGACCCGCGGCGAGGATTGCGGCGGGCCACACCTTCATCCACACCGAGATCGAGAGCAGGAGCGAGGCCACGAACGGGCGCCGCAGCATCCAGATGCTGCCGAGGATCGCGAACGGCACCGTGATGCCGTCGATGCGGTACAGCCCCACGGGACCGATGAGCAGGATCGCGGCGAGCCAGAACCACGCGGCGAGCACGCGACCCGTCGAGCGGCCCGTGCCGACCAGCACGACGAAGGCGACGAGGTTGAACAGGGCGACGGTGATCGCCCACGCGGGGGTGTACCCGACCGCCCACGCGAAGACCCACGCGAAGGTCATCGGCAGGAAGGCGAGCTGCGGGTAGATCCACTTCTCGGTGATGCCGGGCCACGCCCACGCGTCGCTGCGCGTGCACGAGCTCACGTCGATCCCGCCGAAGAGTGCGCAGCGCGACCAGGGTTCGTACACCAGGTACACGTCGCCCATGGGCTCGTTGGGCTGCTGATAGCCCAGGATCCCCACCACGACGTGCACGGCGACGAACGCGACAAACAGGGGAACGACACGCCTCAACACCGCCTCATCCTAAGCGGGCGGGGCTTCCCGACCCGGACGGACGGCGGAGCGACCCCCGTCGTCGCGCGGCGCGCGGGGGCGAACCGTTACGTGATCGAGTCCCGCAGGACGGCGGCCACGACGCCCGGGACGGCCTCGGCGACGTCGAGAGCCGCGATCGGTCCGCCCCCTTCCCCGCGAGCGAGGGATGCCGCCCGCCCGGCGCGTCCGTGCAGCCAGGCGGCCGCGGCGGCGCTGGTGGCGAGGTCGTCCACGGCGTCGCGTCCGGCGGCCACCGACCCGGCCAGGACGGCTCCGAGCACCCCGCCGAGCACGTCTCCGGTGCCCGCCGTCGCCAGCCACGGGGTCCCCGCCGACACGCGACGCGTCCACCCGCCCGCGGCGGCGACGATCGTCACCGCCCCCTTCGACAGCACCACTCCCCCGAACGCCTCCGCCGTCTCGCGAGCCGCCGCCTCTCGAGCGTCGTCGTCACGGGCGTCGGCCGCCGGCATCCCGAGGCTCTCGCGGAGGCGGTCGAGCTCCCGCGCGTGCGGGGTGACGATCACGGGAGCCGTCGCCCCCGGCACGAGATCGAGCGCGCCGGCGTCGACCACGACGGGGATCTCTCCCGACAGGATGCCGCGCAGCGCCGCCGTCTCGGCGGCGTCGCGCTCGGCGGCATCCGTCCCCGATCCGATGACCCACGCCTGCACGCGCCCGTCGGCTGTGACGGTCTCGGGGCGCCGGTGGAGCACGAAGTCCTGGGCGCGCGCGGGGCCGAGGTACCGGACCATCCCTGTTCCCGTCCGCCAGGCCCCCTCGACCCCGAGCACCGCGGCTCCCGGGTATCGGGCCGAGCCGGTGCGCAACCCGACGACTCCGCGGGAATACTTGTCGTCGTCCGTCGTTGGCTTCCGCAGTGCACGGGCGACGTCCTGCCCGTTGAAGTCCTTCGCCGTCATGGCGTCACCCTAGAACGCAAAGGCCCTCATGAGTTCCCTCTTCACACCCCTGTCGATCCGCGGTACCGAGATGCGCAACCGCCTCTGGGTCTCACCGATGTGCCAGTACAGCGCGGTCGAGGGAGTACCGAACGATTGGCACCACGTGCACCTCGCGCAGTTCGCGGCCGGAGGCGCGGGTCTGGTGATCGCCGAGGCGACCGCGGTGTCTCCCGAGGGGCGGATCTCGCCCGAAGACGCGGGCATCTGGACCGACGCGCAGGCCGAGGCATGGGCGCCGATCGTCGCCGCGATCCGTTCGCGCGGAGCGGTCGCCGGAGTGCAGCTCGGCCACGCGGGCCGCAAGGCCTCGACCACCTCTCCCCTCACCGGCGGTCGCGGCACGGTCGCTCCCGCCGAGGGAGGCTGGACCACGGTCGCCCCCTCGGCTCTGGCATACGACGCCTTCGCCGCCCCCGTCGCCCTCGACGCCGCGGGGATCGAGAAGGTCGTCACCGACTTCGCGGATGCCACCCGCCGGGCCGTTCGCGCCGGCTTCCAAGTCGTCGAGGTGCACGCCGCCCACGGCTATCTGCTCCACCAGTTCCTCTCGCCGCTCACGAACCACCGCGACGACGAGTACGGCGGATCGTTCGAGAACCGCGTGCGCCTGCTGCTACGGGTGATCGAGGCCGTGCGCGAAGCCGCGGGAGAGGCGGTCGTGTTCGTCCGCTTCTCGGCCACCGACGCGGCCGACGGCGGTTGGGACGTCGCCGACACCGTCGCGGCCTCGCGTCTCGTCGCCGACGCGGGCGCCGACCTCATCGACGTCTCCAGCGGCGGCCTCGTGCCCCATCAGCACATCGTCCCCGGGCCCGGGTACCAGGTCGACTACGCCGCGACCGTCCGACGCGAGACGGGCCTGCTCGTCGCGGCCGTCGGCATGATCGACGACCCGACCTTCGGCGAGCAGATCCTCGCCGACGGCCGCGCCGACGCGATCCTCTCAGCCCGCGAATGGCTCCGCGACCCGCACTACGCCCTGCGCGCCGCAGCCGAGCTGGGCGCGGAGTCCCCCGCCCCCGCGCAGTACCTCCGCGCGTACTGAGGCCCGCCCGTCGCGCCCGCCTGACGTGCCGAACCACCCGGCCGAGACCACACGATCCCGCCGAGATCACACGCGAAGTCGTCAGACGATCTCAAGCGATTCGCGCGATCTCGAGCCTCCCAGCGACCGCACTCGAGACACCGGATGCCACGGGGCCCAGGCCACGCGGCATCCGGTGTTCTGCGTTCAGACGAAGCGGCGACGCTCGGTGGCGTCCTGCACCTCGCCGACGAGCTCCTCGATCACGTCTTCGAGGAAGAGGACCGACTGCACGTCGCCGCGGTCGTCGCGCACCTGCGCGAGGTGGCGACCGGAGCGGCGCATGAGGGCCAGGGCGTCCTCGAGGTCCGTCGTCTCGAGCATCGACACCATGTGGTGCACGCGCTTGCTGGGGATGGGGCGGGCCATGTCGGCCTCCGATCCCTCGGCCGCGCGCAGCACGTCCTTCAGGTGGACGTAGCCCGTGGGGTGTCCCGTCTCGTCGACGATCACGTACCGCGAGTATCCGTGTTGGGCGACGGCGCGCTCGATCTCGGCCGGGGTGGTCGTCTCGGGCAGCGTCACCAGGGCGCTCACCGGCACCGCGATGTCGGCGGCCTTCTTCTCGGTGAACTCCACCACGGCGGTCACGGTTCCTGCGGAGTCGTCGAGGACGCCCTCGCGGCGCGACTGCGTCACGATCGTGGCGACCTCGTCGAGCGTGTAGGTCGAGGCGGCCTCGTCCTTCGGCTCCACGCGGAACAGTCGCAGCACGTGATTGGCCGTCCAGTTCAGCGCCACGATGATCGGGTGGAACGCCTTCGAGACGGCGACCAGCGGCGGGGCGAGCATGAGCACGGCGCGATCCGGAAGCGAGAACGCGAGGTTCTTGGGCACCATCTCGCCGAACACGACGTGCAGGTACGACACCACCAGCAGCGCGACGACGAAGCCGATCACGCCGACGGCGGCCTCGGGCAGCCCGGTCAGTCCCAGCGGCCCCTCGAGCAGGTGGTGGATCGCGGGCTCCGAGACGTTCAGGATCAGCAGCGAGCAGATCGTGATGCCGAGCTGACAGGTCGCGAGCATGAGCGTCGCGTGCTCCATGGCGTACAACGCGGTCTTCGCCGCGCGCGAGCCGCGGTCGGCGTGCGGCTCGATCTGCGAGCGTCGCGCCGAGATGACGGCGAACTCCGCGCCGACGAAGAAGGCGTTGGCGGCCAAGAGGACCACCAGCCAAGCGATTCCGGCCCAGTCGCTCATCGCTGGTCACCGCCCTTTGCGGCGCGGACGAGCTCGTCGACGTCCTGTTCCACCGGGGTCGGCGTGAACTGCACGCGGTCGACGCGACGGCCGTCCATGCGCTGCACGGCGAGTCGGCCGTCCGCGAGATCGACGGTGTCGCCGACGACGGGGATGCGCTCGAGGGCCGCCATGATGTACCCGCCCACCGTGTCGTAGACCTCTCCCTCGGGCACGCGCACGCCGGCGCGGTCGAGGGCCTCATCGGGCCGCAGGTCGCCGGGGAAGGTGACGGACGCCGCCGAGCGGACGACGCCGGCCCGCGAGCGGTCGTGCTCGTCGAGCACCTCGCCCACGATCTCCTCGACGAGGTCCTCGAGGGTGACGACGCCGGCGGTTCCGCCGTACTCGTCGATGACGATCGCCATCTGGTAGCCGCGCGAGCGCAGCTCCGAGACGAGCGCGTCGAGGTGCACGGTCTCGGGCACGCGCAAGGGCTCGGTCGACAGCGCCGCCACCGGCACGTCGCCCCGCTTCTCGCGCGGCACGCCGATCGCGGCCTTGAGGTGCACGACGCCGACGATGTCGTCCATCGACTCCCCGTACACGGGGAAGCGGCTGTGCCCGGTGCGGCGGGCGAGCTGCACCACGTCGTCGGCGGGGTCGCCCGCGGCGAGCGCGTGCACGCTCGGGCGCGGGGTCATGACGTCGGCGGCGCTCAGGCGGGCGAAGGTGAGGCTGCGGTCCAACAGCGAGGCGGTGTCCTTCTCGAGCATGCCGGCGCTGGCCGACCGCTTCACGAGGCTCGACAGCTCTTCGGCGGACCGGGCTCCGGACAGCTCCTCCTTCGGCTCGACGCCCATCGCGCGCAGCACGCCGTTGGCGCTGCCGTTGAGCACGACGATCGCGGGCTTGAACACCGCGGTGAAGGCGACCTGGAACGGCATGACGAGCTTGGCCGTCTGGCGCGGGATGGCGAGCGCGAAGTTCTTGGGGACGAGCTCGCCGAGGATCATCGACAGCACGGTCGCGAAGCCGACGCCGATGACGGCGGCCACCGAGACGGTGAGCGCCTCGGGGAGCCCCCACGACTGGAAGACCGGCCGGAGCAGGTTCGAGATCGCCGGTTCCATCGTGTAGCCGGTGAGCAGCGTCGTCAGCGTGATGCCCAGCTGCGCGCTCGACAGGTGCGTCGAGGTGATGCGCAGCGCATCGATCGTCAGAGACAGACGGGTCTCCCCCGCGGCGCGACGGGATTCGAGGTCGGCGCGGTCGAGGTTGACGAGGGCGAACTCGCTCGCGACGAAGAGTCCGGTTCCCACGGTGAGCACGAGCCCCACGCCCAGCATGACGTAATCCATCAGGCATCACCCCCGCTCGATCGCTCGGCGGAAGAGGGTCTGTGGGGCCTGGGTCTACAACTGGGAGGGTCGTCCATCGTGCGGTCGATTCTATTGCAGCCCGCGCCCCTCGGCATCCGTCTCGTGCACATCCGCGAGCACTGGAGAGGATGGACGAATGGATGCCGACACCCCGGCGCAGCACCGCGCCGCCGCCGCGGAACGAGCGGTGCTCGAGCGCTACCTCCACCGCTACGGCCCGGTCGCCTGGGCGCACGCCTCGGTCGCAGACGCCCGCACCGCCCGGACGTGGCACTACTGGTGGCACGCCCACCTCATCCACGTGCTCGCCGACGCCGAGCGCAACCGCCCCGACCCACGCCGGCGCCGACTCTTGCGCCGACTGGGCCGCGGCGTGACGCTGCGCACCATCGGGCGCTGGACGACGCCGTTCTACGACGACATCGCGTGGATGGGGCTCGGCCTCTTCACCAGCCGCGCGAACCCCCGCGCGTTCCGCAAGATCGCCGGGCGCCTGCACGGGGCGATCGACCCCGGCGTCGGCGCCCTGCCGTGGAGCGTCGGAAGCGCGCTGTACAACGCCCCCGCGAACGCGCCGGGGGCGATGGTGCTGGCTCTGACCGGTCACCGCGCCGAGGCGGAACGGCTCGCCGACTGGATGGCATCCACCCTCGACGACGACACCACCGGTCTCGTCCGCGACGGGATCGAGCACGATGCGGTCCGGCCCGAGCTGTGGACCTACAACCAGGGCGCGACGATCGGACTCGAGCTGCTGCTGGGCGAGTCGGCGATCGACCAGACCGACGCCGCCTGGAGACACGTGCGCCGGGCGCGCGAACTCGTGCACGCGGTCGAGCGATGGTGCGCCGACGACGACGGGCTCTTCCCCGCGGCCGGAGGCGGCGACGGGGGCCTGTTCGCCGGCATCCTGGCCCGCTACCTCGCCGACGCGGCCGTCGAGCTGTCCGAGAGCGAAGACGCCGAGGGCGATGCCGCGGCGGACGCGGCCCGCCGCCTGGTGGAACGGAACGCCGACGCCCTGTGGGAGCGTCGCCGCGACGGGCTGTTCCCGGCCGACCCGCGCCGTGCCGCCACCGCCGACGGCGACGACCTCGACCTGTCGGTGCAGCTGGGCGCGTGGATCACGCTCGAGGCCGCAGCGACCCTCGAGCGCCTGCTCACCAGCTGACGGGGAGCGCCTTGCCCTCGTCGTACCCGGCGGCCGACTGCAGGCCGACGCGGGCGCGCTCGTGGAACTCGGCGACGGTCGCCGCTCCGGCATACGTGAACGACGAGCGCACGCCCGAGGTGATCATGTCGAGCAGGTCCTCCAGGCCCGGACGCTGCGGGTCGAGGTAGATCCGCGACGACGAGATGCCCTCGGCGAAGAGCTCCTTGCGCGCCCGCTCGAACGGGTCGAGCGCACCGAACCGTCCCTGGACCGCCTTCGTCGAGGCCATGCCCCACGACTCCTTGTAGATGCGCCCTCCGGCGTCGGTCTGCAGCTCTCCCGGCGCCTCGATGGTCCCGGCGAACCACGAGCCGACCATGACCGATGCCGCGCCCGCGGCGAGCGCGAGGGCCACGTCGCGGGGGTAGCGCACGCCGCCGTCCGCCCACACGTGCGCCCCCACCGACCGCGCGGCTTCGGCGGTCTCGAGAACCGCCGAGAACTGGGGCCGCCCGACGGCGGTCATCATGCGGGTCGTGCACATCGCGCCCGGTCCCACACCCACCTTGAGGATCGTCGCCCCGGCGTCGGTCAGGTCGGCGACGCCGTCCGCGGTCACCACGTTGCCGGCGGCGATCGGGATGCCGAGATCGAGGGCCGCCACCGCGCGCAGCGCCCGCAGCATCTGGGCCTGGTGGCCGTGGGCGGTGTCGACGACGAGGACGTCCACTCCGGCGTCCGCGAGCGCGCGCGCCTTGGTGGCGACGTCGCCGTTCACCCCGACGGCCGCGGCGACGATGAGGCGCCCCCGGGCGTCGACGCCCGGGCGGTAGACGGAGGCGCGCAGCGCGCTGCGCGCGGACAGGGTGCCGACCAGCCGGTCGCCGTCGACCACCGGCGCGATGTCGACGCCCGCGGCCTCGATCCACGCGAACACCTCGCGCGGGTCGTGCACGTCCGCCGCGTCGAGGGGATCGGCATCCCGACGCGCGATGTCGCCCAGCGTGGCGTCGGGAAGGGCGGTGGCGAGGCGCCCGGCGGGCACGATGCCCCGCACCGCGGAGACGTCGACGACCCCGTCCTCGCGAGGGACGGCCACGACGATGCCGCGACCGGGCACCGCCGGGAGGATGCGGCGGGCATCGGCGACGGTGGCCTCGGGCGGGAGGATCAGGGGCGTGTCCCAGGCCGTCGGCTGGGCCTTGACCCACGCCACAGCCTCGACCAGATCGTCCAGCGCCATGTCCTGCGGCAGCACCCCGAGACCGCCGCGACGCGCCAGGGTGGCCGCGAGCCGCGTGCCCGTGACCGAGTTCATGTTCGCCGAGACGAGCGGGATGGTCGCCCCGCTGCCGTCGGCGGGGGCGAGGTCAACGTCGAGGCGGCTGCGCACCTCGGAATGGCGGGGGACGAGGAACACGTCCGAGTACGTCAGGTCGACATCGGGCTGGGCGCCGGAGAACTCCATGGCATCCACCTCACCACATCAGGGGAATGTAAAGACCCGAAAGGCGTCCAGGAACCTCGACTAGGCTGACAGGAACGCAGGACGGCGACGTCCGCGTATCCATAGGAATCTTCATCGAGGAAAGCAGGCGATCGACTGTGTCGAGCCAGGTGACGGGCGTCGGTACTTCGAGCGAGGGCGAGTTCGGCGCGAACGAGTGGCTCGTAGACGAACTCTACGAACAGTTCAAAGTCGACAAGCACTCCGTAGACAAGGCCTGGTGGCCGATTCTGGAGGCGTACCACCCGGTCGTCGATGGATCCTCCGCCGCCGCTCCCCCGCCCTCCGCGCCGCAGGCGCCGGCGGCGTCCGAGCCCAAGCCGGTGACGGCTCCCATCCCCGTGGTCGGTCAGGCGCCCGTCGCCCGCACCACCGCCAAGCCGGCCAAGCCGCAGCCGATCCCGGCGCAGGCACCCAACGTGGTGCCCTCCGCTGCCGGAGAGAGCACCGAAGAAGACCGCGTGACGGTCCTCAAGGGCATGCCGAAGGCCCTGGCGTCCAACATGGACGACTCGCTCACGGTGCCCACAGCGACCAGCGTGCGCACGATCCCGGCGAAGCTGATGATCGACAACCGCATCGTCATCAACAACCACATGTCGCGCACGCGCGGCGGCAAGGTGAGCTTCACCCACCTCATCGGCTGGGCGCTGATCCAGGCGCTCAAGGAGTTCCCCAGCCAGAACGTCTACTACGCCGAGATCGACGGTAAGCCGTCAGTCGTGGCCCCCGCGCACGTCAACCTCGGCATCGCGATCGACATGCCCAAGCCCGACGGGTCGCGTGCGCTCCTCGTCCCGAGCATCAAGCGGGCCGACACCCTCACATTCGGCGAGTTCCTCGCTTCGTACGAAGACCTCGTGCGCCGCGCCCGCACCAACAAGCTGACCCCCGCCGACTTCCAGGGCACCACGGTCTCGCTCACCAACCCCGGCGGCATCGGAACGGTCCACTCGGTCCCCCGCCTCATGCGCGGCCAGGGCGCGATCATCGGTGCCGGCGCGCTCGACTATCCCGCCGAGTTCATGGGTGCGAGCGAGAAGACGCTGAACGAGCTGGCGATCGGCAAGACGATCACGCTCACCAGCACCTACGACCACCGCGTCATCCAGGGCGCCGGCTCGGGCGAGTTCCTCAAGAAGGTCCACGAGCTGCTCATCGGGCAGCGCGGCTTCTACGACGACATCTTCGCCGCCCTGCGTATCCCCTACGCGCCCATCCACTGGGCCGCCGACATCAGCGTCGACATCTCCGAGCGCATCGACAAGAGCGCTCGTGTGCAGGAGCTCATCAACTCCTTCCGTGTGCGCGGCCATCTGATGGCCGACATCGACCCGCTCGAGTACGTCCAGCGCACGCACCCCGACCTCGAGATCGAATCGCACGGGCTGACATTCTGGGATCTCGACCGCGAGTTCGTGACCGGCGGTCTCGGTAACAAGCGCGTCGCCAAGCTCCGTGACATCCTCGGCGTGCTGCGCGACTCCTACTGCCGCACCATGGGCGTCGAGTACATGCACATCCAGGACCCGGCCCAGCGCCAGTGGTTCCAGAGCAACCTCGAGGTCAAGTACACCAAGCCCGGCCACGACGAGCAGCTGCGCATCCTGTCGAAGCTGAACCAGGCCGAGGCGTTCGAGACGTTCCTGCAGACCAAATACGTCGGTCAGAAGCGATTCAGCCTCGAGGGCGGCGAGTCCCTCATCCCCCTGCTCGACCAGATCCTCCAGGGTGCGGCTTCCGCCGGGCTCGACGGAGCCGCCATCGGCATGGCCCACCGCGGGCGTCTGAACGTGCTCACCAACATCGCCGGCAAGACCTACGGGCACGTGTTCCGCGAGTTCGAGGGCGCCGTCGCGATCGGCAGCAAGCGCGGCTCCGGAGACGTCAAGTACCACCTCGGCACCGAGGGCACCTTCGTCGGTGACGCGGGCGACGAGCTCCCCGTCTACCTGGCGGCCAACCCCTCGCACCTCGAGACCGTCGACGGCGTGCTCGAGGGCATCGTCCGCGCCAAGCAGGACCGCAAGCCCATCGGGACGTTCTCGTGGCTGCCCATCCTCGTGCACGGCGACGCCGCGTTCGCGGGTCAGGGCGTCGTGGTCGAGACCCTGCAGATGTCGCAGCTGCGCGGCTACCGCACCGGCGGCACGATCCACGTGGTCGTGAACAACCAGGTCGGCTTCACCACGACTCCGACCGACGCCCGCACCTCGGTGTACGCCACCGACGTCGCCAAGACGATCCAGGCCCCGATCCTGCACGTGAACGGCGACGATCCCGAGGCCGTCGTCCGCGCCGCGGAGCTCGCGTTCATGTACCGCGAGGAGTTCCACCGCGACATCGTGATCGACCTCGTCTGCTACCGCCGCCGCGGTCACAACGAGGGCGACGACCCCTCGATGACCCAGCCCCTGATGACGAACCTCATCGAGGCCAAGCGTTCAGTCCGCCGTCTGTACACCGAGTCGCTCGTCGGCCGCGGCGACATCACCGAAGACGAATACGAACAGGCGAAACAGGACTTCCAGAACCGCCTCGAGGTCGCCTTCGCCGACACGCACGAGGCCGAGACCGGCGCCAACCCCGTCGTCACCATCGACGCGGCCGAAGAGCCGGCGGTGGGCGCTCCCGAGACCACGGGTGTCTCGCGCGAGGTGGTCCAGCACATCGGCGACGCCTTCGTGAACAAGCCCGACGGCTTCACGGTGCACACCAAGCTCCAGCAGCTGCTCGAGAAGCGCCACGACATGAGCCGCAACGGCAACATCGACTGGGCTTTCGGCGAGCTTCTCGCCTTCGGTTCGGTGCTGATGGAGGGCACCCCGGTGCGCCTCGCGGGTCAGGACTCGCGTCGCGGCACCTTCGTGCAGCGTCACTCGGTGCTCCACGATCGCGACAACGGCCAGGAGTGGCTGCCCCTCGCGAACCTCAGCGAGAACCAGGGCCGTTTCTGGGTCTACGACTCCCTGCTGAGCGAGTACGCCGCCATGGCGTTCGAGTACGGCTACTCGGTGGAGCGCTCCGACGCGCTCGTGCTGTGGGAGGCGCAGTTCGGAGACTTCGCCAACGGCGCCCAGTCGGTCATCGACGAGTTCATCTCCTCGGCCGATCAGAAGTGGGCGCAGCAGTCGAGCGTCGTGCTGCTGCTCCCCCACGGCTACGAGGGCCAGGGACCCGACCACTCGTCGGCCCGCATCGAGCGCTATCTGCAGATGTGTGCGCAGGACAACATGATCGTCGCGCGCCCCTCGACCCCCGCGTCGTACTTCCACCTGCTGCGCCGTCAGGCGTACCAGCGTCCCCGTCGTCCTCTCGTGGTCTTCACCCCGAAGGCGATGCTGCGTCTGCGCGGCGCGACCAGCCCCGTCGAGGACTTCCTCGAAGGTCGCTTCGAGCCCGTGCTCGACGACAACCGCGGGGTCGACAAGGGTGCCGTCACGCGTGTCCTGCTGCACGCGGGCAAGATCCACTGGGATCTCCGCGCCGAGCTCGACAAGAACCCGAACCCCGAGATCGCCCTCGTTCGCCTGGAGCAGTACTACCCGGCGCCCATCGAGGAGCTGACCCGGGTGCTCGGCCAGTATCCCAACGCCGAGCTGGTGTGGGTGCAGGACGAGCCCGAGAACCAGGGAGCGTGGCCGTTCATCACCCTCGAGGTCGCCGACCAGCTGGGTGGCCGTTCGATCCGCCGCATCTCGCGCGCCGCCGCGGCCTCGACCGCGACGGGTTCGCCGAAGGTGCACGCCAACGAGCACGCCGAGATCATGAAAGAAGCGCTCGCGCGCTGACCCGCACGCCGAGGGGCCCGGTCGACATCCGTGTCGGTCGGGCTCCTCGTCGTTTCACCACACCGGTGGTAGAGGGCTCCAGCGCGCTCCCCGGCGCCGCGCGCTCATCGAGCTGTCACCGCTGCCGTTCACACCCGCCGGTGCGGACGGCGCCGCCCACGGCACCTCCCGGCGATGGGCTCAGGATGCCGGCGCAGCCAGCCCCAGCGTGGGCGCCAGGGCCGGGATCGCCCAGGCCAGACTGCCGTCGAGAGCCTCGCCGGTGTGCCCGGCTCCCTCGACGATGTGCGTGAGCACCGTGAATCCCGCGGCCTCCGCCGCCTTCGAGTTCGCGAGCTGCCCCGGGCCGTAGGTCTTGTCTTCGCTTCCCCACGTGAAGATCGCCGTGTGGCCGCTGAACGTGCCGGGCGCCGCGGCCGCCATCACGACCGACGGCTTGTTCGCCTGGAAGGCGCCGGCGTCCCCGTTGTACACGTCTTTGACCGTCTGATCCACGTGCTCCGAACCCGGGAACTCATTGCCCATCACATCGAGCATCTGGCCCCACGTACCGGGGTACTTGGCCCCGTACAGCGCCGCGCACGAGCCACCGTTCGAGAATCCGCCGATGGTCCAGTACTTATGGTCGGCGACGATGTTGAGGTTCTTCTCCGCCCACTGCGGCACGAGCTGATTGATGTAGGTGGCGACGGCGCCGTACTTGGCAGAATCCACGCACGTCGGATCACGATCCGGTGCGGTGAGCTGGTCGACGACGATCGCGATGGGCGCGAGTCCCTTGTTCTTCGCGGCGAAGGCGTCGAGCGCCTTGGCCAGTGCCGTCGGGTCGGGAGAACCGGGCTGGCCCATCATGAACACGAGAAGAGGGAGAGCGGGAGGCTTGGCGACCTGGGCCGCGGGCGGCAGGTAGAGCGATGCGTCGCGTGCGGCGTACTGGCCGGTCGGGATCTTCGTGTTCCCCGTCAGAGCGCTGACCGATCCCTTCGTCGGCATGTCCGACGGCGGTTCCCACGTCTGGTACAGCGTGGCGGGATCTGTCGCGATGGCATCCTGCTGCGGAAGAGAGGCCGGATCGAGGGCTTGGACGCCGAGGATCGCCGCCAGATTGTGCGTCACGCCGTATGAGGTGTTCACGCCCAGCATCCCCGCCAGCAGAGAGGCGATCACCACGACGACGCCGACCACGCGGCGCAGCCACGGAGCCCGGAAGATTCCGACGATACCGACCGCGACGGCGACCACCGATCCCGAGGCCCACCAGATCGCCGCACCGGGCAGCGGGCCCTGGAAGGTGTTCATCGCTTCAAGGATCTTGGCGACCACGAACATCACGATGCCAGCCGCGATCCCGATCACGAGCGTGCTCACGATCCGACGCGGGCGCCACACCGCCACGGCGATCACGCCGACGGCCGCGATGATGGCGCTGATCAGCAGCATGGGGCTGTCGATCAGTTCGAAAGACAGGATGAACTTGTTCACCGGCGTCCCTCCCAGGCGGTTCGGGCCAGCGCGACGATCTCGCGGCGTGACGCGTCGGGCAGGTAGGCGCGTCCGACCGCGGCCCCGATGGCGGGGAGCTGCAGCGGATCACGGTAGGCGAGCGAGAGCGAGCGGTACCGGGGCCGGAACTTGCCCTTGAAGCGGAAGAGCGACGCGAAACCGTACGCCGGCTCGAGAACCTCGGCGAGCCAGCGCAGGAGCGCCCGAAGAGGCGCGGGGTCGCCGTCGACGGGTTCGTCCGGGTCGTCGGCGAGAGGCGCCCCCGACAGGCTCAAGACCGTGGCGCCCTCTTCCTGCAGTTCGAGGGCGGCCTTGGCGATGAGGAACTCCATCATGCCGTTGGGGCCGTCCGTGCGCCGCCGCATGAAGTCCAACGTCCACCCCGAGATCTCACCCGCCGTCCACGACGGCATCCAGCTGGTGACCGCCTCGATGCGATCGTCGGGGCCGACCGCCAGCAACAGCCGCACATCGCGGTCACGGAGCTCGTCGAGGGAGCCCAGCGTGAAACCCATCTCGGGCAGGGCGCGGTCGGCGACCCACTCCTCATCGATGGCGATCACCTGCGAGGCCTGACCCACGCTCAGTTCGTGCCACCGCGACCACACGGCGGTGTATCCCTCGCGCTCGGCTCGGGTGAGGGGCTGACGCACCTTCTGCCAGCTCTTGCCGGCGAAAGTCAGGCCCGGAAGGTCCATGACCGTCTCGACCCCGACGGGGACGTGTCTCCACCCGAGATCGACCAGGTCGTCGAGGGTGTCGGAGTGGATGCTGTAGAACGCCGGGGTCCACCCGTGCTCGACGCAGTAATCGGTGAAGCCGCGCAACGCTTCCGAGCGCCGTCCCTCGGGAGCGAGGGGGTCGCCGACCGCCAGTGCCACGTCTCCGCTCAACCGGTACGCGACCGCGCACTCCCGGTCGTCGGAGTACCAGTGGCTGTTCCCGGCCCAGGTGCCGAGGAAACCGAGGGTGTCGCTCCCGCGGCGCAGCAAATCGCGGTAGTGGCTGTCGTCGACCGCGGCGGGGCGCCGCGAGCGCCGATAGAGCCACAGGATCGCGGCGACCACGATGGCCCAGAAGAGCACGCCGATCCACTGGTACGCGAAGAGCGCGGGTCCGCTGTGCGGGAACGCCGTGGACCCGCCCGGATGGGTGAAGGACGGGGGAAGGAACCGTCGCACCGTCAAGCCGAGCAGATCGAGGACCGACACCTCGCGATCGAACGCGCGGTGTCCGATCGCTTCGACGACGAAGAGCGTCGTCGCGCACACGACGAACGCGAGGGTGACCACCACGGCGACGACCCGCGCCGCGCGCCGCGTGGCGCGCACCGAGAAGCGGGCGCGGGCGACGACCAGAGCGGCTGCCAGCGCGAGGGGGATCACGATCGTTGCGATCGCCCAGAGCACGTACTCCGCGCCGCTGCCGTCGACCCACGGGTCGATGCGCAGGCGTCCGTCCAGCAGAGAGATGACGGGAAGGACCGCGGATGCCACGAGCACGAACTCCGCGACGATCCAGGCCGAGCGTCGCCCCTGCCGCAGCCCCCACGCGGCGACCAGGAGCAGCGCGAGGGGCACGATCGCGAGGAGGGCGGGGCCCGCGCCCCGTGTCATGAGGAGACCGATCTGCTCGTCGCAGACCGACGAAGCGACTCTGCCGCACTGCGCGAGCAGTTCGTCGTCGTATTGCGTGTAGGCGTCCACCACGAGCGAGAGCGGCCCGCGGCCTCCGCCGCTGACGAGCGCGACGATCGGGCCGCTGCCCACGACCGCGACCAGCAGGGCGAGGAGGGTCCGCGTCTCGCGCGTCGAACTGCGGTGCCACGACCGGCGATCCCGGCCCCGTGCGAGCAGAGCCCCGACGAAGAGTCCGATGACCGCCGCCGATAGGCGGTACCAGGAGTCGGCGTCGCCGGCGTAAAGCGCAAACAGGGCCAACAGGGCGAAGCCGACCAGGCGCAGACGACGGCGCCAGAGCGTCGGGGCGAAGGCCGATCCGGCCATGACGGCCCCCGCGATCGCCGTAGTCGGGTCGAGCACGGGAACCTCGGCCGCGACGACGGGGCGGAGGTCGGTGATCGTCCAGGCGGCGGCGTGCAGGCCGATGCCCACGAGCAATCCACTGAGCCCGATGGCGGCGAGGAACAGGCTCGTGCGCCGCGATCCGACCAGCCGCTCGACGTACGCGAGCGCGGTCAGAGCGAGCAGCACCGACGAGAACGCGTCGATCGTCGAATCCGGCACGACGAGGGCGGTCAACAGGGTCCACCAGCGGCCGCTGGCGAACGTGGCCAAGGGACCGGCGCCCCAGACCAGAGCGTCGCCGCCCCAGAGCGACCCCGTCACCGCGGCGGACGCCACGACGATGACGGCGACCACGACCGCCACCGGGTTCAGCGAGAGGTAGCGGCGTAGCGACACGCCCACCCTGGTCAGGCGCGACGACGGGCGGTCGGCGACCGGAGAAGCGGCGGATTCGGACATCGGCGAAAGCGTATTGCCAATTCCTATGAGAAGGCGTCAGTACCAGATGTCGAGCAGAGGGGTCGCCTCGGGGGTGAAGGCCCGGTCGACGGAGGCCAGCACCTCGGCCTCGCCCCGGACGAGTCCCGCGTGGGCGAGCTCCGTCGAGCGCACCCCTCCGAGCAGAAGCGAGCTCAGGGCGCCGACCGTCAGCTCGACGTCCGTCGCCTCGCGGTCATCCGCCCGGGTGACGACGGCTTCTCCGTCCGCGCCGACGCGCAGGCGCCACAACCCCTCGGCGAAACCGAGCGGGTCCGCCAGACGAAGCACGACGTCGAGCGCGCCCGCGTATCGCCGCGAGCCCAGGGCCCCGGGCACATCGAGGATGCGCAGCCAGTGGTGGTCGGTGAGGGTCGCCGTCACGGCGCGACGGTCGGCGACCATCCACTGCACCGGCGGCACGGCGGGCTGCAGCCACGCTTTCACCCGACCGACGAGGTCGTGCTCGATCGCGAACCGCCAGAGGGCCGCGGATGCCTCGGCGTCGACGGCGAACAGGGCGCGCACCTCGAGCTCGTGCGCCGAGAAGTCGTCGCGCTCGTCGATCGTGTAGACGAGGATGCCCGTCTCGTCGCCGTCCGCGCCGCGATAGGCGACCGCGCGGACCTTCTCGCCCGACTTGTCGCCGGGCGCGAGACCGGCGACCCCGCGCCAGCGCCCGTCCCACCCGGGTACCGACCCGGGGCGCTGGATGCGCACTCGCTCATGGACGGCCGCCACGCGATCCACGACCGCCTCGCGCGGAACGAAGTCGAGCCGCCCGGGTGCCGTCGGGCCCGTCCAGCGGGCGCGTCCCGTGTCGATCTGCACGTCGGAGGCCCACGCGGCGGGCGAGAAACCCCAGCGCCCGTAGATCGTCGCCTCGGTGACGGTGAGCCCCGCGATGGCGAAGCCGGCCGCGGCCGCCGTCCGCAGTTCACCGCCGATCATCGCGCGCGCGATCCCCCGGCGGCGGTGCGTCGCGGCCACCGTGACAGCGCTGATGGACCACAGCGGGGCGACGCGTCCCGGCGAGGTCGTCAGCTCGGAGGCCCACGAGTCGATCGTGCCGACCGGCACGCCGGGCTCGACGCCCTGACGGTCGTAGACCGCGGTCAGACGGCGGGTACGCAGGGTCTTGCGCGCGTTCTCGGCCTCGTCGTCGGTCGACTCCCCGCCGAGGAAACCCCGGGCGACCGCCCGCTGGAACGGACGGAACCCTGCGCCGTCGGCATCCACCCGCTCGTATTCGAGCCCGGAGGCGGCGAGGTCGGCGGCGGAGGTCGGGTCGAGGGGCAGCGTCAGAGTGTCGAGGGATGCCATGACCCCAGCCTAGAGATCACCTCCGACATGCGGCGGGCGGACGCCCACGACGTCAGTGCGTGGCCTGGATGGCACGAAGGCGCGAGAGCACCTGGTCGCGCAATTCGTCGGGCGCCGTCTCTTTGCACGCGCGCGCGACCACCTCGGTCAGCGTCCGTGCCACGAGGGCCTCGTCCTGGCATCCGGGACAGTTCTCGAGGTGATCCCGAATGTCATTCTGCTGGGTCTTGCAGACCTCGTTGCGGAGGTACTCCTCAAGGTCGCGTCGCGCCTTGTCGCAGCCGCAGTCGCTCATTTCTTCTCTCCCGTCGCGGCCTGGATGCCGCGCTCCTTCGCGTAGTCCGACAGCAGGTCGCGCAGCAGCCGCCGGCCGCGGTGCAGACGGCTCATGACCGTGCCGATCGGAGTCTTCATGATGTCGGCGATCTCCTGGTAGGCGAAGCCCTCGACGTCGGCGAGGTACACCGCCATCCGGAAATCTTCGGGGATCGACTGCAACGCATCCTTGACGACGGATGCCGGCATGTGGTCGATCGCTTCGGCCTCGGCCGAACGGGCACTGCTCGCGGTGGTCGATTCGGCTCCGCCGAGCTGCCAGTCCTCGAGGTCGTCGATGGCGCTCTGGTAGGGCTCGCGCTGCTTCTTGCGATATGTGTTGATGTACGTGTTCGTCAGGATGCGGTAGAGCCACGCCTTCAGATTCGTGCCCTGCGTGAAGGTCGCCCACGAACCGAAGGCCTTCACGAAGGTCTCCTGCACGAGATCGGCGGCGTCGGCCGGATTGCGCGTCATGCGCATCGCTGCGGCGTACAGCTGATCCATGAAGGGCAGCGCCTGCTCTTCGAACTGTGCGCGGGGCTCCGCTTGCGGGCCGGCGTCTGCGGTGTCGTTCATCGCGCGCCAGTCTACGTCGAGCGTGTCGGCGACCACCGGGATGACCTCCGGCAAGCGGTCGCGTTCGAGAAGTGCGGTCACGTGTCGTCCCCTTTCAGTAGGCTAGGAACCGATGACTCCCCTCGGGTATTCCCCTTCCGCCGCCACTCCCCGCGGCGAGTGGGACGCGCCCGTGTCCGACGGCCCCCTGGATGCCACGGTCACCGTGCCGGGTTCGAAGTCGCTGACCAATCGCGAACTGATCCTCGCCGCCATCGCCGACGGCCCCGGCACGCTGCACGGACCGTTGCACTCCGACGATTCCGCACGCATGGTCGACGCGTTGCGCGTCCTCGGGGTCGGGATCGACGAGATCGACACCGGCTCGCCCTTCGGCCCCGACCTGCTGGTGACCCCGCCGTCCTCGTTCGCGGGCGACGGCACGATCGACTGCGGGCAGGCCGGAACCGTCATGAGGTTCATCGCCCCCGTGGCGGGCTTCGCCCGCGGCGACGTGCACGTCACCGCCCACGAGAGCGCGCTGCACCGTCCGATGGGCGCCATGATCCACGCCCTGCGCGACGTCGGTGTCGACATCGACGATGGCGGCCACTGGGCCCTGCCGTTCTCGGTGCGCGGGCACGGACACGTGCGCGGCGGCGAGGTCGAGATCGATGCGAGCCAGTCGAGCCAGTTCGTCTCGGGGCTCCTGCTCGCGGCCGCACGCTTCGACGTGGGGCTTCACCTGCGTCACGTCGGCTCGCGCCTTCCCAGCATCCCGCACATCGACATGACCGTCGAAGCCCTCGCCCACCGCGCCGTGCACGTCGAACGCCCCGCTCCCGGGGAGTGGATCGTGCCTGCTGGGCCGGTGCGCGCCAAGGACGTGGCGATCGAACCCGACCTCTCCAACGCCTCGCCGTTCCTCGCCGCGGCGATGGTCACGGGCGGCTCCGTCACCGTCACGGGCTGGCCCTTGCACAGCACGCAGCCGGGCGCTCTCCTCGTCGACATCCTCGCCGAGATGGGAGCCCGCGTCAGCCGTCGCGGCGGCGCCCTCACCGTGGCCGCCGGAGACAACGGCATCCTGGGTGTCGACCTCGACCTGTCCGCGGCGGGCGAGCTGGCGCCGACGCTGTTCGGCTTGGCCGCGTTCGCCGACGGCCCCACCACGCTCCACGGGATCGGGCACATCCGCGGTCACGAGACCGATCGCATCGCCGCCCTCGTCGGAAACCTCCGCTCGCTCGGCGGCGAGGCCCACGAGCTCGACGACGGCATCCGCATCGAGCCGCGGCCTCTCGTCGGCGGCGAGTGGAAGGCCCACCACGATCACCGTCTCGCCACCACCGGCGCTCTCATCGGTCTGCGTGTTCCCGGCGTGCGGATCGACGACATCGGAACCACCGCCAAGACCCTCCCCCAGTTCGCGGCGCTGTGGCAGGCGATGCTGCGCGCTCCCCGCGTGTGAGCGAGCAGCGACCGTGAGCTGGCTCGACGACGCCGACGACGACGAGGACGACCCCCGCTACGACGAGTCGTCGATCCGCGTCCGTCCCAACCCCAAAGCGAACAGGCCGCGGACGAAGCGGCGCCCCGCCCATGCCGACGCCCAGATCGCCCGCGTACTCGGTGTCGACCGCGGCCGCTACACGGTCCTCGTCGACGAGGACGGCCCCGACGAGCGCCGGGTGCTGGCCACTCGCGCACGTGAGCTCCGCAAACAGCCCATCGTCAACGGCGACCGCGCCCGCGTCGTCGGCGACCTCACGGGCGATGAAGGCACCCTCGGGCGCATCATCGGTCTCGAGGAGCGCACGTCTCTGCTGCGCCGCAGCGCCGACGACACCGACCAGGTCGAGCGCGTGATCGTGGCCAATGCCGACCAGATGCTCGTCGTGGTCGCCGCGGCCGACCCCGAACCCCGCGCCCGCCTCGTCGACCGCTACCTCGTGGCGGCGCTGGATGCCGGCATCCGTCCCCTGCTCGTCGTCACCAAGACCGACTTGGCCGACCCGACGGAGTTCCTCGCGCACTTCGTCGGTCTCGACCTGCGCGTGTTCACCAGCGCACAGGGACAGATGCCGCTCGACGAGATCGGCGAGGCCCTCGTCGGCCACTCGACGGTGTTCGTCGGCCACTCGGGCGTGGGCAAATCGACCTTGGTGAATGCCCTCACGGGGTCGGAGCGCGCGATCGGTCACGTGAACACCGTCACCGGTCGGGGGCGCCACACCTCCTCGTCGGCGGTCTCGCTGCGGTACCGCGGGCGCGCCGGCTCGGGATGGGTCATCGACACCCCCGGCGTGCGGTCCTTCGGTCTCGGACACGTCGACCCCGCACATGTCCTCGGCGCGTTCACGGATCTGGCCGAGGTGGCCGAGGAATGCCCGCGCGGCTGCACGCACCTGCCCGACGCCCCCGACTGCGCCATCATCGAGGCGGTCGAGTCCGGACGCCTCGGTCCCGGGGCCGCTGCCCGGTTGGACTCTCTGCAGCGCCTGCTGACGACGTTCCAGGGCATCGAGCGTTCTAGGCTGGAGGGGTGACGAACCTCGAAAAGGGCGATATCGCCCCCGACTTCACCCTCATCGACCAGGACGAACACCCCGTCTCACTGGGCGACTTCCGCGGCCGCCGCGTGATCCTCTACTTCTACCCCGCGGCCCAGACGCCGGGATGCACCACGCAGGCGTGCGACTTCCGCGACAGCCTCGCCTCTCTGCAAGGCGCCGGGTACACGGTGCTCGGGATCTCGCGCGACACCCCCGAGAAGCTGCGCGCGTTCCGTGACAGCGACGGTCTGACCTTCCCGCTGCTCAGCGACGCGGACCACGCCGTGCACGAGGCCTACGGCGCGTGGGGCGAGAAGCAGAACTATGGCAAGACGGTCACGGGCGTGCTCCGCTCGACCTTCGTCGTCGACGAAGAGGGCAAGATCGTCGAGGCGATGTACAACGTCAAGGCCACCGGCCACGTAGCGCGCCTTCGCAAGACCCTCGGTCTCGCCGCCGCCTGATCTGCGGATGCCGCGACCCCGCCCCGCACGAGCGGTCGGCGGGGTCTTCGCGTCTGCGCTCTGAGTCAGTCGTCGTCGCGACGTCGCGGCGCCGCCGCGCGCACCGCCAACGCGAGCAGCGCGAGGCCGACGACGGCCGGCACCGCGATGAGCACGGCGATCGCCGGCGACGCCCACTCCCCCGTCACCGCGCCGATGGCGACCGACAGGATCAACAACTGCGTGACGATCCCTCCGGATCGACCGGCCGAGACATCGCGTGCAGTCGCGACACCGAAGGCGCCGACGATGGCCGCGCCGATCACGGTGAGGACGATGAGGGCCACCGAGCTCACGACGGAGTCGGTGTCACCACCGACGAGGGCGACCGTCTGCCAGCCCGCAAGGGCCAGGATGCCGAGGCTTTCGAGTCCGAGCAGGACCGCGGCGGCGAGACGAATCGGCATCCGGAAAGCCTCCCCGGCGGGCGAATCCGCGCCGTTACGATCTGGAAACCTCGCGGTTACCTCTTGATCAGGCGGAATCGCTATGGGAGCATGGAACAAGCCGTGTGCTCCCACAGCGAAGTGGGGCGAGCAATCGCTCGCGTTCCCACCAGGGTACCGGACCCGAATCCCGGTGCCGAATCGACCAATTTTCTGTTACAAGGAGCACCCCCATGGATTGGCGCGACAAAGCAGCCTGCCTCACCGTCGACCCCGAACTGTTCTTCCCGGTCGGCAACACCGGCCCCGCGGTCGACCAGATCGAGAAGGCCAAGTCGGTCTGCGCTCGCTGCACTGTCACCGAGGTCTGCCTGCAGTACGCTCTCGAGTCCGGCCAGGACTCGGGCGTCTGGGGTGGCCTGAGCGAAGACGAGCGTCGCGCGCTCAAGCGCCGCGCGGCTCGCGCACGCCGCGCCTCCTGACGTCTGTCGCAGCGCCGAAGCCCGCCCCTCGGGGCGGGCTTTCGCGCGTTCGCGGGCCCCTTCCTCGCGCGCGCGGACTGCTCGTGCCGGAGCGGTCCGCGCGCCCGGGGGCATCCGAAACCTTCGAGCCCCCCGCAGCGAGCGCGACGCGGCACCGAGCCGACGCGATACCGTCCGGATCGAGGGATGCCGCGGGGAGGTGTCGTCGCGTCAGGCCGCGGAACCGCCGATGTAGCGCAGCGGGATCTCGATGGTGACCTCGGTGCCGCTGCCCATCAGGGTGTGCCAGTCGATCGTGCCGCCGAGTTCGCCCTGGATGAGGGTGCGGACGATCTGCGTACCGAGTCCGCGGCCCACCTGGCCCTCGGGGAGGCCCACTCCCGTGTCGCGCACGCTGACCTCGAGCATCTCGCCACTGCGCTCCGCCGCAATCTCGACATCGCCCTCTTGTCCGGCGAGCCCGTGCTCGACCGCGTTGGTGACGAGTTCCGTGAGCGCAAGGGCCAGCGGGGTGGCGAACTGACTGGGGAGCGTGCCGAACTTGCCCGTGGTGCGCGTGCGCGCCCGTGTGTTGGGGGCCGCGGCGACCTCGGCGACGAGCTTGAGCACGCGCGCGAACACGTCGTCGAAGTCGACGTTCTGGGCGAGCCCCTCTGACAGGGTGTCGTGCACCACGGCGATTGCCGACACGCGGCGCATGGCCTGGGTGAGCGCGTCGCGTGCCTCGTCGGAGTGGGTGCGGCGCGCCTGGATGCGCAGCAGCGAGGCCACCGTCTGCAGGTTGTTCTTGACGCGGTGGTGGATCTCGCGGATCGTCGCGTCCTTGGTGATGAGTTCCTGTTCTTGGTGGCGGATCTCGGTGACGTCGCGGCTCAGCACGATTGCGCCGATGCGCGTGCCGCGGTCGCGCAGCGGGATCGTGCGCAACGACACCTGCACGCCGCGCGCCTCCATGTCGGCGCGCCACGGAGCGCGTCCGCTCACGACAACGGGAAGGGACTCGTCGACGTCCTGGCGCTTGGCCGGGAGGATGCGCGCGGTTACCTCGGCGAGCGACTCTCCCTCGAGCTCGTCATCGAAGCCCATGCGGTTGAACGCGGAGAGCGCGTTCGGGCTCGCGAAGGTGGTGATGCCGTCGACGTCGAGACGGATGAGTCCGTCGGAGGCGCGCGGAGCACCGCGCCGGGGAGCGGTCGGAGCCGAGAGGTCGGGGAATTCAGCCGAGGCGATCATGCCGAAGACGTCGTCGGCGCAGTCGTTGAAGGTGATCTGCTGCCGAGAGGGAGTCCGCGTCTCGCCGAGATTGGTGTGGCGGGTCAGCACGCCCACCGTCGTCACCGCATGGCCCTCGCGCGAGAGTTCGCGCACGATCGGCACCGCGCGCACGCGCGTGGGCGTCTCTTCGAACCAGTCGGGGGATGCCGAGTCGACGATGCGACCGCTCTGGAAGGCCTCACGCACCTGGGTACGCCATTGCGGACGGACTCGGTCGCCGACGATGTCGCGGTAGAAGAGCGTCGCCGCTCCCCCGGGACGCGTGTGGGCGACCGCCACGAAGGAATCGTCCGGAGTGGGAACCCAGATGACGATGTCGGCGAACGCGAGGTCGGCGAGCAGCTGCCCGTCGCCCGCGAGCCGGTGCAGCCACTCGACGTCCGCCTCGCTGGAGCGGCCCTGGGCGTAGACGAGTTCACTGAGTGTCGACACCCCTCCACCCTAGGGGGCGCCTCCGACACGGACATCCGCGAGAGGCATCCGGCCGGCGGTCGATGAGCGTGCGGGTGAATCTCGACCACGCCGAATGCGTCAGCGGGTTACGGTGCGGGCGAGAGAAACCAGGCGTGTCCTCGCGCTCTCCCGCCACCCGCACCCCGGGCGGTGCGAGGGGTGAAGGCGCGACGTCCGCAGAATGGTGGACGTGATGAGGTCACAACGGAGAGGCTCTCACCCCGCGGACGATTTACCGGGCCGACGAACGTCGCACGATGGCCGGAAACGCCCCCGTCCCGGTGATCGCGCCCGCGACCGACGGTGGGCGCCGCGACCTCGAGGTCCGGTCTCTCTCGCGCCGCGGCGCCGACCCCGACCGCGTTTACGAGTCCGTCGGCGGGCAGCCCGAGATCACGCGGAGAGCGGCCCTCGTGGGCGCCCCGCAGGCGGCGAGGTCCGCGGAGCTACGGGGCGGGGTTGCGCTGCGGGGGCGGTTGGCGCTGCGACGCACGCATCGACCGCGACCCCTCCCCAACCTCACCCCCGTCGGAAGTCCTCCACAGGCACAGGAAAAACCTCATGGCGTGTGCGAGGACTCGCCTACTGTCGGCCTCACCCCGACCCGCCGAACGACGACGCACAGACAGAGGACCCATGCTCGAACCAGCACGACGACGCGAACTTTCGCGACGTTCACAGCAGAACGCCCGTCGAGTGAGCGACCCGGGTGCGGAGCACGCCGCAGACGGCCTCCCCGCCATCGAAGTCTTCGTCGGCAACATGGTCCGCGGTGTCCTCGAGGTGGTCGCCGGCGTCCGTGACCCGGAGCAATTGGCACGGTGGATGTCCGAAGAGGTCTACCGCGCGCTCCTCGCCCGCACGAGCCTCGCCGCGCGCGCCCGGAGTGCGCGAGGGGTTCAGGTGTACCGCGCCGTCCACCACATCCGCAGCACCCGCCTCTTCTCGCCTCGGGAAGGCGCCCTCGAGGCGACCGTCATCGTCTCGAGTCGTCTGCGCACCCGCGCGGTCGCCCTCCGGCTCGAGACCATCGAAAGACGGTGGCGTATCACGGCGTTACACCTGCTATGACGCCGCGATCATGCTCCGACGCCGCCGGCGGGTGCACCGTGTCGCCCCTCGCGGCGGGGTGGCCGCCGAAATCGTCTCACCCGTCCTCTGCCGACCGGCGCACCCCTCGTGACCTCAGGGCCGCCAGGACGCCAAGAAGTTGCCGAGACGCTCGATCGCGTCGGTGATGACGCGGGCCTCGGGGAGCGTGACGATGCGCACGTGATCGGTCGCGGGCCAGTTGAAACCCGACCCCTGGACCAGCAGGACGTGCTCGGCCAGAAGGAAGTCGCGAACGAACTTGCCGTCGTCGGGGATCTCGTACACGTCGGGATCGAAGCGCGGGAAGGCGTAGAGCGCCCCCCGCGGCATGACGCACGAGACGCCCGGAATGGCTTCGAGGCCCTGCCACGCGGCATCCCTCTGCTCGTGAAGACGACCCGTCGGCGCGATGAGCGCGTCGATCGACTGCACTCCCGACAACGCCGCCTGCACCGCGAACTGCGCCGGCACGTTCGGGCACAGGCGAGTGGATGCCAGCAGGTTGATGCCGTGCAGGAATCCCTGCGCGTGCTCCTTGGGGCCCGTGATCGCGAGCCAGCCGGAGCGGTATCCCGCCACCCGATAGGTCTTGGAGAGGCCGTTGAAGGTGAGGCAGAGCAGGTCGGGGGCGACCGTGGCCATCGGGATGTGCACGGCGTCGTCGAACAGGATGCGGTCGTAGATCTCGTCGGCCAGCAGCAGGAGCGAGTGCTCACGGGCGATGTCGGCGATGCCCTCGAGGATTTCGCGCGAGTACACCGCGCCCGTGGGGTTGTTCGGGTTGATGACGACGATCGCCTTGGTGCGGGACGTGACCTTGGCGCGGATGTCGTCCAGGTCGGGCTGCCACTCGCGCTGCTCGTCGCACAGGTAGTGCACGGGCGTGCCGCCGCCCAGGCTCGTCATCGCCGTCCAGAGCGGGTAGTCGGGGGCGGGGATGAGCACCTCGTCGCCCTCGTCGAGGAGCGCCTGCATCGTCATCGTGATGAGCTCGGACACACCGTTGCCCAAGAAGACGTGATCGGGGTCGAGGTGGGGGAAATCGGGCTCCTGCTCGTACCGCGAGACGACCGCGCGACGAGCGGACAGGATGCCGCGACTGTCGCTGTAGCCGTGGGCGCTGGGGACCGAGGCGATCATGTCGCGCACGATCTGGTGCGGCGCCTCGAAACCGAAGATCGCCGGGTTGCCGGTGTTGAGCTTGAGGATCGCATGCCCCTCGGCCTCGAGTCGATCAGCCTCGACGAGGGCCTCCCCGCGGATCTCGTACAGGACGTCCTTCAGCTTGGATGACTGGTCGAGGGGGCGCAGCGGGCTCATCGGTTCAGGATATCCCCGGGCCGTCGCGGCCAATCGACACCGCGTGGACCCCTCGGTCGGGCCAGTCCCCCGACCGGCGGCCGGACGACGTACCCGGAAACAACGGATGCCGCGCCCCCGACCTCGGGGCGCGGCATCCGTCGTGCGATCACTTCTTCTTGGCGGCGCGGCGATCGGCGCGGTTGCTCGCGGCGGGCTCGTCGCTCGGGGCCACCCGCTGCCCGAAGGCTCCGCGGGCGGCGGGGGCCTGCTCGGCAGCCGGCTCGGCCTGCTGCTCGGCCTGACGGAGGCGGTTGGTGGCAGCCTGCTGCACCTGACCGCGGTCGTTGCGGACCTCGACCTCGCCGGCGTCGTTGGCCGCGGAGTACTCGAGGCGCTGGGTCTCGACCGGCGTCGGGGCGAGGCCCTTCGCCTCGACCTGAGCCTCGTCACCCTCGACCTTGCGCACCTCGACCTCGAGGTTGTAGAGGAAGCCGACCGACTCCTCCTTGATCTGCCCCATCATCGACTGGAACATCTGGTAGCCCTCGCGCTGGTACTCGATGAGCGGGTCGCGCTGGGCCATGGCGCGCAGGCCGATGCCGTCCTTGAGGTAGTCCATCTCGTACAGGTGCTCACGCCACCGGCGGTCGAGGACCTGCAGCACGACGCGTCGCTCGAGCTCGCGCAGCGCCTGCTCGCCGAGGGACTTCTCGCGGTTCTCGTACGCGATGCGGGCGTCGGAGATGATCTCGCGCTTGAGACCCTCGGGCGTGATGCGACCCTTGTTGCCACCCGCCTCGGCCACGACCTCGTCGATCGTGACGCTCACGGGGTACATGGTCTTCAGCTCGGTCCACAGGGCGTCGAAGTCCCACGACTCGGTGTGCCCCGAGCCGGTGTGGTCGTCGATGACGGCGGTGATCGCGTCCTCGATGAAGTGCTGCACGCGATCGGCGATGTCGTCGCCCTGGAGCATGTGACGACGGTCGGCGTAGATCGCCTCGCGCTGACGGTTCAGCACGTCGTCGTACTTCAGCACGTTCTTGCGCATCTCGGCGTTGCGCGCCTCGACCTGCGACTGGGCGCTCTTGATCGCGCGCGAGACGAGGCCCGACTCGATCGCGACGTCGTCGGGGAAGTTCGTGCGAGCGAGGATCGCCTCGGCCGCGCCCGACTGGAACAGGCGCATGAGGTCGTCGGTGAGCGAGAGGTAGAAGCGGCTCTCGCCGGGGTCGCCCTGACGGCCCGAACGACCGCGCAGCTGGTTGTCGATGCGGCGCGACTCGTGACGCTCCGTGCCGAGCACGTACAGGCCACCCGCCTCGACGACCTTCGCGGCCTCTTCGGCCACGGAGTCGCGCATGCTCTGGTACACGGTGTCCCACTCGGACTCGTAGGCCTCGGGGGTCTCGACCGGGTCGAGGTTCTTCGCCTTCATCTCCTGAACGGCGAGGAACTCGGCGTTTCCGCCGAGCATGATGTCGGTTCCGCGACCGGCCATGTTGGTGGCGACGGTGACGGCGCCCAGGCGCCCTGCGCGCGCGACGATCTCAGCCTCGCGCGCGTGGTTCTTGGCGTTGAGGACCTCGTGGCGCACGCCCTTCTTCGCCAGCAGGCGCGAGAGGTACTCGCTCTTCTCGACGCTCGTGGTGCCCACGAGGACCGGCTGGCCCTTCTCGTGGCGCTCGACGATGTCTTCGACGACCTGCGCGAACTTGGCCGTCTCGTTCTTGTAGACGAGGTCGGACTGGTCCTTGCGGATCATCGGCTTGTTGGTGGGGATGGGCACCACGCCGAGCTTGTAGGTCGACATGAACTCGGCCGCCTCGGTCTCGGCGGTACCGGTCATGCCGGCGAGCTTGTCGTACAGACGGAAGTAGTTCTGCAGCGTAACCGTGGCGAGGGTCTGGTTCTCGGCCTTGACCGGCACTCCCTCTTTGGCCTCGATCGCCTGGTGGATGCCCTCGTTGTAGCGGCGGCCCACGAGGATGCGGCCGGTGTGCTCGTCGACGATCATGACCTCGTCGTTCATCACGACGTAGTCGGTGTCGCGCTTGAACAGCGCGATCGCCTTGATCGAGTTGTTCAGGAACGAGATCAGCGGGGTGTTGGCCGATTCGTACAGGTTGTCGATGCCGAGGTAGTCCTCGACCTTCTCGATACCGGGCTCGAGGACACCGATCGTGCGCTTCTTCTCGTCGACTTCGTAGTCGACGCCGGCCTCGAGCGTGCGGGCGAGCTTGGCGAACTCCGCGAACCAGCGGTTGGCTTCGCCGGATGCCGGGCCCGAGATGATGAGCGGGGTGCGGGCCTCGTCGATGAGGATCGAGTCGACCTCGTCGACGATGGCGTAGAAGTGGCCGCGCTGCACGAGGTCCTCTTTGCGCCACGCCATGTTGTCGCGCAGGTAGTCGAAACCGAACTCGTTGTTGGTGCCGTAGCTGATATCGGCCTCGTACTGCTCGCGCCGCACCTCGGGGGTCTGTCCCGCGACGACCGTTCCCGTGGTCATGCCGAGGGCGCGGTAGACGCGACCCATGAGCTCGGACTGGTAGCTCGCGAGGAAGTCGTTGACCGTGATGACGTGCACGCCCTGGCCGGCGATCGCGTTGAGGTACGCGGGCAGCGCCGCGGTCAGCGTCTTGCCTTCACCGGTCTTCATCTCGGCGATGTTGCCGAGGTGGAGGGCTGCCCCGCCCATGATCTGCACGTCGTAGGGACGCTGGCCCAGCGTGCGCTTGGCCGCCTCGCGAACGGCGGCGAAGGCCTCGGGCATGAGCTGGTCGAGCGTCTCACCGGCTTCGTACCGCGCGCGCAGCTCGACGGTCTCGTTGCGCAGCTCGTCGTCGGTGAGCTGCTCGTAGTCCTCTTCGAGCGCTCCGGTCGCTTTGACGACGCCCTGCAGTCGGCGCAGGATGCGGCCCTCGCCGGCGCGCAGCAGTTTCTCGAGCGGATTGGCCACGGAGCATCTCCATCTGTCGGGTGCGGCGCCCGCGTGGACGCCGGCCTGCGAACAGGCATACATCGCCCATGTTATCCGTGTTACCCGTTCGTGACCTGCGAGGAGGCCGCAATCCGAAAGAGCGGCGCGCGCCCGCAGCGAACACACGGCGACGCCGCCGAACCCGACGCCTAGGATCGACGCATGGCCGGTTTCTGGGGCAAGAGGAAGCGCGAAGAGCAGGACGCGGCGGATGCCGATCTGGCACGCCGAGCGGAGCTCGCGATCGTCGCGGCCGACGAGCGCGTGCGCCTGACCTCGGACGAACTCGACTTCGCCCGCGCCGAACTCGGCGACAAGGCGACCGAAGACCTCGCGGCGGCCCTCGACTCCGTACGCACCCACCTCGCCGAGGCGTTCCGACTGCACCAGCTGAACCACGACGAGATCCCCGACACCAAAGAAGAGCTGCGCACGCGCAACGCGCGCATCATTCAGCTGTCGCAGTGGGCCGAAGATCTGCTCGAAGAGCGCACCCAGGTGCTTCAGCCCAAGATCGACGCGGTGCGCCGCGCCCCCGAGACCCTGGCGCGGGTGCGTGCGGATCGCGATCGGCTCGCCGAGCGCATCCCGAACGCCCGCGAGGTCGTCGACCGACTGTCCCGCCGCTACAGCGATTCGGCCCTGGCCCAGATCGGCGGCAATCCCGAAGAGATCGAGCAGCTGCTCGACTTCGCCGTGCACACCGCGGCCGTCTCGGAGCGCCGCCGCGAGGCGGGCCAGCGTGAGCAGGCGTCGGTCGCCCTCGAGGCGGCAACCGAGGCCGTTCGTCGAGCGGAGTCCCTCCTGGATGCCGTGGACACCTTCGAGATCGAGGCCCTGCGCGCCGAGTCGACTCTCGCCGCCGTGGTCGACGACTCCCGCAACGACCTGATCGAAGCGCGCCTCGGCGCGCAGACACCGGCCGTGGTCCAGGCCATGGCCACGCTGCAACAGGCCTTGACGGCGCTCCCCGCTTCGGGATCGCGCAGCGACCCCTTCCAAGCGCTGTCGTCACTGCGCCAAGCGAACGCCGATCTCGACCTCGCGCGCGAGCGCGCCGCGCGCCCCGTCCCCTCGCAGGATCAGGTGGAGCACGCGATCGACGACGCCGACCGGCAGATCGCCGTCGCCCGCGGCCTCATCACCGGTCATCGCGGGTGGATCGGTGCCGACGCGCGTACGCGCTTCGTCGAAGCCGAACGCCTCCGTGCGGGCCTGCCGCTCGGTCCCGTGTCGGAGGATCAGCGCGAGACGGTTCTCGCGACCGCGCGGCGCGCCGGGTCGCTGGCATCCGAAGCACTCCAGATCGCCCAGCGCGACATCGAGCAGTCCCGCCCGAACGACTGGGGCGGAGACAACCGCGGCGGCGGGTACGGCCGCGGGGGCGGTATGGGCGGCGGCAACATGGTCGGCGGCATGCTCGGCGGCCTCGTCATCGGCTCGCTGCTGGGCGACATCTTCGACGGCTGAGCCCGCCTTTCGGGGTATTCCCCGCACGACGACGCCCCCGGTCCGAAGACCGGGGGCGTCGCGTCGTTCTCAGGTCAGGATGCGACCCCGACGGCCGGGGCGGCCTGGGTCGCCAGCGCGATCACCCCGTAGTCCCAGCCCTTGCGGCGGTAGACGACGCTCGGGTGATCGGTGCGGGCGTCGATGAAGAGGAAGAAGTCGTGGCCGACGAGCTCCATGCGGTCGACGGCGTCTTCGACCGTCATCCACTCGGCCCCGAACTCCTTCTGTCGGATGACCACGGGCGAGTAGTCCTCTTCGTCGGCGCCCGCCTCTTGCACGGGCACCGAGCCGGTCGCGACGGCACGCAGCACCTCGACGGAGGCGGGCTCGACGTCGATGCCGGCGAGCTCTCCCGTGCCCTTCTCGAACTTCGCGCCCCGGGGGTGGTTGCGCGCATCGATGCGCTTGTCCTTCGCGCGGCGCACCTGCTCGGAGATCTTGTCGACCGCGAGGTCGAGGGCCGCGAACTTGTCGGTGTCGGTCGCCTCCGCGCGGACGACCGGGCCCTTGCCGTCGAGCGTGAGCTCGACGGTGTCGTCTTCGAGACGACCGTTGCGATAGGAGCGGTGGGTCACCTTGACCTCGAGCGCTTGAGCGCGCGGCGCCAGGTGCTCGATGCGACTGACCTTCTCTTCGACCACCGAGCGGAAACGATCGGTGATACCGACTCCCACGCCGACGATGTTGGTGTCCATCTGTGACCTCCTTGTTCCGGGTTCCGCCCGGTCTAAGGGCGGAACATCCGTCGCCTTCAGTCATCCTTACGCTAGTAGCCCGCCACTCCCGTGTCACGTCTCAATCACCCGGGATTCACCTTCGGTGTTCCTGCGACGCGGCGTGTGCGTCAGCGCCACGGCGATCACCTCGTCCGCCCCCGCCGCGCGCAGGGCGCGCGCCGCCTCGGACAGCGTCGATCCGGTGGTCACGACATCGTCGACGACCACGACGACCCCGCCCGGCACCGGTCGGGCGGCGAACGCTCCCCCGACGTTCTCGCGGCGAGCGCTGCGATCGAGCCCCCGCTGGTCATCGGTCGCGCGGGCGACCCGCAGCAGTCGCTCGTGCGGCCACCCCGCCCGCCGCAGCAGGATGTCGAGCGGACGGAACCCGCGTCGTCGGAAGGCCGCGCGTGTCCCCGGCACGGTCGTCACGCGGGCCCCGGCCGGCACCGCGAGACGCAGCGCGGCGTCGAGCGCCGGGGCCAGGTCGCGCGCGAGGCCGGTCCGCCCCTCCTCTTTGAGCGCACGGATCACGCGGGCGGCGACTCCGTCGAACGCGAGTGCGCTCGTGACGGTCACCCCCGATCCGATCGCGCGGCGGATCGGGCTCGCAGCCAGGGCGTCACGGCATCCGTCACAGAGATCGGTGTCGACGACACCGCACCCGGCGCACGCGACGGGGAGCCAGAACGTCAGGGCATCACGGAACGACGAGGTCAAGGCGAGGGGCAACGGCATGCGCTCAGCCTGCTTCGCAGGGCGAGAACCCCGCCCACCCCGCTGACCCATCCGTTCGGAACTCGCCGCGTGAGCGCGCTGGGGAGAAGGGTCAGGAGGTCGTGCCCTGCTGAGCGGCGAGCACGCGGATGCCGGTCGCCACGAGGGTCCACGAGCTGCCGCGACGGCTGTAGAGGCGACCGGTGTCGTCGAGGACGCGGACGCTCGTACTGCCGGCGGCGAGAGTCGTCGCGCCGTCCGGTGCCGCGGCCTCGGTACCCCGGCCCCCCACGTTGAGCTCGCGCAGACGGCTGGCGCCGTCGACGTCCGCCAGGACTCCGACCGTGGTGTCGTCGAGCCACGCCAGATCGAACGCCCCCTGCTGCGCGAACGACAGCACGTGCGGCACCCCGAGATCCACCTCGCCACCCTCGCGCTGGATGCCGGCCACCCAGACCTCGCGCGTGCCCGAGACCGTCACGATCGCCGCGACCCGCGTGCCGTCGCGCGAGATCTGCATCGCACTGATCTCGGAGGCATCGGGCCAGGCGTTGCCCACGTTGCGCGGAACGCCCTCGGCCGTGATGACCCGCAGCTGCGTCGGAGCGGCGCTGGGCACGCTCCAGATCGCCCCCTCGGCGTCGATGGTGGGCGCGATCAGCCCCGAGCGCTCGTCGAGGAGGAAGGTCCGCCCGTCGGCGAGGGCGCTCGCCACGGTGCCCTGCTGCGTGCGGACGGCCGCCAGGCTCCGATCGGCCTCGAGCTCCACCGAAGCCGGCGAGAGCGACTCGATCGCGTCGGAGAGCCCTCCGAGCGACTCGACCGTGTCGCCGGCGAGCGCGCCGAACGCCCCCGCCGTCGTGAGCACGGCCGGAGAGGGATCGACGCGCGTGACGCGGACCGACACCTCGGACGCGGGGACGGGAGTGCCCTCGACCGTCATCTGGACATCGCTGATCCCGGCCGTGACGAGACTCTTCGACAGCTGGGTCTGCATGCGGTCCAGCGTCGTCCGGTCGAGGCTGAGCGCGGCCCGTGGCAGCTGGACCTGAGCGACCCCGCTCGACGAGAGCGTCACCGACCGCCCCACCAACGACAACTCGTCGGGGAACGCCGTCTTGACCGCACCCGCGAGCCACGCACTCGGCTGACCGTCGACGAGGGCCGTCGCCACCCGACTGGCCACCAGAGCCCGGGGGAACCAGCGGACGTCGGGGACGATGAAACTCCACGTGGGATCGAAGTACGCAATGGATGCCGACTGGTAGACGGTCGGGAACACCTCCTCGTACAGCACGACCCCGTCGGGCGCCGAGGTGATGCGCCACTGATCGTCGACGCGCGCGAGGGTGAACGACAGCGACTCCGCGGTCCCCGAGGCGGTCGGCGCGTAGGCGCCATTGGCATCCACTCCCGCCATCGTCGTGAGCGAGACCGTCACCCCCGTGCCGTCGGCGTTCGCGGTGGCGCGGCGATCGGCGAGGCGGTCGATCGTGACGCGAGCTCGCGGATCCCACTGCGTCCCGGACGCCAGGAACAGCTTCGCCGTGGCCCAGTCGTCGGCGGGCCCGGAGCCGGCCCGGAGGAACCCCTCCACGATCTCGGCGGGAGACGCGTCGTCCTGCGGTCCGTCGGGGACGAACGCGAAAGCCTGCGTGTCGTCGACCTGCGGGCCGCGACCGGGGTTGACGTATCCGGAGGTCGGCAGGCCCGTACAGGCGGTGAGCACGAGGACGAGGGCGAGGCCGACGAAGGCGAGGGCGCGTCTCATGTCGTCTTCCTCACTCCCGGACGGGTGGAGATGGGCTGGGTGAGCCCGAGGGCTTCCAAGGCCCCGCCCTGCTCGTCGTCGGGGACGAGCGGGAGGGGCGAGCTGCTGACCGGCTCGCCGGCCCGCGGGAGCGTGAGCACGAAGTTCGAGCCGCGCCCGGGCTCCGACCAGACCGACAGGGTACCGCCGTGCAGCTTGGCGTCGCCGAGTGCGATCGACAGGCCGAGGCCCGTGCCGCCGATGGTGCGCACGCGCGAGGGGTCGGCGCGCCAGAAGCGGTCGAACACGCGCTCGACGTCGTCGGGCTGCATGCCCAGACCGAAGTCGCGGACGCCGAGGGCGACGGCATCCCGATCACTGTCGACCGACACCACGATCGGGCGCCCCTCCCCGTGCTCGATGGCGTTGCCGAGGAGGTTGCGCACGATCCGGCGCACGCGCCGGGCGTCCATGTCGACCGGGGTGTACCCGCCCGGCGCGACCAGACGCACGTCCGAACCGTGCCCCTCGGCGAGCTGCTCCATCGAGAGGATCACGTCTTCGGCGAGGTGGGCCAGGCTCGTCGGCTCGAGCTCGAGCTGCACGGACCCGGCGTCGTAGCGGCTGATCTCGAGCAGGTCGGTGAGCAGCACCTCGAAGCGCTGCACCTGCGCGTGGAGGAGCTCTGCCGCGCGGCCGGTGGCGGGGTCGAACTCCTCGCGCTGATCGTTGATCATGTCCGCGGCGAGCTTGATCGTGGTCAGGGGCGTCCGCAACTCATGGGAGACGTCCGAGACGAAGCGCTGCTGCACGAGCGAGAGGTCGGCCAGCTCTTTGATCTGCGACTCGATGCTGTCCGCCATCGCATTGAACGAACGATTCAGGGTCGCCAGCTCGTCCTCGCCGCGGACCGGCAGACGCACCCCGAGATCGCCCGCCGCGAGCTTGGCGCTGGTCTCGGCGGCATTGGCGATCGGGGTCGTCACCGATCGGAGGACGAACCACGCGATCGCGCCGATGAGCAGGACCAGGATGAGTCCGACCACCCACAGCAGCACCTGGACGAAAGCAAGGGTCTGCGAGGCGCTCGTGAGGTCGTATCCCATGTAGAGCTCGTAGGAGTCGACCCCGTCCTCGGCGGGGAAACGCAGTTGATGACCGACCAGGATGCCGGGAACCTCACGGCCGTCGTCGGCCGGCAGCGCCACCGATTGCCACCACTGCAGATCGGGGCTCGACTGCACCTGCGTGCGCAAAGCATCGGTCACCATGCTCGACTCGAAAGCCGGGGAGATGAAGGGCTGCGGGGCCAGCGGCGAAGGCGGGCCGATGCGGTACAGCGCGATGAGATCGCTCGAAGACTGCTGCGACAGACGCGTGGCGATGCCGTTCATCAGCGTCTGCGCGGCGGCGGGATCGGTCGAGTCGACGGCGGCGTCGAGGGTCGCCTGGGCGGCCGCGGTGGCGCGCTGGGCCTCGAGGAGCACCTGGTCCTTACGGGCCGTGAACAGCTCGTTCTGGATGACGAGCGCCATGGCGACGCAGGTCACGAGGATGGTCGCCGCCGTGAGCGTGACGGTGAGCACGATGGTGCGGAAACGCAGTGAGCGACGCCACAGGGTGGACAGACGGTCGCGCACCACGCGCCAATCCCGCCATCCCCGCACCCGTGGCCGCGGGAGGGTGCGCACCGCCCCCGTCATGAGGGGATCAGGCTACCGCGCCGGCGCGGTAGCCCACGCCGCGCACGGTCGTCACGATGCGCGGGTTGTCGGGGTCGGCCTCGATCTTGGCGCGCAGTCGCTGAACGTGCACGTTGACCAGGCGCGTGTCGGCCTTGTAGTGGTAGCCCCACACCTGCTCGAGCAGCATCTCGCGGGAGAACACCTGCTGCGGCTTCTCGGCGAGGGCGACGAGGAGCTCGAACTCCAGGGGGGTCAGGGCGATCGGGACGTCGCCGCGGCGGACCTCGTGCGCGGCGACGTCGACGACCAGGTCGCCGATGCGCAACGTCTCGTCGAGAGGGGCCTGTACGGGACGCAGACGCGTGCGGATGCGCGCGACCAGCTCCTTCGGATTGAAGGGCTTCATGATGTAGTCGTCCGCACCCGACTCGAGGCCCTTGACCACGTCGGCCGTGTCGGTGCGCGCCGTCAGCATGATGATCGGGACGCCGGACTCGGCACGCACGCGCGTGCAGATCTCGATGCCGTCGACGCCCGGGAGCATGAGGTCGAGAAGGATGAGGTCGGGACGCTCGGTGCGCCAGGCGTCGACGGCCTGGGCGCCGTCCGCGCAGAACACCGTGTCGAATCCCTCGGTGCGCAGCACGATGCCGATCATCTCGGCCAGCGCGGTGTCGTCGTCGACCACCAGGATCCGTGAAGTCATTCGGGTGCAGGTCTTCCGTCTCGAACCCGCTCGGGGACGGGTGGAACGCCCCGGGTGGGGGCGCGTCGTATCGAGAGTAGTCGACCTGCCTGGGCGACAGGGGTGCGTGTCGGGGGTGTGTGACACGATGAGGGCACCGCCATGTGACGAGGAGGGGCCCCACATGACCGCGTACCCGGCTTGGACACCGGCATCACGACCGGGCATCGTCCCGCTGCACCCCTACGGGTTCGGCACGATCCTGGCCCGCTCGTTCGTCGCGCTGCGGCACAACCCCAAGGTGCTGCTGGGCTTCGCGCTCGTCGTGCAGGCCGTGGCCTACATCCTCGTCACGGTCGCGATCGGCGGGGTGGCGATCGCGAGCTTCTCGCGGCTCGACACCGTCGCCCCCGGCAGCGACGAGTTCGACGCGATCACCGCGGGCTCGGTCGCTCTGACCGGTATCACCGCTCTCGTGCTGGGCGCGCTCTCGGGAGCGCTCGGTGTCGTCGTCCAGGGTGTCGTCGTCGCCGAGGTCGCCCACGCGGTTCTCTCCGAGAAGCCGACCCTGCGGGCCGTCTGGGGCCGTGTCCGCCCGGTGTTCTGGCGGCTGATCGGCTACAGCGCGCTCACGATCGGCGTCGTCGTCGTCGTGGTCGGCGTGCTCGCCGGGATCGTGACTCTGCTGGTGATCGCCGCGACCTGGGTCGGAGCGCTCGTCGGCGTGCTGTTCTTCCTCGCGCTCATCCCGCTCTACCTGTGGCTGACTCCGAAGCTGTTCCTCGTCCCCTCGGTCATCATCCTCGAGCAGGCCCCCGTGTTCCGGGCGATCGCCCGGTCGTGGCAGCTGACCCGGGGGCGCTTCTGGTCGACGCTCGGCGTCATCGTCGTGATCTCGATCGCGTTCGGCCTCGTGGCCCAGATCATCTCGATCCCCCTCAGTCTCGTGAGCGGGTTGGTGCCGGCCATCATCGCCCCCACGGGCGACAACGAAGTCAGCACCGTCATCGGGTTCATCGCCCTGCAGGTCGTCGGGCAGTTCGGCATCCTTCTCGTCCAGTGCATCGCCCTCGTGGTGCAGTCGACCTCCGCCGTCCTCGTCTATGTTGACGCCCGCATGCGCGTCGAGGCACTCGATCACGACCTGCAGTCGTACGTCGAAGCCCGCGATGCGGGTGCGAGCGACCTGAGCGACCCCTACCTCGTGGGTGTCGGTCGCGTCGTCGAGCGCCCCGCCCCGGTGCCGTTCGGTGCCGCCCCCGCGTTCGCGGGCTACGGGCCGCCGGCGGGCACCGCGCGATACGCCGCACCCGCCGGATACGGCGCACCGTCGACCGGTGGTTACGCCCCCGCACCGCAGGGGTACGCGCCGCCGCAGGGACCCGCCGTCCCGCAGGTGCCGCCGACCGGCGCGACGACCGAGCCCTCGCCGCCCGCGGCGGACAGCCCGCGAACGACGTGGGCCGCCCCCGGGTCGAGCGAAGACGCGTGATCCTCACCGCGCTGGCGGCGGCGTTCCCGCTGCTCCCCGACCCCGACCAGGCCCGGGAATGGGCCGAACAGGAACTGCGCGACCCCACCTACCAGGCAGCCGAGCCCACCTTCCTCGACCGCATCTCGCAGGCGATCGGGCAGTTCCTCCGAGACCTCCTCCGCGTTCCCGACACCGAAGGATGGGGGCCGTCGGCCCTGATCGTGCTGGGCGTCATCGTGATCGCCGCGATCATCGTCGGCATCCTCATCTGGGGCCGCCCGCGGCTGTCGACGCGCGCCACCGAGCCGGCTCGCGCGCTCTTCGACGACGACGATGCGCGCTCCGCCGACGAACTCCGCGCCGACGCCGCAGCCGCAGTCGGTAGAGGCGAGTGGGACGAAGCGATCGTGCTGCGCTTCCGGGCCGTCGCCCGCGGCCTTACCGAACGCGGGCTCGTCGACCCCCCGCCGGGTGCCACCGTACGCGCTTTCGCCCGCGAGACGGCCACCGCTCTGCCCTCGCTCGTCCCCCTGCTCGACCCGGCCGCGACGACGTTCGACGACGTCCGCTACCTCCGCCGCCCCGGTACCGCCGAGCGCTACCGCGTCGTGGCCGATCTCGACGACGCGGCGGTGCGCGCCCGCGCTCTGCCGGTGGCGCCCCGATGAGCGCGCCGACGGCGACCGCCGCTCCCGTGCGTTCCCGGCGCAAAGCCGCCCTCGGGTGGGTCGCGCTCGTCGTGGGGCTCCTCGTCGTGGCCCTCGTCGGCGGCACCCTCGTCTTCGGCGGGTACACGCAGCGCGCGATCCTCGATCCCGAGTCGGCGGGGCCCGAAGGCAGCCGCGCGGCGGTGCGCGTCCTCGAACAGCAGGGGGTCACGGTCACCGTCGCCCGTGACCGGTCCGCCGCCGAGCGCGCCCTCGCGGGCGGCGGGGCCACCCTCGTCATGAGGGACGCACCGATGCTGTCGGACGAGGGCCTGCGCGATCTGGCCGGACGCGCCGCGCACGTGGTGCTCGTCGAGCCCCGCTCCCGCGCCCTCGACGTCCTCCTCGACGGCTCGGCGCTCGGGGGCTACTCCGCCGACCTGGCCACGAGTCCCGAGTGCGCCGTCCCCTCCGCGGCGAACGCCGGAACCGCACGCGTCGGCGAGCTCCTGCGCCCCGGCGACGGCGTCGACGGGTGCTATCCCGTCGACGGCGAGTTCGGACTCCTCCGCTCCGTCGCGGCTGACGGCAAGACGGTGACGGCCCTCGACGGCCTCTCGGTGCTGACCAACACCGCACTCCCCCTCGACGGCAATGCCGCTCTCACCCTCGGCGTGCTCGGGCAGGCCGAGACCATGGTCTGGTACGTCCCCTCGCTCTCCGATGCGGATCAGGGGACCACCGCCCCCACCCTCGGCGACCTCACTCCCGACTGGGTGACACCCGCCCTGCTGTTGCTGCTGACCGCCGCCCTCGTGGCCGCGATCTGGCGCGGCCGTCGCTTCGGGCCCCTCGTCGCCGAGCGCCTTCCCGTCACCGTCCGGGCCACCGAGACCACCGAGGGTCGCGCTCGTCTGTACGCCTCGTCCAAAGACGCCGCGCACGCACTCGACGAGCTGCGCCGCGCCGCCCGCGCCCGCCTGGGACGACTGCTGGGCCTGACCGCGCGCACCTCGCCGAACGACGTCGCCGACGCCGTGGCGCAACGCCTCGGCGCGGACCGCGCGCAGGTGCGCGGCATCCTCGTCGACGACACCCCCCGCACCGACCGCGAACTCGTCGCGGCGGCCGACCGCCTCCGTGACCTCGAAGAGAGCGTGCGCGCCGCCGTCCGAACCGAAGGGACCACCCGATGACCGACAGCCCCGAGACCCCCGCAGCCGCGGCCCCCGTCGCGCGCGGCGACGACCACGCGGAGTTGCGCGACGCGATGCACCGCGTCCGCCTCGAGGTCGGCAAGGCCGTCGTCGGCCAGGACGGGACCATCACCGGCCTGCTCATCGCCCTCCTCTCCCGAGGGCACGTGCTCCTCGAGGGCGTCCCCGGCGTGGCCAAGACCCTTCTCGTGCGCTCGTTCAGCCGCGCCCTCGGCCTCGACACCCGCCGGGTGCAGTTCACGCCCGACCTCATGCCCGGCGACGTCACCGGGTCGCTCGTGTACGACGCCCGCGCGGGGAACTTCGAGTTCCGCCCCGGTCCGGTCTTCACCCACGTGCTGCTCGCCGACGAGATCAACCGCACGCCCCCGAAGACGCAGGCAGCGCTGCTCGAGGCCATGGAAGAGCGACAGGTGTCGTCCGACGGCGAGAGCCGCGCACTCCCCGATCCCTTCCTCGTCGCCGCGACGCAGAACCCCATCGAGCACGAGGGCACCTACACCCTGCCCGAGGCCCAGCTCGACCGCTTCCTCCTGAAGCTCGTCGTCGACCTGCCCGGTCGCGACGCCGAGGTCGACGTGCTGCGGCGTCACGCCTCCGGCTTCGACCCCCGCCGCCTCGATGACGCCGGTGTCGCGCCGGTCGTCACGGCGCCGCAGATCCTCGCGGCCCAGCGTGCTGCGGCATCCGTCGCCGTCGATGACGACCTGCTCGGCTACGTCGTCGACCTCGCCCGCGCGACCCGCCAGAGCCCCTCGGTGCTGGTGGGGGTGAGCCCCCGCGCCTCCACGGGTCTGCTGGCGGCGGCGAAGGCCTGGGCGTGGCTGAGCGGCTACCCCGCGATCACTCCCGACCACGTGCAGACCATGCTCGTGCCCGTGTGGCGTCACCGGATCCGCCTGCGCCCCGAGGCCGAGATCGAGGGCGTCTCGGTGGATGCCATCCTCACCTCGGTCCTGCAGCAGACCCGCGTTCCCATCTGATGTTCGTCACCGGCCGTCTCGCCCTGCTGGTCGCCCTCGGCGTCGTCCCCCTCGTGCTGTTGAGCACGGCGGGGGTTCCGGCGTGGGCGGTCGCCGGCGGATGGGTCCTGCTGTGCGTCGTGCTGGCGGTCGTCGACACGACGCTCGCGGCCGATCCTCGTCGCGTCGAGATCACGCGCACGCACCCCGAGCGGGCGCTGCGCGACGAACCCGTGGCCGGCGAGCTGAGAGTCCGCAACCTCGGCACCCGCCTGCTGCGCGCGCGCGTCCGCGACGCGTGGCAGCCGACGGCCGGGGCCCCCGACGAGCGCCAGCGTCTCACGATCCCCCCGGGCGAGCGGCGTGCCGCCCCCCTGCCCCTGCTCCCCCGCCGTCGGGGAGAGCTGCGCAGCGCCTTCGTGGTGGTGCGCGCCCTGGGTCCCCTGGGGCTGGCCGGTCGGCAGGGGCGCGTCGACGCTCCCGGCCGGATCCGCGTGCTGCCCCCGTTCACCTCTCGGCGGCATCTGCCGTCGCGTCTCGCCCGGCTCCGCGAACTCGACGGCAACACGAGCCTGCAGGTGCGCGGACAGGGCACCGAGTTCGACAGCTTGCGCGAGTACGTGCGCGGGGACGACGTGCGCTCGATCGACTGGCGCGCCACCGCGCGCGCGGGGACCACCATGCTCCGCACCTGGCGGCCCGAACGCGACAGGCACGTCGTGATCGTCATCGACACGGGTCGCACGGCGGCAGCGCGCGTGGGCGACGGGGTGCGCCTCGACGCCGCGATGGAAGCGGCCCTGCTCCTGTCGGTGCTGGCGACGCGCGCGGGCGACCACGTGCACCTGCTGATGTTCGACCGCCTGCCCCGGGCGCGCGTGACCCGCGTCGACGGGACCCAGCTGCTTCCCGCCCTGGTGGATGCCATGGCCCCGGTCGATCCGCAGCTCATCGACACCGACTGGGATGCTGCCTTCGCCCACGTCCGCGGGTTCACCGTGCGCCCGGCGCTGGTCGTCCTGCTGACGGCGGCCGACGAACCCGAGGCGGCGCGGGCCTTCCTCGCCTCGCTCCCGGCGGCCGCCTCGCGCTCGCGCCTGCTGGTGGCCACCGCCACCGACGGCCCCGGAGACACCCCGGTCCACCGCGACGCCTCGGACGTCTACGCCGCCGCCGCGATCGAGCGGGCACGCCATGACGCCGAGCGCGTCGCCGCGGCCATCGTGCGCGCGGGGGGCGACGCCGTCTCGGCGTCGGCCGACGACCTGCCTCCCCTCGTCGCCGACCGTTACCTGGCCCTGAAAGCCGCGGGGCGGCTGTAGCACACCCACCCCTCATGCAGCCTGCGACATATCTCGCGGCTTATCCTGGGGGGTACCCTTCCAGCCGTCGATGCGTTCCCTCCGCGCCCGGCTGCGCCGTCTACGCACAGGATGCGGGAGATCTCTTGCCAGGTAACGCCACCACGCACTTCGACGATGTGGCCCTCGTTTCGGTGGCGGGCGTCTTGCCCAGCCGCGTCACGACGTCGGACGACATCGAAGACCGTCTCGCCCCGGCGCTGCAGCGCCTGAAGCTCAAGCCGGGACTCCTGCGTCGCGTGGCGGGCGTCAACGAGCGCCGCAACTGGGCGGAGGGCGAGTCCTCCGACGAGGCGACGATCGCTGCCGGCAAGCAGGCCCTCGCCGAGGCGGGCGTCGACCCGAGCGAGATCGGGCTGATCATCAACACCTCGGTGACGCGCAAGCACCTCGAGCCCTCGGTGGCCGTGCGCCTGCACCACGGCCTGGGCCTGCCGAGCTCGGCGATCAACTTCGACGTCGCGAACGCGTGCCTCGGTTTCATCAACGGCATGAGCCTGGCCGCCGGCATGATCCAGTCGGGTCAGGTCAAGTACGCCCTCATCGTCAACGGCGAGGATGCGGACGAGATCCAGGTCAACACGATCAACCGTCTCGTCCGCGAGGACCTCGACCGCGACGCCTTCATGCAGGAGTTCGCCTCCCTCACCCTCGGCTCGGGAGCCGCCGCCGCCGTCCTCGGCCGCGCGAGCGACCACCCCGAGGGCCACCGCATCGTGGGCGGCGTCACGCGCGCCGCGACGCAGTTCTACGACCTCTGCGTCGGCAGCGTCGACGGCATGTTCACCGACGCCAAGGCCCTGCTCAAGGGCGGGCTCGACCTCGTCGTCTCGGCCTGGAAAGAGGCGAAGGGCGAGTTCGCGTGGACCGGCATGGACCGCTACATCACGCACCAGGTGTCTTCCGTGCACACTTCGGCGATCGTGCGAGCCGCCAAGCTCGATCGCGAGCGCGTCCCCGTGACCTACCCCACCCTCGGCAATGTCGGCCCGGCCTCGATCCCGATCACGCTCGCCGCCGAGCAGAAGACGCTGCGCCGAGGTGATCGCGTCCTCCTGATGGGAGTGGGCTCCGGCCTGAACACCGGCATGCTGGAGCTGGCCTGGTGAGCTTCGCGCGCGTCACAGGACCCCAGGCCACGCTTCCCCCCGCGGGTCTGCCCGGGCTCGACCCGACCCTGTCGCGCCTCGTGAGCGTCGACGGCGTCCTCGCCGATGCCGGCGCCACGCGCCTGTGGCACGTCCTCGACACGGGCGACGCCCTCGCCGAGCGCGGCCTCGAGCCGATCGGCACGGTCGTCGCCGTGCACGGCAATCCCACGTGGTCGTACCTGTGGCGCGCCCTCGTGAACGCCTCCCTCGCGCGGGCCGAAGCCGGAGCGGCCGTGTGGCGCGTGGTGGCCGTCGACCAGCTCGAGATGGGCTTCTCGGAGCGATCGTCGCTGCGGCGCACCCTGGCCCAGCGCATCGCCGACCTCGGCGCTCTCGTCGAGGGTCTCGGCATCCGGGGTCCGATCGTGACCATCGGTCACGACTGGGGCGGACCGGTCTCGCTCGGTTGGGCCGTCGAGCATCGCGATCGTCTCGCCGCGGTGATCGCCTTGAACACCGCCGTGCACCATCCCGAGGGGGCGTCGCTGCCGTTCGCGCTGCGGGTGGCCACGGCCCGCGGCATGCTCGCCGCCGGCACGACGGGCACCACGGCGTTCCTCGACACCACCTTGGCGCTGGCCGAGCTCGATCCGGCGGTCAAGGCCGCGTTCCGCGCGCCGTACGCCACCGTCGCCCGTCGCCGCGGTATCGGCGGCTTCGTCGCCGACATCCCCGCCACCCCCGAGCACGAGAGCACCCCCGCGCTGCACCGGATGTCGGCTGGTCTGCGCGAGCTCGAGGTGCCCGCTCTGCTGCTGCGCGGCCCGAAGGACCCGGTGTTCGGCGAGAACCACCTCGACGATCTCACCGACCGCCTGCCGCACGCGGACGTGCACCGTTTCGAGGGGGCCGGCCACCTGGTCGCCGAGGAGCGCCCCTATGCCGACGTCGTGCTCGACTGGCTCGACGAGAAGGTCGTGGATGCCATCGCCCCCGCGACCCGCTCGCGTCGATCCGCCGCCGCGAAGCGCGCCGCCGCCGCTCCCGCCCCCGAGGCTGGCACTGCGCCCTCCGGCCACCTGTGGGACGCCCTCGACGCCCGACGCGATGACGACGGCACCGCCGTCATCGACATGACCGCCTCCCGCGGCGGAGCCCCGCTGCGGGTGAGTTGGCGGCAGCTCTCGGCGCGCGTCGACGAGCTGGCCGCGGGCTTGGACGCCTTCGGCGTGCGCGCGGGCGACCGTGTCTCGCTGCTCGTTCAACCGGGGCCGACACTCACCGCGGCGTTGTACGCCTGCCTGCGCATCGGGGCCGTGGTCGTCGTGGCCGACCGGGGTCTCGGCATCCGGGGTCTCTCCCGTGCCGTGCGCGGCGCGGTGCCCGACGTCGTCATCGGCGAGGTCGCCGGTCTGGCCGCCGCCCGCGCCCTCGGCTGGCCGGGGCGTCGGGTCTCGGCCGCAGCCCTTCCCGCCGTCACGTCCCGCGCGCTCGGTGTCGAAGCGAGCCTGTCCGACCTGGCCCGCGCGGGCCGGGGTCGGGCCGTTCCCCTTGCCCCGGGCCCCGACGCCGACGCCGCGGTGCTGTTCACCTCGGGTTCGACGGGACCGGCGAAGGGCGTCGTCTACACGCACGAGCAGCTGACCGCGCTGCGCGACACCCTCGCCGCGCACTTCGGCGTCACCGCCGAGACGGGACTGGTCACCGGCTTCGCCCCCTTCGCCCTGCTCGGGCCGGCGCTCGGCACGCGCTCGGCTACGCCCGACATGGACGTGTCCGCCCCGCGCACCCTGACCGCCTCCGCCGTGGCCGCCGCCGTGCGGGCGTCCGATGCGCGGATCGTATTCCTGTCGCCGGCGGCGGTCTCGAACGTCGTCGCGACGGCGTCCGACCTGACCCGCGACGACCGCGCGGCACTCGAGAACGTCGAGACGTTCCTCTCGACCGGCGCCCCCGTGAGCGTCGACCTGCTGCGCCGCGCGCAGGAGCTCATGCCGAACGCCGTGGCCCACACCCCCTACGGCATGACGGAGTGCCTGCTCGTCGCCGACGTGACCCTGCCCGAGATCGAACAGGCGCGCGGCGATCGGGGGGTCTGCGTCGGCCGCCCGCTCGGCACCGGCCAGGTGCGCATCTCGGCCATCGACGCCGAGGGTCGCGCCTCGGGTGACCCCCACACGGACGCCGGCGTCACCGGCGAGGTCGTCATCTCGGCACCCCACCTCAAGCGCGGCTACTTCCGGCTGTACCTCACCGACCGCGAGTCCCGCCGCGGGCTTCCCGACCGCTGGCACCGCACGGGGGACGTCGGTCACCTCGACGCAGACGGCCGCCTCTGGATCGAGGGTCGCCTCCCCCACGTGATCACCACCGCCGACGGCCCCGTCACTCCCGTCGGGATCGAGCAGGACGTCGAGTCGGTTCCCGCCGTCGAGCGCGCCGCCGCCGTGGGCGTCGGGCCGGTGGGTCGACAGGTCGTCGTGACGGTCGTCGAAGCCGGCGCGCGGCGCCCCGGCCTGGCATCCCCCGATCTGACCGAGAAGGTGCGTGCGGCGACGTCGCAGCGTCTCGCGGCCGTGCTCGTGGTCCCGACGCTCCCGACCGACATCCGCCACAACTCGAAGATCGACCGCTCGCGCCTGGCCCGGTGGGCCGAGCACGTGTTGGCCGGAGAGAAACCGACGGCGCCGTGAGGGTCCTCGCCACCGGGTCGTCCGGCTTCCTCGGCCGGGCCGTCGTGCGCGCTCTCCACGACGCGGGGCACGAGGTGCGTACCCTGCAGCGCCGCCCCTCGGGCGTCGACGGCGCCGACGACCGGCTCGGATCGGTCACGGACTCGGATGCCGTGGCATCCGCCCTCGAGGGCATCGACGGGATCGTTCACCTCGCGGCGAAGGTCTCGCTCGCCGGTGACCCCGCGCAGTTCCGCGCCGTGAACGTCGACGGCACCCGCACCCTGCTCGACGCCGCCGCGGCCGCCGGCGTCACGCGCGTCGTGCACGTGTCATCACCGTCGGTCGCGCACGCGGGACACGCTCTCGCGGGCGTGGGTGCGGAGCCCGCTGATCCGGATGCCGCGCGCGGCGAATATGCGCGCACGAAGGCCGAGGCCGAGGTGCTCGCGCTCTCCCGCGCCGGCGGGGGGACGGCCCTCGTCGCGATCCGTCCGCACATCGTCTGGGGCCCGGGCGACACCCAGCTCATCGAGCGCGTCGTCGCCCGCGCGCGCCGGGGCACCCTGCCCCTGCTCGACGGCGGCACGGCGCTCATCGACTCCACGTTCGTCGACAACGCGGCATCCGGGATCGTCGCCGCCCTGCACCGCGTCGACGACGTCAGCGGCCGCGCCTACGTGCTGACCAACGGCGAACCGCGCCCGGTCGGCGATCTGCTCGCCGGCATCTGCCGCGCGTCGGGCGTGACTCCCCCGCGATTCAGTGTGCCCGCGGGGGTGGCCAAGGCCGCCGGCTCGCTGATCGAGCGCGTGTGGGCCGTGCGCCCCGGGCAGGACGAACCGCCCATGACCCGCTTCCTCGCCGAGCAGCTGTCGACCGCGCACTGGTTCGACCAGACCGAGGTCCGCCGCGACCTGCGGTGGACGCCCGCGGTGTCGATCGACGAGGGCTTGCGCCGCCTCGCGCGCGCCTGAGCCCGCGGCATCCGCTCCCCGGCGCCGCGCGCCCCCCGGACTGCGGACACAACGCAGGAGTTCCTGTGCCCGGGCCTTCCCCCGTCCCCCCAAAAACGGCCCGCCGCACCGCCGTTCCTGCGTTGTGCACCGCGCCGGGGCGGCATCCCCGTGGCGTGCACGACTCCCGCTGAACCCGGCCCCCCGACCAGATTCCGCTGCCCCCGGGCCATAACGCAGGAGTTCTGTCGGCGATGCGGCCGCGGAGGCCCGGTTCGGCCCCACGGGGACCCGGAGTCCTGTGTTGTGTCCGGGCGGGGGCGCCCTCCGGGGACACGGAAGGCCCGCCCCCGCGAGGGGACGGGCCTTCCGTGATACCGCGACGACCGAGTCGGGCTCAGACCAGGTCGAACCGGTCGAGCTCGGTGACCTTGCGCCAGGCGGCGACGAAGTCGCGCACGAACTTCTCCTTGGCGTCGTCCGAGGCGTAGACCTCGGCGAGCGCGCGCAGCTCGGAGTTCGACGAGAACACCAGGTCGACGCGGGTGCCGATGCCGACCTTCTCGCCCGAGCCGTCCTTCGTGCCCTCGAAGGCGTGCTTGCCGCTGTCGAGCGGCTTCCACGTCGTGCCGAGGTCGAGCAGGTTCGCGAACACGTCGTTGGTCAGGGCGCCGGGGGTGTCGGTGAACACGCCCCAGTCGCTGCCGTCCCAGTTCGCGCCGATCGCGCGCAGGCCGCCGACCAGCACGGTCATCTCGGGAGCGGTGAGGGTCAGCAGGTTCGCCTTGTCGAGCAGCAGGAACTCCGCGGGCAGCCGCGCGTCGCGCGAGGCGTAGTTGCGGAAGCCGTCGGCCACCGGCTCGAGCCAGCGGAACGATTCGATCTCGGTCTGCTCCTGCGAGGCGTCGGTGCGGCCGGGTGTGAAGGGCACCTCGACGTCGACGCCGCCGGCGAGGGCGGCCTGCTCGACACCGGCGTTGCCCGCGAGCACGAGCAGGTCGGCGATCGAGACCTTCTTCTCGCCCTGCCCGTCGAACTCGGCCTTGATCTTCTCGAGGGTTTCGAGGACGGATGCCAGCTGCTCGGGGTTGTTGACCGTCCAGCTCTTCTGCGGCTCGAGGCGGATGCGCGCGCCATTCACGCCACCGCGCTTGTCGCTGCCGCGGAAGGTCGAAGCTGCGGCCCAGGTCGTGGTGACCAGCTGCTGCACCGACAGACCGCTGTCGAGGATCTGCTGCTTGAGGGCAGCGGCATCCGTCTGATCGATCAGCGGGTGGTCGACGGCGGGCACGGGGTCCTGCCATACGAGCACCTCGGCGGGCACCTCGGAGCCGAGGTAGCGCTCGCGCGGGCCCATGTCGCGGTGGGTGAGCTTGAACCAGGCGCGGGCGAAGGCGTCCTGGAAAGCGGCCGGGTCCTCGGCGAAGCGACGCGAGATCTTCTCGTACGCCGGGTCGACGCGCAGCGCCAGGTCGCTCGTGAGCATGCGGGGCTCGCGGCGGCCGTGAGAGTGCGCCTCGGGGACCATGTCGGCTCCCCCGCCGTTCTTGGGACGCCACTGGTGCGCACCCGCGGGGCTCTGGAAGAGCTCCCACTCGTAGGCGAAGAGGATGTGGAAGAACTCGTTGTCCCAGCGGGTGGGGTGGTAGGTCCACGTGACCTCGAGGCCGCTGGTGATGGTGTCGTCGCCCTTGCCGGTGCCGTGGCTGTTCTTCCAGCCGAGGCCCTGGTCGTTGATGTCGGCGGCCTCGGGGTTGGCGCCGACGTGCGAGTCGCTCGCGGCACCGTGCGTCTTGCCGAAGGTGTGACCACCGGCGATGAGGGCGACGGTCTCCTCGTCGTTCATGGCCATGCGACCGAACGTCTCGCGGATGTCGTGGGCCGACAGCTGCGGGTCGGGGTTGCCGTTGGGACCCTCGGGGTTGACGTAGATGAGCCCCATCTGGACCGCCGCGAGCGGCTTCTCGAGCTCGCGGTTGCCCGTGTAGCGCTCGTCGCCGAGCCACGTGGTCTCGGGGCCCCAGTACACGTCGTCGTCGGGCTCCCACACGTCGGTGCGGCCGCCGGCGAAGCCGAAGGTGGGGAAACCCATGTCCTCGAGCGCGACGTTGCCGGCGAGGATCATCAGATCGGCCCACGAGATCGACTGGCCGTACTTCTTCTTGACGGGCCAGAGCAGACGGCGGGCCTTGTCGAGGTTGACGTTGTCGGGCCAGCTGTTCAGCGGGGCGAAGCGCTGCATGCCCGCGCCCGAGCCGCCGCGGCCGTCGGTCACGCGGTAGGTACCGGCGCTGTGCCACGCCATGCGGATCATGAGGGGCCCGTAGTGACCAAAGTCGGCGGGCCACCAGTCCTGCGACGTCGTCATGACCTCTTTGAGGTCGCGCTTGACGGCGTCGAGGTCGAGCGCCTCAAAGGCCGCCTTGTAGTCGAAGCCCTCATCGAGCGGGTCGCGCAGGGCGTTGTTCTTCGCGAGGATCTTGACGTTCAGGCTCTCGGGCCACCACACGCGGTTGGCGGAGCCCTGGGTGGGGTGGGGCAGGGCGCCTGCGGGCTCGCTGTCGGCGGGGGCTTCGCCCACGGGCAGTCGGTTGTCGTCGGGGGCGGCACCATCGTGGAAGACGGGGCACCCGTTCAGAGCGTCGCTCATCGGGATCCTCTCGGTTTTTCGGCTTCGGACTTCGCCCGACAATCGGAGCACACGCCCCAGAACGTCACCTCTGCGGTTTCGATGAGAAAACCGCTTCCCTCCGGCATGTGCAGGCACGGCGCGGCCCCGACGACGCAGTCGACGTCGTCGATGCGGCCGCACCCGGTGCACACCACGTGATGGTGGTTGTCGCCCACGCGCAGCTCGAAGGTTCCGGCGTGGCCGGCGGGTTCGATGCGGCGGGCGAGTCCCGCGTCGGCGAAATCGCCGAGCGCGTTGTACACCGACTGCTTGCTCGTTCCGGGGAGGGTGCCGACGATCCCGTCGAAGACGGCGTCGGCGGTGGCGTGCGGCCGGGCGCGGAGGGCTTCGAGGACGGCGATGCGTGTCGCCGTCACCCGCAGACCCGCCTCGCGGATGAGGGCATCCGCGGGAGCGTCCGGTCGACTGTCGAGCATGCGACCAGCGTATCTAGTTTTGAGTAAATCAAAAATGACACGCCGGGAAACGCTCGGGAACGCTCACCCGATCGTCGTCACGGCGCGGAGCACACGGCATCCGGATGCCGTCACCCCGCCGTCAGCGTCGGAGTGCCCGCCTCGTACTCGGTGAGATCCCCCGTCTCGCCCGCGCGCGCCGCGCGTCCACCGACGACCAGCATGTAGAAGAGGAAGACCCCGAGGGCCAGAGCGCCGATCGCGATCTTGATCTGCCACGGCCACTCGCGCGGGGTCACGAACCCCTCCACGAGGCCCGACAGGGCCAGGGCGAAGACGAGACCCACGGCCACGGTCGCGAGCGACCGACCCGCCGCCGCGAGCGCCTCCGTCCGCGTCCGCCGGCCCGGGGCGACCCAGGCCCAGAAGATCTGCAGGCCGGCCCCTCCCGCGACGAAGATCGCCGTGAGCTCGAGCAGACCGTGCGGGAGGATGAACTGGAAGAACAGGTCGCCGCGGTCGAACGAGAACATGATCGCTGCCGACGTCCCCACCCCCACGGCGTTCTGCATGATCACCATGAGCGGCCAGATGCCCGTGACCCCGAACAGCACGCACTGCGCCGCGATCCAGGCGTTGTTCGTCCAGACCGACCCGGCGAAGATCGCGTTCGGGTTCTCGCGGTAGTAGCTCACGAACCGCTCGTCGGCGTAGTTCTGCAGCTGGCTCTTCTCCCCCAGCGCCGCCACGGCCGCGGGGTCGCCCGCGATCCACAGGGCGACGAGCGTCGCCACCACGAGGAAGCCCAGGGTCACGGCGAGCGTGCTCCACCGCACGCGATACAACGCCGCCGGAAGCTGCCGCACGAAGAAGCGCGGCAGCTGCCGCAGGACGTTGTCGCGGACGCCCGTGAGACGCAGGCGCGTCCGCGCCAGCAGGATCGAGACGTAGTCACCCTCGGGCGTGCGTCCGGCCGAGGTCTTGATGTCGGCAAGGTCGGCCGAAGCCGCGCGGTATCGGGTGACCAGTTCGTCGACGTCGGGGCCGCTCAACCGCTTGCGGCGCCCCAGTTCGTCGAGCCGCGCCCATTCGTCGCGCCGGGCGGCCGTCAGGGCGTCGAGGTCCATGTGGTCAACTGTACGCATGGCTTCGTCGTCGACCCCCGCTCCCGCGGTCGCCCTCGTCCACACGAGCGCCGATGAGACGCTGACCGGAGAGGCCGTCGCCCTCGACGTCCAACCCGTCGGCTTCTTCTCACGCGCGGTCGGCGCCGTCATCGACTTCCTCGTCGGGGTCGTGCTCCTCATCGGCGGCGCGCTGCTGCTGGTGTCGATGGTCGCGGCGGGCACCCTGCCCGAGTCCGCCGTCCGGATCGGCGTCATCTCGCTGCTGGTGCTCGTGACGGTCGCGATCCCCACCACCGTCGAGACCCTCTCGCGCGGCCGGAGCCTCGGGCGCCTCGCCGTGGGCGCGCGCATCGTCCGTACCGATGGCGGGGCCGCGGGCTTCCGTCAAGCCCTGATCCGCTCGCTCACCGGGGTGCTCGAGGTGTGGTTCACGCTCGGCGCGATCGCGGCGGTCGTCGGCATGTTCACCCCGCGCGCTCAGCGTCTGGGCGACCTGCTCGCCGGGACCGCGAGCGAGCGCACGCGCACGCGCCGGCTTCCTCCTCCGGCCCCGGGCCTGCCCCCCGGCTGGGAGTCCTGGGCTGCGATCGCCGACGTCTCGCGCCTGCCCGACCGACTGGCCGCGCGCGTCGCGCAGTTCGTCCGCGGAGCTGAGGCACTCGAGCCGGCCGCCCGGGTGCGCGTCGCCGCCTCGCTCGCCGAGGCCGTGCGTCCCTTCGTCTCGCCGCTGCCGCCGTCCGATCCGGAAGGGCTCGTCCGAGCGGTGTCAGCCGTGCGCCGGGACCGCGAGTACCGCGCGCTGCTCCTCGAGAACGAGCGGGCGACAGCCCTCACCGAGAAAGCGTGAGTCGCCGAAAATCGTCGCCTCAGGCACTCCGCGAGCGACGATTCCTGGCGACGCGCGCCTGAACGACACTCACGCCCGAGAGCGGTCGGCCAATCAGGTGCGGAGTGTCTCGTGGCGAACGACGACCCAGCCCTTGGGCACCGACAGCCGGTCGGCGTGGATCGCGCACAAATCGTGCGCGTGCGGGTCGCCCGCGGGACCGAGGGGGCCGAGGGCCGCCATCTGGTCGCCGTAGTCGTAGGTGAGGGTGCTCATCGCCTCGCGGGCGCATCCCACCTTCGAGCAGAGTCTGTCGCGCATCGCGGGTCAGCCTAGTCAGCCGCTCCGACACCGCGCGGACGCCGCGCCGCGCTTCGCTCGGCCAGCGACCGGCATCGACGGTCCGCCGATCGACTCGCGCGTCACGCCTTGCGTCGACGCGGGGCGGCGGACCGTGGCGGATCCGCCCGCAGGTGATCGGCGGCGCGCTGCAGGACCCGCGCCAGGTCGGCGATGTCCGCGTCGGTGAGCGACGCGAAGAGCAGTCGGTGCAATGCGTCGATGTGCCCGGGGAAGACGGCGCCGAGCACGTCGCGGCCCGCGGGGGTGAGAGCGACCACGACGCTGCGCTCGTCGTCGGGCGACGATCCCCTCGTCACCAACCCCCGCGCCTCGAGCACCTGGGCCTGGTAGGTCAGACCGCTGCGGCTGTAGACGACCCGGTCGGCCAGGTCCGTCATGCGCAGGCGCCCGTCGGGACTGTCACCCAGGGTCGCCAGCAGCTGGAACTGCACGTAGCTCAGGTCGCCCGCATCGCGGAGCTGCTTCTCGACCGCGTGCCGGAGCAGGCTGCTCACCTCGGTGAAGGCGAAGTACGCCTGGAGCTGCGTGGGGGTGATCTCCGCGGTGTTCCGTGTCATGACGGAATTCTATATTGCTTCGAGTTCGTAGCAGTGCTAGCGTCCACGTTATTGCTTCGAATTCGAAGCACTAACGACAGGACATCCCATGAAGGCCATGCGATTTCACGAAGTGGGCGGACCCGAAGTGTTGCGAATCGACGACGTCGAGCTGCCGACACCCGGCCCGGGGCAGGTGCGACTGAAGGTCGCGGCATCCGCGTTCAACGCCGCCGACAACGGCATGCGCGCGGGGTTCCTCCCCATTCCCGTCCAGCTCCCCCACGTGCCCGGCTACGACGTCTCGGGCACCATCGATGCAGTCGGTGCGGGCGTCGAGGGCGTCGAGATAGGTCAGGCGGTGATCGGGTTCCTCCCCATGCAGACCGACGGCGGCGCCGCGGAGTACGTCGTGGCGCCAGCCGATGCGGTCACGGCGGCTCCCCGCGCCGTCGATCTCGTCGATGCGGCAGCCCTCCCCTCCGTTGCGCTGACCGCGTGGCAGGCGCTGTTCGACGACGGCGGGCTGCGCGCCGGCCAGCGGGTGCTGATCGTGGGCGCCGGAGGAGCCGTCGGCGTCCACGCCGTGCGCCTCGCCCACCGCACGGGGGCGCACGTCACCGCGACGGCGAGCCCGCGCAGCCTCGACGCCGTGCGTGCAGCGGGGGCCGACCAGATCGTGGACCGCACGCGCGCCTCGCTGCTCGACGTCGTCGACGAACCCGTCGACGTGCTGCTGAACCTCGCCCCGCTCGATCCCGAGGACTTCGCCGCTCTGGTCGGCCTGGTGCGCGACGGCGGGGTCGTCGTCAGCACCACGGCGTTCATGTCCACCCCCGGCGACGAGCGCCGTGGCGTCGACGCCAAGACCGTCTTCGTCCGGGCCGACACTCAGCGGCTCGCCGAGATCGTCGCTCTCGTCGACGCGGGCGAGCTCATCGTCGCGGTGGACCGGCGCATCGACCTCGTCGACCTGCCCGCCCTGCACGCCGAGGCCATGGCGGGGCGCATCGCCGGCAAGGTCGTCGTCGTCCCGTGAGTCGCTTGCGGTCCGCGCCGGCGCCCGACGCGCCGACGTCGACCCGCGGGCCGTCCGGCGTCCACCGGATGACCTCGGGTCGACGGGCGAACGTAGGATGAACGCATGATGCGTCGTCGGTCCCGCGAAGCGCGACCCGTGGCCCGCCCGTCGCGGCACGGTCGTCACGGCCGCGAGAATCGCAGCCCGGTCGTCCGCCCGCCGTTACCCCCGATCGACACCCGCGTCGAGAGGTTCGACATCGCGGTCGGTGCCGCGGCCGAGTTCCTCCGCTCGGCCTGGACCGACCTGCGCGAGGTCTCGTTCGAGATCGGGATCATGCCTCCCGCCGCGGCCGACGGCATCCCGCGCTGGACCGTCTCGCGCGAAGAGAAGCGCATCGTCCTCTACCGCGTGCCGATCGAACGCCTGAGTCACCCCCATCACGACGATGACTTGCACCGGCGCATGATGATCGAGGGAGCAGTCTTCCGAGCGGCCGCCGAGTACCTCGACCGCGACCCCTGGGACCTCGGCCCCGAACGTTTCCGCTTCTTCTGACCCGCACCGGGCGTCGCGGGGCTACGGCAGGATCGTGAGCGCCGAGGCCGCGGCATCCGCCGGCCACAGCGGGTACGACGCCAACGCCCCCGCGCCCGCGTACGTCACGGCCGCGCGCACGGGCGCCCCCGCCTCGAGTCGATAGACGCCCGCGGCGACCGGCACGGCGACGCTGGCGCGGGCGGCGACGGACGTGGTGATCGCGGCGCCTCCGTCCGCGGGGGTGAGGGTGACGGCCGCGTCGGTGTCGCCACCGGCGATCACCAGGTTCGCTCCCACACCCGAGGCGACCACGATCGCGCTGGGCGTCGAGATGGCGGGGGCGGGAACGTACCAGGCGAAATCGGAGCCCTCACCGAAACCGGTCGTCGACCACGTCGCCCCGACGATCGGCGCGGTGGCCGACACATCGACCGTGTACGCGCCGGCAGCTGCCCCCGACAGATTCACCGAGGTGGGCAGCCCCGCCGTGAGCGGGATAGTGGTGGGGGCGGGAGCGCTGACCGAGGGATCGCTCGGCACGAGCGTCACGGTCGCCGAGGCGTCGGATCCGGGAGACAGCAGGCGCAGCACCGTGCCCGCCTGGCTGGCGTCCGCGCCGAAGACCTGGACGCCCGGCATGACCAGCCGCGTGTCGGCCTGCGCGAGGGGCGCGACCTGGTCCACCCCACCCGGCAGCAGCAGACGCGTCAGCTGCGCCTGCAGAGACGCGTGCACCGGGGCACCCGACGATACGACGCGCACGACCGGGCTCTCTTCTCCGAGCAGCAGACCGGCCAGGGGCACGACGCGGCGACCGCCCGCGGGGACCACGAGGTTCTGACCGCTGGGCGGGTTCGACACTCCCTTGGCGCCGTAGACCGACAGCTGGACGGTTGCAGGGACGGCCCCGGGATTGGCGAGGACGACCAGATCGTTGGCGCCCGTCGTGGTCGCGCCCCCGACGAGCCACGATTCCGCCAGGGGCGGGCGGCAGGCGGATGCCGCGAATCCGACGAGGTCGCTCGCTGCGGCCGTGGCGGACCCGGCGGCCGCGAGCGGGGACGGCAGGCCGTCTCGCGGGGCCGCGCGCAGGGCCTCGGCGTCGCCCGAGCTGTCGGCGGTCGCCCCCGTCAGCGCGGTCGGAGTGGCGTCGGAGTCGGCGGGACCGCTGACCACCTGCTGTCCGGCCGCCGCGCTCAGCGAGCTCGCGGAGTCGGCGCTTCGCCCGAGGGCCAGCAGCGGACCGTCGCATGCCAGGAGCGTGTCGCCGGGGGTCGGCGTGGCCTGCACGCGCACGGGGGTCGCGGAGTACTGCGGCCAGGGCGCCGCGATGCCGACGATCGTGCCGAGGACGGCGGCCGTTGCCACCGCGGCTCCCGCGACGACGCGGGCGCTCGTGGCGGCGACACGGACGAGACGGCGCTCGCTCATCGGGATCCTCCCGGGTTCGGACCGACGATGCGCGGCGTCCGGCGGGCGACCCGACGCGAGGCCGCGGTGGGCACCGCGAGCAGGAGGGCGACGAGCACGACACCCAGCGAACCGACGGCGACGAGCCGTTGGAGGCCCAGGCGGTGGTCGTCGAGCGCGGGACGCGGAGTGACCGCCGTGTTCACCCGCCACAGGTCGCCGCGTGTGGTCGCCCCCACGGGGTCGAGCAGGTCGCGCTGGTCGAGCGAGGTGGCCGCTCCCAGCCGCGTGCCCCGGATCACGTCGTCCTCGCCGGCGGGGGCCGACTCGAGCAGCACGAACGAGATCCCGCGCGCGGCGAGACGCGACACGACGTCGTCGGAGGAAGGGGTGACGAGGTCGGCCGCGAGGGCCGCGAGTTCGACGTCCTGATCGTCGGCCGCGGTGCGCGTGGCTTCGACGGTGCTCTGCCCCGAGAGGGTGGCGCTCCCGCCCCACACCACCTGCACGCGCAGCCCGTCGGAGCGCGGGTCGAGGACGATCGTGCCGATGCCGAGCGATCCGCGGCCCTCCGCGGCGACAAACGCCGGGAGGGTCGAGACGGGACCGTTCGTCAGGACGGAGCGGTCGGTGCCGGGGCCCGCGGTCTGCGCGGTCAGGGCCGGGGCGACCGAGACGGCGAGAGCGGCGAGGGCGAGGAGCGCGCCGACGGGTCGGAGCACGCGGACGCGCGCGGGGATGCCGGCGTCGAGGGCCACCACGGCCCCGCCGACGAGCCCGATCCACGCGAGGCTGAGACCCGCTCCCGGCCAGAGCGGCACGGGCACGGAGTGGTCGAACGACACGGCGATTCCCACCGCGGCGAAGGCGGTCGCCAGACCCGCGACGGCGATGACGATGAGGGCGGATGCCGTGATCCACCTCGGCGTGAGCACGGCGAGCACGGCGAGGACCGCGAGAGGGGCGATGAGCAGACCCACCCACCAGACCGGTCCCCCGGTCAGGCTGGCCCACCCGCCCGGGTCGGACGTGGGGAACCCGGCCGCCACGAGCGCGCGGCCCAGCGGCGTCGCCGAAGCCTCGGCTCCCGCGTAGACGATGCCGGGGTCGGCGAGCAGGCCCCAGGGGTTGCCGGCGCGCACCTGCGTCCACACGAGCGGGGCGAAGACGACGGCCGAGGGGATCAGGAGCCACACGACGCGGGCGACACCGCGTCCGGCCACGAGCGCGACGACGACGAGCGCCGCCGACCACAGGACCACGACCGCCGGAGCGAGCGACGGGGCGCACGCGAGGACGGCGACGAGCAGGAGGGATGCCGCCCCCGCCGGAGCCCACGAGCGGTGCGCCACGCACGCGGCGTAGAAGAGCCACGGCAGGAGCAGGTGGACGAGGACACCGGCCGGGCGCCCCTCGGTGAGGGCGGCGAGGAAGGTGGGGGCGAGCGCCCAGGCGACACCGGCGACGATGCGCAGCATAGACGACTCGGTCACGCGGGTCGCGGCGAACCACCCGCCCAGCACCGCGAGCGGGAGGGCGAGCACCCAGAGCACGACGAACGCGCGCGAGGGGTCGCCGGGCGACAGCGTGCCGATCAGGGCGACGAGAGCCGAGAACGGGTCCGCCGGGCCGATGGCATCCAGGCCGAGGGGGCGCGCTCCCCAGGCGGCGTCCTGCCACAACTGGGAGACGTTCTCGCGCAGCGGGGCGAGGGCGCCCCCGCCGAGCACGGGCCAGGCCAGCAACGGGGCGAAAAGGGCCGCCGAGACCGCGAGAGCGCCGAGCACAGCCCATGCTCCCCCTCCGGTGAAGAAGCGCAGTTCCGAGCGCACGGGGGCGTCGGGGTCGGCGACGTCGCTCTCCCAGCGCAGCCGCATCTCCGCGCGGGAGACCCGGAGCGGCGCCAGCCGCGACCAGCCGACCACCCGCGAGGAGCGGATGCGACGACGGGCCCGGGCGATGGCCGCCGGGCGGGCCATCACGAGCAGCGTCGCCCCCCATTCGGGCAGGACGCGGTACGGGACCTTCGAGACCAGGTGCAGGATCGTGCGCCACAGGGCGAGCGGCAGCAGCGACAGCCAGTGCAGCGCCACCGCCGGAGCAGGCGCATAGACCAGGCGACGGTGGAGTTGCGCGGTCCGTGTCGCGAAGGCGCGGCGTCGCGCGCGGCGGCGACCGCGGGCCATCGCCGCGACCCCGTCGCCGGCGACGGCGACACGGGCGGCGGGCACGAGCGAGACGAGGTGGCCCGCGAGACGCGCACGCACGCCCAGGTCGAGCCCCTCATCGGCGCCGCCCAGCGCCGCGTCGAGACCGCCGAGGGCTGCCCAGGCATCACGGCGGACGAGCAGGCCGCGGACGTCGGCTCCGAGCACGTCGGCATCGCCGTCGCGCTGTCCCTGGTCGAGCTCGCCTGCCGCGAGCTCGACGGTGCCGCCGTAACGGTTCATGCTCACGCCCAGCGAGAGGATTGCGTCGCGGTCGTCCCACGCCACGAGCTTGGGGGCCGCGACGACCAGCGGGGGCGAGAGTTCGAGGGCGCCGGCGAGGCGCACCAGGGCGTCGGGGTCGGGTGCGGTGTCCTGCGCGAGCAACCAGACCGCATCGCCGGTGAGACGGGGGGTGGCCAACGCCGTGGCGGCGGCGAACGAGGTGCCGGCCGCGGCCGTGATCACTCCCTCCGCACCGGAGGAGGCGGCGAGTCGCGTCAGAGCGGGGTCGGAGCCGCACAACACGATCGTGAGGGCGTCCACGGGGCGGGTCTGGGCGGCGAGGGCCGAGAGGGTGCGCTCCAGATGGTTCGCTGCAGGAGTGCGTCCTTCGGGACGCACGACGAGGATGGCGTGAACACGGGCGGGCATGACGCGGATCAGCCTAAGCGCGCACTCCCCTGATCACGGACGCCGCGCCGTCGGCGGATGGATCGCTCAGGCGGACGGCTGTCGCGGATCAGGCGCGACGCTTGAGCTTGCGGCGCTCGCGCTCGCTGAGGCCGCCCCAGATCCCGAAGCGCTCGTCGTTCTGCAGCGCGTACTCGAGGCACTCAGACTTGACGTCGCACGACGTGCAGATGCGCTTGGCGTCTCGCGTCGAGCCGCCCTTCTCGGGGAAGAACGCCTCGGGGTCGGTCTGCGAGCAGAGCGCATCGGTCTGCCAGGCGAGCGTGTTCTCTTCGGTGGAGTCGATGTCGCGGCGGACGCCGGGTACACCGAGATCGACCGGATCGACGAACCAATTCTCCGGGACACCGGACCGGTACTGCGACGTCGCCATATCGTCCTCCGCCTCGTTCAAGCCCCCATGACGCGGTTCCGCGCCGTCATAATTACACCCGTGTCATTCCGCTGAGTCAAGTCGCGGATCGTAAACCCTCAAGGGCGAGGTGAACCTTTAGCCGCGTCCCCGGCGTGTCGCGGCTCTCACGCGCCGGGCATGGCGACGAAGACCTCGCCGCCGCCGTCCGCGGCGAGAGGGGACTCGTCGGGCGTGACGAGGGCGGCCTGACCCGGGAGCACGGTGATGCTCTGCCCCGAAGCGCCGGTGAGCACCGTCTCACCCGTCACACCGAGGGCGATCGCCACACCGCGGAGCTCGACGCTGCCCGCGGCGCCAGCCCCGAGGCGACCGAGCGCGAAGTCGGCGATGCCCGGCGCGAAGACCTCGGCGTTCTCGCCCGTCGCGATCGGCCGCAGGAACGGGGGCTCGGCGGGGCGGAAGTCGACGAGGGCGAGCAATTCGGTCACGTCGATGTGCTTGGGCGTCAGGCCCCCGCGCAGCACGTTGTCGCTCGCCGCCATGATCTCGACGCCGAGACCGGCCACGTAGGCGTGCAGGACGCCGGCGGGGACGAAGATCGCCTCTCCGCGGCGCAGCTCGACGAGGTTCATCAGCAGGGCCACCACGATGCCCGGGTCGGCGGGGTACGCCGCGTGCAGCGACCGCGTCAGAGCCAGCTCGGCGCCGAACTCCGGCGCCTCGGCCGAGGCCGCGGCATCCACGATCTCTTCGATCTCGGCGCGCCCGGCCTCGCCGAGCAGCCAACCGATCGAGGAGCGCAGCGGCTCGTCGCCGGCCAGGTGGGCCCGCAGGGCCTCGACGGCGGGAGCGTCGCCCAGGGCCGAGACGAGGGCACGCGTGCGCTCCAGGTCGCGGAGACCCGCGAGCGCGGTGAAGGTGTCGCTCAGCGCGACGATCACCTCGGGCTTGTGGTTGTCGTCCTTGTAATTGCGCTCCCCCGCATCGCGGGGAATTCCGGCACGCTCCTCGCGGGCGAAACCCTCGACGGCCTGCTCCTTCGAGGGGTGCACCTGGATGGAGAGGGGAGCCCCCGCGGCGAGAAGTTTCAACAGGTACGGCAGCTTCGCGGGAACATCCTGCTCGGCGGCGACGGCCGGCAACCACGCGTCGAGCGTGCGGGCGGAGCCGTCGTGCACCTCGGCCGGCGAGCCCGGGTGGTCGCCGAACCACACCTCGGCTTCGGGAGCCCCGGTGGGCTCACGCCCCTCCAGGTCGGCGATGAGGGTCGGGCTCCCCCAGGCGTAGTCGCGGGGGGTGTTCGAGATGGCGATCAGCACGGCGTCAGCATAATGCGCGCACCCGACGGCGACGGATGCCGACCGCTACCCTGAACAGACCATGGCGATGCACACGAGTCACCCGGTGTCGGCGCTGCCGACGGCACCGGCGCGCGAGACGACCGGGCACCTCCTGCTCCGGGCCTGGTGCGTCCTCCTGCTCGTGCTCACCCTGGGCGGTGTGGGCCTCGTGCACGCGGTCGGACCGGCCGCGACCGCCGTGATCGTGGCGGCCAGCGCCGTCGTATCGGCGATCGTGTGGCTCGTGGTCCGCCCGCCCCTCGCGGTCCGGCGACTGCCGTGGATCGCCGCCGGCTACCTCGCCTGGGCGACCGCGTCGCTCGCGTGGAGCGCCTGGCCCGCGGCATCCGTCCTGACTCTCCTTCTGCTGTGGATCACGACGTTCCAGGGACTGTTCGTCGGCGCCGTCCTCACCTGGAGAGATGTCGTGCGGGCGATCGCGTCCGCCGCGAAGTGGGTGGTCGGGCTCTCGCTCCTCTTCGAACTCGCGGTCGCTCTGATCGTCCGGGGGCCGCTGCTCCCGGGATTCGCCGCGCCGACCGGAAACGCCGACCCGATCGCCCCCTGGTCGGACGGCGCCCTGTTCACGGGCGGGCGGATCCAGGGGATCTACGGCGACGCCGACCTGTTGGCGGCCGTCATGCTCGTCGCCATCATCGTCTTCGGCGTGCGGCTGGCGGTCGGGGCGCCGCGGCGGGCCCTGCTCATCGTGTGGATCGCGGTGGCCGGGTTCCTCTTCGTCCGCGCCGAGTCGATCACGGGCGTCATCGCCGCGGCCTTCGTCGCGCTCGTGCTGGGCACCGTGCTCGTCATGCGGACCGCGAAACGACCCGGCGAGCGCACGCGGTGGTATCTGCTCTACGCCGCGATCGGCCTCGGCGGCGCAGCGGCGCTGTGGTTCGGGCGCGACACGATCTTCGGGGTGCTGGGTCGCGGCGCCGACCTCACCGGTCGCGAGGGCATCTGGGCCGACGTGCTCACCCGGGCCGACCAGCATCCGTTCATCGGCTGGGGATTCTCGACGCCGTGGATCACCACGGAACCGCTCATCGACGGCTGGATCATCGACCAGGGACAGACCGTCGCCCAGGCGCACGGCATGTGGCTCGACGCGTACCTGCAGCTCGGCGGGGTGGGCGTGGCGCTGCTGGCGCTCGTGTACCTCGCCTACCTGTGGAGGTCGTGGTTCTTCGCCGTCGACCGCCCCCGGTGGGACCTGCGTGCCGACCGCCCGCACTCCCCCCTCACGCTCTTGCCGACCCTCGTGGGCGCCCTCCTCGTCGTGCAGGGGCTGACCGACTCGGGCCCCCTGCTGCTGTGGGGCTGGATGTTCGTCGTCCTGTTCGGCGCGAAGATCAAGCAGACCCCGCTCGTGGGGGTCGGCCCGAGCGAACAGAGCATCTCGATCGAACGCGGCGAACTTCAGCGCCCCGCGCCCTGACCGGCAAGCGTCGGACGCTCAGGGTGGCGCGGAGAGCGCCCGGTAGACTTCCCGCTGGCCGTCCGCGGCCGCGGCTCCTCGACCGAAAGATCTCTTCGTGACGTACACCCTGCAGAATGCCGTGCTGCCGCTCGACCGCGACCCCGACCTCCTCCCGTTGTACGTCGACCCCGAGACCTGGTCGACCATCGACGAGGAACCGGTGCGGGTCACCAACGTCGCCCAGCTCAGCAACATCCTCGATCGCCACCGCGCCCGCATCGTCGCGGGTCGACGCGTGTCGTTCGGCACGTACTTCAACGCCTTCCCCGCCTCGTACTGGCAGCACTGGACGGCCGTGCGCCAGGTCCGACTCACGGTGCACACCTCGGGCGATGCCACGGTGCTCGTGTACCGCTCGAACGGCGGCGGCACCAAGCAGCGCATCGAGACCCGTGAGGTGCGCGGCGACGCCGTCGCCACCTCGTTCGACCTCGTCCTCGATCAGTACAGCGACGGCGGCTGGATCTGGTTCGACGTCGCCGCCGACCGCGCGGATGCGATGTTCGAGGGCGCCGAATGGACCACCGAGCAAGAGCCGGTTCGCGGCGGCAAGGCGAGCATCGGCGTCACGACCTACAACAAGCCCGACTACTGCGTCGAGACGCTCAAGGCCCTCGCCGACGCCCCCGACGTCCTCGACGTCGTCGACCGGGTGTTCATCATCGATCAGGGCACCGACCTGGTCGAAGCGCAAGACGCCTACCCGGACGTGGCCGAGCGTCTCGGCGACACTCTTCAGGTGCTGCGTCAGCCCAACCTCGGCGGCTCCGGCGGCTTCGCCCGCGCCATGGTCGAGACCCTCGCCCGCGAGGGCAGCGACTTCGTGCAGCTGCTCGACGACGACGTGCGCATCGAGCCGGAGTCGATCCGCCGCTCCGTGGTGTTCGGACGGTACGCCTCGGTGCCCACGATCGTCGGTGCCCACATGTTCGACCTGCTCGACCGCCCCAAGCTGCACGCCTGGGCCGAGGTCGTCGACGACGCCCCCTTCATGTGGCGCGCGCTGTACCAGGAGCGCCTCCCCCACGACTTCAGCGTCGCCAACCTGCGCCAGAGCCCCCTTCTGCACATGCGGCTCGACTCCGATTACAACGGCTGGTGGATGTGCCTCATCCCCACCAGCATCCTGCGCGAGATCGGCCTGTCGCTCCCCGCCTTCATCAAATGGGACGACGCGGAGTTCTGCGTCCGGGCTCGGGATGCCGGCTACCCCACGGTCTCCATGCCCGGTGTCGCGCTCTGGCACGTCTCATGGCTGGGCAAGGACGACTCGATCGACTGGCAGGCGTACTTCCACGCGCGCAACCGCATCGTCGCCGCCCTCCTGCACTCGCGGTCGCCGCTGGGCGGGACGCTCATCCGGCACAGCCGCCGCGTCGACCTCAAGCACCTCATGATGATGCAGTACTACCCCGTCGAGCTGCGTCACCGCGCCCTGCGCGACGTCCTGTCGGGTCCCGATCACATGCGCGCGAACCTCGCCACCGCCATGCCCGAGGCCCGCCTGGTGGCGAAGAAGCACGCCGAGACCGTCGTGCACAAGGACTCCGGCGTCCCCCTGCGCTCGCGTCGAGGCCGCCAGGTCTTCAAGCTGCTCAAGAAGCACGAGTTCGACAGCCCGACCGGCCTGTCGCTTCGCACGTTCACCGTGCGGACGCTGGTGTCGCACTGGTTCCACACTCCCAAGCCCGAGAACGTCGCGCAGCCCGAGGTCGAGTTCGGCAAGGGCGACGCGCACTGGTGGCGCGTGCCGCGCTTCGACAGCGCTCTCGTGAGCGCCGCCGACGGGTCGGGCAAGAACATCTACACGCGCGACCGCGCGATGTTCCGCCGCATGCTCGTCGACAGTTGGAAGCTGCACCGCCGCCTCCAGCGCGAATGGCCCCGCCTGTCCCGTCAGTACCGCCGCGCCCTGCCCGACCTCGTCTCCGAGGCCAACTGGCGCGCGACCTTCGAGGAGCGTCCGTGACCACGGCCCCGTTCGACCCGAAGACCGCGACGATCGTCGTGGTCACCTACAACCGCACGCACCTGCTGACGCGGTTGCTCGAGAGCATCGAGCGCATGGACCCGGCGCCCGGTCACCTCGTCGTGATCGACAACGCCTCGACCGACGACACGACCGCGGTGGTCGAGTCGTTCCGCGACCGCCTGCCCACCGAGCTGGTCTACCGCCGCCTCGAGACGAACACCGGTGGTTCCGGGGGCTTCAGCGAGGGCATGCGCGTCGCCTACGAGCTCGGGTCCGAGTGGATCTGGCTCATGGACGACGACGTCGAGGTGGTCACCGACGGGCTCGCCCGCATGGGCCACTGGACGCCGCGTTTCCGCAGCATCCAGGGCCGTCGGTACGACTACGACGGCAGCGAGTTCTACTGGCAGTACCGGGTGGCCGAGTCGATGGCGATCCCGATCCCCTTCGCTCCGGCGGACTTCGATGATTCCGGCTTCAAGCCGATGAACTCGGGCTGCTTCGAGGGCATGTTCATCCACCGCGACATCGTGGCCAAGATCGGCCTCCCCGATCCGCGCTTCTTCATCTACTGGGACGACCAGCTCTACGGGTGGTTGGCCTCGCGCCAGACGCCGTCGGTCATCGTGAACGAGTTCGTGCTGCGTCGCACGCGCGAGATCAAGCAGTGGGACATGGGCATCCGGCACATGAACGCCTCGAGCGACGCGTACCGGTACTACATCATGCGCAACCGCGCCTACCTGCAGAAGTACTACCGCGCGCTCGGCGTCTACCGCGCGCTTCCCTTCACCCTCGGGACGACGCTCACCTTCGTCAAAGAACTCATCCGCCTCGTCGTCGTCGAGCGCAAGATCACCGGCACGAGCCACCTCTTCCGCGGACTCCGCGACGGCCGACGCATCCTGCGCGACGCGTCGTGGAAGCCCATGCCGCCGCTGGAGCAGTCGCAGCCGGTCAGCTGAGCCGCTCGCGCGGCTCGACGCGGGGCACCGCCCGCGGGGCCGCGCGGTCGTCAGCCGAGACGGGCAGCGCACCCATGATCGACGGGCTCCGCCGCACCCCTCTGCTCAGTCGATCGTGACGGGGAGCTGCTCCGCCAGCGACGGGCCGAGCGAGCGCCCGTAGAGGCGGGTCAGGTGATTATCGTCGCGGTAGACCGCGACGTTCCCGATCACGCCGACGCAGAGATCGTCGGGGCAGATCCACGGCGTCAGGTCGACCAGTTGCAGCCCCGCACGATCGAGGTCGTCGGCCGGATTCCGGTCGGCCAGCGACGCGGAACGCGGGACGGCGCAGTCGAGCGGGTCGCCCGCCTCGATCACGCAGTCGTACATGTTGAAGGCGAAGCGCGGGTTGTCGCGGAAGCCGAGCACTTCGACTCCGGCGCCCTCCATCCGATCGAGGAACCGATCGATCCCCGGACGCAGGCGCTCGTCGTCCTCACCGGCATCCGACCGCGTCACGACGGTCATCGCCGCATCGGGCCGCACCTGCTCGACGAGCTGGATGGCCGCTTCGCGCCACCCGTCGCACCGCTCGTCCATTCCCGGCTCGTCGAGACCCATCGAACACCCGCCCTTGATGAGGAACACCACTCCCCAGCCGTTGGCCTCGGCCACGGGCCGGAGGGCACTCGTCATCTGCTGGGAGTGGGAGTCGCCGATGACGACGACGGTCTGACGGGCTCCGGGTGTCTGACTGGTCTCGGAGCAGGTCCCGCGCAGCGCCTCGACATCGGTCGCCCACTCACCCGTGCACTCGCGGTCCAGCAGCATCCACTCGTCGTCGAGCAGGGTCGGAAGCGGAAGCAGAGGGGCATCCGCCGCGGGCATGGGAAGCGAGGGGTCGCGCAGAACGGCCGCTCCCGGGTTCATCTGCAGGGCACGCGCCTCGATGGCCCGCTCCTGCACCCAGGTCGACGTCTGCCAGGCCCCGACGGGCACGGCGACGACGGCGACCGAGACGGTGAGCACCGCCACCGGCACGAGGACCGAGGGGTCGCTCCGTCGCCAGGCGCGGACGGGGCGGTCGACGGCCCACGTCAGAAGACGAGCGAGCAGCAGCGAGAGCGCGATGATCCCCGCCCCGCCGACCAGACCCACCTCGGTGCGGCCGTTGACGATGAGGAAGGTGACCAGGATCGGCCAGTGGACCAGATACAGCGCGTACGCGTCGCGACCGATCGCCTGCAGCGGACGCGAAGAGAGCAGCGCGGCGAGGGAGAACCGGCCGGTCTCGCCCGAGCCCGACACGACGATCGCCGCCGCGCACAACACGGGCCACAGCGCGAGGAACCCGGGGAACCCGCCCTGGACGTCGAGCACGGCGCCGAGAACGAGCAGGCCGGCCAGCCCGGCCCACCCCACGATCGTGCGCGCCACCCTCCCGAGACGCACGTGGGGCAGGGCGACGACCAAGAGCGACCCCGCGGCGAACTCCCACAGCCGCGCCCCCGTGTCGAAGTACGCCAGCTGCTGAGCCGAGGCGGTGCGGACGACGGAGTAGACGAACGAGATCGCGAACACCGCGCCGAAGACCACACCGACCACGCGGTCGGCGGACCATCCGCGACGCCGGACAACGACCTGGCAGCCCCAGAGCAGGAGCACCCACAGCACGAAGGCCTGCCCCTGCACCGACATCGACCAGAAATGCTGGAGCGGGCTCGGGACGTCGGTGCGGGCGTAGTAGTCCACTGACTCGGATGCCAGCAGCCAGTTCTGCACGTACCCCAGCGAAGCCCACGCCTGCTCGGCGACCGAGCGCCGCATCGCCTCGGGATATACCGCCCACACCACGGTCAGGATGCCGATCAGGGTCACGGCCGCCGCCGGGAGCAGACGGCGGAACACCCCGAGCAGGTGTCGGATCGGGCGGACCGGAGCCGGGCCCGCCATCCGACGGACGAATCCGCGGGTGAGGAAGAACGCCGACAGCATCAAGAAGACGTCGACGCCGCCCGAGACCCGCCCGAACCAGACGTGGTACGACACAACCAGGAGGATCGCGACGGCGCGCAGACCGTCGATGTCGCGACGGTACGCCCAACGCCCCTCCGCCGGCCGCTCGAGGGGCACGGGACGGGTGGGCGACCCGAGGGTCAGATGCACGACGACGTCACGCGAGCTGGTTGTTCCACATCGAGAGGGCGGAACCGATGGCCATGTGCATGTCGAGGTACTGGTACGTACCGAGGCGACCGCCGAAGTGCACGTCCCGCTCCCCCTTGGTCAGCTCGCGGTAAGCGAGCAGGCCGGCGCGATCGTCGGCGGTGTTGACGGGGTAGTACGGCTCGTCCGCGCGCGTGGCGAAGCGCGAGTACTCGCGCACGACGACCGTCTTGTCGGTGGGGTAGCGGTCGGCACGCTCGGGGTGGAAGTGCTTGAACTCGTGGATGCGGGTGTACGGCACGTCGGCGTCGGCGTAGTTCATCACGCTGGTGCCCTGGAAGTCGCCGATCGGCAGGACCTCCTGCTCGAAGTCGAGCGTGCGCCACGACAGCTCGCCCTCGGCGTAGTCGAAGTAGCGGTCCACCGGTCCGGTGTAGACCACGGGCACCTGTCCGGCGGTCGCCTTCTTGTTCAGCGGCTGCGACTCGTCGAAGTAGTCGGTCGAGAGCTTCACGTCGATGTTCGGGTGATCCGCCATGCGCTCCAACCAGGCGGTGTAGCCGTCGACGGGGAGGCCCTCCCACGTGTCGTTGAAGTAGCGGTTGTCGTAGGTGTAGCGGACGGGCAGTCGCGAGATCACCTCGGCGGGCAGATCCTTCGGGTCGGTCTGCCACTGCTTGGCGGTGTAATCGCGGATGAACGCCTCGTACAGGGGCCGGCCGATCAGGGCGATCCCGCGCTCTTCGAGGTTGGCGGCATCCTTCGCCTCGAACTCCCCCGCGAGCTCATGCACGAGCGCACGGGCCTGGTCGGGGGTGTAGGCGGCCTGGAAGAACTGGTTGATGGTGCCGAGGTTGATCGGCAGGGGGAAGACCACGTTCTTGTGCGTCGTGTACACGCGGTGCACGTAGTTCGTGAACTGGGTGAAACGGTTGACGTACTCCCACACCGTCGGGTTGGAGGTGTGGAAGAGGTGGGCACCGTACTGGTGCACCTCGATGCCCGTTTCGGGCTCGTTCGCCGAGTAGGCGTTTCCGCCGATGTGATGACGACGGTCGATGACGGTCACCTTGCGACCCGCGGCGGCCGCGCGCTCGGCGATGGTGAGGCCGAAGAAGCCGGAGCCGACGATGAGGAGGTCCATGCAGAGAGGCATCTTTCGTGTCGACGGGTGCGCGAGGACGGAAGCCGCGCTCTCCCAGTCTAAACGGGCACCCCGCCGGGGCCTTCAGGGGCGGGTCAGCGACCGTCCGTTAGCATGGCTGACTGTCGTCGAGCGAGAAATGGGAGTGCATGAGCGATTCCTGGTCGGTGATCGTGATGCCGTTGATCGTCTCGATCCTCGCACTCACCGTCCCCGGAATCCTGGTTCTCGCGGCCGGATGGGGCGTGAGGCGCCTGCGCATCCTCGCGCTCGCGCCAGTCGTGTCGATCGCGCTCCTGGGCGTCTCCGCGACCATCGCCCCGATCGTCGGCCTCGGCTGGTCACCGCTGCCGCTGCTGATCCTGTCGGTCGTCGCTGCGGCCGCCGCGTACGGCCTGCGGCGCTGGGTCGGCCCCGAGCTCGAGGATCGCACGCCGCGCCGCGTCGCGATCGGCGGCTCGCTCGCGCTCGTCGTCGCCGCGGTCGTGATCGCGCTCCAGCTGGCATACGTGTTCGGCGCCCCCTCCAACATCTCGCAGACGTTCGATGCGATCGTCCACCTGAACACCGTGGCGTTCGCCGTGGACACCCACGACGCCTCGGCCTTCCACATCGGCGCCACCAGCGACATCGGCTTCTATCCGAACGGCTGGCACACCGTGGCAGCGCTCGCGGCCGAGGTGACCGGCGTCTCGGTCCCCGTCGCCGTCAACGCCGCGAACATCGCCCTCGGCGCCGTCGCCTGGCCGCTCTCAGTCGTCGCGCTGAGCACTGCGCTGCTCTCGGAACGCCTCGCCGTCGCCGTGAGCTCGGCAGCCCTCGCGACCGGTTTCGGCGCCTTCCCGATCCTCCTGATGTACTTCGGCGTCCTCTACCCGAACGCCATGGGGTACGCCGTCCTCCCCGGCGGCGTCGCCGTGGTCGTGCACCTCCTGCGATCCCGCGGTCTTCCGGCTCTCGTGCGTGCGGGCGTGCTGCTGCTGGTCGCCTCGGCCGGCGTCGGTCTGTCGCACCCGAACGCCTTCCTCGGGATGGTGGCGCTCGGCGCCGCCATCGCCGCGGTCCAGCTGGTCACGGACGCCGTCGCGCACCGGAGTCGCCGCCGCTGGATCACCGTGGGCGTCATCCTGCTCGGCATCCTGCTCGTCCTGGTGTTCCTGTGGCGGTTCTCGCGGACGAACACAGAGATGTCGCGCTGGGCCCCCTGGCAGAGCACCGCCCAATCCATCGGCGAAGCCCTCCTGCTCTCGCCGCACGGCTACACGATCACCATCACCGTGTCAGTACTGGTGATCACCGGCCTCGTGACGATCCTTCGCACGCCCCGACTCCTCGTCGTGGCCGCCCCGATGGCCGTGGCGTCGGTCCTGTTCGTGCTCGCCTCGGGAACGGCCGTCGGCAACCCGATCCGCGAAATGTTGACCAACCCGTGGTACAACGACTCGTTCCGGCTCGCCGCCCTGCTCCCCGCCGCCGGTATCCCCGTCGCGGTGCTCGGTGCGGTGACGATCTGGGACCTCGCCTCGCGGGCGCTGCGCGCGCGGTCGTCGCGGCGTTCACTGCAGGTCGCGCTCGCGGTCGTCGGCGTGCTCGTCGTCTTCTCGGTCGGCGCGAGCCCGAACATCATCCGGGCCGCACAGGAGGCGCGCGGCGCCTACGCGTTGACGCCGACCTCTCCGTTGTTGACCTCCGACGAGGAGGCCCTGTTGGAGCGCCTCCCCGAGACGACGCCGCAGGACGCGCTGATCGCCGGAAGCCCCTGGACGGGCACCTCCCTGGCGTACGCGATCGGCGACCGTGAGGTCCTGCGCAAGCACGTGTTCGGAACGTTCGGCCCCTACGAGGAGCTGCTGAACAACGACCTGCGCGACATCGAGTCCGACCCGCGGGTCTGCGAGGCGGTCGACCGCCTCGGCATCGACTACGTGCTCGACTTCGGCTCGCAGAACGTCTGGAACAATCCCGGCGTGGGACTCGACCGCAAGGGTCTGTACGACCTCACCCCCTCGCAGCACCTCGTGCTCGTCGACTCCCAGGGGCCGAGCGCCCGGCTCTTCCGTATCGAGGGATGCTGAGTGGTGCGCTCTTCGACGGTCGCCGTCGCCTACGACTGCCTTTTCCCCTTCACCACGGGCGGCGGCGAGCGCCAGTACCGCGCGACGGCCGAGGTCCTCGGCGACCTGGGCTTCGAGGTCGACTACCTCACCTCGCGGCAGTGGGACGGCGAGACCCCCACGGAGGGAAGCTTCCGCGTCCTACCGATCACCCCTCGCCTGTCGCTGTACGACGACCGGGGCGTGCGGCGCATCCCCGCGGCTCTGCGCTTCGCCGCCTCGCTCTTCACCTCGCTGGTGCGCCGGCGCCGACGATACGCCGCCGTCATCGTCAGCGGACTGCCGATCTTCAACGTCTTCGCTGCGCGCCTCGCCCTTCTCGGGTCGGGGACCGAGCTCGTCATCGACTATCTCGAGGTATGGCATCGCCACCAGTGGGTCGAGTACGCGGGACCCGTCACGGGAACGATCGCCTGGGCGCTGCAGCGCGCCGCCGTCGCGATCACACCGGTGGCCACGTGCCACTCGCAGTTGACCGCCGACCGGCTGCGTCGCGAGGGCCTGCGTCGAGAGCCCCTCGTGAGCCCCGGTTTGATCGACGGTGCGGTAAAAGTGGCCGAGCCCGGCCCGGCGGCCCGCCCGCCCTACGTCCTCTACGCCGGCCGACACATCCCCGACAAGCGCGTGGACGTTCTCCCCGCCGCGATCGCCGCGGCCCGCGAGCACATTCCCGACCTGCGCCTCGTCATCCTCGGCACCGGCCCCAGCTCCGAGGCCGTCCGGGCCGAAGTCCGCCGCGTGGGCGGGGAGTCGTGGACCGACTTCCCCGGCTTCGTGTCCGAGGCCGAGCTGGATCGCCTGATGCACGGCGCCCTCGCCCTCGCGAACCCCTCGCGCCGCGAGGGGTACGGTCTCGTCGTCGTCGAGGCGAACGCGCACGGCACCCCCGTGGTCCTCGTCGCCGACGAGGGCAACGCGGCCACCGAACTCATCGAGGACGGCGTCAACGGCGTCGTTTCGCCCACCACTCGACCCGCCGACCTCGCCCGGGCCATCCGGGACGTCGCCGACGGAGGTGACGACCTGCGCCGCTCTTCGCGCGCCTGGTACGACACCGCCGTCGGCACCCGAACCATCCGCCGCACCGTGGAAGGCATCCTCTCGGCACTGCCGCTGCCGAGCCCCGCCCCGGTGAAGACGAAAGAAGACAGCCCGTGACAACTCCCGCACCGTCCGACCTCGAGTTGACGATCCTCATGCCCTGCCTCAACGAGGTGGAGACGCTGGAGGTCTGCATCCGCAAGGCGCAGGGCTTCCTCGAGCGCAGCGGCATCCGGGGCGAGATCCTCATCTCCGACAACGGGAGCACGGACGGCTCGCAGGCTCTCGCCGAGGGTCTCGGTGCGCGGGTCTCGCACGCCCCGCGCCGTGGCTACGGCGCCGCGCTCATCAACGGCATCGAGACCGCCCGCGGTCGGTACATCATCATGGCCGACGCCGACGACAGCTACGACTTCGAGAACCTCGAGCCGTTCGTCGAGCGCCTGCGCGCGGGCGCCGACCTCGTCATGGGCAACCGGTTCCGCGGCGGGATCGAGCCGGGTGCCATGCCCCCGCTGCACAAGTACCTCGGCAACCCGGTGCTCTCGTTCATCGGCGAGCTGTTCTTCAAGCCCGGCATCCGCGACTTCCACTGCGGCCTGCGCGGCTTCAACCGCGCGCGCATCCGCGAGCTCGACCTGCAGACCACGGGAATGGAGTTCGCCTCCGAGATGGTCGTGCGCGCCTCGCTGGCCCGCTTCCGCATCGAAGAGGTGCCGACGACCCTCAAGAAGGACGGGCGCTCGCGTCCGCCGCACCTGCGCAGCTGGCACGACGGGTGGCGCCACCTCCGCTTCCTCCTGCTGTTCGCCCCCCGGTGGCTCTTCGTCTACCCGGGACTGGTCGCCTTCTTCCTCGGCGCGATCGCGGTGGGGGTGCTCGCCTTCGGCGGCATCCGCGTCGGGGGCGTGGGCTTCGACGTCACGACCATGGTCTACGCGAGCGCCCTGTGCGTGATCGGGTTCCAATCCCTGCTGTTCTTCTGGCTGACCAAGCTCTACGCCACGCAAGAAGGATTCCTGCCCACCAGCGAGAGATACCGGCGCATCGTGGCGAAGTGGTCGGCCGAACGCGGCCTGCTGATCGGTGTGGGTCTGTTCTTCCTCGGCATCATCATCGGCATCGTCCAGGTGGCCCTGTGGGGCAGCCTCGACTTCGGTGCGCAGAACGCCGCGCAGGCCGTGCGCATCGCCGTGCCGAGCGCGTTGTTGATCATCCTCGGTTTCCAGACGGTGATGATGAGCTTCTTCTCGGGCGTGCTGACTACGCCCCGGCGCGAGCAGCGCCCCGAAGCCGTCATCGAGAGCTGATGGCCGAGCGCCGCGTCCTCGTCGACCTCCTGGGATTCACCGGCTCGCGCGGGGGCACCGAGACCTACGTCCGCGAGCTGCTCCCCCGCATCGCCGCTCTTCTGCCCGACACGCGTTTCGCCGCGCTCACCGGGCGCGATGGTGCTGACCGCGTGTCGGCGTTCTTCCCCGGCCACGTGCAGACGGTGTCGTGGGTGGGTTCCGACCCGGCGACGTGGGCCCTGGGCGCGGTCGCGGCGACCGATCTGCTCGCTCGGCGGGGACGCGCCGATCTGGTGTGGGCGCCGGCGAACTTCGGTCCCGTCTTCCGCGGTGTCCCCCGGGTGGTCACCGTGCACGACGCGATCTACGACGAGGTGCCCGGCGGTCTCGCCCAGCGGGCGCAGCGGAGCGTGACGTCGCTTCTCATGCGTCGTTCGGCGCAGACGGCCGACCGGGTCGTGACGGTCTCGCACGCCGCCGCCGACAGCATCGGGCGCTTCCTCGGCATTCCCGCCTCGCGCATCGCGGTCGTGCACAACGGCAGCTCGGAGCCGGCTCCCGTCGCCGCACCGGACGGCATCCTGTCGGCTCTGGCCCTGCCCGCCGGTCGCCCGGTCGTGTTCAGCGTCGGCAACCGCATGCCGCACAAGAACTTCCCGGGGCTGCTCCGCGCCCTCGCGAGCATCGCGCCCGCCGAACGCCCCGTGACCGTCATCGCCGGCAGCAAGCTGCCCGACCCGCTCGCCGACGACGTCGCCCGGCTGGGCCTGGAGCGCGACGTGATCCTGCCCGGCTGGGTCAGCGACGAGCAGCTCGAAGCGCTCTATCAGCGCGCCGATCTGTACGTCTGCCCGTCTCTCGCCGAGGGCTTCGGCCTCCCGGTGATCGATGCGCTGCGCCGACGCGTTCCCGTTCTCGCCCATGATGTCCCCGTCCTACGGGAGGTCGGTGGCGACGCTGCCCGCTACGCCGATGCCCGGGATGCCGACATCTTCGGCGCCGCGATCACGGCAGCGCTGCGGGCTCCCGTCGATGACGTCGCGCGGGCGGACGCGCAGCGGTGGGCGTCGCGGTTCACGTGGGATGCCGCCGCCGAGGCGACCGCAGGAGTGCTCGACTCCGTCGCCGCGGGAGCGCGACGATGACCGCCGCGCCCTCCATGAAGCGGCGGCTGCTCGGCTTCCTGCTCATTCCCGCGATCGCGGCGCTCTCGCCGCTGATCGCTCTTCCGGCCGTGACCGCCATCGCCGGTCCATCCGGGTGGGCGAGCGCGATCGCGGGCGAGTCCATCGGCACCTTCGCGGCCATCGCGATCGGCTGGGGGTGGGCCACCGTCGGACCGGCCCTGATCTCGATCGCCGGCGACGACGACGAGCGGGCCCGCCTGTATCGGGAATCGATCGCCGTGCGCCTGTCGATCTCGGTGATCGCCCTCCCCGCGCTCGCCGTCATCTGCTGGTTCGTCGCGTCGCCCGGTTCGGAATGGCTCACCATCCTGATGGGCATGCAGGGCGCGCTGATCGCCCTGTCGTTCACCTGGTTCTGTGCGGGCGTCGGCGACCCTCGCACGATCGTGATCTTCGACGCCGCGCCCCGCCTTCTGGCGAATCTCGCGGCGGCCGGTCTGGTCCTGACCACCGGGGTCGTGGTCCTCTACCCGCTCGCGGGCATCGTGGTCACCCTCGTCGGCACCTCGATCTTCACGGGGCGGCTGCTGCGGCGGCATCCGGGATCCTGGCCCCGCGTGCGCGACCTGCCTCGTCTCCTCCGGGCGAACCTCGCCGTCGCGTTGAACGACGCGGGCCTGAGCGGATACTCAAGCGTTCCGGCCCCGGTGGTCAACGTCACCGCGATCCCATCCGCTGCGGCCGGGTACGCGACGGCCGACAAGATGCTCAAGCTCGGGCAGTTCATCCCGATGACGCTCGCCAACGCGCTGCAGGCCTGGGTGGGTGAGGCGCACGGGCACCACCGCGGGCGTCGCATGAGCATGTCGATCGGGCTGGCGGCGGTCGCCGGTCTGCTGGGCTGGGCGGGCCTGGCGCTGGTCGGCCCCTGGCTGACCCAGACGTTCCTGCCCGCCGCTCCCGCCCCCTTCGACATCCTGTTCGTCATGGGCCTGGTGTTCTTCTTCTTCTCCGTCCGCACCGCCGTGGCCCGCCTGGTGCTCTTCCCCGCAGGGCAGGCATCGGCGGTCATGCGCGCCACGCTGCTCGCCACGGCCGCAGGAATCCCCCTCATGATCGGCCTCGGCATCGCCTGGGGCCCGATCGGCGCGGCCCTCGGCTACGCGTTCACCGAGGGAGCAGCCGCTCTCCTGCTCACCCGCCGCTGCCTGCGCGTGCTGCACGACCTGCGCCACACCCCCGCCGAGGCCGCGGCGTGAGCCCCCACGCTGCACGCCCCCACGAAAGGACCGCGCGATGACCATCGCCGTCAACGGCCGCTTCCTCATCGACTCCTTCGGCGGAGTCCGCCGCTTCGCGACCGAGCTGACCCACCACCTCGCCCAGTCCCGCGACGACATCGTGCTGCTGGTTCCGGCGTCAGCCGACACCTCCACAGTGGAGGGCATCCGCACCGAGACGGTCGGGCGCCTCGCCGGGCCCGCGTGGGAGCAGCTCGAGCTGCCGCGGTGGCTGCGGCGGCACGGAACGCCCCTGCTGCTCAACATGGCCAACATCGCGCCGATGACGTACCGCCACCAGATCACCGTGCTGCACGACATCGCCCCCGCCATCCGCCCGCAGGACTTCACGCTTCCGTTCCGCGTCCAGTGGCAGCTCGCGGTCCGTTTCGGCATGCTCCGTCGCGGGCAGCGCCTCGTCACCGTCAGCCACGCCTCGCAGCGAGAGATCGCCGAACGGTTCGGGGTGGACCCCACCGCGATCGAGGTCGTCTACGAGGGGGCGGACAGCCTTCCGCTCACACCGCGGCAGACGCCGCCCGGCGAGCGCCGCACGCGCGTGGTCGCCTTCGGACGCCACGGGGCCGCCAAGAACACCCGCGCCGTGATCGACGCCCTCGCCCTCCTGCCCGCGTCATCCGATGTCGACGTGGAGTTCGTGGGAAACCTCGACCCCGAGCTGGAGCCCCACGCCGCGTCTCGGGGCGTTGCGCCGGCGAGGATCCGTTGGACCGGCCCGGTGAGCGATGACGAGCTCGCGTCCGCCTTCGCCCGGGCGGACGCGTTCGTATGGCCGTCGCTGCACGAAGGGTTCGGGCTGCCGCCCCTCGAGGCGCAGCGACTGGGCGCTCCGGTTCTCGCATCCGACATCCCCATCAACCGCGAGATCCTCGGCGATTCCGCGCGGTACTTCGCGCCGACGCGGCCGGAGGAACTGGCATCCCTCCTGTCCGAGATCTCCGACTCCTCCGCGCTCCGCGAGACCCTGTCGGGGGCGAGCCTCGCCAACGCGGAACGCTTCACATGGGATGCCACGACCACCGCCTGGAACCGGATCATCGACCGCGAGGCGCGCTGATTCCCGCACCGGGCTTTCCGACAGGCAGAATCGTCTGGTGAACATCGGATTCGTCGTGACGACCCTGGGTCGGTTGGACCCCCTCCGCGCCCTCCTCACCTCCCTCGAGGGGCAGCTGCGCGACGGCGACCACGTCGTCCTCGTCGCGCAGGGGGCGCAGGACGAGGTCGCGGCCCTCGCCGCGGAGTTCGCTGAGCGCGGCGTCGCCGTGTCGGCCACGACCTCCGGACGGGGTGCATCCCTCGGCCGCAACACCGGGGTGGCGGCCCTCCCCGCCGGTGAAGCCGTCGTGACCTTCCCGAACGACAACACGACGTATCCAGCCGGCACCGTGGCCGCCCTGCACGACGCCGTCGACGACGCGACCTTCCGCGCCGGGGGTTTCACCTCGTGGGACGAGCGGGGACCCAAGACGACGCTGCCCGAGCCGGGCACCCCTCTCGACAAGTACAACGTGTGGTCGGTGATCGAGATGGGGATCCTGATGCGCCGGTCCCTCTTCGACGCCGTCGGCGGTTTCGACGAGCGGATGGGACCGGGAGCCTCGACACCGTGGCAGGTCGCCGAAGGAACCGATCTTCTGCTGCGCGCCCTGGCGCACGAGCCGGGTCTCGTCCGCGACTTCCGATGGCTGCCGGCATCCGTCCACGTCGACGGGATCTCGACGGGCTTCGGTCTCGGGGCAGCCGAGCGTCGCCGCAAGCTCCGCGCCTACGGTCGCGGCACGGGCCGTGCGTTCGCCGTGCACGGCTACCCCCTGTGGTGGCGGGCGGCGTTCACCGGCGCTGGTCTGCTCTACGGAGTCCGCAACCCCCGGCCGATCACTCTCCTGGACGGCTGGCCCATGTTCGTGGGGCGTCTCGAGGGCGCGCTGGGGAGGACGTTCGGGCAGGCCCGGATGGTGTCGACCACCCGCTGATCGGGTCCTTCCCCGGGCACCGCCGACCCCCGCTGATAGGGTGGGGAAGTGTCATCCAGAGTTCTGATCACCGGCGGAGCCGGCTTCATCGGGTCCCATTTGTCGGAACGCCTCCTCGCCGAGGGCAACGAGGTCATCTGCGTCGACAACTTCTTCACGGGTTCCCGCCGCAACGTCGAGCACCTCTTCGACAACCCACGTTTCGAGCTGATGCGTCACGACGTGACCTTCCCGCTCTACGTCGAGGTCGACCAGATCTACAACCTGGCGTGCCCCGCCTCCCCCGTGCACTACCAGCACGACCCGGTGCAGACCACCAAGACGAGCGTCATGGGTGCGATCAACATGCTCGGTCTCGCCAAGCGCCTCCGTGTGCCGATCCTGCAGGCCTCGACCTCCGAGGTCTACGGCGACCCCGCCGTCCACCCGCAGACCGAGGACTACTGGGGCAACGTGAACCCCATCGGCACCCGCTCCTGCTACGACGAGGGAAAGCGCGCCGCCGAGACGCTCTTCTTCGATTACCGCCGCCAGCACGACCTGTCGATCAAGGTCATCCGCATCTTCAACACCTACGGCCCGCGCATGCACCCCAACGACGGCCGAGTCGTGTCGAACTTCATCGTGCAGGCCCTGCGCGGAGAACCGATCACCATCTACGGTGACGGCTCGCAGACGCGCTCGTTCTGCTTCGTCGACGACCTCGTCGACGGCATGGTGCGCCTGATGAACACCGACCACTCCGTGACCGGCCCGATCAACGTCGGTAACCCCGGCGAGTTCACCATGCTCGAGCTCGCGAACGCCGTGCTCGAGATCACGGGCAGTACCTCGACCATCGAGCACCGGGAGCTCCCCCAGGACGACCCCAAGCAGCGCCAGCCCAACATCGACCTCGCCCGTCGCGAGCTCGGCTGGGAGCCGACGATCGCCCTGCGCGCGGGCCTCGAGCGGACGGTGGAGTACTTCCGCGGGGTGCTCGCCTCGGCATGACCCTCGACGTCTTCATCCCGTTCTGGGGCGACCCGGGCCTGCTGTACGACGCCGTGCGCTCGGTACAGGCACAGAACGACCCTGATTGGCGTCTCACCGTCATCGACGACTGCTATCCCGACGTCTCGGTCGCCGACTTCTTCCAGAACCTCGACGACGCACGCGTGACCTACACGCGTAACGCCGAGAATGTCGGTATCACCGAGAACTTCCGTGAATGCGTGCGACGCGCCGAGGCCACACACCTCATCATCCTGGGCTGCGACGACCTCCTGCGCCCCAACTACGTCGAGGTCGTCAAGCGGACCATCGCCGCCGTCCCGCACGCCGACGTGATCCAACCGGGAGTGCAGGTCGTCGATGAGCACGGCGCCCCGTCGCAGCCCTTGACAGACCGGGTCAAGCACGACCTCCTGGCCCCTCGGCGAGGCACGGACATCGCGGTCCTCCGCGGTCCCGAGATGGCGACCAGCCTCATCCGCGGCAACTGGCTGTACTGGCCGTCGCTGACCTTCCGGACCGAGACCATCCGACGATTCGATTTCCGCGACGGCTTCCCCGTCATCCAAGACCTCGCCCTCCTCATGGACATGGCGTTCGCGGGGGCGACCCTCGCCTACGACCCGGAGGTCGCTTTCTCGTACCGCAGGCACAGCGAGAGCGCCTCCCAGAAGACGCTGTTGGACGGAGAACGTTTCGCCGACGAACGGCGGTACTACGCGCTCGCCGCCCGCCTCGCGGGCGACCTCGGATGGCGGCGGACGCGCAGGACAGCGCGGTTGCGCATCGTCTCGCGGCTCCACGGCGCCGCCGAGCTCCCGACGGTGCTGAGGAAGGGGACGCGCGCGGGGATAAAATCTGCCCTTGCGCACGTGCTCTCGATCTGAGGCACGGGGTGCTGAACGGCCGCCCGCACACTCATCCGTCCCCGCCCGAAATGGACCACCAGACCCATGGCACGAATCTTCGTCGACCTGCTCTCGCTGACCGGAAAAAAGGGCGGCATGGAGATCTACGCGCGTCAGCTGTACCGAGAGATCGGTCGTCTTGCTCCCGAGCACGAGTACGTGGGCTACTTCAGCCGCGAGGGATACGCCCTCGACCGGTCCTGGTTCCCCGGAGAGATGATCGACTCCGGTATCAGCGGAGAGAACCGATTCCAGTGGGCCTGGGGTGAACTCACGTGCGGCCGAGCCGCATCCCGTGCCCGGGCGGACCTCCTCCACTCACCGATGATCCTCGGCCCCGCTCACACGCGGATGCCGGCGGTCCTCACCATGCACGACATGCTCTACTGGAGCCACCCTCAGTTCATGTCGACGCCGCTCTACACCGCGCCGGTCAAGCTGATGGAGCGCCTCGCGGCGCGAAACGCGACGCGGGTCCTCACCATCAGCGAAGAGTCCCGCCAGGCGATCCTGCGATACCTCAAGGTCCCCGCCACGCGCGTCGACCTCGTGCCCCTCGCCGGAACCGCGGTACCCGGGGCCGACCGCTCGCGCGCGGGCGAGAACGGACCGATGGTGCTCGCCACGGGCAACCGCCGGCCGCACAAGAACTGGCCCTCGCTCATCCGCGCTCTGCCCCTCGTGCCCGAACAGCACCGCCCGCGCGTCGTCGTGACGGGGAGCCACGGAGACGATCCCCTCGTCGAGGTGGTCGCCGAGACGGGCATGCAGAAGTGGGTCGAGCTGAAGAGCTGGGTCAGCGACGAAGAGATGCGCGACCTCTACTCGACCGCCACGGCGCTGGCGATGCCGTCCTTCGCCGACGGATTCTCCCTGCCCGCCTTGGAGGCGATGATGGCGGGTGTCCCCGTGATCATCAGCGACATCCCGGTGTACCGCGAGGTCGTCGGCGACGTCGCTCTGTTCATCGACCCCGACGACCTGCAGTCGATCGCCGACGCCATGGTCACGGCATCCACCCGACCCGATGTCATGGCCGACCTCGCGACCCGCGGTCCGGCCCGGGCTGCGGAGTTCTCGTGGGAGCGTACAGCGCGCGGCACTCTCGACAGCTTCGAGAAGGCGCTGTCCCAAAGCCGCTAGGAGCGACATCCGAGCACCTGTCGGTCGTGCGCGACCCGTCTCCGGCGGGCGGGGAGTTCCCGCCCGCCGGAGACGATCAGTTCGACGCGACGCGCTCGATCGTCTCGGCGACGAGGTCGAGGCCGCCCGTCACCGGGTAGTGGTGGTTGCCGACGAAGAGCCCGTCGGTGTGGACGCGGTCGGCCGCGGGCAGCGACTCGGGCACGACGGCGTCCAGGTGCGCCATCACCGGGTTGCGCGTGAAGTTGCCCGCGACGATCGGACGGGATTCGATACCGGCCTCGTCGAAGGCACGCACGACCTCGGCCCGTCGGCCCGTCAACGGGCCCTCCAGGATCATCGAGAACCCGAACCAGCTGCTCTGTCCCGTCTCCCGCTGGATTCGGACGGCGTCGATGGCGGCGAAACGCTCCTGGAAGTAGGCCGCGTTGTCGCGACGCCCCTGGATGAGAGCGGGCACCTTCTTCAGCTGTTCGATCCCGAGGGCGCCCTCCATCTCGAGGGGACGCACGTTGTAGCCCGGGAGGACGAACCGGAAGAGGTCGTCCCAGGCGTCACCGCTCTTGTTGTGCACGTGGTTGCGATCGGGCAGCTCACGGGTCCACCCGTGGGACCGCAGAGACAGCATCTCCTGGTAGAGCTGCTCGTCGTCCGTGACGATGAGTCCGCCCTCCATCGTGGCGATGTGGTGCGAGAAGAACGAGCTGAAGGTGCCCGCCAGGCCCGCGGTTCCGGCGTTGATCCCGTCATGGACGGCGCCGAGGGACTCGCAGTTGTCCTCGAGGAGGACGAGACCGTGGGTCTCGGCGATCGCACGCAGACGCGTGAGGTCGTTGGGATTGCCGAGCAGATTGACGGCCATGATGGCCTTCGTCCGCGGCCCGATGGCCGCCTCGAGCAGATCGAGGTCGACGTTGAGCGTATCGAGGTCGATGTCGACGAAACGGGGCCGGAGGCCGTACTGCGAGAGCGGGTAGTACGTGGTTGGCCACGACACCGCGGGCACGAGCACTTCGTCGCCGCGCGAGAGGTCGAAGCGCGGGTCGAGGACGGCGGCCGCGACGGCGATGAGGTTCGCGGAGCTACCGGAGTTGACCATCACGGCGAACTGCGCGCCGAAGTGCGCGGCGAAGGCGCTCTCGAACTCGCGAACGCGGGGGCCGTTGGTGAAGCGCCCGCCGGCGATGACGTCCTGGAGCGCTGCGTATTCGGCGTCATCCCACGTCGTGGTGGCAAGGGGGTAGGCCGGTTCGCGGTTCATCGGAGTCCTTCGGTGTCGGAGCGGGTGAGGAAGGCGTCGTAGCACTGCGCCATTCCGTCACGGATGGTGGTCTGAGGCGCCCATCCGTGGGCGCGCACGCGAGTCGAATCGATGAGCCGTCGGGGAACGCCGCTCGGCTTCGAGGTGTCGAACGCGAGTCCTCCCTGATAGCCGACGACGTCGCTGGCCACCTCGTAGAACTCGCGGATGCTGTGGTCGTACCCCGCCCCGATGTTCATGAACTCCGGCCAGGAGGTCATGTCATTGAGCGATGCGACCATCCATCGGGCGAGGTCGGGGGCGAACGTGAATTCGCGTCGTGCGGTTCCGTCCCCCCACACCTCGACGTGATCCGCAGACGAAACGTGCGCACGATGGGTCTTGAGCAGCGTCGAGGCGATGAGGTGCGAGCGCGAGGGGTCGAACGAGTCGCGCGGACCGTAGAGGTTCGAGGGCAGGATCGACCGGTATGCCGCCCCCGTCTGCCGCGCGGCGTAGCCCACCGCGGTGAGTCCGGTGAGCTTGGCCAGGCCGTACCCTTCGTTCGCCGGCTCCAGTCGGCCGTCGAAGAGCGACTCCTCGACGATCGGGTTGGGTGCGGCCGCCGGGAATGCCGCCGCGGAGGCGACGTAGAGATAACGCGGCACTTCCACGGCCACCGCCGCAGCGAGCACTGACGCGTCGATACGAAGGTTGTCCAACAGATAGGGCAGCGGCCGGGCGACCTTGTCGCCGATACCACCGACGAAGGCAGCGGAGTGGATGACGACGTCGGGGGCGACGTCCCGCACGATGTCGAGCGTGGAGGCGGGGTCGGTCAGGTCGACGTCGCCCCGCGAGGGCACGACGAGCTCGTCATCGGGTCGGTGCGTTCGCCACGCATCGACGATGCTCGAGCCGAGCATGCCGGTGCCGCCGGTGAGAAGGGCGCGCACCCGCCCTCAGCTCTGGACCTGGTCGATGAACGGGCGACCCTCGACCTCGAGGGCTGCAGCGTCGGCGTCGACCATGATCTGCGCGAGGCGAGGCGTGTGAACCTTCGGCTCCCAGCCGAGGAGATCCTTGGCCCGGCCGTAGTCGCCGATGAGCGCGTCGACCTCGGTGGGACGGAGGTAGCGCTCGTCGAACTTGACGTACTTCTCCCAATCGAGGCCCACGTGCTCGAAGGTGAAGCGCAGGAAGTCCTTGACCGTGTACGCCGTGTTCGTGGCGAGCACGTAGTCGGTGGGCTCATCGTGCTGGAGCATGCGCCACATGCCTTCGACGTACTCGGGCGCGTAGCCCCAGTCACGCACGGCGTCGAGGTTGCCCAGATACAGCTCTGACTGCAGACCCGCCTTGATGCGCGCCGCGGCGCGGGTGATCTTGCGGGTGACGAAGGTGCCACCACGACGGGGCGATTCGTGGTTGAACAGGATGCCGTTGACCGCGAAGAGGTCGTAGGCCTCACGGTAGTTGCGGGTGATCCAGTACGAGTAGAGCTTCGCGACGCCGTACGGAGAGCGGGGGTAGAACGGGGTGTCCTCGTTCTGCGGCGGCGGGGTCGCCCCGAACATCTCGGAGCTCGACGCCTGATAGAAACGGCAATCGACGTGCGCCGCACGGATGGCCTCGAGCAGCCGGGTCGTACCGACGCCCGTGATGTCGCCCGTGTACTCGGGCTCGTCGAAGCTGACACGGACGTGGGATTGCGCCGCGAGGTTGTACACCTCGTGGGGCTGGATCTCGTTGAGCAGGGTGACCAGGCGCGAACCGTCGGACAGGTCTCCGAAGTGGAGGAACAGGCGGTGGTCGTCCGCCTGCGCGGGCTGGTAGACGTGGTCGATGCGCTGCGTGTTGAACGAGGACGACCGTCGGATCAAGCCGTGGACCTCATACCCCTTCGAGAGCAGGAGTTCGGCGAGATAGCTGCCGTCCTGTCCGGTGATGCCGGTGATGAGGGCGCGTTTGCGGGGTTCGCTAGACGTCATGGGTTTCGGATCTCCTGTTGCCCCGGGGCGGTCCGACGGGTGCACGGAAGTCTATCGTGCCGTTGCTGTGGTTCCCCGAGCGGGCAGGCGCAGTGCGACGACGTGGACGACGATACCGAGCAGGGGCGCCACCGCGAGCGCCACGACGACGCGCTCGTAGGGCCCTGCCGGGAAGAGCAGGAGCAGGAGCACCGTCGACAGCGCGGCGAGGAGCCACCCCGCGACGTACCAGTCGTGGCGGGATCGGCTCAACAGCGCCGGCCCGGTCACGCAGAGGGCCGCGACCGCCCCCGCGCTCGCAACAATGCCGCCCGCGACCCACCCCGGCACCTCGTACCGACCGTTCGTGAACTGCGACAGGAGGGGCTCTGCGAAGAACACGGCCAGCGCGGCGCCCACCGCCGTCACCGCGGCGAGCGCCGCCAGGTACGTGGCGAGGCGTCGTCCGAGCGGCCTTTCGTTCGATCGGAAGTCGACGATGAGGTAGCTCTGCAGAGCCATGATCGGCACGATGAGGGGCGCGCGCGTGATGGTGGTGGTCAGGACGAGGGATGCCAGAATCCCGGGGTCGACGTCGGGCATCGTCGTGCGGAGGACGACGGGGACACCGGTGACGATCAGACCGGTCGCGGCGGCGGCCGTCACCGTACTGACGGTGTTCACGATCAGTCGGCGTGCGCCCACGTCGAGGCGGAAGTTGCCGACGATCCGTCGGCGCACGAAGAACCAGACCAGGAGGAAGGCTCCCCCGAAGGGCACCGAGACAGCCGCGGCGATCCACGCGTGGGGAGCGTGGGCCACCAGGGCGAGTCCGACCAGGACCGCCCTCAGCAGGGCGTCGGCGACGGCGAGAGCGGCGACGACCCGCCACATCGACAGGCCGTACAGCACACCCGCCAAGACCGCTGTAGCGACGTACCCGACCACCGCCACGACGATCCAGAACGCGGAGCCGATGGTGTCGTCGGGGAAGGCCGAGGGCGCGACGACGAGGGCCGTCACCACCGCCACGACGGCGGCGGCCCCGGCGATCAGGAGGGCGAACGACCGGAGCGTGGCGCCGCTCGCCGGCGTCTCGCCGGGTGTGGTGGCCCGCGAGATCTCCTGCTGCACCCCCGCGAGAGCGGCGACGAGAACGTACACCGTCGACCAATAGACACTGAAGCCCAGGTATGACTCGCTGTCCGGCAGAAGGACGGGGGCGAGGAGCTGGATGGCGTAACCGACGGCACCCGCGATGGCGGTCGCGGCGAGGATGTAGGTCAGGGCGCCGGTGCGCCCCTCAGCTGCCCGAGCCACCGGACGACCGCGGTTCTTCGCCCATGGGGCGCTCGCCCGCGGCCTCATCCGCCGGGGAGCCCGACCGCAGGGAGTCGACCTGGGTACGCAGGATCGCGACCTCTTCGGCGACTCGGCGGATCTCTTCCTCTGCACGGGAGAGCTCCCACGACAGGTGCAGGGCCACGCCGACGAGCAGAGCGAGCGCGAGCGCGAAGAGCAGGTTCGACGGGACGGCGACCCCGAGGAACGCGGCGAGCCAGCCGAGCAGACCGGGGAACACACCCAGGACCAGGATGGCGAGACCCACGACGAGCCACAGCGTGGCGTACTTCTCGCGCAGCTGTCGGCGCATCAGGAAGACGACGATGAGCACGAGGACGAAGAGGCCGAACCCCAGGGCGGCGATGGTCATGCGCGGGGCCTCCGACGGAGCGTTCCGCGCAGGACCGCGAGCGTGAGCGCGAAGACGGAACGAAGCAGGTACACGCTCGCACCGAGCGGGTTCTGGCTGGGCTTGCCGTGCACGCGCGGGCGCATCGCCACGGGGACCTGGGTGACGGTGAGACCCGCGTGAACGGCTTCGACGAGCGAGTCGAGGGTGTCACCGAGGTACTCGGCGGGGTAGTACCGCACGTATTGGTCGATCGCGCGACGGTTGGCCGCGCGGAACCCGCTCGTCACGTCCGTCAGGCGCGTACCGGCGACGCGGGAGACGACGCTCGCCAACACCACCATCGCCCACCGCCGTGGCCCACGCACCGCGTAGTCGCCCACCTCGGCGAAACGGGCGCCGATCGAGATGTCGGCGTCGGCGAGCCCCGCGAGCACCCGCGCGACATCGGCGGGATTGTGCTGACCATCGGCGTCCACCTGGATGGCCCGGTGGTACCCCTCGCGTTGCGCGAAGGTGAAACCGGTCTTCATCGCCCCGCCCACCCCGAGGTTGAACGGCAGAGTGAGAACGCGAGCGCCGGCCGCGACCGCGACGTCGCCGGTCCCGTCCACCGATCCGTCATCGACGACGACGACGTCGTAGGCGGGGTCGGCGGCCCGGATCTCGGCGATCGTCGAACCGACGTTGGCGGCCTCGTTCCACGCGGGAACGATCACCAGAACTCTGTCGGCAGTGAGGGTCATAACTCGGCCATCCTACCCACCGGCGCCGCCCGCCAACGGATGCGCACCGCGGGCTCCGACTACGATGCTCTGGTGACGACCGCCTCTACGACAGCCGCCCCTGCGCGCGGACGCGGGGCCCTGGCCCTCGCCGTCGCCATCCCCGTTCTCCTCTTCCTGTCGCTCGTGTCCTGGGCCTTCGCGAGCCCCGTGGGTTCGTCCCCCGACGACGACTTCCATCTCCCCTCCATCTGGTGCGGGCTCGGAGAACGCCCGGGCTTGTGTGCGCCCGGCACCGAGCCGGAGACCCGGACCGTCCCCACTCCCCTGACGGACGCCGCGTGCTTCGCCTTCAAGCCCGAGGTCAGCGGGTCGTGCTGGAACCCGAGCGAGACGGGAACGAGCGTCACACCCCGCGTGAACGTCGGTCTCTACCCGCCGCTGTTCTACGGCACGATGTCGATCTTCGCGAGCGACGACATCCAGACCTCGGTGCTCATCATCCGCATCTTCAACTCGGCGCTCACCGTCGGGGTGCTCTCGGCCGTCTTCTTCGCCTTGCCTCGACGGCTGCGCCCGGCCCTCGTCGTCTCGGCCGTCGGTTCCGCCGTCCCCCTGGGGATGTTCGTCGCCGCATCCACCAACCCCTCCGCGTGGGCGTACATCTCCGCCGCGACGGTGTGGGTCTGTCTGTACGGCGCGATGCTCACGGACGGCCGACGGCGTTGGGTGCTGGCCGGACTCGCGGTCCTGGGCGGTGTCATGGGCGCCGGGGCGAGGGCCGACTCCGCGGCATACGCTCTGCTCTCCATCGTGCTCGCCGTCATCCTGGGAGCCCGGAAGGGCCGCTCGATGTGGGCTGCAGCTGCCGCCGCGCTCGTCATCGCCATCGCGGCCGTCGGGTTCTACCTCTCGGCGCGACAGGGAAGCGCCGTCGTCACGGGCCTCTCGCTGGACCCGGTCCCCCTGACGATCGATCAGCACATCTCCAACTTCTTGAACATCCCGACGCTGCTCGCCGGCGCCCTCGGCGGATGGGGGCTCGGCTGGCTCGACACCTACATGCCCAGCGTCGTGTCCACCCTGTCGCTGATGGCGGCCGCGGGAGCGATCTTCGTCGGCGCGCGCGGGATGACACCGCGTCGTGTCATCGCCTTCGTGCTGAGCCTCACCGCGCTGTATCTGGTGCCGTTCGTCCTCCTCGCGCAGTCTCAGGCGATGGTCGGCGCCCAGGTCCAACCCCGGTACATCCTGCCGCTCCTCGTCATCTTCCTCGGGGTCGCGTCGGTGGGCGTGGACATCGAGCGGAGCTGGACCGTCAGCCGCATCACCTTCGCGGGGGTCGCTCTCAGCGTCGCGATGGTCGTCGCGCTTCACGTCGGCATCCGCCGATACACGACGGGGGTCGACGATCCCGCTCTGAGCTTGGGTGCCCGCGCGGAGTGGTGGTGGAACGGCATCCCGTCGCCCACCCTCGTGTGGGCTGCAGGGTCAGCCGCACTGATACTCGCCTTCGTCCTGCTGGGCGTGGTTCAACACCGGGCCCTCGCGGCGGCGCGCTTCTCGACGAACGAGACGAGCAATCGCGACGTGACGCCCGCCTGATCGGAGTCCGCGGGCGCCGTCCTCAGCGCCCGCGGACTCCGACGGTGACGTCGGCGGTCGTCGAGCCGAGCGTCGGCACGAGAGTCTCGACCGAGAACGTGGCCCCGTGAGCGATGCCGTGCACTCCGCCCTCGTCCGGGGCGACGGCATTCGCATGCACGTGGTACGTCCCGGAACCCAGGTGCAACGCGTCGACGCGGAAATCGACCACCGTCTCTCCCTCGATCGGTTCGAGAGCAGTCCTCAACAGGTCGGTGTTCGAGGCGAAGACGGTATGTCCCAACGGCGTGTTCACGCTGAAGCCCGCCGCCCACGTGTCGATCGCGTGGCCGGAGACGAGGGTGAGCCGGATGTCGATGGCCTCGCCCGAGGCGAACGTGCGCCGCCGCTCGCCGTTCTCGTCGAGGATCTCGATCGACGTGACGGCGATGGGGGCAGCCGTGGCCGACTCCGTCGCGGTGGCTTCGTCGCGCCCCTCCAACACATCGCGCAAGACGCCGATCGCCTCATCGACGTCGCCGTCGTGAACGATCTCGCCTTTTCGCAGGACGATGCCGCGGTCGCACAGCTCGGCGACCTGCTGGGCCGAATGGCTCACCAGAATGATCGTGCAGCCCGCGGCGCGGAACTGGGCGATGCGATCCATGCACTTGCGCTGGAACGCCTCGTCGCCCACCGCGAGAACCTCGTCGACCAGGAGGATGTCGGGATTGGTGTGGATGGCCACGGAGAATGCCAACCGGACGTACATTCCGGACGAGTAGAACTTCACCGCGGTGTCGATGAAGTCGCTGATTCCGCTGAATTCGACGATGTCGTCGAACCGTTCGTCGATCTCGGTGCGGGTGAGACCCAGGATCGACGCATTGAGGTAGATGTTCTCGCGACCGCTGAGATCGGGGTGGAATCCCGCGCCGAGCTCCAGGAGCGCCGCCATGCGCCCCCTCGTCTGCACGCTGCCCGCCGACGGTGAGACGATTCCACCGATGAGCTTCAGCAGCGTGCTCTTGCCGGAGCCGTTCGCGCCCATGAGGGCCACGGTCGTGCCCGCCTCGATGTCGATCGACACGTCCTTCACCGCAACGAAATCCTCGCGGTGCCGTTTGCCCTGTCGCCCGAGATGGACGATGCGGTCCTTCAGATTGTTGTCACGGCGTACCTTGAACCGCTTGCGCACATCGGTGAGTCTCACGACCACGGGGGCCACTGTCGTCGTCACGGTCACAGCTCCTGCGCGAAGTTGCCCTGAAGGCGGGTGAACACACGGTGGGCGACCACCAGGAAGACCAGGCCGACGGCACCGGCGATCACCATGCGCAGCTCCAGGTTCGGCGGATAGTCGGAGGGAGATCCTGCGCCCCAGAACGTCTTGTGGAAGCCCAGGATCGCCAGGGTGAGAGGGTTCGCGAGGTAGATCTCGAGCATCCACGAGGGAAGCGAGAACCGAGCGATGACATCGCTGACCATGCGCCAGGAGTAGACGATCGGGGACGCCCACATGGCGAGCATGAGGACGACCTCGGTGAGGTACTGGATGTCGCGCAGGTACACGTTCACGGCACTGAGAAGCAGACCGATCGCCGTGCCATAGAGCAGAACGAGGCCGAGCGACGGGAAGAACCACAGCATCTGGGCGGGCTCGGGGAGAGCGCGGAAGATGAGGGCGGCCACCACGAGCACCGTGAGCTGCACGAGGAACATGAAGCCGGCACCGCCCACGCTGGCGAAGGGGAAGATCTCTCGCGGCAGGTAGATCTTCTTGACCAGGCCCCCGTTCATCAGGATCGACCCCGTCGCTCCCGCGACGGTGTCGTTGAAGAACTGGTAGAGCGTCAGACCGGCGAAGAGGTAGATGGCGAAGTTGGGAATGCCCTCGGCGGCGCGGAGAAACTGCCCCAGCACGATGAAGTACATGAGGAACTGGATCAACGGGCGGATGACCGTCCACAGGAACCCGAGGAAGCTGTCGCGGTATCGCGCCTGCAGGTCGCGCCGGATCAGCAGGAAGAGCAGGTCACGACGAGCGAGGAGCTCGCGGATCTTTCCCCCTCGGCCGGGCAGCGTCATACCCCGGGCGTCGACGGTCGCGAAGGGCAGCGCCTCGAGGACCGCGAATCTTTGTGTTTTTTCCAAGCCTGACCATCGTCTTTCGGGAGAGCAGAATTCTATCTGCGGCTCATGTGGTCGGCGTGCCGGAAACTCCCAGGAGACGTTTCACGCGCTCGACGGCGCGGCGCGGGGCCGTCGCCAGCCGCCTCATTCTCTCCGCCCGTTCGAGCTTGTCCGGACGGTTGACACGGAGGTACATGAAGAAGAAGTCGACCGCGCGTCCCGTGCCGATCCACCCGGCCCGCTGCAGGAAGAGGGCCTTGTCACGCAGGGTCCCGGGAATGGTCGCGGCGAGTTCGTCCAGCTTGAACTCGAGAGCCGTGTGACTCAGGGCGGCGTACTCCGCGGTCAGGACCGTGCGCGTGTGGAAGCCGTTCTCCGCAGCCGCGTAGGAGGGCATCCGCTCGAGGACGTGCGCGAGGCCGCCGTCCTTGTACGCCTCTTTGCCGCCGAACTCGCTGTATCGCCAACGCTGTTCCGCGAGAAGGCGGAGAGCGCGGGGACGAGCGACGTACATCGAGCCGAAGGGCGCCAGCGGCGACACCGCGTCGATCGGGACCTCGATGCCCAACTGGTCGGCCACCTGCTCGAACCGCGGCCGGTTGCCCCACCAGGCATGGCCGAGGGTTCCCTGCCCGATATGGATCATCGGCGGGTACGCGAGCCCCAGGCCCTCCTCCTTCTGAAAGAGGGCGACGAGGTTGGCGGCGTACCCCGCGTTCGGGAGGAGGTTGTCGAGCTGCTGCGACTTGAAATGCTGACCGACCGTGAATCCCTGCTGGGGTGTGCGCTTGGTGTGCACCTTCACGATCAGGTCGTAGTCGTCGCCCAGGATGATGTCGCGACACTCGATGAGGAACGCGCTCTGGTCACGCCCGTCGTTGGAGGGGAGCACACGAACCTCGGTACGGCGCCCGGGGCGCGCACGCGCAGCGAGGATCTCCTCGATGGCTTCCGCCCGATGGGCGTCCGGGGTCGTGACGACGAGGTCGTAGTCGCAGGGAAGGAGATCGCCCCGGTCGAGGATCTCGTCGGTCATGTCGACGTAGAAGATGTGAGCCACGACGACGATCCGAAGAGGGCGCGCCGGGTCGTACGACACGTCGATGTCGGGGAGGACGTCGGTCATCCCGAGGTCGGTCGTCAGGTCGCGCGGGGGTGACGTCCGCGCGGCCGACGACAGGATCAGCCGGCGCGGGTACCCGTACGACTCGACCTTGTCGAGGAGCCACTTGCCGATGGACGCCTCGTGGTCCATGGTGATCGGCCAGAAGAAGAAAGGCTTGCGCTTGACGATCGGGTTGCCCGCGTCGAGCATCTGCGCCGCATTGAAGATCGACGGGTTCTCGGTGTCGTAGTCCTGATGGGGGAACACGACGCCGTGCCGATAGCCGAGGGAGGCGAAACGGTCGGTGAAGGTGACCTCGTGCCGGGTCACGGCTTCGGTCCAGTCCTGCAGGACCGGCAATCCCGCCCAATAGCTCTTCCACTGCGCGGAGGAGAACATCCGCCGACGGACGGCGATCCAGAACGACTGGAGGTGGTACGGGATCACTTCCCCGGTCCACGACTCGTCGAGCTCGACGCGCGGGTGGTCGGTGAGGCCCCAGAAATCGACGTCCTCGGCATCCATCCGCTCGAAGACGGGACCGAACGGGCGTACCGGGCCGTACCAGGTGTCGTTGGTGAGCAGAACCTCGTCGAACGACTCGATGTCGTCCCCGAGGACCTCCAGACCCGCCTTCTGCCCCCAGATGTCCATGCCGGTGTTCTCGCGCTGGAGCACGTCGTCGGCGACGAGCTCGAGCTCGGCGCGGGCATCGTCGCGCAGACGCCCGTTCACGACGGCGACGATGCGTTGCGCGAAGGGACGAAGCCCCCGCAGCGCGAACAGGACGCTCTCGTCGACGCGACCTCTCTTGTCGTAGATCACGTAGACGATGGCGCGGCTCATGGTGCCGTGAGGGGTTTCCACGTCAGGCTCCCTTTCGGAGTCGTCGTCGAACGGAGCGGCCGACCGACCGCGCAATGCGTGCCGCGCGACCGAGGCGCGAAAGCGTGCCCCACCAATGCGGACGCCGGTAGCGCACCCACATGCGGGCGAAATCGACACCGCGGCCCGCACCGATGGGACCGGCGCGGTGCAGGAGCGCGGTGTATCCCGCGGGGTAGCCGTACGAGGTCCGCGACATGAAGTCGGTGGTGTATTCCAGCGAGCCGTGGCTGAGGCCGGCGTGCTCCGCCGTCGAGACCGTCCGGGAATGGTAGCCGAGCTCCCCGGCCGCGTACGCGTGCAACCGCGTGTGGACGAGGCTCGCCTGTTCGCCAGTCGGCCACTTCTGCTCCCCCAGGAGTCGCAGCGCCTCCGGCCGCCCGATCCACATCCCCCCGACCGGGGCGAGCGGGCTGGCCCAGTCGAGCGGGACGTCGATGCCCAGGCGCTCCATCGTCTTCGCGACGGCATCCGCCTGTCCCCTCCAGCCCTCGCCGAGCGTGGACATCCCGATGTGGGGGGTGGGGGGGAAGACGACGCCGAGCGACGCGCGATCACGGAAGAGGTGGATGACGTTGGCCGTGTACCCCGGGCTGTGCAGCAGGCTGTCGTACTGCTGACGCTCGAAGTAGGAACGGGCGTTCCGCGTCGACGATGCGGCGGCACCGGTGTGGACGGCGAGGACGAGGTCGAAGCCCCCGTCCAGGGCGAGGTCTCGGCACTCGTCGAAGACCACGGCGGTGTCGGGGGTGTTCCGGCCGAGGGCCTCTCGGATGTCGAAGGCGATCCCCTCGGGGGCTCCCGCCGCCTGCCACGCGGCTTCGATGGCAGCGCGATGGGTCGCATCCGCCATCGTGAACACGATCCGGTCGATCCCGGGCACGCGCACGGCACGGGCGATCAGATCAGGCAGGGGCTCGAGGTCGATGACGTGGACGACACCCAGGATGCGCAAGGGCACATGCCCCGTCGCGAGCTCGCGGTCGGGAAGCACCTCGAGCATGGCGCCGTTGGTGTGGAGGCGCTTGGGTGCGACCGTCGCGGCGAGATCGCTCCACAACAGATCGACGGGGTAGCCGTGCTCCGCCATGGCCGCGGCGATGCGACGACCGACGATCGCGTGCTGGTCGTAGAAGAGCGGGTAGCCGTTGAAGATCTCGCGTTTGACGGCCGGGCAGCCGTCGGCCAGGAGCAGGTCGACATTGAACATGTCGGGGTGCTCCGCCGGATAGTTCTCGCTGGGGAAGGCAGCGGCCAGACGGAAACCCGCCGCCGAGAGCTGTTCGCTGAGCGCCACCTCTGCCCCGTTCGCGTGGCGACGCTCCGACGGGGTCGCGCTGATCCCCCGCCACAGGCGCTCCCACGCGTCCGACCGCCACACCCTCTGCCGCACGGCCAGCCAGTATCCGCTGAGCTGGACGCGACCGTCGCCGCCTTCCGTCCGGGAACCCGGCACGCCCTCGCGCCGATCGGTGAGAGACCAGACGTCGAGGTAACGATCCTCCATGCGCTCGACGACCGGCTGCAGGGGCCCGACGGGACCGAACCACTGGTCGTTGGTGAGGACCACTTCGTCGAAGACGCTCATCCGCTCGGCCTGCGACCGGACGAAGGGCCCGTGCGCGTGCAGTCCCTCTCCGGCGTCCCCTTGCGAGACGATCTCGTCCGCGATCTCCGCCAGGAGGGAGCGCTCGTCCGCAGACAGGGCACCGGTCACGACGACCAGGTGATCGGCGTGCTCTCTGATACCGGTCAGCGCGTGATGGACGGCGCCCGACAAACGCCCCTTGCGGGCGGTCGCCGCGTACACGACGGCGCGTCGGCCCCCGAGGGGGAAACGGCCGGGGTTCTCGTCAATCATTCGTGTCCCTGCGCGAGTGCCTTCAGCAGATAATTGCCGTACCCGCTCTTCACGAGCGGCTCGGCCCGTTCCCGCAATTCGTCGTCGGTGAGGAAGCCCATGCGCCACGCGACCTCTTCGGGGCAGCCGATCGAAAGCCCCTGACGCTTTTCGACCGTGCGGATGAACTCCGTGGCCTCACTGAGCGAGTCGAAGGTCCCGGTGTCGAGCCAGGCCGTCCCGCGCGGCAGCAGTTCGACGCGCAGCTGCCCCTGCTCCAGATAGGTGCGGTTGACATCGGTGATCTCGAGCTCGCCGCGGGCCGAGGGCTTCAGATCGCGCGCGATCTCGATGACGTCGTTGTCGTAGAAGTAGAGTCCGGGAACCGCGTAGTCGCTCTTCGGGACGACCGGCTTCTCCTCGAGTGAGACGACACGTCCGTCCGAGTCGAACTCGACGACGCCGTAGGCGGTCGGGTCGGCGACGCGGTACCCGAACACCACGCCGCCGTCGAGCTCGGTGTACTGACGCAGGCGCGTCCCCATACCCTGGCCGTAGAAGATGTTGTCGCCCAGGACGAGGGCGACGGACTCGGAGCCGATGTGCTCCTCTCCCAGGATGAAGGCCTGCGCGAGGCCGTCCGGCGACGGCTGGACCCGATAAGTGAGGTGGATGCCGAAACGGGATCCGTCACCGAGGAGACGCTGGAACTGCTCGGCATCCTGAGGGGTGGTGATGATGAGGATGTCGCGGATCCCCGCCAGGATGAGGGTCGACAGCGGGTAGTAGATCATCGGCTTGTCGTACACGGGCACGAGCTGCTTGGAGATGCCCAGCGTGATGGGATGAAGTCGCGAGCCCGTGCCGCCCGCCAGAATGATTCCGCGCATGGGGTCAAGTCTGGCTCATCCCGCTGTAGGCGCCAATCCGACGCCACGGGACGAAGACCCCCGGCCCGCTAACCTTGACCGCATGAGTCGTCTTCTCGTGACCGGTGGCGCCGGTTTCATCGGTTCCAACTTCGTGCACCACGTCGTCGCGCACACGGATCACACGGTGACCGTGCTTGACAAACTAACCTACGCCGGCAACCGCGCCTCCCTCGAGGGGCTGCCCGCCGACCGCGTCCGATTGGTGGTCGGAGACATCGCCGACGCGGCTGTCGTCGACCCGCTCGTCGCCGACGCCGACGCCGTCGTGCACTACGCCGCGGAGTCGCACAACGACAATTCCTTGCACGATCCGCGGCCGTTCCTCGATACGAACATCATCGGCACGTACACCTTGCTCGAGGCCGCGCGTCGCCACGACGTGCGTTTCCACCACATCTCCACCGACGAGGTCTACGGCGACCTGGAGCTCGACGACCCGGCGCGCTTCACCGAGCAGACGCCGTACAACCCCTCTTCCCCGTACTCGTCCACGAAGGCGGGTTCCGATCTGCTCGTTCGGGCGTGGGTGCGCTCGTTCGGCGTCCGCGCCACCATCAGCAACTGCTCGAACAACTACGGGCCCTACCAGCACGTCGAGAAGTTCATCCCCCGTCAGATCACGAACGTGCTCCGCGGTATCCGCCCGAAGCTGTACGGCACCGGAGAGAACGTCCGCGACTGGATCCACGCCGACGATCACTCTTCGGCCGTCCTCGCCATCCTCGACAAGGGCGAGATCGGCGAGACGTACCTGATCGGCGCGGACGGCGAGAAGGACAACAAGAGCGTCGTCGAACTCATCCTCCAGATCACCGGTCAGCCCGCCGACGCCTACGATCTCGTCACCGACCGCCCCGGCCACGACATGCGGTACGCGATCGACTCGACCAAGCTCCGCACCGAACTCGGCTGGACTCCCACATACGGCGACTTCGAGTCGGGTCTCGCCGCCACCATCGACTGGTACCGCGAGAACGAAGCCTGGTGGGCACCCACCAAGGACGGCGTCGAGGCGTTCTACGCGAGCAAGGGACAGTGACCGCGGTGTCGATCGCCTTCGGCAAGTCCCTGTCCGTCCGCGAGACACCCATCCCGGGTCTCGTCGTCCTCGATCTGCCCGTCCACGGCGACGCCCGAGGATGGTTCAAAGAGAACTGGCAGCGAGAGAAGATGACCGCCGCCGGAGTCGATCTGCCCGACTTCGGTCCGGTGCAGAACAACATCTCGTTCAACGACGCCGTGGGCACGACCCGCGGCATCCATGCGGAGCCGTGGGACAAGTACGTCTCCGTCGCCACCGGTCGCATCTTCGGCGCGTGGGTCGACCTCCGCGTGGGCGAGACCTTCGGTGCCGTGTTCACGACCGAGCTCGACCCATCGACGGCGATCTTCGTTCCGCGCGGAGTCGGCAACTCGTACCAGACCCTCGAAGCCGACACCGCCTACACCTACCTCGTGAACGATCACTGGTCGCCCGACGCGACCTACACATTCCTGAACCTCGCCGACGAAACGTCCGGTATCGAGTGGCCGATCCCCCTCTCCGACGTCGAGATCAGCGCGAAAGACAAGGCGCACCCCCGTCTGGCGGATGTGGTGCCCATGCCGCCGAAGAAGATTCTCGTCACCGGCGCGAACGGCCAGCTGGGCCGCGCGCTGCGCGCCGAGTTCGGTGAGCACCCGTGGATCGAATACGCCGCACGCGACGACCTCGACCTCACGTCCCCCGATTTGGATGGCGCACGCCGCTGGCGCGACTACGGCACCATCATCAACGCCGCCGCGTACACGAAGGTCGATGCGGCCGAGACGCCCGAGGGACGCGTCGAGGCGTGGGCGTCGAACGTCAGCGCCGTCGCGAGCCTGGCCCGCGTCGCCGAAGCGAACGGTGTCACTCTCGTCCATGTGTCGAGCGACTACGTCTTCGACGGGCGCGAGAGCGGTGGCTACGCGGAGGACGCCTCCTTCTCGCCGCTCGGCGTCTACGGCCAGACCAAAGCCGCCGGCGACGCGATCGTGTCCGCCATGTCGAAGCACTACATCGTGCGCACGAGCTGGGTGATCGGGGACGGCGCGAACTTCGTCCGTACCATGGCCTCGCTGGCCGAGCGGGGGATCAGCCCGCGCGTGGTCGACGACCAGCGCGGTCGTCTCAGCTTCACCGATGAGATCGCGCGCGCCGTGCGGCACCTGCTCGACACCGGGGCGCCCTACGGTACATACAACGCGACGAGCGACGGCCCGGAGGTGAGCTGGGCGGACATCGCGCGGCGGGTGTTCGAGCTCACCGCTCACGACCCGTCGAGGATCACGGGTGTGACGACGGACGAGTACTTCGCCGCGGCGACGTCACCGGTCGCCCCCCGACCCCGGACCAGTACGCTGACGCTCGACCGCCTGCGCGCGACCGGGTTCGAACCGTGCGACGGCGACAAGTCGCTGGTCCGGTACCTCGGCGGCTGATCACCCCCACCATGATGAAGGCCGTCGCCCCGGAAGGGTGTCGACGGCCTTCATCATCGCTGCGGTCAGGGAATCGTCACCGTGCGGCACCCCAGGAACGTGTTCGGCCCCGTCACGTCATTGATGGGGTACACGCAAACGGTGTGAGATCCGCTCGTCGAGGCGAAAGTGCTCGTGAAGCCGTGCTGGCTACCCGTGCCGGGGTAGGCGGCTGCGACATCCGGACGCGCGGCATCGGCGCGGATGGGACGACCGACGCCGTCGATGTAGACGTGCACGTCGATGGGTGACGTCGTGTCGGGATCGAACGCCCATCCCGCGACGACGATGGAGCGTCCCGATACGCCGACGTACTCGAGGTTGCCGATCGGAGGTCTCGTGTGATCGGCGACGGTGATTGTCCGGCACCCGATGAGGGCGTTACCGCCCGCACCGTTGTTGATGCCGTAGACGCAGACGGAGGACTGTCCCACGGGGGCCGTCATGGTCTGATCGAAGCCGTGAGTGGGCCCTTGCAGCGGGTAGGCGGCCCCGACATCCGGACGCGCGCCGTCGGCGCGGTAGGCGACTCCCGAGTTGCCGATGTAGATGTGGACCTGTATCGGCGACGTCGTGTCGAGATCCAGAGCCCACCCGCTGACCCGCACCGTGTTGCCGGTGACGGAGACGCTGTCGAGGTAGCCGATAGGCGCGCGGCCGAGATCGGGCACGGGGACCGTGATGTTCTTGCACCCGAGCGACGAATCGCCGCCGGCGCCGGTGTTCACCGCCGTGACGCAGACCGTGTACGTCCCCCCCATGACCGTGGTGGTGGTGACGAAACCGTGAGCGGGGCCGTACATGGGGTAAGCGGCGCCGACGTCGGGGCGATTCGCATCCGCGCGAACGGAGATCTGCGGGTAGTTCGTCACCGTGACGCGGGTCTCGACGGGCGCCGCGGTGTCGGGGTCGATCGCCCAGCCGCTGATGGTCATGTTCGCGCCGTCCACCGTGACCGCGTCGAACGCGCCGATCGGCGCTCGTCCGCGATCGACCGGCGCGCCGACGTCGACGTTGCGACACCCGAGTTGCGTGTTGTCGCCGAGTCCGGTGTTGATCGCGTAGAGACAGACGTTGCGTGTTCCCGGCGAAGCGGCGACGACTCGGCTGAACCCGTGGGCCGCTCCGTAGGCGGGGTATGCCGATGCGACATCCGAACGGGAGAGATTGGCGGTCGTGATCGAACCGACGCCGTCGACGTAGACGTGCACGTCGATGGACGAGGTCGAATCGGGATCGAGCGCCCACCCGGCCACGGAGATGCCCCCCTGGACCGCTGTCACCGCCTCGACGTAGCCAATCGGCGAGCCCGCCATAGCTGTCACCTTCGCGCACCCGATGCGCGCGTCGCTGCCCTGACCGACGTTCACACCGGTCACGCAGACGTTGTTGTCGCCTACGACGGCGGCGGGGACGACCACGGAGAATCCGTGGTTCGCTCCCTTGTCGGGATACGACGCGCCCACATCGGGGCGAGCGGTGTCGGCCCGGAAGGTGGTCACCGTGCCCTCGACGGATACCTGGATGTCGAGGGAGGCGGCGCTGTCGGGATCGATGGTCCACCCGGCCACTCGGAACCCGCCGGGGACGGCGGTGACGGCCTCGAGCGAACCGAACGGACCGTTCGGGTTGCTCGGAACGCGCGTCGATCCGAACCAGTCGGTGAACGTGCGCCAGAAGTTGCGATTGCCGTAGGCGGAGCAGCCATCCCCGGTGCCGTAGAGGTTGTTCAGTGCCGCCTGGTTCGGCACGTAGGGCGTGTAGATGTAGAGCCCTGCCGTTGCCTGGTTCTCGATGTAGACGCGCTGCGTCCCGCAGCCGCCGTTGGGGTTGTACAGGATGTTGTTCCAACGCCCTGACTGGTAACCCCACCATGTCGGGTTGAGGCGGTAGACCTCGAACTGGCGCGCCGCGTAGTACACCTGGTAGAAGAACCCAGCGGTTGCGGCGTCGCACGGCGCGGTATCGGGGCAGCCTTGGCCCGTTGCGGCCGAGTAATTCCATGACGACGGTGCTGTCGAGGTGATGAGCCCCTGTTCCTTCTGCAGGAGGACCAGCAGGGCCTTCTGGCTGATGCCGCACGAGCGAGCGACCTTGTCGATGATCGTCGACGCGCTTTCGTTCGGCGCGCCGGCGTACCCGTTGCAGTACTTGTCGACCGGGCGGTTGTCGGTGTTCTGCCGGTAGTCCTTGACGCAGGTGTAACCCGACTGACAGTTGCGGACCTGACGCTCCATGAACGCCTGAATCTCGGGCGAGCCCATGGCGTTGCCGTCGTAGAAGACGGCGTCGTCGATGATGTTGCCGGGGTTCCAATCAGCAGCGTTGGCGGCCGCGGCGGGTTCGACCGGAGCGACGGTGGCAGGCAACGCGATCGGTGCCGCGACGAGCAGAGCCAGTCCACAGGCCCATGCCGCGACGACCGCCGCCAGACGACGGCGACCGGTGGGACGGATCACGAGGTCGGCTCGACGGTCGTCACCGCGGACTTCGCCGAGGTGGTGCGGGAGGAATACGCGACCTGGAAGGCAGGGTCAGCCGATGAGTCTCCGACGGCGATCGACATCAGACCGCAGTAGGTGACGTCCTTGCCCTCGTTCGCGGTGGACTCGACCTTGGCCCCCGTCGACACCAGGGTGAGTGTGCACGTGCCACCGGACTCGGATACCCCCGGGACCATGGCGGAGACCTGCAGGGCCCCGTCACGCACCTCGGAGGTGATGATGAGGATCTCACCGTTGAACGGCGCGTCGGTCGCCTCGGAGCTCCCCTCGCTCGCGGTGGGGGCCGGGGATGAGGACTCACCGGGGGTCGGCGAACCCGTCGGCGTGGCGCTGGTCTCCGCACCGGTCGGAGTGGGCGTGGTGGAGCCCGGCGTGCTTGCGCACCCGGAGAAGGTCAGTGCGCTGACGGCGAGCAGAAGGGGCAGCACGAAGCGCGCGCGCCGGATGGATGACGGAACGGCCGCGTCGATAGCATTCTTCACGCGATCATTATGCGTGCGACGCCCTGGACACGCTGCCACCCACGCCGCAGGACACCAGGACGTTACCGACGACCCAGCCGGCGTCGGAGGCTGCGCAGCCGCGACCACAGCGGCTGATGCGAATCGAGTTCGTGGCGAAGATCGTCCCGGATCTGCGCGCGCAAGCGGTCGGCCCCGTCTTCTATGCGCCTGTCTACGTGCGCCTTCAGCTCCGCCTGCAGACTCGCCATGTACAGGGGCAGACCCGGCCCCTCGCGACCCACCCACTCCGCGAGCGCGCGGTCGCGGACGCGCGCGTCGTCGACGGCGTGCGCCGCGGTGAGAGCGAACATGCTGTTGGCGTCGAGGCCCGTGGCATCCGGTCTCTGGGTCCAGAAGGCCAGAGCCTCGCCGGGGAGGAAACCGATCTCGCCGGTGCGGAGGATGCGGAGGTACAGGTCCCAGTCCTCGACCGCGTCGAGGGACTCGTCGTACCAGCCGACCTCGTCGTGGATGGAGCGGCGGTACAGCACCGAGATCGGGACCGCCCGGTTGACGCTCATCATCGCGCCGAGCGAGATGCGCTGCATCCCCGCCCAGAAGGGGGCCCGGCCGACCTCGGTCCAGGTGCCGCCGCGCCGCTCCTCGTAGACGATCTCGGTGGGAACGGCGACAGCGGGAGAATCGGCGTGATCGTCCAACCAGGCGACCGTTCGGGCGAGGAACTCGGGATGCCACCGGTCATCGTCGTCGTGGAGCACGACGAGATCGGTCCCCGCATCGCGCACGCCGGTGTTGGCGGCGATGCAGCGACCGCCCTCCCCGTCGGCGATGTGCTGGACCTGCACCGCGTCACGCACGTCGGACGCGGCGACGATCGCCTCGACCTCATCGGGGTCTCCCCCGTCGTTCACGACCACGATGCGGTAATCGTGGAAGGTCTGCGCCGCGACATCCGCCAGCGCGCGGCGGAGGAAGTCGGGGCGCCTGCGGGTCCGGACGACGATTCCCACGCGAGAAGGCATGGGTCCGAGCATAGGGGTGAGGTCGAGTCCGGCCGGTGTCAGCGGCGGCGAGCGGCGATCTCGCGCGCCGCCTGGTCGAGAACGACGGCTCGCGCGTCGAACGAGTGCTCTTCACGCACGCGCGCGGCGATCTGCCGGAGCCGCTCGGCGTCGGGGAAGAGATCGTCGGCGGGGGCCGAGAGCATCTCGACGAGGTGCGCGGTGTCGCGATAGGTGACCACGGCTCCGTCGAACAGATCCTCGAGGCCCTCGACCGGCTCGGAAACGAGACGACCCTCGACCGCGACGACGTCGAACGGACGCAGGGTCATGAACCCTTCCCGCTGCATGTCGGGCCATTGATCGTTCAGGACGATGGATGCCGTTTCGTAGCGCTCCGCAAGACGGTCGTGCGGGATGGACTTCGCGGCGATCGATGACGCGGGCACGAAGTGCGCCCAGTCGGGCCCGTAGACGCGCACGGGAATGCCTGCCTTCACGGGCTCGACCACGCTCGGGCGGACCGCCCCGCGAGTCTTGCCGACGAAAACGATGTCCTCGTCGCGCGGCAGCCCACGGGGGTGGAAGACGTCGGTGTCGGTGCACGGCAGCAGCGTCTCGATCTCGAGGCCCCATCGACGCGCCGCCCGCTCGGCCCAGCCGTGCGACGCGGCGAAGACGCGGTCGAATCCCGCCACCTCTTCGCGGGTCAGGGAGTCGGGGTGGCTGATGATCCACTCGAGGTTCACGCCCGTCGACGTCGACTCGAACGCATACGGCCCGCGGATCGCGACCGAGACGTCGTCGACCGAGCTCGTCGAACGCGCCCGCGCGTCGTACGCATCGACGACGACGGTGTGCCCGAGCCGGCGGAGGGCGTTGGCGAGTCCTCTCGCGAAGTGCGCATCGCCCCAGACGGCGCCCTGCTTGCCGGCGGGCGCGCACATCTTGATCGCCCACCGCCGAGCGTCGGGGTGCGGCCTGATCCAGGTCAGGACGGGCTCGATGCGCCCCGCTTCCGCCTCGCTCCAGCTCTCGACGCGGAACCCGGCGGTCGCGAGCACGCCCTCCGCTCGCGAGCGATCGTCCGCGCCGTGCCGACGAACGCCGCGGGCGGCACGCCTCGCGGGGAAGGCGAAAGCGGGTTCGTCCAGCACCGGGTTCACGCAGGGCAGCGCTCGAAGGGGGAGTTCGTCGCGAACGGTCCGTGAGATCCCGGAAAGGGCGTCGGGTTCTCCCCCATCGAGGGTGTCGAGCGCGCGGCGCAGGATCGCGACGGGCATCGAGAACGTACGGCCGGACAGAAGGGGGACGTCGACCGACGCGGGCAGTCCCGCCAGGTCGTCGCCGGGCAGGCCGGACAACAGGGCGTACGGCCTCTCGCCACCGACGTCAGCGGCCCCGACGGCGTCGATCGTGCCGTCGGGGGCGCGATGAGCCGCGCACACGGCCGCACCCGCGGACGCGTGCGTGACCAGGGTGTCGAGCTGGGCGTCGTCGAACTCCGCTCGGGGGTCGAGGACCGCGATGACGGGTGCAGACGTGCTGCGCACGGCGGCGTCGACCACCGAGAGCCACCTCGTCCCCCGCCGGTGCCCGCTCACGCGCAGCCCGGGCACGAGGTCCGCGAGCAGAGCAGCGGACACCCACTGACTGGCATCCACATCCACGAGGGGAACGAGCACGTCCCACCCGTCGACGCGTTCCGCCGCCTGCACGAGTTTGCGCACGTAACGTCGATCGTGCGCCTGGACGATACGGATCAGGGCGACGTCGCGAGGAGGGGCAACCTGGCCCTTCCGAGTTCCCCGGCGCCACTGGCGAGCGGCGGAGATGGCACGGCGACGGACCTCCTCGACGGTCAGGGTCCACTCGTGACCCGCCACGCGCACCTGCAGACCGTTTTCGCGACGCCCCCACGCCGCCTCGAGCCCGGGACCGCCGTGCTCCGCTCCATAAGCGACTGCATCCCACCACGGGTGGATCGAGATCGTCTCACGCTCGTTCACGAGGTAGGCATACAACGCGGGCACGCGCGTGACCTCGGGCAGCTCCCAGCCCGCGACGACATCGTCGAACAGGGGGTTCAAGCTCATGCCCCGCCGGAAACCGCGGATGACGTAATGCGCGATGGCGACGGATGCCGGCAGCCGACGAAGACCCAGCTGCGCGGCGTAGTACTCCGGGTCGACGAGAGGCGAGGCCGAGATGACGCGGTACCACCACACCCGATCGGCGGCGCGCACCAGCGCCCCTGTCCCACGGGCTTCGCGGAGGCGCCGGATCAGACCTCGAAGGCGCGAACGCTGCATGGCTCCATAGTAGAAGCCGACGCCCGCCTCACAGCTCCGCGTGCAGCGCCCACACCCGGTCGGCCGAGGCTCCCCAGGCGAATCCCTTGGCACGGTCGCCGGCCAGTACGCGCAAGCGCTCGGCGTCCTCCCCCAGGGCTCGCGAGAGTGCGGCCCCGAGCTCGTCGGCCGGGGCGAAGGCGGCGGCATCGGCGAGGACCTCGTGGAGGACGGGACTGTCGACCGCCGCGACGGGGATGCCCACGGCGAGGGCGTCGACCGCGCGCCACGGCCAGTCCGCGCGCGCGGACGAGGCCACGAACGCCGCCGCGTGCGAGAGCACGGCCGCCCGGTCCCAGCGGTCGAGCGCGCCGCGGGCGTGCACGCGCCCCTCGGCCAGCCCCGCGGCGGCGGCGAGCTCGATCACGGCGGGCTCGTCACCCTCGGGCACGTCGAGGACGACGACGTCGCCCTCCCATCCCGAGGCGACGACGGCGGTGAACGCGCTCCCGAGGGCGTCCGAAGCCGCGCTCCCCCCGGCTGCCGCGACGAAGGTCTGTGGCAGGTCGAGGGCGCGCAGGCGCCCGACGGCGTCGGAGGGCACGCGCAGTCCCGCGGCGGGAGCGCCGCCGATCACGCGCAGCTTCTTGACGAGCTTGGGCTTGGCCACCTCGGCGAGGCGCTCGGCCATCGCGTGCGTGGGCACGATCACCGCGTCCGCGTGCTTGGTCACGCGCGAGAGCAGCGCGCGGCCGGCGAGGACCTCGGCCTTGGGCAGTTCGTCGGGGGTCTCCCACGCGCGCAGGTCCCACATGGTCACCACGATCTGGTGCGTCTCGTTGACGCGGTCGTGGCGCACGAGCGGCGCGAGCGGGGTCGGCGAATGGATGAGTCCCTTGCCGATTCCGGGGGCGACGCCGAGCTGCCAGGATGCCGCGAGCTCGCGGCGACGCATCGACAGACGGGTCTCGGAGCTCAGGCCGGCGATGGCCTCACCGTCGGGGATCCCGGGTGAGGGGACGATCGCGCCGACGTCGCACCCGCGGGGGGCTGTGGCGATGAGGGCCTCGGTCAATGAGGCGGATGCCTCGGCGAGGTCGAGCGAGGTCGGGGCGACGAGCTGGTCCAGCACGACGCGCAGGGTCACGGTCACGAGGAGGGCGCCTCCGTCTCGGTGGGCGGGTGCAGTTTGTCGTGCACCATCTGCTGCACCTGGGCGAAGTCGGGGTCGAACTCGTCGACACCACCCGCCGGGGTCAGCTCGAGGGTCCCGACCGGCTGGCCCTTCGCCTCGAGGGCGAGGTTCACCAGGGTCGGGGCGATGAGCCCCTGCGGCAGGTCGGTCTCGACGATGTTGGTTCCGGCGGTGGCCACGTCCTGGAAGTGCGCGAGCACGTTCTGCGGGGTGGTCTGCGCGAGAATCGCCTCCTGCAGCTCGCGCTGGCGGCGCATGCGGTCGAAATCGCTCGTCGTGTACCGCGAGCGGGCGTACCACTGGGCGGTGTCGCCGTTCATGTGCTGCTGCCCGGGCTCGATCCAGCCGAAGGCCCAGTCGTCGACCGGCTGACCGTCGTAAGCGGGGCCGCCCTTGGGCAGGCGTTCCTTGACGTCGATGTCGACGCCGCCGAGCGCGTCGACGAGGTCGGCGAAGCCCTTCATGTCGATCAGCACGTAGTACGGGATCTGGATGCCCATGATCCCCTCGGCGGCATCCTTCGTCGCCTCGATCCCGGGCTCGGATCCCCGCGAGACCGCGTCGGGGTAGAGCTTGTTCCCGTCCTGGCACACCTCGACCTCGGTACGGAGCTGATTGATGCCACTCCCCCAGCCGCAGGTCGCGTTGGCGTATCCGGTGTGTCCGTCGGGGTACTTGTCCTGCATGGGTCCCGGTGCGAACGGGAAGTGCGGCATGTCGCGCGGAATGCCGGTGATCGTCGTCGCCCCGGTGTCGGCGTTGATCGAGACGACCGAGATGCTGTCGAAGCGCATGGAGTCGCGCCCCTCGCCGGAGTCGGCACCCAGAAGGAGGATGTTGTAGTACCCGTCGGACGGCGGGACGACGGGGGCGGACTGCGCGAACAGCTCCGAGAAGGTGTCGCGGGTCGTTCCCGCCGCCTGTGCCGCCCACGCCGCGCCCGAACCGGAGACGACGAGCAGCGCCACCGAGACGACGGCGATGGCCACACGGGACAGGGGCCCGACCTTGACGAGTCGAACCAACCGCAGCGTGTCGATGGTCAGCACGATCCAGAGCACGGCGTACGCGATGAGGGCGATCTGCACCAGCGTCAGCGGCAGCGGACGGAACCACGACAGGAAGTCGGGGATGAACGATCCGGTCGCCAGGGCGAACAGTCCGCTGGGCATGAGCAGGGCTCCGAGACCGGCGAGCACCAGGATCGTCCACATCGCGAGGGTGGCGCCGAGGCCGAACCGGCCGAGGCGCCTGTTGCCCGCCAGAACCTGAGCGGAACCGGGAAGCAGGAAGTTGAGCGCGACGAGCCACCACCCGCGACGGGTCATGACCGCCCGCGAGTTCGCGTCGGGATGACGCATCGGGCGCTGCTCGACGACGTGCGCCTGAGAGCGGGGCCGGGCGGCGGCAAGCGTCATAGGGAGTCCTTCAGACGACGATTCTTCTCTTCGACCTGCGCCTCGAGATCGCGCGCGTAGGCCTCGACGCGCTCGGCGAGCGCGGTGTCGGCGCTGCCGAGGATCCGCGCGGCGAGGAGGCCGGCGTTCTTCGCCCCGTTGATCGAGACGGTGGCCACGGGGATACCCGCGGGCATCTGGACGATCGAGAGCAGCGAGTCGAGGCCGTCGAGCGTCGCCAGCTGCACGGGGACGCCGATGACGGGGAGGGCGGTGACGGATGCCAGCATGCCCGGCAGGTGCGCGGCTCCCCCGGCCCCCGCGATGATGGCGCGCAGCCCGCGTCCGCGCGCCTCGCGCCCGTAACGGACGAGTTTGTCGGGGGTGCGGTGGGCGGAGACCACCTCGACCTCGTGCGGGATGCCGAACTCGGTCAACACCTCGCTGGCGGCGTTCATCACGCGCCAGTCGGAGTCGGAGCCCATGACGACGCCGACCACGGGCGTCTCGGAAGAATGCAGCGGCCGGGTCACCGGTCCAGGGTAGGGCGGCTCGCTGGAAGATCTCGGAACGGCGCGCTCAGTCGAAGAACGCGGCGGCCGCGCGACCCTCGTAGACGACGTCGTCGAGGTCCTCTCCGATGACGTTGACATGGCCCACCTTTCGGCCCGGGCGCGGGGCCTTGCCGTAGGTGTGGATCTTCGCGGCGGGGTGTGCGGCCATGGCGGCGGCGAAACGCTCGTCGAGGCCGCCCTCGGCGGGGCCGCCCAGGAGGTTGATCATGACCGTCCACGGGGCCACGGCATCCGTCGATCCCAGGGGCAGGTCGAGGACCGCGCGCAGGTGCTGCTCGAACTGGCTCGTGATCGCGCCGTCCTGCGTCCAGTGACCGCTGTTGTGCGGGCGCATGGCGAGTTCGTTGATCAGGATGCGTTGGTCGCTCGTCTCGAACAGCTCGACGGCGAGCATGCCGGTCACCCCCAGCCCCTCCGCGACCGCGACGCCGATCTCGGCGGCGACGCGCTGGACGCGGGCGTCGGCTCGGGGCGCCGGGGCCACGACCTCGGCGCAGACCCCTCCGCGCTGCACGGTCTCGACGACGGGGTACGCGCGCACCTCGCCGGAGGGGCGTCGGGCGACCTGCTGGGCCAATTCGCGGGTGAAGTCGACCAGTTCCTCCGCGAGCAGGGCGCCGCCGTTGCCGTCCTCGGCGAGGGCTGCGAACCAGTCGTCCGCTTCGGTGGCGGCGGAGACCACCCGCACGCCCTTGCCGTCGTACCCGCCGCGTGGCGTCTTCACGACTGCGCGGCCGCCGTGCGCGTCGAGGAAGTCCTGCAGTTCGGATGCCGTGGACACGGCGGCCCAGTCGGGCTGAGGGAGCCCCAGCTCGGCCATCTTCGCGCGCATGACGAGCTTGTCCTGAGCGACGCCGAGGGGGGCGGGTCCGGGGTGGACGGCGACGCCGGCGTCGACCAGGGCGGCCAGCACATCCTGCGGCACGTGCTCGTGGTCGAAGGTGATGACGTCGACGTCACGGGCGAAGGCGAGAACCGCCTCGGCGTCGCGGTAGTCGCCGACGGCGGTCGCGGCGAGTGCCGCCGACATGCCCTCGTCCTCCGCGAGGACGCGGATCTCGACCCCCAGCTCCACGGCGGGCGCGATCATCATCCGCGCCAGCTGTCCGCCACCGACCACTCCGACTCGCAGCGCCATGCCGCTCCTTCCGTCGGCATCCATTCTGTCGGGCCGCCCGCGAGGGCGCGAGCCGGTCCGGATGACCGGGCGATGGGGTGGGAGCCATCCGCCGGCGCACCTGGCTCTGAACACAACGCAGGAGATATGCGAAGCGCGACCCCGACCGCAGCGCCATCTCGGTCGAAGGAGCGTGCATCTCCTGCGTGAGGTCGTCGGGGGGCGGGTCAGCCTGCCGGGGCGAGCGGTGGCCGCGGCGCGGTCAGAGCCCGCCGACGGCGCCCGAGCCGAAGGTCTGCGCGTCGCGGTGGGCGAGGATCTGGTTGACCTCGACCTGATCGACGAGCGTCTCGTGCACGAGCACCGCGTGCGGGATGTTCTTCAGGCGCAGCGGAGGCTCGACGCCGTTCGAGAGCGAGAGCGTGCCTGCGCCCCACATCCGCTGCAAGATGCCGCGCCGCATCTCGATGGCGTATCCGCGCACGTGGGAGACTTCGCGTCGGTTGGCGCCGAACGGGCCGGAACGCTCGATCACGCGGCGCGTCGTGATGGTCCAGGTGTGCGAGAGCCACACGAGGTAGGGGATGACCACGAGCAACAGGACGAGCACGCCCGCCGCGGTCAGCAGCATCCAGTTCTCGTAGGGCGTGGGCAGATTGTCGTAGAAGAAGGCCGTCGCCCCCGCGACGCCGATCAGGACGAGCGCCGACCAGAACAGACGCCGCCCGTGCGAGCGCAGTCGGGCGATGCGCAACTCGGGCGCGGTCGTTCCCGGCGCTGGCATCCGTGGGCGCCCGATCGAGTTCGACGGCTGGGTCACGGTCTCATTGTGCGCCGCGCGGGCCGCGGCGGGCCGGTGCCACGCGGGGCGCCTCGCCGTCAGCGGACGTGGACCACGTCTCCGGCCGAGACGACGGTCTCGATGGTGCCGGCCTCGACGACGAGGCGCCCGTCCCGGTCGAGGCGCGTAGCCGTGCCCTGCAGGGTGGAGCCGTCGGGCATCGCGACGGTCACCTCTTTGCCGACGGTGACGCAGAGCTTCTCGATCTCGGAGTGCACGCGCTCGAGGTCGTCGTGCACGAGGCGCGCGAGCATCTTGCCGAGATCGTCGAGGTAGTCGGCGAGGAGGCGGTCGTCGTCGCACTCCGCGCCGATCGCGGCGAACGAGGTCGCGGTGGTGACCGGGAGATCGGCGCGGCTCATGCGCGTGTTGACGCCCGCCCCGACAACGACGGTGTCGGCCGCGCCGGGTACGACCTCGGCCAGGATGCCGCAGATCTTGCCCCCGTCGACGAGCACGTCGTTCGGCCATTTCAGCTCGGCCGTCCCGCCGTGGCCGGTGAGCTGGGCGCGCACCGCCCGGGTCATGGCGGCTCCTGCAACAAGCGGAATCCACCCGCGCTGGGCGATCGGGATCATCGCCGCGTCGACGATGACCGAGACGGCCAGCGCGGTTCCGGCCGGTGCCGTCCAGCTGCGGTCGAGCCGCCCGCGCCCGGCGCGCTGGTCGTCGGTCACCAGGAGCGACAGGTGGGGCCAGCCCTCGGGATCGGCGGTGACCGCCGCGATCACGTCGGCGTTCGTGGAGTCGGTCGTCTCGACGACCTGCACGCGCGGGCTGTGGGCGGCGGCGAGCGGGTATCCGGCGGCGGGGATCGGCATGAGCACACCCTAGAGAACGCGCCGGGTCCACGGCATCCTCTTGCGCTCGGCGCGGCGGACGGACACGGCGGCACATGAGCGGATGCCACAGTGCCTCGCGCATTCGCTTGTGCGCACCCTCCAACGCGGGCGCCGATGCGGTCGCTAGGGTGGAAAGCGTGACCGACCAGCCCGATCTCTTCACCACCGCCGGCAAGATCGCGGACCTGCGCAACAGGTTCCAGGAGGCGGTCGTCGACGCCGAAGCCGCCGCCCGCGACAAGCAGCACGCGAAGGGCAAGCTCACCGCCCGCGAGCGCCTCGAGATGCTGGTCGACCCCGGCTCCTTCGTCGAGCTCGACGAATACGTGCGCCACCGCACCTCCGCGTTCGGCATGGACAAGTCGCGCCCCTACGGCGACTCGGTCGTCACCGGCACCGGCACGATCCACGGCCGGACCGTCGCGGTGTACGCGCAGGACTTCTCGACCTTCGGCGGCTCGCTCGGCGAAGTCGCCGGCGACAAGATCATCAAGGTCATGGAGCTGGCGCTGCGAAGCGGCATCCCGATCATCGGCATCCTCGACTCCGGCGGAGCCCGCATCCAGGAGGGCGTCGTCGCCCTCGGCAAGTACGGCGAGATCTTTCGCCTGAATACCGCCGCATCCGGAGTCATCCCCCAGATCTCGATCATCATGGGACCCGCCGCCGGTGGAGCGGTGTACTCCCCCGCCCTCACCGACTTCGTCATCATGGTCGACAAGACCAGCCAGATGTTCGTCACCGGCCCCGACGTCATCAAGACCGTCACCGGCGAAGACGTCGGCATGGAGGAGCTCGGCGGAGCCCACACCCACAACACCCGCTCGGGTGTCGCGCACTACCTCGCCGACGACGAGGACGACGCGATCGACTACGCGCGCGGCCTCATCAGCTACCTTCCCGACAACAACCTCGCCGAGATCCCGGTCTACGACACCCCCTTCGAATTCGAGACGACGGATGCCGATCGATCGCTGAACATCGTCATCCCCGACTCCCCGAATCAGCCCTACGACATCCACACCGTGATCGACGGCATCGTGGACGCGGCGGAGTTCCTCGAGGTGCAGCCGCTGTTCGCCCCCAACATCGTGATCGGCTTCGGCCGGATCGAGGGCCGCACGGTCGGCATCATCGCCAACCAGCCCTCGCAGATGGCCGGAACGCTGAACATCGACGCGGGCGAGAAGGCCAGCCGCTTCGTGCGGTTCTGTGACGCCTTCTCGGTGCCGATCGTCACCCTCGTCGACGTGCCCGGCTACCTCCCCGGCACCGACCAGGAGTGGACCGGCGTCATCCGCCGCGGCGCGAAGCTGCTGTACGCCTACGCCGAGGCCACGGTGCCCCTGGTGACGGTGATCCTGCGCAAGGCCTACGGCGGCGCGTACATCGTCATGGGCTCCAAGCAGCTGGGCGCCGACATCAACCTCGCCTGGCCCACGGCCGAGATCGCCGTGATGGGAGGTCAGGGCGCGGTCAACATCCTCTATCGCGGCGAGATCAAGCGGGCCGAAGAGGCCGGCGAAGACGTCGCCGCCGTGCGCACGCGCCTGGCGAACGAGTACACGTACAACGTGGCATCCCCGTTCCTGGCCGCCGAGCGCGGCGAGCTCGACGGGATCATCGAGCCGGCGCAGACGCGCGTTTCGATCGCCAAGGCCCTGCGCGCGCTGCGCAACAAGCGCGCGAGCCTGCCCGCGAAGAAGCACGGGAACATCCCCCTGTGAGCGACACCGTCGACGCCGGCGCCTCCCGACCCATCGTCGCGGAGGTCGTGCGCGGCACGCCCACCGAAGAGGAATTGGCCGCGGCGATCGTCGTGGTGAGCGAGTCCTACGTGCGCGAGGTGGCCGAGGCCACGGTTCCCGACGAGACGCCGCGCTCCCGGTGGGAGCTGTCGGCACGCGGCCTGCGCACCCCGCTGAACCGCACCGCCGGGTGGCACGGCTTCGCCGGCTGACACCCGTTCGAAATGTCCCCCGAAATACCTACAGACGGGTGAGGGAGACTGCCGAATACTGGAGGAGCTGGAACGCATCACGCGTTCGGTCGGACCGCTCCTTAGAGCCGGATTCGACCGCGCGGACGGTTTTCGGGTAACCGTTCGCACGGGTGAGGGGCAGGCGCATTCGCCGCCCCTCACCCTCATCCTCTTCCCCCGCGGAGGGCATGGCAGCGTCGACGGACCCCCCTCACGTCGTCGCCGCCGGCCGCGGGTGGGCGCAGGCGCAGGGCTGGATCACCCCCGAGATCATGGTCCGCAGCGCCGCCGCCGGCGGCTCAGCGCGGGCGACGGATCTCGCGCCAGAGGTCGACCTGATCGTCGTCTCCCCCGGCGCTGCCACCACTCGAGCGCCCGACGATCGTGACGGCGATCTCGTGGTGCGGAGAGGTGCGGATGATCACGCGCTCCGAGACGGACTCCCGCAGGATGCCCGCCAGCTCCGAGCGGATCCCCTTCAGATCGGCGGCGCCGAGTCCCTCGAGACCACCCTCGTCGAAGAGACTCACCGCGGACCCCCGTCGGCGCGCGGCGTCGATCTCGGCCCGCACGTCGTCGTCGAGCAGGCGGTTGCCCCGCAGCTCATCGCGCAGGCTGGCCTCGGCGCGTCGAGCGGCCTGCTTGTCCGCCGCGCGCAGATTGCCGCCGTTCTCGATGGTGCGGGCGAGGATGGGGCCAGCCGCCTGCAGGGCGCGCTGAACGTGAAGTCGACGCTCCCGTTGCCGGCCGCTCTGCGAGGCCTGCCACGCGGATGCCGCTTGCTGGAGCTCGGCGAGACGCTCGGCGTCCCGCGCCGCGCGGTCGAGGGCGATGGTCACGAGCTGCGCCGCGGTCACCCAGACGATCGAGCCGACGAGGCCCAGACTGAGCGCCTGCAGCGGCCCCAACCAGAACGACGTCGACACGGCGAGGATCAGCATCCCGACCCACGCGACGATGGGGCGGCGCCGCACCATGATGATCGTCATCAGCGCGCCGACACCGCCGATCACCCACGTGACGAAAGGCTGCGTGCGACCGGCCTCGGTGACCGCGAGGAACGGCGCGTTCGACACGACGATCGCCACCACGAGCGCGAGAACGACCCCCCAGGCTGGCAGTCGCGCACCCGACGTCGGTGCCGGCTGTCCCCGCCTGCCACGCGCTCCGATCGCGAAGATCCACAGCCACGTCACCGGGAGGTAGAGCACCAGGGCCGCCACGATGAGCCACCCCCGCTCGACGGTCTCGGGAGAGGTCCAGATGAGGCCGCGCGCGGCGAGGTAGGCGGTGAAGGCCAGTCCGATGACCGACAGGATGGCGCGAACGGTCACCAGCGGTCTCCGCTCTCCCACTCGAGGGTCACCGTGGTGCCGCCGGGGTGGGAGTCGATCTCGCTACGACCGCCCACGGCCGCCAGTCGCGCGTCGATCGAACCGCGGATGCCGAGCCGGTCGGCCGGGATGGCGGCGACGTCGAAGCCGGGGCCCGTGTCGCGAACGCGGACCGACACGCTCCCCGGGGAGGCGTAGCCCGTCAACTGCACCGTGAGGCCTTGCGCGTCGGCGTGCTGAACCGCGTTGGCGACGGCCTGCATCGCCGCGAGCACGAGAGCGCGGGCGATCCGCCCGGGGACGTGCGGTGTGCCCTCGTCGACGTGGCGGACGACGGCCAGGTCGACCCCGAGCTCGCGAGCGGCGGCCTCGATGTCGTCGGCCAGACGCAGCGCGGGGACCGGCTCGTCGCTTCCTTCGAGGGAGTCCTTCTCGGCGTTCGCCAGCCGGGTCAGCGCCTCACGCGCCATGCTGACAGCGAGAGTGCGCTCGCGCGGGGTCGTGGCGCGGTCCGCCGCGAGCAGGGCACCCAGAACGCTGTCGTGCATGAGAGCCGCCACCGCGACCCGTTCGTGCTCGGTCGCGGCCGTCGCGGCCGCGGCCGCGTAGCTCGACACCGCCGACGCGCGGGCTTGGTCGACGTTCGCGGCGATCGAGCGGTACATCCAGCCGAGGGTCACCAGGACGCTGCCGAGGATGAGCGCGAACGACACGTCGAGCGAAATCGGCAGGATGAACTCCCCCCGCCCACCGGCCTGCAACAGGCGCACCACCCCGAACAGCAGCGGGGCCGCGACCGTCCAGACGATCTGCAGCGAGAGGGGGAACGCCACGACGGTCGCGACCGTGGCGACGTTGATCAGGTAGAAGATCCAGGGGTTCTCGGTGGGCACCGGCGTAGGTCCGCCGGCGGTCGCGACAGGCCAGAACGCGAGGGCGAGCATGAAGACGACCGCGAAGACACCCGAGAACACCCGCGCGAAGCGTCCCACGGTGCAGGCGACGATCATCGCCACCAGCGGCACGAAGACCGCGAAAACGAGAGGCATGTGCCACCCGGCCGCCTCGTCTCCCGGGCCGAACGCGGCGACGAACGCCTGCAGCCCCAGCACGAGCGAGCCCGGGCCGACAATCAGGGTGATGACGCGCTCGATCCGCGTCTGCGTGAACGCCCCCTGCTCGGCCTGCCCCTCGCGGGTGTGGGGGATCCGCCCCCAGGCTTCGTCGAGCACGGACCGATGATTCTCAGCCATGGCGGGGAGCATCATCGGGTGCGTCCTGCAGGATGCCGTCCTCCATGGCGCGCCGCAGCAGGTCGACCTTCGTCGGTGCCGGGCGCCCCACCTCGACGTACTTCACGCGGACGCGGGTGATGTTCTCCTTCGCCGTGGAATACGCGACGCCGAGCCGATCGGCGACGGCCTTGAGCGGAAGGCCCGCGGCGTACAGGCGCAGGACCTCGCGCTCGCGCGCGGACAACTGCGCGTCGGCGAACTCCCGATCGCCTTCGACGGCACTCGCCCACTCGACGTTGTCGAGCACCTCGCCCCGGGCGACGGTGCTGATGGCACCGAGCACCTCGTGCGTCGGCGACGACTTGCTGACGATCCCCGCGGCGCCCGCGGCGAGTGCCTCGCGCACCGCGGCGGCACGGTCGGCGACGCTGTGGATGATGACGCTGGAGCCGTCGCGGACGACGCGGTCGACGTTCTCGGAGACCGTGGTGCCGTCACCGAGCGTCAAGTCGAGCACCACGACGTCGGCGGGGTTCGCGGCCGCGGCCTGACGCCAGGACAGGTACGAGGCGACGTTCGCGCCCGAGAAGACGACCTCGGTGGCCTCGGTGCGCGCGAGGGCGGCCTCCAGCCCGAGTCGGACCGACTCGTGGTCATCGATGAGGGCGACGCGCGTCATCCCCACATCGTATCGGCGCGCGGGCCGCCGCGCGGGGGAAGGTCGCGCGACCCGGCGCGTCAGCGGCGCAGCACCGTGACGGCCTCGACGTGGTGCGAGTTCGGGAAGAGGTCGACGCCCCGGATGCCGCGCTCGGCGCGGTAACCGAGTTCGGCGAACAGCGCCAGGTCGCGAGCGAGGGCCACGGGGTCGCACGCGACGTAGACGACGGCGGACGGGGACAGCGCGGCGATGCCCTCGACGGCAGCGCGGCCAGCGCCCGCCCGCGGCGGGTCCAGCAGCACGACGCCGCGTTCCAGGCGCTCGCGTTCGCGTTCGGAGGCGCTCGCGGCCAGGTTCTGGACGTAGCGATCGACCCGCGCCGTCTCGGCCCGGGCGCCGACCCACTCGGCGAGGTTCTCGCCGGCGTGCTCCGTCGCCCGGGGGTCGGATTCCACGCTCACCACGCGCGTCGACGACCCGCCCAGCTCGGCCAGCGCTGCGGCGAAAAGGCCCACGCCGCCGTAGAGGTCGAGGTGCATCGCCTCGGGGTCAAGGGCGCCGACCGAAGCGGTGAGCTCCGCCGTCACGAGAGAGGTCAGCGTGGGCGCGGCGAGACGGTGCACCTGCCAGAACCCGCCCGCATCGACGCGGAAGACGCGCTCACCGACGATCTCGTCGACGACCTCGGGGGCAGCGGTCGAGCGCTCGCCCTCGGGCCGCGGCAGGACGCGCACGCGTCCGTCGGCCGGCTGGACGAGGTCGATGCGCCCGGGGCGCGCTCCCCCGCGCACCTCGTCGGCCGCACGCGCGACGGCCTCGGTCGCGAGAGGGAAGTCGGGGGTCTCGACGACGTGGTGCGACCGCGCGGCGTAGGCGCCCACCCGGCCCCGGTCGTCGACGTGGAGGCTCACGCGCGTCCGCCAGCCGGTTCCGTCGACGGACTCGGGGTGATCGGCGTCGCCGGCGGGGCGCACGTCAACCGGCAGCTCGAGCCGGCCCACGCGCTCCATGGCCTCGCGGATCACGCGCTCCTTGAGGGCGCGCTGGTGCGCGAGGTCGATGTGACCGAACTCGGCCCCGCCCACGCGTTCCGCCGGATCCACATCGATATCGGCGGAACGCCAGACGTGCGGACGGCGCTGGGGAGCGGCATCCACCACCTCGACCGCCTCGGCCCGCCAGAACGACTTCTTGCGGGTGTCGGTCAGCCGTGCGCGGACGCGTTCGCCCGGCATCGTGTCCGAGACGAAGACGACCCGCCCCTCGTGCCGTCCGACGAAGACACCGCCGTGGGCGATGCCGGTGATGTCGAGTTCGATGAGGTCGCCGTCGTGCATTCTCCGAGCCTGTCATATGCGGCCGGGAGACCGCCCGGGGTAGGCGCAGCGACGCCCGACCGCCCCGGTGGGAGGCCCCTGGGACCCGTCGAAGTGTCCGAGCCGCGGAGAGCGCCGCCCCCGAGCGTGGGTAGCGTTGTCGCATGCGCGTGTGCTTGGCATCCACCTCTCCCGCTCGTCTCATGCTGCTGCGCCAAGCGGGTATCGAGCCCGAGGCGCGGGCACCCCAGGTCGACGAAGAAGGCGTGATCGCCGAGGTCGAGGCGGCCGAGGCGCGGCGCCTGCCCGCCCCCGAGCACGTGCTGCTGCTCGCGCGGCGCAAGGCCGCCGACGTCGCGCACCGCCTGCGCGCGGAGGAGCCCGACTTCGACGGTTTCGTCATCGGCGGCGACTCGATGTTCGCCCTCGGCGACGAGATCCTCGGAAAGCCGTACACCCCGGATGCCGCGACCGCGCGCTGGCGCGGAATGCGGGGGCGCACCGGGGTGCTGCACTCCGGGCACAGTGTCTTCCGCCTCTCCCCCGGCTCCGAGCCACGGGAGGCGTTCGCCGTCGCCGAGGCCTCGGTGACCTTCGCCGCCGACGTCGATGACGACGAGATCGCCGCGTACGTGGCGACCGGCGAACCGCTTCTCGTGGCGGGCGCGTTCACGGTCGACAGCCTCGGTGGGGCGTTCATCGAACGCGTCGACGGAGACCCCTCGACGGTGGTGGGCATGTCGCTCTCGACGGTCCGTCGACTCGTGCGCGAGCTGGGAGGCTCGTGGACCGACCTGTGGAACCGTTCGTAGACTCCCTCACACGTTTTTCGGCGTTTCTTATCGAGGAGGGTCAAAAGGCCGGGGTGACCCCTCGCTAGGCTGGGAGGATGCCGAAGATCGCCAAGGTCCTTGTCGCCAACCGCGGCGAGATCGCCGTCCGAGTCATCCGCGCCGCCCGTGATTCCGGGAAGGCCTCCGTCGCGGTCTACGCCGATCAGGACCGCGACGCCCTGCACACCCGCCTCGCCGACGAGGCCTACGCCCTCGACGGTGCGACCAGCGCCGACACCTACCTGTCGATCGAGAAGATCCTCTCGGTCGCGCGCCGCTCCGGCGCCGACGCCGTACACCCCGGTTACGGCTTCCTCGCCGAGAACGCCGACTTCGCCCGCGCCGTGATCGGTGCCGGCCTCATCTGGATCGGCCCCTCGCCCGACGCCATCGAGGCCCTGGGCGACAAGGTCACCGCGCGCCACGTGGCCGAGAAGGTCGGCGCACCGCTGGCCCCCGGAACCCCCGGCCCCGTCTCGGGCGCCGACGAGGTCATCGCGTTCGCCAACGAGGTCGGCCTGCCGATCGCCATCAAGGCCGCGTACGGCGGCGGCGGACGCGGACTGAAGGTCGCGCGCGAGCTCGACGAGGTCGCCGAGATGTTCGAGTCGGCCACGCGCGAAGCGGTCGCCGCCTTCGGCCGCGGCGAGTGCTTCGTCGAGAAGTACCTCGACAAGCCGCGTCACGTCGAGACGCAGTGCCTGGCCGATGCCGCCGGCAACGTCGTGGTCGTCTCCACCCGCGACTGCTCGCTGCAGCGCCGCCACCAGAAGCTCGTCGAAGAGGCCCCTGCGCCGTTCCTGACCGACGAGCAGAACGCCATCCTGTATTCGGCGTCGAAGGCCATCCTCAAGGAGGTCGGCTACGTCGGTGCCGGAACCTGCGAGTTCCTCATCGGCGCCGACGGCACGATCTCGTTCCTCGAAGTCAACACCCGCCTGCAGGTCGAGCACCCCGTCTCCGAAGAGGTCACCGGCATCGACCTCGTGCGCGAGCAGTTCCGTGTCGCCGAGGGCGAGGAGCTCGGCTACGACGACCCCGCGCCCGTCGGCCACTCGATCGAGTTCCGCATCAACGGCGAAGACCCGGGTCGCGGGTTCCTCCCCCAGCCGGGACCGATCCACGTCTTCAAGACGTTCGGCGGCCCCGGCATCCGTCTCGACTCCGGCGTGACCGCGGGCGACAGCGTCTCGGGCGCGTTCGACTCGCTGCTCGCGAAGATCATCGTGACCGGCCGCGACCGCGCCGAAGCGCTCGAGCGCTCGCGCCGCGCCCTCGACGAGTTCGAGGTCGCCGGCATGCCGACCGTCATCCCCTTCCACCGCAAGGTCGTCCGCGACCCCGCCTTCACCGCCGAGAACGGCGAGTTCGGCGTCTTCACGCGCTGGATCGAGACGGAGTTCGTCAACGACATCCCCGCGTGGGACGGCGAGCTCGAGGCCCCCGCCGCAGCCCCCGGCCGCCACACGGTGGTCGTCGAGGTCGGCGGCAAGCGCCTCGAGGTGAGCCTGCCCGATCGCATCACGGCCGCAGCCCCGCAGGTCGGTCGTCCGGCCGCCGCTCCCCCGTCTCGCCGCGCCCACGGCGCCTCGCCCACGGCCGGCGCCACCGGCGACGCGGTGAAGTCGCCGATGCAGGCCACCGTCGTCAAGGTCGCCGTCGAAGAGGGCCAGCAGGTCGTCAAGGGCGACCTGGTCGTGGTCCTCGAGGCGATGAAGATGGAGCAGCCCATCCAGGCCCACAAGGACGGCACGGTCGCGGGCATCGACGCCGCGGCCGGCACGACTGTCGCCGCGGGGCACCAGCTGCTGCTGATCAGCTGACGAGGCCTTTCGTCCGCACGGCGCCGCGCTCCTCCGGGGGTGCGGCGCCGTCGTTCGTGCGGCGCGCATTCAAAAACGCGCGCTGCACCCGCAAACGCACGCCGAAAGCGTTTCTCGGTGTAGGGAGCGTTTATCGACGACCCCGCCCGCCGGGGCACCGACGGGCGACGGATACCGCGAGGCCGCGGCATCCGGAATGCTCACTTCCTGCACCGGACGCTCGCCCTCGCCGGTGGCGCCCCGCCCCGCGATAAACGCGCGCTGCACCGGCAAACGCACGCCGAAAGCGTTTCTCAGTGCAGGGAGCGTTTATTGACGACCCCGCCCCGCCGGGACACCGACGGGCGACGGATACCGCGAGGCCGCGGCATCCGGATGCGCTCAGTCCTCGCCGGGGTCGTCGCGGTCGACGATGTGCATGGCCCGCGCGGCGTCGGTGATGCTCGAGGTCAGCGACGGGTACACCGCGAACACGCGGGCGACCTGGTCGACGGTGAGGCGGCGCTCGACCGCGATCGCGATCGGGTAGATGAGCTCCGACGCCTTGGGGCCGACGATCACGCCGCCCATGACGGTGCCGCTGCCCTCGCGGGCGATCAGCTTGACGAAGCCGTCGGTGATGCCCTGCATCTTCGCGCGGGGGTTCGCCGAGAGCGGGAGCTTGCGCACCTTGCCGGCGATCCGCCCCTCGGTGATGTCCTGCTCGCTGAAGCCGACCGTGGCGATCTCGGGCGCGGTGAAGATGTTGGCCGTGATGCGGCGCGTCTCGAGCGGGATCACGATGTCGCCGAGGGCGTGGAAGATGGCCTGGCGCCCCTGCATCGAAGCGACGGATGCCAGGGGGTAGAAGTTCGTGCAGTCGCCGGCCGCGTAGATGTTGGGCACGGACGTGCGCGCGACGCGGTTGACGCGGATGTGACCGGATGCCGTCATCTGCACCCCCGCCTGCTCGAGTCCGATGCCCGCGGTGTTGGGGATCGACCCGACCGCCATGAGGCAGTGGCTGCCCTCGATGGTGCGGCCGTCGGAGAGGGTGACGGTGACGCCTTCGCCGGTGTTGACGACCGAATCGGCCCGCGCCTTCGCGAGCAGGGTCATGCCGCCGCGCTGGAACACGCGCTCGAGCACGGCCGCGGCATCCTGATCCTCTCCCGGGAGCACCTGGTCGCGGCTCGAGACGAGCGTGACCTTGGCACCGAGGTTCATGTACGCCGAGGCGAACTCGGCGCCGGTCACACCCGAGCCCACCACGATGAGGTGCGAGGGCACCGACTTCATGTTGTACAGCTGCGTCCACGTGAGGATGCGTTCGCCGTCGGGCTGCGCCGACGGCAGTTCGCGCGGCGACGCGCCGACCGAGACGACGAGGGTCTCGGCCTCGATGCGGTCGAAGTCGGTTCCGCCGGCCTCGGTCGAGACCACCACGGCGCCGTTGCCGTCGAGCCGGCCATGGCCCGAGATGATGCGGACGCCCGCCTCGAGGAGCGATGAACGCATGTCGTCGGACTGCTGCCGGGCGAGCGAGAGCAGGCGCTGATTGACCGCGGCGAGGTTGATCGCCACCTCGGGGGTCAGCGGCTTGCCGCGGTCGTCTTTGGCGAACAGCTGCACGCCGAGGCTGCTGGCGTTGCGGATCGCGACCGCCGCGTCGGCGGTGGCGATGAGGGTCTTCGAAGGGACGACGTCGGTGATGACGGCCGAGCCGCCGACTCCCGCGCGCTCGACGAGGGTGACGTCGGCGCCGAGCTGCGCGGCGGAGAGGGCCGCCTCGTACCCGCCGGGGCCGCCGCCGACGATCGCGACGGACTGCTTGCGCTCGAAGCTCTGCACCATGGCATCCATTCTGTCAGCGCTGGGCGGATGCCGATGCGCCACACAGGTGGCCCGCGGGCCTCGCAGTTTCTAGAGTGGGGGGATGTCCAACAGCACAGCCCACCCGCTCGACGACCCCGCGGTCGACCCGTTCGAGATCGCCGCCGCCGCGGCAGCCGACATCGCCCGCCTCTCGGGTGTCGAGCACCACGACATCGCCGTGACCCTCGGGTCCGGTTGGGGACGCGCCGCCGAGCTCATCGGCGAGGAGACGGCGTCGTTCCCCGCGACCGAGGTCGTCGGTTTCTCCAAGCCCGCCCTCGAGGGGCACGTCGGAACGCTCCGCAGCGTCCGCACCCCCGGCGGCAAGAACGTCCTCGTCATCGGCGCCCGCACGCACTACTACGAGAACCACGGCGTGCGCCGGGTCGTGCACAGCGTGCGCACCGCGGCCGCGACGGGGGCTGCGACGATGATCCTCACCAACGGTGCCGGCGGCATCCGCGAGACGTGGAAGCCCGGCCAGCCCGTGCTCATCAGCGACCACATCAACCTCACGGCCGACTCGCCCCTCGAGGGCGCGACCTTCGTCGACCTCACCGACCTGTACTCGAAGCGCCTGCGCGACGTCGCCCGCTCGATCGACCCGTCGCTCGACGAGGGCGTGTACACGCAGTTCCGCGGGCCGCACTACGAGACGCCCGCCGAGGTGCAGATGGCCAAGACCATCGGTGGACACATCGTCGGCATGTCGACCGCGCTCGAGGCGATCGCCGCACGTCAGGCCGGCATGGAGATCCTGGGCTTCTCGCTCATCACGAACCTGGCCGCCGGCATCCAGCAGACACCCCTCAGCCACGAAGAGGTGCTCGAGGCCGGCCGTGAGGCCGAGCCGGTGATCTCGGCGCTCCTCGCCCGCGTGATCGGCGCGTTGTGAGCGCGTACGTCGACGCGGCCCGCGCCTGGATGGCGCAGGACCCGGATGCCGTGACCCGCGACGAGCTCACCTCGCTGCTCGCGCGCGTCGAAGACGGCGATGCGGAGGCAGCGGCCGACCTCGAGGATCGATTCTCGACGCGGCTGGCCTTCGGCACCGCGGGCCTGCGCGGAACCCTCGGCGCCGGCTCCAATCGCATGAACCGCGTGCTCGTCGCCCAGGCGGCGGCGGGCTTCGCGGCATACCTGCTCGAGCGCTCGGGCGGCACGACGCCGACGGTCGTCGTCGGGTACGACGGACGCCGTAACTCTGACGTGTTCGCGCGCGATTCGGTCGAGATCTTCGCCGGGGCGGGCCTGAACGCGATCCTGCTCCCCCGCCTGCTGCCGACGCCCGTGCTCGCCTTCGCCGTGCGCCACCTCGGCGCCGACGCCGGCGTCATGGTCACGGCGAGCCACAACCCGCCCGACGACAACGGCTACAAGGTGTACCTCGGCGGCGCCGACGACGGCGCGCAGATCGTCTCGCCCGCCGACGCGGAGATCGCCGCCCACATCCAGCGGATCGCCGACGAGGGCAACATCACCACCCTCCGCCGCTCGGTCGGCTACGCCAACGCCCCCGAGTCGGTCGTCGAGGCGTACGTCTCCGCGACCGCCGCGGTGGCGCCCGCGCCCGCCGGAGCCGACGGCCTGAACTGGGTCTACACCGCGATGCACGGCGTCGGGTGGGAGACCGTCTCGCGCGTGCTGACCGAAGCGGGCTACCCCCAGCCCACCGTGGTCGAAGCGCAGATCCACCCCGACGGACGCTTCCCGACCGTCGCGTTCCCCAACCCCGAAGAGCCCGGGGCCATGGACCTGTCGTTCGAGACGGCGCGCGCCGTCGACGCCGAGCTGATCATCGCGAACGATCCGGATGCCGACCGCCTCGCGGTCGCGATCCCGGATGCCGAGACCGAGGGCGGATGGCGCCGGTTGAGCGGCAACGAGATCGGCCTGCTGCTGGGGTGGCGTGCAGCGCGTGCTGCGGTCGAGGGCTCCGGTTCGGGCATCGGCGGAGACGCCGGGGTGCCGGCATCCCTCGCCTGCTCTCTGGTCTCGTCGCCCGGACTCCAGGCCGTCGCCGAGCACTATGGTCTCGAGTTCCACTCCACCCTCACCGGGTTCAAGTGGATCTCGCGTGCGCCCGGCATCGTGTTCGGCTTCGAGGAGGCCCTCGGCTACCTCGTCAACCCGACGACCGTGCGCGATAAAGACGGGATCTCGGCCGCCGTGGCTCTTCTGGGCATGGCATCCGAGGCTCGCGCTCAGGGCCGCACGGTGGCCGACCTGCTGCAGGAGTTCCGCGACACGTTCGGCGCGTTCGCGAGCGACCAGATCTCGGTGCGCGTGAGCGACGTCAGCGAGATCGTGGGGATCATGGCCGCGCTGCGGGCCCAGCCTCCCGCCGCGGTGGGCGAGATCGCCGTGTCGCGCATCGACGACCTGCTGCTCGGTGTCGACGGACTGCCCCCGGGCGACGTGCTGCGCCTGTGGCTCGACGACGGCTCGCGTCTCATCGTGCGCCCCAGCGGCACCGAGCCGAAGCTGAAGCTGTACCTCGACGTCCAGGCGGGGTCGGCGAAGAAGGCGAATCGGCGCCTGGCCGCGCTGCGGGCCGGCGCCGACGCGATGCTGACCGCGCTGCGCTGATCCGCTCCGCACAGGGGGCCGCCTCGATGCTCCCCTCGCGTCGAGGCGGCGGGGTCTCGGAGGAACCTGCCGCGCAGGTCATCCGGCGGGGCGGAGAGACGCTCGCGAGGAGGAGCGGCGCCAGTCGCCACGCCGCACCCCCACCGCGCTCACCTGCCCTCTGCGCCTCGCGGCGCGCTCGCGGTGAGGAGCACATCGAAACGCTCGGCGCGTCCCATACCCAAACGGGTGCGGGCATGGTGCAGGTGCGACTCCACCGTTCGAATCGACAGGTGAAGCCGCGATGCGATGTCGCTGTTCGACTCCCCGGAGATCGCGAGGAGGACGACCTCGCGCTCCCGTGCGGTCAGCGCGTCCAGCGACCGCGGCGAGAACGAGCCGAGCTGATCGTGCACGCGCTCGAGCAGAACGGTCATGCGAGGAAGGTCGTATCTCTGCGCATACCCGCTCGCCCGGGCGAGGACATCGGTCGGACGCATCCCCGCGGCGAGCGCGAGCTCGAGGAACGGGGGAAGCAGGAGCGGGGCCGACCTCTCCGCGGCCGGAAGCTCCCGGAGCACACGACGGAGAGCGGCCTCCGGCATACCCGCTGCGACCTCGATCATCGCGCGCGCGAGCGCGCGCACCGGCCCGAACGAGTGTCCGGCCCATGAATCGGGGACACGTCCGAGACGGACGAGCGCCCCGTTGGCATTGACGACATCACCCGACATGGCATAGCCGACCACGCGGAGCAGATCCACCCATACCCGCGTATTCACCGACGGCGTAGCAGCCAGATAACTGATGTTCGCGAAGATCCCGTCTGGATTGCGGTCGAACGCGTCGAGGGTGGCGGCGAGGACCGCGAACGAGGTGACGAGGTCCTGTCGGTCATCCCATCGCGCGGTGAGAAGCCTGCCTCGGACCGAGGCCTGCACGGCGGGGAGGTCTTGGCCGAGGACGATCGACACGAACACGTGACGACGATAGATCTCGAGGTTCGGCTCCGCGTCGAGGCCCACGCTGCGTCGACGCTGCTCGAGCAGAGCAACGGCGTCCTTCCCCCTCCCCTGGAGCGCCGTCAACACCGCAGCCGTCGCGTCTCGGTAGGCGAGGGCGTCCTCGTCGGCGCCGGGCAGCGCCGCCGGAACACGCAGGGTGGAGAGGTCGACGGACGAATCCGTCATCGAGCGGAAAAGGGCCTGCCCCGTGCCCAGGGTCGTCAGCCAGGACGCGTCGCCCGGAAACCAGTCGGCTGCGGCGTTCAGAATGCCGCTGAGAGGCTCTCCCCGCTGGTCGAGCGAGATCGAGAGGTGGGCGACCGTGAGAACGACGAGCTCCGCTTCCTTCCGGTCTGCGGGCGCGGGGAGCTTCGACAGGAGCTGTGTGACGGCGTCCTTTCTCCCGAGCGCGTCATAGGCGAGTGCCTGGGCCAGCAGAGGACGAACCGGCGAATCGCCAGGTTCGGCGTCGGCGAGGACGGCATCGGCGATGGGAATTGCCTCGGCCGGACGCGACGACCTCGCCACCGCCAACACGGCGGAACGACGAACACGCTGCAAGGCCACTCGCGCGCAGTCGTCCTCGGCTTCCGGCTCGGCAGCGTAGCGCGCGCAGGTTGTCTCGGCGCGCGGACGCAACGGTGTGCCGGTGGCGGCCAGCCGCAAGAGACCGGCCGCGATGCGCTCTCTGGCCGTGGTCAGCAGCTGGGCATCCAGACGATCCTCAGCCACTCGCGCGGCAATATCACCGATGGCGACCTCCGCCTTATCCGTGGCCGCCATCAGAGCCCCGCAATCGCGTAAAGCGGCCAGTGTCTGAGCGGTGACCGTCGCTCGCAAATGCGACAACGGAATCGGCGCAAGTTGCCGAAGAACGGCCAATTCGCACAATTGCGACTCTGTCAAAGGAGCCAGCATCGTCTGCGCGATGTCAACGATCCGGCCCGGCAACGGATCGAATCTCAGGTCAAGCGGCATGAGCGCATTCATACGCGCGGACGCGAAAGCGAAAGCTACGACCTGTTCGATCAGCACCGGATTTCCGCCGGTCATGCGGTGGAGCGCGAAATGCCAGGAGTCGTCGGCGGGTTCGCGCCCGTAATGGCGGACGCGCAGGGAATCCGCCATGCGCGCCGTATCCCCGAGGTTCAACGGTCCGAGTGTGATGTTCACACTACGGCGATCGGTGGAAAGGGTTCGCAGCGCCGCGGTCATCCGCTCATCCACCAACCGAGAAACGGGGCGCGTCCGCATGGCAGCGATCAGGCGCGCCCCTTGTCGAAGCACAGCGTCGACCACGGCCTCGACCAGCGCCGCGTCGAAACGGTCGAGGTCGTCGATGACGACGACGATCCCTTCGTCCGCCGCTCGAGCAACGACGGCATCTACGTCGGATGCGTCCTCCACGGCCTCATCCGGCGATCCTTCCCGGCGGCAGACCAAAGAGGCTCCCGACCGGCATACCAACGCCATCGGCGACTTCGGAAGGGACTCTGCCACGGCACTCAGAAAACGCGTGGTCCCGACTCCGACGGCACCGGCGACGACCACATTATTGCCTTGCGCGAGCGCTTCATTCGCCCGCCTGATGAGATCGCTCCGTCCCCAGACACGTTCCGTTCTCACCGAAGCACTTCCTTTACTACTGATTTCCCCTGACGGCGTACCCGACTGCAGCACGCACGACTCCACCCTTCTCTATCACCCCGTTGCGTTTTCTGACTGGCGCACTGACACGTGAAGCCCACGCACTGAGCCGTCTCCGTATGCGTTTCTTCGAAGCGGAGGCGGAGCGAACGCCGAATTCCGTGCAGCGTACTGATGTGCCCTGCGATGACCACTCGTAGGTTCCAACCCGTCCGCTCGCCCAGGGGGGCGTCGAACAATCGCGGACGAAACCGAGAGAGATCAGGTACGCAATTTGCACACCACACCTACGCGTTCCACCGGGGAACGCCTGGCTCGCGCCGCCGCGGCAACAGCCGTCGCGATCGCGTTGACCATCCCGGCGACGGCGGCTCACGCTGCCGACGTCGTTTCGCAGGCGAATGGACGTCTCGTGAGCGCCTCCGTCGGCGGCACCAACGTCACGGACGCGATCCTCGCGCTTCGGGGCGCGTCGGCGGTCAACCCCGACGCCAACGGAGATGTCACCGTCGACCAGCCGCTCGATGCCTCCGCCCTCGCCGGATTGATCGGACTGTCCGCGGGATCGACGAACCTTTTCGGAGACAACGGCATCATCCAGCTCGGCGGCGTCGGCCAGTACGCGCAAGCCCGCGACGACGGCAGTTCATCGGCGTTCTCCGGGGCCGTCTCCGCAGCCCCCAGTCTCATCGGCGTGGGCACGGTCACTCCGTCGAGCGTCGGCTCGCCGACCGCGAACCAGTCGGCGACCTTCCGCCTGGGATCGTCCTCGGCACCTGTCGGCGTGCAGGTGGATCTCGGTGTGCTGGCCGCCTCGGCCCAGCAAGCGGCGGACGGCACGCAAACCGGTCAGTACGTGCTGTCCGACGCCGGTTTCACCGTCGACGGCACGCTCGTCTCGGGGACGCTCGGCATCGTCAACCCGGCGTTGAACACGCTGATCGCGCTCGCCAACACCAGTGGCGCGGGGCTGACGAACCCCTTCTCGTCGGGCAAGATCGAGCTCACGCTCGACGATCTCACCTCGGCCGCCGGAGTCGCCAGCGTCAACGATCTGCCCCCGGGCACAGACCTGTTGTCCTACGTCCCGCAGGCCGTCGCCGACAAGATCGTCAGCCAGGTGAACGGCGTCCTGGATGCCGCGAGCACCCTTGCGACGCAGCTGAAGTCGAACTTCTTCACCGCGGCTGCGGGCATCGCCCTGCAGGCGGCCGTCGACACGGCGAAGGCGACGATCGTCCCCGTGCTGAACGGCATCAGCAACACCCTCGTCACCCCGCTCAGCAACGCGTTGACGCAGCTGGCGCAGATGCAGGTCAACGTGCAGTCGACCGGTTCCGACGGATCCTTCACGCAGACCGCACTGCGTCTGGGTCTCGGGCCCTCCGGATCGCTGGCGAGCGTGAACCTCGCCAGCGCGACGGTCGGCCCGAACGCCGGGCAGCTCGCGGTTCCGGTCGCCGGTCCGGAGTCCTTGGCCCTGGCCGGTGGATTCGTCGGCATCGGTGCGATCGTCCTGGCGGGCATCGTGCTGCGTCGCCGCACGCGCCTGGCATCCGTCCAGGGCTGACGCGATGTACCGCAACGGCGCGATGGGCGGAGGTGCTGCGATCCTCGCGGTCACCGGCTCGACGGCCCCGACGGCGACCCTCGTCGTCGTCGGGGCCGGGGCTGCCCTGCTCGGCGCGCTCTTCGCATGGCGCTCCGCGTGGCTACGCAGGCACGGTGACGAGGCCACGGATCCCGGAAAGGCTCGACGCAGCTCGTGAACCCGCTCGACATCCTCTTCTCGCTCTCGTTCGTGTTCCTGGTGATGTTCCTGACCTACACGACGCTCATCGTCGTCCCGTTCGCACGCCGCCGACGTGCGCACGGGGGTGACCCCCGGGCGTTCGAGTGGCATGCCTTCATCCCCTGCCGGGACGAGGCGGCCGTGATCGCGGAGACGTCGAAGAGGATGCGGGAGCGGTTTCCGGACGTGCACGTGTGGATCATCGACGACGCGAGCGCGGACGGCACCGGCGACATCGTCTCGGCCATCGCGGCCGGCGACTCCTTCGTGCACGCGGTCATCCGCCGTCTCCCCGACGCTCGCACGGGCAAAGGGGCGGCCCTCAACGCCGCCTACGCGCAACTCACGCAGTGGCGGGCTTCTCGGGGCGAGGGAGGAGTCGAGGATGACCGCACCATCGTCATCGTCCTCGACGCCGACGGGTCCCTCGCTCCGAACGCCCTCCGGCAGGCATCCGGCCCCACGGCCTTCGGCGCAGACGACGTCGGTGCCGTGCAGGTCGCGGTGCGGATGAGCAACAGAGACGACCCCGCCCCTCTCCCGGGACGGGGTCGTCTCGCCCAGGCGTGGGCGCGCTACCTCGTGCGGATGCAGGACATCGAGTTCCGCACCACGATCGCGGCGATGCAGGTCCTGCGGATGCGCACGGTCTCCGTGGGCCTCGGCGGCAATGGTCAGTTCACCCGTCTGAGCGCACTCCGTACCGCCTCTTCGGCGCAGGGGGATCCGTGGGGCGACGCCCTGCTCGAAGACTACGAGGTCGGTCTGCGGATCATGCTCGCCGGATACCGCACGGTGTACGCCCACGACACCTGGGTCTCGCAAGAGGCACTCCCGTCGGCGCGTCGACTGCTCACGCAGCGCACCCGGTGGTGTCAGGGCGGACTCCAGTGCGCGCGCTACCTCCCCCGGATCTACTCGTCGCGCAACTTCACCAATGCCGGAGCCCTCGAGGCGGCGTACTTCCTCGCAATCCCCTACATTCAACTCGCCGGGTCGGTGCTCTGGCCCAGCGTGGCCGTGGCGATGCTCGTCTCGGGATCCTTCGCGCCCGGCGGAATCCTCGGGTGGATCTCCTCCTCCACGTGGATCCTGCCGCTGTGGATGCTCACCGGCATCCTGCCGTTCTCGCTCTGGCCGCTCGTGTACGTGCTGCGCGAGGAACGGCACTCACTCGGGCGCGCGGCGGTATGGGGGCTGGGCTACTGGCTGTACATGTACCAGAGCTACGTCTGCGTGATCCGCGCCTTCGGACGCATGCTGACGGGGCGACGCGGCTGGACGAAGACGCGCCGGAACGCCGAGGCCGGACGCCTTCTGCTGGCGGTCGAGTCGTGAGCGTCGCCGCGGCCACCCCTCGTCCACGCGTGCACGGCGCACCGCGCACCATCGTCGTCGCACTCCTCCTCGCGCTCGCGGCGCTCTTGATCGTCGCGGAGACCGACACCCGTCAGGCAGAAGCACAGCTCGCTCGTGCCGTCGTCGCCGCGCTCACTCCCGGTCGGGCGGTCGCGTCGGGTTCGATCGTGTATTTCGGCATCGGCACCCCCGAGGTCACCGGGCTGTCGATCACGACCCTGTGCTCGACGACCGTCCTCGTCGTTCCGCTCGTGCTCCTCGCCGTTGCCGTCCTCGGCATCACGCGTGCGCGGTCCGCTCGCGTCGGCCTCGGTCTCATCGTCGGTGTGACCGTCGCGATCACCAGCAACATGATCCGCTTCGGCTCAGCCGCCTGGGCGTACAACGAGTACGGACGAGAGGGCTTCGACCTCGTGCACCGTTACATCGGCTCGCTCTTCGTCATCGCCGGCTTCATCGTGGCGATCGTCCTCGTGCTGCGGATCGCTCTGCGCGAGCCTCCTCGCCGGGAGAATCCGGATGCCACCCGCCGCCGCCGTGGGAGAGCGCGAGGCGGCGATGCTCGGACCTCGTCGACGACGAGGAGGACGGCTTCCCCCTCCGACCCCCTCGCGGCCCCCCTCCGCCGCGACCGACACCGCACCGGTACCCGACCGGGCAGAAAGGACCGCCGATGAGCCGCCCCTGGATAGATGTCGTCTACGGCACCCGCCCGGAGGCCGTGAAGTGCGCGCCGCTGGTCGCGGAACTCCGGCGACGGAAGAGCGCGCGTACGACCGTGACGGTCACCGGCCAGCACCGGCAGATGGCCGACGAGGTCAACGCGTCGTTCGGCATCGCACCCGACGTCGACCTCGATGTCTTTCGCAGCGGCGCGTCTCTCGCCGAAACGTCATCCGGGATCTTCACGGCCCTCGCGCACCGTTGGGCCGAGGCGACCCCGGATGCCGTCGTCGTCCAGGGGGACACCGCGAGTGCCGCGCTCGCGGCCGTCGCGGCGTACTACGCGGGGGCGCGCGTGGTCCACCTCGAGGCGGGACTGCGATCCGGCGACCTGCGCTCGCCCTTCCCCGAGGAGGGCAACCGCCGGCTGATCGCGCCGCTGGCATCACTCCATCTTGCGCCGACCGACAGCGCCGCCGCGAACCTCCGCACCGAGGGGATCGCCGACGACGACATCGTCGTCACGGGCAACACCGGCATCGACGCTCTCCACTGGCAGAGGACCCATCCACAGCCCTTCGACGACCCGACGATAGGAGAGGTCGTAAACGGATGGGACAAGCTCGTGCTCGTCACGGTCCACCGGCGCGAGTCGTGGGGAGGGGCGCTCGCGCGCGTCGTGGCAGCCGTGGCCGAGACGGTCACCGCGCGGTCCGATGTCGTGGCGGTCCTCCCGATGCACCCGAACCCGCGCGTGCGTCGCGAGGTCCTCTCGGCCGTCGGCGACACCGATCGCGTGATCGTGTGCGAGCCTCTGCCGTACGCCCAGTTCGGACGCCTGCTCGCCCGCGCCCATTGCGTCGTCACCGACTCTGGCGGGGTACAGGAAGAGGCCCCCGCACTCGGCGTACCGGCCTTGGTCGTGCGGGACACCACGGAGCGCACAGAAGGCATCGACGCCGGGGCCGCGCGCCTCATCGGCACGCGCCGCGAGGTCGTCGCTTCGGAACTGGCGACCCTGCTCGACGACCCCGCCGCACACGAGCGGATGTCCCGTGCCCGGGAGCTCTACGGCGACGGGCGAGCCGCTCCCCGGGCGGCCGATGCGATCGAGAGCCTGCTCGGCGTGGCGCGTGCCGATGCACTGGCGAGCTGACGCGGGCACGGAGCGAGGGTCCGCTGACCGGTGCCGAATCGGCCACCCGTGTCGGCCGCCCGCGTCACGTCAGCCGTCGATCACCGCGACCAGTTCGTCGAGGAACGCGGGAAAGCTCGTCGCGCGGCGCACGATGCGCTGCACGCTGTCGCGCTCGCTGAACACCTCGACGAACTGCTCGAACACCGTCTGGAAGGCCTCGCGGTCGGTCTCGCTGAAGGCCACGAGCGCCACGACCTGCACGCGTCCCTCTCCCCACGCGATCGAGGGGTCGGCGATGCCGATGGCGATGCGGGTCTGGGTCGCGGTCATGCCCATCGCGTGGGGCACGGCGAGCGCGTCGGTGAAAGCGGTGGACGAGATGGCCTCGCGCTCCACGGCCCGAGCCACGTAGGCGTCGTCGATCACGCTCTGTTCGACGAGCATCCCGCCGAGGCGTCGGATGACGCCGGCCTCGCCGTCGGCGGCATCCAGCCCCCGCACGAACGCCTCGGGAGCGAAGTACCGTTCGAGCTCGGCCCGCAGGCGAGCCAGTCGCCGACCACGGCGGATGCGCCCGGCGGCGGCCTGGACGCGCTCGACGTCGGCGTCGGTGAGGAACGGCTGGATCCGCACGAACCGGTCGCCCGGCCGCGGCGGGTCGATCGTCGTGAGCACGAGGTCGGTCTCGATCGAGTCCCACGCCGGGTCGATGCGCGTCTCGACGCCCACGACCTCGATCGCCTGACCGAGCGAACGGTCGACGCTCGAGCGAAGAAGCTCGTGCAGCTCGTAGTACCCGGGGCACACGATCGTCGCGGTCAGCAGCTGATCGGCGCGACGGCTGCGCTCGAGGCGGCCACCGACGTGCATGGCGATATAGGCGATCTCGTCGTCGAGGATCGGGATGCCCAGGCCGTCCTGCAGCCCCTTGGCGATATAGACCGCGACCTCGAAGATCATGGGGTACGTCGACTTCAGCGACCGTGTGAGCGGGTTGCGCGACCACGCCTGCTCGCGCGAGCGGTGCAGAAGGTTCTGCACGTGCAGCGCCAGGCGCAGGATGAAATCGTCGTGGGCGATGTCGACGAGGAACTCGGATGCCGCGTTCTCGACGACCCGCCGGACGGCCGCCTCGACCGCCGGGTCGAGGCGCGAGCGCACGTCGTCGCCGGCCGGAGAGCCGGGCGCGACGATGCGGGTCAGCACGAGGGTCGCGAGGTGACGCAGGTCGCCCGAGCCGAGCTGCACGCCGATGTGCTTGACCGTCAGTCGGTCGAGCAGCGAGACGACGGCGGCCGCGGCATCCGACGAATCCCCGCCCGGAGACCCGAGGGCCCGATCCCGGGTGGTGCGGTCGGCGGCGATCGCGATGTGCATCACCACGTCGCCGATGCCGATCTCGTTGACGTAGTAGCCGAGGGCGCCGAGCTCCGCGACGAGTTCGGCCTTGAACGGCCCGAACGCACGCGCGCCGACCGACTGCTCGCCGAGCGTGCGACGCAGGGCGTCGAGATCGAAGAGCCCGGCGTCCATCTCGTCGTGCGCCAGTTTCGACAGGAGCCGGCGTTGGGCGACCTCGGTTCCGCGAAGGCGGGCGGTGGATGCCGAGCGCTCGAGCGTCAGCTCGGTTCCGCCGAGCAGTCCCCGCACGCGCGAGAGGTCCGCCTCGAGGGTCGCGGCGCTCACGTGCAGGGCGTCGGCCGTGTCGAAGACGTCGATGCCGTCGGCGGAATCGAGCAGCCGGCGCACGAGGGTGTGCAGGCGGTCGCGGGGGGTGCCGGCATCCGAACCGGTCAACGCCCGAAGGGCCGCGGCGGCGTCGGCCCCGGCGCGGTAGCCGACGGGCCCCGACTCGATGGCGGCTCCGCCGGGGACGCGGGCGTTGATCGCCGTGACATAGGAACGGATACTGCGCGGGGTCACCCCGAGGGCGTCGGCGAGGGACGCCGCGGTCGACCATTCCCCGTCCCGCAGCAACAGGGCCAGCAGGCGGTCTTGGCGAGCCTTCGTCGTCACGATCCGTCCTCCGCACCGCCCCGGTTGGCAGCGTTGCGTCCATCCTTTCACGCCCGTCCGCACCGGGCGCGGCTCGGGACGCCGCGCGCAGGAGCCGGCTGCGGCATCCGCGTTCCGGGGGGTGGGAAACGAACCTGGTTGTCCGCTGTGAGACAAGTGCGGACAATCGAGAGGAAGAAAGGCCGGTCGATGAGGATCCTCGTGGTGTGTGGAGCGGGTGCGTCGAGCACGTTCGTCGCGCAGCGCGTGCGCCGTGCTGCGCACGAGAAGGGCCTGGACTACTCCGCCTCGGCGGGAACCTCGCGCTCCCTCCCGATCGACCTCGACGCCGCCGACCTCGTGCTGGTGGGCCCGCACCTGGCACCCGAGCTCGAGAGCATCCGCCTCGAGGCCGCGCCGCGGGGGGTCATCGTCGTCCTCCTGCCCGACGACGTCTTCGCCGACCAGAGCGGCACGCGAACCCTCGCCCTGGTCGAGGACGCCGTGCGTTCCCGCCGGCCGGCCGACTCGATCTGACTTCGACGGAGAGGACACCCATGCCCCACCTGACACGCACCGTCCGCATCGGATCGTCGCACGGCCTGCACGCGCGCCCCGCGAAGCTCTTCGCGCAAGCGGCGAAGGACTCCGGCATCCCGGTGACCCTCGCCAAGGACGCCGGTAAGCCGATCAACGCCGCGAGCATCCTCGGGATCATCGCGCTCGGACTCGAGCAGGGCGACTACGTGACCCTCACCGCCGACGGCGACAACGCCGAAGCGACGCTGGAGCGCCTCGCGGAGCTCCTGACCACCGACCACGACGCCGAGTAAAGGAAACACAGCACCATGACGGAACTCCGTGGAGTCGGAATCGGACTGGGCGTCGCCCAGGGACCCATCGCGCGCATGGCCGAGCCCCTGCCCGCCCCGAAAGACGCCAAGAGCGAGCTGAGCGTCGACGACGAGACGGCCCGCGTGCGCGAGGCCATCGGCGCCGTCGCCCGCGAGCTCGAAGCCCGCGGCGCCCAGGCCGGCGGCGCCGCCCGCGACGTGCTCGAGGCGCAGGCGATGATCGCCGAAGACCCCACGCTCGAGGCCGAGGTCGACTCGCGCCTGGCCGCCGGCAAGACCGGCGAGTTCGCCGTGCACGACGCCTTCGCCTCGTTCCGCGAGCAGCTCGTGGCCCTCGGCGGTTACCTCGGCGAGCGCGCAGCCGACCTCGACGACGTCGCCCAGCGCGTGATCGCCCGCCTCCGCGGCGTGGCGGCCCCCGGCATCCCCGACCCCGGTCACCCCTTCGTACTGGTCGCGAAAGACCTCGCCCCCGCCGACACCGCCCTGCTCGACCTCGACAAGGTGCTGGCCCTGGTCACCACCGAGGGCGGCCCGACCTCGCACACCGCGATCCTCGCCCGCGAGAAGTCGATCGTCGCGGTCGTCGGCGCCGCCGGCGCGAAGGACCTCGTGGACGGGCAGTCGGTGATCGTGGATGCCGCCGCCGGCGTCGTGACCGTCGATCCCACCGACGACGAGAAGGCGCGAGCCGCCAACCGTGCCGAGGCGCGAGCCGCCGCAGCCTCCGCCCCCATCACCGACGGTGCTCTCGCCGACGGCACGAAGGTTCCGCTCCTGGCCAACCTCGGCAAGCCCGGCGGAGCCGCCGAGGCCGTCGAGCTCGGCGCCGAGGGAGTGGGCCTGTTCCGCACAGAGTTCCTCTTCCTCAGCTCGAGCTCGGCCCCCACCGTCGAGGAGCAGCGCGCGGCCTACACCGAGCTGCTCAGCGCCTTCCCCGGCAAGAAGGTCGTCGTGCGCGTGCTCGACGCCGGTGCCGACAAGCCCCTGCCGTTCCTCAACGACGCGCACGAGGAGAACCCGGCGCTGGGTCTGCGTGGCCTGCGCGCCCTCCGCGCCAGCGAGGACATCCTGCGCGAACAGCTGACGGCCCTCGCCGAAGCGGATGCCGCGACCCGGGCGTCCGAGGCCGGCCCCGCCGACCTGTGGGTCATGGCGCCCATGGTCTCGACCGTCGAAGAGACCCGGTACTTCACCGCGCTCGCGAAGGACTACGGCCTGAAGACGACCGGCGTGATGGTGGAGGTCCCGTCCTCGGCCCTCCTGGCCGACCGCATCCTCGAGATCGCCGACTTCGCCTCGATCGGCACGAACGACCTGACGCAGTACACGCTCGCCGCCGACCGCCTGCTCGGCTCGGTCGCGTCGTTCCAGGACCCGTGGCATCCGGCCGTCCTCCGCCTCATCCGCGAGGTCGGCGCCGCGGGCCGCACGCACGGCAAGCCCGTGGGCATCTGCGGCGAGGCCGCCGCCGACCCGATGCTCGCCGTCGTGCTCGTCGGACTCGGCGCCACCACGCTGTCGATGGCCCCCACGGCCCTCGCCGACGTGCGCGCGACCCTGCTCACTCACACTCTCGACGATGCCCGCCGCATCGCCGAGGCCGCCCTGGCCGCCGACGACGCGGCCTCCGCCCGGGAGGCGGCCCAGGCCGCCTCCACCCTCGTCCACACCCCGTAAACCCCGGGGCGGTTCCGACCGCCCCCTCGACACCGCGGCGTCAGCCGCACCCCCACACGGCCCCGGCCGTACAGCCAGTCAAGGAGACACAGCAATGACGACGACGTCACCCACCAAGAAGCCGGGAGGGGCACGGATCGCAGTCCAGCGATTCGGCACGTTCCTCTCCGGCATGATCATGCCGAACATCGCGGCCTTCATCGCATGGGGCTTCATCACCATGCTCTTCATCCCCGCCGGGTTCTTCGGGGCCAACAGCCCCTTCGGCTGGCACTGGGCCCCCGTCGCCGAGATCCTCGGCGGAGGCGGCAACGCCGCGACCATCAACTGGCCCGGCGCGATGACGGCGCTCACGGCGAACGAAGACGGCAGCACCTACCAGGGCTATGTCGGCCTGGTCAGCGTCATGATCACCTACCTGCTGCCGCTGCTGATCGCCAACACCGGTGGACGCATCGTCTACGGCGCCCGCGGTGGCGTCGTGGCGACCATCGCCGTGATGGGTGTCATCGTCGGCACCAACATCCCGATGTTCCTCGGCGCGATGATCATGGGCCCGCTCGCGGCCTGGGTCACCAAGCAGATGGACAAGCTGTGGGACGGCAAGATCCGCCCCGGCTTCGAGATGCTCGTGAACAACTTCTCCGCCGGCATCCTGGGCATGATCCTCGCGATCATCGGCTTCTTCGCCTTCGGTCCCGTGTTCCTCGGCATCAGCGCGGTCCTCGGCAGCATCGTCGCGTTCCTCGTGCAGTTCAACCTGCTGCCGGTGCTGTCGATCATTGTCGAGCCGGCCAAGGTGCTGTTCCTCAACAACGCCATCAACCACGGCGTCTTCACCCCGCTCGGCATCGAGCAGGCGGCGGAGTCGGGCAAGTCGATCCTGTTCCTCATCGAGGCGAACCCCGGCCCCGGCCTGGGTCTGCTCCTCGCCTTCACCTTCTTCGGTGTGGGTGCGGCGAAGGCCTCGGCTCCCGGCGCGATCATCATCCAGTTCCTCGGTGGCATCCACGAGATCTACTTCCCGTACGCGCTCGCCAAGCCGATGACGATTCTCGCTCTGATCGCCGGTGGCGCCTCGGGCGTCGCGACCAACATGATCTTCCAGGGCGGCCTCGCGTTCCCGGCCGCGCCCGGCAGCATCATCGCCGTCACCGTCGCCGCCATCGGCGCCGGCCCCGCCAACCTGCTGGTGGTCTACCTGTCGGTCGTCGTGGCCGCCGCGGTGACCTTCCTGGTGGCCGGCGTCATCCTCCGCGCCTCGCGCAAGCGCGACCAGGAGGCCGAGGGCGACAGCTTCGCCGCCGCGATCGACCAGACCGCGGCCAACAAGGGCAAGGAGTCCTCCGCCCTCGGTGCTCTCCGCACCCGCGCCGCCGGAACGACCGGCTCGGGCACGACCGAGGCGGCCGACCGCGACGTCGACGCCGCCCTCGGCGGCACCGCCGGTGCCGTGGCGACCAAGCAGCTGAACAACATCGTGTTCGCCTGCGACGCCGGCATGGGCTCCTCGGCCATGGGCGCCAGCGTCCTGCGCAACAAGATCAAGAAGGCCGGCATCGACGGGGTCACGGTCACCAACCAGGCGATCGCGAACCTCGACGGCTCGGCCGACCTGGTCATCACGCAGAACCAGCTCACGGACCGCGCGAAGGCGCAGTCGCCCGACTCGCTCCACGTGTCGGTCGACAACTTCATGAACTCGCCGAAGTACGACGAGGTCGTGGAGATGGTGCGCGCCCAGCACGAAGCGAAGTAATTCCCCTAGCACGCCAGGGGTCGGTGCGTCAGCCCGACCCCTGGCGTCTTCCCGTCCGGCCCGCGGTTTGCGAGGCTGGACAGCACGACGAGAAAGGCGAGAACCATGTCGAACGTCCTCCGTAGCGAATCCGTCCGCATCCACCCCGGCAGCGCCACCCGCGAGGAGGCGATGAAAGAGGCCGCCGACCTGCTCCAGGCCACCGGCGCCGTCACCGCCGAGTACTTCGCCGCCATGCAGCAGCGCGAAGAGACCGTGTCGACGTACATGGGCAACGAGCTCGCGATCCCGCACGGCACGAACGAGACCAAGCAGGCGATCCTCGAGTCCGGCCTGTCCGTCGTACGGTACGACGGCGGCGTCGACTGGGGTGGGGAGCCCGTCACCTTCGTCATCGGCATCGCCGGCAAGGGCGACGAGCACCTCGAGATCCTCTCGCAGATCGCGATCCTGTTCTCCGAGGAGGACGACGTCGCGCGCCTGAAGGCCGCCTCCTCCCCCGAGGAGCTCTTCCAGGCCCTCTCGGGCTCCGTCAACGCATGAAGGCCGTCCACTTCGGCGCCGGCAACATCGGTCGCGGCTTCGTCGGTCTGCTGCTGCACGAGGGCGGGTACGACCTCGTCTTCTCCGACGTCTCAGCGGCGCTCGTCGAGGCCATCAACTCCGCGTCGTCGTACACCGTCCACGAGGTGGGCGAGGGTGGCGTCGACAAAGAGGTGACCGGCTTCCGAGCGATCGACAGTTCGGTGGATGCCGAGGCTCTGGTTGACGAGATCGCCACCGCCGACGTGGTGACCACCGCCGTCGGCCCGACGATCCTGAAATTCGTCGCCCCGCACATCGTCGCGGGTCTCGCGCTGCGCGACCCGTCGCTCCCCCCGCTGCAGATCATGGCGTGCGAGAACGCGATCGGCGCGACCGACCAGTTGCGCGAGCACGTGGTCGAGCTCGCCGGTGAGTCCTGGGACGCCTTGGCATCCCGTTCGGTCTTCGCCAACACCGCGGTCGACCGCATCGTCCCGGCGCAGCCTCAGGGCGGTGTCGACGTCACCGTCGAGCCGTTCTACGAGTGGGCGATCGAGCGCGCACCGTTCGGCGACACCCCGCCGCACATCCCCGGGGCGCACTTCGTCGACGATCTCGAGCCCTACATCGAGCGCAAGCTCTTCACGGTGAACACCGGGCACGCCACCACCGCGTACTTCGGTGCGCAGGCGGGCATCGAGCGCATCTCGGACGCCTTGTCCGACCCTGAGATCGCGGCGAAGGTCGAGGCGGCCCTGGAGGAGACCAGCGCGCTGCTGGTCGAGAAGCACGAGCTGGATGCCGGCGTGCAGGGCGAGTACCGCGCGACGATCCTGCGCCGCTTCCGCAACGCCGCCCTGCCCGACACGGTGTGGCGCGTGGGGCGTCAGCCCTTGCGCAAGCTCTCGCGTCACGAGCGTTTCGTCGGGCCCGCCGCCGAGGCCGTGGAGCGGGGTCTGCCCGTCGACGCCCTCGTCGCCGCCATGGCCGCCGCCCTCGAGTTCTCGGACACCGAGGATACCCAGGCGGTCGACCTGCAGCGCATGCTGCGCGAGCTCGACGCCGAGGCGTTCACCGCCGAGGTCACCGGCCTCGATCCGGAGCACCCGCTGTACGCGCGCATCGTCGAGATCGTCGCGGCCCGCAAGGCGGCACTGCCCGTCTGAGCCCCGCGTTACCCTCGAGAGGTGACTGACACGACCCCGTCCGACGCCGGCGGAGCGCCCCGAGCGCCCCGCCGGCGTCGTCGTCTTCTGCGCTGGATCCTCGGCGGCCTGGGCGCGATCGTCGTGCTGCTGGTGGGCGGCATCCTGATCTACAGCCAGGTGGGCGTCATGGGCGCCGAACTCGAGCCGCTCTCCGGCGCGCAGGCGAACCCGGGGCTCACCATCACCGACGACGCGTCCGGCATCGTGCTCTCCCCCACGTCGGGAGCGACCGGGCAGGGACTGGTGTTCATCCCGGGTGCGAAGGTCGCGGCCGAAGGCTACATCGCGACCTTCGCCGACACGGTCGTCGACGACGGCGTCACCGTCGTCATCACGAAGCCCTGGCTGAACCTCGCGTTCTTCGACCCGCGGCCGCTGTCGACCTTCACGGAGCTCGCACCCGGCGTATCGACCTGGGCGGTCGGCGGTCACTCCCTCGGTGGTGTGCGGGCCTGCCAATTGGCATCCGACGCCGACGCGCTTGTTCTATTCGCCTCGTACTGCGCCAACGACCTCTCGGCATCCGGTCTGCCTGTTCTGAGCCTGTCGGGTTCGGAGGACGGCCTGTCGACACCGCAGAAGATCGCGGATGCCAAGGGCGAACTCCCCGAGAATGCGACCTTCGTCGAGATCCCCGGCGCCTCGCACGCCTCCTTCGGCGCGTACGGCCCGCAGCCCGGCGACGGAACACCCACGGCTGATCCTGCCGAGGTCGACCGCGTGATCGCCGCGCAGCTCGCCGGCTTCCTGCCCCGGCCCTGATGCTCGGGTCCGCCGTCGGCGGTGCGCGCGGACGGTAGTGCGCGCGGAACTCCTGAGAATCTCGCCGCTCGGTCACCGTCGACGGGGTAGCGAGCCCGTCTGGCGCGAGAAGTCAGGAGTTTTGCACGGGCGAGGCCTGAGCCACCCGTTCCTCCCCAGCACCCGTCATCCACAGCTCGGGCCCTCTCCGTCCGGGGGCGGCGATCGGACCGACCAGGGTGAGCGGATGACGTTCCTCGATCCCCGGTGCGATGAGAACCAGGAGGTCGTGTGGACGACCCACGAACTTCACGCTGCCGGGTGGTCGCGGCGTGCTCTCGCCGGCGCCGTCGCAGACGGTGTCCTGACGCGCGTGCGGCAAGGGCGGTTCGTCGCGGCCAGCGCGCATGACGACATCGTCGCAGCGGCGCGTCTGGGCGGGCGACTGGACTGCATCACCCTCCTGGCCCTGCGCGGAGTGTTCGTCCACCACCACTCGCACCGCCACGTGCAGCAGGACCCGCTGGCAAGCCGCCGGCCTCCGGCACCCCGCGACGTCTCGTCTACCACTGGCGTCCGTCGTCGTCGCCACGGCACTGTGCCGCCGTCGACGTCGTCGAAGCGCTCGCGCAGGCGATCCGATGCCAACCGCCACGGTCTGCGGTCGCCACGCTCGATAACGCCTGGCACCTCGGGCTCGTCGATGAAGCGGACGTCGGCGAGGTCTTCGCACGCGTCCCCCGTCGATTCCACGTCCTGCGCCCGCTGCTGGACTCGCGCGCCGAAGCGGGGACCGAGTCGCTGGTTCGCCTTCTTCTGCGTCAGCTCGGCCGCCGTGTCGAACTCCAGGTTCGTATCGAGGGTGTGGGTCGTGTCGACCTGCTGGTCGATGGATGGCTCATCGTCGAGTGCGACAGCGAGCAGTTCCACAGCACCTGGCCTGTTCACAAGAAGGATCGCCGCCGCGATATGGCGGCTCTGGAGCGCGGCTACGCGACGTTGCGGCTGCTCGCCGAAGACATCCTGTACCGTCCGGACCGTGTCCGCGCCGCCCTCGAGCGCATCCTGACGCACGGCACCCCCGGGCCGAACTCCTGAGGTCTCGCCCTCACAGGACCGCGACCCGCCCCTGTGACGGCAGTCAGGCGCGACCCACAGGAGTTTCGCGCGCTGCCCCCTCATGCGCCTCGCTCCTGCATCCGGCTGTCGGCCACCCGGCCCGCACCGCCGACGACGGACCCGGCAGGCCGAAACTCCTGAGAAACGGTGAGGCCGAGGCCGGCTACGAGGCCGCAGCGCTGTATGGAGCGCGGATCTCAGGAGTTTCGCACGCCGTGCGACCCTCCCACCGCTCCCTCACACGACGGCGGCGCCCACCGGACCGGTGAGCGCCGCCGAATCTCATCCGCGCGTCAGCGCTGGAAACCCTCCGAGATGATCTCGATGAGCTCCTCGCGCTCTTCCACCGGCAAGAAGGCCCCGGCGGCGGCGTTCAGCTGGAACGCCTCGAGGTCGTCGAGATCGTACTCGAAAGCCTGAGCGAGCAAACCCAGCTCGCGCGTGAGCGTCGTCGCGCTCATCAGGCGGTTGTCGACGTTCACGGTGACCGAGAAGTCGAGCTGGTATAGCAGGTCGAACGGGTGGGCGTCCATCGTGTCGCCCCAGGCCGTGACGGCCCCGCTCTGCAGGTTGGACGTCGGCGACAGCTCCAGCGTGATCTCGCGGTCACGGACCCAGCGGGCAAGGTCGCCGAAGGTGACCTGCACCTCCTCGCCCTCGCGCGAGACGACGTCGAGATCGTTGGCGATGCGCACGCCGTGACCGAGCCGGAGCGCCCGACCATCGAGCAGAGCGGAGCGGATGGATGCCAGTCCCGCCCCCTCCCCCGCGTGCACGGTGGTGGGGAAGAACTGCTCGGCGAGATAGTCGAACGCCTCGCGGTGCCGCTGCGGCAGGAACCCGTCCTCGGGCCCGGCCAGATCGAAACCGACCACGCCACGCCCCCGCCACGACACGGCCAGCTCGGCGATGTCGCGGGCGTTGTCGTTGTGCCGCAGGGCGGTGAGCAACTGACCCACGCGGATGTCGCGACCGCGAGCGTCCGCGGCATCCTCACCCGCTTCGATGCCCTCCTGCACGGCATCCACGACCTCGTCGAGGCTCAGCCCGCGGGTGAGGTGCTGCTCGGGCGCCCAGCGGACCTCGCCGTAGACGACGCCGTCCGCGGCGAGGTCTTCGACGAACTCCTTGGCCGTGCGCACGAGACCCTCGTGCGTCTGCATGACGCCCACGGTGACCGAGAACTTCTCGAGGTAGTCCTCGAGCGAGCCGCCGTCGATGTGGTCCGAGAACCAGGCCTCGAGACCCTTCGCGTCGTCCGCGGGGAGGTCGAGATCGACCTCGTCGGCCAGTTCGAGGACGGTCTGCGGGCGCAGACCTCCGTCGAGGTGATCGTGCAGCGAGACCTTCGGAAGATCGCGCAGTTTGCGGCCGCCGATACGGAGGTCGTCGGATGCCATGGTGCTCCTCTTTCCGGATGCCATCACGCGGTGATGCGCTCGCGCACGATCGGGGACGCCGCGGGCGCGGTGTCGCCGATCTCGAGTGCCCCCTCGACGGCGCCGAGGGCGCGATCGAAGCGCGACTCATCGTCGGCCGACAGGGTGAACAACGGCTGACCGGCGGCGACCGTCTGACCGACGGTCACGTGCAGGTCGATGCCCGCGGCGTGCACGACGGCATCCTCGGCACGCGCGCGGCCCGCGCCCAGGCGCCAGGCTCCGATGCCGAAGGGCAAGGCCTCGACGCGTGTGACGACGCCCGAGCGCTCGGCCACGACCGTGTGCGTCTCGCGCGGCGTCGGCAGGGCGGCATCCGGGTCTCCGTCCTGCGCGCGGATCATGCGCTTCCAGACGTCCATCGCGCGGCCGTCCGACAGGGCCGCCTCGACGTCGGCGTCCGGCTGGCCCGCGAGGCTGAGCATCTCGCGCGCCAGAGCGACCGTCAGCTCCACGACGTCGGCGGGGCCGCCACCGGCGAGCACCTCGACCGATTCGCGCACCTCGTTGGCGTTGCCGATCGCCAAGCCCAGCGGGGTGTTCATGTCGGTGAGCAGTGCCGTGGTGTTCACACCCGAGTCGGTGCCGAGGGCCACCATGGTCTCGGCGAGCTCGCGCGCGCGGTCGATGTCCTGCATGAAGGCGCCGGAGCCGAACTTCACGTCGAGTACGAGCGAGTCGGTTCCCTCAGCGATCTTCTTCGACATGATGCTCGACGCGATCAGCGGGATCGCCTCGACGGTGCCCGTGACGTCACGCAGCGCATACAGCTTCTTGTCCGCCGGGGCCAGACCCGTGCCCGCGGCGCAGATCACCGCGCCCACGTCGCGCAGCTGCGCCATGATCTCGTCATTCGACAGCGCCGCACGCCAGCCGGGGATCGCCTCGAGCTTGTCGAGCGTTCCGCCGGTGTGTCCGAGACCGCGGCCCGAGAGCTGCGGGACGGCTACGCCGAACGCGGCGACGAGCGGAGCCAGCGGGAGGGTGATCTTGTCGCCCACGCCCCCGGTGGAATGCTTGTCGACGGTGACCTTGCCGAGGGAGCCGAAGTCCATGCGCTCACCCGAGGCGATCATCGCGTCGGTGAGCACGCGGATCTGATCGCGGCCGAGGCCGTTCAGCAGGACCGCCATGGTGAACGCCGACATCTGCGCGTCCATGACGTACCCGCGCGTGTAGGCGTCGATCAGCCAGCGGATCTCGCCCTCGGTGATGGCCCGCCCGTCGCGCTGGGCGCGGATGATATCGACGGCGTCGTACTGCTCGGCGCTCATCGTGCCGCCTCCTCGAGGTCGCGGGGTCCGAAGGCGTCGGGGAGCACTTCGTCGATGGTCCGGATGCCGCTGACGGTCTCGAGCAGCATGCCCGGGATCGCGTGCTCGAAGAGCAGCTGGCGGCAGCGACCGCACGGCATGAGCGTGCGACCTTCACCGTCGACGCAGACGAAGGCCACCAGCTGGCCGCCCCCGCTCATGTGCAGGTCGGACACCAGTCCGCACTCGGCGCACAGCGTCACGCCGTAAGAGGCGTTCTCGACGTTGCACCCCGAGACGATCCGTCCGTCGGCGACGAGCGCGGCGGCTCCCACCTTGAATCGGGAGTAGGGCGCGTAAGCGCGGTGCATGGCATCCGTGGCGGCCGAACGGAGTTCGTCCCAGTCGATGTCGGTCATCGTGGAGTGGTGGATCCTCTCGTGAAGGGAAGGGGGTCAGCCCTTGATGTAGGGCTTTCCGGCGGCCGCGGGCCCCCGGATCTGGCCGGCGAAACCCGCCACCGCGATGATCGTCACGATGTAGGGCAGCATGAGCATGAACTCGCTGGGGATCGGGGTGCGCAGCACGGTCAGCAGGTTCTGCAGGTTGGTCGCGAAGCCGAACAGCAGCGCCGCGAGCGTCGCGCGGATCGGGTCCCAGCGACCGAAGATGACGGCGGCGAGCGCGATGAAGCCGAGGCCCGCGGTCATCTCTTTGGTGAACTGCCCGACCGAGACGAGGGTGAAGTACGCCCCGCCGATGCCGGCGATCGCGCCGGCGAGCGAGACGTTCCAGAAGCGGCTCGAGTTGACCTTGATGCCGACGGTGTCGGCGGCCTGGGGGTGCTCGCCGACTGCGCGCAGACGCAGGCCCCAGCGTGTGCGGTACAGCCCCCACGCGACCACGGCGACGACGGCGTACATCAGGTAGACGATGAAGGTCTGGTTGAACAGCACCGGTCCGATGATCGGGATGTCGCCCAGCAGCGGGATCTCGATGCGGGGGAAGCGCTCGGGGCGGTTCAGCACGTCCTCGTTCGGCACGAGCAGCGCGCCGTAGAGGAAGCCGGTCAGACCCGTGACGAGCACGTTCAGCACGACACCGACGATCACCTGGTCGACGAGGTACTTGATCGAGAACGCCGCGAGGACAAAGGCGACGAGCACGCCGCCGACCATGGCCGCGATGAGCCCGAGGAAGGGATTGCGGGTGAGGGATGCCACGAGCGCGGCGCTGAACGCTCCGAACAGGAACTGCCCCTCGATCGCGACGTTCACGACACCGACGCGCTCGCCGATCACGCCGCCCAGGGCACCGAAGATCAGGGGGACAGAGAGCGAGAGGGCTCCGAACAGCAGACCGGTCACGGGGACCAGTCCATCGGCCGCGGCCCACACCAGGAACGCGAAAACGGCCAGCGCGCCGAAGGCGATCGGCAGCCAGAGCGGGGTGCGGCGGTAGCCCACGGCATCCCAGACCGACCACGCGGTGAGCAGGACCAGCAGGACGAGCACGCTCCAGCTGGTGACCGCGGTGGGAACCGCGACGCTGCCGAGGTCGATGTCGGAGGCCGGGTCGCCGAGGCGGAAGGTGCTCTGCCCGGCGCGCGGGACGAGGGCGAACAGCAGGGCGAGCAGCACGGTCACGACCGCGAGGCTCACCGCCAGCTTGATGTGGCGCACACGCACCGTGGTCAACGGGATCGCGTCATCCGCGAGATGCGTCGCGGTCATGCCGCCACCGCCTTCTTGGCCGCCTTGGCCCGGTCTTTGGCCGCGCGCTCGGCCTCGCTTTTGGGGAGGAAGAAGATCGTGCGCACCAGCGGCGGCGCGGCGATGAAGAGCACGATGAGGGCCTGCACGACGAGCACGATGTCGACCGGGATGCCCTGCGACGCCTGCATGGTGAACGAGCCCGACTTGAGGGCACCGAACAGGATGCCGGCGGCGAACACGCCCCACGGACGGCTGCGGCCGAGCAGGGCCACGGTGATGGCGTCGAAGCCGATGCCGGAGTCGATGAGGCCGTCAAAGCCGGTGGTCACCGCACCCTGGATCTGGTTCATGCCGGCGAGGCCCGCGAGTCCACCGGCGAAGAGCATCGCGTAGACGTACATGCGGGGCACCGAGATGCCAGCGGCGCGCGCGGCGTGGGGGTTCTCCCCCACCGCACGGAGCCGGAAGCCCAGGCTCGAGCGCTCCATGAGCCACCAGACGAAGACCGTGGCCGCGATCACGAAGACGAAGCCGAGATCGAGCAGCGGGAACTGCGGACCGAACAACTCGGGGAACTGCGCGTTCGCGGGGGTCGCCGACGAGATCGGCTGGTCACCGGCCGGGCGCTGCAGCAGGCCCGGAGTGCGCACCATCCACGTCACCAGGTAGTAGGCGACGTAGTTCAGCATGATCGTGAGGATGACCTCGTGCGCGCCGGTGCGCGCCTTCAGCAGACCCACGATCCCGCCCCAGAGCGCTCCACCGGCGATACCGACGATGAGCGTCAGCGGCAGCTGGATGATCATCGGCAGGTCGAGGTTGAACGTGACGAGTCCGGCGAACGCGCACGCGATGAGGATCTGACCGCGTCCACCGATGTTGAACAGGCCGACGCGGAACGCCAGCGCGACACCGAGACCGGCCGCGATCAGCGGAGCCGCGAACCCGAGGGTGTTCGTGAGGGGGCGGATCTGCGCACCGAAGTCGGCGACCCGGGAGTTGAACACGGCACCGCGGAACAGCGCTTCGTACCCGCCGTACACCGAGTTCCAGATCGCGGCCAGCATGTCGCCGGGACGCGCGAAGAAGTACGCGGACGTCGTGCGCACCTGGTCGTTGGTGGCGGCCATCAGGATGCCGCCCACGATCATCGCCGCCACGACCGCGAGCACCGTGGTGATCCACGACGAACGCAGCAGCTCGGTGAGGAACTGGTTCGTGCGCGGCGGCGCCGGCGTCTCGGCCGGGGTGTGACCGGTCAGGGGGCCGGATGCGGTCGGCAGCTGCTCGGGCGGGAAACCGGAGTCCCCGTTCGCGCCCGTGCTCGGGATGTGGCCGCTCACGCTGTCTCCTCCGCGGGCTGCTCGCCCGCCATCATGAGCCCGAGGACCTCGCGCGGGGTGTTCCCCGGCACGATGCCCACGATGCCGCCGCGGTACATCACCGCGATGCGGTCGCCGAGGGCGGCGATCTCGTCGAGCTCCGTCGACACGACGATCACGGGCACGCCCGCATCGCGCGCGGCGACGATCTGCTTGTGGATGAATTCGATGGACCCGACATCGACGCCGCGGGTGGGCTGAGCGGCGACGAACAGCTTCAGCGGACGGCTCATCTCACGGGCGATGACGACCTTCTGCTGGTTGCCGCCCGAGAGAGTGCCGACCGGGGTGGATGCCGACTGCGTACGGATGTCGTACTCCGCGATGCGGTCGCGGGCGAACGAGCTGAGGGCCGCGCGCTTGATCGTCCCCCCGGAGACGAACGCCGCGTCGGAGGAGCGGTCGAGGATGAGGTTCTCGGCGACCGAGAACCCGCCGACCAGTCCGTCTTCTTTACGGTCCTCGGGCACGAAGCCGACGCCCGCATCGAGGATCGCGCGGACGCTCTTGCCGACGAGGTCGGTGCCGTCGAGATCGACGGTGCCCGTCACGCCGTCGGCGAGCCCGACGATGGCTTCGACGAGTTCGGTCTGACCGTTGCCCTGGACGCCTGCGATCGCGACGATCTCGCCGGGACGCACGTCGAGGTCGACGTCGTCGACGACCACGGTCCCCTCGGCGGTGACGACGCGCAGGTTGCGGATGGACAGACCCCCGGATGCCGCCGCCTTCGGTGCGTCCTTGACCACGGTGAGCTCGACGGCGCGACCGACCATGAGGGACGCCAGCTCGCCGTTGCTGGCGGTGGGCTCGGCCTCGCCGACGATCTTGCCGAGACGGACGACGGTGATGCGGTCCGCGACCTCGCGCACCTCGCGGAGCTTGTGCGTGATGAACACGATCGAGGTGCCCTCGTCGCGGAGCTGCCGCATGATGCCCATGAGCTCGTCGGTCTCCTGCGGCGTGAGGACGGCCGTGGGCTCGTCGAACACGAGCACCTTGGCATCCCGCGAGAGGGCCTTGATGATCTCGACGCGCTGCTGCACGCCCACGGGCAGGTCGCCGACGAGGGCGTCGGGGTCGACCTCGAAGCCGAAGCGCTGCGCGACGTCGCGCACGTGCTTGCGGGCTGCGTTCAGATCGAGAGCGCCGAGGGCCTTGGTGCTCTCGTGTCCGAGCATGACGTTCTCGGCCACGGTGAAGACGGGGATGAGCATGAAGTGCTGGTGCACCATGCCGATTCCCGCGGCCATGGCGTCGCCCGGGCCGCGGAAACGTTGGACGACGTCGTCCAGGAGGATCTCGCCCTCATCGGCCTGGTACAGGCCGTAGAGGACGTTCATGAGTGTGGATTTACCGGCACCGTTCTCTCCGAGGAGAGCGTGGATCTCACCAGGCTGAACGACCAGATCGATGTGGTCGTTCGCAACCAGGGACCCGAACCGCTTGGTGATGCCGCGGAGCTCGAGCTTCATGCTGTGCACCCTATTCGAAGACGTGAAGAAGACGGAAAGAAACCGCGGTCGCTCGGACTCCTGGTCCGAGCGACCGCGGTTGTGATCACAAAGGGCCTCAGGCCCGGGGGCCGCTCGGACTCCTGGTCCGAGCGACCGCGGTTGTGATCTCAATGGGCCTCAGGCCCGGCGCCTCACGGCGAGCTGGGCGAGGTGACCTTCAGCGAACCCGAGACGATCTGCTCGCGCAGCGCCGACAGTTCGTCGGCGAGGCCGGCGGGCAGCGTGAACTTCGAGTTGAAGTCGGCCAGGCCGACGCCGTCGTTCTCGAGCGTGCCGACGTAGGGGGTCACGTCGAAGTCGCCCTTGGCCGCCTGCGTGACCGAGTCGTACACGGCGGTGTCGATGCGCTTGAGGATCGAGGTCAGCACCAGGTCCGACACGTTCGGGTCGGCCTTGGCGAGGTCGGAGTCCACACCGAGCATGACGCTCTTCGAGCCGCTGTCGCGGATCGCGTCGGCGGCGCTGCTGTAGATCGGGCCACCGACGGGCAGGAGCACGTCGACACCCTGGTCGAGCAGACCCTGAGCGGCCTGCTTGGCCGCGTCGTTGGCGGCGAAGCCACCGGTGAACGAGCCGTTCTGGGCGGCGACGTCCCAGCCGAAGGTCTGGACGCTGGCGCTCTTGTCCTCGTCGTACTTCTTGACGCCGTCGACGAAGCCGTCCATGAAGATGGTGACGGGCGGGATCGGGATGCCACCGACGGTGCCGACCTTGTTCACGCCGTTCTCGGCCGAGTAGGCGGCGGCGGCGTAGCCACCGAGGTAGGCAGCCTGGACGGTGTCGAACAGCAGCGGCTTGATGTTCGGGGCGTCGGTCTTGCCGTCGTTGTCGGTGTCGGCACGGTCGTCGATGATGGCGTACTGCAGGTTCGGGTTGGCCTTGGCCGAGGCGACGGTGTCGGCGCTGAGCTTGAAGCCCACCGCGACGATGAACGTGCACCCCTCGGCGACGAGGTTCTCGAGGTTCGGGGCGTAGTCGTTCGCCGAGCTGGACTCGACCTCGATCGCCTTGACGCCGAGCTCGCTCGCCGCCTTGTCGATACCTTCCTTGGCCGACTGGTTGAACGAGCGGTCGTTCCACCCACCGTCATCCGAGATGATGCAGGGGGTGAAGCCCTCGACGATGTCTCCCCCGGCAGCAGCGGTCGAGCCGTTGCTCTCGGGCGCAGCGCCGCAGCCGGCGAGCAGCACGGCGGCGCCGAGCATGGCGAGACCGCTGACGACGGCCTTCTTCGTGGTCTTCACGAATGGTCCTCCAAGACGGATGCCCCCAACGGGTTTGAGGGACGATCCCGTCACGTTACCTACTGTGTCGCCGCGCTTGTGCGCCGGGAGCCCCCGCGCGCGGCAATGGTTACAAAGACGCAATCTCGCGTCACGTCACCGCCACACACCCGGACACGCACGAGACCGGATGCCACGAGGTGTGGCATCCGGTCTCAGAGGCGATCAGGGGGGCGGGTGCTAGAGGACGTCCCCGCGACCGGTCAGCTTGAGAGCGTCGACGACGCCCTTCACCCGCTGGGCGTTCTCGCTCGTGGTGACCAGCAGCGCGTCGGGGGTGTCGACAACGACGATGTCGCGCACGCCGATGAGGCTGATGACGCGCTTGGTCTGCGAGACGACGATGCCGCTGGAGGCGTCGGAGAGGACGCGGGCGTCCTCACCCAGGATCGCGAGCTCGTTGCGTCCCCCGGAGGAGTTGAGCTTCGACAGGCTCGCGAAGTCACCCACGTCGTCCCAGTCGAAGTGGCCGGGGATGACCGCGAGGCGCCCCTTTTCTGCGGCGGGCTCGGCGACCGAGTAGTCGATGGCGATTTTCTTCAGACCCGGCCAGATGCGGTCGACGGCGGGGCCGCGACGCTCGCGGTCATCCCAGGCCTCGGCCAGTTCGAGCAGACCCGCGTGCAGCTCGGGCTCGTTGACGGCGAGCTCGGCGAGCAGCACGTCGGCACGCGTGATGAACATGCCGGCGTTCCAGAGGTAGGCGCGATCGGCGAAGTACTCCTTCGCGGTGTCCAGGTCGGGCTTCTCGACGAAGCGCTCCACCAGGTAGGCCTCGGGAGCGCCGTCGACGATGAGCTCGCCGGCCTGCTTGATGTAGCCGAACCCGACCGATGCTTCGGCGGGCTGGATGCCGATCGTGCAGATGTACCCCTCGCGGGCGACCGCGACGGCCTGACGCACGGCGAACTCGAACTGCCGGGTCTGACGGATGACGTGGTCGGCCGCGAACGATCCGATGATCACGTCGGGCTCTCGTCGGACGAGGATCGCCGCAGCGAGGCCGATGGCTGCCGAGGAGTCACGGGGCTCCGACTCGAGGAACACGTTGTGGTCGGGGACCCCCGGGAGTTCCCGCTCGACCGCCGCCCGGTGCGCGCGACCGGTGACGACCGCGATGCGCCCCTCGCCGGAGAGCGGGGCGAGCCGGTCCCACGTGTCGCGCAACAGGGTCTGACCCGAACCGGTCAGATCGTGGAGGAATTTGGGGGCGTCGGCACGGGAGAGGGGCCAGAGGCGGCTGCCGATCCCTCCGGCGGGGATCACGGCGTAGAAGTCGTCGATAGCGGGGTCTGCCATGGCTCCGACCCTAGCGGTCGCGCCTGCGAACCCACGGGAAGTCGAGGCGGCGTCGAGGAGGGGTGGGCGGCATCCGATTTATCTCGATGTCGAGAGAGTGTTAGGCGACCCTCATCCCCGCCGTTCATAGCCCGGCCGTAGTATTCAATGGCGCCCGTGTGACGCTCGGGGCCCATGCGAGGCCCCACACCGTGTTCGATCAGGGAGGACGACCGTGTCAGCACCAGCACGTGCCACGCCGTCGGTGAAAGAGACCACTTCGAAGAGGCCCCGCGGCACTCTGTACCGGGGCCGCGAAGGAATGTGGTCGTGGGTGCTTCACCGCATCACCGGTGTCGCCATCTTCTTCTTCCTCCTGGTGCACATCCTCGACACGGCGCTCATCCGCGTCTCGCCCGAGGCCTACGACGCCGTCATCGGCACCTACAAGAACCCGATCATGGGTCTCGGCGAGGTGGCCCTGGTCGGTGCGATCGCGTACCACGCGTTCAACGGCCTGCGCATCATCCTCGTCGACTTCTGGCCCTGGGCCACGCGCCACCAGCGTCAGCTGTGGTGGGGCGTTCTGGGCCTGTGGGTCGTCACGATGCTCGGGTTCACCCCGCGCCACCTGATCAACGTCTTCAGCGCCGTCACCGGGAGCCACTGATGTCCGTCGCCCAAGAAGCCGCCACGATCCCCGCCCCCCGCACGCCCAGCGTGCGCAAGAAGGGCTCGAACCTCGAGAAGTGGGGCTGGATCTACATGCGCGCCTCCGGCGTGCTGCTGATCGTCCTGATCTTCGGCCACCTCTTCGTCAACCTGATGACGGGCGAGGGCATCCACCAGATCGACTTCGCGTTCGTCGCGGGCAAGCTCGCTTCGCCGTTCTGGCAGTGGTGGGATGTGCTGATGCTCTGGCTCGCCCTCATCCACGGCGCGAACGGCATGCGCACGATCGTCAACGACTACGTCGGCAACGCGACCGTCCGCAAGATCCTCGTCGGATCGCTGTGGGTCTCGGCCGGATTCCTGATCCTGCTCGGCACGCTCGTCGTCTTCACCTTCGACCCCTGCCTCGGTGTGACCGAGAGCAGCTCCCTGTGGGACGTGTGCCAGGCGGCGTGAGCCGGCGGCATCCCTTCTCTCCCCTGACAGCAGAGGTATTGCACACGTGAGCACTCAGACCAGCTCGGACTCGATCGTCAAGGACGGCGTCCACTACCACCAGTTCGACGTCGTCATCGTCGGCGCGGGCGGCGCGGGAATGCGCGCGGCCATCGAGGCCGGCCCCGGCGCGAAGACCGCCGTCATCTCGAAGCTCTACCCCACGCGCTCGCACACCGGTGCGGCGCAGGGCGGCATGGCCGCGGCGCTGGCCAACGTCGAAGAGGACTCCTGGGAGTGGCACACCTTCGACACCATCAAGGGCGGCGACTACCTCGTCGACCAGGATGCCGCGGAGATCCTCGCCAAAGAGGCCATCGACGCCGTCATCGACCTCGAGAACATGGGCCTGCCGTTCAACCGCACGCCCGAGGGCAAGATCGACCAGCGTCGCTTCGGCGGGCACACCGCCGACCACGGCAAGACGCCCGTGCGCCGCGCCTGCTACGCCGCCGACCGCACCGGCCACATGATCCTGCAGACGCTGTTCCAGAACTGCGTCAAGCTCGGCATCAACTTCTTCAACGAGTTCTACGTGCTCGACCTCATCACGGTGAAAGACGACGCGGGCAAGACCCAGGTCGCCGGTGTCGTCGCCTACGACCTGGCCACCGGCGAACTGCACGTCTTCCAGTCCAAGGCCGTCGTCTTCGCGACCGGCGGCTTCGGCAAGATCTTCAAGACCACCTCGAACGCCCACACCCTCACCGGCGACGGCGTCGGCATCGTGTGGCGAAAGGGCCTGCCGCTCGAGGACATGGAGTTCTTCCAGTTCCACCCCACCGGTCTGGCCGGCCTCGGCATCCTGCTCACCGAGGGCGCCCGCGGTGAGGGCGCGATCCTGCGCAACGCGAGCGGTGAGCGCTTCATGGAGCGCTACGCGCCCACCATCAAGGACCTCGCTCCCCGCGACATCGTCGCCCGCTGCATGGTGCAAGAGGTGGCCGAGGGCCGCGGCGCCGGCCCCCACCGCGACTACGTGCTCCTGGACTGCACGCACCTGGGCGCCGAGGTCCTCGAGACCAAGCTCCCCGACATCACCGAGTTCGCCCGCACGTACCTGGGCGTCGACCCGGTGGTCGAGCCGGTGCCGGTCATGCCGACCGCGCACTACGCCATGGGCGGCATCCCCACCAACATCAAGGCCGAGGTCCTCGCCGACAACGACACCGTCGTTCCCGGCCTGTACGCCGCCGGTGAGTGCGCGTGCGTCTCGGTGCACGGCTCGAACCGCCTCGGCACCAACTCGCTGCTCGACATCAACGTCTTCGGCAAGCGCGCCGGCCGCAACGCCGTCGAGTACGTCAAGACCGCCGACTTCGTACCGCTCCCCGAAGACCCCGCCGCCGAGGTGCGCGGGCTCATCGAGGGTCTGCGCAACAACAGCGGCACCGAGCGCATCGCGGTGCTCCGCAAGACGCTGCAGGACGAGATGGACAAGGGTGCGCAGGTCTTCCGCACGCACGAGTCACTCGCCCACGTCATGGACGTGATCGCCGACCTGCGCGAGCGCTACAAGAACATCCACGTCGACGACAAGGGCAAGCGCTTCAACACCGATCTGCTCGAGGCCGTCGAGCTGGGCTTCCTGCTCGACCTGGCCGAGGTCGTCGTCTACTCCGCCCAGAACCGCGAAGAGAGCCGTGGCGGTCACATGCGCGACGACTTCCCCACGCGCGACGACGAGAACTACATGCAGCACACCATGGCGTACCTTTCGGGCGACCCCCACTCGTCGCACCCCGCCGATCACATCGAACTCGGCTGGAAGCCCGTGGTGTTCACCAAGAACGAGGCCGGGGAGCTGCGCTACCCGCCGCTGGAGAGGAAGTACTGAGATGGCATCCACCGTCATCGAGCAGGTCGACACCTCGGACGAGGTCGCGGAGACCCCCGAAGACACCGGGATCCAGTCGTTCCTGGTCACCTTCAACATCCGCCGCTTCGACCCCGAGGTCGACGACGAGCCGCGCTGGGTCGATTACGACGTGGAGCTCTACTCCACCGACCGCGTGCTCGACGCGTTGCACAAGATCAAGTGGGAGGTCGACGGCTCGCTGTCGTTCCGCCGCTCGTGCGCGCACGGCATCTGCGGGTCCGACGCGATGCGCATCAACGGCCGCAACCGCCTCGCCTGCAAGACGCTGATCAAGGATCTCGACATCTCGCAGCCGATCTACGTCGAGGCGATCAAGGGCCTGCCCCTCGAGAAGGACCTCATCGTCGACATGGAGCCGTTCTTCGCCTCCTACCGCGAGGTTCAGCCCTTCCTCATCTCGAACTCGAAGCCCGAGGCCGGCAAGGAGCGTGTGCAGTCGATCGTCGACCGCGAGGTCTTCGACGACACCACCAAGTGCATCCTGTGCGCCGCGTGCACCTCGTCGTGCCCCGTGTTCTGGACCGACGGTCAGTACTTCGGCCCCGCTGCGATCGTCAACGCGCACCGCTTCATCTTCGACTCGCGCGACGACGCGGGCGATGTGCGCCTCGACATCCTGAACGACAAAGAGGGCGTGTGGCGCTGCCGCACGACCTTCAACTGCACCGAGGCATGCCCCCGCGGCATCGAGGTCACCAAGGCCATCGCCGAGGTCAAGCAGGCCGTCCTCCGCGGCGGTCGCTGATCCTCAGCCGTTCGAACGGCGGGTGCGCCCAATCCCTGAGCTCGTCTCACGGGGCTGGCGCCCCGCCGTTCGGCGTTTCCGGCCTCTTTCCGGGCGGGAGTGGCCGACGTCTGTCGCTTCCGGCATGACGGAGGCGACGAATTCTGGCGTCTCCCTCCGGGGAACGGAGGCCGGATGCCGCGACTCCGCGGGACGACCGAGGCCGCGGCATCCATTCATTAGGCTTTTCCGGTGACCGATCACCGCCACGACCCGCGGCCGCTGCCCGCGGTGCGCGACGACGACACCTCGCTCCGCGAACGCCTCGAGGCGGCGCAGACGGCCGTACGCGAGCGGTTGGACGAACCTATCGCCCGTGTCGCGAAGATCGCGGAGTGGTTCCCGATCCGAGTGTGGCGGCACTTCCTGCGGCACAACGGCTTCCTGCTGGCGGCGGGTATGAGCTATCAGGCGCTGTTCGCCGTGTTCTCGGCGCTGTACCTCGCGTTCGCCGGGGTCGGGATCTGGTTGGGCGGGAGCAAGACGGCGATCGAAGGGCTCATCCGCATCGTCAACAGCTACATCCCCGGAATCATCAGCGAGAACGGCCTGGTCAAGCGCGAGCAGGTCGAAGCCGTCGCCCAGGAGAGCGGTCGGCTGCTCACCATCACGGGCATCGTGGCCGTCGTCGTCGTCGTGTGGACGGCGATCGGCTTCGTCACCTTCACCCGCCGCGCTGTCCGCGACACGTTCGGGCTGCCCTTCGACCTGCGCAACTACGTGCTGCTGAAGGCCCGCGACCTGGTCGCGTCGATCCTGTTCGGCATCGCCCTGCTCGTGGGCGCGCTGCTCGGCTCGATCACCACCGGCGCCGTCGATCTCGTGTTCGGACTGATCGGGTGGGATCGAGAGACGCTGGGCTGGTCGATCGGCGCGCGGATCGTGTCGCTCGTCGTGGCTTTCGGCGTGAACACCGTCGCGCTCGCGTCGCTCTTCCGGTTCCTCACCGGCACGACCCTCACATGGCGCCGCGCCTGGCCGGGCGCGCTCGTCGGGGCGACGGGGATGGTGGTGCTGCAGGTCGCCGCGGGCTTCCTCTTCGTCTACACACCCTCGAACCCGTTGCTGGCCACCTTCACCGTGCTCATCGGATTCCTGCTGTGGTTCCGGTTCATCGGCATCGTCATCCTCGTCTCGGCCGCCTGGATCGCCGTCGCCGCGGGAGACCGCGACGTGCCGCTTCGTTCGCCCGAGGACCGACGCGCGATGGAACAGGCTGCCCTCGTCATCGCCGCCCAGGTGGGGGTGCGAGAGGCGCAGAAGGAGCTCGAGTTCTCGCACTGGCCGTGGCGGTGGCGTGCGAAGCGCAGGTTGCACACGGCGGAGAAGCATCTGGCACGGACGCGGGCCGACGTCCCGGCACCGCGTCGGGAGTCTCTCATCCCAGACTGATCCGGCGGCAGGGGCCGTCGGCGGGTGCTCTCTCCGCGGGCGCTCTCTCCGCGGGCCCGATGTCGGAGGTCGTCGATAGGCTCGTCGGGTGGCTCGTTCCGTTCGTATCGTCTCCGTCAATGTCAATGGCATCCGTGCCGCCGTCCGCAAGGGCATGGTCGAGTGGCTCGACGCCTCGGGCGCCGACATCGTCACTCTGCAAGAGGTGCGGGCCACCGCCGACCAGCTCGCCGATGCGCTCCCCGGGTGGGAGATCGTCAACGACGAAGCCCTCGCGAAGGGGCGGGCGGGAGTCGCCATCATCAGCCGTCTGCCCGGCGTCGAGACCCGGACGCACCTCGGCCCCGAGCCGCTCGACGCGTCGGGGCGCTGGATCGAGACCGACTTCGACATCGACGGCGAGACCGTCACCATCGTCAGCGCCTACGTGCACAGCGGCGAGGTCGACACCCCCAAGCAAGACGCGAAGTGGCTGTTCCTCGACGCGATGGAGCGGCGCCTCGCCGACCTGAAGGCCGAGCGCGAGCTCGCCCTCGTCACCGGCGACCTCAACGTCGGTCACCGCGAGCTCGACATCAAGAACTGGCGAGGCAACCGCAAGAACGCCGGGTTCCTGCCCCGCGAGCGCGCCTACTTCGACCGCTTCTTCGGCCCCGCGGGCGAGCAGGTCGAGGGGGTCGACGGCTCCACAGGCACAGGCCTCGGCTGGATCGACGTGGGCCGCCGCGCCATGGGCGAGGTCGACGGTCCGTACACGTTCTGGTCGATGCGCGGAAAGGCGTTCGACACCGACAGCGGCTGGCGCATCGACTACCACGTCGCCACGCCCGCCCTGGCCGAGCGCGTCACCTCGTATCGCGTCGATCGCGCCCTCTCGTACGACACCCGGTGGAGCGACCACTCCCCCGTGATCGTCGACTACACGCTCGGGCGGTGACACCCGGGCCGCTCTGAGCGACGGAGCCGTCGGGCCGAGAGCCTCGTTGCGCGTCGCGCGCGGGCGCTCACACCCGGTTCGCCAACGTGGAGCGGGGTGCACCGGACACGTCTCCGGGCCGGGTGTCGGCATCCGGAAACCGCTTCGACGGCAGGAACGTCCCGCGCACGCCGCCTAGGATCGTACGGTGACCACCGAGCGCCTCTACTCCGGAATGCAGCCCTCCGCCGACAGCCTCCAGATCGGCAACTACATCGGGGCTCTCCTGCAGTGGCGCGACCTCCAGGACCAGTACGACGCCTTCTTCTCGGTCGTCGACCTGCACGCCCTGACGCAGCCCGGCGACCCTGCCGAGCGCCGCGAGAAGACCCGCCGCACCGCCGCCCAGTACATCGCCGCCGGCATCGAACCCTCGCGCTCGACGCTGTACGTGCAGTCGCACGTACCCGCGCACGCCGAGCTGCAGTGGGTGCTGTCGACCCTCACAGGCTTCGGCGAAGCCGGGCGCATGACCCAGTTCAAGGACAAGTCGGCCCGCTACGGCACGGATGCCACGAACGTCGGCCTCTTCACCTACCCGGTGCTGATGGCCGCCGACATCTTGCTGTACCAGACCGACGTCGTGCCCGTCGGCGACGACCAGAAGCAGCACATCGAGCTCACCCGCGACCTCGCCGAGCGTTTCAACCAGCGCTTCGGTGAGACCTTCACGGTGCCGAAGCCCGTGATCCGGCGCGAGACGGCCCGCATCTACGACCTGCAGAACCCCACGTCGAAGATGTCGAAGTCGGCCGAGTCCGACGCGGGCGTGCTGTGGCTGCTCGACGACCCCAGGGTCAGCGCGAAGAAGATCATGCGCGCCATGACCGACTCCGAGGGGTCGGTGCGCTTCGACCGCGAGGCCAAGCCCGGCGTCTCGAACCTGCTCGTCATCTACTCGGCCCTCACCGGCCGCGAGATCACCTCGATCGAAGACGAGTACGCGGGCCGCGGCTACGGCGATTTCAAGAAGGGGCTCGCCGAGGTCGTCGTGAACGAGTTCGAGCCGGTCCGCGCGCGGGCCATGGAACTGCTCGACGACCCCGCCGAACTCGACCGCGTGCTGGCCGTGAACGCCGGCAAGGCGGCATCCGTCGCCGAGAAGACCCTCACCGACGTGTACGACCGCATCGGTCTGCTCCGCCGCGGCTGACCTTTCGACTGTTCGACGCCCGCACGACTCACTGGGTCGTGCGGGCGTCATCGTTTCACTGCTCCGGGGGGGGGCGCCGGCCTGTGCATCGCCTTCCCGGACACAACGCAGGAGATCCTGGGTACTATCGCGAGTTTGCCGTCTGAAACTGGCGTCTGCAGTCGCTTCTCCTGCGCCGTGTCGTTTCAAAGCGGGACACGGGGCCGCACCTGCACGGGCCCGCGATGCGAGGTCGGCGGTACGCAACGCAGGAGATCGCGGCCGTCCGCGACGCTGCGTCCCCTCCCGCGTGTCTTTGAGCCCGCCACTCCTGCGTTGTGTCGCGACCAGTGGGCGCCCCCGCCTTAAAGCCGCCGGACCTGGTGCTGCCGGAGACCGGCGACGGCGTACGCGAGAATCTCCGGCTCCGAGAAAATCATCCGCGCTGAAGGGCGCAGCACAACGTAGCCGCGTTCGGCAAGGCGCAGATCGCGCAACCGATCGCGTTCCTGCGCCTCCCATCCGCCGTGATGCGCCCGGCTGTCGCACTCGACGACGATCCAGTCGTCGACGACGAGATCAACTCGCCCCACACCATCGATCTGCACCTGGACCCGCACCTCGAAACCCTGGCCACGCAGGAGGAGTCGCGCGATCGTCTCCGAACCTGCCTCTGCGCGTCCGTCGATGAGCGGTCGAAGTACTCGATACTTCGCAGGCAAGCGGGCAAAGACTCTCGCGAGTCCCTCCTCGTCGATCGCCCCGGTGAACAGCGCGCTGTCGAGTGTGGCGATGGCTGCCCGCGGAGATTGACAACGCACCGAGGCCGCCAGCGCCTCGACGATCGGGACCGTGTGGAGACTGCCCGCGGCACACGCGCGCCAGTGGACGACGACGCCGTGGGCACCGGAAAGTCGAGTCCCGCGTGAATGCGGCGAGCGCAGACGCGAACGCTCCGGTTCGACCTGGACGTGCAGCGCGTTCTTGTCGAGGACGAAGATCCCCGCTTCAGCGACGGCAGACACGCAGTCGAGTCGGCCCCCGACGCGTTGCGCTTCTCGAACGGCTTGCGAAACGGACGCATCGAGGTAAACATTCCGACGCCCGCGCACCAGCACACCCCCGGCCAGCGCCGAGCGCACTCCGGCCCGGGTGGCCCCCGATGCTCGCAGGTCTGCGTACGTCATCGTGTGGCCCGGTGCCATATCCGGAAGCAGAAAATCGGCCATTCAGCACACGATGGACGGGTTCCGCTGCGACGGTGAGAAAGTCCGACTCAGGACGGGGACAACGAACCCCGTGGCGCCCGTGGGGAGAAGGCGCGTCCGAGCGCAGGAGAAGCATCCCGCGTGCCCGGCGATACCGACGTAGTTTCCCATTTTCACTGGCCGAGTCCTGCGTTGTGTCCACCGCGGCTCGCTTGCCCGACCGGGGCCGCTGTTCCTGACCGCGTCGCGCAGCTCCGTGCGTACGCGCGGTGTCGGACACAACGCAGGACATCCCCGGGCTATCGCTGATTTATCGGCGCCAAGAGCGCGGAACGGGCGGATAGTCCTGCGTTGTGGCCCCGCTCAGTGCCGAGGCGCGCGGCTGCCCGGCGGAGCGATGCGGCCGACATCGACACCGCCGCCCCCGGCTAGCGTGGACGGATGGAACCGGAGATCCTGCGCACCGCCCGCCTCGAGCTGTCGGTGCCGCGCGAGAACGACGTCGCGGCGATCCACGCCGAGTGCCAGGATGCCGCGATCCAGAGGTTCACGACGGTGCCTGCGCCGTACCTCCCCGAGGACGCGGAGACGTTCGTCGAGCTGACGCGCGGGTGGTGGGCCGAGGGGTCGGAGGCGACCTGGGCGATCCGCCTCGAGGGGCGACTCGTCGGCATGGTGGGCCTGGCGAAGCTGCCCTCGGGCGGTCCCGAGATCGGCTACTGGGTGTCGTCGAGCGTGCGTGGGCACGGGCTGGCGACCGAGGCTGCGCGCGCGGTCGTCGATTGGGGCTTCGCGCCCGAGCGTCCGTCGATCGAGCGCATCGAGTGGCGCGCGGTGGTGGGCAATGTGGGCTCGGCGCGCGTCGCGCGGGCGCTGGGATTCCGCTATGAGGGGCTTCTGCGGCACGCGCACGTGAACTCCCTGGGTCGTTCCGACCTCTGGATCGGGGGCCTGCTGCGCGACGACGACCGCGCCACCCAGCCCTGGCGCGTGCTCGAGCCCTGACGCAAGGCCCCATGCCGATGTCGGAGGTCGGTGGCACGATGGGCGCATGCCGGAGATGCCAGAGGTCGAGGGGCTCGTCGAATACCTGCGCGGGCGGGTGACGGGACTGCGCGTCGACAAGGCGACCGTGTCGGCGATCAACGCGCTCAAGACGTACGACCCGCCGTTGACGGCCCTGGTCGGCGCGCGCATCACCGGCGTCGAACGCCACGGCAAATTCGTCGACGTGGCGTCCGACGCCGGCATCCACCTCGTGTTCCACCTCGCCAAGGCGGGCTGGCTGCGCTGGTACGACGCCCTGCCCACGACGATCATCAAGCCCGGCAAGACGCCGATCGCGCTGCGCGTGGGCTTCGACGACGGCTCGGGGTTCGACCTCACCGAGGCCGGCACGAAGAAGTCTCTGGCGGTCTACGCCGTGCGGTCCCCCGCCGAAGTGCCGGGCATCGCGCGGCTGGGTCCCGACCCGCTCAGCCCCGGCTTCGACCGCGCGACGTTCGGGTCACTCCTCAAGGGGCGCCGAACGCAGATCAAAGGCGTGCTGCGCGACCAATCGATTATCGCGGGGGTCGGCAACGCCTACTCCGACGAGATCCTGCACGCGGCCAAGATGTCGCCCTATGCCCTGGCCGCGAACCTTTCGGAGGCCGAGATCGACCACCTCTACAGCGCGATGACGACGACGCTGGCCGAGGCGATCGACGCGGCTCGCGGCAAACCCCCGGCGGAGTTGAAAGATGCCAAGCGCCGCGGCATGCGCGTGCACGGGCGGCGAGGCGAGGCGTGTCCGGTCTGCGGCGACGAGGTGCGCAGCGTTTTCTTCGCCGACAACTCCCTCGAGTACTGCCCCACCTGCCAGACCGGCGGCAAGCTGCTCGCCGACCGTCGACTGTCGCGACTGCTCAAGTGACCGCACGGCAAGACGAGAGGTGCGAGACGCAGCGCCGCGGGGGCCGGAGAGAACGACCACGAAACGTCGCCGTATGACCGGGAATGAAACCGCGAGAGGCACGTTGAGTAGGATCAGAAGTGCAAAAACGTGCTCCGGGGTCGGTGAGAATCCGAACCGGCGGTGACAGTCCGCGAACCCCTCCGCTCACGCGGTGGGGCCGATCCGGTGGAATTCCGGGACCGACGGTGATGCGAGGGTAAGCCCTCGCTAGTCCGGATAGGAGGCAGCACGGACGGCGCGACGCGCCTTCCCGCTGGCCCTGCCCCGACTCCGCGGGAAGGACAAGGAAATGGCATCCGCCGTCGAGATCGACGCCATGCGGCGAGCTCTGCAGCTCGCCCGGCGCGGCCCCCGCGGGCTCAACCCCCAGGTGGGCGCCGTCATCCTCTCGCCCGAGGGCGAGCTGCTCGCCGAGGGATTCCACCGGGGCGCCGGCACCGCCCACGCCGAGGTCGACGCGCTCTCGCGGCTCGCCCCCGGTGCCGCACGCAGCGCCACCGCCGTGGTGACCCTCGAGCCCTGCAACCACACTGGTCGTACCGGCCCGTGTGCCGTCGCCCTCATCGAGGCCGGAGTGGCCCGCGTCGTCTACGCGCTCGACGACCCCACCGATGCTGCAGCCGGCGGAGCTGATCGCCTGCGCGCAGCCGGCGTCGACGTCGAGGCGGGACCCGAGGCGGATGCCGCCGAGGCGCTCGTCGCCGACTGGACGCACCTGCAACGCAGCGGCCGCCCGCACGTCACCGTGAAATGGGCGCAGAGTCTCGATGGTCGCGCCGCCGCCGACGATGGCACGAGCCAGTGGATCACCGGACCCGACGCCCGCCGCGACGTGCACGCGCGCCGCGCGCGGGCCGATGCGATCGTCGCCGGCACCGGCACCGTGAACGCCGACGACCCCGCCCTGACCGCGCGAGCAGACGACGGGACACTGCTCGAGGATCAGCCGATGCCCGTCATCATCGGCGAGAGCGAGACCGCTGCGGATGCCGCCGTGCGCCGCCATCCGCGCGACCCCCTGTTCTACTCGACGCGCGACCTGCGCGCGGTGCTCGCCGACCTCGCCGAGCAGGGCGTGCAGCGCGTGTTCGTCGAGGGCGGGCCGACCCTCGCGAGCGCATTCGTGCGCGAGGGCCTTGCCGACGAGTTGCTCGTCTACGTCGCCCCCGTGCTGCTGGGTGGTTCGCGCCTCGCTCTCGGAGACGTCGGCGTGCCGAGCATCGACGCGGCGAAGCGCCTGGCGGTGGCATCCGTCACCTCCCTCGGCGACGACCTGCTGATCGTCGCCCGCCCGACTGAGACCGCACCCCGAAGCACCGAGACTGTGCCCGCGTCCGCGGGCGAGAACGAAGGAGACGCCTGATGTTCACCGGAATCGTCGAAGAGATCGGGGCCGTCACGGCCGTCGAACCCTCGGGTGACGGCGTGCGCCTGACGCTGCGCGCCCCTCTGTCGGTGTCGGACGCCGGCCACGGCGACTCGATCTCGGTGAGCGGTGTGTGCCTCACCGTCGTCGACCAGGGCGACGACTGGTTCACCGCCGACGTGATGAAGCAGACCCTCGACATGTCGACGCTCGCGGACGTCGCCCCGGGCCGCGCGGTCAACCTCGAGCGTGCGACCGCCGCGCACGGCCGCCTGGGCGGGCACATCGTGCAGGGCCACATCGACGGCACCGGTGTGGTGCGCGAGGTGCGACCCGGAGCGCAGTGGAGCGTCGTGCGCGTCGGCATCCCGGCCCCCCTCGCCCCGCTCGTGGTCGACAAGGGATCGATCGCGATCGACGGCGTCTCGCTGACCGTCAGCGCGGTGAGCGAAGCCTCCGAGCCCGAGCCGTGGCTCGAGGTCTCGCTGATCCCCGAAACCCTCGAGGCCACGACCCTCGGCCGGGCCGAAGCCGGCACGCCCGTGAACCTCGAAACCGACATCCTGGCCCGTCATGTCCAGCGCATGCTCGCCTTCCGCACGACAGAGAATCCCGCGGCGACCGCCGCACAGACCGAGAGGGGCTCCCGATGAGCCTGTCCACCATCCCCGAGGCCCTGGAGGCCCTGCGTCAGGGGCGGCCGATCCTGGTCGCCGACGACGAGAACCGCGAGAACGAGGGCGACGTCATCATCTCGGCGCAGCTCGCGACCCCCGAGTGGCTCGCCTGGACCGTCCGCTGGTCCAGCGGTTACGTCTGCGCCCCCATGCCCGCCGAGTGGGCCGACCGTCTCGACCTGCCGCCCATGGTCGAGGTGAACCAGGACGCCCGCGGCACCGCGTACACGGTCAGCGTCGACGCGGCATCCGGAGTCACCACCGGCATCAGCGCCGCCGACCGCGCGCGCACCCTCAACGTGCTGTCCGACCCCGCGTCGGTTCCGACCAGCCTCATCCGCCCCGGCCACGTGCTGCCGCTGCGCGCCGTCGACGGCGGCGTCCGCGAGCGCGCGGGCCACACCGAGGCCGCGGTCGACCTGATGCGCCTCGCGGGTCTCGAGCCCGTCGGTGCGATCGCCGAGGTCGTGGCCGAAGACGGCAGCATGATGCGCCTGCCCGGACTCTTCGAGCTCGGCGAGCGCGACGGCATCCCGGTCATCACGATCGAGCAGCTCATCGGCTACCTCAACGAGACCGACCCGCTGCCCGCGACCGCCCCCGCCCGCCGTCGGGTGAGCCTGCGCGCCGAGTCGAACGTGCCCACCTCGCACGGCACCTTCCGCTTCCTCGCCTACAAGGACCGCATCACCGGCACCGACCACCTCGCGGTCGTCTCGGGCGACCTCACCGAGACCGCTCCGCTCGTGCGCGTGCACTCGGAGTGCCTGACGGGCGAGGCGTTCGGTTCGCTGAAGTGCGAGTGCGGCCCCCAGCTCGAGGCGGCCCTCGACACGATCGACCGCGACGGCGGCATCGTGATCTACATGCGCGGTCACGAGGGTCGCGGCATCGGCCTCATCAACAAGCTGCGCGCCTACAACCTGCAGGAACGCGGCATGGACACCGTCGACGCCAACCTCGCTCTCGGCTTGCCCGCGGACGCGCGCGACTACGCCGCCGCCGCCGGCATCCTGACCGACCTCGGCGTCGAGAAGGTGCGTCTGCTGACGAACAACACCGACAAGGTCGCGCAGCTGCGCGGCTTCGGCCTCGACGTCGTCGAGCAGGTTCCGCTGCTCGTGGGCGTCGGCCCCAACAACCACCAGTACCTCGAGACGAAGCGCGACCGCATGGGTCACATCATCGCCGAGGACGACCTGCGCGACGCCCTCGCGCACATGAAGGAAGAGAGCGCCTGATGGCTGGCAGTGGAGCACCCGAGACCGGCGGCGTCGACGCGTCGGGACTGAACGTCGTCGTGATCGCGGGAACGTGGCACGAGGTCATCACGAACGGTCTGATCGCGGGCGCGAAGCGCGTGCTCGACGCCACCGGCGCGGCCTACCGCGTCGTGCGCGTGCCCGGCTCGTTCGAGCTGCCCGTCGCCGCGAGCGCGGCGTTCGACGGCGGAGCGGATGCCGTGGTGGCCCTGGGCGTCATCATCCGGGGCGGCACCCCGCACTTCGAGTTCGTCTCGTCGGCGGCCACCGACGGTCTGACCCGCGTGGCCCTCGACGCCGGCAAGCCGGTCGGCTTCGGCGTGCTGACCCTGGACGACGAGCAGCAGGGCCTCGACCGTGCGGGGCTCGAAGGTTCGAAGGAGGACAAGGGCGAAGAGGCCGCGGATGCCGCGATCCGCACCGCCCTCGTGCTGCGCGAGCTGCGCGGCTGAGACGTTCTCGACGACGGGCCCGGCGACCTCTGCGGTCACCGGGCCCGTCGTCGTCCGTGGGGATGAGGATGCAGGCGGCTGAGCCCGTCGAAGCCCCCGGGCCCGCGGGTCGGGGCGCGCCCTTCGACAGGCTCAGGGACCGCTCGCGGATCCGGGGCCGTGCGCGCGGGTCAGGGAGCGCGCGGTGAGGCCCCCCCCCTTCCTGGCGGGTGAAGGGCCGCGTCTCTACCCTGACGGGTATGGAGATCCTGCGCAGCGTCGTCGTCCTCGTCCACCTCGTCGGCTTCGCCATCCTCTTCGGCGCATGGGTCGTCGAGGCCGTCAGCCGCCGGGCGCGCGTCACCTCGTTGATGAACTACGCGTTGCTCATCTCCCTGGTCACGGGTCTGGCGCTCTCGGCGCCGTGGGGCCTCGACCACGACCTCAACTACGCCAAGATCGGCATCAAGCTCGTCGTTCTTCTCGTCATCGGTGCACTGCTGGGTATCGGTTCGGCCCGTCAGAAGCGCAACGGGTCACTGTCGCCGGCGGTCTTCTGGCCGATCGGCATTCTGGCTCTGCTCAACGCCGGTCTCGCGGTGATCTGGCACTGACGACGCCGCTCGTCGGCAGCCACTCAGCGCGCGCATAGACTGGAGGGTCTAACGCCCCTCACTCGGGGACGTTTCCGGTGCTCCCTCGCGCACCCGTTCACACACACCCCCGTGATCGCGGCGCGCCACCGCTGCGCCCCACCCCGGACGCGATTGATCGACCTTCTCGTCAGGCAGTCATGACCACCTCCTCCCCCTCCACCCGATCCGCTACGGCTCCCGCGAACCCCCGTTCGCGTGTCATCACCGCGAGCCTGATCGGCACCACGATCGAGTTCTACGACTTCTACGCGTACGCCACGGCTGCGGTCCTCGTCTTCCCGATCCTCTTCTTCCCGACCGGCAACGAGACCACCTCGCTGCTGCTGTCGTTCAGCGTCTTCGGCGCGGCGATGGTCGCGCGCCCCCTCGGCGCCGTCGTCTTCGGCCACTTCGGCGACCGCTTCGGCCGCAAGGCCACCCTCGTGGCATCCCTTCTCACCATGGGTGTCGCGACCTTCCTCATCGGCTGCCTGCCCACCTTCAACGAGATCGGTGTGTGGGCCGCGGTCCTGCTGCTGATCATGCGTCTCGCGCAGGGCTTCGCCCTCGGCGGCGAGTGGTCGGGCGCCGCGCTGGTCGCCACCGAGAACGCTCCGAAGGGCAAGCGCGCCCTGTTCGGCACGTTCCCCCAGCTGGGCGCCCCGATCGGCTTCATCATCGCCAACACGGTGTTCCTCGTGATCAACTTCGCGTTGCCGCACCCCGACGGCACCGCCCAGCGCTCCGCGGAGTTCCTCAGCTGGGGGTGGCGCGTGCCGTTCCTGTTCTCGGCGATCATGGTCATCGTCGGCCTGTACGTGCGCCTCAAGCTCGTCGAGAGCGAGTCGTTCGCGAAGGCCGAGAAGAGCGGCGCGATCCGCAAGTTCCCGCTCGGCGAGGTCATCCGTCGCAACTGGAAGCAGCTGATCCTCGGCACGTTCATCATGCTGGCGACCTACGTGCTCTTCTACCTCATGACGAGCTTCACACTGTCGTACGGCACCAAGCCCACCGCCCAGGGAGCCGCCGCCGCGGCCGAGAAGGCCGGCACCGCGTTCGACGCCGCCGCCTACGTGCCCGGTCTCGGCTTCGGCTACACCGACTTCGTCATCATGCAGATCATCGGCGTGGTGTTCTTCGGCGTCTTCACGATGCTCTCGGGCCCCGTGGCCGACGCGATCGGCCGCAAGCGCCTGCTGATCGGCGTGACGATCGGCATCATCGTGTTCGGTCTGCTGTTCTCGGTGTTCCTGCTGCCCGCGGCCGACCCGAAGTTCACCGGAGCGCTCGTGCAGGCCTTCCTGGTGTTCGGGTTCCTGCTCATGGGCGCGACCTTCGGCCCGATGGGCGCGGTGCTGCCGGAGCTGTTCCCGACCAACACGCGCTACACCGGCTCGGCGATCTCGTACAACGTCTCGTCGATCCTGGGCGCGGCCCTCGCGCCGATCGTCGCGGTCGCGCTCTGGGCCGCCGGCGACGGCAACCCGTGGCTCGTGGGCGTCTACCTCTCGGCGATGGGCGTGCTGACCCTCATCGCGCTCCTGCTCTCGCCCGAGACCAAGGACGTCGACTACGACGACAACATCGCCGCCGGAGCGACCGCGCCGTAACGCGCTCGTCCTCGATACCGGATGCCACGGGGCCCAGGCCTCGTGGCATCCGTCGTTCGTGCCACCGCCGTTGCGCTGAGCCCGAACAATCGAGATGTCCCCCAAACGGTGGCTACCACAACTCAGAGCTTGCAGATAGTGTCCGCCATGAGTCGAGCAGGAGTCTCGACCATCAACCCGGGGACACAACTCCCTGGGGAATCGCGCAACGCTAGGCCTGGGGGGGGCTCCATGAAAAAAGTTTCAAAGACCGTGTTGGCAACAGCTTGTGCGCTGCTGCTCGGCTTGAGTTCCGCGAGCGTAGCGTCGGCCGCAGACGTCAATGGCAGAGTGCCGGCAGACACCACGCCAGACCGAGTTATCTACGTCAACCACGCGGCTCCCCAGCCTCAGGGGAAGCTTGTGACCGATCGAGACGGAAGCGTCAAGCCGGACGTCGTCGGAGACAATGAGTTTCCCGTCGTTCCCGCGCCTGGTGAGACTGTTCGCCTCGTCTACACAGACGCAGTGACTGATGTGACAACTCGCGAGAGTGGAGAATCAGCTCGCGCATCGTGCACCGAGTCCAAGACCGTCGGTACGCCTTATAAGGCCAGCAACGCCCCTCGGGTCCAGGGGTACGCGTCGATAAGTTCCGGCTGCGGAGGCGGTGCCACCTTCAAGATCGTGCTGTACGGAGCACTCAGTTCCCGAGGGAACACTTCGGCGTACGTTCCCAACAACGGCAGCAGCGTGACCGTATACGTGGCAGGCCCGACATGCACGTACGGCTGGGATGCGGGCTACTACGGGATCGGCACGTTCAGCGGATCCGGAGCAACTCAAGGCCCAACCGCTACGCTGCCCTGCAACTATTAGAAAGGAGGCTAAGAATGAATCTTGCCTCCCGGCCATCATTCAAGATCGGCCTCGGCGTCATTTCCGGAGCCCTCGCCTACTACCTGCTGAGTCTCATATCCGCCTTGTGGATCGGCCGGGTGAACGAGCCTCCACCATACGCTGCGCTACTCGGCATCTGTCTTGTCAGTTGTATAGCTCTTGGATGGCTTGTCTCGTGGCGGTGGGAAAGCGCTCTTATTGCCTCCATCGTCATGATCCTTCTCATCGCCGTGGGCTTCGTGGTTGGTTCGGACGGTTACCTATGGGTACTACCTCTCCCATTTGATGTGCCCTCTCTCTTCCTCCATGGAGCGAGGTCCCCGATCACATTCTCCGTCGCGGTCCTGGTCGGCACGGTCGCAATTTTCCGTCGAACTCCAAAGCGACCTGACGATGGCGTCGGTAGCGGAAGAATGCAGAACCGCTCTACATCGAGGATCGAACAACAAGGCGACCAGCGCCTTCGCAGCTAAACGCACCGACTGCAAGGAGGCCCCGGGGTTTACCCCGGGGCCTCCTTCACGTTCTGACGCTGACTCTTTCACCTGACGCCCCCCGGGTGTCACCTACCGCATGGTTGGCATCGACAGCTGCTGGTGCGCGAGACATCACCCGCACATTAGGTGATGCCGTGCCACAGGCGGTCGAGTGAGCGGGCCGGGTTTCCGGAAAGTCTGAGCGTTCGGAGCGTCGGGGTCCCTGATCGGCGGGCGTCCGGGCGACTTCTCCGGAGTTTCGCACGCCATCGAGGGGACCGACCGGCGGTGTCGGTGGGGCGGGGTACGGTCGAAGCACCCCATTTTCTTCCCGAGGTGAGCATGTCGTTTCCCGCTCCCGCGCGTGGTCGGCGCGGCCGCCGCGCGCCCGAAGGCCCGCGCGCGTCGTTCCGTCAGCTGGTCCCCTTCCTGCTCGAGCACAAGCGCACGCTCGTCGTCGTCGCCGTGCTCAGCGTGCTCGGCGCCGCCGCCACGCTCGCGCAGCCGCTGCTCGTCGGTGAGGTCATCTCGCGCGTACAGAGCAGCGTCTCCCTCGGCGCCCTGGTGTGGCTGCTGGTGGGCTTCGTCGTGCTGTCGTCGGTCATCTCCGGCTTCCAGCACTACCTGTTGCAGCGCACCGGCACCGCCGTGGTGTTCTCGAGCCGGCGACGGCTCATCTCGCGCATCCTGCGCCTGCCCATCAGCGAGTTCGATGCGCGTCGCACGGGCGATCTCGTCTCACGCGTGGGCACCGACACGACCCTGCTGTACGCGGTGCTCACCCAAGGCTTCGCGGATGCCGTGGGCAACGCCCTCATCCTCGTCGGTGCGGTCATCGCGATGGCCTTCATCGACCCGCTGCTGCTCGGGCTGATCATCGTGGTCGTCGGCGCCTCGCTCGCGGTGGTCGTGCTGCTGAGCACGCGGATCCGCGCGGCATCCGCCGACCAGCAGGCCAAGGTGGGCGAGCTGTCGTCGGGAGTCGAACGCGCGGTCGGCTCCATCCGCACGATCCGCGCGTCGGGAGCGACCGAGCGCGAGATCGCGGCGGTGACCGAGAACGCCACGGCCGCATACGCCGCGGGGGTGCGCATCGCGCGGGTGTCGGCGCTCATCGTGCCGATCGCCTTCGTCGCCCTGCAGGTGTCGCTGCTCGTCGTGCTCGGCGTCGGCGGCTACCGCGTGGCATCCGGGGCGATCGACGTCGCCGCGCTGGTCACGTTCGTGATCTTCCTGTTCCTGCTGGTGCAGCCCCTGGCCTCGGCGATCGGCGCGATCACCTCGGTCAACCAGGCGCTGGGCGCGCTGGGGCGCATCCAAGAGGTGCTCGACCTCCCCCTCGAAGACGACGCCGACCGTCCCTCTTCTCCTGCGGCGGTCCCGGATGCCGCGGCCCTCGCGTTCCGCGATGTGCATTTCCGCTACCCCGACAACGTCGTGGAGGCGCGCGAGGCCGCCGCCGCCGAGGCCCGATCGGTGCGGGAGCAGGCGCACCTCGAGCGCGCGGCCGACGAGACCGCCGCCGAGGTCGACGACGATCGCGACGTGCTGCGCGGGGTGTCGTTCGAGGTGCCGCGCGGATCGCGCGTCGCGCTCGTCGGGCCTTCGGGTGCGGGCAAGAGCACGATCCTCGCCCTCATCGAGCGCTTCTACGATCCGACGGAGGGAGCGATCCTCGTCGACGGCGTCGACGCGCGCGAGTTCGCCCGCGACGACCTGCGCGCCCGCTTCGGCTACGTCGAGCAGGATGCGCCGACCCTGGCCGGAACCATCGCCGACAACCTGCGGCTCGCCTCGCCGGCGGCCTCCGACGCCGACTGCGAGCGGGTGCTGCGCGCGGTGAACCTCGCCGATGTGCTCGAGCGCAGTCCGCTCGGCGTCGACGCTGCGGTCGGCGAAGACGGCGTCATGCTTTCGGGCGGAGAACGCCAGCGCCTCGCGATCGCCCGCGCGTTGCTCGCCGCTCCCCCGGTGCTGCTGCTCGATGAGTCGACCTCGTCGCTCGACGGCGTCAACGAGCAGCGCATGCGCGAGGCGATCGACGCCGTCGCCACCGACCGCACCCTGCTCGTCATCGCCCACCGCCTGTCGACGGTCGTCGACAGCGACCTCATCGTCGTGCTCGACAAGGGCCGCGTCGTCGGCCAGGGCACGCACAGTGAGCTCGTGGCATCCACCCCGCTCTATCGCGACCTGGCGAAGCACCAGCTGCTGGTCTGAGCTGCGACCGCGGCTCAGTCGCCCGCGAGGGCGTCGATCGGCGACACCGCGGTGGCCAGGCGCGTAGGCGTGACGGCGGCGACGGCGGTGAACAGGGCCGTCACCACCGCGACGATGCCCACGGTCGCCCACGGGATGGCGGGCAGCACGAACGTCGGTGACGAGAACTCCGGCGGAACGCCGACCGAACCGAGCAGCGACTGCGCTCCCGCCCAGCCGTAGACCACGCCGAGCACGAGCCCGAGGGCCACGGACGTCACGGTGAGGTGTGCGGCCTCGAGCAGCACCATGCGTCGGATCTGCGGGGCGGCGAAGCCGAGCGTGCGCAGGAGCCCGAGCTCCCGACGGCGCTGGATCACCCCGAGGGTCAGCAGGTTCACCAGACCCACCGCGGCGATCGCGGCCGACACGGCCACGAGCGACATCATGATCGCGGCGAAGGTGTTCATGAGCGACAGCAGTTCCTCCGGCGGTTCACCCCCGCCCGAGCTGATGAGCACCTCGCGAGCCGACTGCGACGCGACCCCGAACATCGTCACGAGCGTCACGCCCATCACGACGCCGATCGCCATGCGGCTCGATCGTTCGGGATAACGCAGGGCGTTCTCGGCCGCGAGGCGTGCCTCGGCCGACCGACCGAACAGTCGTCCGGTGAGCTGCAGCAGGGGCGGCATGATCACCGTCGCGCCCAGGCTCAGTCCCGTGAACGAGAAGATGCCGCCCACGAACGCGACGACCACGCCGAGAGGTGAGAGCAGGCCCAGAGCCACACCGGCCGCCAGGACGAGGGAGCCGCCGACGAAGAGGATCCCCGCGACGATGCGGCGGACACGACCACCGACGGCCTCGCTCCGATTGCGCTCGGTCGCGCCCGAGATCGCCTCCAGCGGCGTCACCTCGAGGACCCGGCGCGATCCGGCCCAGGCCGCGGCCCAGGTCGTGAGGGTCACGATGACCGCGGGCGCGACGAGCACCGGCTGCAGGAGCGCGTACTCGACGTCGATCCCCCACACGGTGCGCGCCACCGGCAGGAGCGCGGCCGCGGCAGCGATTCCGCCGACCAGCCCCACGACCGCCCCGATGGCCCCGACCACGAGTCCCTGGCGTGCCACCCGCACGCGCTCGGACCGTGCGGAGGCCCCGATCAGGCGCATCAGGGCGATCTGCCGGGTGCGCCCGGCGACGATGGTCGCGAACGTGTTGGTGGTGACGATCGCCGCCACGAACATCGCCACCCCCACCAGCAGCGCGCTGAGGATCGCCACGACAACCACGACGCTCTCGCGGCCCGCGAGATACGGCGCCGCCAGCAGCCACGCGCCGATGAACCCCGTCGCGGTGATGAGCAACGTGCCGAATCCGCTCGAGATCGCGGCGACCAGCACGGAGGCGCCGAGACCGCGCTCCGCACGCTCCAGGGTGCGCGTCAGGCGGCGGGGGCGCGACGCGCGCACCGGCCGATCGTCGACGATGCTCACGCCCCGACCTCCGCCGACAGCATGTACGCCGAGATGGCCTCGGCGCTCTGGCGCGGGGTGTCAGCCACGACGCGGCCGTCGCCGAGGAAGATGACGCGATCGGCGTGCGAGGCGGCGACGGGGTCGTGCGTCACCATCGCGATCGACTGCCCGTGCTCCCGACTCGCCGCGGCGAGCAACGCGAGCACCTCGCGGCCGGTGCGCGAGTCGAGGTTTCCGGTCGGCTCGTCGGCGAAGATCAGGACGGGCTGCGTCGCCAGGGCTCGCGCGATGGCGACCCGCTGCTGCTGACCGCCCGAGAGCTCATGCGGACGGTGACGCAGGCGGCCGCCGAGTCCCATCGACTCGACGAGCGCGTCGATGCGGCGTCGGGCCTCGGCAGAGGGCGAACGACCGGCCAGCTCGAACGGCAGCGTGATGTTGCCGAGCACGTCGAGCGTGGGCACGAGGTTGAACGACTGGAAGACGAACCCGACGCGCGAGCGACGCAGCACCGTCAGGTCGAGGTCGCTGAGGCCCGTGATCTCGGTGTCGCCGATGAACGCGCGGCCCGAGGTCGCGGCATCCAATCCCGCCATCACGTGCATGAGGGTGGACTTGCCCGAACCGGACGGCCCCATGATCGCGGTGAACTCGCCGCGTCGCAGGCCGATCGTCACGTCGTCGAGAGCGTGGACACGCGATTCGCCGGCACCGAAGGTCTTCGTGAGGTTCTGCACCCGCGCGGCCATCGGCGCGGTGTCGGAAGGATTCTGCTGCATGACTCCGACGCTACGAATCACTCCCGACCGGCGGCATCGGCCTGACGTCGTCTCGTCGTACACCCCGGGGATGACGCTGCATCGGCGGCGGGGTGAAATGCGTCTCGAGAGGGACGGGGGTCATCCCCGCGGGCGACGCCCCCGCGATCCCCACTCGGTCACGATCGACCCATGACATCGCACCGCTCGTCCCCCCTCCTCCTCGCGCTCGCCGTCGCCGCGGGCGCGAGCCTCACCCTCGCGTTGGCGGGATGCTCCGGCATCCAAGAAGCCTTCTCTCAAGAGGTCACGACGGAGTTCCGCGATACGGCCGAGGTCGTCGCGCAGTCCGGAACGACCGTGCCGTGGCTGCCCGCCGACGCGACCGAGATCGTCCTGAAGACCAAGCGCGACGGTGAGGTCGCCGCAGCGATCGCGCGGAGCGGCTCCGCGCTCGATCCGGCCACCTGCATCGAGATGGAGCGTCAGTCGGCCCCGACCGTGCACATCGACGACGCCCCCGACGTCTACGCGAAGGACCGGGTGTTCGCGTGCGGGGCGTGGTCCGTCATCGCCACGACCGACGGCTGGTACGGCTGGACGCCCAACAGCCCCGGCGAGAAGGAGAGGTCGCCCGCGGCGTCCTGAGCGAAAACACCGACGCCCCTCCTGCGCGCCAAGAACGGGAGGGGCGTCGATTCGAGGGCTCGCTCTGTCCGCGCGATACGGCGTGGAGGGCGAGCCGGTCTCAGGAGTGCTGCAGGCGGTAGCGCAGCGACGCGAGCTCGGCGCGCAGGGCGGCCGGCAGGTGCGAACCGAAGGTGTCGTAGAACTCCTCGGTCAGGTCGGCCTCGGCCAGCCACGACGCACGGTCGATCGAGAACAGCTCCTCGAGGTCGGCAGCGGGCAGGTCGAGACCCGAGAGCTCGAGGTCTTCGATCTTGGGCAGGCGGCCGATCGGGCTGTCCACGGCATCGACCTGTCCCTCGACGCGGCGGATGATCCAGTCGATCACGCGGGCGTTGTCGCCGAAGCCGGGCCACAGGAAGCGCCCGTCGTCGCCCTTGCGGAACCAGTTGACCTGGAAGATGCGCGGAGCGCGGTCGAAGCGGAGCTTCTGGCCGACCTTCAACCAGTGGCCGAAGTAGTCGCCCATGTTGTAGCCGCAGAACGGCAGCATCGCGAAGGGGTCGCGGCGGAGCTCGCCGACGGTGCCCTCCTGCGCGGCGGTCTTCTCGCTCGAGACGGTCGAGCCGATGAACACGCCGTGCGACCAGTCGGTCGCCTCGACGACGAGCGGCACGTTGGTGGCGCGGCGGCCGCCGAACAGGATGACGTCGAGGGGAACGCCCTCGGGAGCCTCCCAGTCCTCGGCGATCTGCGGGCACTGCGCGGCGCCGACGGTGAAGCGCGAGTTGGGGTGCGCGGCGGGGCGGCCCGACGCGGGCGTCCACGGCTTGCCCTCCCAATCGGTGAGGTGCGGGGGCGCCTCGTCGGTCAGGCCCTCCCACCACACGTCGCCGTCGGGGCGGAGCGCGACGTTGGTGAAGATCGTGTTGCCCCAGAGCGTCTCGATCGCGGTGACGTTCGTCGACTCGCCGGTGCCGGGGGCGACGCCGAAGAAGCCGGCCTCGGGGTTGATCGCCCAGAGGCGTCCGTCTTCACCCGGGCGGATCCACGTGATGTCGTCGCCGAGCGTCTCGACGCGCCAGCCGGGAATGGTCGGGCGGAGCATCGCGAGGTTCGTCTTGCCGCAGGCCGAGGGGAACGCGGCGGCGACGTGATACGCCTTGCCCTTCGGGTCGATCACACGGATGAGCAGCATGTGCTCGGCCAGCCACCCCTCGTCGCGACCGATCACCGAGGCGATGCGCAGGGCGAAGCACTTCTTCGCGAGGATCGCGTTGCCGCCGTAACCCGAGCCGAACGACCAGACCTCGAGGGTGTCGGGGAAGTGCACGATGTACTTCTCGTCGTTGCAGGGCCACGCGACGTCCTGCTCGCCCGGCGCCAGGGGCGCGCCGACCGAGTGGACCGTCTTGACCCACGGCGCTCCGTTGGCGATCTGCTGCGTGACCGAGGTGCCGACGCGGGTCATCACGCCGATGGATGCCACGGCGTAGGCGCTGTCGGTGATCTGCACGCCGATGTGGCTCAGGGGGCCGCCGACCGCGCCCATCGAGAACGGTACGACGTACATGGTGCGACCGCGCATCGAACCCTCGAAGACGCCGTTCAGCGTCTCGCGGATCTCGGCGGGGGCGATCCAGTTGTTCGTGGGCCCGGCGTCTTCTTCGCGGTTCGAGGCGATGTAGGTGCGCGACTCGAGGCGGGCGACATCGCCGGGGTGCGAGCGGGCGAGGTACGACCCGGGGCGCCACTCGGGGTTGAGCTTGATGAGCTTGCCCTCGTCGACCATCTCGCGCAGCAGGGCGTCGTTCTCGGCGGCCGAGCCGTCGACCCAGTGGATGCGGTCGGGCTGGGTGAGCGCAGCGACCTGGTCGACCCACGCGGTGAGGGCGGCGAGGCCGGGGCCCTCGACGGCGGGGCGTTCTCCGTGACCGGCGCGAGCCACGCGGCCCGCACGGGTGAGGGGCGCAGCGGTGCGCGGGGTGGAGTTGAAGATGTCGGCGAGTGCCATGTCGTTCTCCTCGGTTGAGAGCGAAATCGGTGGTCTTCCTCCATGTTGAGCGCCCGAACGACTTCTTTCCGCGAAATTCACCGGTAAGAATCCGCGATCTTTCGATATGGTCAAGGAATGGCATCGTCCTTCGAACTCACGACCCTGGGGCACCGCATCCGCCACCACCGACTCGCGCGCGGCTACACCCTCGACGAGCTCGGTGCGATGGTCGGCGTCGCCGGCAGCCAATTGAGCCTCATCGAGAACGGCAAGCGCGAACCGAAGCTCTCCCTCCTGCAAGAGATCGCGCGGGCCACCGAGACAGAGGTCACCGAGCTCCTCTCGCGGGAGCCGCCGAACCGCCGGGCGGCCCTCGAGATCGAGCTCGAGCGGGCCCAGACCAGTCCGTTCTTCCGGCAGCTCGGCATCCCTCCCGTCAAAGTGACCAAGGGAACGAGCGACGACACGATCGAGGCCGTGCTGGGACTGCATCGCGAACTGCAACGGCGCGAGCGCGAGACGATCGCCAGCCCCGAAGAAGCACGCCGCGCCAACACGGAGCTGCGCCTGCGCATGCGCGAGATGTCGAACCACCTGCCCGAGATCGAACGTCTCGCCGAGAAGCAGCTCAAGGCCGCGGGGCACTCGACCGGCGCCCTCACCCACCGCACGGTGAGCATCATGGCCGAGCAGCTGGGCTTCGAACTCATCTACGTCAGCGACCTGCCGCACTCGGCGCGCTCGGTCACCGATCTCGAGAACGGCCGCATCTACCTACCGCCCGCCTCGATCCCGGGCGGTCACGGCCTGCGGTCCATGGCCCTGCAAGCGATGGCGCACCGTCTGCTCGGGCACCGCCCGCCCACCGACTACGCCGACTTCCTGCAGCAGCGCCTCGAGATCAACTACTACGCCGCCTGCTGCCTCATGCCCGAGACGAGCTCGGTCGCCTTCCTCACGCAGGCGAAGAAGGACCGCAACCTCGCCGTCGAGGACTTCCGCGACGCCTTCGGGGTGACCCACGAAGCCGCCGCCATGCGCATGACGAACCTGATGACCGTGCACCTCGGCATCCGTCTGCACTTCATGCGCGTCGACGGAGACGGGGCGATCTCGCGCGTCTACGAGAACGACGACCTCCCCCTGCCCACCGACGTCACCGGCTCGGTGGAAGGGCAGATCGTGTGCAAGAAGTTCTCGGCGCGGTCCGCCTTCGACGAGCACAACCGCACGACCGAGCACTACCAGTACACCGACACTCCCGCCGGAACCTACTGGTGCTCGAGCCAGACGGGAACGACCTCGAGCGGCGACTTCTCGATCACCGTGGGCGTGCCGTTCGACGACGCCCGGTGGTTCCGCGGACGCGAGACCACGAAGCGGGGCGTCTCGCACTGCCCCGACGAGTCGTGCTGCCGCCGCCCCGACACCGAAGCCGCGCAGCGCTGGTCGGGCAAGGCCTGGCCGAGCGCCCGCGTGCACCAGTACATGTTCTCGCCGCTCCCCCGCGGCATGTTCCCCGGCGTCGACGACGCGGAGGTCTTCGCGTTCCTCGACCGGCACGCGGACGGCTGACGCCGGGTCGGCCGGGACTTCGGCATCCCTCCCCACACCGACACAACGCAGGACTTACGGTCGACGAGGGTTTCCCCGGGGGGGCAGATTGGCGACGGGGAGCGGAATCTCCTGCGTTGTGTCGCGGAACGCCGAGCACCGCGGGGCGATGGCACCCGTCCGCCTACGCCGACATGACGCAGGAGTTTCTTTCGACGAGGCCGTCTCGGGGGCCGAATGCATCACCAGAGAACGGGATCTCCTGCGTTGTGTCGCGGGGGTGCGGACAGAACGGCGGATGCCACGACCCCGGGCCCTCGCGGGGCGCCGGGGTCGTGGCATCCGGTGTCTGATGCTCCCCGATCAGGCGTAGGGATTGGCCGTCAACGTGTACTTGGTCTGCAGGTACTCGTGGATGCCCTCGTCGCCGCCCTCGCGGCCGAGGCCCGACTGCTTCCACCCGCCGAAGGGGGCCGCCGCGTTGGAGACGACGCCGACGTTCAGGCCCATCATTCCCGTCTCGAGCTTGTCGATCATGCGCTGACCGCGCGCGAGCGACTCGGTGAAGACGTACGAGACGAGGCCGTACTCGGTGTCGTTGGCCAGGCGCACGGCGTCGTCCTCGTCGTCGAAGGGGATGATCGCGAGCACGGGTCCGAAGATCTCCTCACGGAGGATGTCGCTGCCCGGCTTCACGTCGGAGACAACGGTGGGCTCGAAGAACGTGCCGGGGCCGTCGATGGGCGATCCGCCGACGGTGACGGTCGCGCCGCGCTCGACGGCGTCGCCGACGAGGGTCTTGGCCTTGTCGACGGCGCGGTCGTCGATGAGCGGTCCGATCTGCACGCCCTCCTCGGTGCCGCGGCCGATCTTCATGCCCTGCACGCGCTCGGTGACGCGTCGGGTGAACTCCTCGACGACGCCGCGCTGCACGATGAAGCGGTTGGCGGCCGTGCACGCCTGACCGATGTTGCGGAACTTCGCGAGCATCGCCCCGTCGACCGCCTTGTCGAGGTCGGCGTCGTCGAACACGACGAATGGGGCGTTGCCGCCGAGCTCCATCGAGGTGCGCAGCACGCCGGGAGCGGCCTGCTGCAGCAGCTTCACGCCGACCGGGGTCGACCCCGTGAACGAGAGCTTGCGCAGGCGCGGGTCGGAGATGATTCGCTCCGAGACCGGACCGGTGTTCGTGGTGGTCACGACGTTGACGACACCGGCCGGGAGGCCCGCGTCCTGCAGGATCTGCGCGAAGAACAGCGTCGTGAGCGGCGTCAGGGTCGCGGGCTTGATGACGACCGTGCAGCCGGCGGCGAGTGCGGGCGCGATCTTTCGCGTGGCCATCGCGAGGGGGAAGTTCCACGGGGTGATGAGGTAGCACGGGCCCACGGGGTGCTGCGAGACGATCATGCGACCGGTGCCCTCGGGGTTCGCGCCGTAGCGACCCTGGGTGTGCGCGGTGACCTCGCTGAACCAGCGGAGGAACTCCCCGCCGTAGCCGACCTCTCCGCGGGCCTCGGCGAGGGGCTTGCCCATCTCGAGGGTCATGAGCAGCGCGATGTCTTCCTTGCGCTCCTGCAGCAGGTCGAAGGCGCGGCGGAGGATCTCGGCGCGCTCACGCGACGGCGTGGCCGCCCACGACGGGAAGGCGTCGGCCGCGGCATCCATCGCCGCGATGCCGTCGTCGACGGTCGCGTCGGCGATCTGGTGGATGACCTCACCCGTCGAGGGGTCGTTGACGGCGACGGTCTTGCCGCCCGTGGCGGGTCGCCACTCCCCGTTGATCAGCAGGCCGGTGGGTACGGATGCCAGCAGCTCGCTCTCGCGCGAATCGGTCATGAATCCTCCTGGATCGATGCGGGGGTGTCCCGCCCATTCTCGTCAGCGCGCGGGGGTGCGCCGATATACGTTGCGTACAAAGGGGGCGTTGTGCTCGCCATCGTGGCCAGCCCTCCCCGGCGCACGTCCCCGCCCCGTCAGCGCGCGACCGCCTCAGCCGGCTGCGCCATCACCCCGGCGAAGAAGCGCTCGAGCCCGGCCGGGTCGGTCAGCGGCAGCACGTGCGCGACGTACTGATCGGGACGCACGACCACGACGGCTCCTTCGGCGGCGATCTCGCGCTCGGCGAAGATGTCAGCGTTCGTCCAGGCCGAGGGCGCGGCGGCGAAGACCTTCTCCCCGTCGGTCAGGCCGAGCGGGCCCGAGCGCGGGCGGAAGAGATCCGGCACGTCGACCACGTCTTCCCAGCGACCGGGGAACACCGCCTTCACGTCGAACACCGCGTCGAGGTCGGCGCCCTCGGGGGTGTAGCACTCGACGATCTCGCGCGCCGCCGTCGCCCATTCGCGCAGCGCCGAGCCCTCGGCATCCGCGAAGGCGTAGACGCGCCAGCGTCCGTCGGCCTTGGCGTGGTGACCGAGGTGCACGGGATTGCCGTCGCACACCCGCACGACCTCGACGCTCTTGAAGCGCTTGCCGACGGGGAATCCGGATGCCAGCTCTTGAGCGGGCGCGTCGGCGGTGATCGCCGAGGGGCCGTAGTGCGTCATGAAGCCCGAGGGGAACTCGGCCGTGGCCAGGTAGTAGGTCGACAGTTCCGCGGGGTCGGTGATCTCGCCGGGCTTGCGCGCCATGAGCGACGACCACTCGCGGTCGAAGTCGATCAGCTGCTGGGCGACGGGGCGACGCTCGTCGTCGTAGGTGCGCAGGAGGTCGGCGGAGGCCAGGCCGGTGAGCACGTGTCCGAGCTTCCAGCCGAGGTTGAAGCCGTCCTGCATCGAGACGTTCATGCCCTGCCCGGCCTTGGCGCTGTGGGTGTGGCAGGCGTCGCCGGTGAGGAAGACGCGCGGGCTGTCGAGGTCGTCGACGAACCGGTCGGTCACCCGGTGCCCCACCTCGTACACGCTGTGCCAGGCGACCTGCTTCACGTCGATCGAGTACGGGTGCAGGATCTCGTTCGCCCGGCGGATCACCTCGTCGATCGGGGTCTGCCGCACGCGGTGGTCGTCGTCGGCCGCGACCTCGCCGAGGTCGATGTACATGCGGCTGAGGTAGCCCCCCTCACGCGGGATGTGCAGGATGTTTCCCGCCGCCGCGTTGATCGCGCACTTGATGCGCCAGTCGGGGAAGTCGGTCTCGACGAGCACGTCCATCACGCCCCACGCATGCCGGGCCGCGGCGCCGACGTGGGTGCGACCGATCGCCTGGCGCACGCCGCTGCGGGCACCGTCGCATCCGGCGACGTACTTCGCGTGGATCGTGCGCTCCCCTTCGTCCGTGCGGACGCGCACCTCGACGTGGTCGTCGCGCACCTCGAGGCCGAGGAACTCGACGCCGTAGTCGGGGCGGATGCGCGCGGGACCGTCGGCCGCGGCCTCGGCGAAGTAGTCGAGCACGCGCGCCTGGTTGACGATGAGGTGCGGGAACTCGCTGATCTTGAAGCCGTAGTCCTCGGTGCGGGTGGTGCGCACGATCTCGTCGGGGGCCTCGGGGTTCGGAGCCCAGAAGTTCATCCAGCCGATGTTGTAGGCCTCGGCGGTGATGCGGTCGGCGAAGCCGAAAGCCTGGAACGTCTCGACGCTGCGCGGCTGGATGCCGTCTGCCTGACCGAGCGGCAGGCGCCCCTCGCGCTTCTCGATGAGGCGCGTGGTCAGCTGCGGAAACTGCGACATCTGCGCGGCCAGCAGCATGCCGGCGGGTCCGGAGCCCACGATGAGCACGTCGACCTCGTCGGGGAGGCGCTCGGGCCGGTCGAGGCCGGTGCCCGCGGCGTTCTGCACGCGCGGATCGCCCGAGACGTAGCCGTGGTGGTGGAACTGCATCGTTTCTCCTGACGTCGATGTCGGGGTTGTCCCGCGAGACAGTGTGTTCTATATTCGAATGCACCGTTCCGCTATCGAACGAGAGGTTAGCTGAGCCATGACGCCACGGCAAGACGCGGCGCCCGCCTCGCAGACGCTGAGTCGCGGCATCCGGCTGCTCGAAGAGCTCGCCGACGCCCGCACGCCGCTCACGATCGACGAACTCGCGGGACGCGTCGACCTGCACCGCTCGGTCGCCTACCGACTGCTCCGCACGCTCGAAGACCACGGCCTGGTCACCCGCGATGCCGCGGGTGCCGTGCGCCTCGGCACGGGCCTGGCCGCCCTGGCCGCAGGCGTCGCGGCCGACCTGCAGGCCGAGGCGCTGCCCGAACTCACCGCGGCCGCGAACGACCTCGGAATGACGTGCTTCCTCGTCGTGCTCGACCACGACGAATGCGTGACCCTCGCGAGCGTCGAGCCCCGACACACGGTGACGGCCGTGGCGCAGCGGCCCGGGTCGCGGCATCCGGTCACCCGAGGTGCTCCCGGTCGCGCCATCCTCGCGCAGCTCCCGCCGCGTCGGTGGCCCGACGAGGTCGACGCGCGGCTGGCGTCGGAGGTGGCGGATGCCGCGGAGCGCGGCTGGGCGCGCAGTCACGACGAGGTGATCCCGACCCTCCGCGCGGTGGCGGTCCCCCTGCAGGTTCAGGGCCGCGAGCCCGCGGCTGTCGCGGCCGTGCACGTGTCGACCGACCTCGACGACGCCGCGATCGCCGCGCGGCTCGAGGCCGCGGCATCCGCGATCCGGGGGGCGCTGTAGGGACGATCAGAAGCCGCCCCGCGGCACCCGGGGCGGGAAGGGCGACGACCCGGGACCCGGCGTCAGCCGATCAGGCCCGTTCCGCACGAGGAGCAAAAGCGCGCACCGGCCGGGTTCTCTGATCCGCACCCGCCGCACGTCGCGACCACCGCGAGCGGCGAGCCGCACTCGCCGCAGAACTTCCCCCCGTGGGACTGGGCGCCGCATGCGCCGCACCGGGGGCGGGCCGGGGTCTTGAGGTCGGTCACCCCGACCAGGTCGACTGTCTCGAGTCGTTCCTGCACCTGACGACGTCGCGCTTCGGCCTGCAGCTGAGCAAGCTCCTCCGTCGCGTTCGGCGAGCAGCGGACGCACTGGCCGACTCCGTCGTTCCAGCACCCGTCGCCGCAGACCCAGTCGCTGCACCCTCGACACTGGTGGAACCGCGGCGCGATCTCGGCGGTCGCTGCGCGGAGGGCTTCGTCTTTCGCCGGGGAGTTCGTCCCGCGGTCGAGGAAGCGATCGGCCATCGACGCGAACTGCGAGACCGGCCCGCCGAAGAGGTTGCCGATGCCGCGGGCGAGCTTCTGCCCGGCCGCGCGCGGGTCCGGGCGGAACGCCGAGCGGTACCCGTTGCCGCAGCGTTCGCAACGGAACTCGAACTGGAATCCGTCCATGTTGGACAGATCGGTGAAGTTATCGGTGAACGGGACGAGATCGCTCATGTCACTCCTGATCGAGGCGAGGGGCGCCGGCGGCGCCGCGGGGGGACTCGGGCGGGGGCCCGAAGACGAGGTCGACGAGAGGACCGAAGTCGTAGGCGTCGGCGAAACGAGGCGCCTCCATGAGGAGGAGGTTGTTGATGAGCATCCCGCGGCCCATGAACGCCCAGAGGTCCTGATCGGACCCCCCGGCATCACGCAGGGTCCGATACACCTCGTCGAACTGTCGACGCGACTCGGCGCCGATCGCCGGCTCGGCCGTCGCGGCCGAGAAGGCGTGCGCCCACACCAAGACGTCCGCCGGGTGGGAGACGACCAGGGAACGATAGGCCGCCCCCAGGCGATCGGGGTCGAAACCGCCGTCAGCGGCATCGCGGAACGTCCGCGTGATCGCCCGTGCGGCATGAGCGTGCGTGCGGACGAACAGTTCGAGTTTCGACCCGAACGTGCGAATGACGTAGGGCTGAGAAACACCCATCTCGGCCGCGACCCGAGCCGTGGACGTCCCGAAGTACCCACGGGCGGCGAAGGCACGGACGGATGCCGAGAGCAATTCGTCGTCGCGTGCGGGACGGCGCCGGGGGTTCGGCATCCACTCTTCCTCTCACAGGGTGTTATCGAACGATAACACCCTGGCTGACGACCGCCGCGTCGGGGTCCGGGCAGCAGGGCGCGCGATCGTATATGATCGCTCCCGTCAGGCGCACGAGGTCGTGCGTCGCTGCTCGAAAAAGGGGCACGTAGCGCGAGACCCGCGCGAGACACATACGGCTCATTCCCGTTCCTGTTTCGCGAAAGGCTTCCGCATGCCCATCGTCTCCGCGCACGTCGCCCACACCCTCGGCCGTCACCTCGACCACGTCTTCGGCGTGATGGGCAACGGCAACGCGTACTTCCTCGACGCCCTGCACCGTCACACCGACGCCGTCTTCACCGCGATGCGGCACGAGGCCGGCGGGGTCGTCGCCGCCGACGCGCACTATCGCGCGTCGGGCCGCATCGCCGCCGCGACCGCCACCTACGGCGCCGGTTTCACCAACACGCTCACCGCCCTCGCCGAGTCCGCACAGGCGCGCATCCCCCTGCTCCTCGTGGTCGGCGACGAGCCCACGTCGGGCCCGCGCCCGTGGGGCGTCGACCAGGTCGCCCTCGCCTCGGCCGTGGGCGTGCGCACCTATACCGTCGGCGATCGCGACGCCTCGGCCACCGTCCTCATCGCGCTCGAGCACGCGTTGACGTATCGCGTGCCCGTCGTGCTGGCGATCCCCTACGACGTGGTCACGCGCGAGGCCGGAGAGCTGACGGATGCCGGGACGGTGACGATCCCGTCCCCCCTGGCCCCGCAGGGCCCCTCGGCGAGCGCCACGCTCGACCGCATCGCCGACGCCCTCGCCGCCGCCGAGCGGCCCTTCCTGCTCGCCGGTCGCGGAGCCTGGCTCGCCGACGCCGGCCCCGCGCTCGGGCACCTGGCCGAGACGACCGGGGCGATCACGGCATCCACCGCCCTCGGACGCGGAATCTTCCCCGACACCGCCCACGACCTGGGCGTCACGGGTGGCTTCGGCGCCGCGGGAGCGATGGAGCTCGTGCGCGAGGCCGACGTCGCCGTCGTCTTCGGCGCGGGGCTCAACCAGTTCACGATGCGCTTCGGCGAGCTCTTCGCCCCGGGCACGCAGGTCTTCCAGGTCGACGTGGCGACCACCGCGACGCACGCCCAGGTGGGTGGGTTCGTGCGGGCGGATGCCGCGGTGGCGGCCGACGAGATCGCGAACCGCCTGCGCTCTCGCGGGGCGGTGTCGTCGGGCTGGCGCGACCGCGTCGACGTCGCGCCGCTGCGCGAGCAGGAGGCCGGCGACGGACTCGCTCCGGACGGCCGCCTCGACCCCCGCTCCGCCGCCGCGCGGATCGGCGAGCTGCTGCCCGAGGATCGCGTGGTCGTCTCGGACGGCGGGCACTTCCTCGGCTGGTCGAACATGTACTGGCCCGTCGCCTCGCCCGACCGCGTGATGATGATCGGCACGGCGTATCAGTCGATCGGCCTCGGCTTCCCCTCGGTCGCGGGGGCCATCGCCGCCCGCCCCGACTCCACTGTGGTGCTCACCACCGGCGACGGCGGCGGACTCATGGCGATCGCCGACCTCGAGAGCGCGGTGCGCACGGCCGGCGGTCACGGCATCGCGGTGGTGTGGAACGACGCCGCCTACGGCGCCGAGATCAACCTGTACGGGCTGAAGGGCCTGGCCCGCGAGCCGATGCTGATCCCCGAGGTCGACTTCGCCGCCGTCGCACGCGGCTTCGGCGCCGAGGGAGTGGTGGTGCGCGAGGTCGCCGACCTCGAGGCGCTGGCCGACTGGACGCGCCGCGACCCCGCCGAGCGGCCCTTCCTGCTGCTCGACCTGCGCATCAGCGGCACCGTGATCGCTCCGTACCAGCGCGAGATCATCAAGGTGAACTCGTGAGCGAGCCCGCGTCGCGGGCCGGCGCGGTGCGGGACGCGGCGGCCTCCGCGGTGCCGCGTGCAGAGGACGACGAGACAGCGGCCACCGCGGGCGCCGCGGCGGCCGCGCCCTTGCCGAGCTTCGCGCAGCGCTCGACGACCGCCTCCTCGACGGCCCCGTGAGCCTCGCCGCCTACGCCGTCGACAGCTCGCGGGCGCAGCCCGGAGGCCCGCCGATCGCCGTGGTGCGGGCGACCTCGACCGACGACGTGTCGACGGCTCTCGCGTGGGCGCACGCCCGCGGCATCCGGGTCTCGGTCCGTGGCGCGGGAACGGGACTCTCCGGCGGGGCCGTGGCCTACGCCGGCGGGCTGGTCGTCTCGCTCGAGGCGCGGTGACACGACAAAGTGCGGCACACAACGCGGAGCCACGCATGCTCACTTGCCGCAGACGGCCGCACCGCGCCGGTGCGGCGACAAAGTTCGGCACACAACGCCGACCCGCGAACGCTCCCTCGCCGCAGACGGCCGCACCGCCCCGGTCACGCGACAAAGCGCGACAAACAACGCTGACCCACAGACGCCCCCTCGCCGCAGATGGCCGCAGCGCGCCGGTGACGCGACGAAGTGCGGCAATGAACGGCGAGCCACGCATGCCCACGCGCACGGCCACCCCCGCGCGCGGGGCGACTACGCGGGGTGAACCACCTACGGCCCGAGACGCTCGCTTGCCCCGCATGGTCTGCGTTGGATCAGCCCGATCGACCGTCTGAGGCGAACGACGGAGCGGACGGCGACGCCCCAGGCCGAACGATCGGGCGGTTATCCCCAGATCGCGGATGCCGCACCGCCGGGCCATGCGCACTGTGCAATGTTTCGGGGGTGAGAGCCGCGCCCCTGCCCGCCGAGCTGCCCGAGTCCTTCTCGGTCGGTGCGGCAGTGCGCCTCGGAGTATCACGGCGACGACTTCGGGCTGCCGACCTTTCGTCCCCGTTCTACGGGGTGCGGACGCAATCCGCACCGCCGAATGACGCGTTCGAGGCATCCGTTCGGCATCGGTCAGCCGCCTATGTCGCACGGATGCGGGAGTGCGAGTTCTTCTGTCTGGTCGCCGCAACGGTGGCGTGGGGCGCGCCGCTGCCCTCGTCGGTCTTCCATCACCGCGACGGGAACCGGCTCGTCGAGCGCCCCCTCGACGTCGGAGTGCTGCTGCCTTCGCGCGCGAGCAGGGCGCGGGGAGTGCGCGGCATCTCGCTCACCGAGGGGATGGGCAGTGTCCGCACCGAACCCGTGAGCGGGCTGCGGGTGACGAGCCCCGCGACGACCTGGGCCATGATGGGTGCCTTGTTACGCCGGGACGACCTCATCGCACGGGGCGACGCTTTCGTGCGCGAGCCGATGCGCAGGGACGATCCACCTGCGCTCACGACGATCACCGAGCTCACGGCAGCCCTCGAGGCAGGACGCCGGCGGGGCGCCGCCGCACTGCGGGAGGCGCTTCCCCTCGTACGCACACGCGCGCGGTCGAGGAAAGAGACCGAGACCAGACTCGTGCTCTTGGCCGCAGGCCTGCCCGAACCGTCGCTGAACTGGCCGGTGGTACTCGATGGAAAGGTCGTAGCCCTCGTCGACCTCGCCTATCCCGACCGCAAGGTCGGCATCGAGTACGAGGGCGAGCAGCACCTCACCGACCCACGACAGTGGGCACGCGACATCCGGCGCTATGAAGTGCTCGCCGATCTCGGATGGCGCATCATCCGCGTCACGGCATCCGACCTCGCGCAGCACCGGGAGGAGTTCGTGAAGAGGGCGCGCGCGGCGCTCTCCCGCGGACCGCGCCTCGGTTGACGCGCGCCGTCGGCCGGGCGCCCCACGTTGTTCGAGCCACAGCATCCGCTCGCTTACCTCGAATGGCCGCCGGCCCGAGCAACACCGACCATCCGAGGCAAACCGATCGATGTGCCCCGCGCTCGCGTGCCCCACATGGCCAGCCGCCCGGGCATCACCGACCATCCAAGGCAATTCAATCTATGGTTCCCACGCTCACTTGCCTCAGATGGCCAACAGCCCGAGCACCACCGACCATCCAAGGCAAACGAGCCTCGCCGCGGCCGCCGAACCCGGGCGCGCCGGCTCGAGCGACAGCACGCGAACGGCCCCACCGCGCCGGAGCGCGACAGGGCCGTTCGTCGACCGCCTCAGACCCTCGACAGTCCGCGGACGGGGCTGACCTCCTGCTCGGCCTCGTGGTCGGGGCCGAGGGGGATGCCGCTGCGGTCGCGTAGCAGCAGCGTCGCGACGAGACCGAGTACGGCCATGATCGCGAGGTACACCGTGACCGACACGGTGGTTCCGGTGCTCTCCACGAGCGCGGTCGCGATGGTCGGGGCGAACGCGCCGCCGAGGATGGCGCCGAGCGCGTAGGCGATCGACACCCCCGAGAAGCGGATGGATGCCGGGAACAGCTCGGCGTACAGCGCCGCCTGGGGGCCGTAGGTCAGACCGAGGCCGACCGTGAGCAGCATGAGGCCGAGGGTCAGCAGCACGATGCTGCCGGAGTTCACGAGCGGGAACAGCGCCACGATCGCCACGAGCATCGAGAGCCATCCGATGATGTAGGTGTTGCGGCGGCCGAGCTTGTCGCCGAGCCACCCGCCGAGCCACGTGAAGATCAGCCAGGCGACGGCCGACAGGGTCACCGCGCCCAGCACGTCGGCTGTCGCGAGGCCCAGCGGGCCCTTCGGGTCGGTCGCGTACCGCTGGATATATCCGCCGGTGGTCATGTAGCCCACGGCGTTGTTGCCGGCGAACACGAACGCGGCGATGATCACGAGCAGCGAGTGCTTGCGGAACAGCTGCACGATCGGCATCCGGGTCTGCTCCTTGCGCTCGGCGAGTTCGACGAACACCGGGCTCTCCTCGACCTTCTTGCGCACGTAGTAACCGACGAGGATCAACACGAACGACAGCAGGAACGGCACGCGCCAGCCCCACGCGAAGAACGCGTCGCCGGGGGCGATGAGCGCCATGAGGGCGAGCATGCCGCTGGCGAGCAGCAGGCCGAGCGGCACGCCCAGCTGCGGCGAGGCGCCGAACAGGCTGCGCTTGGTCTTGGGGGCGTGCTCGACGGCCATGAGCACCGCGCCGCCCCACTCGCCACCGGCCGAGATGCCCTGCAGCACGCGCAGCAGGATCAGCAGCACGGGGGCGGCGACGCCGATGACCTCGTAGGTCGGCAGCACGCCGATGAGGGTGGTCGAGGCGCCCATCATGATGAGCGTCAGCATGAGCACGACGCGGCGGCCGTACTTGTCGCCGAGGTGCCCGGCGAGGAAGGCGCCGAGGGGGCGGAACAAGAAACTCAGACCCACCGTGAGGAACGACAGGATCTGCGCGATGCCGGGGCCGGCGGGCGCGAAGAACAGCTGGCCGAACACGAGACCGGCGGCCGAGGCGTAGAGGAAGAAGTCGTACCACTCGACGGTGGTGCCGACAACGGTGGCGAAGACCACGCGGCGGCGGTCCTTCGGGGTGGAGATGGTGCCGGTGGGCGTGAAGCCCTGCGGCTGAGAGCGGGACATGGGGACTCCTTCGAGACGTCATCGTCGAGCCCCGGGTCGTCGTCTGCGACGAGGCGTGGTGTTGCTGGGGCGTTCGTCATCGTATACGATTTCAGATACGACGCAAGGGAGCCTCATGAACGACACCGCCGACCCCCGGTTCACCGTCCTCGGTGCACGTCCGGGCAAGATCGTGGCCGTCCATCTGTCGTACGGCTCGCGCGCCGATCAGCGCGGTCGTCGACCGGACGCCCCGTCGTACTTCTTCAAGCCGTCGAGCTCGCTCGCGGCATCCGGGTCCGAGATCGTGCGTCCCGCGAGCACCGAGCTGCTCGCGTTCGAGGGTGAGATCGCGCTCGTCATCGGCGAGCCGGCGCGGTGGGCGACTCCGGATTCCGCGTGGTCGCACGTGGCATCCGTCACCGCCGCGAATGATTTCGGCCTCTACGACCTCCGCGCGAACGACAAGGGCTCGAACGTGCGCTCCAAAGGCGGCGACGGATACACCCCGCTCGGCCCCGCGCTCATCGACGCCCGCGAGGTCGACCCCGCCGCCCTGCGCCTGCGCACGTGGGTGAACGGCGACCTCGTGCAGGACGACTCCACCGCGGGCCTCATCTTCTCGCTCGCCCAGATCGTCGCCGACCTCTCGCAGCACTTCACCCTCGAGACCGGAGACGTGATCCTCACCGGCACCCCCGCCGGCTCATCGGTGGTCGTGCCCGGCGACGTGGTCGAGGTGCAGGTGGATGCCGGCGCCCACTCGACCGGCCGGCTCCGGACGACCGTGACCCAGGGCGCGCGGTCCTTCGACCCCGCGATCGGCTCGCTCCCCGCGGTCGACGATACCCAGCGTACCGAGGCATGGGGCTCGGCCGAGGCGGCCGCCGCCGCTGCCGCTGCCACGAGAACAGGCGATGTCACCGCAACAGGCGGAAATCCGGCGGATCAGCCTGTTCCCGTCGCATCCCCTGTTCTCGTGACGGATGCCGCCGCACCCCGCACCGGCGACGCCGCTGAAGCAAGTGGGAAGGTGACGGATGCCGCGGCCCCGCGCCTCTCCCCCGCCCTGCGCGCCAAGCTCTCGCGCGTCCCGGTCGCCGCCCTGAGCGGGCAGCTGCGCAAGCGCGGCCTGAACGACGTCACCATCGACGGCGTGCACCCGCTCACCCCGGGCAGCCGCTTCGTCGGCACGGCGCGGACGCTGCGCTTCGTCCCGCACCGCGAAGACCTCTTCGCCTCGCACGGCGGCGGACAGAACGCCCAGAAGCGCGCGTTCGACGCGGTCGGCGAGGGCGAGGTCATCGTCATCGAGGCGCGCGGCGAGACCGGCTCGGGCACGCTCGGCGACATCCTCGCGATCCGCGCGCACGCCCGAAAGGCCGCGGCGATCGTCACCGACGGCGGGGTCCGCGACGCCGAGGCCGTGGCCGCGGTGGGCATCCCCGTCTTCACCGCCGGGGCGCACCCGGCCGTCCTCGGCCGCCGCCACGTGCCGTGGGAGACCGACGTCGCCGTCGGCTGCGGCGGCACGACCGTCGAGCCCGGCGACATCCTCGTCGGCGACGGCGACGGCGTGATCGTCATCCCGCCCGCGATCGCCGAAGAGGTGGTCGACGCCGCCCTCGCGCAAGAGGAGGAAGACGCGTGGATCGCCCGGCAGGTGGCATCCGGTCACCCCGTCGAGGGGCTGTTCCCGATGAACGCGGAGTGGCGCGCCCGCTTCGAGAACGAGAGGCAGAACTGATGGATGCCGCCACCCCCGCGATGTCGATCGGCTCCCGCGCCGCGCAGTCCACGTCAGCGCCCGCGAGCGCGCAGAGCAAGTCGCAGCAGGCGTACCGCTGGATCAAGGACCGCATCGCCTCGCAGGACTTCACCCCCGGGTACCGCCTGGTGCTCGGCACCATCGCCGGCGAACTCGACATGAGCGTCGTGCCCGTGCGCGAGGCGATCCGCCAGCTCGAGGCCGAGGGCCTGGTGATGTTCGAACGCAACGTCGGCGCGCGCGTGTCGATGGTGGACGACACGGCCTACCGCTTCAGCATGCAGGCCCTCAGCCTGCTCGAGGGGGCCGCCACCGCCCTGTCGGCGCGCGCGCTCACCGCCGACGACGTGCGCCGCGCCCGCCAGGTGAACGAGCTGATGGTCGAGACGCTCGAGCACTTCGACCCGCGCGCCTTCACCGCGCTCAACCAGGAGTTCCACGCGATCCTGTTCGAGAAGTGCGCCAACCCGCGCATGCTCGAGCTCGTCGAGGCCGAATGGGCGCGCCTCGGGCACCTGCGCGACTCCACGTTCAGCTTCGTACCGGGCCGCGCCGCGGAATCGGTGCGCGAGCACGAGAACATCCTCGTGCTCATCGAGAACGGCGCCCCGCTCGGCGAGATCGAGAAGGTCTCGCGCCGCCACCGCTCGGCCACCCTCGACGCGTACATGATTCACGAGCACCCCGACGAAGTGCTCGGCCTCCCCGCTTTCTGACCTCGAAAAAAAGTTCCGGATGCCATGACCCCGCGCCCCAACGACATCGCCGTCGCGGTTCGCCTGCCACCCGGCATCCACCCCTCTTCACCGAAGGAGCACCCATGACCACCCCGCTCACCACCGCCCGCCGGATCCCGGCAGATCTGCCCGAGCGCATCCAGCACTACATCGGCGGCCGGTTCGTCGACTCTGTCGACGGCGACACCTTCGACGTGCTCGACCCGGTGACCAACCGGACCTACCTGCAGGCCGCGGCCGGCAAGAAGGCCGACATCGACCTCGCCGTCGCCGCCGCACGCAAGGCCTTCACCGAGGGACCCTGGCCCCGGATGCTGGCGCGCGAGCGCTCGCGCGTGCTGCACCGCATCGCCGACATCGTCGAGTCGCGTGACGAGCGTCTCGCCGAGCTCGAGTCGTTCGACTCGGGCCTGCCGATCACGCAGGCGCTCGGTCAGGCCCGTCGCGCAGCCGAGAACTTCCGCTTCTTCGCCGACCTGATCGTGGCCCAGACCGACGACGCCTTCAAGGTGCCCGGCCGTCAGCTCAACTACGTCAACCGCAAGCCGATCGGGGTCGCTGGCCTCATCACGCCGTGGAACACCCCGTTCATGCTCGAGTCGTGGAAGCTGGGTCCGGCGCTGGCCACCGGCAACACCGTGGTGCTCAAGCCCGCCGAGTTCACGCCCCTGTCGGCGTCGCTGTGGGCCGGGATCTTCGAAGAGGCGGGCCTGCCCGAGGGCGTGTTCAACCTCGTCAACGGCCTCGGCGAGGACGCCGGCGACGCGCTCGTGAAGCACCCCGACGTGCCGCTCATCTCGTTCACCGGCGAGAGCTCGACGGGTCAGCTGATCTTCGCCAACGCGGCGCCCTTCCTGAAGGGCCTCTCGATGGAGCTGGGCGGCAAGAGCCCGGCGATCGTGTTCGCCGACGCCGACCTCGACGCCGCGATCGACGCGACGGTCTTCGGTGTCTTCTCGCTCAACGGCGAGCGCTGCACCGCGGGCAGCCGCATCCTCGTACAGCGCGAGGTCTACGACGAGTTCGTCGAGCGCTACGCCGCCCAGGCCGATCGCGTGAAGGTCGGCTTCCCCGACGACCCCGAGACCGAGGTGGGCGCTCTGGTGCACCCCGAGCACTACGCCAAGGTCATGTCGTACGTCGAGCTCGGCAAGACCGAAGGGCGCCTGGTCGCCGGCGGCGGTCGCCCCGAGGGCTTCGACGAGGGCAACTTCGTACGCCCCACCGTGTTCGCCGACGTCGCCCCCGACGCGCGCATCTTCCAGGAGGAGATCTTCGGTCCGGTCGTCGCGATCACCCCCTTCGACACCGACGACGAAGCCCTCGCCCTCGCGAACAACACGAAGTACGGCCTCGCCGCCTACGTCTGGACCAACGACCTGAAGCGCGCGCACCTCTTCGCGCAGAACGTCGAGGCGGGCATGGTGTGGCTGAACTCCAACAATGTCCGCGACCTTCGCACGCCCTTCGGCGGCGTGAAGGCCTCGGGCCTGGGGCACGAGGGCGGCTACCGCTCGATCGACTTCTACACCGACCAGCAGGCCGTGCACATCACGCTCGGCGGCGCCCACAACCCCACCTTCGGCAAGGCGCAGGCGCACTGAGCCCCGTCGCCGGCGGCTGAGCCGCTACGAGGTGGCTGAGCCTGTCGAAGCCACCCCCCGACCCGCAGACCACCCCACGCAAGGACGCGATCCATGGCAAAGCACACCGAAGAACAGAAGACCTCCTCCGGGTTCTGGGTGACCGAAGAGGCACCGATCCACTCGGACGACCCCATCCCCACGCCCACTTCCCCCGCGCCCGACATCCTGCGCTGCGCGTACATGGAGCTCGTCGTCACCGACCTCGCGGCATCCCGTGTCTTCTACGTCGACATCCTCGGCCTGCACATCACCGAAGAGAACGACGAGGCGATCTACCTCCGCTCGACCGAGGAGTTCATCCACCACAACCTGGTGCTGCGTCAGGGCCCGGTCGCGGCCGTCGCCGCCTTCTCGTACCGCGTGCGCAGTGCCGACGACCTCGACAAGGCCGTCGCGTTCTACGAGGAACTCGGCTGCGAGGTGCGCCGTGAGCCGAACGGGTTCACCAAGGGCATCGGCGACTCGGTGCGCGTGGTCGACCCCCTCGGCTTCCCGTACGAGTTCTTCTTCGACACCGAGCACCAGGAGCGCCTCTCGTGGCGCTACGACCTGTACTCCCCCGGTGAGCTCGTGCGCCTCGACCACTTCAACCAGATCACCCCCGACGTGCCCCGCGCGGTGAACTTCATGCAGTCGCTCGGCTTCCGCGTGACCGAGGACATCCAGGACGAAGAGGGCACCGTCTACGCCGCCTGGATGCGCCGCAAGCCCACCGTGCACGACACCGCCATGACCGGTGGCGACGGCCCCCGCATGCACCACGTGTGCTTCGCGACGCACGAGAAGCACAACATCCTTTCGATCTGCGACAAGCTCGGTGCCCTGCGCCGGTCGGATGCCATCGAGCGCGGCCCCGGCCGCCACGGCGTCTCGAATGCGTTCTACCTGTACCTGCGCGACCCCGACGGCCACCGCGTCGAGATCTACACGCAGGACTACTACACCGGCGACCCCGACAACCCGGTCATCACGTGGGACGTGCACGACAACCAGCGCCGCGACTGGTGGGGCAACCCCGTCGTGCCGTCGTGGTACACCGAGGGCTCGCTCGTGCTCGACCTCGACGGCAATCCGCAGCCGGTGCGCGCACGCACAGACTCGAGCGAGATGGCCGTGACCATCGGCGCCGACGGCTTCAGCTACACGCGCGATCCAGAAGAGGTCGGCGCGGGTGCCAAGGCCGCGGCATCCGGTTCCGGCGAGTTCAAGCTCGGCAACCAGCTCTGAGCCCCTCGCCGTGACACAACGCAGGAGTTCTCCCCCGCCGCCGCGGGTAAGAGGGTCGGCGCGGCTCTTCCGCACGCCATCTCCTGCGTTGTGTCGACACGGACGGCTGCCCCGACTTCGGCCGCGTAGACGTTCGGTACTCGCCGCGCCCGAGCCGCAACGCAGGAGATCCGTGCGGCGATCGAGCCGGGAACCGTCGGTTCCGCCCGCGACGTCACCGATCCCCTGCGTTACGTCCGCCAACCCCTAGGAGACTCATGCTCACCGACGCACAGATCGACGCCATCGCCGCCGAGCTCGCCGAGGCCGACCGCACGCACGCGGTGATCCCGCGGATCACGGCGAGGTATCCGGATGCCGTGGTCGAAGACTCCTACGCGATCCAGGGCCGCTGGCGCGATACGCAGATCGCCGCGGGTCGCACCCTCGTCGGGCGCAAGATCGGCCTGACGTCGAAGGCGATGCAGCAGGCGACGGGCATCACCGAGCCCGACTACGGCGTGATGTTCGACGACACGGTCTACCGCTCGGGAGACGAGATCCCGGTCGCCCTGTTCTCGAACGTGCGCATCGAGGTCGAGCTCGCGTTCGTACTGAAGACCCCGCTCGAGGGCCCCGACTGCACGCTCGACGATGCCCTCGCCGCGATCGACTACGCGGTGCCCGCGCTCGAGGTGCTCAACTCGCACATCGAGCTCGAGGGCCGCACGATCGTCGACACGATCAGTGACAACGCCGCCTACGGGGCGATGGTGCTCGGCGACGTGCGCAAGCGACCCGACGAGATCGACCTGCGCTGGGTCCCCGGGGTGCTGAGCCGCAACGGCGAGATCGAAGAGACCGGGGTCGCCGCCGGCGTCCTCGGCCACCCGGCGACCGGTGTCGCGTGGCTCGCGAACAAGTTCGCCCAGCACGGCGCGCGCCTGGAGGCGGGCGAGATCATCCTGGCAGGATCGTTCACGCGCCCGATGTGGGTGTCGCAGGGCGACGATGTGCTGTGCGACTACGGACCGATGGGAACGATCTCGTGCCGCTTCGTCTGACCCCGACCTTCCGCTCGGCCCTCGCGGCATCCGATCGCCCCCTCGCGGGCATGTGGGTGTGCTCGGGCAACGCCACGATCACCGAGGTCGCCGCGGGCTCGGGCCTCGACTGGCTGCTGCTCGATCTGGAGCACTCCGCGACCTCGCTCGAGTCGGTCCTGACCCAGCTGCAGGTAGCCGCGGCCTACCCGGTCACCCCGGTCGTGCGCGTGCCGTGGAACGATCCCGTGACCATCAAGCGGGTGCTCGATCTGGGCGCGCAGAACCTGATCGTGCCGATGATCTCGACCGCCGACGAGGCGCGGGCCGCGGTCGCCGCCACGCGGTACCCGCCGCAGGGCGTCCGCGGTGTCGGCAGCGCCCTCGCCCGGAGCGCCCGCTGGAACCGCGTCGACGGCTACCTCGGCGACGCCGCCGAGCACGTCTCTCTCACGGTGCAGATCGAGACGACGACGGGCGTCGACAATGCCGCCGACATCGCCGCTGTCGAGGGAGTGGATGCCGTCTTCGTCGGCCCCAGCGACCTCTCGGCCTCGATGGGCCTGCTCGGGCAGCAGTCGCACCCCGACGTCGTGGCGGCGGTGCATCGCGTGTTCGCCGCAGCGGCGGATGCCGGTACCCCGGTCGGCGTGAACGCCTTCGACCCCGCGGTGGCCGAGGCCTACCTCGACGCCGGCGCGGATTTCGTGGCGGTCGGCGCCGACGTGGCTCTGCTCGCCCGCGCGTCCGAGGCGCTGGCGGCGCGGTTCGTCACCGCCCGCGCGGAGCAGCGCGACAGCTACTGAGCGCGCGTCGTCCCGAGGGCCGCAAGCTCGGCCCGGGTCGAGACCCCGGCTTTGCGCAACAGATTCGACACGTGGAACTTCGCGGTGTTCTCGCTGATGCCGAGACGTTCGGCGATCGCGCGATTGCGTGAGCCCGCCACGACCAGGCTGAGCACCTCGCTCTCGCGGGGGCTGAGGTCCACCGCCTCGTCGAGGAAGTCGGGACGGGGCGGCGGATCGAGCGGCAGCACGACCGACAGTTCCGACCCCCACCCGGGGGTCGAGGCGACGTCGAACGCCCCGTTGAGCGCGCTGACCCGCTCGACGATCGGTCCCAGCGAGTCGTCGTGAGCGGTGAGGGTGCCCGCGCCGTCGTCGCGGATGCCGATGAGCAGGTTCAGCCCATCGCAGTCCCACTGGATGCGCACGCGGTGCGGAGTGCCCCGGTCGAGCAGGGCGAGCACAGCGCTGCGGACGATCGCGCGGGCCTCATGGGCGACTTCGCCCGGGAGGGCGCGTCCGGTCGCCGGCGGTTCGACGAACTGCACGTCGAGGTCGCCGTGCCGGACGAGCGGGCGGAGGTCGGTGCGCAGCCGGGCGAAGGCCCCGGTGACGGGTTCCAGCAGAGCGCTGCGCTGCTGGTCGGTCGACGTCCGCAGCACGACGAGGGCGGCGGCCGCGGTCTCCACGGCGAGGGCGCGCGCGGCCCGGTCGTCGAGGCGCGTCGACCGCAGGATCGCTAAGACCGATTCGAGCGTCACGGCGTGGCGGTCGGCCTGCTCGGCGACGATGCGTTCGTGCTCGATGACGAGGGCGCGAGACGCGGGGGACGACAACCCGGCGGACGGCTTCACCCGCCCAAACCTAGCCCACGAGCGGCACCTACCCGATCGGGTAGGTCGACCTGTGCCGTCGACCGGCCTCGCACCCCGCTCTCCCGGCGAAGCATGGAGCCATGACCTCCCCCGACGCCGGCATCGCGGCATCCCTCTCCCGCATCGCGGGCGAGCTGACCTCGGTCGTCGATCGCCTCGCCACCGGCGACAGCGCGGACGACGTGCTCGAGGTGCTGGGCGGCGCCGACCGCGTGTTCGTCCTCGGCGCCGGCCGCTCGGGCCTCGCGCTGCAGATGACGGCGATGCGCCTCATGCACCTCGGCCTCGCCGTGCACGTCGTCGGCGAGACCACAGCCCCCGCGATCCGCGCCGGCGACGTGCTCCTCACCGCCAGCGGCTCGGGGACGACGACCGGGATCGTCCGCGCCGTCGAAACGGCCATCGAGGTCGGCGCCCGCATCGTGGCGATCACCACTGCTCCCGACTCGCCCCTCGGGCGGGAGGCGGACGCCGTCGTCGTGGTCCCCGCCGCGACGAAGCTCGATCGCTCGGGCACAGCCTCCACCCAATACGCCGGCGGCCTGTTCGAGCAGGCCGTCGTGCTCGTCGGCGACGCGATCTTCGACGCGCTCTGGCAGCGCTCGGGCCTCTCGGCCGACGACCTGTGGCCCCGCCACGCGAACCTCGAATGACCATCCACCCCGACAGTCAGGACCCCCGAATGAAGCTGCAGTTCGCCATGGACACCCTCTCCACCGAGGCCGCCCTCGACCTCGCCGCCGCCGCGGCTCCGCACGTCGACATCCTCGAGCTCGGCACCCCGCTCATCAAGAGCGAGGGCCTGTCGGCCATCACCGCGATCAAGAAGGCGCACCCCGACAAGATCGTCTTCGCCGATCTGAAGACGATGGATGCCG